>Ga0080064_1000034_pt1 | contig 425886 bp, 345 predicted proteins | sample Subgrocontami54m_FD_69260 | JGI IMG/M metagenome (GOLD analysis project Ga0080064, IMG submission 69260) | Subsurface groundwater microbial communities from S. Glens Falls, New York, USA - GMW46 contaminated, 5.4 m (SPADES assembly) (version 2) ... | reverse complement strand
GATCGACCCCGGCTTGCACACCACCTGCCCGCGCTCCACGTCTTCTTTCTCCGTGCCGCGCAGCAGCAACCCCACGTTGTCGCCCGCCAGTCCTTCGTCCAGCAGCTTGCGGAACATCTCCACGCCCGTCACGATTTTCTTCTGCGTCGGACGGAACCCCACGATTTCGATTTCCTCGCCCACCTTCACCTTGCCGCGCTCCACGCGCCCGGTGACCACCGTGCCGCGGCCGGAGATCGAGAAAATATCTTCAATGGGCATGGCGAAGGGCTTGTCGATTTCCCGCACCGGCAGCGGCACGCTCTTGTCCACCGCCTCCATCAGGTCCAGGATCGTCTTCTCCCACTTCTCGTCCCCTTCCAGCGCCTTGAGCGCCGAGCCGCGCACCACCGGCACCGCGTCGCCGGGATACTTGTAGCTCTTCAGCAGCTCGCGCACTTCCAACTCCACCAGTTCGAGCAGCTCGGGGTCTTCCACCATGTCGCACTTGTTCAGGAACACCACGATGTACGGCACGCCCACCTGACGGGCCAGCAGAATGTGCTCGCGCGTCTGCGGCATGGGACCGTCGGTGGCCGCCACGACCAGGATCGCGCCGTCCATCTGCGCCGCGCCGGTGATCATGTTCTTGATGTAGTCGGCGTGGCCCGGGCAGTCGATGTGCGCGTAGTGGCGGTTGGGCGTCTCGTACTCCACGTGCGCCACGGCGATGGTGATGCCCCGCTCGCGCTCTTCCGGCGCGTTGTCGATCGAATCGAACGAGCGGAAGGCCACCTTCGGGTTGGTCTTGCCCAGCACCTTGGTGATCGCCGCCGTCAACGTCGTCTTGCCGTGGTCAATGTGCCCAATCGTCCCGATGTTCACGTGCGGCTTGGTGCGTTCGAATTTTTCCTTGGCCATAGGTGGCTGTCCTTTTTGTTCGAACTTCGCTGCGCTGAATCCTTGCTTGTTTCTCGTGCTCCTGCTTGCTCTCTGGAGCGGGGGACGGGATTCGAACCCGCGACCATCGGCTTGGAAGGCCGAGACTCTACCGCTGAGTTACCCCCGCAATTCCCGCCTCCCGACGTATCGGGACTCTGGAGCCTGGGACCGGGTTTGAACCGGTGACCTCGTCCTTACCAAGGACGCGCTCTACCAACTGAGCTACCCAGGCTCAAACTTCTTCCCTTGCACTCCGCCTCTTGAGCGGAGCCGAATCGCATTTCATTCGTGGTCGCCGCGGCGACTTCAGGACTACCAGAGGAATCCCTCAGGTTTCTGCCTGTTGCACGAGAGCTGGTGGACGGGGGAGGATTCGAACCTCCGTAGCCCGCAAGGAGCGGCAGATTTACAGTCTGCTGGTTTTAGCCACTCACCCACCCGTCCCGCACAGAAGAACATCAACACACACGCGGCTCGTGTCCGCCGACACCAACCCGTCTGTTTTCCTTCGCGAGGAACCCGGCTTTCGCAACCTCAACGTCCCGTCATTCCAATCTCAGCTGGCGGAGGGATTTGAACCCACGACCCTCTGATTACAAATCAGATGCTCTACCACTGAGCTACGCCAGCCCCGCTCAAACCTCGGAAAATTACCATATGGGCCATATAATTGCAAGCTGCAATTATTTCAATGCAAGTGCTTTGAGGTGTGGAAATCTCCCCACCCCTGTGAATATCCTAGTACCCCCATCCGCCAGCCTTTTTGCAGCATTTTGCGGCTCAACCCAGGCATCCCGGCGTTGCTCAGCTCCGCAGAGCTGCCTATACTGGCTGTCTGACCCATGAAGCGCCGCATCAGTTTCGTCCTTGTTTCTCTTTTAAGCGCTGGCGCCTTATTCATCATCCATTTCAACGAACGCCGGACACCTCCGCCTGCCGCCTTGCCTGAATTATTCCTCCTTGCTCCATTCGATGCAGATTCGCTCCTCTACATCGATCTCGCAGCGCTTCGTGGCTCGCCATTTTTGGCGCAACTAATTTCCATCGCGCCGCCCCCTTCTGAAGATCCCGATTATCGCGAATTTGTAATGGCCACCGGCTTTGATTATTCGCGCGATCTGGACCACGCGCTGATTGTCATTTGCCCTTCTCCTTCAAGTGCTTCGACCCTAGCTTTTGCCGACGGCCGTTTCAATCGCGAAAAGATTTCTGCCTATTCCTTGCGCTCGGGCAAATTGAAAGAACGAAACGGCATTGAAGTCTATGAGGTTTCCTCGGGCCCGCCGCCAAGAACAATTTCCTTCGCGTTCCTCGCGCCCGGCCGAATCGTGCTTTCAAACTCACCCGCTGTGAACCTGACTGTTCCACACCCGGCGCAAGTTCTCCCCCCGGATCTCCGTGAGCGCCTGCTGCGTGTTGCTGGCTCTGCCCTCATTGTCCTTTTGCGGGTGGATGCTTCACAGGAAAACTTCTCTGTGTTTGGCTTTCGCTCCCCCGACCTGAAAAGAGCGCTTCGGGACGTCCGCTGGTTGTCCCTGGGCGCGCGTCCTTCTGGCGACCAGCTCAAAGTGGCACTGGAGGCTGAATGCGTTAGCGCGGACGCGGCTCGAAATCTCACTCGCGCTGCCGAGACGTTGCGGCTCCTCGCGCGCCTCCTTCTTGCCGACGCTCGCGCGCGGCGCCGACTTTCTCCTCAGGCCGCTGCCCTCGCCGAATGGATTCTCCGCAATGGCGAATTCACACAGATGGATCAGCGCGTTCAATTACGTTTCGATCTTTCTGCGAATCTGTTTGCTATTCCTGCTTCGCCCGAAGCGGAGCGTTCTTCCCCTGCGCGCCCACGCTGAGTACATTTCCACTTCGGAGACTCGTTTCAGAATTGCTATGAGGAATTTTGTCGGCGGACGCAGACCAAAAATGCGTGTTAGTCGGCGGCGCTGCCGCGCAGGTAGCGCCAGGGGTTAACGGGCGCGCCGTAGACACGAACTTCGTAGTGGACGTGCGGTCCGGACGACCGACCGCTGGTGCCAACGTAGCCGATCACTTCGCCACGCTTTACCCTTGCTCCCAACCATGTGTTGAAGCCGGAAAGATGACCGTACCAGGTCGAAGTGCCAAACCCGTGGTCCACGACGACCACTCGTCCATATCCCGGCCGCGTTTCCACCGCCACCACCAGCCCGTCCGCGGACGAGCGTACCGCGTCGCCGTAGGTTGAGGAAATATCCACGCCCGCGTGGAACGCGCCTTCTCCGCTAAACGGGTCGAGCCGCTCCCCGAAACTTCCTGTGATCGCGCCCTGCACGGGCCAAAGCGAGGGCGTGAACGCAAGGTCTGCCAGGTTACTACCGGGCATCAAGCGCAGGCCTTCCGACGCCAACGCGATGGCTGTGGCGTTCTTTTTCAGAAAGTCGTACTGCTCCAGCGTTCTTTGGTGTTCCGCTTCCGCCCCTTCGGGCCCTTCGGAAAGCCCGAACGGCGTTTGCCGGAATCGGATGATGCCATAGGACATGGCTACTTCCGTGGCCAGTGATTGTAAGGAAGACAGCCGCTGGTTGGTGTCGCTCACGACGGCCTGCAGGTGCGTGTACTGCTTCTGGAGCGTTGCCTTTTCCGTACGCAGCTCGTTGTAGTTCGTCACCTTCCAGAGCATCCGGCTGTATGAAGTCACCGCCGCAAAGACCGTCACGCTCCCGACAACTACTAGCAGGGCAAGTAGATGCACGATGGAATGAGGCACGCGCACTCGTCGCACGCGTCCTTCATTACTGGAGGCGATCAAAAATGTATAGAACTTTGACCTCATGAACTCCCCAGGTTTCCTAGTTCACTTTGCGGGACTGGAGCCGCTTTCCCCTTGAGCGGCCACAACGCATTCCGGTTTGAACCGCGAGCTTTGGTTCGAAACCGATGCGAGTCTACTGGCTGTCGCGAACTCAAGTCAATCAAAAAATATTCCAAAATGTGGATTTTCCTTTCTCGCCACTACTTTCCAGCTCTGTGCAATAATCCAAAAGGATACGAATGAACGGCGAGCAGAGCCTGATTGACCGCATCCGGCGCGCGATTCCTTCACGCTCGCGCTACGCTTCAAAATCCTCGTCCACTCTCGGGCTCGGCATTGGCGACGATGCCGCGCTGATTTCCACTCCATGCGGCATGGATTCCCTCGTCACGTGTGACGCCTCCCTCGAGAACGTTCATTTTCTTCCCGAGGTTCACTCGCCTGACTCCATCGGCTACAAATCCGTGGCCCGCGCGACCAGCGATATTGCCGCCATGGGTGGCGTCCCCCGTTTTTTTCTCCTGACCCTGGCGCTCCCCGCCCGCCGCACCGGCCAATGGTTGGACGGTTTTCTTTCCGGAATGTCCCGCGCTGCTCGTAAATTTGGTCTCCTTCTCGCCGGCGGCGACACGTCTTGCCAGCCCACCCTCGCCATCAGTATCACGGTCATTGGTGAGGTCGCCCGCGGCGGCGCCGTCACGCGCGCCGGCGCACGCCCCGGCGATTTGATTTACGTCAGCGGCGCGCTTGGTGGCGCCCAGCTTGGACTCCAACTGATCCGCCGCGGCCTCCATCGCCAAAAGCGCTGGAAGCCTCTCCTCCTGCAACACTGCTATCCGGCCATTCGCCTTGCTCTCGGAAGATTTCTCGCCGCGCGGCACTTCGCTTCAGCGATGATTGATCTTTCCGACGGACTCTCCACCGACCTGGCTCGCCTCTGTGCCGCAAGCCGTGTCGGCGCGCGTCTCTGGCTCGACCACATTCCTGCCGTTGCCGTTCCACCGCAACTCCGCGCGCGCAGCTTTGACTCGCTGGCGTTCGCTCTCGACGGCGGCGACGACTATGAGCTGCTGTTCACCGTCCCGCGCCGTCTGGCCAAAAAAATCCCCGCGCGTCACCTCGGCGTGCGCCTGACACCCATCGGAGAAATCACCAAGGCAAGAAAAGTGTTCCTTGTCGGAAAAGACGGCCGCGCCGTTCCGCTCCATCCCCACGGCTGGGATCACTTCCGCAAGTAATGCGTGCTAGTTATCGTTGCGGCTTCTTCGCGGAATCGTCAGAGGACTTGTCAGGCGGCTTTACTGGCGGCACCGGAGGCGGCGTCTTAGCCGGCGGCTTTTCCCGGCCTTCATCCTCGGTTGGCGCCGTGTCCGGTGTGTCCACTTTCACTTGTTTCGTCAGCGCCAGCTTGGCCAGGGACTCCACGTTCGGAAAATCTTCGACCGGCTTTCCGTCCAGCGCGGCCTTCATGAAGTCCATCCACATCGGCAGTGCCGCGCGCGCTCCCGTTTCTTTTTTGCCGAGCGAAATCCGCTTGTCGTCGTTGCCCACCCACACGCCGGTCGTCAGCGAGGGCGAAAAGCCGATGAACCAGGCGTCGGAAAACTCATTCGTCGTTCCCGTTTTTCCCCCTAGCGGACGCCCCAGTTCTTTTGCCTTCGTCGCCGTGCCAAATTCCACCACCTCGCGCAGCATGGCCACCATCATCCGCGCGGTATCCGGCTGCACCACGTCGTGCACCTTCGGCCGCGCCTCTTCCAACACAGCGCCGTCATAGCTCGCCACGCGACGGATGAAGTGCGGTTCGATGCGGATGCCTTCATTGGGAAACGCCGTGAAAGCCGAGGTGTGCTCGATCAGCGTAATCTCCGCCGCGCCCAGCACCAGCGGCAGGTACGGCGGCAGCGCGCTGGTGATGCCGAACCGCCGCGCCACGTCGATCACCTTTTCGATTCCCAGCTTCTCCGCCAGTTTTACGGCCGGGACATTTCGCGACCCCGCCAGCGCCCGCCGCAGCGTGATCACACCTTCGAATTTTTCGTCATAATTTTGCGGCGAGTACTCCTGCCCGCCGCTGATCGTCGTAAACGGTGCGTCGAGAATCGTGTCAAACGGCGAGTAGCCGTCCTCAATCAATGCCGTGTACAAGTATGGCTTGAACGAGCTGCCCACCTGCCGCATCGCCTGTGTGGCCCGGTTGAATTTCGAATCTACAAAACTGTACCCGCCCACCAGCGCCTTGATCTCGCCAGTGGCATTGTCAATCGCCACCAATGCACCCTGCGCAGCGGGCTGCTGTTCCACGTCGACCCGCGCGATGCTTCCGGAAATTTCCTTGATATGGAAAACGCCCAGGTCGCCGGCATGGAATAATTGCGCTGGCGACTTTCGCGCCGTCCAGGCAAAGTCCGGCGCAGTCACCAGTGCGCGGTACTTCCCCAGCTTCACGGTTGCCGCCTTGTCGTCCACCGCCGTCACGAGTCCCGTCACGTACGCGCCTTTTTCCAGCGGACGCTTCCAGTCCTCGTCCTCGTAGCCTTCCAACGTGCCCAGTTTGTCGCGCAGCACGTTGGCCAGATTGCCGCGCCATCCGTGGCGCCGCGTGTACGTATGCAAGCCGTCACGCACCGCCTGGTTCGCCGCGCGCTGCATCGGCTCGCTCAGTGTCGTATAGACGCGCAGCCCGCGCTCGTGCACCGCTTCCGTGCCGTAGGTGTGCTCCAGGTACTTTCGGATTTCCTCCACAAAGTACGGAGCCAAATCGTTGCGCGGCGCTTGGACGTGCAACCCCAGCGGCAGCGTCTGGGCTTGCTGGAATTGTTCATTCGTGATTTTTCCTTCCGCGACCATCCGGCCCAGAACAATATTTCGCCGTGCCAGCGCTGCTTGCGGATGCAGAAGAGGAGAATAGCTCGGCCCCTTGGCCAGCCCCGCCAGCATCGCCGCCTCGTTCAGCGCGAGTTCTCCCACCGGCTTGCCGAAATAGTATTGCGCTGCCGCTGCAAACCCGTAGTTGCCATGCGCAAGGTAGATCTGGTTGGCATAGAGCGTGAATATCTGCTGTTTCGAATAATGCCGCTCGATTTGCACGGCCAGCAGCATTTCTTGAATTTTTCGGCGAAAGGTGCGGTCCGTCCGGTCGAGAAACAGGGTTCCTGCAAGCTGCATGGTCAGCGTGCTTGCGCCTTCGACCTTGCGCATTCGCACCGTGTTGCGCCACGTTGCTTGCAGCACGCGCGGCAGGTCGATTCCCCAGTGCTCGAAGAAGTGCTGATCTTCCGTTGTAATCACAGCGTTCTTGAGTCCTGCGGGGATCTGGTCATAGGTCAGCAGCACGCGGCGCTGCAGCGCGAAGGTTCCAATCTGCTGCCCGTCATCGGCATACAACTCGGTGACCACGTTGGGACGAAAGTCCTCGAGCGCGCGCACTTCGGGCAGATCGCTCGAATAGACGAAGAGCAGTCCAGCGCCCGCTCCGATGGCCACGGCGCATACAATCAGAAATCCAAACACGATGCGCCCCAGCCGCGGATGCTCGCGCAACCACGCCGGCAACCAGCGCAGACTCTTCAGCAGGTTAATCATCGACGGGCCATCCTACCGCACTTGCCCTCCCGGGCAGGACGAACATCTGTTTGTTTGGAATTTGCTTTGGGCGAAAAGCGGAATCGCTTGGGCATCCTCGAGATACCGCCTCTCAGGAAGAGTGCTCGTAGTATCGTTCGCCCGCGCACGCGCGGCACAGCGTGCGGCCTTCTCTGACCACTTCGCGCTTGAAATTAATTCCTTCACCGCATTCCGCACAAAGTACCCGCGGTCCCTTGAATCCCGGCAAATCTTCCGGCTTCACTGCCACGCGCACCCACTGTTTCTCGAACATCTGTTCGTCCGGCATGGCCCGGTACGCCTCTTGCTGGCCCTGCTCCTTGTCCAACTCCGGAAACATCTCCCGCGCTTTCCGCTTGGCGCTTTCCTTTGCCACCACGCGGATTGCACGACCCGTCTGAACATCCACGAAGGTCGCCGCGACTTTACCCCAATCCAAAAACTTCAGCGCGCGCTTTCCCAACCGGCAATTGGCCACCAGCGCCACGGCGTCGGTCATGCAGCGGTCGATTTCGACGTACGTGACTAATCGCTTGCGGTCCTTGACGGGATCCAGCCCCAGTTCGCGCACCCCGAGCATTGCTAGGCGCACACCCAGCACTTGTCCTGCACACATATGGCCGTGCGCGCGCTCGGCGAGTTCCAAATATTCTTCCAAGCTTTTCATGGAAATCTACTCGATGCGCCCTTCGACCGGCTGCGGTTCGCGTGTCATCGCTGAAACAGTGCTGGCCTTGCGGCGTGTCAAAAATGCCCCGATGGTCACCGAGACCGACAGCAGCACAAGGAAACCGTCACGCAGCAGCGTCTTCCAGGTCAGCCGGTCGCCGGGCCCGAAACAGCCACAATCAATATTCATTCCCAGCGCATAAGAGCGGATCAGCGCGGCAAAAAAAACGAGCAGTATCACGCTGGCGGCTGCCGCCACCCAGCGGAGTTGCACGCCAATCAGAAGCAAGACACCCAGTCCCAGCTCGAACCACGGCAGAGTCTTCGCTACGAAAATGACAGCCTCGTCGGGGAGCAGCTTATACGCTTGAATGGTCGCCGCAAAACTGATCCACGGCAGTTGCAACTTAAGGTACGCCGCATACAGGAAGACAAATCCCAGCGCCACGCGACCGATGAATATCAACGAGCGTGTCATGACTATTGCCCGAGCAACTGTTCCAGGAAAGTCTTCAGCATAGTGTAGGACACCACTCCCACCACCGGATAGGTTTGGCCTTTGTAGGTGATGATCGTTGTCGGCGTTTGAATCACGCTGAACTGCGTGCCTCGCGCCACATCCATGTCGATTCCGGCGTCCAGCGTTCCGCCGTTCACCAGTTTTCGCACTTGTTTCATTTCCGCCGGTGTGAGCACTTTTGCCACGGCTCCGTCCACGTTTCCGTCAGCCGTCCAGTTGGCCTGTTTTTCAAATAGCGCGGCCACAACCTTTTCCATCTTGCGCATCCGCGCCGCCGCGTTGGCGTATCGTGCCGCTTCCCGCGAATGCTGGTGCATCGGCAGGGGCATGTCGCGGTGGATCAAGTAGACCTTGCCCGCGGACACGTAGTTGTCAATGACCGGCCGGACAGTCGCCAAGTACAGTTCGCGGCACGCGGGGCACTGGAAATCGCTGAACACCTCCATCGTGATGGGCGCATTCTTCGTGCCCAGTGATTTCAAGGCGGTGATGTCCGCTGATGGCGCGCTCGTTCGCACAGCCGGTTTCTCCGCCACAGCGCTCTTTGCTGTGCTAGGCCGCTTTACCGGCGTTTGCGCTGCCAGGTGATCGCCAATCCCCATTCCCAAAAGCGCAGTGCAGATAATCACTCTTTGCGCTAGCCATTTGACTTGCCTTGTCACTCTCTCCTCCATCCTGAGTTCCTGCTGAGCTTCCATATTCTACATGACCTGCCGCGCACTTGCGCTCGCCGTGGTCAGCGTAGATTCGAATCTCCTTACTCTTGTGATGCCGTAGGCTTGGCCCTGGTTCGCTTCCGGCTTTGGGAACGCCAGGCTTCAGGGCGAGGCAAGAGCCGAATTCATGTTTCTGCCAACTATGATTTCCCCGTCTGGCCGACTCGAAGCTCCTGAAATCTCTACAATTGCTCCGTCCTCGACTCTCAAGAAATCACAGAAAGTGCAAGTAAGCCCATGCGCGTCATTATCTTACAATGAATCAAATTACTTGACAAAGACACACTCAATGTTTATAATCCCTTTGCTCTGATAGCCGCTAAGTTCCATGAGCAATAGGGAGGTTCTCTAGCAATGAGTAAGATCATCGGCATCGACCTCGGCACGACCAACTCCGTCGTCGCCGTCATGCAGGGTGGCGAACCCGTCGTTATTGCCAACCAGGAAGGCGGCCGCACCACGCCGTCAGTCGTCGCCATCACGAAATCCGGCGAGCGCCTCGTCGGGCAAGTGGCCAAGCGCCAGGCCGTCACCAATCCGGAAAACACGGTCTATTCCATCAAGCGCTTCATGGGCCGCCGCTTCGAAGAAGTCGGCGGAGAAGTGCAAAAAGTCCCCTATAAATTGGTCAGCGGACCGCACGAAGACGCTCGTGTACAGATCTCCGGCAAGGCCTACAGCCCACCGGAAATCTCCGCCATGATTTTGCAGAAGCTGAAGAGCGCCGCGGAAGCATTTCTCGGCGAGAAAATTTCCAAAGCGGTGATCACTGTCCCGGCGTATTTCAATGACGCGCAGCGCCAGGCCACCAAGCAGGCGGGCGAAATTGCCGGGCTGGACGTTCAGCGCATCATTAACGAGCCCACGGCCGCCGCTCTCGCCTACGGCCTCGATAAGAAGAAGGACGAGACAATTGCCGTGTACGACCTCGGCGGCGGCACCTTCGACATTTCCATTCTCGAAGTTGGCGAAGGCGTGGTCGAAGTAAAGGCCACCGCCGGAGACACGCACCTCGGCGGCGACGATATCGACCAGCGCGTGATTGAGTGGATCATCTCTGAATTCAAGAAAGACCAGGGCATCGACCTGAGCAAAGACCGCATGGCCATCCAGCGCCTCAAGGAAGCCGCGGAAAAAGCCAAGTGTGATCTCTCGCAGCTTTCCGAAACGGAAATTAACCTTCCGTTTATCACGGCCGACGCCTCCGGCCCCAAGCACCTGCAGCAAAAACTGACGCGAGCGCAGCTCGAAAAATTGATGGAGGACATTCTCCAGCGCACCGTCGGCCCAGTGAAGCAGGCGCTTTCCGACGCGGGCCTCTCGCCCGACAAGATTGACGAGGTCGTTCTGGTCGGCGGCTCCACGCGCATCCCGCGCGTGCAGGACATCGTCAAACAGCTGTTTGGCGGCAAAGAGCCGCACCGCGGCGTGAACCCGGACGAAGTCGTCGCCGTGGGCGCGGCCATTCAGGGCGGCGTGCTCGGCGGCGAGGTGAAAGACATTCTGCTTCTCGACGTCACTCCGCTCTCGCTCGGCGTGGAAACTCTGGGCGGCGTCATGACCGTGATGATTCAGCGCAATACGACCATTCCCACGCGCAAGGCGGAAGTATTCTCCACGGCTGCGGATAATCAAACCGACGTCGAAATACACGTCTTGCAGGGCGAGCGCAAGTTTGCGCGCGATAACCGCACCCTCGGCAAGTTCCATCTCGTGGGAATCCCTCCTGCCCCGCGCGGTCTGCCGCAGATCGAAGTCACGTTTGACATCGACGCCAACGGCATCCTGAACGTCTCGGCCAAGGACAAAGCCACGAACAAGGAACAGAAAATCACCATCGCCGCTTCCACGGGTCTGAGCAAGGACGAAGCCGAACGCATGCGCACGGATGCCGAATCGCACGCGGAAGAGGACCGCAAGCACCTCGAAGAAGTGGAAACGCGCAACCGCTGCGATTCTCTCGTCTATCAGGTGGAAAAAATTCTCCGTGAGAACCGCGATAAGCTTTCCGAATCGGACATTCGCGCCGTCGAGGATGCCGCTGCCCAGTGCAGGACCGCACTCTCGGATGGCAACGTTGACAAAATCAAAGAAGCCACCGCCGCTCTCGAGCAAGCGTCGCACAAAATGGCCGAGGTTTTGTACCGCTCCCAGTCCGCCGCAGCGGGCGCTGCTCCGGGCGCCGGTCCGCAGGAAGGCCCGGGCCCCGCGCAGCCGCAGTCTCCTCCGCAGGGCGATGTGATCGACGCGGAATACGTGGACGTGGACGAATCGAAAAAGCCCAACTAGATCGTTGCCGCGCGGCCGCGGCAAAGGAGCCGGACTTGACCTCGGATGGCGTGCATCGGATGGGTCCGCCGCAGGCGGTGCAAAAGGTGCGCGAAAACGTGTATCTGGTTCAGGTCAACGTTTCCGAAATCCCCGGTGCCGATTGGAAGCGGCTCTTTTACGACGCGCAGCGCGGCTTTCCCCCTGATTTTCCGCCGCGCTCCGTCGAGATGAGCGGCGCCACGCTTCGTTTCCGCTCCGATGCAACGACGGTTGAAATTAAACTGAAGTGGATCGATCAGTGGATTGAACGCGCCAACGAAAAAGAGGCCTCCATGGGTGCGCGTTCGGAGGAGGCGCGCCGCCGTCGCGAAGAGCTTGCTCGCGAGCAGCAGGAGCTTGCGGAGTTGAACGCCCGCTGGGCCAGGCTCTAGCCGGTTGTCATCACCAATGCCACCGACATCCAAGCAGGATTACTACGATCTCCTCGGCGTCTCCCGCCGCGCGCCGGTGAAGGAAATTCGCCAGTCATACCGCAAGCTGGCTCGCAAGTATCATCCGGATCTCAATCCTGGCGACAAATCCTCCGAAGAGAAGTTCAAGCAGATTCAGGAAGCCTACGATGTCCTCTCCGATCCCAAGAAGCGCCAGATGTACGATCAATTTGGTTTCTACTCGGAGAATTATGCCGGCGGCCCGCCCCCCGGCAGCGTCCCGCCGGGAGAAGTACATTCCGATTTTGGCGGCTTCGACTTCGGCGGCACGGGCGGCGCCAGCTTCCGCGATATTTTCAGCCAGTTCATGCGCGGTGTGGGCGCCGAGCGCCAGGCCACACAGCCGCAGCGCGGCTCTGACCTCGAGTATCAGGTGGACATAACTTTTGGCGAAGCCGTGCGTGGCGTCGTCAAGAAACTCAGTTTCGCGCGCCTGGACACCTGTTCAGACTGTCGCGGCTCCGGCGCCATAGGCTCCGGCTCGGCCCAGCCGTGCCCTTCCTGTGGCGGCCACGGACAAATCAGCAAAGGCGTGGGCAGCATGCGCTTCAATGTTCCGTGCTCCCGCTGCGGTGGCAGCGGACGCCTCCGCAACATTTGCCGCGCCTGCGGCGGCGAAGGTCGCATTCGCCACGCCGACCTCATTGATGTTCGCCTGCCCGTCGGCGTTCAAACCGGCTCGCGCGTCCGCGTTCCCGGCCGAGGTGATGCCGGGGTGATGGGCGGCCCGCCCGGCGATCTTTTCATTATTTCCAGTGTTCAGCCGCACCCGTTTTTCGATCGCCGCGGGGACGACTTGTATTGTTCCGTTCCCATCACCGTCACCGAAGCGGCCATGGGCGCGAAGATCGAAGTGCCCACGATTGATGGTCGCACGCTGCTGCGCATTCCGCCGGGCACCGATAGCGGCCAGAAATTTCGTTTGCGCGAGAAAGGTGTTCCCTCGGCGCGTGCATCCGGCCGTCGCGGCGATCTTTACGTCGTAGTGCAGGTCGTTGTGCCGCGCCCTGTGGACGAGCGCGTTCGCGAACTGCTGAAGAAACTACACGAGCTTTCACCGGAGGATCCGCGCGCCGGCCTGTTCGACCGCGCCGCGCTCTAGTCATGCCGAAACGAAGCGCATCCACGCCACGCCGCCCGAGCAAAAAGTCGCGCGTCGGCTACATGATCAGCGCTGTCGCGGAGCTGTACAAGATCCACCCGCAAACTCTCCGCCTCTACGAACGAGTAGGTCTGTTCAAGCCCTCCCGCTCGCAAGGCAATACGCGCCTCTACACCGCTGCCGATCTCGAACGCCTCGAAGTGATCCTCACGCTCGCGCGCGACATGGGCGTCAATCTCGCCGGCATCGAAATCATTCTGAACATGCGCGAGAAGATGCTCCAGATGGAAGAACAGATGAAGCAGTTCACGCGCTTCGTGCAGGATGAACTCATCGGGCAGACCGCGGCCCACGAACGCCGCTCCCGCTCCGCCATCGTGCCCATCCGGCGATAGTGCAGGCTATCGATTTCAGTCAAGTTAGTTGAGGCTTTAATGGGGATCGCGAGAATGGCCGTCTTGGTGACAGTTGCTAGCTTGTATGTCTCCTCTTTTGCGAACGCCCAGCAGGCTTCGCCCTGCAAATCCGACCCCGTGGCGGAACGAAGAGTCGCTCGAGTAGCTTCCCAGTTAGAACCGTCCGATCCTATTCGCCAAGCCATAGAACTTGGGGAGCGCGGCAGCGGCATCCGCCAACCGTGGATGCTGAGCATGCAGCGTCAAGGAATAAGAATGGCATTGTTTCGAGTGAAGTTTTCCTGGGACGGTCATCTAGTGAAGATTGAAGTTGATTTCGATAAATTTTATGGTCATTACTCCTGGACCGGCAAACCGATTGATCGCCCAGCGGAATTGCAGCGGATTCGGTCATCGGGGCTTGTGTCGGAACTACGTGCTGTCATCAGCGCGAGTGCGGAAGAAATGGTTCATGCAGTCATGCAGAGGGAACAATTCCGGCGCGCTTTTGGCACCTACAATTTATCTGTGATGGACGACGAGTGTCTGCCGGTCTGGAGTTACTTTGCCGATATTCAAGATGCAGAAGTAACAGACTTGATGCGGGCAGTGGCGGAAGAGAATGTCGAATTAGTTCAGAAGCTGCTTGCTGGTGGGGCCGACGTGAATGCCAAGGATCGCGAAGGTGTTACTGCGCTCATGAGGGCGGCTTGGGAAGATCGCATTGACGTGATGAAGGCTCTTTTGAAGGGAGGCGCCGATGTAAACGCAGTAGACAGTTTCGGTACGACAACCTTAATGCTCGCCTCCCGATTCAAGCAATTGGAAGAAGTCAATCTTCTCATCCAATCGGGTGCCCTGATCAACGTGCAGGACAAAGTTGGAGACTCGGCGCTTATGTACTCCGCTGATAACGGAGGGGACCCCGAGGTCATCTCGACATTGCTTGGGGCTGGTGCACAAGCGAATGCACGCAACAAGCGAGGTGAGACTGCGCTCGCCATCGCAAGAAAGCGTGGGAATACGCCCGCGGTCGAAGTTCTGAGGAAGGCAGGGGCAGTTGAATAAGAGGTATTGCCGGTAAACGGACGTAGTCACGTGGGGCGCGTGGCGCATCGGTCGCGTCGGCAGCAGCATAGAACTTACGAGAACAGGGCGGCGCAAACGCGCCGCACTCCACAGAAATCGCTTTCCACAGCGCGCATTTCTTTCCACACCCTCTGGCGCTTGCGCCCTCACGGCCTCCCGCCTATTCTGTCTGTATGGCTCAGGCGGATTGTCCTCACTGCGACGGCACCGGCTGGCGGCTCATCGCTGTCAGTGATGGTAGCGCCGCCCGCGCCGCTGTCCGCTGCGAATGCTCCGCGCCCGATCGTGACACGCGCCTCCTCGAGCGCGCGCGTATTCCCAAGCGCTACGAGCATTGCGATCTCTCCAATTTCGATGTGGACATCTACTCCTCGGAATCCGGCGGCGCAGCTTGGGATCGTAGCCTCGAACAGGCCCGCCTTCTTGTACAGGGTTTCGTCCGCAACTTCCCGCAGGTGGAAGAGCAGGGTCTGCTTCTGATGGGTCCCTGCGGAGTAGGGAAGACGCACCTCGCTGTCGCCGCGCTCAAAGAGCTCGTCCTCCGCGGCCACGAAGGTTTGTTCTACGACTATCGCGAGCTGCTCAAGGAAATTCAGGCCAGCTACAATCCGGTCAGCCAGACCACCGAAATGGACGTGCTCGAGCCCGTCCTGAAGGCCGAGCTTCTGCTTCTCGACGATCTCGGCGCGAGCAAGCCATCTGCGTGGGCGCTCGAAACCGTCGGCCACATTCTCAACTCCCGCTACAACGAGAAGCGCATTACGCTCATCACCACCAACTATCTCGACGGCGAAAGCGCGCAGCGCGCACGTTCCGTTCTGCCGTCCGGCGAAGCGGTGATGAATACTGAAGACTCGCTGGCCGACCGTGTTGGACAACGCATTCGTTCCCGGCTCTACGAAATGTGCCGCACGGTGGAAATTTTCGCGCGCGACTACCGCAAAGTGATCCGCCAGGCCGGTCGCCTCCGCTCTTAAGCCGCGCCCTGGCCCTCCCCTCCGCTTTCATTGACAACTCCGAGGGGGCAAAGTATCATCCCAACCGATGCAGCTTGGTATGAAGTCGCTGCATACCCTTCCTTGCTCACACCCCCTTGGTAGGGAGAATTCGAGGGAAACTTCTCGAAGAGCAGGGGAAGCTGCCCCTGGGAGGCTGTTCCGATGTCACCCGAAACCGACAATAAACCTACTGCGCTTTCCGGCGCCAGCGCCGCGGAAGCCGAACCCGAACTTCGGGCCGATCTGCCCGAGGAGGATCCTAAATTGGCGTCTGAAGCCGATCCTCTTGAGAATTCCGCGCCAGCCCCAGTTTCATTGGAGGGCGATTCCCCGGACGAGTCGGCGAACGAATCGGCCGCTCCGGTAGCAGTCGCCACAGCCGAAGGCGGAGAACTTGCGCCCGAAGGCGGCGAGCCCTCTGCCGAGGACGCCTCTACTGAGGGTATGAGCGAGCTGATGGATCAGATGGCCGCTCACGAAGAGGCCACATCCGAAAGCGAATTCGTGGAAGGCACCGTGGTGGCCATCAACGACCACGGCGTTGTGGTGGACTTTGGCGCCAAGTCCGAAGGGCTGATTCCCGCCCAGGAATTTGCAGAATCCGAAGGGGCCATCACTCTCCTGCCCGGCCAGAAGGTCTACGTCCAGGTCCTCAGCGAGCACAAAGAACATTATCGCGTGCTGTCCTATTTGCGCGCTCGGCGCCGCAAAGCGTGGGAGAACATCGAGAAGTCCTATCACACGCGCGTCACGCTCACGGGCAAGGTTGTAGACCGCATCAAAGGCGGTCTTGTAATTGACGTGGGGATCCGAGCGTTCCTGCCGTCCTCGCAAGTGGATGTGCGCCCCATCCGAGATCTCGACTCGTGGAAAGGCCAGGATATTCAGGTCCGCGTCCTCAAGATGAATCGCAAGCGCGGCAATGTGGTCGTCAGCCGCCGCGTCATTCTCGAAGAGGATCTGAAAGCCCTGCGCGAAGCCTTGCTCGACTCCCTTTCCGAAGGCACGATCATGGTGGGCAAGGTGAAGAACCTCACCGACTACGGCGTCTTCGTGGACCTCGGCGGGTTGGATGGCCTCCTTCATGTCACCGATCTCTCCTGGGGCCGCGTCACCAAGCCCTCGGAACTTGTGCAGCCCGGCCAGGAAATCGAAGTTAAAGTTCTAAAATTTGACAAAGAAAAGATGCGTGTCTCCCTTGGGCACAAGCAGCTTATGCCCGATCCCTGGGAGGGCTTGCCCGAGCGCTTTCCTGTTGGCTCCCGCGTGCGCGGCAAGGTCGTCGGCGTCACCGATTACGGCGCTTTTGTAGAAATTGAAACCGGCGTCGAGGGTCTCGTGCATGTCAGCGAAATGTCCTGGTCCAAGCGCTTGAAGCATCCCTCGAAAATCGTCAAGGCCGGCGACGAAGTCGAAGTGCAGGTTCTCGACGTCAAGCCGGAGCAGCGCCGCATTTCTCTCGGCATCAAGCAAACGCAGCCGGATCCCTGGCACGCGCTCTCCGGAAAATACCCCGTGGGCGCCACGGTCAGCGGGAAGATCCGCAACCTCACCGATTTCGGCGCGTTTGTCGAGATTGAGGACTGTATTGACGGCCTCATCCACGTCAGCGACATCAGTTGGACCCAGCGCATCAAGCATCCCAGCGAGTTCTTGAAGAAGGGCGATACCGTCGAAGCCCGCGTACTCAAGATTGACTCCGCCAACCGCCGCCTCTCGCTCGGCCTGAAACAGTTGAACGACATCTGGTCCAACTGGTTCGAAGCGCACAAGGTGAATGATGTAGTCCGCGGCAAGGTCGCCCGCAGCACCACCTTCGGCGTTTTTGTCGAGCTTGCGGAAGGCATCGAGGCGCTCTGCCATGTTTCGGAGATCGAGGAGCGCCGTCCACGCGCCGACCGCGAAAGCGGGCCGCGTGGCTCGGTTGCGAAATCCGGCGTGCAGCTGGAGGTCGGCCAAGAATACGATTTCAAAATCATCAAGCTGGACCGCGATCAGCACAAAATCGGTCTGAGCTACCGTGGCGCGCAGAAGCAATCCGAGCGCAACGAAATTGCTCAGTATCGGTCTTCGAAGGGGTCATCCACAGCCACGCTGGGCGACATCTTCTGGGCCAAGCGCGAGCCCACTTCCTAGACCGTGTTTTCTTGCGGCGCAAGGGGAATGCCGCGCCGCCACGGATTGCCGGGTACGCGTGGGACGCTCAAAAAAAATACTTACCTTTCCGCCGGTTTGGTGATATGGACAGGCTTGCGTGCGGGGCTGTCACCTGCTGCCGCAGCGTGGTTGTTCCTTCGACCGCGCTGGCTGACCCCGGGTTTCTATCGCCATCATCACGGAGAACGCGCCGATGAACGATGCCACCATGACAAAGGCGGACTTGGTCGAAGAGGTTGCCAAGGTCACCGACTTGCCCCGCAAGGAATCCGAAGTCGTCGTCGAGACGATTTTCGAGCACATCATCAAAGCTCTGCAGACCGGCGACAAGATTGAAATCCGCGGCTTCGGGAGCTTTCGCACCCGGCAGCGCCAGGGACGCATCGGCCGCAACCCCAAGACCGGCGCGCGCGTCGAAGTTCCTCCCAAGCGCATCCCCTTCTTTAAGCCCAGCAAGGAGCTGAAGGACTTCGTCAATACCTCCGGCGCGCACGCGGCGTCTGCTCCTGTGGACTCTTCTTCCAGTTAACGGGGCCACCCCGTCGCTATGGACTATTTATGGACTCCTTGGCGTTTCAACTACGTCGCCGACGCCGCCAAAAATGACCGCTGCATCTTCTGCGACCTTCTCGCTCTCGGCCACGACGCCAATGCCCTGATTGTTCTCCGCGCCGAAAAGAATTTTGTAGTTCTCAATCGCTTTCCCTACACCTCCGGTCACGTCATGATCGTTCCTTACGCTCACCTCGCGGACCTTTCCGCATGCGAGGCAGATGTGCTCTCTGAAATGATGCAGCTCGCGCGCCGAGTTCAGCTCGCCCTTGCCTCCGCGTACAAGCCCGAAGGCTACAATCTCGGCATGAACCTCGGCCGCTGTGCCGGCGCCGGCGTCACGGGCCATCTTCATCTTCACGTCCTCCCGCGCTGGGCCGGCGATTCCAACTTCATGACCGTCACCTCCGAAACCCGCGTCCAGCCCGAAGACCTTTCGACCACCTTCCAGAAACTCCGCGCCGCTTTATCGCGGTAGCAACGAAGATAATTTCGTCGTGCTTGACTCACCTAGATTTCTTGGAGAGAATCCGCCCAACTTCTATGCACGGCCCGCCGTCACTCTTCGAATCGCAATCTCCTGCCCCCGCGGAGGCTTTGCAGACCAGCAACTACATCCAGCCGAACCTGGGTCATGGTTTGCGCATCTGGTGGGCGTTTTATTGGCCAACAACCCTGATTGCCACCATCCTGACGATTGCGGTTAATGCCGGCCTGCGGCGATGGTATGAAAACTCCGATGTGCCAGGCAGCGTCATCGGTCCTGTGATGAAGTACGACATGTATGTCTTCACTTATGCTGTTGCTCTTTTGGTGATGTATTACATTTTGCGTAAGAATTTCCTGCATTTCCGCATCGGGTTGCAATCGAATTTCGGGGGAGAGGGCGCTCAGCCTCTCCAGCCAAACCTCCGGCGCGCATTCCGAGTCTGGTGGACTTACTCCTGGCGCACGCTTCTTTACTCTGCAATTGGCTGGGTTGTTGTGCTTTATCCACTTGGATGGTTCGTTGGTATCTTTAACCCGGGCCCGGTTTTTGTCGCAGTCTTTTTCTTTTTTGTGGGCTTGATCATTGGCGCTGCCGTGGGGCTTTACGCCATCTATTCGAACATCCTGGATGAAGACATTGCCGATTTCCGCGTGTGCCTCCTGCCCCGCCGGGCGGCGGGCAGCGCTCCTGCCGATTCCATCGCGAGCCCCGTTAAGACGTAACGAACCTCGAACAGCCCAGCTGCGAGCCGACGAAGCGGTTTTGCTTTTTCCATACGGAGTTCTAGCTTACAATTCGCATTTGCTTCCGGGCATCGCCGCCCCGCCTTGCACCTGCTGGCGCAAGGCCCGTCACGGAGTCGCATCGTGCATCTTGATCTCAGCGATGAACAGAAAATCTTACAGAACACCGTCCGCGAGTTTGCCCAGGCGGAAGTGAAGCCGCACGCCCGCGAGATTGACGAGTCCTGCCATTTTCCCCTGGACACGTTTCGCAAGGCTGCTGAACTGGGTCTCACCGGCGTTGCTTTTCCCGACGAGCTTGGCGGCGCCGGTTTCGACCACGTCGCCTACACCATCGTCATCGAAGAGATTTCCCGTGCCTGCGCCTCCACCGGCGCCATTCTCTCCGTGCAGAATTCGCTGTTCTGCGATCCCATTCATCGTTCCGGCACGGACGAACAGAAAAAAAGATTTCTCAGTCCATTTCTGCGTGGTGAAAAAATCGGCTGCTTCGCTCTCACCGAGCCGCAGGCCGGCTCCAACGCCGCGGCCCTCGCCACCAAAGCCGTTCTGAAAGGTGATCGCTACATTGTCAATGGCACCAAAGCTTGGATCACCTGCGGCGGCGTTGCCGATGCCTGCCTGCTGTTTGTGAACACGCATCCCGAAAAAGGTGAGAAGGGAATCACCGCGCTCGTTGTGGAGAAGGGCATGCCCGGATTCGCCGTCGGCAAGGAAGAAAAAAAGCTCGGCATCAGCGCCACAGCCTGCGTCGAGCTTTCTTTCACGGAATGTGAAGTGCCCGTCGCAAATCGCATCGGCAACGAGGGCGAAGGCTACAAGGTGGCTCTGGCCACGCTCGACGGCGGGCGCATCGGCATTGCCGCGCAGGCCGTGGGCATCGCCCAGGGCGCCTTCGACGCCGCGCTGAAATATTCGCAGGAGCGCATGGCTTTCGGCGGGCCCATCTCGCAGTTCCAGGCCATCCAATTCATGCTCGCCGACATGGCCACCGAAATTGATGCTGCCCGTTTGCTCACCCGCAAGGCCGCATGGAAACAGGACACCGGCGCGCGCTTTACTATGGACGCGGCCATCGCCAAGCTCTACGCCAGCGAAATGTCCACGCGCGTCACGCACAAAGCCATTCAGGTTCACGGCGGCTATGGCTACAGCCGCGAATATCCCGTCGAGCGCATGTACCGTGACGCGCGCATCACTGAAATCTACGAGGGCACCAGCGAAATCCAGCGCTTGGTCATCGCCGCCTGGGTTCTCAAGTCCTATTAACAATGCGTAGGTGCGTATGGCAATACGCCCCGGAGTCTCTTAGACTCTTGAGCCGTGCTTCCTCTCGATTGCGGCCAAGACTTCGAGATCGCTCGCGAAGATGACTTTTTCGCCGCGCTTCCACCACGCCCTGCAGTTTTTGTCATCGAGCCGAAGCAGGAAGCCGGTCGGGTCTTCCTTTCGCGTACTGTTGACCTCCGCCGGCGTCTCGAGCGCCTGCTTCGTCCGCCTGAGCCTTCTTCGAAGCGACTTAATCTCCGCGCAGTCGCCGCGCGCGTCCGCTATCGGCTGACGGGCTCTCCATTCGAGCAGTCCCTCGTCCTCTATGATCATGTTCGCGCGTTTCATCCGCGCCGCTACCGCGATTTTCTTCGGCTTCGCCCGCCCGTACTCCTTAAGCTGAGTCTCGCCGGCGAATACCCGCGCTGCTACGTCACGCGCCGCGTCCTGGCGGGCAACGCGTTTTATTTCGGCCCGTTTGCCTCGCGGAAATCCGCCGACGCTTTTTCCAACGAATTCCTCAATCTCTTCAAGATTCGCCGCTGCCAGATCAAAATCCGCCGCGACCCGTCTTTTCCCGGCTGCATCTATTCGGAAATGAAGATGTGCCTTGCGCCGTGCTTCGCGGGCTGCTCCATAGAGGAATACGACGTCGAAGTCGGCCGCGTGCGGGATTTCCTGGCGACGTCCGGCATATCACTAACAAGCGAACTGGAACGTGAGCGCGAAGCCGCCTCCGAATCTCTCGACTTTGAGCGCGCTGCATCCATTCATAAGAAAATTGAAAAGGTTACCGATGTTCTCCGAGGTTTGCCGGACCTGCCGCGCCGTCTTGAGGACCTGAATGCCGTACTCCTTCAGCTCGCCGCTGAAGAAAATACGATCGCCGTTTTTCACATTCAGGCCGGCCGCATCGCCGATCCTTTTTTTCTCCGCTTTGCCGAGATGCAGAGTCAGCCGCGTTCCATCGAAGCAATTCTCCGCGAGAAGCTATTCCCAGCCTCCGGCAAGGAAGCAATCGTTGAATCACCTCATCACTCCATCCCTCAATCCGAGGACCATCTCTCTCTTCTTGCCCGCTGGTTCTACGGCAAGCCACGCTTGGGCGAGATCTTTTTAGCGCAGCCTGTGGTGAGCGCAGGCGGACTACTGGACTGGCCCTATCGTCGCATCATTCGCGCCTGCTCCCGTTTGCTTGCTCCTCCGGCTCAGCCGCTGTCCACGGCTCCCGAGATTTCCACTTGAGAGGTCGAATGCTCACCTTTGCCACAACGGAAGGTACTGCCCGCTACGCGCAACGCTTTGCCGGTCGCGCCGCCGATGGCCATTTTCGCGAGTGCAACGGCCTGTTGCTTTCCTCCATCGGCATTGGCACCTACCTGGGCGAACCCGATGCCTCCACGGACCATTCCTACACCGAAGCCATCGTCGCCGCTGTCTCCGCTGGCGTGAACGTCATCGACTCCGCCATCAACTATCGGTTCCAGCGCAGTGAGCGCTCCATCGGCGCCGCACTCAAGCAACTGGCCGACGCCGGCATCCCGCGCGACGAGCTCTTCCTTTGCACCAAGGGCGGCTTTCTTACTCCCGACGGCGGAGTTCCCGCCGATCCGCGCGCCTACTTCACCGACGAGTACATTCGCCCGGGCATCCTCCGCCCGGAAGAAATTGCCGGGGGCGGACATTGCATGGCGCCGCGCTTTCTCGAAAACCAGCTTCAGCGCAGCCTCCGCAATTTGGGCGTGGATAGCGTGGACCTCTATTACGTCCACAATCCCGAAACGCAGCTTTCCGCTGTCCCTCGCAAGGAATTTCTCACGCGCCTGCGCGGCGCTTTTGAATTCCTGGAATCCGCAGCCGCCGCGGGATTGACTCGCGCTTACGGCGCGGCAACGTGGAGCGGTTTGCGCCAGGCGCCCGAGGATTCCGACTATCTTTCTTTGAGCGAAATGGTTTCCATTGCGCGCGAGGTGGCCGGCGATACGCACCATTTCCGCTTCGTCCAGCTTCCGTTCAATCTCGCCATGACGGAGGCCCTCGGCCGCCCGAATCAAATTCTAGCTGGCAAGTACGTGCCCTTGGTGGAAGCGGCCCGCGAGTTCGGCGTCACCGTCATCGCCAGTGCCTCTCTTTTTCAGGGCAGGGTCACGCAAGACCTGCCTCCCGTTGTTCGCAACGTGCTGGGCCTCGATTCCGGCGTCTTGAACGCGCTGCAATTTGTCCGCTCCTCCCCGGGCATTGCCACGGCGCTCGTGGGCATGAGCCGCCGCGAGCACGTGGACTTCAACCTCCGGCTCGTGGGCATTCCGCCGACGCCCATCGAGCAGTTTCTAAAATTATTTGAGAAGACTGAGGAGTAGGACAGGCTTTAGCCTGTCCAGCAGGAAATGATGAAGCCGATACAAAAAGAAATCTTGCAACGGGGCGACAACTAATCCTTCATCGGCGCCAGCCACTTTTCCAGGATGTCGCGCGTTTCGACTCCTGTCGCTTCCTTGAAGATCGCCGGCAATTCTTCGATGCGGAAACCCCGCTTTTCCCGTGCGCTCCATTCCATCAGATGCCGCAGCGCATCCTGCAAGCGCTTCGCGCCTTTGGATTTTTCGCGGATGCGCTCGTCCATTTCCGCCGCCATCAACCCGCCCCGCGTAAACGTCGTACGCCCCGTTCGCCAATCCTCGCCGTACCGCGTCGAGGCGATGCGCGAGACTTCGATGAGCGGCATCTTGCGCAAGAACGCGGGCATGTCCGCAAGGTTTCGCCGGAAGCGCCACGCAATCATTCGCTCGCGGAACTTCTGCCCTTCCGTATCCGGCATGGCGTTGGCCAGCGCATCCATTGCCGCATACTGCGCGAAGCCCTCGCTGAACCAGATCGAGTCCAGCACCGGCGCGAGTTCCCAGCGGAACGGAAAGTATCCTTCGCCGTAGGCCCGTTTCGGAATCCACGAATGCGCGATGTGATGAGCAAAGTTGAAGAGCACCCGGGTCTGCTCGCTCTCGCTGGACGCGGTTGTAATGCCGAGCTTCACGTCCAGAGTAAACGTGCCGCTCTCCAGGTGTTCCATGCTCAGGCTGTATTGGTGGTCGCTGGCGATCGGTTTCAGGAACTCCTGCACGATGCTGTAGTGGCGGAACGGTGCGCCGCCGAAATACGTGATCACGCGCTGGAATGCTTCCAGGCCAAGCTTGCCCAGGAGTTGCGGATCGACCGCGCCTTCGGCATAGGTAGCGACGAAAAGCGGCACAGGCCCCTCGAGCTTCGCGAAAACAACCTCCGGCCCCATGATTATTTGCGAGTCCGCCAGCGCATAGAAATTGGCAGCTTCGGCTGTGGCCCCGCCGGTGGCCGCCGGTGCGGCCGGCGCCAGTGTGGAAAACACCGGCCATTCTTGCGGTCCCTCTACGCGCAACCGGATCGGCGTTTCTTCCTGGCCCTCGATGTACGCGAACACGGAGTATCCGAGCAGGCCGGCGTATCCCGGCCGGACTTTCGACGCGTCTCCGCCGCTCATCACTTCGCGCTCCATTCGCGCCAGGTCCACCTCATAGGCAACGCGCCGCAGTTTTTCTCCGGCCTTTCCAAGCGTCCACCGCGGCCCGTCCACGCGAGCAACCGCCAGCACTTCGTCTGCGGCGCCGAACGCCTTCAAGTTCTCCACGTACCGGTCATACGGTTGCTCTCCATATCCCATGGGAATCGCTCGCGGCATGATCAGTGTTTGCGGCCCCGCCAGGGGTTCCGGCATCGCGATGCTGACGCGAATCCGGCTTTCGCCTGCGCGAGCATATTGCACTCCGTAGGTAATGCGCGCCTGCGCGCTTGCGAATCCCGGCGAGAAGAGAATCACCAGAAAAATCATGGCCCGTTTTCTCATGCGGCGCCCCTCGTGGTTTCCAGGTCCGGATGGCGTTCCTTCATCCAATCCAACACCGCTTCTTCCACTTGCTCCAGCTTCCCTGCGAAGAAGTGGTCCGCCCCCTCCACGATCACCAACCGCTTCGGCTCGGCCATTTCTTCGAGCAGCTTTCTGATTTTTTCCGCGGATCCATACTGGTCCTGCCCGCCCTGCACAATTAACTTTGGCTTGCCGCACTTTTTCAGGAACGAGAGATCGCTATCATCGACGGGCAGCCCCAGCCCGACCAACTCAGCCACCCTTTTGTCTCTGCATCCCACGGACAACCCCACCGACGCGCCGAAGCTGAACCCCGCGAGCAGAATCGGCGCATCCGAGAATGTTTCCGCCAGAAAATCAATCGCCGCGCGAACATCGTCCTGCTCGCCGCGCCCATCGTCGTGCTGCCCTTCGCTCATCCCCGCGCCGCGGAAATTGAATCGCAGTACGGGCGCGCCCAGCCGATGCAGCGTCTTCGCCACTTGGTACACGACCTTGTTGTGCAGAGTTCCGCCGTACAGGGGATGCGGGTGGCACACCACCGCTGCGAGCTTGGTGGTCCCACTTTCGGGTCGCGTCCAAAGCGTCGCCTCCAGCCGCCCGGTGGCCCCTTTCAGGAAAAATCGCCGATGAAAGATTTCTGCCATTCAAAAAAGATGACGGGCGTCCCGAAGCATGGGGACGCCCTGATTTTCGAAGCCGGCGATTTCGCCGCCGCATGGATCTACCCCTGCATCAATACGGTCGCGGCGCCTCCCGCGCCGTGAAGCGAACAGCCACGCCCCGGACACCTGCGCGCTCCACAAATCGGATGATCTCGGCCGGTTCTTCTACGAGCGTTCCGCTGATCATACCCGTCGGTTGGTATGGGATCACCACGAACACTTTCTGCCCGATCGCATAGGGTTGCGACGACACGAACAGCACACCCGTCCGCGACACGTCCAGGGTCACGCTCTCATCCAGCGACATTCCGCTCCGCACGCGGACCGGCAAGGTCATTCGCACCCGGTTCTTTTCCCTTTTTTCCGTCGTGGTGGTCGGCTTGCCGGGAATTGTGTAAACCGAATGATTCCATTTGTCCGCGTGCGCGCTGTGGAATTGCACGCCCACCTCGATATCTCCGCTGGACTGCTTGATGACCCGTACGATTGTGGCTGGAAACTCGGGCCCCTTATCCTCCGCTCTCACGGAGTACGGCATCGTCACCCAGACCGTGCCGTTCATCTCGTACGTTTCCCGCGTCCGGAAAAGGAGGCCGTTTCGCGAAACGTCCAGCGTCGTTTTGATCTCCACGTACTCTCGCGGCGGCGGCACCTGCCGGATGCGCACCGGCATGTCCATGCGCACGCGCTGGCGGAACCGAAGGTCTTTTCCTTCCGGCATGCTCGACTTTCCTTATTACTTCGCGTCGGGTCTTGCCTCTATGCTAGGGCTCGCCGCGCTTCCGGTCAAGTCAGGCTTGCCCTTCGGCGCAGGCGCTTCGCCCGTGTCGCTCAGCTTGGGTATTTTGGGTAGTGGTGTTCAGCGTGGACATTTCCCGGGTCGCATGCTTGCGCCGCGGGCAGTTCAATGCTAGTTTTGCCGACAGGTACGATGTCCACCCAGGGACCGACCATGTCAGCGGAAATGGAACGGCGAGCCTCACGCCGCTTCATGATGTCGTTGCCCGTTCGAGTCCGCTCCGAAAGTGTTGCTGGAGCAGTCGAGCACCGCTCCTTCACGCGCGACGTCAGCTTTCGCGGACTCTACTTCCTGGCCGATGCAGGCTTCCAGGCCGGCTCCCCCATCGAGTTCATCCTCACTCTTCCCAAGGAAATTACGATGGCCGGCGACGTCCATATTCGCTGCTATGCCCACATCGTGCGCGTGGATGAGCATGATGCCGCACGCGGCGTGGCCGCTCGCATTGACCGTTACGAATTCCTACCTGGTCCGATGTGACTTCGCCTCCTCGGCAGTCCCGGCCTTCGCGCGCCGCTTTGCTCCTGCGAGTGTTCTTCTTCCTTTCGCGGTAGAATGAGTTCCTTCTGCACGGCAAGGAGGGGTTATGCCATCCTACGATGCCAAAGCGGCGCTCGTGGAATTGAGGGAGGAGGCGGTTCTGCCCCATCCTGTCCGTCTGCGGGATATGCTTCTCCGCGCAAGACTCGATCCCGATGCTGCCGTGGAGCTGAACCGCGAGTTCCAAAGCTACCTGTCTTACTTTGGCGAATCACAGAAAATTGCCGGTAGCATCCTCGAAAAACTGTCTCAAGCCGTGCCGAAAGCTTCCTGATGCGGCCCGGGATCCTTCGGTTCGGTTCCGCACAACTGCTTGCCTTCGGCGAGTACGGAATTCTCGAATGACGCTTTCGCATCAGACTCTCCTCGTCGACGCGGACGATACCCTTTGGGAAAATAATGTTTTCTTTGAGCAGACCATTGAGAAATTCATTTCCGTGCTCGAACCCGTCGGCTATCCTCGCGATTACATCCGCCGCATTCTGAACGAAACCGAGCGCCGCAACATCCGCCAGCACGGTTACGGCGTTCGCAGTTTTGGCCGCTCGCTGGAAGAAACTTATCTGAAACTTTCCGGCAGCATGGCTCGCCGCGAGACGCTGGACCAGATTGCGGAAATGGTGCGCGAGCTCGAGCGCATTCCGCCGAAAATCCTTGATGGCGTCCCGGAAACGCTTGCCTACCTGGCCGCGCGACACCGCCTCATCCTTTTTTCCAAGGGCGAACCGGCGGAGCAGGCCGGCAAAGTCGAGCGTTCCGGGCTGCAATCGTTTTTTGAAGCGATTGAAATCGTCGCCGAAAAAAGCGCCGGGGCCTACTCCCGCGCCGTCGAGCAGTTTCGAATTGTAAAGGCCGCCGGCTGGATGATTGGCAACAGTCCGCGCAGCGACATCAATCCGGCGCTCGAAGCCGGCTTGAACGCCGTCTTCATTCCGCATCCCGATACCTGGGAGTTGGAGCACTCCGAGTTGCGCAGCGGCGCCGGCAAAATCGTTATCGTCCAGAGCTTCCGAGATCTCCGCCAGCACTTCTAGTTTTCGCCGCAGCCGATTGCCCGTTTCTCGATGTGCTACAGTATTCTCTTCCGCGAGGCGGCGGTTTGCGGGTCCGCCCGCGTCACGAAGGAGTCTTTCAGCCGATGGACTGGCGCAAGGAATTTGCTGATTTTGATGATGTCTCGTACCTGAATGTCTCCACGCAAGGGCCAGTGCCCCTGGCCTCCGCACGCGCTGCGCAAGAAGCGATCGATTGGAAAAAATCGCCGCACAAAATTCCGCACGAAATGTACTTCGGATTGCCCGACCGCATTCGCGAATTGCTGGCCCGGCTGATCAACGCCGCGCCGGAAGAGATTGCCATCACCACGGGCGCAAGCAGCGGATTGCTTGCCGTGGCGCAGGCTATCGCATGGAAGCCGGGCGATGAGATCCTCGTTGCGCAAGGCGAATTCCCAGCGCATCTTGCCACATGGATGCCGCTCGCGGAGCGCGACGCGCTTCATGTCAATATCGTCAAGCCCGCCGGCCGATTCCTCGTTGCGGAGGACTTCATTGCCCACCTCAGCCCGCGCACGCGTCTCGTTTCCGTAAGCCTTGTGCGGTTTGACGATGCCAGCCTCCTCGACGCGCAGCGCGTTTCTGCCGCATGCCGCCGCGCAGGGGTTTTTCTTCTATTGGACGTCTCTCAATGCGCCGGCGCGATGCCCATGGACGTCCGCGTCCTCAGAGCCGATTTCGTCGTCTGCGCCGGCTACAAGTGGCTGTTGAGCCCCTATGGCACCGGCTTCTTTTGGGTTCGCGGCGACCTGATTGAACAGTTGCGCCCCGGCCCCCTGTATTGGATGGCGGTCGAAGGCGCGGCCAATTTTCAATCCCTTCCGCTCAGTGGAATGAAGCCCGCGCGCGGAGCTCGTCGCTGGGATTCGCCCGAAACGGCCAGCCTCTTCAATCTCGCGGCGATGGAAGCCTCGCTCGAGTTTGTTCTTCGCGCGGGAGTGGAGAATATCTGGACGCACAATGCTGCGCTCGTCCAATCGCTTATCGAGAGGCTGCCGCGCGACCGCTGCGTCCTGGCCAGCCCCGCCGATGCAGCGGCTCGCGGGCCCTACGTGTGCTTTGCCGCTCGCTCGTCCGAGAAAACGCAAGCTTTGTTCGAAAAACTGTCGGCGGAGAAGGTGATTGTTGCTTTGCGGGAGAACGCCATCCGCGTCGCCCCGCATCTTTACAACACCCCACGGGACATGGATCGTCTGATCGCCTCGATCTCGGTTTAAGGCAGGCGTTCCGCCAAGTTCTTTCAAAAGGGAACCATGGACTCACCAGCGTTTTCCTGGCCCCGCATCGCCGTCCTCGGCGCCGGCGCCGTGGGCTGCTATTTCGGCGGCATGCTCGCCCGCAGCGGCGCCCCGGTCACTCTCGTCGGCCGTCCGGAGCACGTCGATGCGATTCATCGCGATGGCCTCTTCCTGGACAGTATTCATTTTCAGGAGCGCGTCGACGTCACTGCTTCCACGGACACGGCCGCCGTGCGCGATGCCGCCATCGTTCTTTTTTGCGTCAAGACCCTGAACACCGAAGATGCCGCGCGAAGCCTTGCGCCACATCTCGCTGCGGGAAGCATAGTGGTCAGCCTCCAGAACGGCGTGGACAATGTCGAGCGCATTCGCGCCGCTTCCGGCATCGTCGCTATTCCCTGTGTGGTTTACGTTGCTGCAGCGATGTCCGGTCCCGGACGCATCAAGCATTCCGGTCGCGGCGATCTCGTCCTCGGGCCCCTGCCTCAAAATGACGCGGCGCAGAGCGTGGCCGATTGTTTCACCCGCGCCGGGGTACCCTGCCGCATCTCGGAAAACATTGACGGTGATCTTTGGGCCAAGCTCGTCTGGAATTGTGCTGGGAATGCCATCACCGCGCTCGGGCGGGCCAGCTACGGGCAAATTGCGAGGAGCGAATCAGCCCTGCAGGTTTTTCTTGCTGCTGCGAGTGAGACGATGGCCGTCGCTCGCGCCTCCGGAATCAATCTTCCGCCCGTGGATCTTGCCAATGCCAACGTCAAGCTGGCGCGCGATCTCGGAAACGCCACATCCTCAACCGCTCAGGATATCCAGCGCGGCAAGCGCACAGAAATTGACTCCCTCAATGGGTACGTTGTCCGCCGTGGTGCCGAGCTCGGCGTGCCCACACCCGTGAATTCCACCCTCACCGCCCTCATCAGGTTATTGGAGGAATCTTCAAGCTAGTTCGGGGGCCCTGCCGGTCGCACTCCATCAGCCATTGCTCTTAGAATGGAGTCACCGCGCGAAACGGGATCGTCACAACGGCTTCCAGCTCCACTGGCTCTCCCCGTCGCTCGGCTGGCCGGAATTTCCAACGCGCCAGCGCTTCCATGGCGTTCTGGTCCAGGCGCGGCTCGATGCCTCGTATCAGCTGAATACTGTCCACTGAGCCGTCTTTGCGGATGATGGCGTATAGAATCACGTCGCCCTGCACCCTCGCGCTGATCAGCGCCGGTGGATATTTCGGATCCACCTTGCGCATCGGCACCGGCCCCACCAGTTCCATGGAAGGATCGGTGCGCAATGCGATCGGAGGGCCATTCCTTTTATTTGCTTCTTCCGTCAATTCCGCAAACTGTAGCACCCAGCTCCCCGTGGCGCTGGCCATGTTTGGGGCATTTACGTTGAGCGTGTAGATCCGCTTTGACCCCAGGATAATTTCCGGCGGCGCCCCAGGCTTTATGGCTTCCAGCGACGGCGAAGGCCTTGTGCGGCTGGGCTCCGGTGTCAGAGGCGTCGTGCGCGCATCAAACCGTTCCGCGCGGGGGTCCGCAGGAATTGGACGATCCGGTCTCGAGTCTGCCGTTCCCGCGCCGCCCAGCCCACTGGACGTAGCTGCTTTGCTGGGGTCGCCTCCGGTGATACTGATTCCCGCCGGTCCGTTTCCCGCGCCGGGTTGAGATCCACTTCCCATTCCGCCGGGGCTTCCAGCACTGCCGCCTGCACCGCCGGTCGCGCCCTGCGTCCCGCTGGGACTTCCGCCCGGCACGCCGGCCTGTGGCCCTTCTGGAGAAATCAGGATGCGCGCGGAAAGATTTCCGGTCGGAACCTGCACCGCGGGCGCCGGCGGGGCCGGAGTGGCTGAGAGCGCGATAATATTCTTTGCGCCCGATTCGCTTCCGTTCAGGTTTTGCGTGAGCTCGGGTGCCGGGTCCACATCATTCGAAACCGTTCGCTGCCCTGCTTTCGCCACAGCGGTTGCCGCAATCGCCAGCTTCGGCCGGGGAAGAGAAACCGTGCTTGGCGCGATATTCAACTCTCCTGCCAGCCGCTGTTCGGCCACCACTGCTGGCGCAGCAGTTTCCGGCAGCGGACGTCGCGCTTTAATTCGCCGCAACTGCGATCGACTCAGCGTCAGTTTCGGGCGAGGAGGTTGCGCCGGCTGGTTCCATTGCACAATATTGGGAAGCGCAGGCAGGATTTTCGGCGCTTCCGGCTGCGAGTCCGGCTGGATCAGCGTCTGCCGCGGATGTGTGGGCCGTGCCGGTGCGGATATGATGCTTTGCCGCGGATGATATGCATTGGCGCCCTTCGGCGGCAGGGGTTTCTTCTCCTCTCCCGGCGGGCTTGGCTGAGCCGCTTTCTTTGTTGGCAGGGAAGGAGCAACCAGCGGCGGCAAATCCCGCGGCGGCGTGTACCACGTGATTTCAATCCTAGGATATTCCTGCGCCGGCCGTGGCCGCGCTGCAAACCAGGCCCAGGAGGGAATATTCATGTTGAAAACGATGAAGTGCCAGAGGAGCGAAGCCAGCAAGGCTCTTGTCGGCAGGTTCGTCGGCACCCACGCGTCCCGGAAGAATGGACCCTGAGGCCGGCCACGCGGCGGCGCCGGCCCATAAAGCAGCGTTCGGAAACTGCTCCAGAACGCGTCTGCTGCCGATTCCCAGACCACGCCAAGCTGCGGCCCGCGCCGCAATTCATGGCGGTGCTGCGAAGGCCCGCCTTCGTAGGTTCTTGGCCTGCTCTCGCCTGCCGTCATTGAATTTCTATTATACTCTCCGCCTTTCCGCGCCATAGCGGCTCTCGGCGCCGTGCGCTCAAATGAACCCTTGTCGCTTGCGCGCCGTTTTGCCAAGATACCTGTGCATCCCGGTGCCCGCCAGTGCGCGGGAGGTCCCCCAACATGCACACCACAACTGCGAAGAAATTTCCGCGCTGGGCCAAGATTCTTCTCGCCCTGATTGCACTCGTCGTGCTCGTGGGCCTCGTCGCGCCCTATTTTCTGGACGCCGATCGCTACCGCCCGGAGATTGCCGCAGAAATTCAGAAACAGACCGGCCGCACCGTGGCCATCGGCAAGATTCGAGCGAAACTTTTTCCCCGCGTGGGTTTCGTCATTGAGAACTTTGCGCTGGCCAATCCTCCTGGCTTTGCGGAAGGCAATCTTCTGACCGTGGATTCCATTCGCGGAGGGATGGCCTGGGGACCGCTCCTTAAGGGGGAGCCTCTATGGGAATCGGTCGAATTGGTGCATCCCAAACTCGTACTTCTTGAGGACGACCGCGGGCAAACGAATTACGATTTCAGCGCGAAGAAGCCGAAGGCTCCAGTCGCGGCCGCTGGGAAGCCTGCCGCAAGTTCTACCTCCTCTGGTTTTCGGATGGCTGATGACGCCAGTATTCGGCTCACGGATGTGGATGTGACTCTCGCCAGCGTGACGGGACGCAAGCACGCCATCGTGCCGATCCTTCATGCCACCAACTTGAGCGTCGACCTCGGCGACATCGCGCTGGATTCGTCGCGCTTGAAAGAATGGACTGCCGAAGCGGATTTGTCCGATGTCCGCGGCGAACTTTCTGGAATCCGCGGGCAGGTCGCATTCCGGTCCGGGGAGTTGAAGCTCAGCAAAGGAGCCATCGAAGCAAAATTCGACGGAGACCTTGGCAAGCTCGCGCGTGTGAAGGGAAGCATCCGCGTGGCCGACATCGAGAAAGGGGTTGCCGAATTTGATTTTTCCACGGCGCATCTGGATCTCGATCAAGTCGCGGCGGCCACGGTGTCCACACCGTCTGTGCCGGCTCCCGCAGGGAAGAGCGAACTGGTAGCCCGTGGGCGGCTCTCCGCGGACCGCATTCGCTTCGCGCCCTACGAAGCCACCGGCGCGAAAGGCGAAATGCGCGTCTTTACTGACCGCATCGAAATCTGGCCGGTCACCATGGCTCTGTATGGTGGCTCGCTCGGCATTTCCGCGCGCGTGGACAAGCGACAATCGCCCCAGCGCTTCTCCGCCAATATCGAAGCGCGCAGCGTGGACGTGGGCAAGATGATGGCCTCTTCGCCCGGTGCTCGCGGCAAGATCACCGGCACCGGGGAACTCACACTCCAGGCGATTGGCTCGCTTGGCTCGTCTGTCCTGAATTCCCTCACCGGCACAGGCAATTTCGCTGTTCGCAATGGCCGTCTCCCGAGCTTGGATCTCGGCGGCGCGGCGCAGGCGCTGGCCAAGGTGCAGCAAGTCCTTACTCTTGGCCAGGGTGGTCTTCCCAGCGGGGAAACGACGTTCAGCGCCATCACGGGCGACCTCTCTCTTGGCAATGGCCGCGTTGCCAGCAACCGTATTCATGTCGATGCCTCCGTTGGTACCGTGGACATGCGTGGAAGTTTTGGATTCGACCAGACTCTCACCTACGATGGTCAGGCCGAGCTGGTCCGAAGCAACTCCGGAGGAATCAACAATCCGGTGGACGCCATCACCGGCATACTCGGCGGCGTAATGAAGCAGACCGTCGGCCGCATTACCGTGCCCTTTGCAATTCGCGGCACATTTGCCGAGCCCAAAATCCAGCCCGGTCGCGGCATTCCCTCGATTTCAACTTCACCTTCTCCCGGCCAGCAACCCGCGCAGCAGACACCCCCCAAAAAGAGCATCTTTGATATTTTCAAAAAGCCCTGACACTGCGCCGCTACATTGGAAGACGCACCCGCAGCCTGATGATTTTTTATTGAGTTTCTGAATCAGGAGAATCCCAAGAGACTACAATGCCTGTGCTTGAATCCGCAAAATGCCGGAGTATGCCCCCGGAGCAAGGCCCAGCCCTGTGGTGTCAATTTGCAGATCGAGGGAGTCCGTTCGCGTCCCGCGCCTGTTGCCTCTTACCCTCTGCCCGAAGATGGTTAGGCTTCCTCCCGCGGAAAACGGGCCGACGCCCGTGAAGGGCGAGAACGCCGCTCCGCCGATCTTGCCGGAAACCTTGGAAGATGGAATGCGTCTTCCGGCCACGCCGCTCAGGGCCGCCGCCGGAATGCTGAAGTAAGCATACAGTGTCAATTGCTGCGAGCCTCTCCCAATACTCCACGTCGTGGTGATAGACACGGGCGAGCTTCCCCGGGAGATTCCGCTTGGTCGTAGCGTGAAATTCACCAGCCCGGGAGTTGCCGTCACGGTAATGAAGTTGTTTCTCGGTCTCTGCGCGTGCACAGCGACGCCGCTGATCGCCATTGCCGCGACCCCACAAACGAGCTTTTTGAAAAGGCACTTCATGGTGGTGTATCAAACCCCGCAATCCTCGTTCCCAGAATGTAATCCCTATTCCACTATCCTGACAAATCCATCCACTTGTAAATGCTCAACACGCCATCCCCTTGCTCCACCGCTCGAACGCGCATCAACTTCCCCGCTTTCTCTTCCAGTTTTCGCCGCTTTTCATGCTCGACGATGAGACACCCCGCCTGCGCCAGCAGGGACGATCCGCCCAGGAACGCAAATACTTTGTCGTACTCCGCCGATTCCCGGTACGGCGGATCCACAAATATGAAATCCGCGTGCACTCCTTTTTTTTCGAGCCAGGCCAATCCTCTGACGGCATCCCGTTGCAGGACCTCGGCCCCCTGGTCAATACCTAGAAGAGTCAGATTTTTCCGAATCAGCGCAATCGCGGGGTCGTGGCTTTCGATAAACACCGCCCGCTTCGCGCCTCGGCTGAGCGCCTCGATTCCCACCGCTCCTGTGCCGGCGTAGGCGTCCACGAAAATAGAATCCTCGACCGCCGTCCCGAGAATGTTGAACAGAGTTTCCCGCAACCGGTCGCTCGTCGGACGCATGGCCTGCCCGCGCGGACCCCGCAGCGTTCGGCTCCCGAATTTTCCCGCGACAACGCGCACCTTCATCCCACCCGCGCCAGTTGATAGCGCCGCTGCCACTTTGGTCCCAGATGCGTCATCAGCCGTATCACTTCATTCTCCTGCTTAGGGTTTTCCAGCAGCGCAAACGCCTCCCGGCGCGCCAATTCCAGCAGTTCTCTGTCGCGCAGCGGATTGGCGACGTGGAAACCAAGCTCCCCGTGCTGCCGCGTGCCGAAAAATTCTCCTGGGCCGCGCAACTGCAAATCCATCTCCGCGATTTTGAACCCGTCGGTCGTCTCCGCCATCGTGTCGAGACGCCGTTTGGCCTCGTCGCCCGGTTCCCTCGGAGACACGAGAATGCAGTGCGACTTCTCCGAGCCGCGTCCGATGCGTCCGCGTAACTGATGCAATTGGGCCAACCCGAAGCGCTCGGCGTGCTCCACCACCATCACCGTTGCGTTGGGCACATCCACACCGACTTCGATCACCGTGGTGGATACGAGGACCTGAATCTCGCCCTTCCGGAAACGCTCCATCACGTTCTCTTTTTCCTCGCTGCGCATGCGTCCGTGCAGCAGTCCCACGCGCAGTTTCGGCCAGACCTGTTTGGAGAGCCGCTCGTACTCCGCGGTAGCCGCCTTCAATTCCTGCTTCGATTCCTCGATCACCGGATAGATGACATAGGCCTGGCGCCCGCGCGCCACTTCGCTCCGCACAAAGTCCCACACGCCAGGCAAATGGTTTTCCGTTGTGACCCGCGTCTCAATCGGCGTCCGCCCCGGCGGCAGCTCGTCAATCACGGATACATCCAGGTCGCCGTACATGGTCAGTGAAAGTGTGCGCGGGATGGGTGTCGCCGTCATCACCAGCAAGTCCGGATGCGGCTGGCCTTTTTCTCGCCCCACTCCTTTCTCAATCAGCTCTTTGCGCTGCATCACGCCGAAGCGATGCTGTTCGTCCACAATCACCAGGCCCAACCGTGCGAACTTAACGGCCTCCTGGATGACCGCGTGCGTGCCCACGATGAGTTGGGCCGCGCCGTTCGCTACCCGTTCCCGCGCTTTCCTTTTCTCCGCTGCCGGCAGCCCGCTGATGAGCAGTTCCACGTGGTAGCCCGCTCGGGCGAAAACGCGCCGCGCAGATAAATAATGCTGCACCGCGAGGATTTCCGTCGGCGCCATGAGCGCGACCTGGTAGCCGTTTTCGATGGCGATGGTCGCCGCTTCCAGCGCGACGATGGTCTTTCCGCTGCCCACGTCGCCTTGCAGCAACCGGTGCATTGGCACCGGCCGCTCCATGTCCGCCGCGATCTCTCCCAGCACGCGCTTCTGCGCTCCCGTGGGCTTGAACGGCAGGACGCGCTTCACCGCCTCCCGGATGCGGTCTTCGCGCACGCGAAACGCGATGCCTGATTCCCGCTGGGCTCTCTGCCGTTGCAGCGCAAGCCCGAGTTGGAAATAGAAAAGCTCCTCCAAGATCAGCCTCTGCTGCGCCTGCGAACGGAATTCGTTGAGCGTCTCCAGTTTTTCCCCGAGGGGAGGGAAGTGCGCATGCGCAATGGCATCCCGCTTCGAAGGGAGCCTCAGCCGCTCGAGCATGGATCGAGGCAGCGGGTCGGGAAGAGACGCGTCCAGATTCTCCAGCGCGCCGTAAATGACCCTGCGCAGCATCCGCGAACTCATCCCGCCGATCGCTTCGTAGATAGGCACGATGCGCCCCACCTCCGTGGAATCCGCCGCGCCTTCTCCACTGAGTACTTCCATTTGCGGGTTGACCATCTCGATCCGCGCGGGGCGGTACGGATCAATTTCCGTCTTGCCATGCAACACCATCCGCTGCCCGGTCTTCAATTTGCCTTCGAGGTAATGCCCATGGAAGAAGCGGCAGTGCAGCAGCCCCGGCTGAATGGGACCGGCATCGCGAACGGCCAAGTGATAGATGGCATCGCGCCCTCGCGCGAAACGTACCAGCCCGCCGCTCACCACCTCGGCCAGAACCGTGTGGGTCCCGCCGGGCTGGATTTCGCGGATCTTGCTGAACCGCGTGCGGTCCTCGTACCGGAACGGAAGGTAGTAGAGCAGGTCCTCGACGACTTGAATTCCGCGCTGCGCGAGCATGGCCGCGCGCTGCGGCCCAACACCTTTCAGAAACTTCACATCGTCGTTGAGTCCGGGGGGCATGCGGTCCTTTTATATACTAATTGTGTGCGCCCTATTTTGCTTCCTGGTTCTCGTCGTTCGGGCCAGCGTTCACAGAGTGGAGTTTGTGGTGATGGGAATCGGCGAGGGCTTTTTCGCGCCACGCTTCTTCTTCCTCGGCGACAAAGACTTTCTTGCGTTCGTCGGCCAAGCGCGGCAGCGCGTAAAGCATCGTCTGACAGGAGTACATCATGGCCGTGGCATCGCGCGAGCGGATTCTGCCGGTGGCCTGCCCGCGGAGCACACGAGCCATCACAATGTGGATGCCTTCGGCTGTGTCCAGGCGATCACCGTCGGAGACCAAGTCCGCGGCGACGGGGAAAGCCGGATTGCGGTCACCGTGCAGCGCGCAGACTTGCCAGCCGGTGAGGGCGTCGCTGCGGCAGCGGCGGCCGCTGGGAGTGCGATAGATACAACGAGGTTGCGTAGGAAGCATGGATTAACTCCTCTGAATGCAAGCGGGGTTGCGGGATGCGAATTCCTGGGAGGGGGGACCCCCCTGGGGTTTTTGCAGAAGAGTGCGCAGTGCATAGAGGGCAAAAGGCTTAGGCCTGTTTTTGAGGGCTGCACAAGAGCAAAAGAGTGCGCAAGCACAAGAGTGCAAACGGGTTCCGCGCGGCAGGGATTGCAATGACGCGGCGGAAGCCCTAACGGAGATAATCTTTCTGGCGCACATTGCAAACAAATATTAGCTAAGTGTTATTAGCTTGTCAAGGGGAAAGCGCTCAAAATTACAGGCAAACCAGATGGTTCAATCGTTGCCGTAATCAGCTTCGGCTGCAAGGTCAGCCATCATTTGGTCGAAGTGTTGTTCAACGTAGCCAGAAGCAAGTTCGGCTATGTCTATGTTGAAGTACTGAACAGGGTCCGTGGATTCCACAATTGTGTAGTTACCGCCGAGCCCAGCAGCGTGCAGTTCGGCATGCCGCTGAAAATTCAAACCACAGGTAAAGCAGCTGTAGTTAGTTGGAAGAAGAACTATTTCTTGGGTGACTTGGCCCTCATCAAGTCGAGGTTTCCCAGCTCCAACCTTTTCACCGTCGAGAACGGCCTTCCGCCCGCAGGCAATGCAATCGCAAAGACGGGCATACTTAGACTTGAGATAGGCCACCTGTGCCTCTCTGTCGCCTTCCTGACTCTTCAACAACTGTTCTGGTTCCGTTAAACCCTGAAAGGCTTTTCCTGCATCTGCAATCGCTTTCTTAACTTTCGCAGTTATTTGTTCTTCGACGGCTTTTATCATTTCCGACGCAGCTTTCCCTTCCTCTTCACCAAATAGATCTTGAAGGCTCCTCTTCTGAGCCCGAAGCAATTTTTCGCAGAGTACATAGTAGCCTGCAAGCCAAGCTCCTGTAGTAAGCCCCTCAAACGCTGGAGAACCTGTGTGCAGTTCCTGATTCCTGAGATCGGTAAGAAAGAGTGCGGTTTTTGCATCTTTATCAGTAAAATCGGGAACGACTCGCTGACAACGACTAAAAACTGTCTTGGTAGGAACTGATCGCGGATTTTCTGCAGGATATCCGCAAGCATGAAGGATATTCTTGCCATCCTGAGGGTCAGCAAGAAGAACAGGATGCACGTTTGCAAGGGCCGCCCGTGCGACGAATTCGAGCGCAAACGCGGCCCACATAGGAAAGAGGGTACTTTCTCGGTCGGCTTCGAGCGCTCTTTCTGCGTACAGTTTAGCTTTCTGCCAGAGACCTTCGCAACTCCAATCAGACATGAATACCTCCTAGGAAGCGGCCACCAAAACCCTTTCCAAGCAGCGAGTATTCGAATCGTTCACTTCGGCGTCTTCGCGGCCATGGAGAATTCTCCAGTTGTCAATGACCAGGGTTCGTTTCTCACTCCAGTGAATCCGCACAGGAACAGATTTTCGCAAGGCATCGACAATCATTTCTTTCGAACGGTGGAAAGTTGGGTGGGCCGGTTTCATGCAACAAGTGTCGTAGCGAACTAAAATGCCATTTGAATATTCCCGCTTGAGACTTCCCAGAATTGAGGACAGAAATGGTGATTTCCCTCCGATCACGACCCAAACGTCATGGAATAAGATCGACATACTTTCCTTCGAAAGGCCAAGGGCAAGAAAATCCAGAAGTAACGTGCACCTTTGACTAAAAAAACCAGGCGCCATGCGCAAAAGAACAAACCTAGGAGGCATTCGGAAGTAGGCCCCATCGGTGTGATATGGAAACGAGCCCAACCCGAAAGAGGCCGACATAGAGAATTTTCGGGCGTCCTCTCTTGACATGGGGGTCAATCGGTCAACCAAAGGTCCTCCGCGCCGTGAGGGAATTGGCTGTCCCAACTCGGACGCGATAAAGGCCAAACTTAGGTCCGGATCAGATTCAAAATCCACCCATCCTTTCTTAAGCAGTTCATGTCGAATTTCTCTGGTTAGGGTCATGGGAAGGCGTCGCTTCAACCAAACTTCCTTTTATTTACGCAACTCCACATTTGATGGAACATATCATAAATCGATATTTTATGATTTACATGACGAGGGTGAGCCCGATTACAAAGATCTCACTAGTTCTTGACACGAATGGATTCGCGGAGCCCTGTTCTTCGCAAGTCAGCGCAAATCAGATAGGACGCGGGGATATTGCAAAAACAAAGCGGGGATATCTTTTGCTTTTTCTGGTTGCGGTGAGCGTTCCCTTCGCTGCGAAGTCGGAGGAAAAAGCGGCGCGGGTGATTCGCGGGACAGTGTTTGAAGATACATACGGAAACGGCAAGCAGGACGGCGGCGAGCGCCGCTTGCCCGGTGTCGCAATCTCCAATCAGGTCAGCGTGATGCCAACGGGAGCAGATGGCAGCTAACAGATTGAAGCGGCGCACCGGGCGGGGTGTACAAAGCCGGACCCCTTCGCTTACCCTTATTGATGTCCGCCGTCTATTATGTATGGTGAGCCGTCCGGTGGGACGGCGGGCACCGAGCCATCATGCCTCTCATTGGAATGGCGTTAGCGATTGAAGGGCACGCAGCCCAGCCGAAAGTGACGGCGGTCAACGAAGAGGCTCTAATTCGGGAGGCTCAGGCGGGGAACCGCGAGGCCTTCGAGGCTCTCGTACACCGCTATGATCAGGAAGTCCTGCGCCTGGCGCTCCATCTGCTCCGCCGGCCGGAGGATGCCCGCGACATTTATCAGGAAGCCTTTCTGAAGGTCTATAAGAACCTGCATCGCTTCCGCTTCGAGTGCAGCTTTTACACCTGGCTCTACCGCATCGTGACCAATGTTTGTTTCGATCATCTCCGCCGGCGTGGCAGCCGACCCGAAGACCAGGCTCCGGACTCCGCCGCGGCCGATGGGGAAAGCCTCTCGGTGGATTTTTTCGACCGACAGCAGGAAGTCCGCGCCGAAGCCAATCCGGAGCGCCGACTGATGGGCAAAGAGATTGGCCGGCACATTGACCGCGCCCTGGAACTGCTCTCTTCGCGCGAGCGCATGGTCTTCGAACTCAAGCACCACCACGGCCTGAAACTCCGCGCCATCGGAGAAATGCTGGGCACGTCGGAAGAAACTGTGAAGAACTCTCTGTTCCGCGCCACGCAGAAATTGCGGGCGCAGTTGGAACCATTGCGATGAAAAAGGAAACGCCTATGCTGTGCAACGAATTTGAACGAATGGCAGTCTTTTATGCATGTGATGAGCTCGAACCCGGCGAACGGCAGGCGATCGAGCTGCACGCTGCTTCCTGCGCCGCCTGCGCCGCTTCACTCGCCCGCGAGCAGCGGCTCATCGAAGCGGTTGCCACTCGTCTTCCCGCTGAGCCTTCCGCTGTTCTTCTGGCAAAGTGCCGCGGAGAGCTCGCGGATGTGCTTGACGATGCCTCGCATATCAGCTTTGCGCGGCGATTGATCGCCTGGTTGCGCCCGCAGACGTGGTTTGCCTTGCGACCGGCCTGGAGCGCCGCTTTTTTCGTGATCGTCGGCATCGCGCTTGGAATCACGTTGCCGCGCTTGTTGCAAGACCATGCTGTGCAGCTCGAAGTGGCGACGAGGGCAAACTCCGTAGTGGTCCGCCCGCCTGCCGATTTGTCCAATCAAGAACTGCGCAGCGTGGACAGCATCAACTTCGTGCCGGGAGCGGGCGCGCTGCGGCCCGGCGTAGAACTGGTTTACCGTGGGGAGGAGCCCCGCGTGGTCACCCGCTCCCTGGATGACGGCGACGTGCGCCGCGCTCTGATGTATATGATGCAGAACAATCTTCAGTTCGATTCCGGACTGCGCCTCGATTCACTGGAAGCTCTTCGCGCCCGCAGCGACGACGCTGACGTGCGAGGCGCCTTTTGCCGCGCAGCGCGCAACGACCGAAACCCCGGGGTCCGCCTCAAGGCATTGGAAGCGCTCCGCGGCTTCGAGCAGGAGGAGCTGGTGCGCAAGACTCTCATCGATGCGCTCCTGCGCGACGATAACCCCGGCGTGCGCGTGGAGGCAATCAACGCACTTCGCGCCATGGCGGACCACCCCGCCGTGGCGGGCCAGCCGGACGTCGAACTGGTAAAGGTCCTGCGTGATCGCATGCAGAACGATTCCAATTCCTATGTGCGCTTGCAGAGCGCCGCCGCGGTTCGTCAGCTCGGCCCGCGCGCGCAGTATTGAGTGCTGAATGCGCAGTCGTAAACATTAACCGCGTAGGCACAAAGGATTCTTTTTCATCATGAATGCGTGCACCACAGTCCGGCCGCTATTGACAGTTCTCGCGGCTCTGGTTTTTTTCTCCCCGGGCACGCTCGCGCAGGACCGTCCGGCGCGACAAGCGACAACGCCGGAAAAAGCCGCCCGGGTCTCAGAGGAAAAGTCAGGCTCCTTTCCGGTTCGCGACGGCCAGCGGCTGCGTCTTTCCACCGACACGGGGAACATTCGCATCCGCACTCAGAATTCCGGCCAGGTAAGCTATCGAGTTCTCATCGAGGCCGAGGCACGCCAGCCCGGTGCGCAACAGATTCTCACGAAATTTGTGCTCGCCGCCCGCGCGGTGCCGGACGGTGTCTCCATCAGCGCCCGCGTACCCTGGCATGAATTCAGCGGCCGCTTGTGGGTTACATTCGAACTGAATGTCCCGCGCAATTTCCAGCTCGATATCACCACGCAGACCGGGAACATCGAAACGGAAAGCATTGATGGACGGATCTCCCTGGTGACCGCGGGCGGAAACCTGACCGCCGCGAGCGTGGGAGGCGCAGCACGCCTGGAAACACGGGGCGGCCACATCATCATTCAAGACGTCGCCGCTGACCTCTGTGCCATTTCTGCGGGCGGCCATCTCACCGTGGGGAATGTGCAGGGCGACGCTGTGATTCGCACTGGTGGAGGGCACATCCGCGTCTCCTCCGTGGGAGGAACAGCGCAACTGGAGACTGGAGGAGGCAACATCTCTCTCGAACGCGCCGGTGCCAGCATTGTTGCGCACACCAGCGGCGGACGCATCGACTTGGGCGAAACCTCCGGTACCATCCGTGCTTCCACGGGCGGGGGCAACATTGGAGTTCTCAACGTCGTCGGCCCCACACAACTCGATACCGGCGGCGGAAGCATTTGCCTGACAAAAGTGCAGGGCGCGATTCGAGCTTCCACGACGGCAGGCACGATCACAGCCTGGTTCATTACGGAGGGCAAGCTCCGCGGCCCTTCGCAATTGGAGTCCGGCGACGGAGACATTTTCATTTATATTCCGCGCGAGCTCGCCATCACGATCGACGCCACGGTCGAATCTCCATCTGGGGAATTGTTTTTGGGAAATGCGTCCAAGGGGACGACGCGCATTGATGCCGACCCTTCCATTCCGCTCAAGGTGACTTATTCGGGATCCGCAGCGTTAGGACAAGTGGTCCGCGGCGAAGCTACGTTGAATGGCGGAGGCGAGGTATTACGCCTCAAGACCGCCACCGGCAATATCCGGTTGCGGTATAGCGACTCGCCCCGTATGAGCTTCGAGCCCAACTACGATGCCCTGCGTCGTCAGCTCGAATTCCGCCTCAAGGTGCGATCGGAGGAATCTGCGCGCCAGTATGAAGTACAAAAACAAATCCTCGAAAAGCAGCAGGAAGCGGAGCTGCGAGCCCGTGGCGAAGCATATAACTCTGCACGCGAGATGAGCCGCCTTCAGGAATGGCAGCAAAAAATCTTGAGACTCTGGTCCGGACGACTGCGTGTGGACCCCGCCGAGCAGAAGCAACGACTCATCCGGCCGGTATATCCGGCCTATCCGTTCTTTGCCAGGCAGCAGCGCATCGAAGGCATCGTCCAGCTCGAGGTTTACATTTCTAAAGAAGGAGTCGTGGAGGACGTCAAGGTTTTGAGCGGCCACGAGCTTCTGGCCCGGGCCGCGGTCGATGCCGTGAAGCAGTGGAGGTATTCGCCGGTCACACTGGGCGACAAGCCCGTCCCGGTGGTGACCAGCGTCGACGTGGATTTCCGCCTGAACTGAGCGGCCCGGGAATGGGCCGTGGGTCCTGTGGGTCAGACATTCCTATCGCGAGGGGGGAAAGATGCGGAGAATGAACTGGGGCTGTCGGCTTGCTGTATTGCTGGGGATCGTGTTGCTTTGCGCCGCAGTGGCACGCGCGGGCGCCGCTCCCGTCAACGAGGAATTCGTTCGCACGCTGCCGCTTCCGAATGGCGGCGTCTTTGCGCTTTCCAACGTCAACGGTTCGGTTGAGGTGGAAGCCTGGGACAAGCAAGAGGTCGAAATCCGGGCGCGGAAGTTCACGCGCGGAAGTTCTTCGGATCTGGGCCGGGTAAGAATTGTCGTGGATGCCCAGCCGGGAGAGGTGTCCGTCCGCACGCTGTACCCGGAAGATGAAGGTCTCGAAGTCACCATTGAATATCACATCCGCGTACCCGCGCACGTGATCCTCCGGCGCGTGGAAACCGTGAACGGTTCGGTCCGTGCCCGCGGCGTTGAGGGCTCAGGCTTGCTGCGTTCCGTCAACGGCAACGTCGAATTACTGGAGGGCGCAGGCCGGTTTGACGCGCGCTCCACCAACGGCAACATCCGGTTGGAACTCAATCAGCTCCCGCCCGGCTCACCAATTTCAATTGAAACCGTCAATGGGTCTGTAGTGCTTGCGCTTCCGGCCGATGCCGATGCGGAGCTGGATATTCTGAGCATGAACGGTGATTTCCGTTCCGAGCTTCCCGTCATGCTGCGCGGCAGGCTCAGCTCCCGCGATTTCCGGGGGAGTCTCGGCCGGGGCGGAGACTCCGTAAAAGTTCGGACGGTGAATGGTGGAATCCGAGTGATCGCAGTGCGGCCGTCCGTCTAGCCGCTTCCCGAGGTTTCGGGACCGAGCGGGCAGTGGCGCATATCGAGGAGGAAGTCATGAAAAGAAATATCATCATTTCACTGGGCTTCGTTGCCTTGCTTGCGATCTCGCTCGCGGCCCAGCCCGCCTCTTGCAATCAGAGTCCCGCCACCGTTTCCGCGGCTTGGCAGGAAGTAGAGCAGGCCCAGCGCGAAGTGCAGGCGGAACTCCTGAAAGCGCAGGCGGAGGTGGCCCGCGCGATGGAGGAGCTCAAACGCAAAGCGGCTGTGCAATCCAAAGAAGTCGCGGCCAAGCTTGCTGAGCATCGCGGCGCCATGCTGGCCGAATTGCAAGCCCGCCAGTCGGAACTGGCCGCTCTCGCCCAGGAAAAGGCTTCGCGCGTCGTGGGGCCGCTGCTTGCGTACCAGGATTCCGAAGGCGGCTGGCTCGGTGTGCAAATTGCCGACGTGGACGCGCAAAAGGTAAAGGATCTGAAGCTCCCCGCGGAGCGCGGCGCGCTCATCACAGAAGTAGACTCGGACAGCCCAGCCGCCAAGGGCGGCCTGAAGGCCAATGATGTCGTCACGGAATTCAACGGCCAGCATGTTGAAAGTGCCGCGCAGTTCCGCCGCATGGTGCGCGAATCGCTCGCCGGCCGCGCCGCCCAATTGACCGTTTGGCGCGACGGCCGAGCGCAGTCGCTCACCGTTACGCTGGGCAGCAGCCGCGACCGCGTGGAGCGCATGTTTACACTAGCTGACCCGCGCGGATTCAGTTTCAGCGGCGACATGTTCAAATTCGACATGCCCAATGTCTTCGCCGCTTCGCGTGCGCCCCTTCTCGGTATCAGTGCCGAAGACATTGGCGGGCAGCTCGGCGCTTATTTCGGCGCACCCGGCGGAGAAGGCATCCTCGTGCGCGAGGTGAACTCCGGCTCTCCTGCGGAAAAGGCTGGGATGAAGGCCGGAGACATCATCACCAAAGTGGACAGCGACCGGGTCCGCTCGCTCGACGAAATGCGCGAAAAGCTCAGCGCCAAGCGCGAGCAAAAAACCGTCAGCATTGGCGTGCTGCGCAAAGGCGCGGAAGTTGCTCTCAATGTTGAGATTGAGCAGCCCCGTCCGCCCGAGCGCCGCCGCATCACTCGACGCATCACCCTCTGAGAGGTTTTTGTCTAGTGCAAAGCAAAGGCCCAAGGATCTTTCCCGGGCCTTCGTTTTACTATTTACTGTCCGAGGGCTGCCTTGCCAGAAGTTACTCTCTTCGAATCTCTACTTTTGAAACCGGCACCGCCAGCCGCACCAGCCGCCCACCATTGACGTAGAGTTCGATCTCCAGGTCGGCGCTCTTTACGCGTAAGAGCTCCGCTTTGATGCCGTCAAATTCCTGCGGCCCGCCCCATTCCACGGTCACGGTGCCCGGCGTCATGTCCTGTGGGATGAGCACAGAAAAAGTCTGCGCGCCCTTCGCATTCCAATCGTACAGCCGTGCCAAAAGACCGTACTGGTGGTAGAGGTTGTTGTCGAGGATCACCACCCGCGGCGTGTCGAACTGAAATTCCTGCGTGAAAGGCTGGCCGCCGTTCGTGCGCAACTCCATCCTCGCGCTCGCGCCATCGAACACGATTGTGCCGGACGTTTTCTTCGCATCCTGGCTGGTCCACTGATAGCTCAACGGCCGGCCATCGGCGGCCAGACGCAATTCACCGGTGACTTGCGTGGTGGGCGCGCCGGGCACTTTGATTTCCACGGTTCCACGCGAGATCCAATCCGCTCCGCTGGGAGTAACGGCGAACTCTTCGGTGCCCACCTGCTGCCCGTCATAAAGCAGCCGGAGTTTTCCCCGCTCCGCGGTCACGACGCCGGACGGCGACTGCGCTGCCTTGCTCTTGCTTCCGCGATCCTCTTGCGTGGCAGCACTCCACGATGCCGCCAGCAGGATTCCGCATGCCACAACGGTCATTGCACACAATCGTTTCATGCCGTCACCTTTTCGAAATGTCCTGTTGCCAGGATTTGTTCCACCACCCGCCGAGGTTCGGCCGTGCCATCCACGCGGAAGTCTGCCTGCTCATAAAATGGAAGGCGCTGTTCATAGAGCTGCCGGAAGGTGGCCTCGTCCCGGAAGAGCGGCCGGTTTGTGATCGTGGCACACCGCGCCAGAAGCTGCTCGATGGGGCAGTGCAGCCAGATGACGGCGCAGCCGAAGCTGCGCAACGCCGCAAAGCTCTGTGGTTGCGCAAACGTTCCCCCGCCGAGCGCCACCACGGTCGGTCGTTCGCGCACGGCCGCTTCCCCCAGGATTCGCATCAGCGATTCATGCTCCAGCTCCCGAAACCCGGGTTCGCCGAGGCGCTCGAAGATCCCTGGAATGTTCAGGCCGGCGCGCTCTTCGATCACCGTGTCCAAGTCCGCGAAATGACATCCCATCTGACGGGCCAGCAGTTGGCCCACAGTGGTTTTCCCGCTGCCCATGAACCCTGCCAGGCAAATCAGTTTTCGGTTGCGTATTTCGCCGGCAGGCGGCATCTCGCTCGGTCGTCTTTGGATTTGTTGTCTTAACGCTTGCGGATGGAGATTGTACCACTGAATGAAGTCAATTCGACGCGCGCCGCCCCGGAGTTGTAGGTCCCGAACAGGCTGTTGGAAATCCCCGGCGTTGTGCGCTGCTCGTGGGAGGGTGGCTTCAGCCGCAGCGTGGGTTCTTGGTCTACTTTCCCATAGATGGACGTCGCGCGCAGATCGAAGGAGTCGCTTTCGGTGTACTTGACTTCGATGGGTCCCCGGTGGTTTTTCAGCACGTACGTGCCGCCCGGAAGAAAGTCCCCGTCAAAGAAAATGCTGCCGGAATAAGTCTGCGCGCGAACGTTGGAGCTGACCGGCTGGACCAGCTTGAGATTTCCGCTGATGGAGCTGAGTTCAAGCCGTCCGGCGCAACGCACGCACAGGAGCGATCCGCTCACCGTTTTCACCACCAGGTAGCCGGACACTTCCTCCAGACTCACTTCGGCCAAAACTGTTTCGAATGTCATGTCGCCGGACACACGAAACACCACCACATTTCCGGCATCATTCTTGATTTGAAGCTCGGTTTCTTCCGGCACGCTAATCTCGAAGTCTGCTTTCAATTCCTCAGGAGTCACGCTCTGATTCAAAACGTGCGTGGTCAGGTCGATGCGGTTGCCGCGCTGTTCCGCGTCCACTTCCACTTTGTCGCTGGCGTGGTCTGCCACCACCTGGACCTGATTTTTCTGCCACGACTTGACGGTGATGCGGCCGTTGTCGTTTCGAACCGACACCACCGGGCGCATGGTCACATCGAATTTTTTCTCGACGCGGTGAGCAGACGCCGCCGGCGCCGCTGCGAGCAGCAGGATTCCGCTGATCACCCACGTGGCGGTCTGGGAGCGCAAATTCCTGGTTTCATGTGCTGCGTTCATTCCTCGCCTCCCACTCCGTGCTCGGTCATCGTCGCCAGCAAATCAGCCTTCTGCTGATAAGCCGCATAGAGATATTCGCGCGCCATGTGGTTGCGGGGTTCTTCCCGCACAGTCTTTTCACACAGCGCGATAAACTTGTCAACAATCTCGAGGTTGTCCCGGTAACTGGCGGTTACGGCCGGGTCGTGCCCATGCAGTTTGACCATTTCTCTCTGTTCCGCCTGCGCGAACTGCGGCTGCAACATCACGTCCGGAGACGGCAACCGCTGAAGGTCCATCGCTTCCTGTAGCGGAGTCATGGACAGGCTGCCCAGCATCAGCGCCGCCAGCAACACAGCGACATAAGCCCCCGCCAGCGCCGGCCGCGGAAGCACGGCAAAAAGATTGGCAAACAAATCTCCAAAGCCTTGCTGCCGGATCAGTCCTTCGCTTTCGAGCTGCGAGCGCAGCGCCGTCCACACCCTTTCCGAAGGCTCGGGCGTCTCGGCGGCCAGTTCACCCGCCAGGCGGGCGATCGATTCCATCTCCGCGATCAAGCCGCGGCAACGCGCGCACTCGTTTACGTGTGCGGTTGCGGCCGGCGCCCGGCCACCCTCCATCCATTGCTCGGAATAATTGAGAAACTCAACGCACTGCATCTTCTTCATCCTTCTTTGATTTCCGTCTCAGGTCCCGCTAATTCCTGTTCCTGTTTCTGGGCTTCGCGTTTCGCGCGGGCTTTTGCTCTCTCCGCTTCGTGCAACAACTCCCGCAACCGCATCCGCGCTTTGTGCAATTGCGACTTCGAATTCCCGATCGAACAGCTCATAATGCCGGCAATTTCGTTGTGTTCGTAACCTTGCACGTCGTGCAGCACGAACACCGTTTTGTATCCGGGCGGCAATTGCTCGATGGCCCGGCTCAGGTGCACGCGGTCGATCGATCCCGTCAGCAACTGGTCCGGTGCCCCGATTTCCTTCCGCGGCCCGCCGCTCTCTTCGTCCGGCTCCGTAATCTCTTCCAGCGAAGTTTCCGGAAGGCTTTTCTTCCGGAGCCGCATCAGCACCACGTTCACGGCTAACCGGTGCAGCCAGGTCGAAAACGCGGACTCGCCGCGGAACGTCTGGATTTTCCGGAAAAGCTGGAGGAAAGCTTCCTGCGTCAGGTCTTCCGCTTCCGCCGTGTTGCTTACCATCCGCAAGCAAAGCGAGTACACGCGGCGGCTGTGCAACCTGTACAGCCGTTCAAACGCAGCCGCATCTCCGCGCTGCGCCTGGCGGATGGCGTCCGCTTCCGTCAGTTCGCCGGCTTCGGTTCGTCTCGTTCGGGCCACGGTCCCGTTCGGGACGCATCCGTGTGATGGGATGCTTCCCACGCTCCTGAAGTTGTCCCTGCCAGTAAGCGATTGTCCCGCGGCCGCAAACCCGTTGTGCGCAGATCCGGCTTGCGCGGGAGTTCTTCATTCCGGCGGATTCCGGACAGGCTACGCGCCGGGACAGGGATTCATGTTGACTGCAAACGAAGAAGTCGTACACATTGACTGCAAAGGGCGCAGTCGTACATATTGTCGCCGGAATTGCCCCGCGCGTCTATCGCCTCGCGATGGTTTGTTGAAAGGGCATTCCTTTTGTGCGCAGGAGCTCCGAAGAGCCTGTGAAGAAAATCGGTCAGAAACGCGGCGGGAATGGCGTAATCAACTGTGCGCCCAAGTTTTGCGCACTCTTTGTGCCAACGAGCTTGGCCGCCTGCTCTTCGGCGGGCGTGGTCGGAATCCCTCGCAGTTGCTGCTGAAAAACCGCAAACTGTTCTTCCGACATGCCCCGCAGAAAGCATTTGATTGTGACGATAGCTTCTCGCAAGCACGTGTTCAGGTCGTAGTGCAAGTGGTCAAGCTCTTGCCAAGCGTCCGTAGGTTCCACGCTTTGGTTATCCGCAATCTCCCGGGAGGTGGCTTTGAACTGCCGCGCCAGGCCGTCCACGGAGGTCTCCAGTACGCGCAGCTTGTGAAAAAAACGCAGCCGCGCGTTTGGCATCAGCTTGTGCAGCACCCACTGAAGTCCGGCTGCTAAGCGCGCTTCGGAATGCCGGAAGTTGTCGGGGGTCAACGGCAACACCGCGGGGAGTTCGCTCATGTGTGCGCCGTGCTCTTTCATTCCCCGCGCCACGATGCCCACTTTTCGCGCCAGCCGCTCGCCCAATTCTCCGCACACGCCGGCTTGCCCGCGCGCTTGGACCAGGCGCCCGCTCGTCCGCAGCCGCATCGCTTCGTCCAACGCGACGCTCATCATGGTGTACGTCGCCTCTAAAGAGACCACGACATCGCGGAAAAGTTGCTGGCGCTCACCCGGCAAATGCGAAACCCATTCCGCGCGCACACACTCCTTTGCTGATATCTTCAGACTGTCTCCAGGATGCCCCACCGTGCCTCCGAGCTCGACCCACCTATTATACTCAACGCGCCTTCGCCCCATGGCAATTCCTTTCCGCGTCTTCGGCGCACGCGCCTTGACGCTTTCGGAAGCCCCTCGCTATACTCCCCGCGACTCGTTGGGAATGGGATTTCAACGCGCCTTTGCGGTGAAAGGACTTTTCGCTTGCCCTTTGAGCCTCTCGACCAGTACCTCCAGCGCCAGAAAAAGCTGAAGGAGATTTCCGCTCTCGGCCACGACCCCTACCCGCATCGTTTCGAGGCGTCTCAGACGGTCCAGGAAATCGTGGAGCGCTATGGCGCGCACACCAAAGACGCGCTGGAAGCGGAAAAAATTCCCGTGTGCCTCGCCGGCCGCATCATGACTCTCCGGTTGATGGGCAAGGCCGGCTTTGCCCATATTCAGGGCCAGGGCCGCCGGCTGCAAATCTACGTGAAGCTCGACATCGTCGGCCAGGAGGCTTTTGACCTCTTCCGCCTTTTGGACCTGGGCGACATTATCGGCGTCGAGGGTCACCTCTTCCGCACCAAGACCGCCGAGCTCACTGTCTGGATGGAGAAACTCACACTGCTGACCAAGTCCCTGCTGCCGCTTCCCGAGAAATGGCACGGGTTGTCCGACATCGAGCTGCGATACCGCCAACGCTATCTCGACTTGATTTCCACCGGCGGGGTCCGCGACATCTTCATTAAGCGCGCCACCATTATCCGCGAAATCCGCAATTTCTTCGACGCGCGTGGATACATCGAAGTCGAAACGCCAATGATGCATAAGATTGCCGGGGGCGCCACCGCGCGTCCCTTCATCACGCATCACAACACGCTGGATCTGAACCTGTATCTCCGCATCGCTCCCGAGCTGTACCTGAAACGCCTCGTCGTGGGCGGTCTCGACCGCGTGTACGAAATCAACCGCAACTTCCGCAACGAGGGCATCTCCACGCAACACAACCCCGAATTCACCATGCTTGAGTTCTACCAGGCCTATAGCGATTTTCGCGACCTGATGGACCTCACCGAGCAGCTCATCACCGGCCTGGTGCAAACAGTCTGCGGTTCGCCTTCCATTCAATACGGTGAGCACACCGTGGACTTCGCCAAATGGCAGCGTTTCTCCATGCGCGAAGCGATCTGCCGCTACTGGCCTGCTGAGGCCGGCCCTGCACCCTCGACCGCCGAACTCGCCGCGCCGGGCGGTCCTACTTCCGTCATCACTCGATACAATCGCTGGGCTGCCAGTAAGGGAAAAGACCCGGCACACATTCCCGCGAGCGCCACCGACGGTTTCAATACCGCGCTGCTCTTCGAGTTGGTCGCCGAAGACAAACTGATTCAACCGACCATCATCCATGATTTTCCCACGGACATTTCGCCGCTCTCCAAGCAGCGCGATGACGACCCATCGCTCGTGGAGCGCTTCGAATTTTTTGCCGGCGGCCTCGAACTCGGCAACGGCTTCTCCGAATTGAATGATCCCGAGGAGCAAGAGCGCCGTTTCCGCGAGCAGATTGCCCGCGGCGGCGAGGAAGTCCCCAAGGAACTCGACCTCGACTACATCCGCGCCCTCTGCCACGGGCTGCCGCCCACCGCCGGCGAAGGCATTGGCATTGACCGCCTCACCATGCTGCTCACCAATTCGCACTCCATTCGTGACGTCATCCTGTTTCCGCTGATGCGGCCCGAAGCTCCTGCTGCGGCTGCGGAGCCGCCAGCCGAAGAGAAAAAATGAAATTCGAATGGATGGTCGCGTTGCGTTATTTGCGATCTCCCAACAAGCCGACCGTGCTGCGCCTGGTCACACTGTTTGCCGTCCTTGGAGTGGCCGCCGGTGTGGGCACGCTGGTCGTAGCTCTTTCCATGAATGCCGGCTTTCGCCAGACCTTGCAGGACCGGCTGCTTGGGGTCACCGCGCACGTCAACCTCACCCGGACAGTGAGCGGTGGCATTGCGGACTACCGCGCGAACCTCGAGAAACTTCGAGCTGTTCCGGGTGTTCGATCCGCTGCACCGGCCATCTATCAGACTGTTTTGCTTTCGTCCGGAGGCAAAGCCCGTGGCGTCATGGTGAAGGGAATTGATCCCGCTCTCGAAAAAGGATCGAACGAGATCTTGCATCGCCTCGCGACCGGGGCAGGGAAGGAGGCGCTGAGCTTTATGGCCGATGCAGACGGCATCGAAGCGATGCTCATCGGCCACACTCTCGCACAGGAGCTGTCACTTTCAACGGGCGACTACGTCACGCTCACAAGCCCGCAAGGCCGGCTCACTCCATTCGGCATGATCCCGCGCACGAGGCGATTCCGCGTGGCCGCGATTTTTGATTCCGGCTTTTACGATTACGACGCCAACTGGGGCTTTGTCACGCTTTCCGCAGCGCAGGGCCTCGCCGGCACATCGGATCTGGCCGGCGTCCTCGAATTCCGAGTCGTCCAACTCGAGCACACGGAGGAGGTGGCCCAGAAGATTTTGCGCGCCGCCGGCCAGGGGTTTTCCGTCAGCACCTGGATGGATCAGAATCGCGCGCTGTTCCGCGCACTGCGTCTGGAAAAACTTGTCACCGCTATTTTTATCGGCCTGATTACATTTGTCGCCGGACTGAACATCCTGGTTGTGCTGGCCATGACAGTGACCGAAAAGGCCCGCGACATCGCTGTGCTGATGTCCATGGGCGCCCGGCGCGGGCAGATCCGCAACATATTTATCTGGCAGGGACTCGCCGTCGGTGCGTTCGGCACGATCATCGGCCTATTGGCAGGCTATTCTCTGGCCTGGGCTGCCGATTCCGGCCGGTGGATCCGTCTGGATCCTGAGGTCTACGCAATCCCCTATGTTCCCTTCCATTCCAGCTGGCTCGACGCGTCCTGGATTATTGCAGCGACGCTGCTGATTAGCGCGCTGGCCACGTACTACCCCGCGCGCGCGGCCGCCCGTATCCTTCCGGCTCAACTTCTGCGCTTCGAGTAGACAATGACATCATTACGTCTTCAAGATTTGCCATCGGCGAGAGGTCTATCGCTAAACCCATCAAAGAGGCATCCACCCAACCCTACGATTATGGTTCGCCGCGTGCACTCCATTTCCTATGTATATACCGGCAGAGCTCAGCGCACTCGCCCCTGGCGCTGTGCATTGTTTTATGCGTGCTACAATCGCCACAAGGAGAAGGATTTACGGGCGATTCAGACCTTAGGAGTTCACGTTCGTTTTGGAACTAGCTGTTCGGGGCGCGAAAAGAGGAAATCTCTTTCTCATCGTTGGACAAATTCGCGACTAAGCAATATTGGCCGGGCGAGGTTTTTCTGGCATCTAACCTAGCAGGCAACGATCCAGTTGCTCGTAGGCGCTGAGAGTTGATCCAGCTCGAAAGACGAAAATGACTTCACAAGGAACAGTGAAGGCCACGGACGGGCATCACTCAGGGAGTGCGGGTGATTCTGTCCTCTCCGCCGGCGCTGTTCCGGTGATTCGCGCGGAGAATCTGCGCAAAGTCTTCCGTTCCGGTGATGCGGACCTCACGGTTCTGGCCGGGGTAAACCTCTCTGTCAATGAAGGCGAGCTTGTGGCTATCGTCGGGCCCTCAGGTTCCGGCAAAAGCACGCTCCTGCACATCCTGGCCGCGCTGGACACGCCAACGAGCGGTGCTATATACTTCGCTGGGTATTCGCATCAGGCGCTGACGGAATCGGAAGTCTCCGACTTTCGCAATCGGCGTGTGGGGTTTGTGTGGCAACGGCATCATCTGCTGCCGGACTTTTCGGCGGTGGAGAATGTGGCGATGCCCCTTCTGCTGCGTGGGATTCCGGCAGCGGAGGCGATGCAGATCGCGCGTCAGTGGCTCGACGAAGTTGGCCTGGCGGCCCGTGCTCACCATCCGGCCGGCGAATTGTCCGGCGGGGAGCAGCAGCGAGTTGCTTTTGCGCGCGCCCTGGCGGGTGAGCCGGCGCTGCTATTGGCCGACGAGCCTACCGGAGACCTGGACGAAGGGAACGCAGAAGCCATTTTCGAACTCATGCAGCGCCTGCATCTTTCACATCGGCTGACCTCCATCCTCGCCACGCACAATCTTGCGCTGGCACGGCGCTGTCACAGGGTGTTGCAGTTGGAGCATGGCATCCTCGAGGCCTCCGGCATCTCCGGACAGCCCGGGTCGCAGAGGAAGGGAGAAAACAGGTAAGCCCATGTTCGAGAGGTACACCGAAAAAGCGCGACGCGTGATCTTTTTCGCTCGCTACGAGGCCAGCCAGTACGGCAGCCCGTTCATCGAGACCGAACATCTTCTTCTCGGCTTGCTCCGAGAGGACAAGGCCCTGGCCAATCGTTTCCTGCGCTCCCACGGCTCCATCGAATCCATCCGCAAGGAGATCGAATCGCGCATCACTATTCGCGAGCGGATCTCCACGTCCGTCGAAGTTCCTCTCAGCCAGGAATGCAAGCGCATTCTGAATCACGCCGCCGAGGAGGCCGAGCGCCTGACCCACAAGCACGTCGGTACCGAGCACCTGCTGCTCGGCATCCTGCGGGAAGAGAAATGTTTCGGCGCGGAGATTCTTCACGAGCGCGGCCTGCGGCTTTCCGCGCTCCGCGAGGAACTGGCCCGCTCCAGCAGCGAAAAAGTTCCCGTCAATCGCCCGAAGGAAACTTCGCTCCTCAGCGAGTTCAGCCGCGACCTCACGCAGGCGGCCATGGAGGGGCAACTCGATCCCCTCGTGGGCCGCGACCGCGAGCTGGAGCGCGTCGTTCAGATTCTTTGTCGCCGAACAAAAAACAATCCCGTGCTCATAGGCGAGCCCGGCGTGGGCAAGACAGCCATCGTCGAGGGTCTCGCCCAGCGTATCTCCGATGGCGACGTGCCGCCGTTCCTGGCCGACAAGCGCATTCTTTCGCTGGATCTCTCCCTGATCGTGGCCGGCACAAAGTATCGCGGCCAGTTTGAAGAGCGCCTGAAAACGATCATGAAAGAGCTGATGGAGAGCCAGAACGCCATCGTTTTTATTGATGAGCTACACACGCTGGTCGGCGCCGGCTCCGCCGAAGGCTCGCTCGATGCCGCCAACATTCTGAAGCCGGCCCTGAGCCGCGGCGAGATCCAGTGCATTGGCGCCACCACGCCTTCTGAATATCGCAAGTCCGTGGAGAAGGATCGCTCCCTGGAGCGCCGTTTTCAGGCCGTGAAAGTCTCCGCGCCCAATGAAGAGGAAGCCATTCGCGTCCTGCAGGGCGTGCGCGAGCGGTATGAAAAATTCCACGCCGTCAGCTACACCGATGAGGCCATCAAGTACGCCGTCTATCACTCCAACCGGTATATTCCGGACCGCTTCCTCCCCGACAAGGCCATTGACCTGATTGACGAGGCGGGTGCGCGCGTGAAGCTCCGCCAGTCCATGCTCCCCGATGAAATCACGGAGGCACAGAAGCGCGTGAAGTTCATCACGCACCGCATGGAAACGGCGATCGCCAACCATGAATTTGAGAAGGCGCGCTTCTACTCCGAAGAAGAGCGCAAGGAGAAGGAACTCCTTCGCGCCCTCCGCGAAAAACTGAAGCTGGACGATTCCTCCACAGGCATCGTCACCCGGGAAGACATCGAAGAAGTCGTCTCGCGGTGGACCGGCGTGGCCGTGATGGCCATCAAGGAAGACGAGCAGCAGAAACTTCTGCGCATCGAGGTGGAACTCCACAAGCGCGTGATCAGCCAGGACAAGGCCATTACGGCGCTTGCCCGCGCGATCCGGCGCAGCCGCGCCGGCCTGAAGTCGCCCCTGCGGCCCGTCGGTTGTTTTCTCTTCCTCGGCCCGACCGGCGTCGGCAAAACGGAAGTCGCCCGCCGCCTCGCGGAGTTTCTCTTTGGAAGCGAAAAATCGCTGATTCGTTTCGATATGTCCGAGTACATGGAGAAGCATTCGGTCTCCAAGCTCATCGGCGCGCCTCCGGGCTATGTCGGCTACGAAGAAGGCGGCCAACTGACGGAGCGCATCCGCCGCGCCCCCTATTCGGTCATCCTTCTCGACGAAATCGAGAAGGCCCACCCGGATGTGTACAACATCCTCTTGCAAGTGTTTGAGGACGGGCAGTTGACCGACGGGATCGGCAATACCGTGGACTTTCGCAATTCCATCATCACCATGACTTCCAATATCGGCGCGCGCCATCTCCAGAAGCGCACAGCCCTCGGCTTCCAATCTTCCGCGGAGGATTCCGCCACGGCCAAAATGGAAGACATGGTCATGAGCGAAGTGAAGCGCCTGTTCAATCCGGAATTCCTCAACCGCCTCGATGAGATCATCATTTTCAATCCGCTGGTGGATGACGATATGCTGCGCATCATTGATTTGCTCGCCGGCCAGATCAACGACACATTGATTCACCGCCAGGTTCAGATTGTGCTGACGCCGGAAGCGCGTCAGTGGATCCTGGAAAAAACCTGCGCGGACCGCAACTATGGTGCTCGCCCCCTGCGGCGAGCTCTGCAGAAGTACGTTGAGGACCCGTTGTCCGAGACGCTGATCCAGGGTGGCCTGCAACGCCCCGCCACGCTGGAAGTCTACGTCTCCGGCGACAGCCTCAGCTTCCGGCAGGTTCTGGAAGCAACCCCGGTCGCGCACTGAGAATCCTACTCGCGCAAGCCTGGTCTTCGGGGGTTGACCGGGCGAGGAGCACATATCTTGGGTTTGGGGGAGCGGCCTTGAATTGGACGCCGGCCGCGATAAAAAAACTCTGTCTCCGCTGGGTCGCCGCGCTGCTCCTCGTGTGTACAGGTGCCGCGGCTGTCCCTTCGCTTTTTGCGCAAGAGCCCTCCTCGACCGTCATCCAGCGCATTGAAATCGTTGGCAATCGCCGCATCCCGCGAGACACGCTGAAGGCGCGCATCTTTTCACGCGAAGGCGATGTCTTCAACGAAGAATCGCTCCACCGCGATTTTCAGGCACTTTGGAACACGCAGTTTTTCGAGGACATTCGGCTCGAAGTCGAACCCAGCCCCGACCGTGCGGATGGCCGCATCGTCGTTTTTTATGTCAAGGAGCGGCCGGTCATCCGCCGCATCGAATACAAAGGCGCCAAGTCCGTCACCGAATCTGAAATCCTCGAACGCTTTAAGGACCGCAAGGTCGGCCTTTCCGTGGAAAGCCAGTTTGACCCCACGCGCATCAAACGCGCGGAGGTTGTGCTGAAGGAGCTGCTGGGTGAGCGCGGCCGCCAGTTTGCCAGCATCAAGACGACCTACGAACGCATCGCCGCCACCAACGCCATCAAACTCACCTTCAACGTGGAAGAAGGCCCCAAGGTCAAAGTCGGCAAGATCCTGATCGAGGGCAACACGGCATTTTCCAGCCGCCGGATCATCCGAGCGATGCGCAACTCCCGCCCGTACGCGGTCCCGCTCTATTTGTTCGAGTGGAATGTCATGAACAAGACCTTCGACCGCCGCAAGCTGGCCGAGGATCTCGAGGTGGGCGTTCGCGGGCTCTATCAGGACAACGGCTATTTCCAGGTCCTGGTGAAGGAACCCAAGACGGAAACGGTGGATGTGGATCGCGGCGGCTTGCCCGGCCCGTGGCCGCTCATTGGCCGCAAGCATGGCAAGCGGACCAACATCACCATCCCGATTCAGCAAGGCGAGCGCTTCCGCCTCGGCAAGGTTTTTGTCCGCAGCTCAGACCCTGAGAAGGGCCTTTATTTCAAGAACGAATTCCTCGTGAACGGATTTCCAATCAAGCCGGGCGAAATTTTTGCCACGGACAAGGTCCGCAAGGCGCTGGAAGACTACCGCAAGCTTTATGGCACGTTTGGATTTATTGATTTCACGGCCGCCCCGCTCACCGACATCGACGCGCAAAACAAAACGATTAACCTCACGCTTGAATTCGACGAGCAGAAACAGTTTTCTGTCCGCCGCATCGAGTTCACCGGCAACACGACCACTCGCGACAAAGTGCTCCGCCGCGAGGTCCTTCTCGATGAGGGCGACCTGTTCAACAACCGTCTCTGGGAGATCAGCATTCTTCGCTTGAATCAGCTCGACTACTTTGACCCCATCAAGCCCGAGCATGCCGAACTCAAGCGCAACATCAAGGAAGGCACGGTTGACATCAACCTCAAGGTGAAAGAGAAGGGCAAGCAATCCATTGGCCTCACTGGAGGCGTCAGCGGAATCGCCGGCAGCTTCATCGGACTCAGCTACCAGACCAATAACTTCCTCGGCCTCGGCGAAACTCTCACGTTCTCCGCCGATTTTGGCGACCGCCAGCGCAATTTCGTCTTCGGATACACGAAGCCGTACCTGTTCGACCGCCCCATCTCTTCAGGTTTCACCATTTTCAACAGCCGCTTCAGCTACAACCAGGCGCGCGAGACGTCCATTGCCCTGGGCCGGAATATTCCAATAGACCCTGCGCGTGCCCAGAACTACAATCAGAACCGCAAGGGTTTCTCTCTTTTTGCCAGCTATCCGATGCGCCGCTTCGGCTTTGCGCGTCTTGGCCTTACGTATTCTTTTACCGACAGCACGATCGCCGCCTTCAGCGAGTCCTCCCGGTTGCTTTTCGAGAATCTTCAGTTTCGCCAGCTCGCCGGGCCCTCCGCCTTGCGCGGGATCCGCTCGAGCAAGATCGCACCGACGATTTCCCAAAACACGATCGACAACCCCATCAACCCCACGAGCGGAAAGAGCTTTTTCTATTCTTTCAGCTACGAAGGCGGGTTTCTCGGGGGTAATGTCAACACGATTTCGAATACCTTTGAAGGCAAATACTTCCGCCCGGTCAATAAGCGGCGCAACGTCATCGGCTTGCGTGGCCTCGCGTCGTTCGTCACCGGTTTCGGCGGCATCGCACTGCCGCCCTTCAATCGCTTCTATCTCGGCGGCGAGGACAGCATTCGGGGCTTTGACTTCTTCTCGATTTCTCCCTGGGCTTTTGTCCCCACATCCAAAAACGTCCAGCTCTTTTTCCTCGATCCCCGGGTGCTGGATGCACAGGGCAATCCCACTCTGCAAGCGCGGGCAATTCCCGTCCTCGATTATGTGGCGACGACACCCGGCGGCGACACGCAGGTGGTCACCAACCTCGAGTACCGCATCCCCATCGTCGGCCCGGTCAGCATGAGTGTGTTTCTCGATATGGGGTTGAATGGGCTGGCGCGGAAGTCTCAGTTGCAGCTCGATCAGGCAGGCGTTGATAATCTCCGCAAGCTGTTCCCCAACTCAAAGGTCGATGGCCGGCTGGGCGTCGCTTCTGGTTCCAATTTCCGGTTGCGCTCCTCTGCGGGGCTGGAGTTCATCGTGCAGTTGCCCATTGTGAACGCGCCCTTCCGTATCTATTGGGCCTATAACTTCCTGCGCTACAAGCAAAGCATCATCGAGCCGACGGGCGATTTCTTTGTCAGCGACGAGCTGCGAAAGAGCCTGCCGCCCGGTGTGTATGACGCGCAGTTCCTGCCGCGGTTGAATGCGCAAGTGCAGAACGACATCGGGCGCGGCCGGCCGTTTGAGCCCTTGAAGACATTTCGCTTCACCGTGAGTCGCACGTTCTAGCAGAATCCTGGCGACGGCCTTGGCTTTTCCGGTGAGCGATACGAATCGAATGAGTGGAAAGTTTGGAGGAATTACAATGAGGCGATGGACAAGCCGAATCCTGCTGCCGGCCTTACTGGCGCTGGCGGTGATTTCGAGCGGCTGCGGCGGGGGAGGAAGTTCCAGCAGCAGCGGCAGCGGCTCGGTGACAGTGACAATCTCTCCGGTGTCCACCACCGTGACGCTGAGCGCCACCCAGCAGTTCTCCGCCTCCGTATCCGGGGCCAAGACGATTGCGATTGCCGGCACGAGCGGCGCGGTGCGTGCCTCCAACGTGGTGACAATCACAACTACGGCGGCACATGGTTTTGCCGTCGGGCAAACGGTCACCGTCTCCGGCGTCACGGACGCCAGCTTTAGCGGGACTTTCACCATCGTATCCGTACCGTCCACGACCACCTTCACCTACTCCCAAACGGCCGGAGACGCAACGAGTGGAGGAGGAAACATCGCCAACGTTTCCGTGACCTGGTTTGTGAACGACGTGCAAGGCGGAAACGCAACCGTCGGAACGATCACCACGGGCGGACTGTTCACGGCTGGCGACGCCCTTCCGCCGTCGTTGACCGCGACGATCACAGCGTCCGGCGCAGTGCGCAACTCCAACACGGTGACGATTACGACCACCGCGGCACATAACTTTGTGGTTGGTCAGATCGTGATTATTTCCGGCGTCACGGACACGAGCTTCAACGGGACCTTTTTTGTCAACACCGTACCCTCGACAACCACCTTTACTTATCAACAGCTCGCTAACAACGCCAGCAGCGGCGGGGGGACTGTCACGTCATTCGCGGTGAAAATCAAGGCCGTGAGTGTTGCCGACGCGACGGCCAGCGCCACTGCGGTCGTGGACGTCAGTTCGGGGATCACCGTGCGCGTGACGCCTTCGACAGCGGTCGTGGGCACAAGTGAGACGATTCAATTCTTTGCCACCGTAATCGGCAGCTCGAATTCCGCTGTCACCTGGGCCGTGAACGACATTTCCGGCGGGAACCCCACCGTGGGGACAATCTCCACCAACGGCCTCTTCCTCGCTCCGGCCTCGCCGCCCACCTCCAGCACCGCGGCGATCATTACCAACGGCGCGACCCGCGCGTTTAACGGCGCCGTCCGTTCGTCGAATGTGGTGACCATCACCACGGTGGCAGCGCATGCTTTCGCCATCAGCCAGAGCGTCACCATTTCCGGGGCCTCGGATTCGACCTTCAACGGCACCTTCTCCATCACCTCCGTGCCTACGACGACGTCCTTCACCTACGCGCAGACCGGCTCCAACGCCAGCAGCAGCGGAGGAACCGCCACTTCTGGTTCGAACTCCGCGACGATTGCAACCACATCGGTGGTGACAATCGTCACTTCCACGGCCCACGGTTTCATCGTCGGCCAAAGCGTGACCATTGCGGGTGTATCGGATACGAGTTTCAATGGCACCTTTACCATCGCGTCGGTGCCGGCCGCAGCCACTTTCACCTACGCACAAAACGGACCCAACGCAACCAGTGGCGGCGGAACGGCCACTTCGCTCTCGCCGTCCGTGTCGATTAAAGCCACTTCCGTAGCGGACACCACACGGTCCGTCTCGGTCCTGGTGAGAGTGCAAATTGCGAATAATCCCACTCTGACGTCGATCAACCCAACCAGAGCGCCGCAGGGAGCGGTGTTTCAGGATGTCTTCCTGACGGGAACCGATTTTCTTTCCACCAGTGTTGTGCGCATTAACGGCGCGCCCCTTGCATTCACTGCAATTTCGCAATTCAGCTCTACGCTCATTCGAGCCCGCATTCCTGCGAGCCTGCTGGCTTCAACGGGCACGCTGGTGATCGACGTCCTGCGGCAAAGCGGGGCCACTTCCACTTCCCAAAATCTGACCGTGCTGGCCGGGCGCCCCGCTCTGGTGGGCGCTTCGCCGGATAGCGGTGTGCAGGGCGGCGGGACCGTGAGTTTTAATGTGAACGGCGGATATTTCGGCGCCGTAGCGAATCCGTCCATCACTGCAGAGTTTGGCGGCAACACGCGGTCGGCCACGGTGGACCCGAACTTGGAAGCACGCCGCGCCAGTGTGACCATCGGTGGCGCGGACTTGAGCACGGCCGGGATGTTTTCTGTGGCTGTCCGCAATGCATCCAACCCGGCTTTGTATGCGGCCACGAATTTGGCGGTGCGGCCGTCTGGCGCGCCAGCCGTGCTGGGCGCACCCATCGCCGTGGGCAGCATGCCCAGCGCAATCGCCATCAACTCTGCCACGGGAGTCGCCGTGGTGACCAATCGCTGTTCAAATAGCGTCACGCGAATCGATGTGAATACGCTGGCGACCATTGGATCGAACATCATTGTGGGCACCTACCCGACCGGCGTGGCCGTGGACGATGTGCGCAACATCGCCGTCGTGGCGAACAACGGCAACAACACCGGGTGTCCAGGGCCTGCGGGAACTCCGAGCCTTTCCATCGTGGATCTGACAGCCGGCACGGTCACGGCCACAATTACCACTGGTCTCAGCGGCGCACCATTTTCGGTGGGCATCAATCCTCTCACAGGACTTGCGCTGGTGACCTACCAGAGCACCAACCACGCGGACATTCTGGACCTCACGCAGGTGCCGCCGGCGTTTGTCAGCACAACGACCATCGGGACCGGCGCCAACCCGCAGGTCGCCGTGGATTCCCAGTTGAACTGGGCGGTGGTGACCCCCGGAGGGGCGGGCACACTTTCCATTGTTGATCTTTCGCGCCGCGTGACGTCGGCCATCGCCGCAACCAGTGGAGCCAGCCGAACGAACAGCGTCACTACGATTACTACGTCCACCAGCCATGCCTTCCGGCAAGGCGAGGTTGTGCGGATCTCCGGCGTGGCCGATGCGACCTTTAACGGGACCTTCACAATTTCCGCGGTTCCCTCCAGCACCTCTTTTACCTACGTGCAGACCGGCGCGCCGAATGGGACTAGCAGCGGCGGAAGCGTTGTGACCACAGAACCTGTCGCCATTGCGACGATTGGCCAGAATGTGCGCGGCATCGGCATCAACGCGTTTACCCAACAGGCTCTCCTTGCGGATCCGAGCGTGACGGGGCCTTTGCTCTTTAATCTTTTCGACCAGGCAGTAACCAGTATCCCCTTGAACGAGAACGGGGCCACGGCCGCCGCGTTCAACCGCTTTACGAATATTGCCGTTACCACTAACGCACTCACGAACGAAGCCTCTGTGATTGACCCGCAAATCCCCACGCGCCTGGCGAAGGTAACTGTGGGCAATGGGCCGCGGGCTGTAGCCATCGACGCGGGCACGAATACGGCCCTGGTGGTAAACGAAACCGACGGCACCGTCACGGCGATTGGGCTCGGCGCCATCCGGCCTTTGCACATCTCCACGATAAGTCTGCCGCTCACCCGGCAATTTGCGCCTGGAGTCACTCTCTCCTCGGCGGTAGATTTGCCGGTTACGATTCTTGGGAAAGGGTTCGTCGTTGGGTCGCAGGTTCGTCTTGACGGAGTGCCCCTCGCGCCGCCCGCGGGTGTTTCGGACCGTCAACTGACGGTCCTGGTCCCGGCGGCGCTTTTGGCAGGGCCGAAAAATTTCGTGGTGGATGTACTGAATCCGGGAGGTGTGCTCTCTAACGTTTTGCAACTCACTGTGGTTCAAGCGGTGGACCTGGTCGGGGCAGGAGGAGCATCGTGCACGGCCCCAGCGCCGGCTGCGGTGGCGATCGACCCGGAACGTGATATTGCGGTGGTCGCCAATTCTGGATGCAACAGCGCATCCTTCATAGACCTGACTACTGGGACGATTTCGTCCACTGTGCCGGTTCAAACCGCGCCCCGCGGAGTTGCCGTGAGTTCGCGGTTGGGTAAGGCTGTCGTCACGAACAGCGGATCGGCCAGCGCCTCCATTCTGGACCTGACCACAGTGCCTCCCACGGTCACCTCGAGCTTCACGGTGGGAAGCGAACCGCTGGGAGCGGCGATTGATGAAGGGAAAGCGTCAGCCATTGTGGCCAACGCTTCTTCGAATACCATCAGCATCGTTGACTTGACGGCAGGGGGCGGAGGTTCCAATACAATGTCCGTGGACGCGCGGCCGGTGGCCGTGGCCGTGGATCCCGATCGCGAGGTAGCGGTGGTTGCGCACGCTGCGTCCAACAGCTTGGCGGTCGTAAACCTTTCGAGTCTTACAATTAGCGGTAGGCTCCCCAGCATTTTCTTGCCGACGGGTGTGGTTTTTGATCCCTCGACCGGGTTGTTCATGGCCAATTCGAGCCTGGGAAACACCGTCGTCCTGATGGACCCGAACACGCTCCAATCTTTGCAATTGCGCACGGGCATCAATCCCACGTCTCTGGCTCTCAACTTCAACAGCAGCACGCTGGTTACGGTAAACGCCGGAAGCAAATCAATCTCGGTGATGGATTACGTGGACCGCCGTATCCGGGCCGTGCTGGGGATTGCGGCGTCCTCGCAATCTGCCGTGGCTATTCATCCCCGCACCAACCTCGCGGTTATCCTGGATGAAACCAACAACCGCGTCCTGCTGGTGCCGCTGCCGCGGTGATGGAGTGACGGAAATGTGCGTCTTCCGCGGCGTTGGGCTGCGCGGCGCGCGTGCCATCCAACCGCCTTACGCTCGACGGCATCAGAAATAGTGCCGGGGGAAGCAAGCCCTGCCTTCGCGGGCGCGGTTTCGCATTGACCGCGTGCCAGTGCCCGCGTATAATCGGCGTTTTGTGGTGAGCGCAATTTTCCTTAAGGAGTCAGCATGAACGTGAAACGTGCAGTTCTGGCCGTGGGCGCCCTGCTGTTGGCGCCTGTCGCCCTGATGTACGCGCAGGCCGGTGGCGCTGCTGCCCCTGCGGCCACGCAGAAAGTGGGCATTCTGAATGTCCGCCAGGCCGTCTTCGGCACTGCCGAAGGCAAGTTAGCCTCGGCCGAGCTTCAGTCCCAATTCGCTCCGCGCACCAACGAGCTCGATACTCTTCGCAAGCAGATAGAAGATATGCAGAGCCGTTTGCGCGCCGGTGACCGCACCCTCAGCGACGACGAGAAAGCCCGCCTCGCGCGGCAGGGTGACCTGCTTACCCGCCGGTTGCAGGCCAAGCAAACGGAATTCGAGGAAGACGCCCAGGCTGCCCAGGGCGAGGTTTTTGAGCGCATCGCCCGCAAGATGGACGACGTGATGAACCGCTACGCCCGCGAGAACAACTTCACGCTGGTCATTGATGTTTCTTCGCAAAACGTCGTCGTCTTCGCTGCTCCCCAGACCGATATTACGCAGGACATCGTCAAGCTGTACGACCAGGCGTTCCCGGTTCGCGCCGGCACCGCCACTCCCGCAGGCACGCCAGCTCAGCCTGGCACGCCGCGTCCGCAGCCTCCTGCGAAGCAGCCGCCGGCCCAGAAACCGCCGAAACAGTAATTTGCGTAAGCTTTTTTCAAGGGGCAGGCCTTCGCGCCTGCCCCTTTACTTTTTTCCCGTCTCCGCATTCGATTCTCACCGTTCCGCCGCCTTGCCTCGCGGCATCGACGTTTATCTTGCTTTTCCGGGTATCAGGGGGCTATACTCCTTGCGCTTGAAGCCGGTCGCACAATTCAGTGGGCGCGAGCCCACTTTTTTGTTGGCCGGCGAACTGGGGTGGCTTCCCGATCGGTTTAAGCTGGTTTCTGCCGGGGACGGGTTCACCCCGCCAGGGCGGCTTTGTCTTCGGTTTGCAGGGATGGGCTGGGACGCAGTGCCGCAGTATCCGGAAATGGATATCGAGAAAATTCGTGAAGCGGCCGGGCGCGTCGCCCGGTCCGAGGCGCTGGAGATCGTTGACGTCGAATGGAAGGTCGGCAAGCAGCGCTTCCTCCGCGTCTACATCGACAAGCCCGGCGGGGTCAGCCACAACGATTGCGAAGCGGTTTCCAAGCAGTTGAGCGTAATCCTCGACGTCGAGGATCTGGTTCCCGGCCCCGGGTACACCCTGGAAGTCAGTTCTCCTGGCCTGGATCGCAAACTGCTTAAGCCGGCCGATTACGAGCGCTTCGTCGGCCGCCTGGCGCGTATCTCGCTCGATGCGCCGGTGGAAAATTCGAAGTTTTTTGAGGGCCGCCTGGCCGGGTTTGCCGGGGGCGTCGTGCAGATCGAAGTACAGGGTCGCCGCTTGGATCTGCCCTATGCGGCCATTCGCAAGGCCCAGTTGGTCGTGGAGTTTTAGCAGGGTTGTCGGGGCGTTGCCCGAGGCTATGGGGCTGCGACCTCGCGAGGTACGACACAATGTCCAGCGTGCTGGTTCAGACCATCGAACAGATTAGCCGGGAAAAGCACATCGAGCCCGCGATTATCGTCGCGGCCATCGAAGACGCCATGGTTGTGGCCGCCCGCAAGTTCTATAAAACAGAAGAGGACATCCGCTCTAAGTTCAATCCCGAAACCGGCCATGTGGACGTGTTTGCCGTGCGCGTCGTTGTTGAGGAAGTCAGCGACCCCTTGCGCGAAATCACTCTCAGCGAGGCTCGCAAACAGGATCCCGCTGTCGAAGTCGGCGGTGAAGTGCAATTCACGAAGCCCACCGACGTTCTCGGGCGCATCGCCGCGCAGACCGCCAAGCAAGTCATCATGCAAAAGGTGCGCGAAGCCGAGCGCGATACCATCTTTAACGAATACAACGGCCGCGTCGGCGAGATGCTCAACTGCATCGTCAAGCGCACGGAAGGCCCCGACCTCATTGTGGACCTTGGGCGCACCGAAGCGCGCCTTCCCAAGCGCGAGCAATCCCGCCTGGAGACCTACAACATCGGCGACCGCCTGCGCACCGTCATCCGCGCCGTGGAGCGCGCCGCCAAAGGGCCGCAGGTAATCGTTTCCCGCGCAGACGGCATGCTCGTGCAGCGCCTGTTCGAAATGGAAGTCCCCGAAATCTACGATGGCACTGTGCAGATTCGCGCCGTCGCCCGCGAGGCCGGAGAGCGCACCAAGATCGCCGTCTCCAGCCGCGATAAGGATGTGGACCCCGTCGGCGCCTGTGTAGGCATGAAGGGCATGCGCGTGCAATCCATCATCCGCGAACTCCGCGGCGAGAAGATCGACATCATCCCCTTCAACGAAGAAACGGTGGCCTTCGCGCAGAAAGCGCTGAGCCCGGCCAAGGTCACGCGCGTCCAGATTGTGGACCCAGAAGAAAAGCGTCTCGAGGTGATCGTCGAGGATACGCAGCTTTCCTTGGCCATTGGCAAGAAGGGCCAGAACGTGCGTCTCGCCAGCAAACTGGTCGGTTGGAATATCGACATCAAGAGCGAGGAGGAGAAGCGCCGCGAAATTGAGGAACAGATGGCTGCTCTCACCGCGCCGGGCACGCCGCTCACCGAGCTTGTCGGCATCGGCCCCAAGACAATCGAAAAGCTCGAGTCGCATGGCGTCACCCAAATCGAGCGACTCGCGGAGATGACGCCCGAGCAATTGATGGAAATCCCCGGCATCGGCGAGAAAATGGTGGAAAAAATCCGTCTTGCGGTGGCCACTTATTTTGAGACGCTCGAATCCCAGCAAGCCGCTGCTGCCGAAGCGGCTGCAGCCGTCGAAAGCCTTCAGGAAGCTGCACCCGAATCAACAATTGAAGAGATTCCCGCAAGCGCGGAAGAGTCCGGCGAGGTGATTGCCGAAGTTGCGACGGATGTGCCCGCCGCGGAAGGCGAGGCGCCCGCGAAGCCGACGCCCGCCGAGGAGCAGGACTAGATCCACCGAGTATGTCAGAGCACCCCAATCAAATTCGCATCAACGATCTGGCCCGTGAGCTCGAGGTCAAGTCCAAGGCCATTATCGATCTGCTCCCCGTTGTCGGTCTGACCGAAAAGAAGACGCATTCCAGCTCCATCGACGAAGCCGTTGCTGTCAAGGTCCGGCAGCATTTCCGCACTCTTGCTGATGAAGAAGCCCAGGCAGAAGCCGCTACAGTTGCAGAAAAGGTGGCGAAAGATGCGGCAGCCAAGGCTGCGCGTTCGCGTCCGGCCGCTGCGCCGCCGGCGAAGCCTTCTGCTCCGCCCAGTGTGGCGCCTGCGCCTGCCGCTCCGCCCGCCGCGGCGCCGTCCATTGCTCCGGCTGCAGCCGCCCCTGCTGCTGTCAAACCCGCTGCCCCCAGCGTCATTCCAAAGGCTCCTCCGCCCGCTACCCTGCCTACAGCGGCGCGCCCGGCAGCTTCAGCTACTCCGAGAACAGCGCAGGCGCCTCCTGCGGCTGCTGGTGCTGCTCCCGCGGCTCGCGCTGCGGCCACATCCCGCGCGCCCGCAGTGTCGCGTTCTTCTCCAGTCTCGACTCCTCCGGCCAAGCCGCTTGCTACGCCGGGGCAGCCAATCGTCAAGCTTCCATCTCGACCGTTATTCATGCAGGGCCGTCCAACTGGTGTCCGACCATCCGCTTCCAGCCCCGCTGGCGCGCCTTCGAGTGCTCCCGGCAGCGGGCGTCCTGTTCCGCGGCACCCCATGCGGCCCGGCCAGCCCATGCGGCCCGGACAGCAGCGCCCCGGTGGGCGTCCTTCTTCCATACTGCCTCCGGATAGGGTTCCTCAGAAGGCCGAACCCGGCAAACCCATCTACGCGCGCAGGCCCGCGCCTCGTTCCCGGCCATCGGCGGACAAGCGATTTGAAGAAGGCGAACGGAAACTGCACCCGGTGCGCTCTCGCCCGGGCGCTCCCGGCGCAAGAGCCACCCGCGCGGAACCTGCCGCCGTGCCCGTGCCGCGCGAGCCGCGCGAAATTACCATCACCGAAGGCGTCACAGTGCGCGAGCTTGCGGAAAAGCTGGACGTTCGAGCCAAGGATCTTTTGAAAACACTTCTGGATCGCGGCGTCTTTGCCAGCATCAATCAGGCGCTCGACACACAAACAGCGACCACTCTTGCCGAGGCCTTCAGCGGGATTGTCCGCGTCATTTCGTTCGAGGAAGAAGTCGTTGAGGAAACCGCCAAGGTCGAGACTTCCGGCAGCACCACTCCCCGCCCGCCGGTGGTCACAGTCATGGGCCATGTGGATCACGGCAAGACCAGCCTGCTCGACGCCGTGCGCAGCACCGAAGTGGCTGCCGGAGAAGCCGGAGGCATCACGCAGCATATCGGCGCGTCCCAGGTGGACGTGGACGGCAAGCGCGTCGTCTTCATTGACACGCCCGGCCACGAAGCCTTCACCCGCATGCGCGCTCGTGGCGCGCGCGTCACCGATATCGTGGTCCTCGTCGTCGCCGCCGACGACGGCATCATGCCGCAGACTCTCGAGGCCATTGACCACGCGAAAGCAGCGGGTGTTCCCATCATTGTCGCCATCAACAAAATTGACAAGCCCGATGCCCAGCCGGAGCGCGTCAAGCGCCAGCTTGCGGACCGCGGGCTCACGCCCGAAGAATGGGGCGGCGAAACCGTTGTGGTCGAAGTCTCCGCGCGCGAAAAGAAAAACCTGAATCGCCTGCTGGAATCTATTTTGCTCGTTGGCGACCTCCGCGAGCTGAAGGCCAATCCTGACGCTCCCGCCACCGGCACCGTCCTGGAGTCGCGCGTGGACAAGGGCCGCGGGCCCGTCGCAACGGTCCTTGTGCAGAACGGCACTCTCCGTGTCGGTGACGTCTTCATTTGTGGCGCCGTGTATGGCAAGGTCCGCGCCCTGTTCGACGACCGCGGGCGCCCCGTGAAGTCGGCGCCTCCATCCTCGCCAGTCGAGGTCCTCGGCTTGCAGAGTGTCCCGGAGGCCGGCGACCAATTCCAGGTGGCCGATGAAGCAAAGGCCCGTCACATCGTCGAATACCGGCAGTCCAAGCGGCGCGAGGCCACTCTCGCCCGCACGCTCGGATCGCGCATCACGCTGGACCAATTGCATGAGCAGCTCAGGGCCGGGGAATTGAAGGAACTGCCCGTGGTTATTAAGGCCGACGTGCAGGGATCCGTCGAAGTGCTCAGTGACCTCCTCCCCAAGCTCTCCACTGAAGAAGTGCGCCTCAAGATCATCCATGCCAGCGTCGGCGCCGTTGCGGAAACCGATGTCCTGCTTGCCTCCGCCTCAAATGCCATCATCATCGCTTTCAATGTGCGTCCGGACCGCAAGGCCGCTGAGCTCGCGCAGCAGGAAGACGTCGAAATCCGCACGCACACCATCATTTACGAGCTCGTGGACGAAATTAAGAAGGCTCTCGCCGGGATGCTCGAGCCAGTTTTCAAGGAAACCTATCTGGGCCGCGCGGAAGTACGCGACACCTTCCGCGTGAAGGGCGTTGGCGCCATTGCCGGCTGTTACATTCAGGATGGCCTTGTGAAGCGCGACGCCGAAGTGCGCCTCCTGCGTGACAACGTCGTCATCTTCACCGGGCGCATCAGCTCCTTGCACCGCTTCAAGGATGACGTCGGCGAGGTTCGCACCGGATTCGAATGCGGTATCGGTATCGCCAACTTCAGCGACGTCAAAGTCGGTGACGTAATCGAGTGCTTCACGGTTCAGAAGCTGGTGGTCGCGGGGACTTCCGCATAATCCCGCCGGTTCGGCGGCTGCCCGCCGGGCACGAGCGGATGACCGGGTGATCGGAAATGCCGATCGGCCTCCTCACTCTCGAAATCCACATCCCCGACGCGCGCTCGCTGAAGGACAAGCGCCAGGTTCTCCGCAGCTTAAAGGATCGCCTGCGCGGTCAGTTCAATGTGGCGGTGGCTGAGCTGGATCATCAGGACGTCTGGCAGCGTGCCCTGATTGGCGTCGTCACTTTGTCCAATGATGAGCACCACGTCCGCGAATCGCTCGATCACGTGGCCGCCGAGGCCGAGCGTTTGCTCGGGCGCGACCTCGTCTCACAGGAAATTGAATTCCTCTGATTACGGACTGCGGATCGCCTTCTAATGACCGTTGCGGGGCACAGACACGAACGAATCGCCGAGGAAATTCGCCACGAGGTCAGTGCGATGATCGCCGGCGAATTGAAAGACCCCCGCATCGCCGGACTGGCCACCGTGACCGAGGTCCGCGTCTCGCCCGACCTCAAATTGGCAAGAATTTTCGTGAGCGTACTGGGCTCCGAAGAGGAGCACGCCTCGACTCTTAAGGGCCTCGCCGCTGCTGCCGGTTATGTGCGCCGCGAACTGGGCGTGCGCCTGCAGATGCGTCGCAGCCCGGAGGTGCTCTTTATCCTCGACCGCAGCGAGGAATTCATTCAGCGGATTGATGCGCTGCTCCGCGAAACAAAAAAGCAGCAAGAATCCTGACCGGTTCTGAAGACTCCCGATGCCACGCAAACGCCCTGCGCCGTCCGTCGAAGGCGCGTTGCTGATCAACAAGCCCTCCGGCAAGACGTCCCACGACGTCGTGGACGCCGTGCGGCACATCCTCGGCTTTCGCGAAATCGGCCACCTGGGCACATTGGACCCGCTGGCCACCGGCGTGCTTGCCCTGCTGCTCGGCCGGGCCACGCGCCTTGCCCGCTTCTACGTGGGCCGACGCAAGCGTTACGCATGCTCTATCCGCTTCGGTTTTGCTACCGACACTTACGATGCCGATGGCCAGGCTGCTGGCCCGGATGCGGCTCCGGAAATCTCCCGAGAGCAGGCAGAGGCTCTCGCGGGAGAATTTGTAGGGCGCTTTCAACAAATGCCGCCGCCCTTTTCCGCAAAGAAAATTCACGGTCGCCCCGCGCACGAACTCGCCCGCAAGAAAAAGCCGGTGGAACTGAAAGCGGTTGAAGTCGAGGTTTACGAATTTCGGATTACGGCCGTGGAAGGATCGCTGGTCCGTTGCGTCATCGAGTGCGGCGCCGGCACGTACATCCGTTCGCTGGCCCACGAGATGGGCATCCGGCAGGGAAGCGGGGCCCATCTCGCGGAAATCTCACGCACGGCCGTAGGCGAATTCACGCTGGACCAGACCATCACCCTGCAGGAACTCGAGCAAGCCGCCCTCGCCGGGCGCCTCGCGGAGGTGGTTCTTCCCCTCGAGCGCCTGCTCTCCGACCTGCCGCGCATTACCGTGCTGCCGGTCATCGAGCGTCGCGTACGTCACGGCGCGCGCTTCAATATTCAAATTGCGCAAATTCAGCCCGGCCGCGTCACCTCGGCGCAAGGCGCCACCGCCCAGCTGGATTCGGGGGAACTGAAGCCTCCGTGCATTCGCGTCTTCAATTTTGAAGAGAAATTGATTGCCATTGCCCAGGCTGTAGTGCCGCGCACGTATCAACCGGTCGTCGTTCTCGACGCCGCCCCCTGATCTTCTGGATGCACATGGACCTACTGCGGCGGCTTTTCCTGCGCTCCCCCGACCGGCGTTGCTGAATCTTTGCGTCCCGCATAGATGATTCGGTCGCTGCGCTGCGCCAGGCGGATGCGCCGCGGCGTGATGACAATGATCAGTTCCGTTTCCCGCTTCAGCCCCTGACTCTTGCTGGCCGCCTGTCCCGCGGCAGCGACCGCCCCGGCGCCGGGCCATCCAACGGTGGTTCGCTCCACGTCGTGTTCCAGGATTCCCGCCAGCACCGCTGGCTCATCCTCCCTCAGCCGGACAGTCTGCGCGAGCGTGCGGTTTGTGATCACTGGAATGCCGTTGAATTGCTCCGTCGCGAAGCTGCGGAGCTCGATCTGCAATTGCAGTGTCACTTCGCGATTGGCATGAAGTCGCGGCGTCGCGCGCACTTTCACGCCCAGGTCTTCGAACTGCATGGCCGGGTAAGGCGTCTGGGACGCGGTCGATGTAGATAGTACTGTCGTCGCATTCAAAAACACGGTGACGTTATTCGCGTCGCGGTTCGCCGTCACCAGGTCCAGCCGACCATCGGCGTCGAAATCTCCCGTGGCCATCGCAAACGGCGCCGCCGGCGCCGTAAAGTCCGAGCTCAGAAAACTTCCATCACCCACTCCGGCTAGAATCGAAATCGTGTTCGCCCCCGAATTCGCTACCGCCAGGTCTACGCGGTTGTCTCCCGTGAAGTCGCCCGCTGCCAGCGCCACAGGTTGCGCTCCGGTCGCAAAATCTTTCCGTACCGAAAACGTGCCGTCGCCATTTCCAAGAAATACGGACATGGTGTTGGATGCCCGGTTCACCACGGCAAGGTCCGTATTGTTGCTGGCGTGGAATCGGCCCGCGACGATTCCCGCCGGGCCCGTCCCCGTCGGTAGCGTCACTCCCGAATTGAACAGCCCGTTGCCAGCACCGAGAAAGATCGAAACCGTATCATCGCCTGAATTCGTCACCGCCAGGTCCGGCCGCCCATCGGCATCGAGATCGGCGACGGCGATTCCGCTTGGCGCCGTGCCGGTGGTCAGCGCCGTGCTGAAAATAAAGTTGCCGTTTGTCGTTCCCAGAAAAACATGCACGCTGTTGTCTCCGGCATTGACCACTGCCAGGTCGGGCACGCCGTCACCATTGAAGTCGGCGCTTGCCAGTGCCACGGGCGTTATCCCGGTAAGCAGCGACGTGGCGGGATTGAAACTCCCCGTTCCTGTGCCCAACAGGATCTCCACCGTGTTACTTGATGAATTCGCAACCGCCACCGCCAGGTCGAGCTTTCCATCACCGTTGAAATCCAGCACCAGCACCGCGCGCGGCGATGAGCCCACCACAATGTCCGTCTTCGCGCCAAAATCGCCGCTGCCCGTGTTCAGCAGAATAGAGACGGTGTTCGATGCCGAGTTCGCCGTCACCAGGTCTAGTTTTCCATCGCCGTTAAAGTCTCCCGTCGCGATCGCAATCGGCCCCGCGTCTGTCCCAAAATTTGTCTTCTTAATTCCCGGGATGATCTGTTGACCGGTAATGCTCGGCGTCAGCACCGCAAAGCTGATGGGGAAGCGGTCGCCCACAAAAAAAGTGGCCGGCAGACCGTCTTCCGCTCGCAGCAGCACCCGGCGCGCCTTGCGCACCAGACTTAGAGTTTCTGAAAACTCGGCTGCCGCTGCGGGCAGCGTAGCCAGCAAAATTGTCTTGCCTCCGCCAAACGCAATTAGCGGCGGCAGCAGGGAAGCCACGCCCACTTGTCCAGACGCGAGCCGCGCCGCGAGTTCCGCCGGGCTTAAGTTGCCGAGTGCGCCGGTTCGTCCGAACACGCGCTGGATCACACGCAGCAGGGCCTCCGTGGACTGCTGCGCCTCCCTCACATCCGCTGGGCTCAGCGTGAACACTTGTCCGGAAGTCGGCGGCGTCACTCCGAGAGCGCGTGAGCGTGTGCGGTCCACCTCCAGAAGTTCTATTTCCAGCATCATCTCCCCACGGGCCCGCTCGATCTCCCGGATCATTTCGATGGCCAGCGCCACCGATCGAGGTTCCCCGCGCAGGAGCAGTTGCCGCGTATCCGAGTTGAGTTGGGGATTGGCGATGCCGGCGATGTCCCGCGTCATCTGGCGGATCTCCGTCATCTCTTCGGGCGTGGTGGCGCCCGCCAGCTCCACGACCCGCGTGATGCGCTGCTCGTACTGCCGCCGCTTGTCCGGAGTGTCCGGCAGCACCAAAAACGCCTTCTCGTCGAGTGCGCGGATGAATGTCCCCGTCTGCAGCGTCAGCAAGCTCGCCGCTGTTTCGAACGTGACATTCGGCGCGCGAAATCGGATTTGTTTCCCGCTGATTTCCTGATCGAGTGACATCGTCAACCCAAACAGCCGGGCGATTTCCTCGAAGGCTCCAATCGTGTTTCCCCGGTAGTCGAACGAGCGTTTCCCCGGCCGAGGTTTGAGTTGGACGATCAAGGCGTCGTATTCCGATCGCCGGCCCGTCTGCTGCGAGCTTCGCGCCTGTAATTGGACAAGCCGCTCCTGCGCCACCCGGTATCCGGGGTCGAGAGTCAGCGCCATGCGCAGCTCGTTCCGCGCCTCTTCCAATTGTCCCTGCACCGCTTCCAATTCGGCCCGGTCCATGTGCTGCTGCAACAGGCGGAATTTCGCGCGTTCCCGCCGCGCCGCATACTCCACGTTTCCAGGTGCCAATTGCAGTGCCTCCGAGAAAAGTGCAAACGCCGTGTTCCACAACTCAGCCTTCTCTGCTTCCACTGCGCTTTCGTATATTTTTTGGGCCTGTCGGGCGCTGGATGGCGTCGCGGGCGCTGCCTGCACGGTGCCGGGGCGCGGCTCTTCTTTCTTCGCGCCGCCGGACTGGCCCCCTGCCGCGGGCAGATAACACACGGCGGCGATGAGCAAAACCGCCAGTGATCGGATTGGAGTGGCGCCATTCACGCAGGATGTATTGTATCTGTATCGGCGGGCCGCGCAAATCCAAGCAATTTCCCTTGACGATCTGCCCCCTGCCGGGTACACTAGGCAGTTCTAGTTGAAACTAAGTTTCAACTAGAGGACCCATGTTTTCGGCACTCATCATCGCTCTCCGGGAAGGCGTCGAAGCGGCTCTCGTGGTTGGCATTGTTCTCGTCTACCTCAACCGCACGGGCCGCTCGGCCCTCGCTCGTTTTGTCTGGTCCGGCCTCGGACTGGCCCTGGCCGCCAGCATTGCGGGCGGCGTCCTGCTCGATCGCTGGAAACTAAACCAAGAAGGCTTCGAAGGCCTGCTCATGCTGCTCGCCGCCTTGTTTGTGGTCACCATGATTTACTGGATGAACCGCGTGGCCCGCAACCTGAAGCGCGAGATCGAAGAGCGGGTCGAATCCTTCGCGCAACAAAACGCCTTTGCCGCCGGTTTGGGCATCGCCAGCTTCGTCTTCTTTATGGTGCTTCGCGAAGGCGTCGAGCTTGTCCTCATCCTCCGAGCCGTCGAAGTCTCTTCGCAGGGCCTCGCCGTCTGGATCGGCACCGCGCTCGGGCTGGCCCTGGCCCTGGCCGTCGGTGTGTTCTTTTTCAAGGGCACGCTGCGGATTCCCCTGGCCCGCTTTTTTGCCGCCACCACGGTGATTCTTTGGATCGTCACCTTTCAGCTTCTGCTTACCGGCGTTCACGAGCTGAGCGAATCCATGTGGATTCCCTCCGGCAAGACCGAGATGGCCCTCATTGGACCCATCGTCCGCAACGACATTTTCTTCTTTGTTTTGATTCTCGGCGCCGCTGCCGTGGTTGTCCTCCGAGAATGGCTGGCTCTCCGCCACGCCGGCGCCGTCGCTTCGGATGCCAACGCTGCCGACCGCCGCCGCTCCGAGTGGGAGCACCGCAAGCAGCGCCGCTGGGCGATTGCTGCCGCGCTGGCCTGTGCCGCTGTCCTGGTGGTGCTCACGGCGGATTTCATTTACGCCACGGCCGCCGCCGCGCCTCCCGATGCGAAAGTTGTCGTCCCGGAAAACGGCCGGCTGAGCATCCCGTTGACCGAGCTCAATGACACCAACTTGCATTTCTTCTCGGCGGATCTCGACCGCACCGCGGTGCGTTTCCTGGTGATTCGCAAGCCGGGGGGCGGCTATGGCACGGCGCTCGACGCCTGCCTCATCTGCGGCCCGGCCGGTTATTTTCAGGACGGCTCCAACGTCATCTGCCGCAACTGTGCCGCCGCGATTTATGTTCCTTCCATCGGTGACGTCGGCGGCTGCAATCCCATCGGCTTTCCTTCGCGGGTCGAGGGCGACCGTCTTGTCATTGACGTTTCCGCGCTGGCGGAAGCTCTCGGCCAGCGGAAAAAATAGCGCATGTTCTTTCGAGTCGTAGGCGAATCGTTCGCGCGCAACCCGCGCCGCAAGCTGCTGATGGCTGCGGCCCTGGTTCTCGGCATGGCCGTGGCCACCGCCACGCTCACCGTCGTGCTCGACGTCGGCGACCGCCTCGCCCTCGAATTTCGCTCCCTCGGCGCCAACCTGCTCGTCACCGCGCAATCGGATTCGCTCCCGCTCGAAATCGGCGGCGTGGACTACCGCCCCGTGGATGAAGGTGCCTATCTTCCCGAAGCCGAACTTGGCAAGCTCCGGACGATTTTTTGGCGGCTCAATGTCGTCGGCTTTTCCCCGTTCCTCGAAGTCCCTGTCGAATTTCGCACGCACGCCCGCGCTATGACCGTCTCGCGCGGTACACTCATCGGCACATGGTTCGAGCATGACGTGCCGGTGCCGGACGGCACGTCCTTCACCACGGGTACGCGCATCACGCATCCGTGGTGGCGTGTGGATGGCCGATGGCCCGCTGAGGGCGCGCGCGAATGTGTTGTTGGCGTGGCGCTTGCGCAGCGCCTGGGAATCCGGAAAACGAATTCGCTCGCCCTTCGTGCAGGTGATTCGGATGTCTCGCTGCAGGTCACGGGCATTCTCTCGACCGGCGGCCCGGAAGACGAAGCTGTCGTTGCGCCGCTCGCGATTGCTCAGTCCCTTGCCGGACGCCCCGGCCAGTACCGCCGCCTGCTGGTGAGCGCGCTGACCAAGCCGGAAGATGAATTTGCCAAGCGCGATCCATCTGCGATGACGCCCGTCGAATATGATCGCTGGTATTGCACGCCGTACATCTCCGCGATTGCGTACCAGATTCGCGAGGTGCTCCCCGGTGTGGAAGCGCGCGCGATCCGCCGCGTCGCGGAAAGTGAAGGCCACATCCTCACACGCGTGAGCGGGCTGATGTGGCTCGTCACGCTGGCTGCGTTGCTGGCAGCCACTCTCGCCGTCGGCGCCGCTTCCGCTACCACCGTCCTTGAGCGCAGTTCGGAAGTCGGCCTGATGAAAGCCCTGGGTGCCCCCGGCTGGACGATTTCGCTTTTCTTTCTGGCCGAGCAGATTCTAATTGCGTTTGTCGGAGGCATCGCCGGCTTCGGCATCGGCGTTCTGCTGGCCCGCTTCCTCGGCCAAAGCGTTTTTGGCATCCCGCCGACGCTGCGCCTTATCCTTCTGCCGGTCGTCCTCGTGCTGGCCACGCTGGTCGCTTTGCTGGGCAGCCTGCTGCCGCTGCGCCGTGTTGCAAGTCTCCAACCCGCGCCGATTCTGAGGGGTGAGTGATGTTCTGGCGCTTGCTCTGGCAACTTCTGCGCGCAAGCCGCGGCCGGCTGGCTGTCGCGCTTGTCGCGGTGGTGGCCGGCGCCGCGGTCTGCTCCGCGCTGGTTAATCTCCACCTCGATGCCGAGCGCAAGCTCACGCGCGAATTTCGCACTCTTGGCGCCAACGTCGTGGTCTCGCCCGCTCGCGCGGCAGGCACCGGCGGCGAAGCTCCGCTTCTCGACACATCAGTGCTGGACAAAATTGCATCTTCGCGCGGGCCTGAAGTGGTCGCTGCAGCTCCCTATCTTTATGTCGTTGCGCGCACCACGGACGGCCGCAGCCTCATCCTTGCCGGCACGTGGCTTGACGAAGTCCAACGCATGTCCTCCTGGTGGACTTTACAGGGAGACTGGATTTCTTCGCGCGATGACCTCGCCCGCTGTCTGGTGGGCCGCGCCGTAGCCCGTCAGTTCAGCTTGGTTCCCGGCCGCGAACTGGTTTTGCGCTATGCGGGCCGCTCCGTACGGCTGATCGTTGCCGGTGTCGTCAACGTCGGCGGCACGGAAGATAATCAGGTTTTTGTGAATCTTCCGGTGGCCCAGCAACTCGCGGGTCTGGAAGGCCGCATTGGCGTTGTGCAGATGAGCGTCACCGGCTCCGCTGCTCAGGTTGAGCAAATGGCGCGACGCCTCGCCGCCGCGCTTCCTGGCCTCGATGTGCGGCCGATTCGCCAGATCGCCGACGCGGAAGGCCAGTTGCTCTCCCGCATTCGTGTTTTGATTTTCGCGACGGTCGTGCTGATTCTTGCGCTCACCGCGCTTTGCGTGCTGGCCACCATGGCCGCGCTGGCCATGGAGCGCCGCCGCGACGTCGGCCTCATGAAAGCACTCGGCGGCTCGATGAACCGGGTCATCCGGCTGTTCCTTACGGAAGCCGCTATCCTCGGCGTGGTGGGCGGCGCGCTCGGCTGGGTGGGCGGTGTGTTCTTGTCCGGATGGATCGGTCGCAGTGTGTTTGGCTCCGCGATTTCTCCGCGGGCGGAAGTGCTTCCTTTGACCGTGGCGTTGATGTTTGGTGTTGCGCTGGCCGGGGCTCTACCATTGCGCTTGCTCGGTCATGTAAGGCCCGCTGTGATTCTGAGAGGCGAATGATGCCCCCGCTTGTCCATGTGGAAAAGCTTACCAAGGAATTCGGCGCGGTGCGCGCGCTCGATCAGGTCACTCTTTCCGTTGACGCCGGCGAATGGATCGCCATCATGGGCCCTTCCGGCTCCGGAAAGACCACGCTCATCAACATTCTTGGCGGACTCGACCGCCCCAGTTCGGGCCGCGCCGTCGTGGACGGCACGGACGTCGCTACGCTGGACGAGCGCTCGCTCACCAGTTATCGCGCGGAAAAAATCGGATTTGTTTTCCAGCAATTTCATCTGGTGCCCTATCTCACCGCGCTCGAAAACGTCATGCTCGCCCAATATTTCCATAGCATGACCGACGAGCCCGAAGCTCGCGAGGCTCTCCGCCGCGTGGGCCTCGCCGGCCGCGTTACGCACTTGCCTGCGCAACTTTCCGGCGGTGAACAGCAACGCGTAGCCATCGCCCGCGCGCTGATTAATCATCCGAAAGTGATCCTCGCGGACGAGCCCACCGGCAACCTGGACGAAGCCAATGAGCAGCTTGTCGTCAACCTGCTTCGCGAGCTGCACGCCGAAGGCCACACCATTCTGGTCGTCACGCACGACCCGTCGATCGGCCGCCTCGCCGACCGCCGCGTCGAACTCGCCCACGGCCGCCTTGCGCAAATCACTGTTTTTTCCAACGAAGACGAAGAGCGTTTCGATCACTTGCTCGAGCGCATCTGGGTGGCCAACGAAGAAGGCAGCAACGCCTTGATCGAGCCGTCGCACTCGCTTGGCCTGGTGGATCCCGCCATCATGCTCAGGAAGATGGCCGAACTGCAACTGGTTGAGCTGAATGATTCCACCATCATCCTCACGCGCCGCGGTGAAAATCGAGCGCGCGACGTCATCCGCCGCCATCGCCTTGCCGAGCGGCTTTTCCGCGACACCTTTGCCATGGCCGACCCGGAAATGGATTCGCAGGCCTGCCGCTTCGAGCACATCATCAGCCCCCAGCTCGACGAAAAAATCTGCACCTTTCTCGGCCACCCGAAGACCTGCCCCCACGGCAACCCCATCCCGCCCGGCCCGTGCTGCCCCGCATAGGACAGTCCCCAAGCATCGGGATCAGCCTGTCAGCTATCCAATGCAATGGATTGCTCTGTGTCTCTGTGCCTCTGTGGCGATTTTGTTAAGATGTTTCCCTAATGCCGCTGCCTCTCGATTCGCGCAAGAAACCCGCCTCGGTGAAGATTCACGTCTCCACCGGCGCCGGCGTGGACATCACCTGGTCCGACGGCCATGCCAGCCACTATGATTTCGTCTATCTGCGGGAAAAATGTCCGTGCGCCACGTGCGACGACGCGCGCAAGAAAAAAGCGGCGGCTCCGTTCGGAACCACGGCCGCTCCGGCGCCTTTGCCCGGCATGGGAACGGAACTTCCCATGTTCAAGCCCGCGGCGAAAGCGTTAGCCGCCCATTCCGTCGGAAACTACGCGATCCGCTTTGATTTCTCCGACGGCCACACCACCGGCATCTACAGCTTCGATTACCTGCGCGAAATCTGCTCTTGCGAAGCCTGCTCCCGCGAATTTCGCTCCGCGTAGCGGCCCCTGCCATTTACCGGAAATGCCGCTCCAACTCCGATGCGTATCGTGTCGCCACGCTTCCTGCATTTTTCTTGAGCCATTCACTCAACCGCGTTGTACCTGTTGGCGCCGCGCCCGATACCAGCAAATTTGCCATCAATCCTTGAATTTCCTCGCGCGTCAACACAACGTCGCGCACCACTAGCCCGGCCATCCAACAGGAGAGCAGCGCAACGGCTGGCGGCACGTGCATGATCCTCGATGGCCGGCGAATTGTTCTCGCAATCAATCTCACCAACTCCTCGAACCCAAAAGTTTCCGGTCCAACTGCGTCCGAAATGAAATTGTCGCTTCTCGTGGCTGCGTCCACTACTAGGTCTGCCATGTCCTCCACGAAAATCGGCTGCAACCCGTAGTCCCCACGGCCCGGCACACCAAACAGAGGGAACGTGCGCAGAAACCATGCAATATTGTTGATCAGGATGTCTTCGGGCCCGAAGATCACTGCCGGCCGCAAAATCGCATACGATAGCCCTGATTCCTGAACGGCCCTTTCAACCTGAGCTTTTCCGCGAAAGTAGGGCAGGGAAGAGTCCTCCGCCGGATTGGTGATGCTCACATGCACGATGCGCCGCACGCCCGCCTGCTTTGCCGCTCCGATCAAAATTCGAGTATTTTCCACAGCTCGTTCAAAGGTCATCGCCCCGTGGGAAAATCGCACCCAGTACGTATTAATGAGTGTTGTTGCGCCCGACAGACTTTTCTCCAACATGCTCGGATTGTCAAAGTCGTACCTCGCCATGCTCACGCGTTCGCCAAATGGGTTTTGTCGGCCCGGGTGCCCCGTCAGAGTTCGCACGCGCTTCCCCTTGTCCAGCAGACGCTGCGTGATGTACTTCCCCGTGTAGCTGAATGCCCCGGTGACCACATTCAGTTCGGTCATTTCCGGCGGTGCCATTCGATTTCTCCGCTCACCCGCAAATTAGGTAATGCAAGCCAAGCTTCTACGGAACATGCTCCACCCGTTTTGGCAAGTTGCCAAATTGTTTTGGATTATGTTTTTGCTGAATCGTCCGAAATGGAGGGGAAAAATGAATTCAAAGGCGCTATCCGCCGTATGCAAATCCTGCCGCGCGCACGGTCAGCGGCTCTTCCTCGCGCCGCACGCCCGCGGCCACCACTTCGGCCACAAACACGGTGTGATCGCCGCGCTTCACTTCGTCCACCACGCGACACTCAAACCACGCCGACGCGTCCGCCAGCACCGGCGACCCAGTCTTGCCCGCCTCGAATCGGTACCCGCTCAGTTTGTCGCCTTCAATCACGGCAGTCTTGAAGAACGTCGTGGCCAGTTTCTTCTGGCTTTTCCCGACAATGTGGACGGCAAACGCGTGCGATGTCTTGATCACTTTGTAGAGCGCGCTATCGCGGCGAATTCCTACCATCACCAGCGGCGGCGCAAACGAGCATTGTGAAAGCCACGTCACGGTGCCCGCCGCGAACTTCTCTCCCGCTCGCGCCGTCGCCACGTAGAGCCCGTAGCTCACCATGCGCAGCGCTTTTTTCTTTTGATTTGGATCCATGCAGCCCGCGCCTGAATTATTTCGTACGCGCCACGAGCACCGCTGTGATTATTCCTCGCAACACCAGCACAACTCCCGCCGCGCCCAGCAGCAATGCAATCCAGCTGAATGGCGCGAGCGTCATCGTCAGCATGCAAATGCCCAGCAACGTGAGCGACGCACTGCGCACACGGTGCTCCCACCGCGTCACATATTTCCCGGCGCGCAACCATGCCCGCACGCCAATCACAAACGTCAACGCCCCCAGCACGATCCACAATTCCGACTTGCGGTTCCAGAAAAAGAGGCCCATCGCCGCTACGCGGATCAGGAACAATCCGAGCAACACAAAAACCAGTTCCTGCCCCAGACGGATCAGTATCGCCGGATTCTGCATCGCCGCTAGACTCGCTCGAAGGTCACCTTTTGGAGCACCACTGCTTGCAGCGGCCGGTCGCTGCGGTCACGCGCCATGTTGGAAATCTTGTCGGCCACGTCCTGACCCTCGACCACTTCTCCGAAAATCGAGTGATGGTTGTCCAGCCAGGGCGTCGCCGCCACGGTGAGAAAAAACTGACTGCCATTTGTGCCCGGCCCGGAATTCGCCATGGAAAGCTTGCCCGGTTTGTCGTGCCGCAGCGAGCTGTGGAATTCGTCCTCGAACTTGTACCCCGGATCGCCCGTGCCGGTTCCCAGCGGGCACCCGCCCTGGATCATGAAGTTGGGGATCACGCGGTGAAAGACCAGCCCGTCGTAGAACGGCCGCTTCACCTTCTGCCCGCTCTTCGGGTCGCGGAATTCCTTGGTTCCCTCGGCCAATCCCACAAAATTGGCCACAGTCTTCGGCGCTTCCTTTTCCAGCAGCCGGATCACGATCTTTCCCTGCGACGTGTCAAAGATTGCGTACGTCCCTGGCGTGCGTGTCAAAATGATTCTCCTCTCCGGTTGATTATCTCTTCGAAGCCTCCGCATTATGGCCCACCGCGCATTGGCGAAGCAAACCGCGCCGGTGCTACAATGACTGGCTTTTGTGTTTGCGTCGTTCCGCTTGGCTGTTGCGTCTAATCCCCGGGAGTGAGCATGGCTCATAACGTCCTCATCATTGGCAGCGGCTGCGCCGGCCTCACGGCCGCCATTTATGCTGCGCGCGCCAACCTCAAGCCCATTGTCATCGACGGATACGAACCGGGCGGCCAGCTCACACTCACCACGGAAGTCGAAAACTATCCAGGTTTTCCGGAAGGCATTCTCGGCCCGGAACTCATCGAAAACATGCGCAAGCAGGCGCAGCGTTTCGGCGCGGAATTCAAAGCAGGCGCCGTCACGGGCGTGGACCTGAGCCGCCGCCCGTTTGTGATCACCGCCGGAAAGGAAGTGTATGAGGCCAGAGCCCTCATCGTGGCCGCCGGCGCCTCGGCGCGCTTGCTGGGCCTAGAATCCGAGCGCAAGCTGATGGGCCACGGCGTCTCCACTTGCGCCACCTGCGACGGCTACTTTTTCCGGGGCAAGGAAATTGTCGTGGCGGGCGGCGGCGATTCGGCGATGGAGGAAGCCACGTTCCTCACCAAGTTTGCCAGCAAGGTGACGCTCATTCATCGGCGTAATGAGTTCCGCGCCTCCAAAATCATGCTGGACCGCGCGCGCAGGAACGAAAAAATCCAGTTCCTCACGCCTTACATCATTGAGGAAGTTCTCGATATCGAAAAAGGCGTCGTCGAAGGGGTGCGCGTGCGTCACGCCGCCAGCGGCGAAGTCAGGACCATTCCCGCGGAAGGCGTTTTCATCGCCATCGGCCACACGCCCAACACCAATATCTTTCAGGGCAAGCTGGAAATGGACTCGGCCGGTTACCTGGGCGCGCGCAATGGCACGCTCACCAACGTGGAAGGTGTGTTCGTTTGCGGTGACGTGCAGGACCACCGCTATCGCCAAGCCGTCACCGCCGCCGGCTCCGGCTGCATGGCCGCCATCGACGCCGAGCGCTGGCTCGAATCCCAAGGACACTAACACGAAACTTCATGCACTCTGATTCTCTCCCTCTCATGCGTTGCTTCCACTGCCTCTGCGCCCTCCGGAGTTATTCCTCATGATGCGCGCTCTTTTGATTGGTCTCTCTCAGAGCAAGGGTCTGGCGAAGCTGGTGACGCGCAACCAATTCTCGCGCCGAATGTCCCGGCGCTTTGTCGCCGGAGAAGAGCTGACTGAGGCCGTGGCCGCCGCCCGCGCCTGCAATGAAGCCGGAATGACCGTCAGCCTCGACCACCTCGGCGAAAACGTGGCCGCAGAAGAAGAAGCTCACCGCGCGCGCGACGCCTACCTCGAAAACTTTGACCGCATCGCCAGTGAAAAGCTCGATGGCAACGTCTCTCTGAAGCTCACCCAATTGGGTCTCGACCTGGGGGATGACGTCTGCTTTTCTTTACTGGAATCCGTCATAGACGGCGCCTCGAGCCGCGGCAATTTCCTCCGCATTGACATGGAAGGCTCGCCCTACACAGCGCGCACGATCGCACTCGTTAAGCGCGCCCGCGCGAAATACGACCGCATCGGCACGGTCATTCAGGCCTATCTTTACCGCAGCGAGCAGGACATCAAGGACCTTCTCGCTATGGGCTGCCGCATCCGGCTCTGTAAGGGCGCCTATCGCGAGCCGGCCACCATTGCGTTTCCGAAAAAAGAGGACGTAGACGCGAATTACGTCCGCCTGATGCAGATCCTGCTGCCCAGCGGCATCTACCACGGCATTGCGACCCACGACCCGCGCATGATTGACGCCACAATGGGTTTCGCGGCCCGGCAGGGAATTGGGAAGGACCAGTTCGAATTTCAGATGTTGTATGGAATCCGCACCGATTTGCAGCAGCAGCTTGTCCGTGATGGCTTCCGCATGCGCGTGTACATCCCCTACGGCACAGAATGGTTTCCCTACTTCATGCGCCGGCTCGCCGAGCGTCCCGCCAACGTCCTCTTCTTTTTGCGCAACCTCTTCCGCTCGCACTGATGCCCGCGAGCTTCATGCACAGTCCGCCGCAGGCAGACAAAGAATTTCTCACATTCAATTGGAATCAGCGGGCAGTTGATTGTAACGGACGCCAATCGGCCGGTACCGGGGGACCTACCGCTTGCGGCACACAGTCACTCCGTCCCTCAGGGGAATAAGGACAGGAAAGAGCTCTCTTGAGGAATACGTCAGCCGGTTGAATTCCTTAATTCCGCGCGTCGCCTCGTCCTTGGTTTTGCGTGTCACACGCCCCGACCAGAGCGTATTGTCGGTCACCAGCAGACCGCCCCACCGCAGCCGTGGCATTGCTTTCCGAAGTGCCGCCGGATACTGGTGCTTATCCACATCGATGAAAATCAGGTCAAATTTTCGCGGCACGCGATCCAGCAGTTCGAGTGAATCCCCCACCAGCACACGAATCCTGCGTTCGACTCCCGCCCGCCGGAAATAGGCTCTGGCTTTCTCCGCATTTGCGGGATTGCCGTCTGTATAGAAAATCTCGGCGCCGCGTCCTGCCGCGCGCGCCAGCCAGATGGTCGAATAGCCGATGGCCGACCCCATTTCAAAAACCCGTTTCGCGCCGGAAATCTCCACCAGCAGCGCCAGCAGCCGCCCCACCGCCGGCCCGACAATGGGGATGCCCTTTTTTTTCGCCAATCGCTCCATTTCTCTCAGCACTGCATCGCGCATCGGCAGAAGGCCGTAGAGATACTCTTCGACAGCAGTGTTCATGATCGCGTTTTTCATTTGTTTGACCAGTTCATGCAGGGGCGCCCGCCGCGGCGGGCTGCTCCCTCCAAAGAAGACGCTAACTCAGTGACTCCCCCGGCTTCAGCGCGTAAATTTCCAATCCAAGAATATCCTGCGTAATGTTGCGCAGCGCGGCCGGAGTGCCCGTCAGCGCCGGAAACGTTCCGTAGTGCATCGGGATCACATGCCGCACGTTGAGCAGCCGGATCGCCTTCGCCGCTTCGCGCGGACCCATGGTATAGAGGTCGCCGATCGGCAGGCACGCCAGTTCTGGCGCGTAGAGCTCTCCGATTAATTTCATGTCCCCGAAAACGGCGGTGTCGCCCGCGTGATACATCGTCAGTCCGCCCGGCAGCCGCACCACGAAACCCGCCGGCTCGCCCGCGTAAATCACCTTGCCGTCGTCCTCGATCCCGCTGGAGTGCTTTGCATCCACCATCGTGACTTCAATCTCACACAGCCGCTGCGTCCCGCCTTTGTTCATCGGGCAAACATTCTCCACGCCCTTCGACGCCAGCCATTGATAAATCTCATAGGTGCACGCAATTTGCGGTTTATGTTTCTTTCCGAGCGCCACCGCATCGCCCATGTGGTCGCCGTGACCGTGCGAAATCAGCATCGCATCCAGACGTGATTGCGTTTTCTCTGACTCCGGGCAGGAAGGGTTTCCCGCTAACCACGGGTCCAGCAGAATGACCTTTCCGCTCGGCATCGTGATTTTGAAAGTGGAATGGCCCAGCCAGGTTATTTTGTTTCCGCGTGTCAACAGCATGCGAGGGTCTCTTTCTACGGCGCGGACTTACGCGCGGATCCCACCGGCGCGGGGGCAGCGCTGTTCAATAGCGCTTGAATGTTTGTCTCAAATTCAGGCCGCTTATGCTCGCCGACCAGAGAGGCAGCCAGGTGTCCTTCTCGGTCGTAGAAAAATGTCGCGGGCAGCGCGCCGCTCCATTTCGGATCTACGCCGTTGATGAAATCCTCATCCTTCCCCGAGTTTTTCCGGAAATTTGGAAAGACAGGACTCATGCGGGAAAGGAACCGCCGCACAAGATTGATATCTACATCGTCATCCAGAGTGACGGCCAGAACAACCAGGCCTCTCGGAGCGTTTGCGCGCGCCAATTCGTTGAGCATTGGATACTCTTCCCGGCAAGGCTCACACCACGTGGCCCAGAAATTCACCAGAATAGGTTTCCCGCGATGCTTCTCCAGGAGTTTTTGGTAACCACTGAGATCGATGACGACGGGGTCCGCGGCGCGGGGTGTGGACTGCGGTCTTTGTTGATGCGCGTGCCCTCCGCTGCCGAGCAAAAGGAAAGCACAGAGCAGCAAGAGTGTCGTCGGGCGCGCGCTTTGAATTGTCGCCGTAAGGGCCTGCTTGCTCACGAACCTTTGGCTACTCGCTTGATCGTGCAGCCAAAGGCCTTGGTTTCCGCTACAGGCACAGTCTTGCCCGCCTGCAGGGCGTCCATCGCCGTCCGCAAGTCCTGGGACGTGATGCCCGCGGGGTTGCGGTTGTCGTCGATGCGGCCGTGATAGCGCAGCGTCCAGTCCTTGTCGAAGAGATACACTTCCGGAGTAAACGAAGCTCCGAAGTAATCCGCCACCACGTTATCCGGGTCTTTGACGATGGTAAACGCGAGGCCCTTTTCAGCGGCGTGCTTGGTCACTTCATCAGCCGGCTCGCTGAAATTCGAGTTGATTCCGATCACCGCGAAACCGCGGCTCGAGTAATCCTTTGCTACGGCGGCCATGCGCTCGTTATACGCGTTGGATACCGGGCACTTGGTTGCAATGAACAGGAGAAGGGTACCGTTCTGTCCGCCCATGCTCTGGAGCTGCACGCCGGCCCCGGCCAGTGTTTGCAGCTTCAAGTTCGCGACTTTGCCCCCGATGGTGATCTGCGGCGCCGGCGGCTGCTGGGCCATGGCCAGCGCCACGCACACAGTGACCAGTGCGACTCCGAGCAATCGTTTCAAGGTCGTCATGATCTCATCCTCGCTTTCCTTGAGCTTTCGGCTATCCTGCACGATTTCTGGCGATGGGTGATTCGCCACCCTGTAGGACGCAGAATCTCTCCGGATTGTTACGTCTTCGCGGCCCTCATTCTAGCCCCAGTCGCGCCTGGGAACAACCGTGTCCACATTTCGGCCTTGCTTGTCCCGCTGCGAATTTGATGGTATAAAAATAAAGGAATGGGCGGCACCGCGTTTCTGCCTGCGCCGCTGTTTTTTTGCACTGATTCTGTTTTTGAAGCAATCGGGCTACATTTTGCCTAAGGAGAACTGGGAATGGCATACGTAATCGCTGAGCCTTGTATTGGAACAAAAGACACCGCTTGCGTGGACGTTTGCCCGGTGGATTGCATCCACCCGCGCAAAGACGAGCCGACATTCGAGGCCGAGACTCAGCTCTACATCAATCCCGTGGAGTGCATTGACTGCGGCGCTTGCGTTCCGGTCTGTCCGGTGACCGCAATTTTTGCCCTCGAAGACCTGCCGGAAAAGTGGGCGAGCTTTACGCCGGTCAACGCGGATTGGTACACCAAGCAGGCGTAGCCGCGGCGCGCCTCCTCGGTGCGAAGAGTTTCATGCGGCGGGCCTTTCCGGGCTCGCCGCATTCGCTTTCTTTGCCCGCGTTTGTGGAGACGATGCCGCGATCGTCTCCATTTCTTCTAAATTTCGCCCGCCACGGCATTCGGATTTCGCGCGACGCTACCCAGCGTCCGCTGTCGCAGATCCTCAAATGTCGTCTCAAAGAGAATTCGCTCCACTGCGTTCTGCACGTCCTGCCACACCTGCTTCAGCCCGCATGAATCGCTTTCCGGGCATGCGTAGCCGTTTCTCAAGTTGACCTCGATGCAGCTCGACTGGGAGAACTTCCCATCCACCACCCGCAGCACTTCTCCCATGGTGACCTGCGCAGGGGACTTCGCCAGCCGGTAACCACCCTTCACACCCCGCCGACTTTCCAGAACGCCGGCGCTCTTCAAGCTCAGCAGGATGTGCTCCAGGTACTTCGCAGGAATCTTGTGCCGAGCGGCCACCTCCTGGCTGGTCACGACAGCTGGGTACCGCAGGCTCAGGTACAGCACAGCTTTCGCCGCATATTCGCCTTTGGCGCTGATTCGCAAGGGTCAGGAATTCCTACCGTCGCGGTCTACATTCTCACCCTCTACCGACTTCGTCAATGGAGCCAGGCTTCCAAGCAACCTGCGCTTCCTTCTGATATTCTCACTGCGCAAATTTCCAATGTCGCTCCGGGTGTTTTCTGCATCCAAAGGAACATCCCTATGAGTGTCACTGAGGGCGCTCTCGCACTTTCGTCGGAACGCTTGACCGGCTCTGCCTCGCCGTCCATCCTTGCTTGTGCCACGGCGGTTCCTCCGCGCCGCTTTACACAGGAGGAGGCTTTCTCTCTCTGCGGCTATACGAGCCCGCGCATCCGGCAGATTTTTTTGAACAGCGACATTGAATTCCGTCACTTCTGGCTCGATCCCGAAGCTTTTGTTCCCAACGAAACTCCTAACCAACTCCATGCGCGCTACCTGGAAGGTGCGCGCCAACTGGCGGGTACCGCTGCGCGTCGCGCGCTGGACCACGCCGGCCTTGCCGCCGCCGACATCGATTGCATTCTGGTTGCCTCCTGTACAGGTTATCTCTGCCCCGATCTTTCTACGTTGCTCGTCAGTGATCTCGGTCTGCGTCATGATGTCCAGCGCGGAGCTTTGCTCGGGCACGGATGTGCCGGCGCTCTTCCGCTGCTACAGCGGGCCAGCGACCATGCCCGCGCGAATCCCGGCAGCCGCGTTCTCGCCGTCGCCGTGGAAATTTGTTCGGCCTGCTATTTCTTTGATTTTTCGATGGAGACTGTAATCGGCAACGCCATCTGTGCCGATGGCGCCGCCGCCTTAATTCTCTCTTTGAACGGCGATGCGGCCGCCGCGCGGAACGGCAATCTCGCCGCTGGGCTTCCTAGCATTCTGGGTTTTCAGTCTGTTCTCGATCCCGGCCAGCTCGACAAAGTCGGCTTCGAGCATCGCGACGGCAAGCTTCGCATCGTCCTCGCCGCAGAAATCCGCGACCTTGCCGGGCCCATCATCGACCGCTGCCTGGACTCCCTGCTGCTTCCCCGCGGCCTGCGCCGCGACGATATTCGCTTCTGGATTCTTCATCCGGGCGGCCGCAAGGTGCTCGACGTCGCTTCGGAATTCCTCGGCCTCGCGGAAGTGCATTTGCACTTCTCCCGCCGCATCCTCCGTGATTTTGGAAATATGTCCTCGCCTACGGTCCTTTTCGTTCTGGACGAGGTGCGCCGCTCGGGGGAGCCGCAGCCTGGCGACTATGGAGTGCTCCTGGCGCTTGGGCCCGGTTTCGCAGCCGAGGCCGCTCTGCTGCGCTGGTAACGCCCGGCACAGCGATACATCAATCCTGTTGTCGGAGGTTCTTGTGTTGAGAAAGATCTTCGGACTTGCTCTGATTCTCTTTGTGGGAGTTCTTCTGGCCGGGGCTGTCTTGCACTCCGTCGCGCAATCCAAAGCGGAGGCCTCCCCATACGTCTTCGAAATGACCGCCAAGAAGTACGATTTCACGCCGGACATCGTTCGCGTGAAGAAGGGGACCCGCGTTCAACTGAAGATCCGCGCCACCGACCGCACCCACGGATTCCGGATTCAGTTGTATTCCGATGGCGAAAAGCAGTCTGGCGACCCGGGCCTTCGCATCGCTGGCAGCGAGAATAGTTTCCGCCTGGAGCAGAACCAGGAGCGCATCATCGAGTTTGTTGCCGAGCGACCCGGCACCTACACCTTTCGCTGCTCGGTCTTTTGCGGCATGGGCCACCGAGGCATGTCCGGCAAAATCATCGTCGAGTAGGCTGGGCGGGAATCAGACTATTCACATTTCCTGCATTCGCAAACTTCAGATGAAGGCGAGCCCCGGGTCTGCCGACCGTCGCTAGATCCACTCGATCTTCGGCCTCACGCCGCTCCATTCGCCTTCATTCTCTGCGAACGCGGCGAGCCACACGCGCAACTGCTCGCGAAGTTGACCCAATTTCATTTCCCGGTAATCGGCAGGGAACTGTTCCAGTTTCAGCAGACCCTTTTGCATCAACGATTCCGCTCCCGTGCTGTTTCCCTGTCCATAGTGATGAAACGCCGCGGAGACCTGCGTGATGCCCTGCAAGAAGGTCTTGTCCGGCTCCGGCGCCGTCAGCCAGATTGCCTCCCAGCTCTCATGTGCGTCAAAGAATTTTTCCGCGTTGAACTGCTCTACCCCTTTGCGGAACTGTTCCCGGGCCGCCGCGTTGTGATCCTGATTGTTCAATTTGCCCCTTACGGCTGTCTCTCGGCATAATACCAGCCTCGAATTCGATCGTTCGGAGTATTGGTCGCTTCCGTGTCCATCGCCATTCAGATTCCCGGCGTCAAGTTGGGTCTCATCGAAGCCGGCGAAATTCACGTGCAACTGGTTCACCCCGGCCTCGCTGCCGAAATGGACGGCGTATGCGACCGCATCCGCCGCACGCATACGATTGACCAGGTGGCGCTGCTCGATTCCATTCGCGCCGTGCGCGCGATGTTCCGTGCCTGGGGTGTGGACCCGTCCCGCTACCGCCCCTCATCGGAGGCGCTTCTTCGCCGCGTCGTGCAAGGCAAGGGCCTCTACCGAATTTCCAATGTCGTGGACGTCTGCAATCTTTGCTCCATCGAAACCGGATGGCCCTTCGGCCTCTACGACCGCGCCCAGCTTGCCCCGCCCATCGTCATGCGACTCGGCCAGCCTGGCGAATCGTACGAGGGCATCGGCAAGCAGACCTGGCACCTGGCCGGCCGGCCCATTCTGGTGGACTCCCGCGGCCCTTTCGGCTGCCCCATCAGCGACTCGACGCGCTCCATGATTACCGAGGGGACGCAAACGCTTCTCAGTGTCATTTTTGCGCCGGCTTCTGTGGGCGAAGAGGATTTGCAGCGCGCGCTCGAGCATTACGCGCGGCGTCTCGAGACTTTCGCTTCGGCGCGCAACACGCGCCTTTCGGTCATCATCTCGTGACCTGCTAGATTCGATTTTTCACTTCGGCTGCGCTATTCTCTTCGTTCACGCCTCCGCGGGGTGAACGCGTGTCCAAGCTCCACCTGTCTTTTCTGATTCATTCGCACCAGCCGGCTGGCAATTTTGAAGATGTGCTGGAGCGCGCCTGCAAACAATCCTATACGCCGTTCCTCGAAGCGCTGTTGCGCCATCCTTCCGTGCGCATGGGCCTTCACTATTCCGGCTCGTTGCTCGAATGGATGGAAAAAAACCAGCCGGCATTCTTCGAGCTTCTTCGCGCCCTCGTCCAGCGTGGACAGGTGGAACTCATCGGCGGCGGCTTCTACGAGCCCATCCTGATTTCGATTCCACTCGGCGACCGCCTCGAGCAAATCCGCCGCCTGAGCGATTATCTTGAAAAGCACTTTGGCCGTCGCCCGGAAGGCGCCTGGCTTGCCGAGCGCGTCTGGGAGCCCCAACTCCCGTTCACGCTGGCTCTCGCCGGCGTGGGCTATACGCTGGTGGACGACGTTCACTTCCTCGCCGCCGGCTTCGAGCCATCTCAACTTCACGGCTATTACATCGCGGAGGATCTCGGCTCGGCCGTGAAATTGATCCCTGGCCTGCAAAAGCTCCGTTATCTTGTGCCCTTCGCCAGCGTCGAGGAGAACATCGCGTTCCTGCGTTCCTATGCCGCCGAGCATCCCGGCGGCCTCGCGGCCATGGGCGACGACTGCGAAAAATTCGGCGTCTGGCCCGGCACGTGGAAGCACTGTTTCGAAGATGGCTGGCTGGAACGCTTCTTCACTGCACTCGAGGCCAATGCGGAGTGGCTTGTTACGACCACCCCCGGCGACTTTCTTGCCACGCATCCCCCTCTTGGCCGTGCCGACCTGCCCACAGCCTCGTATTCAGAAATGATGGAATGGGCTCTGCCCACGGGCACCCGCCAGCGTTTCCACCAGGTTCAGCAGGAGTTTTCCGGCCGTCCTGATGTTTTGTCCTTCCTGCGCGGGAGCAGTTGGCGTAGTTTTTTCAGCAAGTACGCGGAAGCCAATCTCCTGCACAAAAAAATGCTTCACGTCTCCGGGAAAGTTCGCCAGCTGGCTGCCTCCACGCGCCGCGGCCTTCCGCTTCGCCGCGCGCTCGAAGAATCCACCACCTTTCTCTTTCGCGGCCAGTGCAACGACGCGTACTGGCACGGCGTTTTCGGCGGACTCTACGCGCCGCATCTCCGCACCACGCTCTGGCGCGACCTCATTCGCGCGGAAAAAATCGCCGACGCCGCCGAACAGGCGCGTTCCAGTTATGCGGAGCTTTCCCGGTTGGATTTCGACGCCGATGGCCGCGAGGACCTCTACCTCGTCACGGAGACCTTCGCCGCACTTTTCAGTCCTGCCGACGGCGCCACCATTCCTTTTCTGGACTACCGCCCCAGCGACGTCACATTGGTCAATTCCCTCCAGCGCCGCCCGGAGGCGTACCACGCCCGGTTGCGCGAAGCGGCGTCCGGCGCCGCGCAGGCTGTCGCTTCCATCCACGACCAACGCAAAGTGAAAGAAGAGGGCCTCGAGCGCCGCCTCCGTTACGACCTGTGGCCGCGGCACGCTTTCCGCCTGCTGCTTTTTCCGCAGGGGAAGACGCCGGCGGACTACGAATCGCTCACGCTGGAGGCCAGCGCATTATTCGCCGCCGGAGAATTTGGCGTGACTTCCGCTTCGGCTGAAAAAATCGAGTTTCTGCGCGAAGGGCCCATAGTCCAGGCACCCGCGCCGGGAAAAGATCTCTCTTCCGCTCCGCTCCTGCGGGCCACCAAAACGTTCTCGTTTTCCCGCTCCGGAAACGTCTGTGAGATTGTCTGCGACCTCGGTCTCTTGCACTCGTATGCCGAGCCGGTTCGTCTCCGCATCGGCCTCGAAGTCATCTTGAATCTTCTCGCGCCTGCCGAATCCAATCGCTTCTTCGAATCGGACGGCGTGCGGCACCCGCTTTCTTTTTGTGGTGAGCTCGTTTCTCCTGTGATTTGTGCGGTGGACGAGTGGCAAAACGTATCGGCGATTCTCGACGCTCCCGGTGCGGGCTGCTTCTGGGTGGCTCCCATTGAAACTGTCTCCGAATCCGAGGACGGATTCGAGCGCGTTTATCAGGGTTCGCAAATCATGCCCGTCTGGACCGTCGAACTCGCTCCGGATGCGCCCTGGTCCGCCCGCCTTTCGCTCCGCCTCTCCACCGCACGTTAGTCCGTTGCCCTCTCCGGTTCCCTCTGCTAGAGTCTTGCTTTCGGAGGTCAACGATGGCAGTGAGCAAAGAACTTCTCGAAATTCTCGTCTGCCCGCTTTGCAAGACTCCGGTCAAATTGACGCCGGATAGCAATGGCTTGAAGTGTTCCACCTGCCGTCGCGTCTATCCCATCCGGGACGACATTCCCGTCATGCTGGTGGATGAAGCCCGCGTTGAAACCGACTAGCAATTCCCGCATTCTGGTCGACCTTCCGCAGGGCGCGGAAATCCTCATCATTCGTCTGCGATCTCTCGGCGACGTGGTCATGCTCACTCCGGCCGTCGCCGCCCTGCACGCGTGGCGCCCCGACCTCCGTCTTTGCGTTCTCGTGGAACCTCGCTTTGCCGCCGTGCTGGAAGGGAATCCCGCGGTAGCCGAAGTTCTTCTTCATCGGGATTTCTTCACCACGGCAAGCGCGCTTCGCCGCCGCCGATTTCCCGTCACTTTCAACCAGCATGGCGGCCCCACCAGCGCCTTTTTGACCGCCGCCGCCGGTTCTCCTTCGCGCATCTGTTGGGCGCATTGCCGGTTCGGATTTCTGTACAACCTCCGCATTCCCGACGCCGGGGCACTCGATGCCCGCAAGCAATTTCACACCGTCGAGCACCGCATGACGCAGTTTTACTGGGCCGGCCTGCCGCCAACTTCCATTCCTCCCGCGCAGGTCTTTCCCCAGCCGGACGCCATCGACTCCATCGAACAATTGCTCTCCGTCAACGGAATCTCCCCCTCCTCTCAGATTGTCATATTTCACCCCGGTGCCGCTTATTTCACCAAGCGCTGGGCGCTCGAGCACTTTGCTGCAACCGCGCAATGGCTCCACTCGCAACACGGCCTCTCGACCGTAGTTGTTCTAGGACCCAATGACCGCGAACTCTTTCCGGAGATCCGCCGCCAATTTCCTATGCCATCCGTAGTCTTCGATTCGCTCTCTCTGCGCGAGCTGATTGCCCTCATTTCCCGAGCCCGCCTCTTCCTTGGCAACGATAGCGGCCCCGCGCATCTTGCTTCCGCCGCGGGGCGCCCCGTCGCCGTCATCTTCGGTTCGAGCGACTCGGTCACCTGGCGTCCGTGGCAGGTGCCCCATCGCCTTATCCAAAACGAGTTCGCGTGCAATCCCTGCCGTGGTGATCGCTGCTATGCATTCGCTGAGCCCCGTTGTATTCTTTCCGTTACGCCGAATCAGGTGCGCGATGCTTGCCTGGACTTGCTGAAGGAAACGCAACCGCTGGTGTCCGTCGCCCCTGCTCGGGACGCTGTGAACTGAAAATTTCATGCCCAAATCAAAGCATCCTGAAAAGCCCCCGCTCCCGCGTCTCGCCCGCATCGTGAAATCCTTCTCCGGCCGCCGCCTCGGCGTCCTTGGCGACTGGATGCTCGACCGTTACGTCTGGGGCAAGGCCACGCGTCTTTCGCCGGAAGCCGCCGTGCCGGTAGTGGATTTCGAAAAGGAAGACTCCACCTTGGGAGGGGCGGGAAACGTCGCCGCAAACCTCGTCGCCCTCGGCGCCAGCGTTTTCCCGTTTGGCGCCTCGGGAAAAGACGTCGCCGCCGACTCTCTTCGCAATTTGGTTCGAAAATTGGACATGTCGGAGAAGGGAATCGTGGAAGATTCCGCTCGGATGACGACCATTAAGACGCGCATCATTGCCCGCCATCAGCAAATCGTCCGCGTGGACCGTGAAACTCGCGCGCCGCTCCGCCCGGAGATGGAAGAGATTTTGATCCGCCGCGCAATGGCCGTTCTCCCCACACTTCACGCGCTGGTGCTTTCCGATTACGACAAAGGCGTTGTCACTGACGAGCTTGCGGCACGCGTCCTGGGCGCTTGTGCCAAGCTCGGCATCAAGTCCTTCATCAAGCCGAAGTGGTCCATGCTCGCCACCTATCCCGGCGCAACAGTCATCGTCCTGAATCGGGGCGAGGCCGGCTTCCTGGTCTCCCGTGCGCTCGATGACGACGCCTCAGTCGAACAAGCCGCCGCTCAGTTGCTAGAGAAGTTCAAGTCTTCTGCGGTGATCATCACGCGAGGAGAGAAAGGCATGAGCGTCCTCGAGCAGGACGCAGCGAAAGCCGTGCACATTCCCGCCACTAGGCAGGAACCGTCCGTCGGGCGCCTCGGCCAACGCGCCAAACATCCACCTGGCAAGCAAGTGTTCGACTTGACCGGCGCCGGCGATACCGTCCTCGCCACTCTTGCACTCGCCGTTTCGGCTGGTGCTTCGCTGTGTAACGCCGCTGTCCTCGCCAACGCCGCTGCGGGTGTCGTGGGTGGCAAACTCGGCACCGCCACCGTTTCTCCCGCCGAACTCCTCGCCGCCCTCCGCGATCTTTAGGAAAGTGTAGCGGCCGCTTTACGCCGCCGCCTTTTTTTTACGGCGCAAACCCAATGGACATATCCCGGCTCTCCACCCACAGCCGCACTTCTTTCGTCCGGTAATTTTTCACTTTGTCGTCTTTGTCCGGGAAAACTTCAAACGGACTCACCTCCACCACCACGACAACTCCACTGGCTCCGCTGTTTTGTTGGGCCGTCTCGATGCGGTAGCTCTTCACCGGGCCGTAGTATCCCGACGGACTCCAATCCTCCACAAAATCTTTGTAACTGTAGCTGCCCCCCGGTTTCCAAATCTGGTAGGCCTTCTGCATGTCGTTGGTGATGACCGCGTGCAGGAACTGCTCCACGGTTTTTTTCTCGCTGTGAAAGCGCAACACCCACCAGATGCCGAGCGCCATCAACAGCGCAAAAATTGCCCCCGTCAATATCCATCGCCGCAGTTTTGATTTCGGCTCTTCGCCCGTCGAGTCCAAAAGCCCCACGGTTCCCCCCGCTTACGCATCCAGCGCGCCGGCCGCGCCCGCCGGCAGTTCGATGGAATACTTCGTGCGAACCTTTTCGTTGTGCTGTGCCAGCGCCAGTTCAATCAGCCGGTCGATCAGCTTGCGATAGGAGAGTCCGCTCGCCTCCCACAGTTTCGGGTACATGCTGATGGACGTGAAGCCGGGAATCGTATTGATCTCGTTCAGATAAATTTTGCCGCTGCGCTTTTCGAGAAAGAAATCCACGCGTGCCATCCCCAGGCATTCCACGCAGCGGAAGGCGCGCACCGCGTATTCCTGAAATTTCTTCACCTGGCCCTTGCTCAGCTTGGCGGGAATCACCAGCTTCGTGCCCTCTTCAAGATACTTGGCCGTGTAATCGTAGAATTCACGGTGCGGAACGATTTCGCCCGGAATCGAGGCCTGCGGCTGCTCATTTCCCAGCACCGCCACCTCAATTTCCCGGCCCTTGATTCCGCGCTCCACCAAAATCTTTTGCGCGAATTCCGCCGCCAGGTTCATCGCCGCCGCCAGTTCATTCCGCTTTTTCACTTTCGTCATTCCCACAGACGAGCCCAGTGTGGCTGGCTTCACAAAAACTGGAAACTTCAGTTTCTTCAGGATGTTCTTCAGTACCGCGGCGGAATTCTTCTCCCATTCGCTGCGCGGAATCGCCAGAAAATCTCCCACCGGAAGTCGTGCTTCCTTGAACAAGCGTTTCTGCACGTCCTTGTCCATTCCCACGGAGGAGCCCAGCACGCCCGCGCCGACGTACGGCAGGCCGGCCAGTTCCAGCAGTCCCTGAACGGTTCCGTCTTCTCCGAAGGTGCCGTGCAGCACAGGGAATACAACGTCCACTTTCAGCGCGCCGCCGCTGCCTTCGGCCAGCGGCACCAGTGAGCCCACGTTCGGGTCTGCTGGCAGCACCACGCGCTGCCCACTTTTCAACACCTCTGGCAGCAGCTTTTGCGCGCCCACTCCGGCCAGCCAACGCCCGTCTTTGCTGATTCCTATCGGGACGGCCTCGTACCGCTCCGGATCGAGCGCGCGAATCACGCTCGTGGCAGACGCCAGCGACACTTCGTGCTCCCCGGAGCGCCCTCCAAACAGCACGCCCACTCGCAACCGTTTCTTTTCCGTGGTCATTTCGATTGTGCCAGACGATCCCTACAGAATTGTCTTTCCGAGTCCGGACAGCACCAGCTCCACACCGAGCATTGCCGTCTTATTGTGCTCATCGATCACCGGGTTGATCTCCACCACTTCCAGTGACACCATGCTTTCGCTGTCTGCAATCATCTCCATGGCCAGGTGCGCCTCGCGGTACGTCACCCCGCCGCGCACCGGTGTTCCCACGCCCGGCGCGTCTTCCGGATCCACAAAGTCCAGGTCCAGGCTGACGGCCACGCCGTCGGTGTCGTCGGTGACGAACCGCAGCGCCTCGGCCATGACATCGCGCATGCCGCGTTCGTCAATATCGCGCATCGTAAACACGTGGATGCCGGACTCCTTCACGATCCGCCGCTCCTTTGCATCCAGGTCGCGCGCGCCCACCACAGCCACGTTTCGCGGCTCCACTTTTGGCTTGAAGCCCATCAACTCCACCAATTCCGGCGCGCCGTAACCGATGATGACAGCCAGCGGCATCCCATGGACGTTCCCAGAGGGCGACGAATCCGGCGTGTTCATGTCTCCGTGCGCATCCAGCCACAGCAATCCGATACGTTTTTCCTGCTTGCGGAAGTGTGCGGCCACACCGGATACCGTCCCAATTGCGGTGGAATGGTCACCGCCAAGCACGAGTGGCAGCATCCCCTCCTCCAGCGTTTTCTGTACCAGTTCCGCCAAGTCTTTGCACGTTCCTGCGATTTCGTTCAAGTATTTCGCGCGTTTTTCGCCGTACGGCAGTTCTTCCGCCTGCCGGACGGGGATGTTTCCGACGTCTTCCACCGTGTAGTTGAGCTGTTTGATGCGCGATTGCAGTCCGGCCACGCGCAGCGCCGAAGGGCCCATGTCCACGCCCCGGCGGCTCTGCCCCAGATCCATTGGCACACCAATGATGCGTGTTCTTTGCGGCATGGCTGTCCCCGGTCGCCTTTCCGGCACTGCTGGAAACAATCAAGGATACATTCGGTAGATCATGCGCGGGAAGGGGATCACCTCGCGGATGTGCTCCGTTCCGCAAATCCAGGCCACCGTGCGCTCCAGCCCCAGCCCGAACCCCGCGTGCGGCACGCTCCCATAGCGCCGCAGGTCCAGGTACCACTGGAACGCCGCTTCGGGCAGCCCCTGTTCGCGGATGCGCTTCACCAGATTTTCGTAGCTGGACATGCGCTCCCCGCCTCCAATGATTTCGCCATAACCCTCGGACGCGAGCATATCGAATCCCAGCGCCAGTTCCGGACGCTTGGGGTCCGGTTCCATGTAGAACGCCTTGATCGCGGTTGGGTAGCGGTGCACCATCACCGGCCGGTCGTACTGGCTGGAGAGAACCGTCTCTTCATCGCCGCCAAAATCGTCGCCCCACTTCACTTCCTTTCCACTCTTTTGCAGGATCTCGACCGCTTCGTCGTACTGAATCCTTGGAAAGGGCGGCTTGATGGTCTCAAGTTTCTTCATGTCCCGCTTCAGTGTTTCGAGCTCCCGCGCGCGGTTTTTCAGCACCGACTGCACCACGTGGCTCACCAGGCTTTCGCCCAGTGCCATCATGTCGTCCAGGTGCGCGTACGCCGCTTCCGGCTCGAGCATCCAGAATTCCGTCAGGTGCCGCCGTGTTTTTGACTTCTCCGCGCGGAATGTCGGCCCGAAGCAATACACCTTCCCCAGCGCCGCCGCCGTCGCCTCCAGATAGAGCTGGCCCGACTGCGTCAGGTACGCCTTCTGGTCGTCAATGTACGACACCTCGAAGAGTGTCGTCGTCCCTTCGCACGCCGCGGGCGTGAAGATTGGCGAATCCGTCAGAATGTAGCCCTGCCCGTCCATATACTCCCGCGCCGCGCGAATCGCTTCCGCGCGAATGCGCAGGATGGACGCCTGCCGCGGCGTGCGGATCCAAAGATGGCGCTGATCGAGCAGAAAATCTACGCCGTGCTCTTTGAGCTGGATCGGGTACGGCTCGCTCTCCGAAACCTTCTGCACGATGTCGGTTTCGGTCACATGCAGTTCGTATCCGCCCGGCGCGCGCTGGTCCGCATGCACCGTGCCCGTCACGATCACGCTGGACTCCTGCGTCAGTCCCTGCATCTTTGCAAACGTCCCAGGGTTTTCTTTTTGCGACACCACTCCCTGAATAATTCCTGTGCCGTCGCGGAAAATCGGAAACAGAAGTTTTCCCGATTCCCGCTGGTTGTACAGCCACCCGCGGATGGTCACTTCTTTCCCGTCGTGCTCGCCTACTTTTTCAATCGAAACAACTGGCATCGTCCCTCGCTGCAAGCGTAGCGCCCGCCCCGAAGCGCGCGGCGGACATTTCAAATTGCTCGTTCAATTTGCCTTTGCGGTGAGCGCCTGCTCCAACTTGTCGCATGCGCTCTTCACCTGGTCCAGCACCGCCGACAAGTTGTGCTCGTGCACGCCGCCCACGGCTGCATCCTTCAATTCGAGCACCAGCGGCAGCCGGTTTTCCGCGGCCGGGGCGTGCCCGAAGCCCTTCAGCGCCGCGTCCCAGTCTATCGTGCCGTCGAACGGCAGCAGGTGCTCGTCCTTTTCGCCGTGGTTGTCATGGACGTGCACGGTCACCACCAATTCGCGCATCGATTCATAGCTGCGCTCGACGCCCTCTTCCATGTGCGCGTGGCCGGTATCGAAGCACAGCCGCAGATCGTGCAAGCGCGTGTCCGCGATGAAGTGCCGCAAGTTCGCCGGCGTGGCCAGCTCTCCTGGCGTGTTTTCCAGCGCGACGGTTACGCCACGGTGCTTGGCGAATACGGCCAGGTGCTCCAGCGAATTGAACGCCGCGTCCCGCCGCCGCTCGTCCATCGGTTCGCGCCCGCCAAGATGCTGCACCAGGAATCGAAAGGGAATCTGCTCGGCCAATTCCAGCACGCGCTTTATTTCGTCCACCGCTTCCAGCCGCCGCACCCGCTCCGGCTCAGCAATCGAAATCGGCGCTGTGCTCTCCCGCCGCTCGGACTGGTCCCGGCTCGTCGGCGAATGCAGCGCATGCACCTTCAATGTGTGTTCCGCAAACCATTCTTTCAGCTCGCGGACCACTTCCACCGAGCGATAATCGAAATGCGTCCGCGCGCAGAACAGCTCCACCGCAGGAATTCCCGCGCGCTCGATCTCCGCAAGGATCCCCGGCGTCAGCTTCTGCCCCACAAACAGATACGTGGAAAGTACCCTCTGCATGTTTTCCTGCTACCTCAGTACCCCACCGCCGCTCCCCGCCTTCGCGCGTCCGCCGCGCCCAGCCGTTCGCCCGTTTTCGGATCAATTCCAATGGCTTCCACTTCGCCGATCCACGAACGCACAGTCACTTTGTGCCCGCGCCGCTCCAATTCTTTCGTCACGTCTTTCGGGAAAATCTCTTCGACGTAGAGCGTATCCGGCATCCATTGATGGTGGAAGCGTGGCGCATTGATGGCAGCCTGCGCGTCCATCGAGAGCCGTACCCAGTTCAGCACGCTCAAAATCGTTGCGGAAATGATCCGCGGCCCGCCCGGTGACCCGGTCACGAAGCTCAATTTCCCATCGCGCAAGACGATGGTCGGAGTCATCGAGCTCAGCGAGCGCTTTCCTGCCGCAATCGCGTTCGCATCCGACTGCACCAGCCCGAAGAGCTTGTTCGGCACGCCGGGCTGCGTGGTGAAGTCGTCCATGGTGTCGTTCAGCAGGAACCCCGTCGTGGTCGTTGCCCCCGAGCCATAGCTCTCATTGATTGTGTACGTGTTCGCTGCCGCGTTGCCCGCCGCATCCACCACCGAAAAATGCGTCGTATGTTCTCCCTCGCGACGCACCACCGCGGGCACTTCCTGTGTCCCTGTGTCTCTCGACTCTGCCGCATCAAACGGCATCGGATTTCCCGCGCGCACCTGTGCGCTCGACGACGCCCGCTGCGGATCAATCGTGGCCCTGCGCTGTTCGGCGTAGCGCGGGTCAATCAGCCCGCGCACCGGCACCGGTGAAAAATCCGCGTCCGCTAGGTAGGCCGCGCGGTCCGCAAATACGCGCCGCATCGTCTCCACTACCCAGTGCACGGACTGCGCATCATTCCAGCTTTTCACCTCTACCGGTGCGAGCATGTTCAGCGCCGAAAGCATCGCGGTTCCACCCGAGCTCGGCGGCGGCGCCGTAATCACTTCCCACTCCGCGCCATTCGCTTGATACTTTCCCCGCAGGGGCTCGCGGATTTTTGCCTTGTACCCGGCCAGGTCCTCCAGCGTCACGAGCCCGCCCATCTGCGCCATTTCTTCCGCCAGCTTGCGTGCCGTTTCGCCGCTGTAGAACTCCGCTGCGCCGCCTGTGGCAATTCTCCGCAGCGTCGTCGCCAATTCCGGCTGCCGCAATGTTTCTCCTGGTTGGTAAAGCGCGCCGTCCTTCAAAAAAATGCGCTGGCTCGTCGAAAACCGTTGCAGCAGCGCGCGCGACGCCCGCAGCGACTGGGCCAGCTTTGCGCTCACTGGAAAGCCCTGCTCGGCCAAGCGAATGGCCGGCGCCATCACGTCCCGCAATTTCATCGTGCCGTACGTTTTGAGCGCCAGCTCCATGCCCGCCACCGTGGCTGGAATCGCCGCCGAGCGATAACCAACGGTAGCCGCTTCGCTATCCAGAGTGCCGTCCGCGCGGATGTACATGTCCCGCGACGCCTTCTTCGGCGCCGTTTCACGGTAATCCACAAATCCCGTCCGCCCGTCGGCCATGCGCACCAGCATGAATCCGCCGCCGCCGATGTTTCCGGCCGCTGGCTCCACCACCGCCAGCGCGAAGGCCACCGCCACCGCGGCATCCACCGCATTGCCGCCGCGTTTCAGGATTTCGATTCCCGCCTGGCTGGCAAGTTCCTCGTCGCTCACCACCATGGCCTTCGGAGCGCGCACAGCCTCGCGCGGCCATTCCGGACGCGCTACTTCGCCGGCCTTTGGGTCGGAGGCAACAGCCTGCGCTCCGGCCAGCGGCGAATAGAGCAGGATGAGTGCAAAGAGTGTGATTACTGTGCGGATTTGCGGTCGCATAGCAAGAAACCGACTTTATGCGAAAGACCCAACTCCGTCAAGGCAGGCTGGATTCGTTAGTAAGATGAGCGGTTGTTGTGGGGGCGCGCCTTTGTGCCCGCCCGGTTAACTAATTTCGGAAAGCCTTGGCTGCTTCCACGCACGCGCGCAGCTTGGCGATGGCCTCATCGACCGTGCGCGTCTTCAGGCCGCAGTCCGGGTCCACCCAGATGCGCTCTTTGGGCAGGATGGTCAATGCCTGCTGCACACGATCTCGCACCTTCTCCGCATCTTCGAGCACGTGCGTGTGCACATCCACCACGCCGAAGCTGAAATCCTTGGTAAACGGTGCGCTCCGAAACAATTCAAGCAAGCTCAGGACGTTGTTGGCCATTTCCAGATCGAAATTGTCCACCGGCAGTTCCAGCATTCCGGGATAAATGTGCTCGAACGCGCCGTAGCACGCGTGCGTGATAAAGTACGCGTCCATTCCGTCGGTCACGCCGTGCATGGCCTCGATGGCGACGGGCAACTCTTCCGGCCGCACCGAAAGCGCTGGCTCGTCAATTTGGATGATTTTGCACCCCGCTCCGATCAGCGCCTCCACTTCCTTGCGGATGACGTCCGCCAGCGCGAGGCTCGTTGCGCGCCGATCCGGATAATGCTCGTTGAAACTCCAGTCCATCACCGTGTACGGCCCGGTGAGCATTCCTTTCACCGGTTTTTTTGTCAGGCTCTGCGCGTATTTCCACCACTCTACGGTAATAGGTCCCGGCCAGCTCACCGCGCCCGTGATGATGGGTTTGTGGTAGTAGCGGTTGCCGTAGCTCCGCACCAGCCCACCCTTGGAAAACCCCGGAATAATTTCCGCGAAATACGCCACCATGTCCCCGCGGTATTGCTCGCCATCCACCAGCACGTCGATGCCAAGTTCTTCCTGCTTTTGGATCCAGAACGCCGTCGCGTCCTTCTCCACTTCCGTGAGCTTCTGCCGGCTCAATTCGCCTTTGCCGAATTCCGCGCGGGCTTTGACCAGGTAATCGGGCTTGGGGAAGCTTCCCACCGACGTGGTCGGAAACAGCGGCAAATCCAGTCCCAGTTTTTTGAGTTTCTCCCGGCTCATGGTGGTCTCTGCGCTAAGAATTTTTTCTTATGCCGTCACCGCAGCGCGAATTTTTCCCAACAATTCCAGCTTCGCCACCGCACGATCCCGCGGCAGGTATTCCAGCCCGGACGAAGGCCCCAGGTACGCCCTTTCGCCTTTGATCTTCGGCAGCAGCCGCTCGACCACGCGCGCCACCTCCGCCGCCGATTCCAGCTTCGTATTGCGTCCATCCACCAGACCAAGCCCCAAAGGCTTGAGTGATCCCGCCTCTGCGACGACGTCAATCAATTTTGCATCGTAGGTAAGATCCAACCCCAGCACGTCCACCGGCAGGTGAGCCAGTTTTTCATAAAGCGGCGCTGGGTCGTGAAAATAAACATACAGCGCCAGTTGCAGTTTTCGCCCGCCCTTGCGCACCGCATCCCGCGCCTGGACCAGCGGCTCGAGTGCCCGCGTGAAAATGGTCCACTCATTCGGATACTGGATGCTCGCCGGCTCGTCAATCTGGATAAAGTCCGCGCCGGATTCTCCCAGCGCTTTCACTTCTGCCGCCAGCGCTGCGGCATACGCATCCGCGCGCGCCTCCAGCGGCTTCATTGCCGCATCCTCGGCCAGCGAAGCCTTCGCCAGCGTGTACGGCCCCGTCAGCACCGCCTTCACCGCTACACGGGCGCTGCCTTCGCGACCCGTAGGGATTCGCCCCAGCGCGTTGCACGCAAAGCGGAATTCTTCTGCCACCAGTGGTTCTTTGCGCTCCGGTTTTCCGATCAATACCGGCTGGCGAAAGTATGTGTTCGTGTCGAAAAAGCGCCGCAGCCCGTTGATTTTCACCCCGGCCATTTTTCCGGCCAGGTGCGAGATCGGGTCGTACCAGCGGATCAGCCCGTCGGTCAGCAACTCCACGCCCGCCCGCGCTTGTTCTTCGATGGCGCGCCGCGTCATTTCGTTTTCCGCGTCGGCCAGGTCCGCAGATGTTTTTTCTCCCCGGTCAATCGCCGCAATTGTCTTGCGCAGGACTTGCAGCTCGGGGCTGTCCCCGATGCGCGGATAGCTGCCCGTGTTGGCGATGATCAGGTTCACGAAGCCGTCTCGCTCAGGAAGTCCACGTCCACGCAGCTGGACGGCAGCAGGCCGGCTCTTGCGCCTCGCGCGAGGAGCTCTCGCACGGCGCTGCGCCCTTTTTCACCGAACCCCAGCGTCCAGTGGTTCACGTACATGCCCACAAATTTGTCCGCCAGTTCCGGGTCCATGTCGCGCGCAAACTGCAGCGCGTACTTCAGCGCGTCTTCGCGATGCTCCAGCGCGTAGCTGACGCTCTGCCGGATGGCCTTCGCCACGGCGCGACCCACTTCCGGACCCAGCGCGCGCCGGATCATGTTTCCGCCCAGCGGCAGCGGCATCCCGGTTTGCTCGCCCCACCACAGGCCCAGGTCCGCCACGCGATGCAGCCCTGTCTGCTGATAGAGCAACTGTCCTTCATGGATCAGCAACCCCGCGTCCACGGTTCCAGCGGTCACGGCATCCGCAATTCGATCGAACGGCACCACCACCGGTTCGATCTTGGGTTCGTAAAGTTTCAGCGCCAGGTAGGACGTCGTCAACAAACCGGCAACCGCCACGCGTTTTCCGGCCAGGTCTTTCCGCTTCATCGGACGCGAGGTTACCAGCATCGGCCCGTATCCTTCTCCAAAGCTCGCGCCGCAGTCCAGCAACACATAATTCTTCTGCAAAAATGCGGAGGCGAAGAAGCTGACGGCCGTCACATCGTACTTTTCCGTTTTCGCTTCCTGGTTCAGCGTCTCGATATCGGAGAGGACGTGCGTAAACCTTAATCCCGGCGTACGCAACTTCCGCGTCGCCAGCGCATAAAACATGAAGGCGTCGTCGGAGTCCGGCGAATGGGCCAGGCTGATTTCCTGCGTTTTGCTTGCTGCCTGTTTCGTAGCCATGGGTTTGATTCAGTCGAATCCGCGCCGTAAGCGACCTTTCGATTCGGAAAATTTCCGCCTAGCGCGGGTTGCGCGGCACGCTACCCGTCCAGGGACAATAATGACCGGGAGGGCCTTACCGAAAACGGAAGAATACCACACAGGTCTGATTTTCTGCGAGACAGCCCGCCTTGCGCTCAGAGCGTGGCCACCACTTGTGCCAGCGCCCGGTCAAATTCCTCCGGCCGCGCGCGACCGTGCGTCACGGCATCCATGTACGGTTTCCAGTACCGCTCGAGTACGCCCTGGAAGCTCTGCCAGCCTCGCGTTGTGAGCCCGTACCGGTCCGTAGCGTCGCTGCTTTTGTTCCCTGCGGCGCTCACTTTGCCGCTGACCGCTCGTTTCACAAGTTCTCCGATCGTATAAAACAGAATCGCATGCCACAGTTCGCGCGGGATAGGCTTTTCCCGCTGCCGGTATTCGCGCACCAACGTGTCCCTCACCGCGCCGGCTAGTTCGTGCGACGCCTCATGGAACAGCACTTCGAGAGCCGCGGTGCCCTGGTTCCGCTCGTCCGCCCCGGAAATCGTCACGTGCAGCGGGTCCAGGCTTGTGTATCCTCCGACCAGTCCCGCATAGTGGCAAACATCGACGCGGATTTTTCCGCTCGGCCATTCTGCGCGGTACACGGTCGCGAGCTGCTCCGCCAGTTTGGCGCCGAACTCGCGTACCAGAGGTTCTGTCGCCGCAATCCACGCGCGGTTGGTGCGGTCGTGCTCGTTCCACCACCGCGCGCGGTACACGGGCGCGGCGCGCTCCAGTGCCGCGATCAACTCGGGCCGCAATCCCGCCGCGCACCGGTATTCGCTCTTTCCCGAAAGGTCTGCGCACGTCTCGAGGTCCGCCAAACGGTTCTTGATGTCCACCATGTCGCCGTCAAACAGCAGGTCGCGTCGCGCCAGCGATGTGGCGTAATACTCCACGGCTTCATTCCACGCCTTCTCCTCGGTTGTTGGCAGTTCGCCGGATGCTTCGCCGCTCGTTTTTTTCTCTGCATCCGCGGAAGCGCTCGGCTTTTCGGGTCTCGCCGTCGGCCGCTGCTCACGAATGCGCGCCTGTTCATAGAGCGCATGGTGCAGGTTGATCCAGAAGCCGCTATGGAATTCAAATACTGGATAGGACCCGATATCGAATTGCGTGCCCGCCGGCCGCGCTTTGCTGGTGCCTTGCAGAGGCTGCGGCACCTGTCCCGCGGCGCTGCTCGCCAGAGACACAAGCAATAGCAGCGCAATTCCAAGCCGCACGAACGCGCCCGAGGCTGCCCGCGTGATGTGCTCCGCAATTACGCGGCTCACAGCAATTGCCTGGGAAAGCGCCGGGGACGACGTTTCGTTTGTCATCGCTCTTCGGTTTTCGATCTTGTAATCCAGGATTTGCAAAGTGAGATTTCTGTAGGGCACCTACGAGGATTTCCCGGAGCTCCCCTTACGCCTGCCGTTTCACGCGATCCATCCCGCTTGCCGACGCCACTACCAGCGCCGTTTTCAAAGGCGCATCGAGCAGCACAAACGGCGCAAATCCCTGCGTCAGCGCCGCGGCCATTCCGATTCCGATGACCGACGTGAGCCACAAAACTCCGCCGCTCAGGATTAGCGCGTGTCCCAACAGCACCGCTGCCGCCAGCCGGGCCTTCCCGCTCCATGTCCTGAAATCTTCAATTCGCTCGGAGATCCAGCCGGTCACAAATGCGGCCGCCGGAAACGCCCACAGATATCCGGCCGTCGGCCCCAGCAACCGCGCCGCGCCGGGCAGCCCGAATGGCGCGAACACCGGCCATCCCGCCGCGCCTTCCAATAAATAAAGTCCCAGCGCCAGCGTTCCGCGCCGCGCACCCAGCAGCACGGCCACCAGCAACACGCCAAACGTCTGACCGGTGATGGGCACCGGCGTCCATGGCAGCGGCACCGCGATCTGCGCGCACAGCGCCAACAGCACGTTGGCTGAAGCAATTCGCGCTGCCTCCCACAGCAACCCTTCGCCGGGGATCAACCGCTCAGCCAGCACCATTCTCGCTGCGCTCTGCGCCTGTGCCATGGTCTCTCCTTGCACTGGAGCCTTCGTATTCGCTTCTTGTCCGCGCACGATTGTACCAGCGTTCGCCCTGCCTATGTAGCGGCGGCTTTGCGCAGCCGCATTCGCATCGGGGCCCGCTTACGGAGTAACCTTCGGGTCTTCCGCGGCGGCCTCTGCGCCTTGTTTGTCCCCGCCACGCAATTCGCCGGAGGCATCCAGAAAAAAGGACCGATTTCCGCTCCTGCCATACTCTGCAGGAGTAGCCGTCAGCGCATACGTGGGCTCTGCGCTTCCACCAGAAGCATCGTTCGCCTTCACTGGTTGGACAATTCGGTACCGGAACACGTACCCGCCTTTGGTTCCCTCCGCCAACTCTCGTTCAATGAGGTTGGCCTTATCCGGAGAGACCTCTCCCCGCCGCGCCGGCCCGAGCTTCGCGAGTTGCTCCGGCAGCTTTCCGAAACCCTTCCGATAAGTCTCGACGGCCTCCGCCAAGCGCCGCAGAGTGACGATTGCCGCCGCCTCACTGTTTTCAGCAGCATTGGAGTTTGTGGCTGAAGTGGTCCACTGTTTCGCCAGCTCCGGAATATTCATCAGAACCAGCCCGACTGAAAGCATCCGCCAGCCGCCACCCTCGCGCACCAAGCCAAATTCCGCGCGCTGTTTTCCGATAGACTCCACGGGGACGAAAGCCACGTTTTCCCGGATACGCTCGGCGCCAAACCGCAATTCCGTGGTTCCGCCGGTGGTTTCGCAACGCAGCACCATGCGGCCCTCCACGCCGTTGGAGAGCAGCGGGCGTCCCGCATCGCGCGCTTGCACGATGCGCTTCATCAGCTCGCTCTTCTGGCTCGGTGTCAACTCCTTGAACGCGGTCGCATTCTCCGCCGTTTGGTAGCGCAGGAATTGCGCTTCATTTTGCCGGCACGCCGCCGCCAGCGCGCTCGCCAGCGACGTGGACGGCTTCTCATCTATGGTTTCCTTCGTTTGTCCCTGTGCGTTCGCGCCCAGAAGCAATTGCGCGAGCACGAAGAACATCCACAGGACTTTCTCGGTGCGATGATGTTCCATGGTCCCTTTTCCCCGGGTCTTCACAAATCTCCGAGCGCAATCCCAACTTACTGTGTCTTTGTTCTGGCCAGGATCTCCGCCAATTCAACCGTGAATTTCGACCGCGACATCACTTCGGTGCATCCTGCGGCCCGCGCCCGCTCCGCCAGCTCCACCTGCACATGAGAAAGAAACGCAATCACCGGAATCGTGTCCCCCGAAGCGCGCAGCTTCTCAATCGTTTCGATGCTTCCTCGCGCGTTCAAGTCCACTATGACCAATGAAATTCCTGCCGCTTTCGCGGCCTCGCAAAGCGCTTCCGCCGTTCCCGCCGTCGTCAACTCGACGCCAACTTGTTTGGCCGTCTCTTTCATCTTCGCGATGAAGAAGATGTCCGCGACCAGCGCCACTGCTTTGCCCATCGAAGCCCTCGTTGTTTCGCCTTCAATTCTTCAGCCTATTCTCGTTTCTCCTTGCTCTTGGAGACTAGCATAGACTCATCACGTTCGATGTTCACGCTCGCTGACCCCTAGCCCATGCCTCCTCGCCCCTGTTAAAATTCTCGCGGAGGCTCCATGCGATCCGCCGCTTCGTCGGAAACTCTGCCCGGATTCGACTTGCTCGAGCAGACTCCCATCATCATCGAAAAAATCCTCGTCGTCGCCACGCCCGACACGCTCCATTGGAAGCCCGCTCCCGAACGCTGGTCCATCGGCGAAGTCCTTGGCCACCTCACCGAGCAAGAGAAGGTGTTCCTCGAACGGGCTCGCCGTATGGTGCAAGAAAAAAATCCTTCCCTCGAAGCCTACGATCAGAACGCTGCCGCTGCCGCCGGGAACTACGCTGGCGATGCCAAAGAAAATCTCCGCCGTTTCTGCCACGAGCGCGACCGCTCGCTCTCCTGGCTTCGTTATCTTCCGCCCTCCACCGGTTTACGCACGGGCGTCCATTCCGCCATCGGCCCTATCACGCTCAACCAGCTTTTGAATGAATGGGCATTTCACGACCTCGGCCACATCCGTCAAATCGCCGAGTTGTATCGCGCTCGAGCCTTCTATCCGAAGATCGGCCCATTCCAGCAGTATTACACGCTGAATCCATGATGATGGCCACTCCGGAAATCGAAGTCACTCTCTATACTCGCAAGGGCTGCCATCTTTGCGAGGAAGCCAAAGCGCAAATGGCGCCGCTGCTCCGCGAATTCGGCGCGCGGCTGTGCGAAGTGGACATTGATACCGATGAAAAACTTCGCGCGCTCTACGATTTCGAGGTGCCCGTCATTTTTCTCGGCGGCCGCAAAGTCGCCAAGCACCGCCTCGACTTGGCCCAGCTTCGTCGCCAACTCGAGCGCGCCGGCTTGGGCTCGGAATAGCCTCGCGAATCCCCGGCCAGCCGCATCCTGCCGTATCAAAAATGAAAATGTCCTGTTTCTATTTATTGCGGGCGAGGCCCGTTTCTGCCGCGTTTCCTGGTGGGATCGACCTTCGAATATCCAGCGCCGAGTGCGGATAGCGAAAGGCGGGCATGTGGACTCCATCCGTCAGGCCGGGATTGCTCCTTAGTTGCCGCCGCTCAGCTCGCTTGCGAGCACCTCTTCTTCCCAGATTTTTGGAAATCCCTTGCAAGACACCATCATTCGGGCCAGCGCCTGATAGAGAAACATGTTTTTTTCGCTCGCGCGCAGGTGCTCCATCGATTCCCACACCGAGTACGTCGTCGCGCTGATTTCACGTTCTTCACCCTCCTTCGCCGGAGTCTCAGCCGAGCGCAGAATGATCATCGCCCGGAAGCCGGCCTGCTTGCGCAGCCCTGGCCGCAACGATTCCACTGCCTCCAAATAATCGTTCAGCTTGCCCGGGAGGATGTGGATTTGCATCACCCGCGCGTACATGGGGCCTCCTTCTTCTCACTGATCAGGGATGAGCCGTTTCGTGGGGAATGGTACTCTGCACAAGTCGGCCAGTAAAGCCAGCCAGCATTTTGCGGAGCACGTTGCGTTCCTTGGATCCTACTTTGGCGAAGGCTTTGGCTGCGCCGCCCGTCCCGCGCGAAGATCCACCAGCCGGCGTCGCGCCAGTTCCTCCGCCTGCAATTTCACGATGACCGCCGCCGCATCCACGCTGTAATTATTTGCCACCCACTTCGACACCATCCACACCGGGTCGGCTTCCGCGGCACGTTGGAACTTCGCTTGAGCTTCTTTCTTTGCGTCGATCCTCCACAAAATTACGGCTTCTAGGGCATCGTCAGCATCCTTAGGATCTGTCTCGCGCGACGCCGCCAGATTCTTCTGTGCATCGGCCTGGCGTCCGAGATCGGACTGCACCCATGCCAATTCATGGTTCACCCGGCCGTTGCGCGGAGCACTCTGCCGGGCCAATTCAAGCTCTGTCTCTGCCTCGCTTAGTTTCCCGGCGAGGTACATCCACCACGCCATCTGTCGCCGGGCCATTATTAGGGTTTCTAGGTTAGGAAATCCCCCATCCTGAATCTTTTGATACGTCTTGAAAGCAGCCTTGCTGTCGGCCGTGAATTCCAACCCAGCGCCTTCCACTTGTGCCAGGCTGAGTGTCTCCGGCTTCTTTGGCGCGTATTTCGATAGCAACTCGGTATATTGCGCCGCCGCCGTCCGATGATTTTCGACCGCCAGTGCCTGTGCCAACTGCTTCCAGATCTGCTCCCATTCCGCATCGAGCTTCAGCGCTTCCGTCGCTGCTTCGGCAGTTGTCCGCGCATCGCCCGCTCGCCAGGCTGCGTACGCCAGCCCCGACCACGCCCATTTATTGGCGCGTTCTAGCTTCAGTGCCTCCCGATACCGCGCAACCGCGCGCTCAAACATTCCGTGTCGGTCCAGCACCCCTGCCTGCTCCGTCAAAAAGATCGCTCGCACCCCCAGCGGCTTCAGCGCCTGCCCTTCGTTGTATCCACGCGCTCGAATTTCTTTTTCCAGCGTGGCGATTCGCTCGCGCGCCGGCGGGTGTGAGCGGAAATACTCCCGCAACGATTTCAACGGCATCCCGGTCATCTCTTCGATCGGCGACGTCGCTGTGCGCTCTTGCCCGCCGAACATGCGATCAAACCGCTTCATCACTTCCACGGCCCCGGCCGGCGAATATCCGGCCCGCACCGTCAGCCCCAATCCCACACGGTCCGCTTCGTCCTCTTTTTCCTTCGTGTAACCCATCTGGAAGAGCACCACGCCGATCTGCGTCAGCCGGTACAGCCCGCGCATCCCGAGCTTCCGGCTCTGCATTTCGTACTGAAGCCGCTCGATGGCGTGCCGCTCGTCCACGTGCGCGATTTCGTGTCCCAGGATCGCCGCTAGTTCGTCTTCGGATTCCAGCAACTCGAGCAGTCCGCGCCCGATCACAATCTGTCCGCCCGGCAGCGCGCCGGCATTCACGAAATCTGCATCATCCTTAAAAAAGAAGCGGTACTGAATTTGTTTCCGCTTCACGTTTGCCGTCAGCCGTTTTCCCACCTCCTGCACATAGGCTGCGATACGCTGCGCGTCCGCATCTTTGTGAATGTCGGGCATAAGTCCGTACGCCCGCGCCATTTCCTGACCGATCTGGTTTTCCTCCCGGTCGCTCACCCGCGTCAGTCCGAGCGGGATGCGCTCCAGCTCCCGCTCCGTGTCCGCGACGAGATACAGCAGCGGCCGCGGCGTAATCTCCGTCGTCACGAGCCTGTGCTGCAGCGCCAGCAGCGCCACCCCGCCCGCCAGCAGCAGGCATATCACGACAATGCGTCTCGTCTTCACAAATATTTCCTGAACAATTCTTTATTCCTAGCGTACAGAAAGCTCACCAGCAGCAGCGCCGCGCCCAGTCCCATCAGCGAGACAATCCGCCCCAGCGGATTCTGAATCCCTGGAATGTCCACCGCCACTGCTCGTACTATGCAGAACATCAGAAGCACAAGGCTGCACCACCGAAACGTCCGCTCCCCCAGCTTCAATGCCACTACAAAGATCAGCAATGCTTCCAGCCCCCAACTTGCCGTCAGGTAGCTCGCGTGGCCGCGCTGCGTCAACTCCAGGCTGATCAGTACAGTCAACAAAATCGTCGGCACAAAAAAATAAATCTGCTGTGGATTCGCATCCAGCCAGTAGAAGGCTTTTTGCACCCAACGCACCACTCGCCACTTCGACAACGCTTGCGCGGGAGCGGTTTCCTCCGACGCCTTCGCTGGTTGTTTTCGTTTCTCCCACAGCGCCATTCCCAGCAGCGCATACATCATCATCGCCACCAGCGTCACTGTCACGGTCCTCGCATTCGCAAACCACAGAGGTCCCGTCTGATAAAAATTGTCAAACGCGCAACGCATCGCCATCAACAGCGTCACCACGTACGACTGGTTGCTCAGCGTCTGCAATCCCAGCTTTCGCCCCGCGAAATACAACGCCACCGTCAGCGCCGCCCAGCCCACCGCCACCCATTCCGCCGTCAGTTCGAATCGCAACATCGCTGCAAGTGCCGCCGTGCCAAACCACAGAAACGCGGTTCGCATTCGTGGCGTGCGCTCTTCTGCAGTAAATCCAGTAAAGTAGTACATCGCCGCCAGCAACGTTACCGTCACCATTCGCGCAGACACAAAGCCCAGCGTTTTATCCGCATTCAGGTCCGCAAAGAAAATCCGCGCGAAGCTCAGCACCAGAAGTGTGTGCCCCTGCGCCACAAGTGGCCGGTCCCGCAACGCCCGTCCGACTTCCACCAGCGCCAGTGCCAACACCGCCCACGCCAGGCCGATGGCTGCGTTCGTCGCTTCATTCCATACCAGCAGCGCCGCCAGCGACGTCGCAGTCCATGTGTACGCCGCCTGTAGCACGGACGCTCTTAGCCACGGACTTTCATTTTCCGAGGACGATCCTGCGATCTCCGGCACAATTCTCCGCGCTCCCACATAAAACATTGCGGCTGCAACAGCAACCGTCAGCACGCGAAGGCTCACGCCGTGGATCGCCGGCGCGTACTGCATGTTAATCGCCAGCAGACGCACCGCCGCCAGCAGCGCCGCTCCATGCGCGCAATAATGCAGCGCCTTCTCATCCATTTGCTTTCTAAATTGATTCAATGCCAGAGCAAGAACCATCCACGCCACAGCCACCCACATGTAATGCAGCGCGAACCACACCGCCGACATCAGAAATCCCGTACCCGCCCCGTAGCAAATCGTGGCGGCGGCAAGCTCCGTTTCCGTTGCGTGTTCCACCAGCAACCGCGGCGCATACCGCGCGTTCAAATAGAAAGCGGCTGCCAGCACGAGCAGCATCCATGCCGTTGGCCAGTCCGGCGGCCTCCAAAATTCCAGCCGCGGCGACAAATCGTAAAACGTCACATAGGTGCCAAGCACCGCCAGCGCGATCCACCCTAGCCGGCGTAAGTGCACATCCAACGCGCGCCAGCCGATAATCAGAAGCGCCTCCGCCTCCACCAGCCAGATCAATTCCAGCCGCGCGCCAGCAAAGCGATAGGGAATCGCGACCACCACCAGCGCTGCCCCCAGCGTACTCGTCAGCACAAATCCCAGGCGCCTTTCCATGCGCCGCGAAAGCACGGCCAGCGCAAGATAGACAATTCCCACGCCCAGCAGGAACCAGAATCGCCACTGCGGATAAAACGACTGGTAGCGCATCACTGTCAGGAAACCAGCGACGTTCAGCAGAAACGCGCCAGTGAGTGTCATGCGCTGCGCGGGTTCCTTGTCATCGCGCAGGAAATGCGACACCGTGAAGATCACCCAGTACGCGATCAGCAGCGCCACGCTGGCCGAAAATTCCGGAAACTTCTTGTGCCCGCCGATGTCCTCGAACGTTTGCCACAGAAAGAACCAGTGCACGCCGTAGGTCGCAGCGATCGCCGGCAACTCGAGCACGTACCACTTGCGCCGCGCCAGCACCACCACGAGCGAAGCCGCAAGCACCGCCGACGCCACCAGCGTCCCCACTGTGATCCGGCTCACCGCCACGCTCGCAAACGCCAGCATGTACGCAAAGCCGGTGACCACTTGGGAGTCGTACCGCAGCGAGTGCGTCACCATCCCCGCCGCCACCACGAACAGCAGCGCAAAGCCCGCTGCCGGACTCTTCACCAGGTTCAACGCGTCGGGGCTGTGCAGCGCGTACGTGGTGAAGTACGCCATGGCCCAGCCGCCGCCGAGCACCGCCCGCGCTCCCACGCGATACTTCTCTTTCTTCTCCCCAAACGCTCCCAGCCCGATCATCGTTACGGCGAGCAGGTAGAGGAGGACTGCCTTGCCGGCGGGTCCCAGCGTTTGCATCGCGTAGTTCGCCAGGAACGCGCCGCCTATCACCAGCACCGCCACGCCGATTTTGTTCAGCCAGTTCGCGCCAAGCTTTTCCTCAAAATTCGTCCAATCCCGCTTCGGCGTTTCCTTGACCGCTTCGAAAGTCGGCGCGAATCCAGATTCTGCCGCCGCCATGAACTCTGGCGTGACCGGTTTGGGCTCCATGCTCAAGCCCAGCGGAGCGATTTCGGCGGGCGGTGTTGCGGGCAGGGGAGGCTCCCACGGCCGTGTCGCTGGTGGCGCGGGCGCCGGTACGATTGTGAGTTTGGGCGGTGGAGCAGGTGCAGTGGGCGGTTGCGCAGGCTTCGTTGCGACGCCGCTCGCCGGAGTTGCCTCCAGCGCTTTTCGAAGTTTCTCGACGCTCTGCTCTAAATCGAAAACCCGTCGCGTCAGGTAGGCGACTTCATCCTTGGTAGCCGACTCGCGCTTCAGCTTGCGCGTCCGCACAAATGCCCAGATGGGGAAAACGACGACAATGAAAAGTGCGACGACCGCAATGAAAAAGAGTCCGTCCACAGGGCTTGCCTGCGGCGCATTCTATCTGAAATTCCGAGGGAAGGTAATTAATGTCGGATGGAGGTTTTTGCGCCGACGCTTTCATCCGGCACCGCGCCCGGACGTCCCTTCACGCGATCGTACGTCGTGACGTGACACGTGGAGCCCAGCCCTTCGTTGTAACGCGCTTCGATGCCCAACGCGGCTCGCAGCTCTTCGTTGAACCGCCGCAGATTCTCCAGGTGGCTGGCCTGCGCGGGGAATTTTCTTCCGTCGTCGGCCAGCAGGAATTTTTGATAGCCCGCGTCCCACAGCCGCGTGAACATCCCGTTCATGAGCACGGAGGGCAACAGCGTCATCTGGAAACCTCCGTCCGGCGTCCGGCGAAGTTCCGAAGCACAGCCGTGCCGCTCGACGCGCACTACGCCACCGGTGCTGCGTACAAGGAACCCCGCTCCCGGCAGGCCCTCGATTATCTTTGGTTCGAACCTTTCCTCAACATTCCACATGTTCGACTTCCAGCTTATCCTCGAGTATCAGGTGCAGAACATTGCTCTACTTTGCCATGCATGCCTCAAGCTGACAAGCCCGCCTTTGGGTGCATATACGACCTTTGCAGTCCTATATGAAAGCGCCATTCAACCTTTGTTTTCAACCGTTCGCCACTCAGTTAGGACAATTCCCTACTAAATGTAGGGTGATTCTGCTATCCTTTCACTAGGCTATTGGTGCCTCGGGCAGCCTTGGGCATCTAAATACCGTGTGGCTCACTTCCCAGCTTGCTCTAGGTTGCCATATCGATCGGGCATAAAGGAATCTCAGGTCATGAGCGTTATGGAATATTCGGCTCTCTCCGGAGAGTGTTTTTCTTCACCTGAGGAGAGCCACGCGCTGCTCGATCGCATTGGCAACACGCCACTCCTGCGCCTGACGCGTGTCGGCCGGGAATTCTCGAACGTTGAATTCTACGCCAAAGCGGAGTGGTTCAATCCCGGCGGTTCGGTGAAGGACCGCCCGGCGCTTTGGATGGTCCGCGAAGGTGAGCGCTCCGGATTGCTGCGTCCGGGCAAGATCATTCTCGATTCCACCAGCGGTAACACGGGTATCGCGTATGCCGTGATCGGCGCCACGCTCGGCTACAAAGTAAGACTCTGCCTTCCCGACAACGCTTCCATCGAGCGCAAGCGCATTTTGAAAGCGTACGGCGCGGAATTGGTCATCACTCCGGCCGCCGACGGTTCGGACGGGGCCATCCGTCGCGCCCAGCAGATTTTTTCCGAAGATCCGGAAGAGTATTTTTATCCCGACCAATACAGCAATCCGGCCAACTGGCGCGCGCACTATGAATCCACTGCCCCGGAAATCTGGGAGCAAACGCACGGCCGGATTACGCATTTCGTCGCGGGTCTCGGCACCAGCGGCACCTTCTGCGGCATCGCGCGCCGCCTGAAGGAATTGAATCCCGAAATTAAGTGTGTCAGCCTCCAGCCCGATTCCGCTTTTCACGGTCTCGAAGGCTGGAAGCACATGGCCACCGCCATTGTGCCGCCGATTTATGATCCAGACCTGGCCGATGACAATTTCACCGTTCGCACGGAGGACGCGTATGGTCTGGTGAAGCGACTCGCGCGAGAAGAAGGCTTGCTCGTCAGCATCAGCGCCGGCGCGGCTTTGGCCGGCTGTTTTCAGCTTGCGCGACGCATTCCGCGCGAGCAGCGCGCGGTGGTCGTTACCGTCTTTGCCGATTCGGGCGACAAGTATCTCAGCGAACGCTTTTGGGATGAGAACTGACACCATGCTCCGGCTGAACGAAGATCTCATCATCCGCATCCGCGCTCACGGCGAGCAGACGTACCCGCACGAGTGCTGCGGCGCACTGCTGGGCCGAGATGAAGAAACGGAACGCGAGATTCTCGATCTGCTCCCGCTCGAAAACCGTCACGGCGAATCTCCGCGCAACCGTTTCACGATTTCCGCCGGCGATTTCCGTCGCGCGGAACAAGTGGCAAGCGAGCGCGGTCTGAATCTTCTCGGCTGGTATCATTCGCATCCGGATCATCCGGCGCTCCCGAGTGAATTCGATCGCGCTCATGCCTGGCCTACGTACAGCTACGTGATTGTAAGCGTGGAGCAACGCAAATCCGGACAGGTCACATCTTGGCGGCTCGAATCCGATCGCGTCCGCTTCACGCCCGAGCGCATCGAAATCGCAGCCCACATTCGCGTTTGACGGCTGATTGCGGCACTCGATTTGCGTGAGGGCCGGTTCCAGCGCTCATCGGAGGTATCGACGATGCCTGTGAAAGTTCTCATTCCGACCCCACTCCGCCCTTTTGCTGAGAAGAAGGACAGCATTCAATTTGACGCGCGCACCGTCGGCGAAGCGCTGGACCAACTCACCGGCCGCTTTGCCGAACTCCGCAAGCATCTCTTCGCCGACGACGGCCGCCTTCGCAATTTCGTCAACGTGTATGTGAACGACGAAGACGTGCGCTACCTGCAAAAAGATCAGACACCGCTCAAGGAAGGGGACATCATCAGCATCATCCCGTCCATCGCCGGCGGCAGTAGCACAGGCTTTCAGCCGGTGCGCTTTCCGTAGCACAGGAGGTTCCCGCACCGTAGTTGTGGAGTTACAATGACCGCCAGGTTGGAAACGAAGCTGCCATCATCGTCTGAAGCGAAGCTCTCGAAGGAAGAAATCCTTCGCTACAGCCGCCACCTCATCATGCCCGAGGTGGGCATGGACGGTCAGCTCAAGCTCAAGCAGTCCAAAGTACTTCTCATCGGAACGGGCGGCCTTGGCGCGCCCCTTGGTCTTTATCTCGCCGCTGCGGGCGTCGGACGTCTTGGCCTTGTGGACTTCGATGTCGTGGACTTCACCAATCTTCAGCGGCAGGTCACCTTTGGCTCGAACGACGTAGGACGTTCCAAACTTGAAGCTGCCAAAGAGCGCCTTGCCAATCTCAATCCAACGATTCAGATTGACACTTACGAGACGAAACTCACCAGCGAAAACGCACTCGACATTCTCCGCCCCTACGACATCATCGTGGACGGCACCGACAACTTTCCGACGCGCTATCTGGTCAACGACGCTTGCGTCTTGCTTGGCAAACCCAATGTCTACGGCTCCATATTTCGCTTCGAAGGACAGGCCACTGTCTTCAGCGTTCCCGGCGGGCCCTGCTATCGCTGCCTCTTTCCCGAACCGCCTCCGCCCGGCCTGGTACCTTCGTGCGCCGAAGGAGGCGTGCTCGGCGTGCTCCCCGGAATCATCGGCTCGATTCAGGCCCTGGAAACCATCAAACTCATCCTTGGCCGCGGCGATTCCCTCGCCGGCCGCCTGCTGCTTTTCGACGCGCTCGCCCTCCGCTTCCGCGAAATGAAGCTCCGTCGCAACCCGGAATGCCCGATTTGTGGGGACCATCGCACCATCACGAAGCTCATCGACTACGAAGAATTCTGCGGCATCCGTGGGGAAGAATCTCCCGCGCCCGCAGTTACTGTGCCGGAAATCGAGCCGCGGGAACTAAAGGCGCGTCTCGACCGCGGCGACGATCTCTTCATCCTCGATGTGCGCGAGCCACACGAAGTACAGATATGCAGCTTGAACGGCTATGTGATTCCTCTCGGCGAAATTCCGCGCCGCGCCAGCGAACTGGATAGCGCGCGAGAAATCGTGGTCCACTGCCGCAGCGGCAAGCGCTCGGCGGAAGCCGCGGACTTTCTCTGCAAAGCCGGCTTCCGCAAGATTTGGAACCTCAAGGGCGGCATCCTCGCTTGGTCAGACCAGGTCGATCCATCCGTGCCGAAGTACTGAGCCGCGTTTCCTGATGGGGATCCACCCCCCTCGGGATCAGGTTTTGAGCTGCACGACAATTACTTCAGTCTTCTTGAATCCGTTCCGCCTTCGCAGCGGTATGCTATTCTGCCTATTGAAGAGTCAGCTCAAAAAGGGGGAAGAAATGGCTGCCAAGATTACGGTGAACAACAGCGGTCCACTTCGCGTCGAAGGGGACTTTGAAATCTGCGACCCGCAAGGAAGCGCTTTTGGCCTCGCTGGCCGCACCACCATCTCCCTTTGCCGGTGCGGACACTCCGCCAACAAGCCTTTCTGCGATGGCTCTCACAAGGCAACTGGCTTTCAAGACACGCAAGTCGCCCGCGAGCTGCCTCCTCCGAAGCCCAAACTCTGAGGACGCTTTCTCTCCGCAAGTCGCTGCTTTGCCCAACTCGGCGCCTTTCTACCCACGCAATGTCAAATACAACTTGGCTGGGGCCTCCTCTATTCTGCAGCAAGTATACTAACCTTCCTGAATAGAGACACTTGCGTTCGTGACATCTTCGTCACAGGACGGCCAAAGAATTGCCCCATCCACCTGTAGTCCTAGTACTATAGTATTGATCTAGGGGGCGCTGTGATTGGAGCATATAAGCGCGAACGGATTCTGAGAATCTCCTGCCGGGCCGGAGTGTCCCTTCTCATCCTGGGCGCTTTCGCCTTCCTTTCATTCTGGCTGCGGCGCCTTCCTTACGAAGCCGACCGCGCTGTATACGGGTACTTTGAAATCGTCGGCAGCGTTCTGGCGCTCACATTCGCAGCCAACGCGTTGGTCCGCTTCCGCGGTAAGCACGATCGTGTTGCGCTCCTGTTGGCGCAGGGCTTTGCTGTGTCCGGTGCCCTGGAAACACTCTCCGGTCTGACCTTTTTCTTCCGGCTTTCCGCTGGTTCTGCGGCCTCGCTCGCGATGCCTCCCGAGTGGATCGTTGTGCAGACTTTCCTTGCGGCGCTGTTGTTGGTGGCTCTTTGCGTCGAGCATCGGCTGCCCCGGCCGCGCAATCCGCGCCGCGAAGTCATCGGCACAATCGCCCTCGTAGTTGCTGTGATGTATCTAACATCGCTTTTCTACGGTGCGGCCGCCTACCTCGGCGCACCGCTGCAAACGATTTTTTCCTCGAATTCGTTTGTGCCGCAGCCGGGTCATTTGCTTCCCGCCGCGCTGTTTTTCTTGGCTGCCGTAGGGTTCCGGCGCCGCCTGGCGGACACGCAAACTGCGTTTGACCGCGCCATCTATCTCGCGGCCGGCATGAATGCATTCAGCCACCTGATGGCCGGCCAGGCCGTGCTGAGCAATGATGCCCCTTCGACGGTCGCCCAGCTTGTGCGCGTTTCCAGTTATGCCATCGTCCTCTGCGGCGCCTTGTTGGATAACCTGCGACTGTTCGAACAGGTGCGTCACATGGCTTCGAGCGACCCGCTTACGGGTCTCGCCAATTACCGACGGTTTCTGGACTCCCTTGACGCGGAGATGGAACGTTCGCGCCGCACGCGCCGCCCGTTTGCTGTGCTGTTCCTCGATCTCGACGGATTGAAGAAGATCAACGACACCTACGGCCATGCCGTGGGCAGCCGTGCCATCTGCCGCATGGCGGATGTGCTGCGCTCACACTCTCGCACGGTCGATACGGCAGCGCGCTACGGCGGCGACGAGTTCGCCCTCATCCTGCCGGAAACCGACGGCGATGAGGCCGCCTGCGTGGTCGGGCGCATCCGCTCGGCGCTCTCTTCGGAGGTCGAGGCGCCCCGTATTTCCGCCAGCATTGGCGTGGCTGTGTATCCGCAGCATGGGAATTCTCTGGAAAAACTTCTCGCGACCGCCGACAAGCTGCTGTACGCCATGAAGAAGCGCCAGCGGCGAAGGGGCGGCAGGAACACGTGGAAGGAAACGGCGGCTTAAGTTCATCCGGCCTGTTCCCTGTGAGGCAGCGGTGTTCAAAACGCCTGTAGTTTCACGCACAGAAAAACGCGTTCCCATGGCCGTGGCCGTGCGCATCGCAGGGCACCCCGCCTTGCCTGGCGTGGAGACTACCTTCACGGAAGATGTCAGCTCTCGAGGCGCCAAGGTCTATTCGGCCCGCCGCTGGAAGGCGGATGAACGGTTGCAGATGGCCACGCTTACCGGGAATTTTCAATCGGTCGCTCGTGTAGCCTGGTGCCAACAGTCTCGTGAAGTTGGCTTTGCCGTGGGCGTGGAGTTTTTGGAGCGTTCGGGGGAATGGGTCGTTGCTCCCCGCGTGATCGCGTCCGATGCAATGGCTTCTTGAGTGTGAGAACCTCCATTGCATTTCTTCAAGGAAGCCATTGACCGTGAATCACCACATCTAAGGCGGCGTCATCGTCAGGGAAGAGAATTGACTAGCTACTGGAGCTCGACCAGCAGACGATTCTGGATACGCTCGCCGCGGCCGCCGCTCTCATGCGCCAACTGGATGCGCAGTACGCGCGGATGACCGGCGGCAAATTCACCGGAGACGGTTTTCGTCATGCCCATGCGCGCTTCGTTGCGGCCGACGCGCACCACGAATTCGTGCGGGCCGGGCGTAATCATGCGATCTTCTTCGGCTCTTTGTTTGCCGGCTTCGGTTTTCGCCTCGCCTGCCGCCCGCCGCAGCAGCATTTCTCCATCCATCAGGACGTCCAGCTCCAGAACCAGCGGGACGCTGCGCGTTTCGATCCTCAGCCGCACCAAACCGGCTTTGACTTGCTGTTTGACTTCGTTACGAAAGCGTGACGACTCTGCGGTCAGCCCTTTCCCCTCCGCGCCGTTTCCCTCCGGCTGCTTCAGAGGTCCCAACGCTTTTGCGAGTCGCTTCGAAAGCGCCGCGGGGTTCCCGGACCACAGCGTCTCCACCCCCGCCGCGGTGATGCGGATGCTAGCTGCCATGTGGCCCGCGCCCAGCGGCGGCTGGGGCTTTCCGTTCATCTTCCACTGGAGCGCGCCCGCGTTATCCGTGAGCAACTTCATCTCGTTGCCGGCTTTCTCGGTCACGGTGTTTCCAGGCTGCATCTGGTAAGAAGACGCCGGATCGGCGTCTGGCGTGAGCACCACCATGGCCCGCTCCGTCGCCGTAAATTCCAGGTTCAATCCCGTGGCGTGTTTTTCAGCAGCAGCGAGCTTGCTCTCTGCAAGTATTTTCGCCGATTCTTTTTTCGCCGTGTCCGCAGCCTTTTCGACTTCCGCGCGCGATTTCTGAACCTCGGGCGGCTCACCGGCACCCACGGGCGGCAGGGCAGCGGGTGCGGGCGGCGCGGGAACCTGTAAGTTTGTTGGGGCGCTTCCGGGCTGCTGGATAGGCTGCGTCTGCTGCTGGGCCTGCTCTACAGGCGGCGCGGCGGGGCTGCGCATCTTCTTCACAACGGCGGCCGCAAGCAACGCAACGACCACAACGGCAGCAAACACAAGCCATAGGCGCCGGCTGGAGTGTTCCGCTCCTTCGGCGCTCTGCACGTTTGCCGTTGGCGGCGGAGCCGCGACGGTTGTCCGCGGTGCGCCCGCCGTTCCGGAGCGAATCCCCGGCGAAGAAGCGCCGCCTGTCCGCGCGCGTGGCTGGATTACGGCGACCGTTTCCGCCGAGTCCATGCCGGCTGCTGCCGCGTCGGCTTCCGTGAGTGGCGGTGCAGCGAGCGCGGTTTTTTCCGCGATTGCGAAGCGCTCGATCCGCTCGCGATTGAGCGTATCCAGCGCCCGGCCCTCGCGCATGGAGCGCAAGTCGCGCGCGAGCGCCTCGCCGCTTTGATACCGCTCCGCTGGGTCTTTCTCCATGCACTTCAGGATCACGTTTTCGAGGTCGCGAGGAACGGCGGGATTAATTTTCCGCGGCGGCACGGGTTCGGTGTGCACAATTTTGTAGGACACGGCCATCACTGTCTCGCCGGTGAATGGACGGTCGCCCGTGGCCAGCCAGTAGAGCAGCACGCCCAGCGCAAAGAGGTCCGACCGCCCGTCAATCCGCGCGCCGGTGAACTGCTCCGGGGCCATGAATGCCGGGGTGCCAAGCAACTGGCCGGTCGTGGTGACTTGCGCCGCAGTGAGCTTGGCGACGCCGAAGTCGGTGATTTTCGGCCGCCCGTCCGAAGTCACCATGATGTTGGCCGGCTTAATGTCCCGATGGATGACGCCGCCCTTGTGCGCGTAATCCAGAGCCTCGGCAAGCTGCTGGCCGTAGTCCATGACACGCTCCGCGTCAAAGCGCTCTCCGGTTTCCAGCATTTTTTCGAGCGTGCGCCCGTCGATGAATTCCATCACCAGGAAAGGAGTGCCCTCCTGCTCGGCGACGTCGTACACGGTCACGATGCCGGGATGAGCCAGGCGTCCTGCCGCGCGGGCCTCGCGGAAAAACCGTTCACGGTAATCGCTGGCCAGGGGTCCCGTCAGCGCCGAAGCGAGGATGGTCTTCACGGCCACGACGCGGTCCATCATGGGGTCGCGCGCCTTATAGACCGCTCCCATCGCGCCCTGGCCCAGCTCCTCGATGATTTCGTATCGCCCGATCTGCTTCATCTTTTTCCCGCAGCTTCCGTTTTCCGCGTGCTACTTTAACATATCGAACCCGCCGCGCTGTTGAGCGGTTGCGCGCCGGGAAATGGTACGGCAGGTCCTCAAGCCGCATGTGAAAAATGAACGGCACAAAGCAGACCAGCAAAACCTACAGTCCTGCCGATCTCAAGCACCCGTGCGTTCGTCCGTGGGCCCGCACTTTGCGCCGGCACGCTTTCTGGCTGGGGTTCGAGGCGACGCCTTTCGCTGTGAACGGCATTCTGCGGAGGCGTTTCTGGGTGCGCAAAAATAAACTCTGGGAATATGCCCGCGGCATGGATGGCTTGCTCTGTTCCTTTGTTCTGGGCCAGCATGAAAAAAACGCCAAACCCCGCGTGCTCGATTTCGGTGGCGCGGCAACCTTGCCAATCCTGTATCTTGCCGCGACCGGCTGCGATGTGTTCTGCCTCGATATCGACACGGCCCTAGCCAATTGGACCAATGAAGTTGCCAAACGCCGCGGCTGGAAGCTGCAGGCTTCCACGCACAATCTGGTTACCGCTCCCGCTCCAGCGGATTGGGGGTTATTCGATGCGGTGATTTCCTTCAGCGTTCTTGAGCACATCCCGAAGCCGGCGCAGCCACTGATCCTCTCGCGACTCTCGGAACTCCTGAAACCGGGCGGGGTTTTCGCGCTTTCGTTCGATTTCGGCCCGGAAGCCCCGGTGCCGAACGCGGTGCGCGACCTGGCCGAAGTCGAACGGCTCGTCGGCGCCACCGGCCTCGAGTATCTCGATGGGCGCCCGCTCACTGATACTGGCGAGCGCTTCGTGATCGACCGGCGTCACCCCGGCCGGCGATTCACCTTTGCCTCTCTCTTCCTGACCAAACGGAAATAGCCGCCACCCATCTCACTGGAATTTCGCTGAATTGTTTTGCATTTGAGATTCTTGTGAAGAGAACAAGGCGACCGCAGGCGGCGCCTAAATCCAAAACATTAGACCCTGCACCCTGCTGTCAATTTCCCCACCGCAAACCGAGCTTGCGATCCCGCAATCCCATACCGGAGCCCTTGCCGAATTCAATCACCAGCACGCGGGTCGCATCGGCTGCAAAATCCGCGGAGATTTCCTGCTGTTGATCAAACTTCTGTTTCTCCGATGTGACATGCACGAGCACCTTGTGCTGCCCGGCGCCCAAGGGCCGCACCACGCTTAAAGACTTCTTGTTGACCATCAACTCCTTCAGCAATTGTTTGCCATCCACCGTAACGACGAGAGTGGCTTCGTCAAAATTGTTGCGGCAGTCAATCTGGAAGGTTGAATTCACTGCTGCGGGCACCTTCTTCGCCGGAGGCTTCGATTCCGCTTTCTTCGCCGGGCCTGTTTTCGGAGTGCTGGGCGAGCCCGCTGGCTGTGCCGCGCCTGCGTCTGAAGATTTTGACGGCTCCGGAGGCGGAGACACGTTGACCTGAGGCGCTTCTGCTTTCTGTTCCACGGTCTGGGCTGGCGGCGGTGCCGCCGTGTCCTTGGCGTTGCGTTGCGTCCAGAGATATCCCACTAGGGCAATTACGACGACTCCGGCGGCCACGCCAACGCCCAGAAAGGAGCTGCTCTTCGCGGTTGTGGGCGGTGCGGTCGGCGGGGTTTCCCGACCAGATTTCTCTTTTGCGGGTGCTGGCTCCACAGGCTGCTGGACCGTTTGTGAGCCAACGCGAATCGTATTGTCCGTGAAGAAAGGCAGTGGCGATTGCGGCGGTCGCTGATCCGGCGGCAAACCAGCCGCCACCACCGGCAAGGGATTCGACTGCATCACGGTGATGTCGGAGACTGGCGCCAGTGTAGTCTTCAGCGGCTTGCCCGCTTTCACCAGCTCCAGGTCCGCAGCCAGATCGCGCCCCGTCGCGTAGCGATCATCCGGGTTCTTGGCCATGCAGCGCGAGAGCACGACATCCAGCTCCTGCGGAAGTTTCGGATTCAAATAATTCACCGGCAATGGCGCGCCAAAAACGACTTTGAAGCTAATCTGCGTCAGCGACTCGCCGGCAAACGGTTTCTCGCCCGTAAACATCCAGTAGAGCATTCCACCCAGCGAAAAAAGATCGCTGCGCGAATCCACCGGGCTCATGCTCACTTGCTCCGGCGACATGAATGCCGGCGTCCCCATCATCAATCCGGTTTGGGTGAGTTTGGTCCCTGCGATTTTGGCGATGCCGAAATCTGCGATCTTGACGCGCAGCCGCCGGCCCGCATCACCGGGCTCGTTCCCGGCGCTCTCCTCATGCGCGACGAGAATATTCGCCGGCTTGATGTCGCGATGGATCACGCCTTGTCGGTGCGCGTAGTCCAGTGCCCCGGCAAGTTGAATGCCGATATCCACCGTCAAGTCGACCGGGAACACCTCCGCACCAACTTTGAGTCCGTAGCGCTCAGGCGCTCCTGACGGCGATAACAGCTTTTCGAGGGTTGTCCCCGGTACAAACTCCATCACTAGGTACGGCTGCCCGTCTTCCGCCTCGGCAATGTCGTGGATGGTGACGATGCCGGGGTGGGACATCTGCCCGGCGGTCTGCGCCTCACGGTAGAAGCGCTGCTTGTAATGCTCAAGGTCCTCTTTGGAAAGGTTTGCGGTGAGAATCACTTTGATGGCGACAATCCGGCCGATTTGCGTGTCGCGGGCCTTGTAGACCGCGCCCATGGCGCCGCGGCCCAATTCTTCCAGGATGTCGTATCGTCCGATGCGGTTCATCCAGTGACGCTCGCCCCGCCTCGCGGCGCTTCCTTCGCCCACGCGCCGCTCTGCTGTCTGGCCCCGCTGAAACCGGGGCGTTATTTCATCGATGTGATGTTCACCCGCAAAATGGTGGAACCGATGCGGAACTCGATGCCATCCTCCAGCATCGCCGCCCGCGTGCGCTCGTTGTCGTAGTACGTGCCGTTGGTGGACTCCAGGTCTTTCAGCCAGATGGCCGTGTCCTTTACTTCCAGCGCGCAGTGCCACCGGGAAACTTCCGGATCGTCCACTTCAAAATCCGCTCCGCCGCCTTTGCGGCCCAGAATCAGCCGGGGCTTTTGCAGGGTGTGCACCGTCCCGTTGGAAAGACCTGCGATTGCCGTCAGAGTGATTACCTTGTTCTCGGGGAGCTTCAATCCCGGCGGTTCTTTGATCAGTTCGCCCAGCACTTCCGCTGCGCCTTCGTTCCGTGCAAACGACGGCAGGGGAGTGGACGAGCGCGTGCGGTCTGGCCGCGTGGTGATATTCAGCACGGTCATCTGCCCGCAACTCGAACACTTGAACTGCACCTTGGTATGCCCGCCCACCTGTTTTTCATCCAGGTTGTGTTTCGCGCCGCAGCTCCCGCAAAGGGCTTCCATAAGCCGATTACTCTACCACAAAGCTTCCGCCCATCCAGACTGCTGCGTGCTCGAGCGGGGTGCTCCGCGGGATAATCATTCGGAGGGAGAGTCGTGCTTTTCGAGAAGGGCCGACAGAGCCGCGCGGCCTATGGCTTTTTGGGTCGCCGCTTCAGCGCTGGCCGCTCATTGGGAGGGATGGTCATGTTGGGGTCCATCGCCGATTCGCTTCCTTGTGAACCAATTCTTCCTGGAGGGTGCGCCCTGGTGTAGCTTTCCTGCGCGTCGAACACTTGCTGCCCGGGCAACTCAGCCGCCTGGTCGAGAACTACCACGAAGGGCATGCCTGGCTCCAAGTACACGTCCGGCCCGCGCCGCGAAATCATGATGATGAGCGCCGCCAGCGCCCCTGCGCCCGCTCCAATTCCGGCGCCCTTGCCACCGCCGATGCGTGCCCCGAGCAACGTTCCGGTCAGCGTGTACTGCGCCAGCTCGATGAGGTCTGTCCCGCGCGTGTTATCGGCCCGGAGGCGGCCTCGCTTATCCATCTCCGCGGATTGCAACCGCGCCAACAACGGCGTGGGAGTGCTTTGCGGAAGCTCGATTTGATCGATCTTTAAGCGAATCACTCCGGCGCGTCCGAAGCCGCCCGGCTTTTTGGCTTCGACCACCGTCCCGTGAATGGCTGTGTCAGGCGGAATATCCAAGCCTTCGAACAAGCGCAGCGGCGAGACCGTGCGGAACGTCACTTTTTGGTCCTTCTTCGCAATGCGTGTGCTCAGTGGCGTTTCCAGAACCACGTTGAACACAGCCCCCGCAGGCAGCGTGACGCGCTCCGGCACATTTACTGGTGCCGGCGGCACAGCGACTTGCTGGGTCAGAGCTGGATTCGTGTCCGCAGGAAGTGGAAGAGGGGGGAAGCGTGGATTCGGCGGGGGCTGTTCCTGCGCGAAGACCGCGCCGGCACACAGGAGAAAGCACTGCAAAGCTGCTGGAAATACTCCTCGCATTGGTCTGGGCCCGCCGTCCCACCGCATGAAGACAACCTCGCTTTCTACTTAGGTGCAGAGGCTCGAAGAAGGGGTTGCCTCAATGCACGAAGCCGACCTCCGGGGTCGGCGGCCCGCCCGGCGGCGTCTCCCGGATCTCTCCAAATTGCTTCTCGTAGCGGCCGATATTTTCCTCGAGCGCCCGCAGCAGCCGCTTGGCGTGGCCCGGGCTCACGATGAGGCTGGCCAGGAGCTTGCCCTGAGGCACGTTGGGGAAAACGTAAATGAAATTCAGTGTGAACTCTTCGGCGTTGTGATTGATCATCGCCAAATTGGAATACTGCCCGAGGAGCTCTTTTTCGTCCGCCTTGATTTGCACTTGCTGCGGGGTGGGCTGCTCGTCCACGATGGCCTCCGTATGGGGTTGCGGCCCCACTATAACAGACTCCGCGGCCCTCCGAAAATCTTGAGCAACGCTCCGTAAAGTTCCGTGCACTTCACCCTTGACAAGATTATCTGTTAATAGTAGTTTATTAGCGTGGTTAAGCACAGTTAACTATGGGCGACTCGCTCGACACTCTGGCTGGCCCGGAACCTGCTGACAAAGACGGCGCCGCGAACACAGAGAAATCCCTGCTCCCAGCTCAAGATGATCGCGCGGCACGGCGTAGCACGGAAGGCTGGCGACGCGCCGACGGCCTCGCCTCACTCCCCGAAGCTTTCCGCACCGTTCCCATCGATCATGCCGCCCCGTGGTGGCGCAAAATGCTGGCTTTCGCCGGCCCGGGCTATCTCGTCGCCGTCGGCTACATGGACCCCGGCAACTGGGCCACCTCCCTCGGCGGCGGCTCACGATTCGGCTACACCCTGCTGAGCGTCATCCTGCTTAGCAACATCATGGCTATGTTCCTGCAGGCACTTTCCGCCAAGTTCGGCATTGTCACCGGCCGCGACCTGGCGCAGGCCTGCCGCGACCATTTTTCCAAGCGCGTTTCCATCGCCCTCTGGCTGCTCTGCGAAGTGGCCATTGCCGCCTGCGACCTCGCCGAAGTTCTGGGTTCCGCCATCGCCCTGCAGCTCCTGTTCGGGATCCCCTTGTTCTGGGGCGTGCTGATTACCGCCGCAGACGTGCTGATCATCCTCGCTCTGCAATCACGAGGCTTCCGCTTCGTGGAAGCGCTGGTTATCGCGCTCATCGGCACGATCGGCGGCTGTTTCGCCTACGAAATATTTTTTGCGAGTCCGATCTGGCGCGAAGCTGCCCAGGGCTGGGTCCCTACGCTGGAAATCCTCCGCAACCCCGCGATGCTCTACATCTCCATCGGCATCCTGGGCGCCACGGTGATGCCGCACAACCTCTACCTGCACTCGGCCATCGTGCAGACCCGCGCCTTCGGGCGCGACAACGAAGACAAGCGCGACGCGGTGAAGTACGCCATCATTGACTCCACCATCGCGCTCTTCTTCGCGCTGTTCATCAACGCCGCCATCCTCGTGCTGGGCGCGGCCGCCTTTCACACCCGCGGCATGGCTCACGTGGCCGAAATTGAACAGGCCTACCAGCTTCTGACACCCGTGCTCGGTGCCAGCTTTGCCAGTATTCTCTTCGCTATCGCGCTCCTCTGCTCCGGGCAGAACTCCACGCTCACCGGCACGCTGGCCGGACAAATCGTCATGGAAGGTTTCCTCAACTTCCGCCTTCCGCCGTGGCTGCGACGACTCATCACGCGACTGATCGCCATCGTGCCCGCAGCCATCGTCATCGGCGTGATGGGTGAGCACGAAGCCACCAACCTGCTCATCCTGAGCCAGGTAATTCTCAGCATGCAGCTCCCGTTTGCGGTGATTCCGCTCGTCCTGTTCACCAGCGACAAGAAGAAAATGGGCGCATTCGTCAACCGCCCATTGACCATCGTCATCGCCTGGCTCGTGGCCTTCACCATCCTCGCCCTCAACCTCGAGCTCCTCCGCCAAATTTTTGTCGCCTGGCGTCATTAGTGCAAACCGTGAATGGTGCGGTTCGTGGTGGCGACTATATTGTTCGATGGGATGTTTTTCTGCGATACTATTTGTAGCGCTCAAATCACAAAAGGGGAAGGGAATCGAAAAATGACCCCGCGACAATCGAGCCGCATTGCTTTTCTGCTCTTCACGCTGAGTTTGGTGCTGGCTGTCTCCGCGACGCCACACGGCCCGAAAGATTGGACCGTTCCGGATGCAGCCAGGAAGATGGCCAACCCGGTCCCGCTCAATGGTGCGACGATTGCCGCCGGGAAGGACAACTTCATCAGCCACTGCGTCAAGTGTCATGGCGAGACGGGCAATGGTGACGGCCCCGAGGCAGACAACTATTCGGTGATGCCCGCCGACCTGACCGACGCCCACATGATGGGTGAAATGACCGACGGCGAGATATTTTACAAGATCACCGAAGGCCGCAAGCCCATGCCCGACTTCAAGAAAACGCTCTCCGACGAACAGCGCTGGCAACTGGTCCACTACATCCGAACACTCGTGCCGAAGCCCGTCGCCAAACCGGCCGCAAAAACAGCGAAGCCCGCAGCAAAGAAGGCGCCGGCCAAGTCACCGGGAAAGTAAGACGGAAAGACGAAACTCAAAATTCGAAACTCGAAAAGCGAAAATAGTTAAGGGGCAGACCCAATGGTCTGCCCCTTTTTCCTGCATCCGAAATCCTGACTCCTACTTCACGCCTGCCAGCGCTGCGGCCACTTCCTTAATATCCGGCTGCTGCGGAATGTCGTACTGCTTGAACCAGGCTACGTTTCCCGCCTTGTTGATGATGGCGATAGCCCGCCCCGTGATGCCTTTGTCCGCCAGGTACATTCCGTATTGCGTGGCCACGGCGCCCCGCGGATGGAAATCCGCCAGCAAGGAATATTTGATGCCCAGCTTTTCGGCAAACGCCTTGTGCGACCACACACTGTCCACAGACAACCCCAAAACGGCGGCGTCGAGCTGCTCGAACTGTTTGATGTCACTGACCATGCACCCATGCTCGTTCGTGCACACTGGACTCCAGTCCAGCGGATAAAACATCAGCACCACGTTGCGTTTGCCGCGGAAATCCGCGAGCTTCACTTCCTGTTGGTGCTGGTCTTTCAGGGTGAACTCCGGCGCTGGTTGTCCCACCGTCATTCCCATTGTTCCTCCTTGTGAATTCTTGATTGTTTCGAATGATTGCATCGGCCGAATTGCGGGCCGAGTACATTCATTTTAGCCGAAGCACGCGCGGCTGCCAAATCCGGCCTTTAATTATTCGCGGAAAATGGGAAGGTTATCCCGATTGTCGGGAGCATGATTTGGATGCAGTCCCTCGAGCAGAGCGGACAAGCGGAAACCCGTCCTATGCGGCGCGCTCAAAAATTCCCGCGGCGCCCATCCCGCCACCGACGCACATGGTCACCATGCCGTAGCGCCCGCCCCGGCGGGCCAGCTCGCGGATGATGCTGGCGGTGAGCTTCGCGCCGGTACACCCTAGCGGATGACCCAACGCCACCGCGCCGCCGTTTACGTTCACCTTGTTCAAATCCAGCCCAGCTTCCTTGATCACCGCCAGCGACTGCGTGGCGAACGCCTCGTTCAGCTCAATCACGTCCATCTGCTCGAGTTTAAGGCCCGCCTGCTTCAGCGCTTTGGGAATTGCGAACACCGGGCCCACGCCCATCTCTTCCGGCGGGCAGCCGGCGGTAGCGAACGCGACGAAGCGCGCCAGGGGCTTCGCGCCGATGGCTTTCGCGCGTTCCGCACTCATCACGATGCTGGCTGCGGCGCCATCGCTCATCTGCGAGCTGTTGCCCGCGGTTATCGTGCCTTTCGTGTGAAACGCCGCCTTCAGTTTGGCCAGCGCCTCGAGAGAAGTGTCCGCCCGAGGGCCCTCGTCGGTCTCAAACGTGTACGCCGACGATTTTGGTTTACCATTGTCCAGTGCCGTAATCTTCACTTCCACCGGCACCACTTCGTCCTTGAATTTTCCCGCGGCGATGGCGGCCAGCGCATTCTGATGGCTGCGGAAACTGAATTCGTCTGCCTCCTTGCGAGTGATGCCGTATTTTTTCGCCAGATTTTCCGCGGTCAGACCCATGCCGAGGTAGCTGTCCGGATTGTTGTCCATCAGCCACGGATTGGGAGAGATTTTGTTTCCGCCCATGGGGATCATGGTCATCGATTCAGTCCCGCCGGCAACAATGACGTCCGCATGGCCCACCATGATGCGTTCCGCGGCGATGGCGATGGCTTGCAGCCCCGACGAGCAGAACCGGTTGATGGTCATCGCCGACGTTTCCACCGGCAACCCCGCGCGCAAGGCCGCGATGCGCGCCACGTTCATGCCCTGCTCGCCTTCCGGCATCGCGCAGCCGAGGATGACGTCCTCGATTTCCTTGGGGTCGAGCCCAGGCACGCGCTCCAGTGCATTCTTGATGGCGATAGCCGCCAGATCGTCAGGACGCATCGTCCGCAGCGCGCCCTTGTAGGCCTTGCCTACCGCTGTCCGCACCGAACTCACAATCACCGCTTCGCGCATTTCTCACCTTCCGCATGGATGCATCACATCTTCGCTATTGGATGCCAGCGGCGCGAAAAAAGCAACCGTTGAGACCAGTAGAGCGCGATGCGGTAAGGGAGACGAAGGCACAGAAAATCTGATGGCCAAAAAACAAGAAGGGGCCGCGCATCGCGCGGCCCCAAGCTCGGAAAGGAGAGATGGATGTGAAATGTCTAATTCATGCGGCGGCGGACGATTCCCGCCAAGCCGATCAAGCCCGTGCCGAAGAGCAAGAGAGAGCCCGGCTCCGGAGTGGGAGAAGGCGGAGTAGATCCAAGACCCGATGCCGAGATGATTCCGTTTGTCTTGAAAGAGTAGGTAGTGTTGGAGCACTTCTTGCCGCATCCCTTGGTCTGGGAAGCGACACTTCCAAACAGGACACCGACGTGAATCTGGCTGGTCGCCTGATGAAAGGTACCCGCCGTGACGCTCCAGACCCAAGTGTACGTACTGCCATGCGGCAGGGCCGCCAGCGAAATTGGAAACAAGGGTGCCGCTTGGTTGGAAGGCTGGGTCACGCTGAAGTTCACAAGGGACGAATTTTCGGAGCAGCCGAATGAGGCGCCGCCGCCGCCGTTACATTGAGTACTTGCATTCAGGCCTTTCGCGACGATCGTGCTCCAGCCGGCAGTGCTGCCGCCTTGAAAAGACAGCGGCGTGACGGACGTGATCCCGCCCGATCCAAATTTGAAATTCACTGCGCCGATTGCGCTCGAAGGATTTGTATTGCCGCTCGTGTTCACCGTGAGTGTCACAGTGAAATGGCTGCCACCGGTCGGATGAATCAACAAAGTCAAATTGTTGCCAAAGCAATTAGAACCGCCGCAACCGTTGCCGTTGTTAAAGTTGATGATGGTGTCAGCATATGCTGGAGCGCTCAGCACGACCATGAGCAGCAACGCTGCCCCAAGAAGAACTCTCACAATGGTCTTGACCATCTCGATCTCCTTGCCTCTGTGCTCCCTAGAGATTTCGCCTGCTGATTCCGGTAATTTCAGCTTGCCTGCAAATCCAGATACACTTAGTGCCGCCCCTTAAAGAGCATTCGGCATGCCAATGAGATGTGAGGGAAGGAATTCGCGCAAAGGTCTCTAAGTGGTTCAACTTACAAGACTTAAATTGCCTTCGTCAATGAGAGTTCTATACGCAATGTCTTTCTCTGTATGCAAACCCCTTCATCTAAATGCACTGCGGATTCCGGTCGCTTTGGACTTGCTCCACAGGTGCCAAACAACCCCTTCTAGCCACCTTCCTGCAACTACATCTGACAAGGCGAGCTTATTGCGAGGCCTTAGCTTCGAGAGGGGATCATCATCGATCTCGGAGAGAGACGGTTATTTGCAGGCGAACGATTCCGACACTCTCATCGGCCCATTGCCAAACTGAAGGGGCGAGCCAAATTTCGGCACGGCCAAATGGGAACGGTGATCTCGGTCCCAGAGTTCGACTCCCGCGTGGTCTCCAGCGCGAGCGTGCCGGCCGCGTTTGTCGCTCACAGGTGGAACACATTGCCCATCGCGAAGCCGCGGAAGTTGCGGGCCTACGGTCTGGCTCTGTACTTCTCGTAGAGCTGCTTGTGTTTGTTGTCCGTGGAAGTGAGCTGTCCCTTGATGAACAAGTAGCGCACGTCGGTTTGGAGCTCGAGCGGGTCGCCGTTGGTGACAATAATGTTGGCGATCTTTCCTTGTTCGAGAGTGCCCAGCTCTTTATCCACGCCAAAAATCTGGGCGGGATTGATCGTCACGGCCTTTAAGGCCTCGTCATGCGACAGGCCGTAGCCCACCGCTTGCCCTGCTTCATTGGGCAGGCGGCGCACAAACTCGATGTCGAACGTGGCAAATGCAATCTTCACACCCGCGGCGGCGAGTTCGCCTGGCGCCGAGTAAGGCTTGTCGTATGGCTCGTCCTCGCTCAACGGCAGCGCGTGCGTCCGCCCGATGATGACGGGGATATTTTTTTGTTTCAGCAGGTCCTTCACTTTCCACGCCTCACGTCCGCCGCCGAGAATCATCTTGAGCTTCTGCTTTTCGCAGAACTCGACGGCGTTCTTGATGTCGCGGTCGTCGTTGGTCATCACCAGAACCGGCACCTCTCCCTTCACCACCGGCACCAGCGCCTCCAACTTTTCGTCCCGCGTGAAGTTTTCCTTCGAGCCTTTTTCCATCGCCTGCGCGTAGTGCCGCGCGCGGTCCAGCCAGTCGGTGAGCTCGGCGACTTTCTTTTCATATTCCAGCTTCAGTTCGCTGAATGGTTGCCGGCGCGCCCCGAACCCTCCGCCGCCTCCGCCGAATCCCCCTTGAGGTGCCAGGCGCGGCCAGTTGATCACCATGGCCGCCGATTTCTTTTCGAGCATTTCATCAATCACCCAGCCGGCCAGATGGATCAATGAACCCTGCCCGCTGATCACGCCGCCGCCGGGAACGCTGACGGTGTGCGTGATGCCGGAGGCGCGCACGACGGGGATGTGCTCGCTTGCTGGGTGCACCGCCGTAGCCGCCGCGATTTGCGGATTGTAGTCGCCGAGCTCGTTGAGGTCCACGGTGCCCGGCTCGCCCTGCCCTACCTCGACCAGTCCGACCTGGCTGACCGCGTTGAAGAGGCCCGGGTACACCTCGAGTCCTTTCGCGTTGATCACCTGCGCGCCCGAGGGCACGCTGACGTTGGCGCCCACCGCGGCGATCTTGCCGTCCTTGATGACAATCGTGCCATTAACAATCGGGGGCCCAGCCAGCGTGTAGATTTTCGCGCCCGTGATGGCATAAGTTTTCCCGGCTTGCGCCATTGCTCCCGGCGATACCAGCACTAGCGCTGCGAAAAGCAAAAAAATGAAAAGGGAACGAATTCGCATGTTCGTTTTCTTTCCTCTGTGTCTCGGAGCCTCTGTGGCGAATGCGGTTTTCATCGCGCACCTCCTTCAATGCTCACAGGCGGGCGCCTGCGCTCGCGCGCCGGACCCTGCTCTGTGCCGGGGGCCTTTCCCGGCGGACCCTGCCGCGCCGGCTCGGCCTTCTTCTCTTTGTCCATGAGCGCCTTCTTCTCTTTCTCGATTTCGGCGCGGTGTTCGATGTCCTTCTTGCGGTCGAAATAGACAGTGCCGTCGATGATGGACTTCTGCGCCACCGCATAGATGCTGAGCGGGTGCTTATCCCAGATAACTAGGTCCGCGTCCTTGCCGGTTTCGATGGAGCCCACACGCTTGTCGATGCCGAGTTGAATGGCCGGATTGATCGTCACCATCTTCAGCGCTTCCGTCTCCGACATTCCGCCGTACTTCATCGTCTTGGCGGCTTCCTGGTTCAAGTGCCGCGCTTCCTCGGCGCTGTCCGAATTGATGGAGACGACTACGCCAAACTTTGTCATGATCGCTGCGTTGTAGGGGATCGCGTCGTAAGCTTCGTTCTTGTACGACCACCAGTCGGAAAACGTCGAGCCGCCCACGCCGTGCTTGGCCATTTCCTTGGCGATTTTGTAGCCCTCCAGCACGTGTTGCAGAGTGCGAATGCGGAATCCAAACTCTTCGGCGAGCAGCAGCAATTGCCGCAGTTCTTCAGCGCGGTAGCCGTGCGAATGCACGTAGCGCTTGCCCTCGAGGACCTCCACCAGTGGCTCGAGTTTCAGGTCGCGCCGCGGCGGGATGGCGTTCTTTTCGCCCGCGGCCACGCGCTTGTTGTACGCGTCCCAGGATTTCTTGTACTCGCGCGCATCAATGAATGCCTGCCGGATCACGTCCATCACGCCCATGCGCGTGTTGGGATAGCGCCGAAATTGGCCTGGCTGCGGCGGGGAATTCGAACGCTTCGGGTTTTCCCCCAGCGCGAACTTGATGCCCGGAGGCGCGCCTTCGAAGATCAGCCCTTTGGCATCCTTTCCCCAGCGATGCTTGATCACCTGGTTCAGCCCGCCGATGGGATTAGCGCTGCCATGCAATACGTTCGAGGTGGTCGTGCCGCCGGCCAGCTCGCGATAGATGTCGATGTCGTCGGGATCGAGCACATCAGCCACGGCCACCATCGAGCTCACTGCGATGCTTCCCTCGTTCACGTTGCCTTCGATGGCGATGTGCGAGTGACAATCAATAATCCCCGGCGAGACGAACTTTCCCGTGGCATCAATCACTGTCGCGCCGGCTGGTGCTTTCACGTTGGCGCCTACTTCGGCGATTTTTCCGTCGCGGATCAGGATCGAGCCTTTTTGAATGGTGCCCTTGGTCACCGTCAGAATGGTGCCATTTTGAATTAAGGTAACGTTTGAGCCTTGTTGTGCCGCGGTCGGAGCCGGCAACATCGAGGCAATCAGCGCGAGTGCCACAAACGAGTGCAATGCTTTCATCATGGTTTTTTCTATGTGCCTCTGCGTCTCTATGGCGAATTTGGTTTTCATTGCCGCACCTCCTCCGCCTGACCCGGCCCACTGCGTGTGCCGGACATCTCATAACTCGCGCCGCCCGTTGTGACCGTGCCTTTGGTTGTATTCCCCTCCACGGTCCCGCTGACACTCACTTCGGTTGGTCCCTGACCGAAGTCCAGCGTGAAGGTGTAGGTGTAGCTGTTGCCGGTCACCGAACCGCGCATGATCGTGGCGTTGCCAAACATAGTGACCACGGAGCCGCTGAGCGTGCCGTCGACGGCCTGCGTCAGATCCGCGGTGGATTCGATGGGCCCCTGGTCCGTGTTGGTCACATTGCTCCAATGGCCAGTCATGTTTACGGCACCAGCAGGAGGCCGTGCCCCGCTCTGTCCGCCCGGCGGGGAAGGCGGCGGAGCCTGCTCCTTCACGTCGAATTTCCGCCCGTCCACGAAGACGTACTTCACCTGCGTGCGGTCGTTGAAAATGTCGCCGGTAGCCACCACCAGATTGGCGATCTTTCCGGTTTCGATGGAACCCATGCGGTCGGCCACGCCTAGAATTTCCGCCGCGCCCAGCGTGAATGCGCGCAGCGCCGACTCTGCTTTCAGTCCAGCGTCAATAGACTTTTTCACGTTCTTCAGAATGTCCTTCGGGTTGGTCATCCCGTCGGAGTAAAACGCAAACTTCACTCCGGCTTTTTCCAGCGCCGCGGGTGTGGACGGGGCCTTGTCGCGGAAGCGCAACGTGCGCAGCGATTCTTCGGTGTCCGGATCGGCGCCACTTTCTTTTTCCGGCCACTTCAGGCTCACCAGCACGGGCATTTTCTTTGCAGCGATGGCGCTGGCAGCTCCCGGCGCGTAGGCCTCTTGGACGTTGTAGAGCACCATGTTGGTTTTGAGCTGCTCGTTCAATTCGAGCGCGCGCAGGATTTGCGCTGTGGTCGTGGCCGGAAAAAACACCGGACGGTTCGCGCGCAGCGCCGCATTCAGCACGCGCGTGGCGCGGTCATACTCCGGCCGCTCGGTGCCCTTCGGGTTCGCGTTGTAAATTTCATCGGCTGCGCGGGCCTGCGCCGCGTCCAGAAAAATCTGCTTGATGTACGCAATCACGCCGAAGAGCGAACCGGGAAATCCGAAAAATCCCCCCGGCTGTTGCAATGTGATGTGCAGAGTTGCGGGCGTGCGCACGACCATCTCGCCCGGCCGCTCGCCCGCCAAGTCAATTACCGCGCCCTGCCCGGGGAAAATGCCCGTCCTTGGCGCGGACAGCGCGGTGGTGAATCCCGCGTTGCGCCACTGCTCGATGCGGCGGTCGTCCGGCTTCAACTCATCCGCGGCTGCGCGCCACGGCGTGGTGCCCGGACGGTCCTCCGGCCCCTGCGACGGGCGCTGTTGCGCCGCTTGCTGAACCGCCGCGGCGGGTCCGCCTCCGCCCGCGCCGCCTGCCGGTGCCGCGGGCGCTGCCGGCAAACCGACATCGGTCATGGCGTCAATCAGTCCCGGATAGACAGTCATTCCCTTGCCGTCAATGACCCACGCCTCCGGCGGAATTTTGGCGTCCACGCCGACGGCGGTGATCAGCCCATTTGCAACGACGACGGTGCCGTTTTCAATCACCGGGCCGCTGACGGTGACGATCTTCGCGCCTTTGATGGCGAAGTACGGCGGCTCCGCGCCCTTGGCCTGCGCCCGCGCATTGGGTACGCTGATCGTCCCCACAGCCAGCACGGCAATCATCACCGCCGCAATCAATCCGGAGAAACTACTTCTCGCACTGCGAGGTAGCATTTCGCTCTCCCCTTTTTGTATCTCTCTTCTTGTGGTTTTCCCTGGCCCCTGAATTCTGATTCCTGTCCGCTGCCCATCCAGCGACGCGCGACTCTATCGGCTGGTTTCCACAGTGTCAAGGAGGTAGCGCAGCCACTCTTGCTTGTCCTGAGCGAAGTGAAGGGGCTGCGCGTGTCCGCCGGATGGAGCGCAGGCAAGAGTACGTGCGCTACTAATTCCGCAGCGGTTTTCCGGTTTTCAGGGTGTAGGAAATGCGTTCGATAGTTTTGCGTTCGCCGCACAGCGACACGAACGCCTCGCGCTCCAAGTCCAGCAAATATTGCTCGCTGACGGATTGTGGCGCGGAGAGATTTCCTCCGGCGAGAATCCATGCCAGCTTTTTGGACACGTGCGCGTCGTATTCGCTGGCGAATTCTCCGCGCAGCATCATGTGCACGGCCAGCTTGGCCGCGGAAAGAAAACTTTCCCCGAGCACGCGCACCTCGGGCGGTGTCGGCGGGCGATATCCTGAGCGCACCATGCCCAACGCGGTTTGTTTCGCGTCGCCAATCTGCCTTTCGCGGTTCATGGCGATGGCATCGGTCGCGCGCAAATAGCCCAGCCCGCGCGCTTCTTCCGCGCTCATGGACACTTTCGCCGTGGCGATATTTTCGAACACCGGCTTCAGCGCGTGAAACAAATCCAAATCCTTCTCCGGCGAGCCGCCGCCCGGCCCCACGCCTGCCGCTTCATTCGCGCGCACGACCATTTCTTTTGTGCCGCCGCCGGCAGGGATCAGCCCGACGCCGACTTCGACAAGTCCCATGTACAGCTCCGCGGCGGCGTGGACGCGCGCGGCGTGAATGGAAATCTCGCAACCGCCGCCGAGCGCCATGCCCTGCGGCGCCGCGACCACCGGCTTGGGCGCGTACTTCAGTGCCATGTTCACATTCTGGAATGCGCGGACCATCATTTGAATGTCGTCCCACTCCTGTTCCTGCACAGCCATCATCAACAGCATCAGGTTGGCACCGACGGAGAAATTCGCCGCCTGGTTGGCAATCACCATCGCGTCAAAATCTGTTTGCAATCGCTCGAGTCCCTTTCGCAGCATCTGGATGGTGTCCGCGCCGATGGCGTTCATCTTGGACGTGAACTCGCAGCACGCCACGCCGTCACCCAGGTCGATCAGGTTCGCGCCCGGATTCTTCTCCACCACCTTGCCGCGGTCTTTTTCCGCTTTCAGAATGATAATGCCTTCCGGCTCCTCCAGCGGCAAATACACTGACGACGGAAAATCGAAATAGACCGGCGTGCAATCCGATTTGCCGGGGTTCAGCGTCCCGTAAAATGATTTCTTCCCCGGCTGGAGCGCCTCTGTGACAATCGTCGGCAGCGCACGGCCCTCGGCCTCGAGCTTCTTGGCCATTGTCTCCACGCCCACGGCGTCCCAAATTTCAAACGGCCCCAGCTCCCACGCGAAGCCCCATTTCATCGCGCGGTCGACTTCCACGATGCGGTCGGCGATCTCCGGCACGCGCCATGCCGCGTAGAGGCACATCTCTGAAATCGAGCGCCACAGAAATTGCGCCGCCTTGTCCTTGCCCGCCAGCAGCATTCTCAAGCGGTCGCGAGTGTCTTCGATTTGTTTGCCCGCCTCGATCGAGCCGAACTTGGCCTTCTGCCGCGCGCGGTACTCCATCGTTTTCCAGTCCAGCGCAAGGATTTCCTTTCCTCCCTCGCCTTTCGTCTTTTTGTAGAAGCCGCCGCCGGTTTTTTCGCCCAGCCAGCCGCGCTTCATCATTTCCTCAATCAACGCCGGGATTTTGTAGCGCTCGCGCTGCTCATCGTCCGTCGCGTTTTCGTAGATGTTGCGCACCACATGCACCAGCACGTCGAGCCCGACGATGTCCACGGTGCGAAACGTCGCCGACTTCGGCCAGCCCACCGCCGGTCCGGTGCACGCGTCAATCTCCTCTATGCTCATGTCCAGCTCGCTCATCAAGCTCAGCACGTTCAGCATCGAAAACGTGCCGATGCGGTTAGCGATGAAATTGGGCGTGTCCTTTGCCACCACGACGCCTTTGCCCAGCCGGCGGTCGCAGAAATTCCCCAGCGTCTCGATCACTTCGGACTTTGTTTTCGGCCCGGAAATCAGTTCAACCAGCTTCATATAGCGCGGCGGGTTGAAGAAATGCGTGCCCGCCCAGTGCTGCTGAAAATCGTCGCTGCGCCCTTCGACAATCGTGTGGATGGGCAGTCCGCTGGTGTTCGTGGTGACGATGGTCCCCGGCTTGCGGACTTTCTCCACGCGCTCGAAAAGCGAGCGCTTGATGTCCAGCCGCTCGGCCACGGCTTCGACGATCCAATCCACCTCGCCGCACCACGCCAGGTTGTCGTCGAAATTGCCGGTGGTGATCCGCCGTGCGCCGTCCGCGTGGAAGAACGCCGCCGGCCGCGACTTCTTCGCCGCCTCGAGGCCGGCGTTGACGATGCGGTTGCGCACAGCCGGGCTTTGGAGCGTCAGCCCTTTCTCCGCTTCATCCTTGCTCAACTCATTCGGAACGATATCCAGCAAATAGCAGGGCACGCCCGTATTGGCGAGGTGCGCGGCAATCCGCGCCCCCATCGTGCCGGCTCCCAGCACCGCAACCTTTTCGATTCGTCTGGTCATGAGTTTTTCCGTTCGCAGGGGCCATGCCGCCCGGCGGGATGGCTCTCAGGCAAGCCTTTCATCGACGCCGCTATCTGCAATCTTGGCGGCGGGCGGGCGCGAATGCAGGTTACATTTCGCGCGTTCCTGCGGTCAATCAAAAACGAGTGGCACAGGCTACCAGCCTGTGCGTGGAATTGGCATAGGGTAACCAACAGGCCAAAGGCCTGGTTTCTTCGCCCCTGGCATCCTTTCCTCGCGTTACAGTCTCCAATAGATAGGCCCAGCAGAAACGAGGCCCGTCTTGGGCGTAGCGAAAAACTGGCTGCTTCAACTGGTGGACGGTCTGCGCGGCTTCACCCGCGGTGGAAAGCGCGTGGACACGGGCCGCCGGCCGCGCATCGGCCTGGCGCTCGGCGGAGGCTTCGCCCGCGGCATCGCACACATCGGCGTGCTGAAAGCGCTGGTCGACGCCAAGATCCAGATTGACTGCATAGCGGGCACCAGCGTGGGTGCGCTGATTGCCGCCGCTTATGCCACCGGCGTCCCGCTCGACAAAATGCAGCGCCGCGCGGCCGCCACGCGTTTCGCCGACTTCGGCAAGTGGCGCCTCTCGCGCATGGGTTTTGCCTCCAACGAGCGCCTCGAGCGCTACCTCTACCAAATTTCGTTGTTCACTCGTTTTGAGCAGAGCAAGATTCCTTTGTCCATTGCCGCCACCGACCTCGGCAGCGGTGAAGCGGTTTATTTCACCGAGGGCGAAATTGGTCCGGCGCTGCGTGCCTCCTGCGCGTACCCCGGATTGTTCCTGCCGGTCGAGCACCAGGGCCGCATCCTGGTGGACGGCTTTCTTGCCGCGCCGGTGCCGGTGGACGCGGTCAAGCGCCTCGGCGCCGATTTTGTGATTGCCGTATGGCTGGAATCTGCCGGGAGAGGCGAGAAGCCCGAGAACGTCGTGGAAGTAATCAGCCGGTCGTTTTCCATCATGCAGCGCAACGCCAACGACAACTGGCGGCGCAAGGCTGACGTGGTCATTTTGCCCGACGTGGTCCATTTCGCGTGGGACGATTTCCAGCAGACTCCTCAGCTCATTGACGCAGGCGAAGCCGCCACCCGCTCGGCGATTCCGCAGATCCGCGCTGCGCTGGCGCCGCTCGAGCGCCTGCCCGCCACCCGCACGGTGTACCCGTAGGCCAGACTAGAAAGCTTTTCCTACGAAGAGCTGCTGACTTCCACTGTAACTGTTTTGCCGTTACCCTTGCCGCGCTTGGTGAGCCACTCGCCCATCGCCACGGCCAAGTGTTGCGGGTCCACGCGCAGGCTGGCCTCGAGTGTGCCTTCACCGGTGGGAAGCGTGTCGTCAAATTCCGCCGAACCCGTAAAATTCCTCATGCAGAAACTATCCAGCCATTCCAGAGGACATGGCCGGCGTTCCGCGCCCATGATCACGTCCACCTTCAATTTCCGCGCGTACATGCGTGGAAGTATAGCCCACGAGACTACATCGCTTGCATTTCGTCGTTGGGGGGCCTAAGATTTTTACCAGCCGCCGCGCTAGCCTGCATGGGCGGCCTCGAGCCGCCTCGATTTTCGCGGCCTTTCCCGGTCCGGCCCCGTGACCGGGCAATCAGCCCCGGGCTCCACAACTGGAGGAATCGTGTCTACCCCCCTCGAACAGTGGGTTGAACAGCAGGCCGCGCTCACGCGGCCGAAGAGCATTCATTGGTGCGACGGATCCGATCTCGAAATCGCGAAGCTCAACGAACAGTTACTGCGCGATGGCACGTTTGCCGCACTGAACGAAAAAACGTACCCGAATTGCTTCCTTAGCCGCTCGAATCCCAACGACGTGGCCCGCACCGAGCAGGTCACCTTCATCTGCTCCCGCAACAAGGAAGACGCCGGCCCCACCAACAACTGGATGGCGCCCGCCGAAGCCAAGGAAAAAGTCGGTGCGCACTTCAAGGGTTCGATGGAAGGCCGCACCATGTATGTGGTGCCCTACATCATGGGCCCGGTCAGTTCGCCCATCAGCAAAGTGGGCGTGCAGCTCACCGACAGCGCCTACGTAGTCGCCAATATGCGCATCATGACGCGCATGGGCAAAGTGGCTACCGGCCGCCTGGGCAGCTCCGCCGAATTTGTGCCCGGTTTGCATTCGCTGGGCGACGTCAATCCCGACCGCCGCTTCATCTGCCATTTTCCGGAAGAAAAACTCATCTGGAGCTTTGGCTCGGGCTACGGCGGCAACGCGCTGCTCGGCAAGAAATGTTTTGCGTTGCGCATCGCCAGCGCCATGGCCCACGAGCAGGGCTGGATGGCCGAGCACATGCTCATCCTCGGCCTCGAGGATCCCACCGGCCAAGTCACCTACGTGGCCGCCGCGTTTCCGTCCGCTTGCGGCAAGACCAATCTGGCCATGATGGTTTCCGCTCTCGAAAGCAGCGGCTACAAAATATGGACTGTTGGCGACGACATTTCCTGGATGCAGATCGGCTCCGACGGCTACCTGCACGCCATCAATCCCGAAGCCGGCTTCTTCGGCGTGGCTCCCGGCACCAGCGACCACACCAACCCCAACGTGATGGTGGCGCTGCGGAAAAATTCCATCTTCACCAACGTCGGCTTCACGTCGAATCGCGAGCCGTGGTGGGAGGGAATTGATCTGCCTTCTGGCGACGGCATGCTCGACTGGCAGGGCCAGCCCTACGATCCCAAGGTACGCACCGCAGCACAGGCCAACTCGCGCTACACCGTTCCTGCGCATCAGGCACCGTGCATCTCCAAGCGCTGGGAAGATCCCGCCGGCGTGCCGATTTCCGCATTCATTTTCGGCGGCCGTCGCACAAAGACCGTTCCGCTCGTCTTCGAAGCCTTTGACTGGCCGCACGGTGTGTTCGTCGGCGCGACGATGGGCTCGGAGACTACCGCCGCTGCCACCGGCGCTGTCGGCGTGCTCCGCCGCGACCCCATGGCCATGCTGCCCTTCTGCGGCTATAACATGGCCGACTACTGGGGCCACTGGCTGGCGATGGGACGGCGCATCCCGCACGCGCCGAAAATTTTCCACGTGAACTGGTTCCGCAAGGGCGCCGACGGAAAATTCCTCTGGCCGGGCTACGGCGAAAATGTGCGCGTGTTGAAGTGGATCCTGGAACGCGCGGCAGGGAAGGGCAAAGCCGTCGAAACGCCGATCGGCTTTGTCCCCGCCCATGACGCGCTGACGCTCGACGGGCTAAACGTCTCGCGGGCGACGATGGAGGCGCTGCTGCACGTGGATCCCGCTGAATTTGCCGGCGACCTCGACGACATCAAAACCTTCTTCGATAAGTTTGGCGCGAAGCTTCCCGCGGAGCTCCGCGCTGAACACGCCAAGCTGAGCGAGCGCCTGCAGCGCATCCTCGTGCCGCAGAAGTAGCACAGACTTTTGGCCTGTGCGCTTTTACAATTGCAGGAATTTGTGGGGGCCGGTCTTCAGGCCGGCCCCTTTTCATTTCTCTCGATTTTCTGCGCGTATTGGCATGTTGCTTTCCCATTCTCCATTGTGTATCTTCCAGAATTCCAAATTTACTGGAGGATTCATCGCATGAAACGCACCCTGATTTTTCCCGTCGCAATAATAGTGTGGCTCTGCGTTCTTTTCACTCCACCTGCTCCTGCCGCGCCGCAATCGACAACGCAGCGCGTTACTTCCCAGAGCTGCGCGTCATTCGATTTGCCGGTTATGACTGGCCCGTGGATCGTGAGAGGCGATTGGGGCAAGAGCGGTGATTGGAAGGACAATTGCCTCTTGATATTCGAAGCAGTCGTCGCCGGGCACGTTTTTCAGAACTCTTCCGACAAATTGAAAATTAACATCACATCCGCAACCAGGAGTTGCGAGGCGTCTCATCAGGCCGCCCTCGGACGGAAGGAGCGAGTGGAGAGCCCATCATTCCTGCCGGCGGATTACTATCCCCGCACCATCCGCGTGCCTTTTATGGAAGGCGAGCTGCACAGGGCCTGCTTGGATTTGTCAAATGGCTCGGCGAACGTAAGCGTCGGATTCCAACGCACGAACATTCTTCCCGCGGAGTACCCCGCCATTCGAACCATCCTGACCAACGTGGCCTACGCGCTGCGCACACGGGCGTCGGCTGGCGCCGCCACAACAACGCCACTACCGCCGGCTTCGAGCGCTCCCGCGCCGGCGCCAGCTCCAGCACCGAATCGCGCGCCGACCGTTCCGGCTCCAGCACCAGCGTTAGCCGCCGCGCCGCCATCGGCAACGCAGCGCGTCACTTCCAAGGGATGCGGCACGTCCTTCGATTTGCCGGTTATGACTGGCCCGTGGGAAGTCACATTTGATTTAGAAAACGACTGTCTGGTGAGTTTCGTAGCCAGAGTAGCCGGACACTTTTTTCAGAATATTCCCAATATTCCCGACGAATTGTCAGTCACCATCTTGCGCGCAACCGGCAGCTGCGCCGCGCATCTTCAAGCCGATCTCAAAGCGGGCGTCCCGGAAAGCAGTCTTCCCTTCTTGCCTTCGGATTATTATCCCCGCACCACGACCGTGCCGGGAGGGAATGTAGATTTTCATTGGGCCTGCTTGGACTTGTCCAAGGGCGAGTTGCGTGTCGGCGTCGGATTCCGCTTCACGAAGATTCTTCCCGCGGAGTATCCCGCAGTTCAAACCATCCTGATTAACGTTGCTAATGCGATCCGCGCACGGGCGCCGGCCGGTTCATCCATGGCAACATCGCTTCCGCCTGCAACGAGCGCTCCGCCACCGGCGCGCTTGGATCCGTGCCCCACACCGGGCTCATACTCCCGGCCGATTGACGAAGCGCAAGCGGCGTTCGATCGCGGGTCAGAGGCCATCAACCGGAGCGATCTCGCTGTGATCACCAGTTGCATGGCCAAAGCCGCCAGCCTGGGGAACATTGGAGCGACCTTCGTCCTCGCGCAGTTCTTTGCAGGATTCGGACAGTACGATGGCGCCGTCCAATGGCTGAACATCGCGACGCAGATGATGCAGGCTCGCCTGCCGTATGCCCAACGAAGCGGGAGCTTGCAGGAATTGGAAAAAACCCAGCTTCTGGGGAAACGAGTCTTTGAGATGTACGAAAAAATAGCACCCAACCTCACACCGGAGCTACGCCAGAAAGGGAAGCTCGAAGCTGACAAGTGGGTCGCCGCAAATCCCAAGGCCTTGACCGGTCAAAACTACTAGCGACCCCAGCCGCAGGTGTTTCTGCGCGTCAACTAGAGAACTTGTGCGATCTCCGCATCAATCGAAACATGCGTGTGTGGGAAGCCGTTGATGTGATAGGTGGTCGCGGCAGGCGTTGTCGCCGTCTGATTGCTGAGATGAAGGTAGCGGCTGATGTGATAGTCCTCGTCGAGTGCGGCGAAGTGGCGCTCGGTTTCTTCGCGGGAGAGGCCAAAGTCCGCCAGCGGCACAGCGCGGCCGAAGTCGCCAGCCAGCTCGAGATATTTGTCCACTGTTTCGCGCAGGTTCATCGATTTTGTGGGACGGTCTATCAGCCTGTCCTACTTCAAATCCACACATACGCGCCGGCTTCGCCGTACGGCGCGTTCACATAAAACAGATTGGCCTCGGGAATCCCGGTGAGCGTGCCACAAAGTTTTGCCGCGCCGTGCCGCGCACAGAGTTTTCTTCCGGCGGCGTGGCCGATGGAACCGAAGTCGTCCAGGCTGGCAACCTCTTCGCGCGAAAGCCACAGCCACGTGCCGCGCCGCGCGCAGCCATTATGCTCGCAAGCTTCACTGCGGCTCTTCAACCGCGCCGCGATGGCCGCGCTCACTGGCGGCTGCAACCCGGCCGCTTCAAAATCTTCTGTGGCGACAAAAAAGTACTGCGAAAAATTTGACGCCTCCGGCTCAAACGCCACCACCCTGCCCTCGTACTCCGCCAGTTCCGGCTCAAGCTGCCCCAGCAGGCACGCGCGGCACAGCGACACTTCCGGCCGCGTTGTATCGTGCCTCGCGCGGCCCTTTCCGCGCAGATAAATGGTGTCCGGCGCATACGTGGCCATCCACGCAAATTCGGTTTCCAGGTGCGCACACTCCGCGGGCGCGCCCGTCAGCCGCGCCCACCAATTGCGGCTGCGCGGCCGGAATACAATATCCGGATACGCTTCTTCGACGGCCATTTTTGCCACACCCCGATTCTACTGCAAAAGTGTGCTGCGCATTTGCCTCCGCGCGCGCTTCCCGGTAGAATGGTACTTCCGCATGGGCAGTTCGCAGTTCGTGTCTCCTGGAGAAAAATGAACGCAGCAACCGTTTGGTATTTTGCCTACGGCAGCAACATGAGCCGCGCTACGATGCAGCAGCGCGCCGGGCAGCTCCTGGACGCCCAGCCCGGGCGCCTGGAAAACTACACGCTCGTCTTCAACAAAATGGTCCGCGGCGGCTCCGCCGAGGCCAACATTCAGACCGCCCGGGGCGAAACCGTGCATGGCGTCCTCTACCGCATTCCCGAAAGCGCGCTGCGCGTCCTGGACCGCTCCACCGGCGCGCCCGACCATTACCGCCGCATCCAGCTCGATGTGACCGGAGCCAACGGCAGCCTCGTCTCCGCCCACGTTTACATTGCTTCCAAAGTGGGGAAAGGCTTGCGTCCCGCGGCCCATTACCTGCAAACTCTCCTGCAGTGCGCCGGAGAGCATGGTTTGCCCGCGGACTACATCGCCGTGATCAAGGCCGCTGCCGGAGCGTAGTCTTCGAGTTCCATCCCGGAACATCGGGATTTGTTTTCGCCCGCGCCGCACGAACGAATAAAAAGAGAGGCACTCTTATGGCTACTACCGCAGCTTCCCCAGCAATTACCAAGGGCGGCAGCTTTCTTCTCGACGCCTGCCGGCCGGAAGACATCTTTACGCCCGCCGACCTGCAAGACGACCAGAAGCTGATCGGGCAGACCGCCGAAGAGTTCATCACCAATGAGGTCTTGCCTCACGCGCACGAGCTCGAAGACAAAAAAGAAGGCCTGATGGTTTCGCTTCTCAAAAAAGCTGGTGAGCTCGGGTTGCTCGGCCCGGGTGTGCCCGAGCAATACGGCGGCGCCGGCCTGGACAAGGTTGCCATCACCGTGCTGTCGGAAAAACTTTCCGGCTACGGCTCGTTTGCCACTTCGCACGGCGCCCATGCGGGCATCGGCACCGTGCCGCTGGTGTACTTCGGCAACGAAGAACAGAAAAAAAAATACCTGCCGCGTATCGCCAGCGGCGAGCTGCTCACCTGCTACTGCCTCTCTGAGCCGCAGGCTGGTTCCGACGCGCAAAACCTTCTCACCACCGCCGTACTGTCTCCTGACGGCAAGCACTGGATTTTGAACGGCCAGAAGATGTGGATCACCAGCGGCGGATTTGCCGACGTGTTCATCGTCTTCGCCAAAGTGGACGGCGAGAAAGTTTCCTGCTTCATCGTCGAGCGCAATTTCCCCGGCTTCAAGGTCGGCGGCGAAGAAAAAAAGATGGGAATTAAAGGCAGCTCCACCGTGCCAATTTTTTTCGACAATTGCCCTGTGCCCGCGGAAAACCTACTCGGTGAAATTGGCGCGGGCTTCAAGATCGCGTTGAACACGCTCAATTCCGGACGTTTCACGCTGGGCACGTATTGCATGGGCGGCGCGAAACTCACTCTGGCCGTGGCCGCAAAATACGCGAAAGAGCGCAAGGCCTTCGGACACTCCATCGCTGATTTCGGCCTCATCCAGCAAAAGCTCGCCGAGATGGCCATCCAGACCTTTGCCGTCGAGTCCATGATTTACCGCTCCGCCGGAATGATCGACGCGGCCATGACCGCAGCGGCGGCCGGCAGCGACAAGATCAAGCAGGCCATGGCCGTGCTCGAGGAGTACGCCATCGAAAGCTCCATCAGCAAAGTTTACGGAAGTGAGGTGCTCGATTTTGTTGTGGACGAAGCCGTGCAAATCTACGGCGGCTACGGCTTCCACGAAGAGTATCCCGTGGCCCGCGCCTACCGCGACTCCCGCATTAACCGCATTTTCGAAGGCACCAACGAAATCAACCGCCTGCTCATCATTGATATGCTCATGAAGCGCGCGATGAAGGGCATCCTGCCGTTGATCCCTGCGGCGATGAAGATTGCCGGAGACCTCATGGCCCCGCCCTCGTTCGAGGAGCCTTCCACCGCGCCCTTCGCCGAAGAGGAGCGCGCCGTCGAAAACGCCAAGAAGGCATTTCTGATGGCTGCGGGCTCCGCCGTGCAGAAGCACCAGCAAAAGCTCGCCGACCACCAGGAAATCATCGGCGCGCTTTCCAATACGGTGATGGAAATCTACGCCATGGAAAGTTGCCTGCGTCGCGCGCAGAAGTCGTCCGCCGCGCGGGGTGAAGAATCCGCCGGCGCCATGGTGGACGCCGCGCGCGGTTTCATTTACGACGCGATGGACCGCGTCGAGAAGCAGACCCGCACCGCAGTGGCCGCTGTCGCCGAAGGCGACATGCTGCGCATCCAACTCTCCGCGCTCAAGCGCTTCACCAAGCGCGAAGCGGTGGACACCATCGCCATTCGCCGTCGCGTGGCCGCCGCAGTGCTCGCCGGCGAGCGCTACCCATTCGAAGGCCGTTGATCTGTGTGCGTTTCCAATTGAGGAGCAGAATTTTTCTATGAAATTCTCCGCTGGAATGAGTATGTGTGCGCTGGCCGCGGCATGTCTCTTCGCCGCTCCTTCGGCTGGCGCGCAGGAGAAAGCCGCCCCGGCTGCCCGCCAGATGAGCACGGAAGAGACGCGTCAGGCCAATGACGTCGCTTCTGTCAGCACGGCGACGCAGAAGCTAAAATTATTGACGGATTTTCTTGCTGCGCATCCCGCGAGTCTCGTGCGCGGGCGCTTGCTCACCCATGTAGGCGTGGCCATTGGCCGCGAATCGGACGCCGCCGTGCGCGTTTCGCTCGCAGAGCAGTTCATCGGTCTGATGTCCTCCGATCTAGAGCGCCGCGTCGCCAGCGAGATTCTTACCGATGCCTATCTCAAGGCCAATCGAGTGGATGACGCGTTTCAGACCATCGCCGTTCTCCCCACCGTCGAATTAGTCGACGTTCGACTGCTTGCCCGCCTGACCGCCGCTGGCGCCGACCAGGCCCGCCAGCGCAATCTGAAGCATCTCGCAGCAAGCCGCAGATATGGCCAGATGGCTATTCGCGCGATCGAAGCGGACCAGCGCCCTGTCACCCTGTCGGCCATGGCATGGAAGGAGTACAAGGGAACTACTCTTCCCGCGATGTACCAGTCCCTCGGCTTGCTTTCCTTGCATGCCAGCGCGCCCGCGGAAGCGATTACGCATCTTCAGAAAGCAGTCGAGCTCGCTCCCAATGACCCGCTGAATTACGTGTTCCTCGGCGCGGCCACCAACGAGGAATACTCCACATCATCGCAGCAGTTGAAACAAATGCAGCCCGGCCCCGCGCGCGATGCCATGTGGAAGAAATCCATGGACCTCTTGAACCAAGTCGTTGACTCCTACGCGCGCGCCCTTGCGCTTTCCGCGGGCAGCCCGCAGGAGCAGGCCATTCGCGTGCAAGTCCGGCCCGACCTCGAAGGCTATTTCAAGTTCCTCCACAACGGCTCGCTCGAAGGCTTGCAGGCGTTCATTGACAAATACAAAAAGCAATAATCCTGTGCTGGATCTGCCGCCGGTGGACTGGATCCGTCCGCTTGCCGCACCGTACTTGCGTGGCTACCGCGCTCGTGCAGCGAAACGCGGCGCCCTGCGTGGATACTGGTTCGAAGCGCCGCGCTCCCGGTCAGCGATGCGCCGCGGCTTCTTCGTCGGCTATCTCCATTCGTCGAAGGAATTCGCATTCCTGGAACCGCAACCTCCGGAATGCATCGTCTTTGCATTCGTCGCGCCCGTGAGCAGCGCGCTTCACCGCCGTTTGGTGCGCGCGCCGGATAGCCTTCTGCGGAAAACCTTCGACTACATTCGCTGGCTGACGCACCGCCTGCCGCGTTTCGCCTTCTTCGAGGATCAGTTGCCCGCCATGATTCGCCATCGTTCCATGTGCGATTGGCCGCCGGAAAAGATCAAACACTTCTCCGGAAATTTCTTCATCGAAACGTGCGCCTGGCTGGTGCGCAGCGGCCTGGCGCGAAAGCTCCTGACTGAATCGGCTCAGAAGTAAACCATTCCTCCATCCACGTTCAAGCCCTGCCCCGTGATCGCGCTCGATTCGTCGGAAACCAGGAAGAGCGCGGCGGCGGCGATTTCGTCCGCGGTCTGCCCGCGGCCTTGCAGAACGCTGTTGGCAAAATCTTCCACCTGTTTCTTCGGGTCCATGCCCATTCTTCGGGATAGTTCCAGCCCCAAGTCTTTCGACATTTTCGTTTCGAAAACGGGTCCCGGGCAGAGCGCATTCACGCGCACGCCTTTTCGCGCGCCTTCCGCCGCGAGGCAGCGCGTCAGCCCCAGCAGCCCCGCCTTGGACGCCGCGTAGGGCGCCTCCCACGCAAACGCGGCTTTGGCCGCAAGGCTGGAAATATTCAGGATCACTCCCGACCCGCGCGCGTACATTCCCGGCAGGACCAGTCGCGAAAGCAGAAACGCTGCGCGCAGGTTGATGTCCAGCGCCTCGTCCCATTCCGCGGGCGTAATTTCTTCGGCTGGCTTGACCGGGCCGAAGATGCCGGCGTTATTCACCAGGATGTCGATACGTCCGAATTGTTGCTGCGCTGCCTGCACGATGCGCGCGCAGTCGTCTTCGCGCGCGACGTCCGCCGTCACCGCGGCTGCACGGCCGCCGGAAGCACGGATCTCGCCGGCGACCGCGTCAATTTCTTTCGTGGACCGTGCGGACACCAGCACGGCTGCGCCTTCCGCCGCAAACCGCCGCGCGATGGCCCGCCCGATCCCGCGGCCTCCGCCCGTGACGATGCTCACTTGTCCTTTGAGCAACATGCGCTTCTCCTGAGTGCTGTTTTTCATGTCTGTGAATCTGCCAGCCTACCATTGCGCCGCGCGGCCGCAAAATTCCAGAAGTGACGAGTGGTGAGTGGCCCCTCGGCTTCGCTCGGGGCAAGCGAAAGAAGATACCCCCTCCCCCCGGATTGAATCGACTCCGCAACTTGCAGGCAAGATTGAAGTTGTGCGTTTGATTCATTTTGAATCAAAACCGTAAACGCCGGTAAATCAACGCGCTGCGGACTCGATTGGTTTCTCTGACAGTGCGAAGAGAGGCGCCATTCTCTACTCAACAGTTTTCTTCCCGTCGGCTTGATAAGCATACCCCCTCCCCCCTCATCATCGAGTATCACAAGTGCATAAGGCCAAAAGAATTGTGCGATTTGATGAGTTTCCCATCAAACGTGGAAGTGCAGCGTTTTCAAAGTGCTGCGGATTCGATGAGTTTTTCACCCTGCGCTCCTTTTTGTGCGGACAGGTCTAAATGCCTCTCTTTGCATCCCGAATCCGGACATGGGCGGCCTTCCGTCGCTTAGCTCCGCGTGAGCACACATCACAGGAACATAGCTTATAGTCAATGACTTGTCAAGAGTAAAAAGGTGACAGGTTGCCGGTGACACGAGGCGGGGAACCCGGAAAATAGAAAAGAGAAACAAAGAGGAGAAGCCAGTAGGGGAAGAAGACGTCCTCAATAAATGGCGCACGGGCCTGACGGAAAAGAGTTTGACGGCGGCTTATCCCCCCCTTCGCCCGCCGCGGCGGGCGAAGGGTGGGGCACCCTTAACTTCGACGTCGTCAACCCCAGACCTTCGATCTGCTACTCATTTATGAAGTTCCGCAGTGGTATGCTCTGGTTGTGATGGGTCGTCCAGAAAAATCCGAAAGGAAAAGGGCGGGCCACCGGCTCGTGTGCAAGCTTTGTTTACGAGTAGAGCCGCTGCGGAAGAGCCATCTAATTCCGGCTGCTGTTTATGGGGAGTGTCGAGAGCCCAGCTTGGAAAACAAAGACCCGATGATGTCGTCGAGCGATCTGATTCTTCAGAACTCTAGGCCAATAAGGGACTACGTTCTCTGCGGGGACTGCGAGGGAAGGCTCAGCCGGAAAGGAGAGGACTGGGTAATGAAGAGTATGGCTCATCGCGACCATACGTTTCCTCTCCTCGACGCATTGAAGAAAACGCGACCTTTGGACGAGAGTGAAGGTCTTGCATTGTACTCAGGAGCAAAGATCCCGGAAATAGATATGGAAAAGCTCGGGTACTTCGCCCTGAGCGTGTTTTGGAGGGGCGGCGCGCACGAGTGGAAAACCTTGGGGCGCGTAATCCCCCGAGTTTCTTTGGGCGAGATGGAAGAGAAGATACGAACGTTTCTACTAGGAGTAGCGGGTTTTCCGGCAGACGCGGTTCTCTTCGTGAAAGTATGTCCCGAGCCGGGAGTAGTGCTTGCCGCCTATACGCCGCACCTCGTCTTGACGGGGAATGTTCACGACTTCAAGTTCTATATCCCCGGCATTGAATTCGAGTTGTGGGTCGGAAATGTGGCTCGTGAAAAGCTGAAACGGTTTTGCAGTTACTCGGCGCCGGAGCAACTCCTGTATGTGAGCCTGGATGTTGGCCGCGAAGCAAAGGAGGCGCTGGGAATCCACACACGCACGGCGCGACTCGCAAGAAACGTGCAGGCAACATTGAGTGAAATAGCGGAGAGAAGAAAGGGAGGATGAATTCGAGGTTGACTTTCGGACGGGTTGCCACCTTTGCCGCGCAGCGGAGAGGTTTTGAGGGTGCTCCACCCGCCACCGTCAAGGAATTAGTCTGGTCAGAAACATGGTTTCCGCAGAAACTCTAAGCCCCAGATTCAGAGCTTCGAAATCAGAGTCCAAAAACGTGCCGACTGGGCCAGGAATGCGCTCGAATTGCTCAATACCCCAACGCAATTCATAGTTTTGTTTCTTTTCATAGACAACATGCTTCAAAGCCAGAAAGTACTCATACGCTAGCCAATCTGCGGCTTGAAGCGGAACGAACGCTTGCCTCCGAATCGAACTATCTGGATTGGTTTCATCCTTTTTGGGCCGGAAGATCGGCTCAGGGTGAGCGTCCTCAACCATACGCTTTCTTAGTTCTTCCTTGCCAACATCTCCGTCCTCAAACACAAATTCCGTTGGCGCAGTTATTTTCTCTACTTTCTTCCACCGGGCAACGTCCGAAACGCAAGTTCGGCCTGCGAGAGAGTAAGCATTTATGTAATAGTGCTCTTTCACCGCATCGGGGATTTGACCCATTTTGCTGTTATCAAGCACGCAGCCGAATTTTCTGTAAGCGTTGGCTACTACAAGCTCCATTAGGTCAGACTGAAGTCTGCGTCGCCGCTTTTCTTGTCCCTTCCAACCCTCGAACTGGCCAACGGAGTGCGCCAGTTCAGAAGCCCTGAAGAAAGTAACGCCGTCTTGTTGCAAGCGCGCATTCCATTTCTGTGAAAATTCAATCCAATCGTTTGCTGACGAAATAAATCCAGCGACACATAACGCAGGCAGACCCAATTCCCTACCACTCGCATCAAAAGCAGCTGTGAACATCGTGAGGTTAACCGCTCCCCAATCCTTAATTTGGGAGAACTATGGAAGCTAAGTGCTTTATGGCACAGTATTCCCTAGTTTCAACCATTGTCAGGATGCAAAGGGCACTTAGTCAAGAAAGTTAGTGCCTTGGAAAGCTTATCCTACCCAGGCGTAGCCAGAAGGGCGGCATCTGGCGTATCATGTAGAGTTTGAAGCGCAGAAAGGCGGCGCGGTGACGCAATCCAGCAACGACCAAAAGCGGCTTGTGCGCGCGCGGCCACGAGGTTTTTGTGCCGGTGTAGTGCGCGCCGTGGAAATCGTCGAACTGGCGCTGGACGCCTTCAGCCCGCCCGTGTACGTGCACCACGAAATTGTGCACAACCGCTACGTCGTGGACCAGCTTCGCCGCCGAGGCGCGATCTTTGTGGAAACCGTCGAAGAAGTGCCTGCTGGCGCCGTGCTCGTTTTCAGCGCCCACGGCGTGCCGCCCTCGGTGCGCGAAGAAGCCAAAGCCCGCAACCTCCGCGTGATTGACGCCACCTGCCCGCTGGTCACCAAGGTCCATCTCGAGGCGCTCAAGTTTGCGCGCGAGGGCCGCACCATCGTGCTCATCGGCCACCGCGACCATCAGGAAATCGTCGGCACTTCCGGCGAAGCCCCGCTGCAGACCGTTGTGGTGGACAGCGTCGAGGACGTGGACAGTCTTGACGTGACCGACCCCACTCAGCTCGCCTTCCTCACGCAAACTACGCTGAGCATGTACGACACGGAAGGCATCGTCACGCGTCTGCGCGAACGCTTTCCGCAAATTGCCGGCCCGGCCTCGGATGACATTTGTTATGCCACACAGAACCGTCAGGAAGCGGTCGAGTACCTGGCCAAGGAAGTGCAGTTGGTGCTGGTCGTCGGCTCCTCGAACAGCTCGAACTCGAACCGGTTGGTCGAAGTGGCCGAGCGGGCCGGAGTTTCCGCGCGGTTGATTGAGGATGCCGCCGCCATCCGCGAGGAGTGGCTCGACGGCGTGACAAGCGTTGGACTCACCGCCGGCGCGTCCGCCCCGGAAGTTTTGGTGGAGCAGGTCAGCCAGCGGCTGGCCGGCCTGGGTTACAAGGAACAGAACGACTTTGAGCTGATCCGCGAAGATGTCCGGTTCAGCCTGCCTCCGGAGCTGGCGCCGAAGTAGAGAAGACAGGTGTCAGGTATCAGGAATCAGGGGTCAGGGAAAATCAAACTCAGACTCAGGGACGCAGAATCAACATTGCGATAAAAACCGGAGTTCCGCATTGGCCGTTAAAATCGTTCGTCAGCCGAATCTGATCGCCCTCATCGGCGCTCCTTCCAGCGCCGGCGCTCACGCCCCCGGACACGAAAAAGCACCGGCCGCCCTGCGCGCCGCGGGATTGATCGAGCGCCTGAGCGCCGCCGGCTTCACGGTCAACGACGTCGGGGACGTAGCAACGCAACTCTTCCAGCAGGACGACGACAGCCCCCGCGCGCGCAACCTTGCAGGCGTGGTCCGCGCGCTGAATGCGCTCCGGCCGAAGGTCGAAGAAGCCGCCAAGTCCGGCGCGCTGCCGCTGATCCTGGGCGGCGACTGCACGATTGCGCTCGCCACCATCGCCGCTGTCCGCCGCTACTATCGCCATGTCGGCCTGCTGTACATGGACCGCCACGCTGATTTGAATGTGCCGGCTTCGACGCCGTCCGGCCGTTTGGCTGGAATGGTGCTCGCGCATGTCGTCGGACGCGGCGCGCCGGAACTGGTGCGCTTCTGGAGCGAAACGCCGCTGGTGCGCGAGCCGGATGTGGTGCTGTTCGGCTGCGAGGACTACGACACCTACGAACGCGACCTGCTGCGCAACTCGCCCATCCGCCATTTTTCGGCCAATGAAATCCTCCGCCGCGGCGTGGCTCGCGCCGCGGAAAGCGCCGTCGAGCACATCCACTCTGAAACGCGCAATTTCGTGCTGCACATCGATGCGGACGTCATCTCCGGCGAAGATTTTTCCGCGAGCGAATTCACCGGCACAGGCGGCCTGCGCCTGGCGGACGTCCGCGAAGCGCTGGACGTCTTCATCCGTCGAAAAAATTTACTGGCCATCGAAGTCACTGACTACAACCCCGAGCGCGATCCCGACGGCTCCGCCGCGAAAATGCTTGTCGAGCTGATTGTCTCTTTTCTCGCCGCGCGCCTGGCCGCACTGGCCGCCCCGCCCACCCCCGTGGATGCTGCCGCTGCGATTGTTGTCGTGCCGGAAGCGTCGGCCGCTGTCGCTGCCGAGCCCGAAACACCTGTCGCCGCCGAACCCATCGCCGAAGAAACACCCGCGCCGACTGTGGAGACGGTCCCTGAAACCGATTCCGCGAATCTCGTGCCCGATGACGGGACGAGTTCTTCCTGAGCCCGCCAATTTGCGCTCTCTTTCCGTGTCCACCAAATCCGACATTTTGCGCCAGGAAAATGTCTTACGGCGTTTCGCGTGATCACATGAAAATGGGCCATCGACCTGGAGAGGCTTTTCGATGAAGCAGAAGATCTCACCTCGCAAGGAAGTTCTTCAGATGCACGGCCACCAGATGCCTCAGGGCCGCACGGGAAAGTTGCGGCTCGACTTCAACGAAAATACGGTGGGCTGCTCGCCTGCCGTGCTTGCGGCGCTGCGGAAACTTTCGCGCGAGGAAATCGCCGTCTATCCGGAATACGAAGCCACCCGCCGCCGCATGGCGAGATACTTCAAAGTATCGCCCGCCGAAACGATTCTGAATAACGGCGTGGACGACAGCCTGAAACTCATTTTCGATTGCTTCATCGAGCCGCGCGCTTCCGTTTTCCTGGTGGAGCCGACATTCGACATGTACCGGATTTATTCCGCGCTGCACGGCGCGCGTGTAATCTCCGAACCGCTCGACAAAAACTTCCGTGTTCCGATGGAAAAAGTCTTGCGCGCGCTGCGCAAGCACAAGCCGCGTGTCTTCCTGCTGGCCAACCCCAATAATCCGACTGGAACGCTATTGAGCCGTCAGGAATTGCGCCGCCTCCTCGACGTGGTTCCGCGCACGCTCGTTGTGGTGGACGAAGCTTACGCGGAGTTCTCCGGCGTCACCGTGCTGCCGTGGATTCGCCGCTACGGCAATCTGGTGGTCACGCGCACATTCTCCAAAGTTGCTGGCCTGGCGGGCCTGCGCTTCGGCTGCCTGTTTGCCAACCGGGAGCTCGTCGCGCAGATGCGCAAAGCGCAGCCGCCCTTTTCGGTGAACAGCGCCGCGCTCGTCGCCGCCGAAGCCGCCCTTCGCGATCGCAATTATCAAAGACGAACCGTGCGAGAGGTACTTCTGGCCAAGCGACAATTCGAGAACGATTTGAACCGCCTGGGAGTCCGCGTATTTCCCAGCGGAGGAAATTTTCTGCTTGCTGATTTCGGCACGCGAGCGCCATCCTTGCTTCGCGCGATGGCGGGGCAGGGAATCCTGCTGCGCGACCGCTCCCGCGATTTCGGCCGTCCGGGATTCATCCGCATCACCATTGGCACGCGCGCGCAAATGCGTCGTCTGGTCCGCGCGCTGGAAGCTCAATGGTGAAGACGAAGACTCAAATCCTGATCTTCGATGTGGACGGCGTGCTGGTGGATGTGCGCGGCTCGTTTCACAAATCCACGCTGGATACGGTGCAGCACTACACCGGGAAGCGCTTCCGCGCGGCGGACATTTTGCGCTGGAAGAATCAGAGTGGCTACAACGACGACTGGAAACTCACCACGGATTGGGTCTGCTCGCTGGGCGTGCCGGTGGAGTACGCCGAAGTGAAGCGGCAGTTCCAGAAATTCTATTGGGGCACGAACGGTCGCGGCAACGTGACACTTGAAAAATGGCTGGTTTCACCGGCGACGCTGCGGCGATTCGCGCGCCGCGCGGAGTTGGGAGTTTTTACCGGGCGCACGCGGCAGGAATTAAGCCACACCTTCGAACGCGCCGATGCCGCGCGTCATTTCAAGACCATCATCACGCTCGACGATGTTTTGTGCTCCAAGCCCGCTCCCGACGGTCTGCTGAAAATTCTTGCCGGACGCGATCCGGCCTCCGCGCTTTATTTGGGCGATAACGTGGACGACGCGCTCTCCGCAAAGGCCGCGGGTGTGCCTTTCCTGGGCGTGCTGCCGCGTGGAAGCGCGGCGCGCCGCGTGCTCGGCGGGAAGTTGCGCGAACTCGGCGCGCGCACTATCCTGCACCGTGCCGCCGATGTGCTCGAGTGGCTGGTGTGACTCGCTGAGGAGAGGGGACCAATGAAAAACCGATTTCTTGTGATTCTGTTCCTGCTCGCATTCTGCGCGAGCGGCTTTTTCGCCGCCGATCCGCCGCAAACGAAAAAGCTGAAGGTCTACATCTCGGTGGACATGGAGGGTGTGGTAGGCACGGTCACCGCGGACCAACTCGGCCCTGCCGGATTTGAGTATGCCCGCTTTCGTGAGTTTATGACACGCGAGGCGCTTGCCGCGGTGAATGCCGCGAAAGAAGCCGGCGGTACGGAGATTCTGGTCAGTGACTCGCACGGCAACGGGGAGAACCTGCTCATCGAGCTTTTTCCGCCGGATGTGCGCATCATCCGCTCCTGGCCGCGGCACAATTCGATGATGGCCGGGATTGACGAGAGTTTTGATGCGGTCCTTTTCATCGGCTATCACGCCTCCACCAACAATCCCGCAGGCGTCCGCGCGCACACTTTTTCGAGCGCGCGCCTGACACGCGTCGCGCTGAACGGAACGGTCGTCACCGAAGGCGCGTGGAACGCGGCCATCGCCGGCCACTTTGGGGTGCCCGTGGTGATGATTTCTGGGGACGACGCCGCGATTGCCGAGGTGCGCTCGCTTCTCGGCAACATCGAAGGCGCGGAAACAAAAAAGAATCTCAGCTTTCATTCCGCGAGCACGTTGACGCCCCAGGCATCCTATGAATTGATCGCGCAAAAAGTGAAGGCCGCGCTGGCACGCCTGCGCGATTTCAAGCCCTACAAAATGCAAGCGCCAGTCACCGTGGACATCAGCTTCAAGCATTACACGCAGGCGGAAATGCTTGCTTACCTGCCGATGTTCGAGCGAACGGACTCGCACTCTATCCGCTATCGCGCGAAAAACATGGCGGAGGCGACCGACATCATGGAGTTCATCACCAGCTACAGCAACTCACTCGAACCATAAGCCCGCGATTTGCACGGGCTACCAGCCTGTGAGGAATTGTTTCGTAGGAATGCCGCCATGCCGGTTTCCGACCGTCCATCGCACCCCACTTCACCGCCCGCGCTCGCGGCGTTCCGCCCGCTGGTCCGCGGCATCGCTTGCACCATCGTGCCGGAAGCCGTCTCGCTAGATGAAAAGGCTTGGGCCGATTTCGAGAGGTTGACCGACGCCGCTCTTGGCGACCGCCCGCCGGCGCTTCAGCGCCGCCTGCAACTGTTCCTTCGCGCCATCGATTGGCTCCCTTTGCTGCGCTTTGGTCGCCGATTCCATTCGCTTCAGCCCGCACAGCGCGCGCGCTTTCTCGCCGGCCTGGAAAACCATGTTGTGCAACTGATCCGCAGCGGCTTCTGGGGCCTGCGCACGCTTGTGCTGCTCGGATATTACGGCCGGCCGGAAGCCGCCGCAGCTATCGGCTACCATGCCGACCCCCGCGGCTGGGAGGCGCAACGTTGAAGGAACGCGCCTACGACATCGTCATCGTCGGCTCCGGAGCGGGCGGCGGCACGGTTGCGCAGGAACTTTCTCCGCTTTGCCGCGACGGCTTGCGCATCGCCGTGCTGGAAAAGGGTCCGAAGCTGCGCGACGCGGAATTCACGGGCAAAGAGTTTGAGATGGCCCGCGTCCTGTACGAAGAGGGCGGCGGTTTTCTCACCACCGAAGCCACCATGACGCTGGCGTTCGGCAGCGCGTACGGCGGATCGACCGCTGTGTACACGGGCACGTCGCTGCTTCCGCCTGCGCGCGTCCTTCGCAACTGGAATGTCCCCGGGCTTACGCTCGAGGAAGTCGAGCGCCGCGCGCAGAAATTCAAAACCCAGAACAATGTCCACCTGATCGAGGACGACCTGATCAACGAAAACAATCGTCTCTTTGTCGCGGGCTGCCGCCGCCTCGGCTGGCAGGTTGGCCAATTCCCGGTCAGCGTGAAGGGCTGCCGCGGCTCGAGTTTGTGCAATCTGGGCTGTCCCAATCAGGCCAAGCAGGGCACTGACCGCGTGCAACTTCCGCAGGCCGAACGCAACGGCGTGGAAGTCGTCACACGCTGCGAAGTGCTGCGGCTCGAAGAAAAAAAATTATTTGTGCGCGTTGCAGCAAAGCCCGACGGCGCCAAAGGCGAGCCTTCGCCGTGGGAGCCCGGCGAGTACTCCATTTCCGCGAAAATGGTCGTCGTATCCGGCGGAGCAGTCAACTCACCCGCGCTTCTGCTGCGCTCGGGATTCGGCGGAAGCCTGCCGCGCCTGGGGCACGGATTCACGGCGCATCCCGCGCTCATCGTCGTCGCCGAGCACGACCGGCCCATCACCAACTTCGTCGGCCATCCGAAAAGTTTCTATCTCGACCAGTTTGCTGAAAGCGACCGTTTCGTGCTGGAAACTTGCATGTATTTTCCTTTCATCACCGCCAAAAGTTTGGCAGGCTTCGGTGATGCGCACAGTAGTTTCATGCGCGCCTACCCGCGGTTGCAGATGATTCTTGTACTGGCTTGCGATCACGTCGAGGAGCGCAACCGCGTGACGATTGACGACGCCGGACGGCCCGTCGTGCACTATCATTTCACCACGGACGTGAGGCGCGCACTCGTTCGCGGCGCCGTCGCCTCCGCGCGGATTTTCTTTGCTGCCGGAGCGCGCCGCGTTCACTTGCCGATGGTGGACCCGTCCACGGTGGAAGCCAACGAAACCGTACGTCTCGAGCGCATCGCCGAAGAGGCCCCTTTCCTATTAGGAAAGGTCACCGTTTCCGCCGCACACTTGCAGGGCGGCTGCGCGATGGGACGCACTTCGGCGGACTCCGTCACCGACCCCTTTGGCCGCGTCCACGGCTTTCCGTGGCTGCGCGTCGCGGACGCCAGCCTGTTCCCGAATTCCGTGGAAATTAATCCGTATCTGACGATCATGTCGCTGGCCGATCGCGTGGCGGAGAAAATCCGCGAGGAGGTTCGCACCCTGTGACGAAAATGACCGGCGGCGACATCGTGGTCCGTGCGCTCGAAGACGAAGGCGTCCCCTTCACATTTGGCATTCCCGGCACGCACAATATCGAGCTCTACGATTCCCTTGGCCGCGCCGAAAGAATTCGCCCCATTTTAGTCACCGACGAGCAGAGCGCCAGCTTCATGGCCGATGGCGTTTCGCGATCGTCGCAGCAACTCGGCGTGGTCAACGTTGTTCCCGGCGCTGGCCTTACGCATGCGCTCTCCGGAATTGCCGAGGCCTTCCTCGACGGAATCCCGATGCTCGTGCTGGCCTGCGGAATCCGCAGAGACTCCAAAATGGCGTATCAACTGCACGACGTGGATCAGGTAGCCATCGCGCGCCCGCTCACCAAAGCGCAATTCCGCATCGAGCACGGCGCAGACATTTACTCCACAATCCGCCGCGCATGCCGTCTGGCGCGTACACCCCCCGCAGGCCCTGTCTTCGTTGAAGTTCCCGTCAATCTCTATCTCTTTCGGCACGATGTTTCTCTTGAAGCGCCCGCGGAAACCGCTTCGGCTCCGAATCCGCCGGAGCCGAAGGAACTCGAGCGCGTCCGCGCGCTGCTGGCGTCTTCGCGCCGCCCTCTGCTTTATCTTGGACTCGGCGCGTTGGGCGCGGGCGCGGACCTGATTACATTGGCTGAACGGCTCGAAGCGCCCGTAGCGACCACCATTCAGGGAAAAGGAGTGTTTCCGGAAAACCATCCGCTCTGGCTCTGGTGCGGTTTCGGCGACGCGGCTCCGCCTTTCGTGCGCAAAATCGCCGCGAATTGCGACGTCACCCTGGCCATCGGCTGCCGCTTCTCAGAAGTCGGCACCGGCAGCTATGGGCTCCAGCCTCCGGGCCCGCTCGTCCATGTGGACGTCGACCCGGCGGTGTTTGGAAAAAATTTTCCAGTAGAGCAGGGAATCGCTGCGGATGCCGCTGCATTTGTTTCTGCGGTACTCAACGACCTTCCTGCGAAGTCCGCGAGTTCGGAGTTGCGACAAGACATCCGCGCGGGTCACGCGGAGATTTGGTCCGACTGGGCCGCACAGGCCGGCAGCGAGCGCGTTTCGCCGCCGCATCTGCTGAAGACTCTTCAGAGCGTCCTGGGACCGGACGCCATCTTCACCACCGATAGCGGCAACGGCACATTTCTCGCGATGGAATGCCTGCGCCTCGATACCCCGCGCTCGTTCCTCGCGCCAGTAGACTATTCCTGCATGGGGTACGCTGTGCCGGGGGCGCTGGGCGCGGCGCTGGCGTGTCCCGATCGCCCGGTGGCCGCACTTGCCGGCGACGGCGCGTTTCTGATGACCGGGCTCGAGCTGCTCACTGCTTCGCATCTGGGTCTGCCCGTCATGGTGCTCGTTCTCCGCGACCGGGAACTGGCGCAAATTGCTCAGTTTCAGGAAACAACTTTCTCGAAGAAAACGTGCAGCGAACTTTCCGAATACGACCTGGCCTCGCTGGCCCGTGGCTGCGGCGTCGAATTTCTATCGCTGGCACGCGACGCGGACGTCGAAAACGTCTTGCGGCAGGCGCGCAGCATTACCGCAGCCGGACGCCCTGTTGTAGTCGAAGTGGAAATTGACTATTCGCGGAAGACGTTTTTCACGCGCGGCGTGGTGCGCGCAAATTTCGGCCGGCTGCCCTGGGCCGACCGCCTGCGATTTGTCGCGCGCGCCCTCAGCCGCCGCTTGACTTGATTTCTTACTCCATCGCATCTCCACTGCGCCCGCGTTTTCTCCCCGGCACAAAATGCTGCGGATACCATGCCGGCACGCCTGTCTCGTGGTAACTTTTAGTTCCAGTAGAACGCCCGGGTGGCGGAATGGCAGACGCAGGGGACTTAAAATCCCCAGTCCTACAAAGGACGTGCGAGTTCGACTCTCGCCCCGGGCACCAATCTCTTCTGGATTCAAAAGGTTCCTGGCTTGTTGTGGAAGTGCCGTCGCGGAACAGGGGGCTGTTGTTACAAAACTTGTTAAATACTCCTTCAAACTCCTTCAAAATGTCCTGCGAATTCTCCTGCTGGCTGCTTAGAGTTGGGACCTGAGGTGAGCACACTACTGTACTGCTAGGATCCAAGTTCTGACCTTGCCAGTCTTCTCAAGATAACCGACTTTCTTTGAGTCACGTCTTTGAACTATACCTAGCATCTTCACGTCAGCTTTGTAACACACGGAGCTAGATAATTAACACGAACGAGTACTCATCAAGTAAAATTCACCAAACCAGATACAAATACTTCAAGACGAGCAGCTCAATTTGCTTGTGAAAAATTGAAATACGCCTCGTTGCCGTCGAGCAGGCAAGCATGAAGCCGCGGAGATCGCAGCCCGATGTTTTCTGTTGCGGGGCAAGAAAGTCAAATCACTTTCTTGCAGTGTCAAGGCGGCGGTCGGGGCGAGCGGATTTGAGCCACCGATCCCGGGCAGCGGGTCCCGAATCAGATTTCAGCCCATATTGAAATTTGCTGAAACCTGTTGAATTTTGTTGTCCGGAGTGGATTGTTGTTATGAATGGGATTTAGCGCAAACGGTGGGCTGCGACCAGGGCTTGCCCGAGGCTCAAGCCGCCATCGCCAGCAGGCACTTGGGAATGAGTGAAGACTTCAAAACCATTCGCGTGCAAGCGCGATTGCAGGTGCTCGAGCAGATAAACATTCTGGAAAGTGCCACCGCTCAAGCAAACACGATTTGCGCCGATCCGCTCGCGCAAGAGCATGGCAAGGTGTGTGAAGACTTCCACCAGGCTGTTGTGAAATCGCTGGCTGATCACGCCCGTGGGCACGCAATTGCGCAAGTCACTGATGATAGCTTCAAGCAGAGGCTTTGTACCAATGATCCATCCTGCATTTTTCTGGGTGAGAGACAGGGGATAGTACGACTCGTCCTTGGGGCCGCTCATGATCATTTCCAGTTCGATGGCGGCCTGGCCTTCATAGTTTACTTCCTGCCGGACGCCAACAAGCGCAGCAACGGCGTCGAACAAACGTCCGCAACTCGACGTGAGCGGGCAGTTCAAGCCCTTCTCAATCATCCGCATCACGGTTTCGACGCGTCGGCGGTCCAGTTGCTTTACAAAGGGGACTTCCAGGTCGAGCAGCTTGCGGCCAAAGTGATGCGCCAAGTAGCTCACTGCCATGCGCCACGGTTCACGGATGGCTGCGGCACCACCCGGCATGGGCACATAGTCGAAGTGAGCGATGCGCTCGAAGTCCCGGTAGTCAGCCAACAACACCTCGCCGCCCCAGACGGCGCCGTCCGTGCCGTATCCGGTGCCATCGAGCGCGATCCCGATCACGTTTCCCTCAAGGTGGTTTTCCGCCATGCACGCGGCCACGTGAGCGTGGTGATGCTGCACGCCGACGAGTTGCACCCCGGTCCGGGCCAGTGCCCAACGCGTCGAGAAGTAGTCGGGGTGCAAGTCGTAGGCGACAATGCGCGGCTCGATCTCCAAAACACGCTTCAGTTGAGCGACCACTTCTTCGAAGAAGGCGTAACTCTCCACATTCTCCAGGTCTCCGATGTGCTGGCTGAGGAATGCCTCCGAGCCGCGGGTTACGCACACAGTGTTCTTCAACTCGCCACCCACAGCGAGGATCGCGGGCACCTCATTGTGCAGAAACACCGGCACGGGCACGTAGCCGCGCGAGCGACGCAGCAGACGGGCGCGTCCGGCGGCAACGCGCAGCACTGAATCGTCACAGCGACGCAGGATGTCGCGATCATGCACCAGGAAGAAATCCGCCAAAATGCCCAGCCGCTCGAGCGCCTCCTGGTTATCAATGGCGATAGGCTCCTCGCACAGGTTGCCGCTCGTCATCACCAGCGCCGGGAAGCGCCCAGTGGCGAAGAGAAGATGATGCAGCGGCGTGTACGGCAGGAAGACGCCGAGGTAGCGGTTGAAGGGCGCCACGGCATCGGCGGCCGGGTTGGGATTCTTCTTGGGCAGCAGCACGATGGGCCGTTCGTGACGCAGGAGCAGTTCGCGCGCAGCTTCGTCTACGTTGCAGAACCGCTCGATCGTTTCAACGTTTGGCATCATCCCTGCAAACGGCTTCTCCACGCGCCGCTTTCGTTCGCGCAGACGCAGGACGGCTTCTGTGTTCGTCGCATCGCATGACAAGTGAAACCCACCCAGGCCTTTGATTGCCACCACTGCGCCGGCCTGCAAATGCGCTGCCGCTTCAACGATGGGCTCGCGCGTGTCGATCCGCTGACCCTGCGCGTCGCACAACTCGACTTGCGGCCCGCACGCCCAACAGGCGTTGGGCTGCGCGTGAAAACGCCGGTTCGACGGGTCATCGTACTCGGCCTGGCATGCGGGACACATGCGGAATGCGGCCATAGAGGTGCGCGGGCGGTCGTAAGGGATATCGCGCATGATGGTGAAGCGTGGCCCGCAGTTCGTGCAGTTGATGAAGGGGTAGAGGTAGCGGCGGTCCGCGGGGTCAAACATCTCGCGCAGGCAATCCGCGCACACGGCCACATCCGGAGAGATCAGCGCGCGCGGCGCCGTGCCGGTGTGACTCGCCAAAATGCGGAAATCGAGGTCGCCGTTGCAGGCAACTTCGTTCGCCTCCACCGATGTGATGTGCGCGAGTGGAGGCGCTTCGGATGGCAGGCGCTCCAGGAAATTCTCGACCGCGGCTTGCGGACCCTGGATTTCGATGGAGACTCCGGCGGGCGTGTTGGCAATCGAGCCGGACAGCCCGCAGCCATTCGCCAGCCGGTAAACAAAAGGGCGGAATCCCACGCCTTGAACAATTCCGGAGACTTCGACTTTTTTTCGGACTTCCATCCTGGACCTATCCGGTGGGCACACTCACCTCGCTGCGCAGGCGGCGCAGGCGCTGTTCGAGCCAGCCCTGCCACTCCTCAAGGCCCGAGCCGCTCAGACAAGAAACTTCCAGAATTTCGATGTCCGGGTGGACGCGCTGTGCATTTTCCCGCGCGTGCATCACATCGAACGGTACGTACGGCAGCAGGTCCATCTTGTTCAACACCATGAGTTCGGCTTTCGAAAAAATCCCCGGGTACTTCAGAGGTTTGTCGTCCCCTTCCGTCACGCTCAGCAGCGCGATCTTTGCCGCTTCGCCCAGGTCGTAGCTCGAGGGGCAAACCAGGTTGCCGACATTTTCGATGAGCAGCAAGTCGAGGTCGGCGAGGTTCCATTCGGCCAGCGCACGCTCGATCATCCGCGCGTCGAGATGGCACGTGCCGCCGGTGGTGATCTGCCGCACCGGCCACCCGAACCGTGCCAGGCGCCGCGCGTCGTTATCGGTCTGGATGTCGCCGGTGAGCACGGCGGCACGCACGCCCGAAAGATGCTCGAGCGTCCGTTCGAGCAGCGACGTCTTGCCCGAGCCAGGCGAACTGATCAGATTCAGGCAGAGGATTCCGTGGGACCGAAAGCGCTCACGCAACACAGCGGCGATGCGCTGGTTTTCGTTCAAGACTTTTTTCTCTACCGGCACGCGCATGGCTCTTCCACCTCCAGGTAAGCAATGTCCAGTTCGTCTCCGGCCACGCACGTGGTGCGCTTTTCGCCGCACTGCGGGCAGGCGCAATCGAGATCGCGCACCGCGAACGTCCCGCCGCAGTGCGGGCACTTCTGCCGCCGCGGACACCACTCGATTTCCAGCTCCAGCGGATCCCATCGACTTTCTCTCGCAAGCACCTCGAAACCAAAGCGCAACGCTTCGGGATCCACGCCGGCCAGCTCGCCAATGCGCAATCCGACTTTGCGAAACCGGGCACCCGGCCGGTTCATGGCCTCTGCCTCCAGTGTGTCGAGAATGGACTGCGCGATGCTCAACTCGTGCACGGGTACCCCCTTCAGCAGATGCGTGGCAACTGGTCACCGGATAGCATGTCCACAATCCGAGTCGTTCCCAAAACGGTGCGCAGCACGACGAGTCCTTTGTGCGAGGCCGTGACGCGCCCGATGATCTGCGCCTCTTGACCTAGCGGGTGCGACCGCAGCGCCGCGAGCGCCTTCTCAGCGGCTTCCGGGGCCACGATGGCCACTAGCTTCCCCTCATTGGCCACATAATGCGGGTCCAATCCCAGCAGTTCACACGCGCTTTTCACTGCTTCGCTCACGGGGATGACGCACTCGTCCAACTCCAGGCCCACGCCGGACTGCGCGGCGATTTCGTTCAGGGCGCTGGAGAGCCCGCCACGAGTGGGATCGCGCATGCAGCGCACCGCCGGCGCCTCTGCGAGCAACGCAGCGACCATGCGGTGCAGCGGCGCGGAGTCGCTGCGGATTTCGCTCTCGAACTCGAGACCTTCACGCTGGGCCAGAATGGCAATGCCGTGGTCACCGAGGGGGCCGCTCAGCAGGATCGCGTCGTCCGGACGCGCTTGGTCGGACGAAAGCGAAACGCCATGCGGCACAACACCAATTCCCGTGGTGTTGATGAACAGGCCGTCACCCTTCCCCTTCTCGACGACCTTGGTGTCGCCAGTGACGACCTCGATGCCCGCATCCGCGGCGGCGCGGCGCAAGGAATCCACAACCCGCCGCAGAGTTTCCATGGACAGTCCTTCTTCGAGGATGAAGGCTGCGCTGAGGTAGAGAGGCTGCGCGCCACCCATAGCCAAGTCATTCACCGTGCCGTGGACCGCGAGCGAGCCGATGTCGCCGCCGGGGAAGAACAGAGGGTTGACGACGAAAGAGTCAGTCGTCACGGCCAAGCGCAGGCCGCTGATGTTCACGATGGCTTGGTCGTCCAACCGTTCAAGCGCGGGATTGCGAAAGGCCGGAAGAAAGATGTCCCGAATCAACTCGGCCGTCAGGCGGCCGCCGCTGCCATGGCCGAGCAAAATTTTTTCTCGCGCCGGCAGCGGCACTGGACAACTCAGCTCGATGGTATCGGTTCGCTTGCTCATCACTTTGCACACAAGACGTCGTGCCGCCGATAGAGGTAGTACGCGGCGCAGGCGCCTTCCGAGGAAACCATCGGAGCGCCCAGCGGTTTTTCGGGTGTGCAGCGCGTGGCGAAGGCCGGACACTCGGTGGGCGCCTTGAGTCCTTGCAACACTTCAGCGCTGATGCACTCCGGCGGCTCCTGCACCGCCACGTCTTCCAGCGCGAAAATGTTTTCCGCGTCGAACGCGGCAAACTCGCGCCGCAGGCGCAAGCCACTTTGTGGGATGAGCCCGATGCCGCGCCACTTGCGGTCGCACACTTCGAAGACTTCCTGCATGGCGCGCTGCGCGGTGAGGTTGCCGAAGCGGTCCACGGAGCGGACATACTGGTTTTCCACCTCAGCTCGCCCTTCTTCGAGCTGCACTACCAGCATGCGGATGGCTTCCAGGAGGTCTGCCGGCTCAAAGCCGCCGACCACCATCGGCACTCGGAAATCCTTCGCCAGCACTTCGTATTCCCGCCAACCCATCACCGTGCACACGTGTCCCGGAGCGATGAAGCCCTGCACACGGTTGCGCGGCGATTCGAGCAGCACGCGAATCGCCGGCGGCACTAAAACGTGAGAAGCGAGCAGGCTGAAGTTGAGGAGTCTTTCGCGCGCCGCCTGTTGCACCGTCAGCGCATGCGCCGGCGCGGTGGTCTCGAAGCCGATGGCGAAAAATACCACTTTGCGCTCGGGCTGCCGAGCGGCGATGCGCAGAGCGGCCAGCGGAGAATAAACCACGCGCACGTCGGCGCCATCCGCTTTGGCGTGAAAGAGGTCTGTGCGCGAACCCGGCACGCGCAGCATATCGCCGTAGGAGACCAGCGTCACATCCGAGTGCCCCGCCAGGGCGATGGCTTTGTCAATCGTCTCTAGCGGCGTGACGCACACCGGGCACCCGGGCCCGTGTACCAATCGAATCTGCGGTGGAAGCAACTCGTCAATTCCATAGCGCACCAGCGTGTGCGTCTGCCCGCCGCAGATTTCCATGAGCACCCAGGACTGCGTCACGCACCGCGCAATCTGCGCGGCGATGCCACGCGCCACTTGCGGGTCGCGATATTCGTCAATGTACTTCAACGAAGGTCACTCCGCGCTGCTCGACTTCTGCACATCAAGACCTTGCGCTTCGAGCAGACCAATCTCCTCGAGCAACCGGTACGTGCGTTCGGCCTCTTCGGTGTCCAACCGGCTGATAGCGTAGCCTACGTGCACCAGCACGAAGTCGCCCGGCTCCGCCTCCGGCACGAGATCCAAAGAGACAAGACGGGAAATACCACCGAACTGGACGCGGCCCATGCGCACACCGTCTTCCTCCACGGTGACGATGATCTTTCCTGGAATCGCAAGGCACACGACTCACCCCCGAATTGTCTCGCTCTCGAAAACCGGCAAGTGTTTGACCACCAGGTAGGTCAACGCGACACCCACTGCAATCAGGCTATAGGAGAAAAGAACTTCAGTCCACTTGGGAATATAGCGAATTCCCAATTCTGCCTCGACGCTGGTGATGGTCACATTGAGATGGTTGGCGATGAAGCCGGCAATGGCCAGCGCCGAGCAGGCATACAGCGCCTCCGTGTCTCTCCGTGTGGCTAGACGGAAGAGCAAAATGGTCGGGAGCAGAATGAGCGACAGTTCCACACCCAATAGAACCGTCGCCAGATTGTTCTTTAGCAGCATGGGAAGGACACCGCGTCTTCCCAAGTCAGCGAGTCGGATCACCAGGTAAACGGTCAAGAGCATTGCCATCACTTTGCCGATTTCCTGTTGCAGTTCGGGAGAAAAGCGCTTTCCCAGCACGCGGCCTGTGTGCCATGAGATGAACACCAGCAAGGCCAGGAGCGCCCAAATCCCGGAAAGAAAAAACAGCACAGGAAGGTATTCCGTCTGCCAAAGAGCTGATCGTCGCTCGGGAGCGGAAAGGATGACCCTCACGAGGGAGTAGAGGTGCACAATCGAAAGCGTTGCCGCTGCCAGCAGGAGGGGGGACGGAACAAGCCGAATCCACTTCGAGGAAGCGCGCCGAGCCACTTGTGGAAAGATGACGGGCACAAACTCGGCCAGAAGAACTGCTGCATAAAGCCCCAGGCACCACAGAGCTCCAGAAAGCACATGTCGAGTGCTCCAGCCTCCCAACAAGATCGCCCATGCTCGGTTCGTTGCTCCAAGGTCGAATAGCAGCGCAGGCAACGCCAGCAAATATCCCAGAAAGGCGGTGATCACCGCCGCCCGGTAGATTGGCTGGAAGACTTCCAGCCGCAACAGCCGAACGGCGGCAGCGGAAGTGAACCCACCCACTGTGAGGCTCAAGCCGCATAGCACATTCAAGCCGACGACAAACCCCCAAGTGAACTGATCGTCCAGCATGGTGGCTGCCCCCAGCCCCGATGCTGCCCGGACGTAAATCGCATAGACTCCTCCCACCACAAATGCGATGAGAACCATGCGCCAGAAGAGAGGCCGTGATTCTGAGTCAGAGGATCTCATGGTCACCTCCGCTGCACGCTACGCGCGGGCCCGGGGCTCGGTGATCGATGCGCACACCATCTCCGCCACGCTGGCAATGGCTTTCTCCACCGCCGGATGCATCGCACCGCCCAAAGTGCAGCAATCCGCTGCTTCCACCACGAGGAGTGTCACCTTCTCCGGCGCGGAGAGCTTGAGTGCCCGGCCGAGAGTCAGCGCTTCGAACAACCCTACGTAGTGGGGCGAGCTACCCGGGATCGTCGCGACATCCTCCTCGCGCAGCAGGCGCACGGTTCCCGGCGGGAAGTTGCCACTGACGATGGTGTCCACAACCAGCAAGGAGGTGCAGTCGAGGAACGACTCGAGCAGATAAAAGCCGGTCTCGGCCGTTTCCACCACCTCCACGCCGGGAAGGTCGAGAAGGCGCAGCCGCCGTGCGACCAGCGGCCCGAGTGCGTCGTCCGCCAGCAGGTCATTTCCCAGGCAGAGCACACGTTTTCGCATCGGAGTCCTAGCTGCGCCGGATCGTTCCGTCCACGTCGCGCTTCAGCACTGCCACCGGCTCACCTTTGTGATCCAGCACGCGCAGTATGAGCGGCATGCTGCCCGGCAGCGAGTGGGTCGCGCAGCCATGGCAGGGGTCATAGGCGCGGAAGGCCATTTCGATCTTGTTCAGCACACCGTCTGGCACTTGCCCGCGGGTGATCAAACCCTTGGCAGCCTTTTCGACGCTCATAGCGATGCGGGCGGCGTTGTTCTGCGTGGCCACGATGAGATTGGCCTTTGTAATTACGCCGCGCTCATCAGTCTGGTAGTGATGGATCAGAGTCCCGCGCGGCGCCTCCACTACGCCCACGCCTTCCTTTGGCTTCTCGGAGGGCAGTGTGCGCACGTTCGGATCTGTCAGCTCCGGATCTTCCGCCAATTCCTTCATGCGTTCCGCGGCGTAGAGCAGCTCGACGACTCGCGCCCAGTGATTGGCGAGAGTGTGGTGTACCGGCTTGCCGCCCAGCGCGGCGAAGAACTTTTTGTAGGCTTCCTGTGCAAGTGGGGTGGCCATGCGGTCGGCGACGTTTAACCGCGCCATGGGCGCCACACTATAGATGCCGCTTTCCGGCCCTTCGGTGAATCCCTTCCAACCCACGGGTTTGAGGTAGCAGAACTTCACGTAGCTCCACGGCTCGACGTGTTCGGCGATGTAATCCAAGTACTCTTGCGCGTGGAACTGTCTCCATTCCTTCCCGTCCGGCTTGACCACGCGGATATTCCCATCGTAGAAGTTCACCCGGTTAGACATGTCCACCAAACCCATGTAGTAAGTACGGTGCGTGTAGTTGTCCGAAAGGATCAGATTCACGTAGTCGCTGTTTTTCAGCACCACACTCTCAAACACTTGCAGCGTGAACTCGGCGAATCCGACGGCCTCGCGAGCCACATCTTGGAACTGCTTCTGCATCTCCGCGGTGAATGCCTTGGCCACGCCACCCGGCAAACCGAGCACGGGGTGGACGACTTTTCCCCCGGCCAGCGCAATCAACTCTCGCAGCCGCCGCCGCATGGCGATCACTTTTTTCCCGACTTCCACGCCGACCTTGCCAATCACGCCGAGGATGTTGCGCTCCGCAGCGGGCGCCTCCGGCCCCACGACAAAGTCCGGCCCGCCGAGGAAGTAGAAGTGCAACGCGTGATCCTCGGCCATGAATGTGGAGTAGACGAGTTCGCGGATCTTCTTGGCGACCGGCGGCGGATCCACCTTGAAGAGGTCATCGAGCGCCTTCGTGCTGGCCATGTGGTGCGCCGTCGGGCACACGCCGCAGATTCGCGATGTGATCTGGGGCATGTCCTCCGCCAGGCGGCCTTGCGCAAAGCGCTCGAAACCGCGCAGTTCGGGCACTTGAAAATACGCCCGCTCGACCTCGCCGGCCTCGTCCAGAAACACCTCAATCTTCCCGTGGCCTTCGAGCCGGGTGATGGGGTCGATGGTGATCCGCCGGCGCATGTATTCCTGGTTGGCCTTGGCGGCACTCTGCTCCACGGCTTCCTTCAGTGTTGCGGTGGTTTTCTCTGGCATGGGAGTGAACCTCTTCTCTCGATTCGCCGGCGCAACCGGCGAGAAAAATCAGGAATGAGTCGGAACCGCCTCCTTGTGGACATAGGAAAGCACGGGCGTTGCCGGGACGACTTCCTTGCCGATTCCGAGCTGGCCGGGTGGTATCCCCAATGCCAGGCCAAGAAGCTGCGTGAAGTAGAGCACTGGCATAGCGAAGGACGTGCCGAACTCGCGGTTGACCTGCTTTTGGTAGAACTCGAGATTAATCTGACAAAGCGGGCAGACCGTGGCAATCACTTGTGCCAGAGCGGCGGAGGCGCACTGGAGAAGATTGCGCAGCATCATCAGGGCCGCAGGGCGGTTGGTGACGATCAGCGATGCCCCACAACAATGCATTTTCAGCGGGAACATCCGGGGAGTAGCCCCCATGGCGGAAATCAGGTCCTCGAAAAACGTGACCTGTTCCAGATCCTCGTGGTCCTTACGGGGGCGAAGAAGCTGACAGCCATAGTAGGGAACCACGCGCAGGCCCTTCAAGGGGTGAGTGACGCGCTTCTTGATTTCTTCCAGGCCGACGTCCTTCACGAACAGTTCGATTAAGTGCCGCACGGCGATCGTGCCCTGAAACGTGAGGTTGTCCTCTGTAAGCGCGAAATTCAGGTGTTCGGCGAGGTCGGGATCTTTTTTCAATTCGGTATTGGTGAAGTAGAGATTCTTGAAGCAGCCACTGCAGGGCGTCACGAGATCGTGTCCGGTCTTCTCGGCCATGGCCAGGTTTCGGGCGCAGAGGGTGTGGGCAAGGAGCTCGTCAATATGGAAATAGGCTGTAGCACCGCAGCAGTTCCAGTCGTCGAGCACTTCGAGTTCGAGACCCAAGGCGCGCGCCGTGGCCAGCGCGGAGATCTGATAACTCTCCGCCAGCGACTCGAGCGAACACCCGGGGAAGTACGAAAAGGTCTTCATGCGACACCTGGGATTGGAACAATCCGGCTCACCATCCGCTGGAAGTTGGCAATTCGCTTGATGCGGTGCGCGCGCATTGGCATCCTGCCGAGCCGCAGGAGCCGCAGCGCCATCAGCGCCTCGTGCAGGAAGCCTCTCACGCCGTAGCGCAGTATGTACGCCGGTGCCAGGGAAGGCTCAAACGACCTGCCGGTGCGGAGAATCATCTTCACGAAGCGCTTGGAGAAACCTGGCCCCAGCAGGCTGCGGCGGTAGCGGTTTCTCCAGATTGAATAGCGCTTCAGCCCGTACATCAACTCGGCGACGTTGATGCCCCTCGGGCAACGAGCCGTGCACAGATAGCAGGAGGCGCAGGTCCAGTAGGCGTTGCTGGCGAGCACTTCCGGCTTGAGGTCGCTCGCGATCAATTCGATCAACGCGCGCGGCGAATAGTCCATGAACGGCGCGGCGGGGCACACCGCGGAACAGATGCCGCACTGCATGCAGCTGCGAAGCGACTTTCCGTTTGCGGCGTGGAGCAGGTTGATGATTTCCTGCCGGAAGTCAATTCGGTTCGGCATACATCACTCCCTACCCACTGTGCGCCTTGCGGGCCTCCGCAGCCTGGAGCAGCGCCTCCACGCGTTCCAGCAAGAACTGCGGCTCGACGGGCTTTTCCACTAGCTCATCCACGGGCATAAAGTGCGGGTGAAGGGGCTGGCCCGGAAAGAGGAATGCAATCTGCTCGCGGATGCCGGTGATGATGAGCACCGGAATCTCGCGGAGCCGCGCATCCCTTCGCATCTTGCGGGCAATCATGATTCCTTCGGCGCCGCGCCCCATCATGATGTCCAACAAGAGCAGGTCGTAGTCTCGGCTGCTCAGGGCCTGGAGCCCGTCCTTGGGGTTGTGGGCGATGTCCACGAGATAGTTGGCCCCTTCCAGAATGGACCGGATGGCATCTACGAAGTCGGGGTCGTCGTCAATAATCAGCAGACGTTTTTTTTCGCTCATTCCGCACTTCCTCTCTGAGACCGACTTACAAGTTCCGGTTCGTGCTCCAGTGCAGCGGGCGAAGCCGCCTGCAGCGCCGGAAGAGAAACTACGAACGTACTCCCTTTGCCGGGTTCGCTCTCGGCGGCAATGCTCCCGTCATGGGCTTCAACGATGCGCCGGGTGAGGGCCAGCCCCAGCCCGCACCCTTTCTCGCCGCCGGGGCCCGCGCGCACGCCGGCGAATCCTCCAAAAATGAGAGACAGATCCTCGGACGGAATGCCGATGCCCCAATCGCGCACGCGGATCACGCACCGGTCTTCTTCCACTCCCGCCCGCAGCAGCACTCGGCCTCCGGCATGCGAATACTTGACTGCGTTCGAGAGCAGATTAATGAGCGCCTCGCCGAGCGTGCCTTCCTCGCCCAGGACCTGCACGGACGGGTCGGCGAGCGAAACTTCCATCTGCACATTCGCGCGATCGGCTTGCGGCTGGACGCACTCGACGGCGTTGGCAATGACGGCGGCCATGGAAACCGGATGGAACTGCTCGCGGATTTTCTCGATGTCCGCGGAGAGGACGCGGAGCCAGCCGTGAATCAGCTTCAACAGGCCGGTGAGGCGGAGCTTCATGCGCTCGAGCCGCTGTTTCTGCTCCTCGGTGAGCGTACGGGCAAGCTCCTGACTGAGCACAAAGAGATTTTGCTGGAGTGCGCCGAGCGGCGCTTTCAGCTCATGCGACACGATAGCGGCGAAGTTTTCGCGCAAAAGCTCTTTTTCGCGCCGGAGGGCGAGCGTCTCCAGCACCAGCTTCCTCTTCTCCAGGCCGCGGCGGACGACCATGCGAAATTCGTCTGGGGTGAACGGCTTGGGCAGGAAATCAAACGCGCCTTTCTGCATGGCCTCGACGGCGGAATCCACCGTGGCGTAGCCGGTAATCACAATGACGACAATCGTCGGATCGTGTCCGAGAACTTGTTGCAAGACTTCCAAGCCGGAGAGGCCGGGCATTTTCAAATCGAGGAAGACGAGATCCGGCGCAAACTCGCGGACGCGCTCGAGACCGAGCCGGCCATTGAGCGCGGTCGCGATCCGCACGTTTTCGCCGGCGAGGATATCCGTGCAGGAGTCGAGGACGACTTCCTCGTCGTCAATGATCAACACTTTGGCCTGCTCAGGCACTGACCACCTCTGCTTCCACTGCAGCGAGCGGCAGGCGCAGGGTAAACGTCGCTCCCTTTCCGATTTCGCTTTCCACCGAGATGCTGCCGCTGTGCTCTTTCACGATTCCAAAGCTGATGGCGAGGCCCAGCCCGGTGCCGTGTCCGACTTCTTTGGTGGTAAAGAACGGGTCAAAGATGTGCTCGATCTCTTCTTCCGGGATGCCGCGGCCCGTGTCGGATACGGCCACTTCCACAAAGTCCTCGTTGGGCGCCACACGCGTGGAGACGCGCAACTCGCCGCGGCCGTCCATGGCCTCCGCTGCGTTGATGAGCATGTTCATCATCACCTGCTGCATCTCGGAGGGGTCCATGACCGTGGAGGGCAGATACACTTGCAGGTTTTTCTGAATGCTGATGTTGTGAAACAACGCCTGGTCCTGCACCAGGGCCACGCATTCGGAGACGACGGAATTCAGGTTGGCCGGGCGCTTCTGCGGCTTGCGCTGTCGCGAGAAATCCAGCAGGCCGCGGATGATCAAGCTGCACCGATTCGCCTGGGTGGCAATTTTCTGCACCGACAGGCGGGCCGGACTCTCCGGCGGCATCCGCTCGAGCAATAAATGCGAGTAGCTGACGATGCCCTGGAGGGGATTGTTCAGCTCGTGTGCCACGTTGGCGGCCAGTTGCCCGATGATCGCCAGCCGCTCGGATTCCATGATTTTTTTGGTGGCGAACTCCTTCAACTGGTTGTCGCGCTTCTTGAGCGCCGCGGCCATATAGTTGAAAGAATCGGCGAGGTCGTGCAATTCATCGGTGGAATTCACCTGGACTTTCGCGTCCAGGTTGCCGTGCGCGACCTGGCGCGAGGCGGCGACCAACTGCAGGACCGGCCCCGAAATGCGTTTTGCGATCACATACGCGAGCGCCATCGAAGCCAGTGCGCCGAGAAGCGTGACACTCAAGAAGAGCTGGATGCTGCGCCATTTCAAATCGAGATACTTCTGCTCCAGAAGACCCACGTACAGGATGCCGATAATCTCCCCGCGGAGATTCCGGATGGGCTCGTAGGCGGTGATGTACCAGTTGTTGACCACGTAGGCCCGGCCGATCCAGGATTCGCCTTCCCGCACCACCCGGTCATACACGTCCTCGGCGATGCGCGTGCCGACGGCGCGCGCGCCGTCCTTGCTGTGCACGTTCGTGGAGATGCGCACGTCGTCCTGAAAGATCGTCGCCGTGCCGATGTCCGCGTCCTTGTACTTCACGTCCTGGAAGACGGTCTGCTTGATGCGGTCCACAATCTGGGTATTGCGATTCAACAAAACGCCGCCGTGAATGACACCGATGAGGCGCCCGTCGTAGTCAAAAATGGGCGCCGCGGCGCGCAGCATCATCCCGGAGGTTTCTTCGGTGTCCTGGCGGGGCCGGGCGCGCGGCGTTTCGACAAAGGCGAAGCGCGCGCGCTCCGCAAGTTCAGCGGATTCGCTGGCCAGTTGCGCAGCGGGCACAATGGAAGTGGCCTCGACGGGTTCCTTCTTGAGGAACACGGCCTGCACCATTTCGTCCGGGCTCTGGTCGTCCCCGGCTCTCGCCGGGTTCGCGGCGCGCAGCAGGACCTTGCCGGAACGGTCCAGCACGGTCAGCACGTCGAGTTTCTCGCGCGTTCGGAGCCTGCTCAACTCATCGGTCACGGGCGAAAGATCGCCGGCAAGAATGGCGCTGCGCAAGGAGAAGCGGTCCGCGGTGAAGCGCACGATGTCGTACACCTTGCCCAGGTTGGCCAGGTACATCTCCCGCGCGGAGTTGAGATCTGTGCGCACTTTGGTCTGCGCCTCAGCGAGGATCCGGTTGCCGATAAACTCCACTCCCACCAGGCTGAACACGGCGCTGATGCCGATGATCACCAGGAGAAATGCCGCAATCAGTTTAGTGGCGATGGATCGCATAGCACCACGCTGCCGCTCACTTCCGTTCACCGCCGCCCGCCAGCGGCTCCTCACGCGGCTTCCAGTTTTTTCCGGTGCAGCAAGGAAGCGGGCAAGCTGTAACGGTAAAGCGTGCCCACCGGGTCAGGAATCCTGGAGAGGATTTGCTCGATTTCCTTTTCCTCCGTGCTGCTGACCTGCGCGGCGAGGGAAGAGAGGAACTTGGCGCCCTGGTCGCGCACGCGGCTGGTGGGTCCACAGCAGCCGGAGCACGGCATGTTGCCCTGTATACACAACGCTTCGCAGCCACCGCGGGTCGCCGGACCCATGCAGAGCACGCCCTGCGCCAGCAGACATTTCTCCGGATCCAGCAGTAGTTCGTAGGGCCGCTTGAATTCGGTGAACGCCAGTGTTTCGGGCTTGCTGTCTTTCCGAGGGCACTCGTCGCACAGTGCCCGGTCGGGCGCCAGCACAGTCCCTCTGGGTGGCAGCGCGCCGCTGAGCAGCGTCTGGACTGCTGCAAGGATGATTTTCGGTGTCGGTGCGCAGCCGGGAATGTAGTAATCCACCTCCGCCACTTGATCGAGCGTCCGAACTGTGTCGTAAAACCCGGGCAGCGTCACCGCGTGACCGTTATCTTTGAAGCGGAGCTGCGGCAGCACGCCGTCGGGGTTCACTGTGCTCGGCGATTCCAAGTAAGCGGTCCGGAAAATGGACGCGCGGTCGCTCAGATTCGCGAGCCCCGGAATTCCGCCGAGGTGTGAGCAGGCCCCGAATGCGATCAGCAATTGCGACTTGCGCCGCAGCATGTGCACCATCTCTTCCTGCTCGGTCGTACGAATTGCGCCGTTCAGGAATGTGGCCAGGATCGCGCCGTCGGCCATGGCTTCCACGTGCTTGCGCTTGAAATCCAGCGCGACCGGCCAGAAGACGATGTCCACAGCGGCCACGACATCGAGAATCGCCTCGGCCAAGTCCACGACGGCTTCCTCGCAACCGCCGCAGGAGGCGCACCAGTAAAATGCGACTTTTGGTTTCTCGGCCATTAGACGGTCACCTCCTCTAACTCTTCGGCAAAGGTCTCTTGCGGCGCTTCCCACCGCAGCGGCCCCAGCGCGCGCACTTTCTCCACCATGTCGGTAAGAACGGCGCGGAGCTTTTCTCCTTCGGAGGCAGAAATCCACTCCAGCCGGAACCGTTCGTCCTGCATGCCCATCTCGCGTAGCACGCGCTTCAACAGGTGGTAGCGCCGGAGCGCTTTTTGATTCCCTTCCTGGTAGTGGCAGTCGCCGGGGTGGCAACCGCCGATCAGTACGCCATCGGCGCCGCGCGCGAACGCCTCCAGCACGAACTGCGGATCCACCCGCCCAGAGCACATCACGCGAATGATCCTGGCGTTCGGCGGATATTTCATCCGCGAGGTGCCCGCAGAATCCGCTGCCAGGTACGTGCACCAGTTGCAGAAGAAGGCCACAATCTTTGGTTCAAACCGTGCTTGCGTTTGTTCAAGCATAGGCCAGCACTCCCTCGATTTCCGCGAAAATCTCGTCATCCTCAAACAGATGCTGCATGATCGAGCCCGACGGGCACGAGGCCACGCACACCCCGCATCCCTTGCACAGCACCTCGTTGATCACGGCCTTCTTCTTTTCCTCCTGGAAAGTAATTGCTGTGTATGGGCAAAGCGCAAGACAACTCTTGCAGCCCGAGCACTCCTCTTCGAGCACGTGGGCGGTGTTGGGTTCGAGTTCGACGTAGCCCGTGTCGATCAGCACCATCGCCTCGGCACTGGCCGCGCCCGCCTGCGCTACCGTGTCAGGTATGTCCTTGGGTCCCTGGCAGCAACCGGCCAGGAAAATCCCGTCGGTGAATGTGTTCACTGGCGCAAGTTTCGGGTGGCGCTCGAGGAACCACCCTTCGCCCGAGCAGGTGATGTTGAACGTGCGCCGCACGTCCTGCGCGTCGGCCTGGGGTTCCAATCCCACTGCCAGGACCACCATGTCCACGGGGATCTTGCGTATCTTGCCCAGCAGGGTGTCTTCGGCCTGGAGAATCACCCGCCCGCTGCCGTTGCCCTCGGGAAAGACGTCCGCCACGCGGCCCCGGATAAAGTGCGTCCCTTCTTCAGCCACGCGGTTGTAGAATTCCTCAAAGCCTTTCCCTGGCGTGCGAATGTCAATGTAAAAGTTGTAGACCTCGGCTTCCGTTTTCTCCTTGATCAGGTGGGCCAGCTTGATCGAGTACATGCAGCAGACACGCGAGCAGTAGCGATTCGTGTTCTCATCGCGGCTGCCCACGCAATGGATGATTCCCACGGCCTTGGGCTTGCGGCCGTCGCGCAGAACGATTTCCCCGCTGGTGGGTCCGGCAGCGTTTACCAGACGCTCCACTTCCAGGCTGGTGTACACGTTGGGATAGACGCCGTAACCGTAGTACGGCACACGAGTAGGGTCGAAGGTCTTGAAGCCGGTGGCGAGGATGACGGTGCCGACATCAATCTGCTCAATCTTCTCCTCCTGCTTGAAGTCAATTGCGTTGCGGTCACCGCAGACCTCGACGCAAGTCTTCTTGCACTTGCCACTCTTGAACTCGATGCATGCATCCGGATCGATCAGGACGACTTGCGGCACGGCCTGCGGGAAGGGAATGTAGATGGGCTTGCGCTTGCTCATTCCGACGTTGAATTCGTCGGACACTTTGCCTTGCTTGTACACGCAGGCCTCGATGCACTCGAGGCAGCCCACGCAGACATCTTCGAGGATGTAGCGCGGCTTGCGCCGGACGGTGGCTTTGTAGCTTCCGACGTAGCCATCGATCTTCGTGACTTCGGAGAGCGTCCAGAGCGTGATGTTGGGATGCGCGCGGACCGCGGTCATTTTCGGAGTCAGGATGCACGCTGCGCAGTCCAGCGTGGGAAACGTCTTGTCGAACTGCGCCATGTGCCCGCCGATGGTGGGGTCGCGTTCGACCAGATAGACGTGCTTGCCGGCGTTGGCCAGCGTGAGTGCTGCGTGGATGCCGGCGATGCCCGCTCCCACCACCAGCACATCGGGATGGATGGGTACCTGCTTGCGCTCCAGCGGCTCGTGCAGCCGGACGCGGCGCACGGCCGCGCGGACCAGGTCTTTCGCCTTGTCGAGCGCGGCTTCCTTGTCGGTGTGCACCCAGGAGGCGTGCTCGCGGACGTTGACCATTTGGAAAAAGTAGGAATTCAAACCGGCGGCCGCGGCCACCCCGCGAAATGTCTTCTCGTGGAGATGCGGTGAGCATGCGGCGACAACGATGCGGTCCAGCCCGAGCTCGCGAATATCCTGCTTGATGAGCTCCTGCCCGGGATCCGAGCACATGTATTTGTAGTCGCGCGCGACCTGGACGCCGGGAAGCGTCGCGGCGTACTCCGCCAGGGCACGTGTGTCCACGATGCCGGCGATATTGGTGCCGCAATGGCACACGTACACGCCCACTCCCTTTGCACCGCTCCCGTTACCGTTCGACTTGGGCTGCTTCATGAGGTTCGCTCCATCTCATCGGGCCAATCGCCTCTTCCACTAACTCGCTCAGGTCTTTCACCACCAGCCGCCCTTCGAGTCCCGCGGTCTTCAGGGCGTCCGAGAACATTACGTAGTCCTTCGGGCAGGCCACCACCAACATTTCCACGCCCGGCAACGCGGCTGCTTCGCGCACGCGGGATTCGCTGGGCCGGGATTCGGCGTCGCCGATTTCCTGCATCCAGATGCGGCCGCCGCCGCCGCCGCAACACAGGCTGCGGCTGCGCGAGCGCGGCATCTCCTTCACCCGCGCGCCGAGTCCGCGGAGCACCGCGCGCGGCGCGTCGTATACCTGGTTGTATCGGCCCAGGTAGCAGGGATCGTGATAGGTGACTGTGCAAGACAACCGCCGGGTCAGCGGTAGGCGGCCATCGGCAAGCAGTTGAGCAAGAAGTTCGGTGTAATGCAGGACGGGGTGCTGGCCGTGGTTCAAGGCCGGATATTCGTTTTTCAGTGTGTTGTAAACGTGCGGGTCCATGGAGAACAACTTCTCGAACTTCGCCTGCTTCAGCGTGGCCGTGTTTTTCTCCCGGAGGATTTCGAAGAGTCCTTCTTCGCCGACGCGCCGTGCATCGTTGCCGGAGTTTCGCTCCGCTTCGAAGAGAATCCCGTAGTCCACGCCGGCGGCTTTCAACACGCGTGCCAGCGACCGCGTGATGGGCTGGACCGACGGGTGGTAACAGTTGTATTCGCCCAGGTACCACAGCCACTCGACGGGTTCCTTCCGCGCATCCTTCGGACGGAAATCGAGCGACTGCGTCCAGATCGCCCGCTTGCGCTCGGATTGGCCAAAGGAGTTGCCGTAGCGCGTGAGGTTGCGCAGCGCCTCTTCCAGGTGCGGGTCCAATTCCCCGCGTTCGACCAGCCGCCGCCGCAGGTCCACCATGATCGGCAGGTGCTCGTTGAAAACAGGGCAGCGCTCGGCGCAAGCCAGGCACGTGGTGCAGGCCCACAACTCCTGCGGCGCAATCAGTCCGCCGATGAGTGTGGGTTCGCCGCCGTCCGCCGCGGCGCGCGCTTTACGCAGAAATGCGGGCCCGTACAGGAGCAATTGTTGCTTCAAATTGTGAATCAAATTGCGCGGCGAGCAGGGCTCGCCGGACTGGAAGCTCGGGCAGGCCCGCTCACAACGCCCGCATTCCGCGCACGCGAACGCGGAAAGCAGTTGCCGCCAGGTGAATTCTTCCAGCCGCTCGGCTCCCAGCCGGCCTTCCTGTTCGGTCGGAGCAGTCAGTATCCCCGGCGACCCGAGCTGGCTGAAGAACACGCTGAATGGCGCCGCCAGCAGGTGCATGTGCTTTGAGTAGGGCAGAAAGACCAGGAACGACAGCACAATCAGCACGTGCAGCCACCAGAACGACTGGTACAACAAGGACGCATGCGCTTGGAGGAATCCCGACGTGGAAAATACGTTTGCCAGCCAGCCGCCCACAGGCAGCCACACTTGCGCACCGGCAGGCTCGGCGATGCGCTGGAAACCTTCGGCGGCCACATAGGTGATCATCAATGAGGCGATGAGGAGGTTAACCGTGGCAGCGTCGCGAGTAAGTTGCAAGCCTGCCGGCCGAAGCACGAAGCGCCGGAAAGACGCCACGGCGAGCCCCCCCAGCACCACCACGGCGAACAGGTCCACGACCGGCGCCAGGTAATGGTTCTGCTCGACCGTCGGAATGTGCAGGCCTGGCAGCAGTCCCTGCAATAGCATTCCCGTCGTCGCGAACAGGAACACAACGAACCCATAGAAAATGAGCAGGTGGGGGATTCCGATCAGCGGCTCTTCGAGCAGCCGCAACTGGCCGAAGACGTACACCACTACGCGTTTCAGCCTCGCCGGAATGTGGTCGAAGCGATTGTCCGCGCGGCCGAGAAGAAGCAGCCGGATCAGGAAGCTGACGCGCCATGCGAACATCCCTACCGCCGCCAGAAACACCACCCACAACACAACCCAGGCGGGCACCTGGCCGAAGTTTTCCGCGGTCGGAATCATCAAGCTCCCTTCCTCGCGCTGGCTTTCTGCAATTCCGCTGTCAGCGCCGAGAGCGTGTCCGTTGCGTCGCCCACAATCCCGTAATGCGCCACGTCAAAAATGGGCGCCTGCGGATCCGTGTTAATGGCAATGATCAGCTCGGAGTTTTTCATGCCTTCCACGTGCTCCGGCGCACCGCTGATTCCCACTGCAAGGTAGAGCTTCGGCTTCACCGTTGCGCCAGATTTGCCTACCTGGCGCGATAGTGGGAGCCAGCCCTGATCAATGACCGGCCGCGAACCCGAGACAGCCCCGCCCAGTGCCGCGGCCAATTCTTCAGCCACCGCCAGGTTTTCCTGATTGCCGATCCCGCGGCCCACGGAAACCAGCACCGACTGCTGCGTGATGTCCACCCCGCCTTGTTCGGGTTCGATGTACTGTTTGAAAGTGACCTCGGGTGTTTTCTCGGATTCCAACTTCACTTCTTCGACGGGTGGCTGCTTCTCCATGCGCCGGTTGGCCGCCGAGCGCGCTCCCGGCAAGACTCCCAGGATCACCGGCGAGCCCGACACCACACGAGCTTCCATCTTGCCGCCGTAGAGCAGGCAGCACGCCTCAATCTTCCCGTCCACGACGCGCGCGTCTTTGCAGAAATTCAGATACGGCGCGCCGAGCATCGCGGGCAGCACGCCGACCCAGTCCCAGGAGACGTTGGAGAGCGGCACGAGCACGCCCTGCGGTTTTCGTGCTTGCATGAGCTGTGCCAGCGCTGCGCCGTAGGACTCCGCAGTGGGTTCCGCCAGCGAGGGATGATCAAGATAGAGCACCGTATCCGCCGCACCCAGCTCGTGCGTCAATGCTCTTCCTTGGTGACTCAGCACCACGGCCTCCAGTGGTACTCCCAGCCCATCCGCCAACTCGCGCCCCAGCGCCAGCAACTCGTAAGTGACGTCGGAGACTTTTCCTCGCCAGTTTTCCGCCACGACCCAGAGATTTCCAGCCATGACGCCCCCTCCTTAGAGCACTCCTCGCGCGAACAGAACTTCGGCGATTTTTGACGCGATCTGCTCCGGCGTGCCTTCCAGCATCTCCGCATGTCCCGCGGCCTCCGGCTTGGCCATGGACAGAACGCGGATCGCGGCCTCCCCGCCGTTCGCGAGCGCCGGCACTTCTGCCATTTCGATCGTCTGCGACTTCATCGCCGCGCGCACCTTGGCCACCGGCACGTAGCGCGGAGGCTTTTCCGCCGCCTGAATTCCCAGCACCGCGGGCAGCAGCACCTCGAATTCTCCGTGCACTCCGCCCGCGTATTCCTTTTGCACTGTAGCTTTCCGGTCCGCCGAATCCAGCGTGACGCGGGTCACGAGCCCCAGGTAAGGCAGTTTCATTTCGTGAGCAAGCAGCGGAGCCACCATGCCGTCCAGGTCGTCAATCGCCTGGCAGCCCGCCACAATGAAGTCGGCCGGCAGCAGGCCGTCGACCGTAGGAAGCACGCGAGCCAGACAATTGGCCGCTGTCCGCGTGCCCAGGCCGGACTTGACGCCGGCCACTTTTATCGCCCGGTCCGCTCCTTTAGCCAGGGCCGCGAACAGCACCTCGTCCACCTCCGGAGCATCGAGCGCCACCGCCGCGACTTTGCCGCCATGGCGTTCCTTCAGCAGCAGCGCCAATTCGAGAGCGTGGTTGTCGCGCTCGTTCAGGATCAGCCGTAGAAACTGGGTGTCGAGGGACCGTCCGTCGGCAGCGACTTCCAGCTCCTCAACCACGTCGGGAACCATTTTCAGTAGGACGACCGTATTCATGGTTCAAACCTCCATGGCCTCGGCGAGCAACTCAGTCACGTCGCGGACGACCATCTTTTTGTCGTGGTCCAGCACCTTCAGCGCGTCTTCGAACCGCGACACCTCGTAGTCGCACGCAATGGCCAGCACGTCTGCGCCGGTCGCCACCGCCTCTTTCACCCTCCGCTCGGAGAGCCGTTCGCGCTCCTGTGCCTTGTAGTAGGTGTCCAGCCACATCCCGCCGCCGCCGCCCCCGCAGCAGATCGAATTCACGCGGTTATGTGTCATCTCCACGAGCTTGACGCCGGGAATTGCCTCGAGCAGCGCGCGCGGCTCATGGTAAAGGCTGTTGTGCCGGCCCAGGCAGCAGGAGTCGTGATAAGTCACCGCGTAATTCAATTTCCGTTTCAGCAGCGGCTTCAGACGATCTACGTGTCGCGCCAGGTACGGTACGGTGTGTTCCGTCTCATAGTTGAAGCCGATCGCTGGATACCGGTAGCGGAACGCGTCGTACGCATGCGGGCTCGAAGTCACGATCCGGTTGAACTTGTACTTACCGAACACCGCCATGTTGTATTCCATCAGCGTGTTCGACAGCCCGGTTTCCCACGACAGCCTTCCGCATTCGCCGGCACACTTCTCCTCGTTTCCTAAAATGGCGAAATCAATTCCGAGCGCGTGGAAGAGCTTGGCGGTGGCCAGGCTGGCGTCCCGTCCGCGTGGGTAGTACGAGTTGTAGCATTCCACCTGCCAGAGCACATCGGTGGGTCGCGGGTCTTCCTGGAGGACTCGGATCGGCACACCCGCGCTTTTCACCCAGGCCGCGCGCTTGCGGGGAGATTCGCCCATCGGGTTGCCGTAGCGCAGAGTGTTCTCGAGCGCTTTCTGCAACTCGGCAGGCATGTCCGGCCGCTGCAGCAGCACTTGTTCCTTGACAAGCGGTAGCAGCACGCCGGTCAAGTCAATTTTCCGAGGGCACTTTGCTTTGCAGGCATAGCAGGCCACACAGTTCAGCAGGCTGTCGCTCTGGTACACCTCTTCGAGCAGACCGGCGCGGAGCATGTTGATGATCCGCCGCGGCGGGAAGTCCATTTCTTCGCCGTAAGGGCAGGTGCCCGCGCAAGTCCCACACTGAATGCAGGTCAAGACGCGCCGCCCTTCCGGAGTGAACAGCAAATTCTCCAGCGTGAGTTCGCAGGTACTGTGCTCAAGCGCTGTGGCAAGGTTATTCATGGCCTTGATCCTCACGATTCAGCTGCGGACTGCCGGGCCGATAGAAACAATTGACCCGGCGCAGTTCTTGAAAAGGGCACTGCTCACGCACGAAAAGCCCACAGCGCAAGCAAACGTGTTTTCCGTTTTGAATGGAATCTATGAGAGCGACAGAGCTGCGGTCGAGCAGCGCGATGACGTCGTCCAGTTCGCGCGAACGGAACGCTTGCCCTAGCTGGGCGAGTTCCTGCTCCTTCAGCCCCTCGTACATGGCCAGGAGGTGCCGCGCCCGCTCGGTTAGGAGCAATTCAACGACGCGCCGATCATGAGCTTCCCGGCGACGCAGCAGGCGGCGTCGCACCAGGCGGTCTGTGGCCTTGCTGGCGGCCGGCTCGCTGACGCCAAGCAGCGTGGCCACCTGCCTAACGTGCATTCCATCGTTTTTCGCTAGAATGTTGAGCAAGAGCAATTGCGTTGCGGTCAAGCGCCGCCCCGGCAGCTTACTTAGCAGACGGCTTTCGATGGTCTCGCCCGCCAGCGATACAAATGCCTGCACGCTTCCGAGTAAATCGTTCGGCTGCCGCGAATTGGTGTCAGCAACCATGATCTTGGGCTCCGCTCCTTTATTGTGTGCTCAAGATTTAGGAGCCCGAGACGCAAGTGTCATTGTCCAATGTGCTTGCAGGCGGTGGGCCATGAACAAGTTAGGAGATTTTCTGCGCCGAAAGTAGTGATCTGGCCTGGCTTCCCGCCATTTTTGCGGAGGACTTCAATGTTCGAGGACTCGCGCAGGTCCTGCCAAGTTTTGCGGCGCTGAATCTTCCAACAGGCGTTGTTGTGTTTTCATGCGGAAAATCAGGCCATGCACTTTGCTCTGGCTCGACTGCCATTCCCGTGCATTTTGCATTGCGGGGATTTCCGCTGCGGCATGCGTACAATTACACAAGCCGTCTGTTGCTTAACTCGATTGACTGTGAACTGGTTTCACTATTTGCCATGGAATCATGTCGTCCGCAGCAAGATGTGGGTGCCAACACCGAAACGCCACCGCGTGGTGTAGCCACCGGCCTCTTTCCCTGTCTTTGTCTGGGTGTCTGGAAATCAACGTGCTGCTTCGAAGATGTGATGGAGGCAATTTTGTCCGGTTCGATCACAGCCGTCGCTCTCACTGCAGCGGGGCTCGGCGCGATGCACACGCTCCTCGGGCCGGACCACTATGTGCCTTTCGCGGCCATGGCCCGGGCCGGGAAATGGTCTCGCACGCGCACCATCGTCATCACGCTTTTGAGCGGCCTGGCTCACGTGGGGTCTTCTGTACTTCTTGCGGCTGTGGGGATCATGTTCGGGGTCGCTGCCAAGCGCTTGCATTTCATTGAATCTTACCGGGGCCATCTTGCCGCCTTTGCGCTTATCGGCTTTGGATTGCTGTATTTTCTCTGGGGCGTTCGTCACGCCTTTCGAAAGCGCGCCCACGCGCACTTGCATGTACATCCCGACGGCGTGGTTCGTTCGCACCGGCATACTCACCATAGCGAGCATCTGCATCCACACTTCAGCAGCGGCGTGGCGAATAGACCCTCAGCGGACTTTACCCCGTGGGTGCTCTTCGCCATTTTTGTCTTCGGTCCATGCGAGCCAATGATCCCTCTTCTACTCGCTTCCGCTTTGGCTTTTTCTCCCACAGAAGTCGTTCTGATTGCATCCGCATTCGCCTTTTCCACGCTGCTGACGATGCTCATCTGCGTCCTTGTGTTACAGGCGGGCCTTGATCAGTTGAGGGTGGAGAGGCTTGAGCGCTATGCGCACGCGCTGGCCGGCGCGGCCGTGGCGATTTGCGGCTTCGCAATTTACTTTGTCGGCTTATGAGGACAAGATAGGCCACAAACGCGACAATCTTCATCGAAAAGGTCAAATCGATCGGGCCTATTTCGCGCTCAGGGGGAAATTTCGACTAAGCGAGTTCGCGAATTTGCGCAGCCGTTTTGCACTGTCGTGTAGTGCTCCCTTCTGATTTAGACAGTCAGGACCTCGTTTCTTAGTACACCTGCGAACGACACGTGAAGCGCGGGCCGCGTCCTATTCCTGAAACTTTGTTGCGGCCGATCCAGATTGAACTCGGCCAGGTACAGACCGATGCTCTCTCGCGCTTCGTTCACACTGCAATGGTCCTGCAACTGCCGCCTATCGAGGCCGACATTCTGGCCGCGAATTAGTTATTGGGTAAGACGCCCATTTCCGACTTCGGAACCGTGGCTTTTGTCCTCCGACCCCTGACTTCAGTTGCTCCCTTCCCTTTACTGCTGATGGTGGAGGCTGTCAGCGAGCCAGGGGTCGCCGAGGGGGACGGGAGCCGCGCGGCGCAATGCGCGGAAGACGACCACGCCGCAGAGGCCGACGGCACCGAGCATCAGGCCGAACTCCCACGCGCCGAAGGCGGGCTTCGCACCCATCGATGGCGGACTAATCATCAGGTAGAGATCAAGCCACCGGCCCAACAGCACGAGCACGGCGACTTTCACCAGCAGGCTGGGCGTGCGCTTGGTGACGCGTGGGAGCAGCGCGAGGAACGGCAGCGTCCAGTTCATCATGAAGTTGAGCAGGAAGAGCGGCCCCCAGTTGCCGTGCATGCGCGCGACGTAGTAGCGCGCCTCTTCGGGGATGTCCGTGTACCAGATGAGCATATATTGGCTGAACCAGATGTAAGCCCAGAAAGTGCTGAAGGCGAAGAGAAGTTTGCCCAGGTCGTGCAGATGGCTTTCGGTGAGCACGCCTTCGAGCGGGCCGAGTTTTTTCATCGCCACGGCGAATACAATGATGGCCGCCACGCCGGAAGCGAACAGTCCGGCGAAATGGTAGATGCCGAAGATAGTGCTGTACCAGTCTGGCTCGAGCGACATAATCCAATCATAACTGGCCAGCCAAAAGGTGATGCCGAAGACGGCGAGGAAAATTGCGGCGAGGCGCTCGTTGCTCCGGGTGTGCATCGGATCGCGGTCCTGGTCCTGCCGATACGAGTTGCGAACAAACGCCGCGGCCATGCCGAGCCAGAGAAACACATAGCCCAACGCGCGCAGAAGAAAGAACGGACGCTGGAGCCAGAAGTGTTTGAACCAGCCGCCGGCTTCGGCGCTGGGCGCTGCGATCGTCCAGGAATAAAGCGACGGATGGAAAACGAAGACGGCCAGCAGCCCGATGGCGCCGATCGGAATCAGCGTGGACATGGCTTCGGGCACACGGCGGAAGGCAATGCCCCAGGTGGCCCCGGTGACGTAATGGAACGCGATGAAGACGACGCCGCCAAGGCCGAGGCAGAGCACAAAGTAGCTGACCAGCAGCAGGCTGGGCCAGATGCGCTCGGGAGCGATGAAGAGTCCCACGGCAAGAACGAGCGCGCCGAGAGCGATGAGCACCTGGAACAGACGCGCGAGGTCAGCAGGAAGTTTGAACTCGGAGTATCCATTGATCATTGCTTGACTCCGGCTTGCACCGACGAAGGAGGTGCTTGCGCCCCTGCGGGCATTGTCGTGGCTGCTTGCTTCGCGGCTTCGGCGGCCTGCCTCTGGAGCGAGCGCACATAGAGGATTACCTTCCAGCGGTCATCGCGGGAAATCTGTGCGGCGTAAGAAGCCATGTTTTTCTGCCCGTAAGTGACAATGTGAAAAATCTGGCCGTCTTTCATCCCCTCGGCGTGAGGTGCGATGAGCGAAAGCGGCGCGGGGAAACCGCGCTGCGTGACCGTGCCGTCGCCCAGGCCGAGGGGGCCGTGGCAGATCTGGCAGAAATTGACGTACACGAACATGCCGCGGTCGAGCGCGCGGCCGTCGTCGTACGAAAACGGATTCTTCAGTTCCTCACCGGCGCGGAGCGAATCTTCCGGCGTGGCCTGATAGTGCAACGGCATAAACCCGCGCGGAATGGTGCCGGGGACGAGCGGCTGCAAGGTCATGCCGTTGGCCAGATTTGGATTGGGCGAAAAGGCGTTGTAGCGCGGCGAGTGCGCCATTTCCGGCAGAAATTCGTAATTGGTCATGGCCGCATCGCGGCGGCTGGACAGGATGCCGCCCACGGCGACGAGGAGCACGAAAAACAGCAGCACATTGACGAGTTTCCGGTTCATCCGGCGGCCTCCTCGAGGCGCTCCTCGATGCGCACGACGTGGTAAGAATCGAAGAGCCGCTTGACGCGCGAGATATCGAACGCCGCGTCGGATTGCTCCAGCACCAGCACGAAGCGGTGATTGGTGACGTCGTGGCGGATGATCTTCGCCTTCTTGCCGGGGAAGAGTCCGCAGACATAAAGAAACGCGATCACCGTGCTGACGCCGGCGAAGAGCACCATCACTTCGAAGGTGACGGGCACAAACGCCGGCAGCGAATTGAAGGGCTTGCCGCCGACGTTGATAGGCCAGTCCGTGGCGGTGGTCCAGTATTCGAACCACACCTTAGCTGCGGCGCCGAAGAGTCCCAGCGCGAAACAGACGCGCGGCAGTTTGGATGGCTCGAGGCCCATAGCGTGGTCGAGGCCGTGCACAGCGTAGGGCGCGTAAACGTCCACAATTTTGTAGCCGCTCTCGCGAGCCGCTTGCGTGACGCCCATGATGTCGTGCTCGTTATCGAAAATGCCGAGCAGCAGGCGGCGGCTCATGAGCGCACCTCTCCGGTAACGCTGCGGAAAACGCCCGCGCCCGCCAGCGCTGGCTCGCGCTCCGGTGCACCGGCGTGATGGAATCCGCGCGGCTGGCCATGGCTCAGAATGCCCTTCACTTCGGCGATAGCGATCACCGGCACGAAGCGGCAGAAGAGCAGGAAGCAGGTGAAGAAAAATCCAAACGTCCCGGCCAACGTGGCGAGCTCGATGATGGTGGGCGTGTAGCCGGTCCAGTTGGCGGGCAAATAATCGCGATGGAGCGAGGTGACGATGATTTCGAAGCGCTCGAACCACATGCCTACGTTCACCAGCAGAGAGATGATGAAGACGGCCACCACGCTGGTGCGCACGCGGCGGAACCAGTACAACTGCGGGATGAGCACATTGCAGCTCACCATGATCCAGTAGCCCCAGCCCATCGGGCCGAGCGCGCGATTCCAGAAAGCGAACTGCTCGTAAGGATTGCCGGAGTAGAAGGCGGTGAAGAATTCCGTGAGGTACGCCAGCGCGACGATGCCGCTGGTTCCCAGCACGATCTTGCACATAGCCTCGAGATGCCGCGGAGTGATGTAGTCCTCGAGACCCATCGTCTTGCGCGCGACGATCATCAGCGTGAGCACCATGGACATGCCGGAAAAAATCGCGCCGGCCACGAAGTACGGCGGAAAAATCGTGGTGTGCCAGCCGGGGATGACAGCGGTGGCGAAGTCCCAGCTCACAATGGTGTGCACGGAAACCACCAGCGGCGTGGCCAAGCCGGCGAGCAGCAGGTACACCGTTTCATAGCGCTGCCAGGTACGGTAGGAGCCGTCCCAGCCGAAACAGAGGATGGCGGCGAGCTTGCGGCGCCAGCCGGAACCGGTGTGGTCGCGGACGGTGGCGAGGTCCGGCATCAGCCCGAGGTACCAGAAGACTACGGAAATCGTGAAGTAGGTGCTGATGGCGAAAAAGTCCCACACCAGTGGCGAGCGAAAGTTGATCCATAGCGGCCCGCGGAAATTGGGATACGGAAACATCCACATGGCCAGCCACGGCCGGCCCATGTGAATCAGCGGGAAAATTCCCGCGCACATGACGGCGAAAATGGTCATGGCTTCGGCGGAGCGGTTTACCGAAGTGCGCCAACGCTGCCGGAAGAGAAAGAGGATGGCGGAAATCAGCGTGCCGGCGTGGCCGATGCCGATCCAGAAAACGAAATTGGTGATGTCGAAGGCCCAGCCAACCGAGGTGTTGAGTCCCCAGGCGCCGATGCCGGTCTTGAGCTGGTAAGCGATGGCGGTAAAGCCGATCACCATCACCGTGAAGGAAACAAGCAGCGCCAGCCACCAGGCCGTGGACGGCCGGCGTTCCATGGTGGAGCAGATTTCGTCGGTGACCTGCGCCGGTGATTTGTCGCCCGCAATCCACGGCTGGTGCAAGACCGGATGAGCCTCAGCCATTTTTCTTTTCCCCTTCGTCTTCCGCCCGGTTGCGGACGATTTTGAGATAGCCCACGGAAGGCTGGAAGTTGAACTCGCCGAGCACGGCGTAATTGCGGCCGCTGCGTAAGAGTTGTGAGACGCGGCTCTTGGGGTCGTTGCGGTCGCCGAAGACGATGGCATGCGCGGGGCAAGACTGCTGGCAGGCGGTCTGGATGGCGCCGTCGGCGACTTTTTCTCCGCGCTGCTTCGCTTCAATCTTCGCGGCCTGAATGCGCTGGACGCAGAAGGTACATTTCTCCATAACGCCGCGGGTGCGCACAGCGACGTCGGGATTGAGCGCCATGTTTTGCAGCTTGTCGTCGTGCGGGTAATCAAACCAGTTGAAGCGGCGCGTCTTGTAGGGACAGTTGTTGGCGCAATAACGCGTGCCGACACAGCGGTTGTAAATCTGCTGGTTCAGTCCTTCCTCGCTGTGGACGGTGGCAAGAACGGGGCAGACGGTTTCGCAGGGCGCGTGGTCGCACTGCTGACACATGAAAGGCTGATGAGCGACGTCGATCTGGCCTTCTTCGCCGGAGTAGTAACGGTCAATGCGCATCCAGTGCATGGAGCGGTGCCGCTGAATTTCATCGCGGCCGACGACAGGAACATTGTTTTCCGCCTGGCAGGCGATGACGCAGGCGGAACAGCCGGTGCAGGCGCTCATGTCCACCACCATGGCCCAGTGATGGCCGGTGGAGGGATGGTCGGCGGGCCACATCTCGTGGGCCGGGGCTCCGTGCTCTTCGTGATGGCCGACGGCTTCGCCCCGCAGCAGCGCCGACCAGGTGGTTTCCTGAATGATGGGCCTGCGATTGACGCCGGGCAGCTCGAGATTCTTCGGCACGGTGATGGTGTTCTGGCTCTGCGTGCAGGCGAGCGCGCGGGTGCCGCCGGTGCGCGTGACGCTGACGTCTGCGCGCGAGTAACGCAGCTCTCCATCGCGGAGTTCGGCGAATGGCGCGGCGTTTTTCCCAACCTTGCCGTCGTCGCCGATGCTGAGTTTTGCGAGAATCCAGCTCGGACCGATTTTCTTGAAGCGCTCGGAAAGAATGCTGCCGTAGCCGAGCGCGACCGCGACGACGGAATCGTGCTGGCCGGGCTGCACATACGCCGGCAGCTCAAGCGATTTCTTCGCATCGGCGGGACCCAGGCTGATGCGTACCAGATCGCCTTCGGCGACGCCAAGCTTCTTCGCCGCGGCGGGAGAGAGCGACGCGTAGTTGTCCCAGGTGACTTTGGTGATGGGGTCGGGGAGTTCCTGAAGCCACGGGTTGTAGGCGTGGCGACCGTCGAGCAGGCCGACCTTGGGATACAGCACGAGCGAGAGCGCGGACGAGGCTTTTGCTCCGGCCAGCGGCTGAACAGCCGCGAGTTTGAACGGCTGCACGCGCGTTTTTTCCGCTTCGACAATGGCGAAACCGTCGTGCACGGAGCGGTCCCAGAAAGTCTGGAAGGTTTTCTCGGATTTCTGCCGGGCGAAGACGTCCTTCTGCCAGCGCTCGCGCAGCAAATCATAGGAGGATTTCGGCACGCCCATCCAGGCGGCCAGCGTTTCGATCAGCGGCCGCACGTTTCCCAGCGGACGAATCGCCGGCTGCGCGAGGCTCACCACACCGGCAGCAGCTTCTGCGTCGTCCCACGATTCCAGACGATGCGGCAAGGCGCAAACGAAGCCGGCAAGCGCGGAGGTTTCATCGGGGCGTTCAGAGAAGCTGACCACCAATGGACCTCTTTTGAGCGCGGCTGCGAATTCGTTGCCGGAGGGGAGATCGAAAACGGGATTGACGCCAGTGATGAACAGCGCGGCCACTTTGCCGGCGCGCAGCTCGTCGAGGAGCGCGGCGAGGGCGGAGTCGCTGCCCTGGCGCTGAAACGACGGCTTTTCGATATCGAGCGTCGAGCCGTAGTTGCCAAGCAAGTGATTGATGAAATTGCAGAGGGCTTGCGCGGTGACTTCCTGCTCCCCGCAAACCACGAGACTCTTGCCGCGGGCTTCCCAGAGGCGCTTGGCCAGCTCGTCGAGTAACTTTGCGGGAACAGACGATTCCTCGAGAGCGCTCCAGGCAAGTGAAACGCCGGCCTCGCGCGCGAGGCGCTGCGCAAGGTGCGCCATCACCAGCCCGAGCTCGGCCGGCGCGACGCGGACGCGGTGGTCGGCCTTGCTGCCGGTGACGCTCATGCGCGACTCGAACTGCACGTGGAAGCTCATGCGCGGCGGCGTGGCGTCAGAATTGCGGCCGGCGCGGTAACCGGCGGTGAATTCAACCGGAGAGATCCACGTGCCGAGGAAATCGGCGTCGAAGCTGACGATGACTTCGGCGAGGTCGAAGCGGCAGCGCGGCAGAACGCGCGCACCGTGCGTGCGCTCGTGCGCGTCGAGGATGGCGGAGCTGGATAGCGGATCGTAGACGACGTGGTGCGCGTCGGAGAAATTCTTGAGGAAGGCGCGAATCTGCGCGCGCGTGGTGGGGCTCGCGATGCTGCCGGTCAGGAAACGGACGGCGCCCTTGTTCGCGCGGACAGTCTGCAACTGCGCGGCCATGGCGTGGTCGAGTTCGTCCCAGGTGGTTTGCTTGCCGTGCATCTGTGGCTGGAGATAGCGCGAAGAATCGTAGAGGCCGAGGAGCGAAGCCTGTCCGACAGCGCAGAGTCCCCCGCGCGTGACAGGATGCTCGGGATTGCCCTCGAGCTTGATGGGGCGGGAGTCGCGGTTCTTCACCAGCATGCCGCAGGCGGCGCTGCAGCCGTCGCAGGCGGAGGCGTAGAAGTACGCTTTGCCGGGAATGATTTCTTCAGGCTGAACGAGAAATGGAATGGCCTTTTCGACCGGAGCGCGGCTGCAGCCGGCGAGCGTGGCGACGGCGACCGCAAAGCCGGCGGTCTTCAGAAAGTCGCGGCGGTCGAAGCCATCGGAAGAAGCGACGACAGGTTCAGAAAATTCATCTCGGGCGGCGTCGAGAAACTTTTCCTGGGCGTCGCGCTCTTCCGGGCATTTCCAGTACTGCTTGGAGTGCGTGTCCGACATAAAGGATCCTGTGACTCAGTAGTGGCACGTCGAGCAATCGATCGGGGCCTTCACCGCTTTGCCGGCCACTCCGGTGCGGTTGGCGTCGCGATGGCAGTTGACGCACCAGCCCATGCTCAAGTCGCCGGTCTGCTTGACACGCTCCATGTTCTCCACCGATCCATGACACGACTGGCAATCCACGCCGGCGGCGACGTGCGGGCGATGATCGAAGTAGGCGAAATCGGGCACATTGTGGACTTTGTTCCACTGAATGGGCTGCGGCTGGCGCGCGGCGTCCGGCTGCAATTTATCGTTCAGCGCGAGCGCGGTATAGAGCTTCTGGATTTCCGGCGAAACAATGTGTTGCGGCGGGCGCTTTTCCTTCTCCGCTTGCGCATCTTCCGCGCGAATGACGCCGATGGGCGCGGTGACCACGCGGTGGCAGTTCATACAGACGCTGGCGGCGGGGATGCCAGCGTGGCGGCTCTTCTCCGCGCCGGAGTGGCAGTAAAGACAGGCAATCTGCATCTCTCCCGCATGCAGGCGATGCGAGAAATTGATGGGCTGAACTGGCTCGTAGCCCTGCTGGTTGCCGGGAAGATGAATCGCGCCCATCCACGGCGCGAGCGTCACAACGGCCCCGAGAAGACCCACCACAAGGACGATCGTAGCGATTCGGCCGCTCATGCGACACTGCCTTCCAACGGATTCCGATGAATGAACAGATGGGTCACCGCGCGGAGATATCCCAGAAATGTGAGGAGCCATGCGGCAATGGCAATGAAGACGAAATAGCGCGGGATCCAGAAGATGAAATCGAGCTGGGTGACTTCGGCCAGGCGAAATGTGCAGGCCGTGTACATGCCCAGAGGAAAGACCATGCCCCAATAAAGCGGATCGTAGTGCGGCTTCAGCTTTTTGTAGCCATGGCGCCAGACCGCCAGGATCACCAGCATGGGAATCCACCACGTGGCGGTAGCCCAGTAGAACAACGTGAAGCCTTTCATGAACGGCACCATCGCTTCCAGCAGTGGAATGCCCGCGGAGTTTTTGATGAGCAGGGTGCCCGCCAGGGTGGAGATGGCCATGGCGCCCATATTGATCCAGTAGTGGGCCATCAGGTCCTTGGGCGAGAGGCGGAAAAATGTGTAGCGGTAGAAGATGAGCGAGATCATCCAGATGTACAGCATCCCGCCGCAGAGCCAAAGGACCAGCGAAATGAACATCTGGATTCTGCCGGAGTCCCCCGGAAAGGCGGGAAGAAGCTGCGCGCCCAACAGGCTGACGGATTGCGTGGCCACCACTCCCACCAGCCAGCCGCTGTGGATGCCTTCAGCGAGCGTGGGCTTTTCTTCCTTAATGGTGAAGGCGGCGAAGACGGCGTAATTAAAAACCAGCCAGAGCGCCGCGGCCACTACCCAGAACACTTTGCCGACGCCGAAGGCGCCAAAGAGAATCACAAACTGGCTGCCGACTACGGCCGTGCCGGCGACGGTGGTGAAGAAACCAACGCCGCGATTGTGGTCCGACAGGTCTTGCAAGAAAGCCCGCGGGAAAAAGAGGATGCGCGCCAATGTCATCAGCACAAGCACCGCATAGACCATTACGTTCAGCCCCACGAGCAGGCGGCCGAACAGCTTCATGCCGGTGAGATGCGCGGCAATCGAGACGATTCCGGTGGCCATCACCATCGAGAAATAGGCGGGATGAAGACACTGCACTTGTTCGCGCAGCACACCGAGCACCGGGCGGACTCCCCGCGCCGCGGCCGGAGCCACCGCAGCACCCGCCGCCGGAACCGCGAGCAGAAACGGGTTTGCGCCCAGCTTAGGCATTCTTAGGCGCTCCATACTGTGGACCTTGCGGCGCGACGGGCGCAAGCGGCGCGGGAACCGCCACGGCCGGCGCAGGTTCACGCGTGTACTTGAGAATCCACGCCATCGAGAGTGAAAACAGCGCAAGGAATACAAACACGATGAATCCGATGGTGTAGCCCGGGCGCCCGAGGTCGCGAACCGCAAAAGCCATCACGGGCGGGATCACAAACCCGCCGAAGGCGCCGAGCCCGCCGACCCAGCCGGCCGCTCCGCCGACCGCCTGTGGCACCATTTGCGGCACCATCTTGAAGACGGCCGCATTGCAAATTCCCATGCCGAAAGCCATCAACACTTCACCGGGCAAGGCCAGCTCGAATTCGTGTGAGGTGGTCATCACCAACGCGCCCGCCATGAGAATGAAGAGCGCAAGGATGGCGGTGTTTTCTCCTCCTTCGTTCAGTTTGTCCGACAGTACGCCGCCCACGATGCGGATGACGGAAGTGAGGATCGAAAACAACGCAGTGAGGAAGCCAGCGGCCACCGGGCTGACTCCGTGATAGGAAGTCCAATAAATCGGCAACCAGGCAGTGAGAGCAATGAATCCGCCAAAGGTGGTGAAGTAAATCCACACCAAGCCCCAGGTCTGCCACACGCGCGCGGAGAGGCGAAGACTATCCACAAGAGTGCCCTTGGGGAAAAGCTCTTCGCCCTGTGCGCGGGCTTGTTCGTGCGCCTGGGCGGCGGGAACACCCGCTTCCATCAACTGGAAATACCAGGCGTTCTTCCCGAACGTGAAGTAGAGCCCGGTGCCGACGGCCAGAAAAACCAGCCAGGACAAGTAGGAGCCGGCAAGGCCCAAGCCTACCAGCGCCATCGGAACGATCAGCGTGAAGATGCCCGGCGCGACGTTGCCGATGCCAGCGAAGAGCGCCAGCGCGCGGCCCTGGCTGCGCTGGGGAAACCAGTAGGAGACCTGGCTGATGCCCACCGAAAACGTGGCAATGCCGCATCCGCACAGCATGCCGAGCAGCAGCAACACCGGAAACATGCCGGCCGTCAAGTGCGCGGGATAAGCGAACCGGGCCACCAGCGTCAGGCCCAGCATGCCCACGACGGAGAGGCTCAACAAAACCAGGAAGGGCTTGCGGCCGCCCGTGGTATCCACCCACGCCGAAAAAGGAATGCGCAGCAAGGATCCGGAAAGGGCAGGGACGGCAACCAGGAAGCCGATGGCCATGGGGCCGAGGCTCATCACCTCCTGGAACTTTTTTGCTGTCGGGCCGAACAACGCGACGGCGGCAAAACCAAAGAAGAATCCCAGCGTGGCAGCGTACAAAGCCTGTGTGGGTGTTCCTTTGAGTTGACTCACGGTACGAACTCCTTCGAGCTAACGCTGCGCAAACGGGTTGATGGCCTCCCGGTACCAGCGGACCACCTGCGGTTTGCGCCAGAGATAAGGATTGGGGACAACCAGAACGTGCACCAGACGCGTGAAGGGCGCGAGGCCAATCATCACGTAGGCGGACGCGATGTGCAGCTTGACGGCGAAAGGCAGGGCGACCACGTAGGACACGTCGGGCGAAAATTTGACCAGCGACCAGAGATACGGCGCGGCGATGCCCGCGAACCATGAGGAGCCCCACGGGTGAAAGACAGCGACGTACACGCCGCTGGCCACCTGGATCAACAGCAGAACGAAGACGTGCCAATCGAGGATGCTGGTGACTTCGCGGATTTTGCTCATAGTCATGCGCCGGATGATGCAGCCGGCCAGGCCGATCAATGTGAGCAGTCCGAAAATCAGCGCGGAAATCTCCAGAATGTACAGGCGCAGCGGGCGGCTGTTCCACAGCAGGACAGAACGCGGGACAAGAAAGGCGATCACGTGGCCGGTGAGCACGGTGATGATTCCGTAATGAAACGGCACCAGGCCCCAGAAGTGCTGCTGATTTTCGAGGAACTGCGAAGAAAGGCTCGAATAGGTGTATTGCGCTTTACGGTACCGCATGATGGTGCCCACGAAGAAAACGAACATCACCATGTAGGGCAGCACCACGAAAAGAAATTGGTCGAGACCGGTAACAGCCGTGTTCATTGCAGTTCACTCCCTTGCAGCACGCGCAGAGCGGGCGCGGCGGCAGTGCTTTCCAGCAGCAGGTCGCCATAGCAGGCACGAAGCAAAGCGGCCAGCGCATCCAGCACATTCTTGAAGGCGTTCGATTCGTTCTTGTCGGCGAAGCCGGCGCGCATCTTTTCGAGCGCCGGGAAGACGCAAGCCACGGCAAATTCTTCGGATTCGTCCGCAGGCATGCGGCCGAGCACTGCGAGGACGTGGGTGATGTGGTCGGGCAGCTCTCCGGATTCCGCGACGCCGAATCGCCGGAGCTGCTGGCGCATCTTCACGAGAAAAGTGCCCCGGTCATAGTTCTCGCCGAAGAGGTGCCAGCCGACTTCGAGCGAGCGCACCGGATTCATGTCGAAGGTCTGAATGAACAATTCCTGGAGCGACTCGACGGAGAAATTTCGAATCTGTTCTGCAAAATGCGCCAGCAGGAGTCCAGCTTCCCCATCCACGGCCGCGAGCGCCCTTGCGGCGCGCGTGACGCGCTGGTGATAGTCGTCGCCCGGGTAAACGAGCAGGCTGGCGAGGGAGTCGTAGATCGAAGAGGTTTCCATCACATGCCTCGCTGCGGACCGGTGAGGAAGCCGAAGCCCACGCCTTGCTTGTGTTCTTGAGGATCCCCGAACATTTCGATGGCTTCCTCCCGGTGCGCGGCGGGGATAACGAAGCGATCGTCGAAGGTGCACAACGAGGTGAGTCTGTAGATTTCGTCGGCTTCAGCAGGCGTACAGTCCGCTTCGGTGAGCATTCGCTGGGCCAGGGCCATGTCCACATCGCCGACCGTGAGCGCGCGGCGGTACCAGCGCACCGCCTTCTGTTTCTTGAGCGCGTAACGCACGTGCGCTTCGTGCCCGGCTCCGAACAAGTTGGCCAGGAATTTCATCGGGACGCGCGCGTCTTCGATGTCGTGAAACAGGTCCTCGGAATTGTGCGCGACCGCGTTGCCTTCCCGGTGCGCCATCACCGGCGACATCGGCGGCACGTAGAACAGCATGGGCAGCGTGCGGAACTCGATGTGCGGCGGCAGCGCCACTTTCCAGATCTTGACGTATTTATAGACCGGCGATTTTTGCGCCGACTCGATGGTGGAGTCGGGGACGCCGTTCGCGTGGGCCGCGGCGATCACGGCCGGGTCGTTGGGGTCGAGGATGAGCGAGCGCTGGCCTTCGACGAGCTGCTCGTCGGGGAGCTTGGCGATTTCTTCGAGACGCGATGCGTCGTAAAGCAGCACGCCGAGATAGCGGATGCGTCCCACACAGGAGTGGAAGCAGGCGGGCGCCTGTCCGGTCTCCACGCGCGGAAAGCAGAGGATGCACTTCTCGGACTTGCCGGTGGACCAATTGAAGAAAACTTTTTTGTAGGGGCAGGCCGCGATGCAGGAGCGCCAGCCGCGACAGCGCTTCTGGTCCAGCAGCACGATGCCGTCTTCGCCTCGCTTATAGAGCGCGCCCGAGGGGCACGCGGCCACGCAGCCGGGATTCAGGCAGTGGTTGCAGATGCGCGGAAAGTAGAAGAAGACAAGGCGTTCGACGGCGAAAAGCTGCTCGCGCTGCTCCGGCGTGAGCCCGGCGAGATTGGGATCGTTGGCGGCATAGATGGGCGAACCGCCGAGGTCGTCGTCCCAGTTAGGGCCGGACTCGATGTTGATGAACTCGCCGGTGACCATGGAAACCGGCCGCGCGGTGGGCTGGTCGGAGCCTTCCGGCGCGGTGAACAGGTGCTGATAATCGTAGGTCCACGGCTCGTAATAATCGTCCATGGTGGGCATGTGGGGATTGTGGAAGATGTTGAAGATCACCTTCCGCTTGCCGGTGGACTTCAGGCTGAGGTCGCCGTTATTGACCTCCCAGCCGCCGGCGTAGCGTTCCTGGTCTTCCCAGCGGGTGGGATAGCCGGTGCCGGGCTTGGTCTCGACGTTGTTCCACCACATGTATTCAGTGCCGCGGCGATCCGTCCAGATGTTCTTGCAGGCGATCGAGCAGGTGTGGCACCCGATGCACTTGTCCAGATGGAAGACCATCGCGATTTGTGAGCGGACGTCCATGATCAGGCTCCTTGAGTTACCACTTCAGCTCGGGCAGCTTGCGCACGAGCACGTGCGTATCGCGGTTGCAGCCGACCGGGCCCCAGTAGTTGAAGTGGTAGGTGAACTGCCCGTAGCCTCCCACCATCAGGTTGGGCTTCAAGCGAACGCGAGTGAGACTGTTGTGCCCGCCAGCGCGGCGATGGCCGCGCAACGGCGACGTGGGTACAGAGTAGGTGCGTTCCGGTGAGTGATACTGGATGCAGATGCCGCGCGGAATGCGCGCGCTGACCACGGCGCGCGTGCATACAACGCCGTTGTCGTTGTGCACCTCAACCCAATCGTTATCGGAGATGTCGATGTCCGCGGCATCTTTGTCATTCATCCACAGCGGCTCGCAGCCGCGGGAGAGCGTGGTCATGCGCTGGTTATCGCCATAGGTGGAGTGGATGTGCCACTTGCCGTGCGGCGTGAGGTAATTCAACGTCTTGGTCGGGCCGACTTCCTTGCTGAATCGGAGATCGGAATACTGCGTCGGCAGCGGCTTGGGCTTGTAGGTAGGCAGGTGCTCGCCGAACTGGATGTAGCCAGGGTGGTCCAGATAGAAGTGCTGCCGGCCGGTGAGCGTGCGCCAGGGCACCAGCGCTTCGACGTTGTAAGTGAACGGCGAATAGGCGCGGCCATTTTCGATCAGGCCGGACCACATGGGGCTGTTCACGAAGCGCCGCGGCTGCGATTGCAAATCCTGATAGCTGGTGCGGACTCCGCGGCACTTTTCGGCGAGCTGCACCAGCGGCAGCCCGACTTTCTCTTCCATGTTCTTATACGAGCGGTAGGCGAGCTCGCCGTTGGTGACGGTGGCGAAGTGGAGTATCGCGTTACACACCTGCTCGTCTTCGGCGAGCGACGGAAAAGTTTTGCCCTGCCAGCGCACAGTGGGCATGTCGCGCAGCGCGTCATCGTAGAAGTCCTCGACACCGTAGGACGTGCCGTGAGCGCCGAGGCCGTTCTTCTTCACCAGCTCGCCGAGAGAGATGAATTGGTTGTAGAGGTTCTTGTAATCGCGGGCGACGACGCGGAAGCCGGGCATCGTTTTTCCGGGAATGGCTTCGACTTCGCCCTTGATCCAGTCCTTCATGGCGGGCTGGGCGATTTCCGCGGGGGAGTCGTGCGCCAGCGGCGAGGCCACGATGTCCCACACCGGCTCGGGGAAATGCTTTTGGGCCAGCTCGGAAAACTTCTTGGAGATGGCCTTGAAAATTTGCCAGTCGCTCTTGGATTCCCAACAGGGAGGCACAGCCATCGAGAGCGGATGGATGAAGCTGTGCATGTCGGTGGAGTTGAGGTCGGCCTTCTCATACCAGGTGGCGGCGGGCAGCACGATGTCCGAGTAGAGCGCGGAGGTGTCCATGCGGAAGTTGAGGTCCACCACCAGGTCCATCTTCCCCTGCGGGGCGTGCTCGTGCCAGACGACTTCCTTCACCGAATCCTGGGCCATGTCTTCGGCAATGGTGTTCGTGTGCGTGCCGAGGTAGTGGCGGAGGAAATATTCGTGTCCCTTGGCGCTGGCCATCAACGCGTTGCCGCGCCAGATGAACCACACGCGCGGCCAGTTTTCCGCAGCATCAGGATCTTCGACCGAGAATTTCAGCTTACGAGATTTCAATTGGCTGACGACGTCCGCAACGATGCTGGATTCGTCTTGCGCACCTGCAGCGGCTGCTTCCTTCACGATATCGAGCGGGTTCTTGTTGAACTGTGGGTAGAACGGCAGCCAGCCATTGCGTACCGCGCGGACCTGCACGTCCATGGTATGGCCGGTGGCGATGGAGCCAGCGGGCTGGTTGGGCGGCACGGTGTGGTAATCGGTGAATTCCTTTTCGTAGCGCCACTGGTCGGTGTTGACGTAGTGCCAGCTCGGCGCGTTTTGCAAGCGCACGGCCGGGACCCAGTCGCGGCCGAATGCGATGGCTGACCAGGACTCCATCGGCGCGAGTTTTTCCTGGCCGACGTAGTGCGCCAGGCCGCCGCCGTTGACTCCGATGCAGCCGCAAAACATCAGCGCGTGAATGCCCGCGCGGTACATCAAATTGCCGTGATACCAATGGTTGATCCCGGCGCCGATGATGATCGTGCACTTGCCTTTGGTGAGCTCGGCGGTGGTGGCCCACTCGCGCGCAAAGCGGATCACCAGCTCGCGGTCCATGCCGGTGTAGATCTCGGACCAGGCCGGGGTATAGGGCTGGCTCTCGTCGTTGTAGTCCTTGGGATAATCGCCGTCGAGGCCGCGGCCGACGCCATACTGCGCCATCAGCAGGTCGTAGATGGTAGCCACGGTGACGCTCTTGCCGTCCTTCGTTTTGATCTTCTTGACGGGCACGCCGCGGCGTATGGAGCGGCCTTCCGCGAAGTCGTCCAGCTCCACCTGCACCACGCCGTCGTTCTGGGGGAGGAAGGTCAGCGTGGGATCAATGTCGGAACCGTCCACGCCGTCCTTCAGCAGCAGGTTCCACTTCCCTTTTTCCTTGCCCCAGCGGAAGCCGCTCGAGCCCATCGGCATCTTGGGCTTCGCGGTGGCGGTGTCCCACATAAGGAATTTCCAGTCGCCGTTTTCGACGCCGGTGTAACCCTCGAGGCGATTTGCGCGGAGAAGCTGGCCAGGACGAAACGCGCCGCCCTTCGCCTCCAGCTCAACGAGGTACGGCGCGTCGGTGTATTTCTTCGTATAGTCGATAAAGTACGGCGTCTGCTTCTGGTGATGCGCTTCGCTGAGCAAGACGTGATTGACGGCCATCCACCACGCGCCGTCCTGACCGGCGTTGATGGCCACCCACTCGTCGGCGTACTTGGCCACCTGGCTGAAGTCCGGTGAGAAGACCCAGAACTTCGAGCCGTTGTGCCGGGCTTCCGCGGCGAAGTGGCAGTCCGGCGTGCGCGTCATGTTGAGGTTCGCGCCCATCGAGACGATGAGCTTGGCGTTGAACCAGTCGGCCGATTCGTGCACGTCGGTCTGCTCGCCCCACACTTCCGGAGAGGCCGGGGGCAAATCGCAGTACCAGTCGTAGAAAGAAAGCGAAATGCCGCCCATCAATTGCAGCATGCGGGAGCCCGCGGCGTAGCTGATCATGGACATCGCCGGAATGGGTGAAAAGCCGGCGATGCGGTCCGGGCCGTGCGTTTTGATAGTGTGGAGGTTTGCGGCGGCGATGAGCTCGAGCATCGTGTCCCAGTCGGCGCGGCGAAAGCCGCCCTTGCCGCGGGCTCGTTGCCAGCGGGCGCGCGCTTCGGGGTTTTCCACGAGCGATTTCCAGGCGTCCACCGGGTCGGCGTGTTCGAGGCGGGCTTTCTTCCACAGGTCGAGCAGCGCGCCGCGGACGTAGGGATACTTCACGCGCAGCGGGCTGTACAGATACCAGGAAAACGAAATGCCGCGCTGGCATCCGCGCGGCTCGTACGGCGGAATGTCGGCAGAGAGCGCGGGATAATCAAGGCCCTGCATCTCCCAGGTCACGATGCCGTCCTTGACGTGAATCTGCCAGGTGCAGCCGCCGGTGCAGTTCACGCCGTGCGTGCTGCGCACCACTTTGTCGTACTGCCAGCGGTTGCGGTAGAACTCCTCCCAGCTCCGCAGGTTCGGATCGTTTTCGTCCTTAATCCAATCCAGTGCGCTTTTCCGCTTCATCACTTACCTCCTGTGGTGAGCGAAGCCGAACCACGTTCGAATTCGCCGCGCACCAGAGCCCGGCGGACGCTCCGGAAGCGCCCGCGCCACACGGTGCCGAACGTGACCAGCCCGGCAACGGCTCCGCCGAGACCAATGAGAAAGAAATTCAGCAGTGGCACGGCGTCGGCCTCGCCACTGCGGGCCGCCGCATCCTCCACCACGGAGAGCAGAGCGAAGGCTTCGTTGGGTTCAATCGGATGCTGCTTGAAGATGGAGTTCATGGTGGGAGTCGGTGGCGCGGAGAGCCAGGAGCCGAGTGCCTTACGCCCGCCGAGCCGCTCGTAGACGCGCGTCAGGTCGTACTGCGGCGCGGGTGCCAGCCGCCCACCGCCGAAACTCCCGAGCGTGCCGACGGTGTGACACGAGATGCAAGCCGGCCCGCCTTTGGTGAGCTGCTGTTCGCCCGAGAAGAGCGCGCGGCCCAAAACTAAATCCGCAGCGGTGTAAGGGCGGTCGCTGAGTCCGCCTCCGCCCCAGATCCGCCCGGCCTTCGATTCGGCCTCGATGAAATCGAGAATTTCGTTCAGGCGGGCGTCGGTGAGGCCCTGCGGCGGCGGCATCACCACGCCATTGGCAGCCTGCAACAGTTTCAATGCATATGGGTCGCCGCGGTCGATCATCGCGCGGGGATTGGGCACGTACTGCTTCAGCCAGGCGCGGTCGCGCCGCGTGTGCACGTTTTTCAGGTCCGGGCCGGCCAGGCGGCCGGCGCCAATCGTGTGGCAGCTCGAACAGTTCTGCTTGAAGTAGGTCGCCGCGTCCTGCGCTTGCGCTTGACCCGCGCATGCAAACAGCAGGATGAAAGCGGCGAAGGCCAATGAAAACCGAATGGCCGCGGAAGGAAGGTTCACGGACCGATGATTTCGGGAGGAATGCTGTCGAGGACTCATGACGATTTCTGCCTCTTGCTTGCTTTGTGTTTGGATTTCGGACGGGGTGCCGCTGCTGGAGTGACGAGGTCGGCTGCCGGAATGAAGCGTTGTAATTCGTGCGACACCCGGACGACCATTTCCAGCGAAGGCAAACGGACACTTGACCTGCATTCGCCCGCACTGCTCGCCGGCCGCGGACAAACGGGAAGAAGTCCAACTCATAGCAGCCTCCGGGTGGAGCGCGCTGGGGCATGGGCCAAGTTCGCTACCGTAGTTTGTTCCAGCAAATTCGTAATCTGTCCGCGAATGTCTTTCCACTGGTCGTGCAGGGGACATGGGGCGTTTTCATCGCATTGCGAAAGGCCCAGCACGCATCTCCCAACTGTCTGCTCTCCATCGGTAGCCGCCAACAAGTCTTGGAGTGTGATTTGATCCGCAGGGCGGGCCAGCTCATATCCGCCGCGCAAGCCCTTGAACGATCGGACAATTCTTTGCCGGACCAGTCTTTGCAAGATCTTCCACAAGAAGGGCATGGGGATTTTTTCGGCTCGCGCTATTTCTCGGGCACCGAAGACGGTGCCTGCGGGCTGCTGTGCCAAGAACGTAATGGCCCGGATGGCGTATTCGGTGGAATGAGAAAAAATCACCTTACTAGACTCCCGTATCCAGTAGGAATGGACACTGCTTGGCCGTTCCTAAGTGCTGATTTTTCACACATTCGCTGCGCGAAAAACCACACACATGCGTGATTTCTTCTGCTCAGCTGGCAATTACACTGGATATCGATGTCCAATTCTCCGCTAAACCCTTTCTTCTGAATCGCCCGCTTCTTTTTAGCTGTTTTTAGGGATGGCAATCTGGATGCCACATTGCGGGCCGTAATTCAGTTGCATTCGGGATGCGAGAAAAGACGGAAGGGGTCTCAATGAAGACAGCAACGGAGATCTTGCGCCAAGAACATGACGCCATTTTGCGCATGTTGGACGCCACGGAAGAGGTTGCTCGCCGGCTCGGAAATCGTGAGAGCGTCGAGCCGCAAGTTCTGGAGCACCTGCTCGAGTTTTTCCGCCTCTTCGCCGACCGCTGCCACCACGGAAAGGAAGAGGACTTGCTCTTTCCGCTACTAGAAAAGAAAGGCATGCCGCGCGGCGGCGGCCCCATCGGCGTCATGCTGATGGAGCACGACCACGGCCGCGGGCTGATCGGGCAGATGGCCTCGGCAGGGGAAGAGTATGCGACAGGGGATTCCTCGGCGGGCTTGCGCTGGGCTGCCGCGGCGGCGGACTATGTCGAACTGCTCCGCGAGCATATCGCCAAGGAAAACGAAGTCCTCTTTGTCATGGCGGAACGCATGCTCACTCCAGCGGAACAGCAGGAGCTGGCCGTGGCGTTTGAGAGGAACGAGACCGAGAAGATGGGCGCTGGAACCCACGAACGCCTGCACGCGATGATAGACAAACTGGTGGCAGAGCTGCAGCCCGCGAACAGGTGACACCACATGAGGTCGTCTGAAAACTCGAGGGACCGCGCCTCCTCCCATTGGACCCCAATGGTTCTTCTGTTCTTGGGCGGCGTGGCCATTTTAGGTATTGCGGGGAGCGTGCTCGCAGGTCCGCCCCCCGCGCCGCAAGGTCAACCGCAAAGCGCGGAAAGCAAGGAGAAACTCAAACCTCTCGAAGTCTCCGTGGAGCTGCGTCAGCGGAACGAGTTTCGCGATAACGCGGACTTCAAACCCGCCGACGATTTTGACCGCTTCCTTGGCCAGCGCATGCGCATAAACCTGCGGGCGCGGCTGCATCCGCGATTGACGTTTTTCATCCAGGGACAGGACGTCTGGGTGATCGAAAGCAACAGCGACAAAGTGATCCACGACCTGGCGACAAATCTCCATCAGGCATATCTTGATTGGAAGCTCTCCGGCACCGACCGCTGGGATTTTCGGGGCGGCCGTCAGGAATTGGCTTACGGAGAGGAGCGACTGGTTGGGACGTTCGCCTGGGACAATGTCGGCCGGTCGTTTGACGGCGTGCGGCTGCGCAACCGCAGCGGAGCGTGGTCCAGCGATTTTTTCTGGGGGCGCATGGTGGACGTGCGCCGCAATGGCGCTCCCGCACGCGCCGGACAACAGGATCTCTCCGGCGTTTACATCACACGCGAGCCGAAGGGCTCACCCGCCCGTGTGGAAGTCTACGGTCTGTTCCTGCGCGACGGCTTGCGGAACTCAGGGGAGATCGCCGGAGTTCCGCGCGAAACGGTTCGCATTGGTACCCTCGGCTTTCGCCGCGTGGTCCGGCCCAAGACGGGCTGGCGGTACTCGGTAGAAAATGCCTGGCAGTTCGGCCAGCGCGGGCCGGATTCACACCGCGCGGCTATGCTCATCAGCACGGGAGGCTATGCGTGGGGCGGGCGCTGGCAGCCCCGGGTCCAGTTCGAGTATGACCTTGCCTCCGGCGACAACAACCCGACGGACGGAAAGTCCCGCGAATTTCACAATCTATTTCCCACCAACCATCCTTTTTACGGCTATGCCGATTTAGTCGGCCTGCGAAATCTTCACGATCTTCGCGGGACTGTGGCGGTCACGCTGCATCCCAAGGTCATCGTGGAACTCGATTACCATCATTTTCTTTTGGCAGCGCAACGCGGGCCATGGAAAAGCGCGAGCGGGCGCGTCCTCGGTTCCGACCCGCTCGGCCGCTTTGGGCGCGACCTGGGCCACGAGGTGGACCTCACCGTGCGGTTGCCGCTGGATAAACATCTGAGCTTCCTGGTTGGATATTCGGCGTTCGTCCCCGGAAGCTTCGCCATCCACAACCGGGGTTCGGAAACTCATCATTTTGCGTACATCCAAACCACATTCCAGTTCGGGCAAAAGCAATAAGAAGGATTTCCCAAGATCCATTCAGCTGTGGTGGCCGCTCGGAATCGAACTTGGGCTCCGCGACTAAACTCAGCCATGAGCGGGGGCGTTACTCTGCATGATGCTTCGTCCGTATGCACTGTGCATGTTGCGCAGCACTTGCGAGCATTTAGATTAGATCAGCCTCCTGGAGTAAATCCAGCAAGTTGGCAAGCAAGGAAGATCCAAGCGCGTATCTCGATAAAACAAATGGTCGGGGCGAGTGGTTTCGATCCACGGACCCCTGCGCCCAAGGAAGGGGCCAATTCGAGTTCTTGGTTTGAAGCGAACTGCCCCCTATGGGGAGGGCCTTCCAGGGGAAGGGGACAAGTCCGCTAGACTCCGCTCTCGCTCAGTGCAAACTGGATCTCTTCAAGTTTTCCGCCAAGGATTCGCCTGAGGTTGTTACAAAACTTGTTACAGAATGCTCCAAGACAGTCACAAACAGATGGAACTTACTCAAATCCACTTTCATGACACTTTGTTGAATTTCAAACCCCTTAGAACACTCTCGCACTTCTTCAAAAATAAATGTACGGCACTTAAACCCCCCCAGTCCTACAAAGGACGTGCGAGTTCGACTCTCGCCCCGGGCACTCATCTCGACGCCAAGCGTAAAACCCCTTGTCCGAATTAGCGGAGCGTCATTTCTAGACCCCGCGCATCATGCTTGACAGGTCGGTTCCGTGCTCCTATCCTCGGCGGCAAATATGTTTTCTCATTCACGCATTGCAGTCAGGGAGGATTCATGAAGTCGAAGAAAAAGCATTCAAAGGCAGGGTCAAGTAAGACCTCCAACATGCAAGCGAGCAGAAAGGCCCGTACGAAACTCGAGGTCACCACGGAATCGGAAAGAAAGGCGCCTGCGCGGATTGGTGACATTGATAGCGGCACCAAAGTCGCCGTTGATCTCTGAAGTGATTGCTCACGGGGCGAGTGGAGCACTCTTCAGCCGCAGGATCCAGGTGACATGAAACCCAGGAGGGGAAAGCAGGAAAGCGCCCCCGCGCCTAACTCTTTGCTCCAAAGTTTCGATATCTGCGTCTTCCTTACAGACCGGAATAAGTTTGTCTCCGCAGGAATTGTCCGGTGCCCGCGCGCCCCACGAACAAATTGTTCTCGATCACCACTCGCCCTCGAGACATCACCAACTTCGGCGCGCCCTTTGTGCGAATGCCTTCGAACATGGAATAGTCCACGCGCATGTGATGCGTTTTTGCGCTGATGGTCTGCTCGAAGTTCGGGTCAAAAATAATCACGTCCGCATCCGATCCCACCGACACCGTGCCTTTGCGAGGATACAGCCCGAACAGTTTCGCCGGCCCCGTGGAGACGAGTTGCACGAAGCGGTTCAGCGAAAATTTTCCCCCATGCACGCCGCCCGTGTACACGAGGCTCAGCCGGTGCTCAATGCCCGGCCCGCCGTTCGGAATTTTTGTGAAGTCGTCCTTTCCCAACTCCTTTTGCTCCTTGTAGCAGAACGGGCAATGGTCCGTGGAGACCATTTGCAGCGTATCCTTCGCCAGTCCCTGCCAGAGTTTTTCCTGGTGCCACTTTTCCCGCAGAGGTGGCGTGAATACGTACTTCGCGCCCTCGAATCCCGGCGCGTCCATGTTCTCGAGCGAAAGAAAAAGATACTGCGGGCACGTCTCTGCGTACGCCGGCAACCCTCGGTCGCGCGCTTCACGCACTTTTTCCAGCGCGTCGTTGCACGAAAGGTGCACGATATAAACCGGCGCGCCGGCCATCTCCGCCAGCGCAATGGCCCGCGAAGTGGCCTCCGCCTCCGCCGTTGTCGGACGCGTCAGCGCGTGATACTTTGGCGACTTCTTTCCCTCCGCCAGCGCCCGCTGCACGATGACGTCAATCGCGCCGCCGTTTTCCGCGTGCATGCAGATCAACCCGCCGTGCTTCGCTGCTTGCGACATCGCCTTGAAGATGGACCCGTCATCCAGCATGAACACGCCCGGATAGGCCATGAACAGCTTGAAGCTGGACACGCCCTCGCGCACCAGCGCGCCCATCTCCTCGAGCTGCGCGTCTTTCAGGTCGGTGATAATGCAGTGAAACGCGTAGTCCGTTGCCGCTTTGCCGTCGGCCTTCTTCATCCATGCATCGAACGCGGTGCGCAGCGTCTGGCCTTTGTACTGGATGGCAAAATCAATCAGCGTCGTCGTCCCGCCAAACGCTGCGGCAATCGTGCCCGTCTCGAAATCGTCCGCGCTGGTGGTGCCGCCGAAGGGCATGTCCAGGTGCGTGTGCACGTCAATGCCGCCGGGCATGACGAAGCAGCCCTTTGCATCAATGATTTTCGTCGCGCCTTCGGTGGGCAGTTGCGTCGCAATCGCAGAAATCTTGTCACCCACGATGCCAACGTCCGCGGCGCACGTATCCGTCGCCGTCACCACTGTGCCGTTCTTGATCACCGTATCAAATTTCATTGGGCTCCTTTCGGGCGCGGCGAAGCCTTTCTTGTAACGTCCGGCTTTAGCCGGGCATCTTAGCCGTCTTCTGATAGTGCGGCAGAACTTCTCGTTGATAAATCTCCAGCGTTTTTTCCTCTTCGCCGCACATTAAGTAAATATTGAACTGGGTCACGCCCACGCTGTGCAGTTTTTCGAGCTTCTGACGGTGCGCTTCCACCGGTCCCACCAGGCAGAAGCGGTCTACCACTTCATCGGTGACGAAATTTGCGTTGTCACTTCCCACTTCGCAGTGGTGCTGGTAGTCATACACTCCGCGGTTGCGCACGAACGAAATAAGCCCCTCGGGCAAATCCTCTGGCTTGTACTTTGAAATCAAATCCATCACGTGATTGGACACCAGAGCAGGGAACCACCGCACATGCTCCCGGCATTTTTCCAAGTTGGCATCCGCCCACACGGGAGCCGCCGCCATAATCTCGATCTTGCTGAAATCGCGCCCTGCTTCCTTCGCGCCTTCGCGAACAAACCCCACGCACCATGCAATCAGGTCCGGATCCGCAAATTGCAGAATCACCCCGTCCGCAACGCGCCCTGCGCACTTGAGCGCTTTCGGCCCGTAGCCAGCCACCCACACCGTCGGCGCCGTGCCGTTCGACCACGTCAGCCGGGCGTCCTTTCCTTCGTATTGAATCGTGCGCCCCGCATTCAGCGCGCGGAAATCGCGGATGAATTCCTCCATATTTTCGAGCGTCGTGGGCTTCTTTCCCAAGACGCGGCGCGAACTGTCACCGCGCCCGATGCCCAGCACCATGCGTCCGCCGGAGATCAGGTTGAGCGTGGCGAACAAGCTTGCGCAGACCGTCACGTCGCGCACCGCCGGATTCGTTACACACGGCCCGATGCGCAGGCGCTTCGTGTTCGCCGCCATCAGCGTCATCAGCGGAAAGCACTCCTTCCACAGCACGTGCGAATCAAACATCCAGCCGTACTCGAACCCGCACTCCTCCGCCTGCCGCGTCAGGCTCACCACGCGCTCCACGCTGATATCGGGCTTAAGGGTTATTCCGAATTGCATTTCTTACTCCTTCGCAACAAGTAACAAGGCGATCGCGTGATTGTCAGATTGTTCTCTTCCAGCCGCGCACTAAATCGCCCGCTCCTTTGATCTTGCTGCATCCGCACTGGAGCGTGCTCGGAGTTCGCAGGCGATGATTGGAACAGTATCCCGAGGGACCCGGAGTATACAGCGAATCACAGCACTCGTCATGGTTCCCTTCGCACAGGCGCGGTTGAACCGGATTCTGCGCTCGTCTAATAATCCCAACTTCTTAGTCCTATTACCTACGGCTGAAAAGACTTGCAGAAGGACGCCCTACCATTCGCACAGATGGGTCGAACACCCCCTCAATCGTTCTCGAAAAACGCTGAAAGGAAGAAGTTTAAAAGAACGCGGGTCTTGGCAGCAAGCTTGCTCGCTATCTTGCATACAAGTGGAATCATTTCAGCCGTTTTCTTCAAGTGCCCTGTTTTCATTTCGCAGAGCATGTGACCGAAAGGAGTGGTTCCATGAGATTGCCAAGAATTCTCTTTCCAGTTTTGATCCTGGCTTTCCTTACTGCTCCGCTTTGTCTTGCGGATACGATTGACCAGGGCTACTCCGGACCTCCGCTTCCCAACTCTTTTCTTGGCGTTACTTTCCCCGGTGGCCTTGCACAGACCTTCACTGCGGGCTTGAATGGCACGCTGGCAGGAGTCAATCTGGACATCACGGTCACGAACAGTTCGGCGCAGGTCTTGATTACAACTGTCGTGCCGAATCCACCAAACAGTCTCTTCGGGCAACCCAGTTCGACTGTGCTCGGATCGACCACGCTCTCTACAGGCACCTACACACTTTCTCAACTCATCACGTTCCCCCAGGTGATAGCGAGCTTGGCTGGCACGACGTATGCCATTGTGCTCTTGCCTGCGTTCACACCAGCACCAGGCGGGAATTTTGGATCTGTTTCCTGGGTTTACGGAGGCGCAAATGGCGGGGGACCCCTGCCGTTCAACAATTTCACGGGCGGGCAGGCGATGATCGGCTCTTCGAGCTGTGCCGGAGTGGACATCAACGGAAATCCGATCAACTGCCAGCCGCCTCAATGGTTTGTGGTGACCGTCGGAGTGCCTTCTGCCTTTCGCTTCCAGACCCACGTGAATACCGCTCCGGCTGTCCCGGAGCCATCCACCCTGCTTTTGCTCGGCACCGGTGTCGCTGCGCTCCTGGCGCGCCGCAGGCGCTTGAGCTGACTTTTTGAGGAAGCCGAAAAAGACTCGGCCCGGCGAGACAATTCGCTGGGCCTTTCTTTCAGCAGCCGAGCAACAAACAACACAAATCAGGCGGACCGCCGTTCTTGAGCCCATCGATGGAAGACTACTCTGTAGCTTCAGCGGGCGCACTGACCGTCATCAGCGCATAATAGGTGGAAAATCCCACCGCAAATCCCACAAACCACGCATAACTGTACAGCACACGCATCGGCCCGTAGACCAATCCCAAGAACGCTGCGCCGCATCCCGCAGCCAGCGCCGCCAGACCGTTCCAATTGACCCCGCGCGTAAACTCATACTCGCCCCCGCGCTGATAAAGGTCCACGACGGAAAGCTGTTTTTTCCGCAGCAGGTAGTAATCGCAGATCAGGATGCCCGCAATCGGCCCGAGGAATCCCGAATAGCCCACGAGCCACGTTTCTAGGTACGTTTTGTAATTCGCAAGCAATTTCCAAGGCATCATGGCAACGCCGAGGATGCCGGTGATGATACCGCCTGTGCGGAAGCTGATGCCTCGCGGCCATGCGTTCGAAAATGCGTTGGCTGGTGACACAATATTGGCCGCCACGTTTGTCGTCAGCGTGGCCACCACCACGCCTGCCAGCGCCACCGCCACCGCGAAGGGCGATCCCAGCCGCCCCGCCAGCATCACGGGGTCCCAGATGGCCTCGCCAAAAATCGTCACGGTCATGGAGGTCACCGCAATGCCGATGAACGAATAGAGCGTCATCGTCAGGGGCAGCGCCAGACTTTGTCCCAAAACGTGCGCGCGCTGGCTTTTTGCGTAGCGCGTGAAGTCACAGATATTCAGCGCCAGCGTGGACCAGAAGCCCACCATGCCCGTCAGCGACACGACGAAGAACGGCAGGAACTCGCGGAACGTCGCAAATTTTCCCCGCGCGCTGAAGATCGGTCCCCACCCGCCGGCCTTCCTGTACGCCCACGCCAGCAACGCCAGGGAAATTATGATCAGAAATGGCGCGCCATAATCCTCCAGGATGCGGATGGATTCAGTCCCGCGGATGACCACGTACATGTTCATCGCCCAGAACGCGAAGAAGCAGATCCAGATTCCGCCCGGCACGCCGCGCCATCCACTCCACAGCGAAAGCAGAATGGTGTGAATGGCCTGCCCGCCGATCCACGTCTGGATGCCGAACCACCCGCACGCCACCATGGCGCGCGCCACCGCAGGGATGTTCGCTCCGACCACTCCGAACGCCGACCGCGCGAACACCGGGAAGGGAATTCCGTACTGCGCGCCCGCGTGCGAATTCAGAAGCATGGGCACCAGCACAATCAGGTTGCCCAGAAAAATCGTAAAGATTGCCTGCATCGAGCTCATACCACCGGCAATCAGGAGCGACGCCAGCATGTAGCTCGGAATGCAAATGGCCATCCCGATCCATAGCGCCGCAAATTCGTACGCCCCCCACCGCCGCTGTTCTATCGTCGTCGGCGCCAGGTCTTTGTTATAGAGCGCACTCCCGCGGATCGCCTCTAGCTCGGAAGCGCCGGTCTCCCCGGCAACAATGCCCCCTTGTTCGGGCGCAGAGGTCATCGGCTTGTCGATCTCATGAAATCAAACAATTTTGCAACTCCAAGGACACAATTCACGCGCTCACTCAATCACTCAATCAAAAAATCACTCAATCGCTCAATAAATATTCGATTCCCTTTTCCGCCCCGTGTAATCGATATAGACCGTTTTCAGCTCGGTGTAAAAATCAATCGCCACGCGGCCCATCTCCCGCAGGCCGACGCCGGTAGCCTTCATCCCGCCGAAGGGAAGTTGCGCTTCGCCGCCGACAGTTGGTGAATTGACGTGCGTAATGCCCGTCTCGATCTTGTCGATAAACTCGAAAATTTTCGCCGCATCGTTTGTGTAAATCGAACTGGAAAGCCCGTAGCGCACGGAATTCGCTACGCGCAGCGCCTCGTCAAAATCCTTTACGCGGATGATTGAGAGCACCGGCCCGAAGACCTCGTCCTGCGCAAGCGTGCTGTTCCAATTGACGTTGTCAAAAATCGTCGGCGCGACGTAGTAGCCGTTGTAGCCCGGGCCCGTCAGCCGCTCGCCGCCCAACAGCAGCTTCGCCTCTTTCTTCCCAACTTCGATGTAGTGCAGGTCGGTCTTCATTTGCGACTCGTCCACGGCCGGCCCCATGTCCATGCCCGGGTCGAGCCCGTTGCCGGTCTTCAACTTTTTCGTGCGCTCCACCAGCATGGCCACAAACTGGTCGGCCACTTTTTCCTCGACCACCGCGCGGCTCGTCGCCGTGCAGCGTTGCCCCGTGGACGCGAATGCGCCGAACACCGTGGACTCCACCGCCAGCGGCAAATCGGCATCGGCCAAAATGACGATGGGATTTTTTCCGCCCATTTCGCACTGGCACTTTTTCATCTTGCGCGCGCCCTGCGCGTAGAGTTCGCAACCCACTTCGTTTGACCCGGTGAACGACACCGCCTTGACGTCGGGATGCTGGAGCAGTTCGTCGCCCACTTCGCTGCCCGCACCCACCACCATGTTCAACACACCCGCGGGTACGCCCGCTTGCTCAAAAATCTCCGTCACCTTTGCGCCCGTGAACGCCGTCAGCGTAGCCGGCTTGAACACCACAGTGTTTCCGGCCACCAGCGCAGGCGCCATTTTCCACACCGGAATGGACACCGGAAAATTCCACGGCGTAATCGCCGCCACCACTCCTAGAGGCTGCTTAATCGTGTACGCAAAGTTTTTCGGCAGCTCGCTCGGCACGGTTTCGCCGCCGATGCGTCGCGACTCTCCGGCCATGAACTCTAGAATGTTCACCGACTTCATCACCTCTCCGAGTGAATCCTTCAGCGTTTTGCCTTCTTCGCGTGTCAGGATGCGCGCCAGTTCGTCCTTCTGCTGTTCCATGAGGATGGCGGCTCTAGCGATGACACGCCCGCGCACCGGCGCCGGCGTATCCCGCCACGCCGCAAACGCCGCTTTTGCCGCCGCAATGGCCTCGCGCGTTTCTTCGCGCGTCGACAGCGGCACCAGCCCGACCACTTCATCCAGGTTCGCGGGATTGCGCCGCTCGCTGGTTTGCGTGGCCCTGGACTCCATCCATTTCCCGTTGATAAAATTCCTGCAAATTTGTGCTGTTGTCGCCACCGTCGCCATATGGCCCCCTATGAATCCTGCGCAAGCCGAGTTTCGTGTTTAGATGCGGACTTCACCAAAGGACTTGTCGAGGAGCTTGATCGCTTCATCCACGTCCGCTTTCGAAATGTTGAGCATCGGAGAAACGCGCAGCACATTTCCGTACAGTCCGCCCTTGCCGATGAGCAGTCCATTTTCCCGCGCGCGTTCCATCACTTGCGCTGTTGCTTCCGGCGCGGGCTCTTTTGTCGTGAGGTCTTTCACAAGTTCGAGCCCCTGCATCAGCCCCATCCCGCGCACGTCGCCGATCAGCGCATGCTTTTGCTGCAACTCTTCGAGCTTCCCGCGGAAGTACCGCCCTACAGTGTCCACGTTGTCGAGCAAATTTTCTTCTTCGATCACATCAATGGTCGCCCGCGCCGCCACCGACGTCACCGGATTTCCGCCAAAGGTGGAAATGGTCAGCCCCTTAAATGTATCGGCGAGTTGCGCCGTGGTGATCGTTGCGCCGATGGGCACGCCGTTGCCCATGCCTTTCGCCGTCGTAATAATGTCCGGCTCGACTTCCCAATGCTCGATGCCGAACCACTTTTTCCCCGTGCGCCCGAAGCCGGTCTGCACTTCATCGGCAATAAACAGTCCGCCGTAGTTCTTCACAATTTTGAATACCATCTTGAAATATTCCGGCGGCGGAGTGATGAATCCGCCCACGCCCTGGATCGGCTCAGCGATGAACGCGGCGATGGACCCACTTGTGCCTGTCTGAATCAGATTTTCGACGTCTTTCGCGCAGGCTACATTGCAGTCCGGATATTTCAAGGTCAGCGGGCAGCGGTAACAATAAGGATTGATGGAGTGCGAAATCCCCACGCTGATGACGCCGGCCTTGCGCCACGGCGCGTGCGCCGTCACGGACTTCGCCAGCATCGACCCGCCGGAGTACGCGTGCCGCAGCGCCACGATGTCGTAGCTGTTTGACGCCATCCGCGCTAGTAGGATCGCCGCTTCGTTTGCTTCTGTGCCCGAATTTGTGAAAAAACTTTTTTGTAACTTGCCCGGAGTAATCTGCGCCAGCTTTTCCGCCAGGGCCACGATGTGCTCGTTCGGATAGAGCGTTGACGTGTGCTGCAGCTTATCGACTTGCGCTTTGATCTTACTGGTCACCTTGGGATTTGCGTGTCCCACGGAAATCGTCAAGATCCCGCCAAAGAAATCCAGGTACTTCCGCCCGTCAAGGTCCCACAGGTATTGCATCGAACCGCGGTCCGCCACCAGCGGCTTGGCGTAGTAATTCGTCACCGCCGGCCACAAAAACTCCTTGTGCTTACGGATCACCTCTTCGCTGGGAGTTGTGACTGCTTGCGCATTCGTCGTCATGGAAGCCCCTTTTGGACTCTTCGGGTCCAAAGAATCGAAACTCGAAACTCGAAAATTGAAACTGGCCAAATCGGCTGCCGAGTTTCGAGTATCGAATTTCGAGTTTCTTCTTTCTCAGTTAGCCGCGTTCGCCGCCTTCGCCCCTGTCTGCGTGCGCGTGATTTCGCCATACGAATCCGGCCGGCGGTCGCGGTAGAACTGCCACGTGGCGCGTACCTGATCAATTTCTTCCAGGTTCAATTCCGCCACTACCAGCTCATCTTTGTCGCGGCTGGCTTGCACCAGGATTTTGCCGCGCGGGTTGCACACATAGCTCTTTCCGTAAAACTCGCCGATTTTCCACGGCGCTTCGTATCCCACGCGGTTGATGGCTGCCACAAAATAGCCGTTGGCCACGGCGTGCGCGGGCTGCTCGAGTTCCCAGAGATACTCGCTTAATCCCGCCACCGTCGCTGACGGGTTGAACACAATTTCCGCGCCGTTCAATCCCAGGCACCGCGCGCCTTCCGGGAAGTGCCGGTCGTAGCAGATGTACACGCCCACGCGCGCGAACTTCGTCTCGAACACTGGATAGCCGGTATTCCCCGGCGCAAAATAAAATTTTTCCCAAAAACCCGGGTGAACGTGCGGGATGTGATGCTTGCGGTATTTTCCGAGGTAGCGCCCGTCCGCGTCAATGACCGCGGCAGTGTTGTAGAACACGCCGGCCATCTCCAGCTCGTACACGGGCACGACCATGGCCATCTTGTAGCGCTTGGCAAGTTTTTGCATCCGCGTAACTGTCGGTCCGCCCGGCACGCGCTCCGTCAAGTCGTACCATCGCGTCTGCTGCTCGGCGCAGAAGTACGGCCCGTAGAACAGCTCCTGCAAGCCGAGGATCTGCACTTTCTTTTTCGCCGCCGCGGCGATCAGTTTCTCGTGCTTCGCAATCATTTTTTGTTTGATCTGCGCGAGTGTGAATTTTTCCGGCGACCATTCGCAGTGCGCTTGAATCAGTCCGCATCGAACGACACGAGCCATGGCATACCTCTCCCGGGCGTGAGATTCGGAAAGTCTAGTCCCGGACACACTTACGCGCAAGCTGAGTTGGAGGGAGGGTTCGCGCGCGCCGTACTAATCCATCATGATCCGACCAAATTCCCATTCGGGTATCAACGGCCGCAACCCGTGCGGCACGAATTTCGCTTGGCCGTCGAGCGCCACCTCAATTTACAGCGACACATCTGTTCCCATTGCCCGGGCATACTTCGCAGGCAGCGTGGCCAGCAGCATTTGTCTCCAGGTGCCTTTCCGCTATTCGGAGGATTTGGAATCACTGGCAGACAGTACAATCTTCTTCCCTCGATGGTTCATGAGCGGTCCTTAACTGGCCTCGTGAAATGGAGTTGAATGAGCCTGCCCCGTCAGGCTCAAAAAGATGATGACAATTCCGGCTGGTAAGTCGAGTGCCGGGTGCCCAACTTCCGCGTTCGTGCCTTGAATGGAAACTTCCGGCCATCGAGCCGCCAGTCAATGTAGATTGCATCTCGGAGAGGCTTGTACCAGTACCATTTGATTTCGTAGCTCTCATGGTAACGAGCCATTCACCCCGCCAAAGAGGTTCTCGCTTTGCCGAGTTGGCTCTGCCGCACATCATTCATTTCTGCGGTCCGTGGGCGGCTCGTCCCATCTTTTCAGCAACATGGCCGAGTTCAACCTTGACATCGCTTTACGGCTCAAGTACAAGACTTGACCTAGGATTGGAATTCATTTGGGTAGGAGGGGGCGTTCATGAAGCTGGCAATTCGCATTTCCGTCTTTGCTGTATTCTGCCTCGGTCTATGTGTCCTGCCTCTCTCGGCACAGAAGATCACGGGCGACATCACGGGACAAGTTTCGGATCAGAGTGGTGGAGGTGTTCCGAAGGCCACGGTGACGGCCGAAAACACAGCCACCAAACTTATCCGCACCACTACTACGTCCGATTCCGGTGTCTATCGCCTGACCGAGCTGCCTCCGGGCACCTACAAATTGTCGGTCACGGCACAAGGGTTTAAGACCACGGTTCGCGACGCTGTCGTGGCTACCGCGCAGACCACGGATTCTGACTTCACACTCCAGGTCGGCGAACGCACGGACACCATCACGGTCGAGGCCAGCGCCCCGCTCATCGAATACAACGACACACTCAACAGTTATGTCAGCCAGAAGCAGGTGGTGGACCTGCCGCTGGTGGGCCGCGACTTCAATTCGCTCCTCGGCATCACACCCGGTGTTCAGCGCCAGCCCGGCGGCGGATTTCTCGCCGTCAGCATCAACGGCAACCGCCCCTTCAACAATAATTACCTGATCGACGGCATGTACAACAACGATCGTTATTACGGCGACTCGCTGGTTGGCCAGACCGGCGTATTGGGTGTGCCTGCGACGATTCTCCCCAACGACGCCATTCAGGAATTCACCGTGCAGCAGTTGCCGTCTGCCGAATATGGCATTAAAGGCGGCGCCGCCATCAACGTTACGCTCAAGAGCGGAGGCAATGATTTCCACGGCGGTGTTTATGGGTTTTTCCTAACGGATTTTGGGGAGGCCAATAGCGCGATTCACCCGGCTGGCCAAACCGTGAACACTCCCATCAATAATTATCAATACGGCGGCAATGTGGGCGGCCCCATTGTCAAAGACAAGACCTTCTTCTTCGGCTTTTTTGAAGGCCAGCGCAACAAGTCGCTTGCGCCTTACAACCTGACGACTCCCACTCCGACCGATATCACCAACGGCCGGGCCATTGCCGCAGCGGCATTGGGAGTTCTTCCGACAGCAACGATGCCCGGGGATCCGCTCCTGGCGTTGTTCCCTGTCACCGCCTCAGGCTCCATTAATGCCCAGGTCCCTAACATCGCCAGGGGATGGTCCACGAGTATTAAGATTGACCACAAAATGGGCAAAGAGCACAGCCTCTCGGGCCGTTACTATATCGGTGACAGCTTCCAGTCTGCTCCCACCGCCGGATATCAATTGCCAGCTCCGGCTCAGGTGGACATGTTTAACTCCGTTGCTCCCTCTCGCGCACAGCTCTTGGGCGTCGGCTGGACGTACACGCTTGCGCCGAACAAAATCTTGGAAAGCAGGTTCGGGTGGTCGCGCTTCTCGCAGATCATTGACGTCAACAACAAAATTGATCCCAAGAGCCTGGGATTGGATACTGGTCCTCTCGATCCGCTGGACTTCGGCGTGCCCTACGTGTACGCCTACTACGTGAGCAACGGCTACATCGGCGGCGTCGCAGGCTACCCCATTACCACGCGCCCCAATCAGTCCTTTGACCAGTCCGAGCACTTCACGTGGATCAAGGGCAATCACACCTTCAAGTTGGGCGGCAACTGGCAATATGCCTCGACTTTCAGTATCCGGAATCGGTCCCGCTCTTCATTGGTCGTTGCCGGCTACACGGTGGAAGACTCAATTTCTCAGATCCTGACGCTGCGGTTTAGCAGGGCTACCCGGAATTTCGGCACCACCAATCGCCACATCTTCCAGCACTCCTTTGGATTTTATTTCCAGGACGAATGGAAGGTTACGCCGCGCGTGACGATTTCGTATGGCGTGCGCTACGAAATCTCCACCGCGCTGGGCGAAAACGACAAGCAGGGCGCCAATTTTGATCCCGTCCTGGGGCTGGTTACACTCGGACCTTCCTTGAAGGCACTGTATGATAAGGACAAGAATAATTTCGGCCCGCGGGCTGGCATTGCCTGGGATATCTTTGGCAATGGCAAGACCGCACTACGCGTGGGGTACGCGCTGACCTACGACGAGACGAACTTCGGCGCCATCCATGCCCAGCAGGCTTCCTACTTCAATGGAAACCGCACGGGCGCCTTTACCAACATCACGCAGAACAATTTCAGCAAGCGCGTGCCGACTTCGGGTCTTCTTGGGGCACCCGCAGTTACGGCCGGCAATCTGACTGACTGCTCCGATACCAATCTCGTCAACCCGACCTGGATTTGCGGCGGTACGGGCCGCTTCCTCTATGGCGCCAACCCCACGGGCGCTCCGCCGTTTAATGCCTTTGGCGTGGTCCGCAACTTCCAGACTCCGATGTTCCATACTTACCAGCTCAGCATCCAGCAGGAAGTGCTCAAGAACACGGTCCTGACCGTTTCCTATGTGGGTTCAAAGGGCCGTCAACTGCCCCAGGTGCGTGCTCTAAACGCACGACCCATTGGCTGCTTCGGGTTCGCGCCAACCGGAGCTTGCGCGCGGCCATTTGACACTGTTTTCCAGACCGGTGGCCAGCCCACCTTCCTGCAAGTCAACCAACTCACAAACGACGGCGAGTCCGATTTCGACTCCTTGCAGGCCTCGCTCCGCCAGCAGAATTGGCACGGCATCACCACCCAGTACAACTTCACTTGGGGCCACTGCATAGACTTGGGCTCCAACAATCGCGGCGGCGGAAGCACAAATTCTACGCCGTACCAGAACCCGTACAACCCCAGGGGGAATCGTGGCAATTGCAATCACGACGTCCGTAAGAACTTCAATGCCGGCGGCACCTACGCGATTCCGGCTCCCAAGTCTTGGGGTCGAGTGGGCGAAGGCTGGGAAATCGGTACGGTGGTCACTTTGCTCGATGGCCGGCCTTTCACGCCGACCATTGGCTCCCGCGACCGGACGGGTCAGGACTTGAGCGGCAACAACCGCGCCGATTGCCTATCCGCGCCGGTCTACGACACGCGTAATCCTCACAAATACATCGATGTTGCCGCTTTTGTTCAGCCGGCCAACAATACGGTTGGTAATTGCGGCCGGAACATTCTGGTCGGTCCCGGTCTGGCGCAAGTGGATATGAGCGTATTGAAGACCACCCGCATTACCGAGAGGGTTAAGGTGCAGTTCCGCTGGGAACTCTTCAACGCGTTCAACCGGGCAAATTTTGGCGGCGCAGTCGGCAATATCCGACAGACTCCGAATGCTCGGGATACTGGTTTCGGGCAAATCACTTCTACCCCGGATATCTTTAACCCGATCATCTCTCAGGGCGCCCCGCGCGCCATGCAGTGGGTCGTGAAGCTCCTGTTCTGAACGACCTTCCACCTCAACCGGGGAGTCTATCTTCGTGATAGACTCCCCTTTTCATTTATGCGCCGTTATCGAATCGCTGCACTTCTGCTGTTCCTTCTCCCCGGCGCCGCTCAGGCGGCAGACCGCCCGAACATTATTCTGATTACGCTGGACACGGTCCGCGCTGACCGCATGGGCTTTGCGGGCAGCAAGCGCGGCCTAACGCCGCAGCTCGACGCCGTGGCTGCGCAAAGCATCGTTTTTGAGCGCGCCTACTCGCAAGCCCCGCTGACTCCCGTTTCCCATGCCAGCCTGCTGACCGGCACCTATCCGCAGTTCCACAAAGTGCAGGATTTCGGCGCCCGGCTCTCCGACACGCTCCCCTACCTGCCCGCGCTGCTCAAGGGGCAGGGCTATCGCACCGCGGCTTTTGTCAGCTCCATCATCCTTGACCCCCGAAATGGCTTTGCTCCCGGATTTGATCGCGGCTTCGACGTCTTCGACGCGGGCTTCCACCGCAAGCAAAAAGGTGAGACGCGCCAGCAATCTATCGAGCGCCGCGCTGAAGTGACCATCGCCCGTGCGCTAGACTGGCTCGAACATGATTCCCAGGGACCTTTCTTCCTGTGGATTCACCTGTGGGATGCTCACGATCCGTACGAGCCCCCCGCGCCCTACAAAGCGAAATACGCCGCCGCACCGTACGACGGCGAAATCGCCTATCTCGACGCCTCGCTAGGAAAATTCTTCGCGGAGTTGAAGACCAAGCGGATATTCGACGGTGCGTTGCTCGCGGTAACTTCCGACCACGGGGAAGGCCTCGGCGGACACGGTGAAAACACCCACGGAATTCTCCTGTACGACGAAACCATCCACGTGCCCCTCCTGGTCAAACTGCCGCAAGGGAAGAATGCTGGCCTGCATGTAAGGGTCCGCGCTGGCCTCGTGGACGTGGCCCCCACGATTCTCGAAGCCGTCCAAATTCCCGTCTCCTCGCAGATGCAGGGACAATCTTTGTTTCGCGTCATGGGGCTCGCTGCTGCTCCCGACCGGCCATCGTATGCTGAAACAGCATATCCTCAGCGCGCGTTCGGCTGGAGCAAGCTTGCGGCGCTACGCACAGGCAATTACTTGTACGTGAAGAGTCCCAGTCCTGAACTGTACGACACGGTTGCCGATGTTTCGGCAAAACTGAATATTGTGGATCAGAACAAAGCCGCGGCTTCTCGAATCGCCGGACAAATAGAGGATTTTCTAAAACGGACGAGCGGCGGATTGGCGGAATCAAAACAAACCGAGCTGGACCCGAGGACTGCGGAAAAGCTTGCCTCCTTGGGCTACGTCGCCGGCACGAAGGCAGCCTCTGCAACCTCCGGCGTGGATCCCCGGGCGCGAATTTCCATTGCCAACGACATGCACGACGCCAACATCGCCATCGAAAATGGCGAGCACGTAAAAGTGATTCCGGCACTGGAGCGCATCGTCAAGAGCGAACCCCAGATTCAGGTGGCCCATTATTATCTTGGCATGGCGTACGCCCGCGATAAGAATTACGCGCGGGCCATCCCCGAGCTGCACAAAGCCATCGAGCTACAACCTGACGCCATCATGGCGCACTATGAAATGGGCGTGGCCTTGTTTGAAACCGGCGACTGGAAAATTGCCGCCACACATTTTGAAATTGTCGTGGATAAGAATCCGAATTGGGCCGACGCGCGCTTTTCGCTGGCATCCGTCCAGGCTCGCACCGACCGCATTCCCGACGCGCTCGCCAATCTGGTCCTGGTCGTCGAGCAAAAACCCGATCACTATCGCGCCAATCTTTTGCTCGGCCGCATCCTGGCGCTTAAGGGTCAGCCGGATATCGCGCTTCCGTACCTGCAGAAGGCCGCCGAGCTCCAGCCCGATTCCGGCGAAGCCCATGCGTTCCTCGCCGATGCGTTCGAGCGCCTGGGCCGCGCCGAAGACGCCCGCCGCGAACGCGCCCGTGCCGACGCCTTGAAGCGCGCTCCGTCACCCTGAGCTCGTGTTTGTTTCTCCACGCCGCATGAGAAAATTTCGTCTGCCATCGCCGATTCACCGCCGCAGCTTTTCGGCAATGTTTCTTCTTTTGCTCCTCGCTGTCGCGATTTCCTGCGGCTTGGGACGTTCGCCGGTCTCGAAGAAACTCCTCGTCATCGGCATTGACGGCATGGACCCGCAACTCCTCGAGCGCTTCATGGCCGCTGGCAAAATGCCCAATTTTTCCGCCCTGGCTGCGCGCGGCGGCTTCACGCGCCTTACCACCAGCATTCCTCCGCAAAGTCCCGTCGCCTGGTCCAACCTCATCACCGGCATGGACCCGGGCGGCCACGGCATCTTCGATTTCATTCACCGTGATCCGGCCACGCTCGCGCCGTATCTCTCCACCTCCCGCGTCGAGCCGCCCAGGTTTTCGCTCCCTCTGGGAAGCTGGAGGCTTCCGCTTTCGAGCGGTGCCACCGTGCTTCTTCGCCACGGAAAATCGTTCTGGGAAATTCTCGACGAGCATGGCGTTCCCTCCGTGATTTACCGCATGCCCGCGAATTTCCCTCCGGTCAAAACCCGTGCGCGGACATTTTCCGGCATGGGCACGCCCGACCTGCTCGGCACCTACGGCACATTTTCCTTCTACACGGACGATCTTTTCGTCGCCGCTGGCGCCGTCAACGGCGGCCGCGTCTTTCCTGTCACTCTGGAAGGCGGGCGCGTGCAGGCCAAGCTCTACGGACCCTACAACACGCTTCGCAAAGGCGAGCCGCAGGCTTCGCTCGATTTCACCGTCTTCGTGGACCCCGCCGAGCCCGTCGCCAAAATTGTGCTCCCCGATAGCGAAACGATTCTCCGCGAAGGCGAGTGGAGCCCCTGGCTGCGCGTCGAATTCGAATTACTGCCTGTCCTCTCCAACGTCCGCGGCATTTGCCGCTTTTACCTGAAAGAAGTTCACCCGGGCTTCAAGCTCTATGTTTCCCCTGTCAATCTCGACCCCGCCGATCCGGCTCTGCCGCTCTCCACGCCGGAAAGTTATTCGCGCGAACTCGCCGGCGAGCTCGGCCCCTTTCACACGCTGGGCATCGCCGAGGACACGAAAGCTCTCTCCGGCGGCTATCTGAATGACGAGGAATACCTTCAGCAGGCGCGCCTCGTGCTGGAGGAACAGTTGCGCGCTTTCGACCTCGAGCTCTCCCGCTTCCGCTCCGGACTGCTTTTTTTCTATTTCTCCAGCCTCGATCTCAATTCGCACATGTTCTGGCGCGCGCTGGACGAACGCCATCCCGCCGGCAATGTGCAGCTCGCGGAACAGCACGCCACCGTGCTCGAGCAGCTCTATGTCGAAATGGACCGCGCCCTTGGCAAGGCCCTGGCTCGCCTCGACGACCGCACTACGCTTCTCGTTCTCTCCGACCACGGCTTTGCGCCCTTCCTTCGCTCGTTCAACCTGAATGCCTGGCTCCAACAGAAGGGCTACCTTGCGCTCCAGGAAGGCGCGAGCCCCGGCATCGGCTCCGCGGCAGGCGACTTTTTCAAGAATGTTGACTGGTCGCGCAGCCGCGCCTACGGCCTCGGCCTGAACGGCCTGTACCTGAACCTGAGTGGCCGCGAGAAGCAGGGGATCGTCCACTCGGGCGCCGAAGCGGACGCGCTCATCGCCGCATTGACTCGCGAGCTGCTCGCCGTGCGCGACCCCGCCTCGGCCCTGCCCGCCATCACGCGCGTGGACCGCGCCGCGCAGGCCTATTCTGGTCCCTACGCCGCTCAGGCGCCCGAGCTCCTCATCGGTTACAATCGAGGCTATCGGGCCGGATGGGGCACGGTTCTCGGCGGCATTTCCGCCGAAGTCTTCGAAGACAATCTCGACCCGTGGAGCGGCGACCACTGCATGGATTTCACGCTCGTCCCCGGCGTGCTCTTGAGCAACCGCAAGCTCGCTGCTTCCGCGCCATCGCTCACGGACATCGCGCCCACGATTCTTTTGGAATTCGGTGTCGCGAAGCCCTCGCAAATGAAAGGCGCCTCGGTCTTCGAGAAATCTCCGTAGGGGCGCTGCCTGCTTGCCCTGAGCGTTGGCGAAGGGCTGCGCCCCTGGAATTGCTCGGACGGGAGAATCAACCATGTTCGGCAACCGCATCAAAATCGACGACGAGCTCTTCGAGAAAATCAAACAATGCGCCGCCAAGGCCGGCTACGCCTCGCCGGAAGAGTTCATTCAGCACGTTTTGGAAAAGGAAGTCGCGCGCCTTTCCGGCGGCGATGCCCCGCGCGATCCCGAAGAAGAAGTGAAAAAGCGTTTGCAAGGCCTGGGCTATATCGAATGAACTCCGCGCGCCGCGGCCAACGGCACGTTACGGGGAATCTTCATCTATGACTGTCTTCCTCTCTGTTCTCAGCCGCATGTTTGACGGCTTGTTCTATCCCTTTCGCGCGGCGAGCCCCTGGCTTCCCCTGGCCCTTCTTTCGTTTCTCGCCGGCCTCTTCATGCTGGCTGTTTTCCGCTTCACCTCCAACCAGGCCGCCATCCGCCGCGTGAAGGACCGCATGCAGGCGCACTTGCTCGAGGTTCGGCTTTTCTCCGATCAGTTGAGCGTCGTGCTTCACGCCTACGGCCGCATTCTGCGATGGACGCTCGCCTATCTCAGTCACACGCTGGTGCCCCTCGCCGTCATGACCGTGCCGCTGGCCCTGCTCCTGATTCAGATGGATTTTCGTTTCGGCCATGAAGCGCTTCGCCCTCGCGCTCTTTTTCTGCTCAAGGTGCTCGCCTCCGGCGATGTGTCACTCGAAAACGCTGCGCTGCGCTTGCCGGATGGACTCGTCCTCACCGCGCCCGCGCTGCACATCGTTCACCCGCTGGAAAACCGTCACGAAGTGAATTGGCGGCTGGAAGCGCAACGCGCTGGCGATTTTTCCGTGGACGTTGTGCTTGCGGGCAAAACGTTCTCGAAGAAAGTCATCGTCGTCGATACCGCCCGTACCGTTCGGCTTTCTCCGGCGCGCGTGCGCCCGGACTGGATGGAGCTGCTTCTTGAATCCAGCGAGCCGCCGTTGCCGTCCGATTCTCCGTTGCATCACATTCTCGTCGTTTATCCACAGCGCAGCTTTTTGCTCGGCCGCTGGGAGCTGCACTGGCTCGTGCCGTTTTTCGTTTTCTCGCTCGTCGCCGCCTTCGCGCTGAAGGGAGTCTTCCATACGGAGTTTTGATTTCTCCGATGAGTGTCTTCGAGCCCATCACCGGGAAAAAGTCCCGCCGCATGTCTCATCTCATTGCCGCGCTCGTTTTGCTTTTGCTATGTGCCGAGCCCGCATTTGCATACGTTGGCCCCGGCGCCGGCTTTGCCGTACTTTCCTCTTTTCTTACGCTGCTTCTTGCGTTTTTCTATTCGCTTTTGGCCGTGGTCACCTGGCCGCTGCGTCAGATCTGGCGGCTCTTTCGCCGGCGTCGCGCTTATCGCGCCGCCCGTGTGAAGCGCGTGGTCATCGTTGGATTCGACGGGATGGACCCCGAGCTCGCCGCGCGGTGGATGGACGCAGGCAAGCTTCCGCATCTCGCAGCTTTGCGCAGCGCCGGCACGTTCGCGCCGCTGGCCACCACGAACCCTCCGATTTCTCCCGTGGCCTGGTCCACATTTCTGACTGGCGTCAACCCCGGCAAGCACAATATTTACGACTTCCTCGCCCGCGACGCGAACACGTACATGCCGTATCTCTCTTCGGCGCTGGTCCGTGACGCGCGCCGCAGCGTGCGTATTGGGAAACTCACCATTCCACTTGGCGCTCCCCGGATCAGCGCCCTGCGCAAAGGCAAGCCGTTCTGGCACTACCTCAGCGAAGCCGGCGTTTTTTCTTCGGTGATTCGCGTGCCCATCACTTTCCCCCCGGAGAAATTCTCCGGCGTATTGCTCTCCGGCATGTGCGTTCCCGACCTGCGCGGCAGCCAGGGTACGTTTTGCTTTTTCTCGGACTTTGCCGAAGGTGCTGCGCCCGGGGAGGGCGGCCTGCGCATCCCGCTCGAAAAAAACGGCGGTGGTTTCCGCTCGTACATTCCGGGTCCCGACCACCCTTTGCGGCGCGATACGAAGCAGGAACTGCGCGCTCCTTTCACATTGCGCCTCGATACGGCGGCGAAAACCGCACTCCTTCATCTTCATGGCCGCCGGGTGATTCTCAAACAGGGCGAATATTCGGAGTGGCTCGAGGTCGAATTCCGCGCCGGTTGGGGCTTCACTGCGCGCGGAATCTGCCGATTCCTCTTGAAGGAAATTTCTCCGCGCGTTGAGCTCTACGCCACGCCCGTCAACATCGACCCGCGAAAACCCGCGCTTCCCATTTCTCATCCGCTGACCTATTCCATCTATCTCGGAAAACTTCTCGGCCCTTTCGCCACGCTCGGCCTTGCCGAAGACACATGGGCGCTGAACGAGCACGTCCTCGACGACGCATCATTCCTCGATCAGTGTTACCTGATCCACGCCGAGCGCGAGCGCCAATTCTTCGACGCCCTCGAAAAAACTCCGCAGGGCGTTTGTATCTGCGTCTTCGATGTCACCGACCGTGTCCAGCATATGTTCTGGCGCCACACCGTTCCCGGCCATCCGGCTGCCGACGCGTATCCTGCGTGCAATTCTCTCGGCATGCCGCCGGGCCTCGTCATTGAGGAACTCTATCGCCGCATGGACGCGCTCATTGGCCGCATCCGCGAAAAGCTCGACGCGGATACTCTTTTCCTGGTTGTCTCCGATCACGGCTTCAAGTCCTTCGAGCGCGGCTTCAATCTGAACGCCTGGCTTCATCAGAACGGCTATCTCGCGTTGAAAGATGGCAAGCACGAGAGCGGCGAGTGGTTTGCCGATGTGGACTGGTCCCGCACTCGTGCTTACGGCATGGGGCTGAACGGCATGTATCTCAACGTGCAGGGCCGGGAACGCCACGGCATCGTCGCTCCGGGCCAAGAAGCCGACGCGCTCAAGAAGGAATTGCTTGCAAAACTGCGCGGCCTCTTAGACTCGAAATCCGGCCGCGTAGCCATCCGCGCCGTCGCCGACCGGGACGCTGCTTATGGCGGCCCTTACACAGAGAATTCTCCCGATCTCATCCTCGGCTATGCGCCCGGCTTTCGCGCTTCATGGGAAACCGTAAAGGGCGAAGTGAAGGGCGCGGCCTTCGAGGACAACCGCAAAGCCTGGAGCGGCGACCACTGCATTGATCCGCTGGCTGTTCCCGGCGTGCTTTTCTCCAATTGGAAAATTCAAGGCGAAGGCCACTCCATCGCGGACATCGCTCCCACCATCCTCGATCTCTTCGGCCTGAAACTTCCTCCTCACTTTGATGGCAAGCCCTGGTCGCTTTCCCGGTAGCGCCGGTATCAACTCCTTGATGGCGTGGCCCGCGCTGCGGGCGGGCATCCATTTTGAGCTTGCGCACATCTTGCTGGGTATCGGGGGTGTGGGGCGAACATTTTCCTTTCTGAAACGTCTAATACATGGGGGGCGTGTACCTGCACGCGTTTCATTGGTCTGCAGTGGCGGTTTTGCTCTCGCGCTCCCTTCGCGCTACTCCGGCTTTACTGAATCGAAAAGAATGCCGATGCGACTTGTTCAACACCGCGGAGTCCGCTGGCTTTTGATCTTCGGCGCGTGGACTCTGCTCGGCCTCTTCATCTGCAGCCAGGAATTCGTCATGTATTCCCGGATGAAGCGATCTGTTGCATGGTCCGAGCTGCTGGCGCTGAGTTTGGGCCTCTGCATCCTCTGGGCTCTGGCCACGCCGTTGATCCTCTGGCTGATCGACCGCTTTAAGATCGAGCGTGAAAACTGGTCCCGTCACGTTCTGGTTCACGTGCTTGCCAGTCTCGTTCTCGCCGTCTCCATCAAGGTCTTCCATGAATTCCTGCTCTACTCGTTTGTGTATCCGCCGAATCCGTTCAGGAAATTTTCCATCGCTGCGGCTGCGCAGAATTTCTACACCATCTTTGATTACTGGATCCTGATTTACTGGGTCATCTTGCTTGTCGTCCACGCAACGGAGTTCTACCAGCGCTCCCAGGAAAATGAGTGGAAGGCATCGCAGCTCGAATCGCAGCTCGCGCAGGCCCAGCTCCAAGCGCTCAAGACGCAGCTCAATCCGCATTTTCTCTTCAACACGCTGAACGCGGTCTCCGCGCTGATGCACCGCGACGTCCGCGCAGCCAACCGCATGATGACCCAGTTGAGCGATCTGCTGCGCCTCACGCTGGAGACATCCGGCGCGCAGGAAGTCCCGCTGAAGCTCGACCTCGAATTTCTTGATCGCTACCTCGAGATCCAGCATGCGCGCTTTCCAGACCGCCTGCTTATCCGCCTCGAGGTGCAGCCGGAAACGCTGGATGCCTTGGTTCCCAATTTCATCCTTCAGCCGCTGGTGGAGAATTCCATACGGCACGGCATCGCCCGGAGTTCTGCACCGGGCAGCGTGGAAGTGATCGCCCGCCGCGCGAACGGCCTCGTCGAGCTGGTCGTCCGCGACAATGGCGCCGGATTTCCCGCCGGGCGTCACCTGCTTCCGCGCGAAGGCGTCGGCCTGGCCAACACGCGCGCTCGGCTGCGACATCTTTACGGCGCGGCGCACCGCTTCGAGTTGCGCAATGTGGCCTCGGGCGGCGCCGAAGTGCTCATCGTGATTCCGTTCCGTCCCGCGGAGCATTCTGCGGACGACGAATTGCCGGTGGCCAAAGCCGAATTTATGGCCGCCGAAGCCGGCGAGCACGAGTTCACAGCGCAAGAAATTCTGTCTAGGTCCGCAAGTGGAGAAGGGAGAAACTGATGTCCACCATCAAGACTCTCATCGTTGACGACGAGCCGCTTTCGCGCGAACGCATCCGCACGCTGCTCGCGCCGCAGACCGACGTTGAAATCGTCGGCGAATGCGGTGACGGCCGCCAGGCTCTCGCGGCCATGCAATCCGTGCGCCCCGACCTGCTCTTCCTCGACGTGCAGATGCCGGACCTCGACGGCTTCGGCCTGCTGGAAGCCATGCCCGCCGCAAATGACAGCGGCCGCTTGCCCGTGGTCGTGTTCGTCACCGCTTACGACCAGTACGCTCTCCGCGCGTTCGAGGTCAACGCGCTCGATTACCTCTTGAAGCCGTTTGACGAGGAGCGCTTTCTCCAGGCCCTCGAGCGCGCGCGGAAGCAAGTCCACCTCGCCGGCATCGAAGAGGCCGGCAATGGCGAGAGCGCTACTCCGGGCCGCAGATTCCTTTCCATCGTGCGCGACGTCCAGACCCCTGCAAAACCCCTCGAGCGGCTCGTGGTGCGCTCCGGCGGACGCGTCTTCTTCCTGCGCACGGAAGAAATTGACTGGGTGGAAGCGGCCAGCAACTACGTCCGCATCCACGCCGGCGCCGATTCCCATCTCCTGCGCGAAACGATGAATGGCATCGAGACGCGTCTCGATCCCGAAAAATTCCTGCGCATCCACCGCTCCACCATCGTCAATATCGAGCGTGTCGCCGAGTTGCAACCCTGGTTCCATGGCGATTACGCCGTCACCCTGCGCAACGGCACGCGCCTGACGCTCAGCCGAGGGCACCGCGACAAGCTCCAGCAGTTACTTTTCCGAGTGTAAGAGTGAGAGTCGCGCGGCTGAGGCTGCAGGCCCCAGAGAATCAGATATAACCGAGGCCTTCGAGGCGGTTCTTGATGGTGTCTTCGCCGGAACCGAAGCCTTCAGGTGGTCTCTTTTCCATGCCGGCGACGAGAGAGCGGCCCTGCATGGCTTCGGGGATGTCGTAGCCGGCGAGGTCGAGCAGCGTGGGTGCAACGTCAAGGAGTTTTGCGCCCTGATACTCACCGCGCAGCGGCAGATTCGGCGCGGCGAGCAAAAACATTCCGTACTGCGCGTGGTTGCAAGCGTCCGGGCCGGTATCGTTTTCCTGCACGTGGACGCGGCCGTAGCCTACGCCGCCGATGGAGCGCCAGTACAGCCCGCCGAAGTGCACGATCAAATCTGGCGCGACGTTCTTCACGTTTTTGTACAGCTCCGTGGGCTTGAAGACCAGGGAGTTGAGCGGCTTGCCCTTGTCGTCCGTGAGCGCCTCGAATTTTTTCTTCATCACGTCCTGAAAGCTCGCGTATTCGCTTTGGGGAATGATGCCCTGCGGTTCGCGGCCCTGCACGTTGAAAAAGACGCGCGCGTAGTAGCCGCCCTCGCTCCATACTTTCGTTTTTGCCCAGTTCACTTTCAGCTTGCTGAACGGCGTGACCTCCTTGGGGTATTCGTCGAGGACGAGCAGGCCTTCTTTCACCAGCCACTCGTTGACGACGAATCCGCCGTCCAGGCGTTGCGCGCCGTGGTCGCTGACGACAAGCAAAATGGTCTGGCTATCGAGCAGCTCGAGCACTTCGCCGATCTGCGAATCCACCCACTGGTAATATTCCGGGATGACGTTTTCGTACGCATTGCCCGGCTTGTAGAAGACGTGCTGCTTGTCGAAGCTGTCCCAGAAGCCGTGGTGCACGCGGTCCTGGCCGATGTCTACGAAATGGAAGTAGTCCCACTCCTTTTCCTTGAGCAGCCACTTGACCGCCTTCCACTGCTTTGCGCTCATCTCGAAAATTTCTTTTTTGAGCCAGTCCTTGTCGTCGGTGCGGAAACCTTTCACGTCCACCGGATATTCGCCGCCACACAGGGCATTGAGCTCCTTGCCGATTTCTGGCGGGTGCGTAAAGACGTCCTTGGTGGTGTCCGGAGTGAGGAAGCAGCCCACGCTGATGCCGTTAATTTTGCGCGGCGGATAGCCCGGCGGCAGGCCGACGATGATGGATTTTTTTCCTTCGCGGGCGATGTGATCCCAGATGGCCGGCGTTTTGATGGACGCCGAAGTGGCGATGCCCAGGCCGCTGTAAGTGTGATCGGTGCGGTTGCGGAATCCGTAAACGCCGAGCGAGCCGGGGTCCTGGCTGGTGGTCATGCACATCCACGCAGGGACGGTGATCGGCGGGATGACGCTTTCCAGGCGGCCCCAGGTGCCCGCGTCCATCAGGCGGCGAATGTTCGTGAGGCGCTCGTCGCGGAAGACGACGTCCGGGGCACAACAATCCAGTCCGAGGACACAGATTTTCATAAGTTCACCCGTCCAACTTAAATCCGGAAATGTAGCCCGCGTCTTTAGGCGCGGGGCATTCTCACATCGGCGCAAAATCCCCGTCTCTGAAGAGGCGGGCTACAGCAGGATTACAGCAGCGATTCTCTCTCCATCGCCTCGTGTTTGGGAATATCGAAATAATTCAGAATGGTCGGCGCGAGGTCGCGGATGTCGCAGTGGTTGTGGCGAGCGGCGCGGTTCAGGAAGAGCACGCCGGGCACAACCTCCGGATCAATGATGTGGTCGCCGCTCCAACGACGCAAGTTGTCTTCGAACAGTCCGCGCGGCATGCCGCCCAGCGCCGTCTGCCATGAAACGCGAAAGCCGCCGGCGTAGTTCACCAGCAGGTCCGGCGCATCAAGCAGGTGCGCGCCGGAATAAAGCTGCTCGCGGCGGCCGACACTGTTGATGGCCGCGCGCGCGGTGCCCGGATCAGCGATGCCTGTGAGCCCGTCGCAAATCGCGCGGCGAACGCGCTCCGCATCCGCGCCTTCTTCGACGATGCCCTGACCCTCGCGTCCTTTCACGTTCAAGTAGATGCCCGCGAGACCGAGCGCGTAGGCGTGCGTCTTTGACCAATCCACCGCGGAGAATCCATCGCCGAGTTCCTCATCCGGCTTCTTCTGATCCTTTAGTGCCATCAATCCGTTGTCACAGAGCCAGGTATTGACGTGGAACGCGCGGCGAAACGTGTTGAAGCCGTGGTCGGAGAGAACGACGAGCAGTGTATCGGCATCCACATGCTCGAGCACGCGGGCAAGAAGAGGGTCGTAGAGCCGATAATGCTCCTCAATCCGGCGAGTCAACTCCGGCGCGCGCGCGCGGTCGAAGTAAGGATGACCGGTGTCGCGGAAACGCCAGAACATGTGCTGCACGCGGTCCGGCGTGTCGAAGACGACGAAGAACAATCCTTCGCTGAAGCGCGCCAGCTCGTGGAAGGTCATTTTCTCGCGTTCAGTGCGCACCAGGTCGCATTGCGCGAGGTAAGCGGCTTCGTCGAAGCGGCCGTTGTTCAAACCGGTGTGATCTTCGGCCATGCCCAGCGTGGAGAACGGCCCGATCACTTCGGAAAGCTCCTTCGCGTACTCGCCCGGCGAGGAGACCGGATACATCGGCAGCGGCGCGGCGGGATCGAAATTGACCGGCGAGACGTAAAACTCCACGTGCGGCGTCACCTGGCACGCGTAAATGCGCACCATACCGGCGAGCGATTGCAGCATGGAGAGCTTAAACTTCACGCGCACCCACGGGCTCCACTCGCCTACAGCAAGCTCCAGCGTTGGCGGCACGCCGCCGGTGCGGACGGTGAGTTTCCCTTCCGCCGCGGCGTCCGCGCGCACCTTGATTTCCGCGGTCGTGTCGCTGGGAGGCTTGGTGCTGGTGTTGCGCGGGCCGATGAGGTGCGTCGTAAATTCGCTGCCGCCGTCGAGATGAACAAGCATCTCGCTCTCTTTGGCTTTTGCAGATTTGTCCTGCGTGTAGAACGTGCCGGTGCCCTGGCTGCCGCGGAGGTCGGGCACCCCCACGCCGGAGAGCATGCGGCCCTTGACCGCGTCCGGAGGAAACGTCACCGGGCAGCGCAGGATGGTGCTGGGGATGCCGCGCTCGCTGAGCAGTTGCCAGAAGGGCACGCCGCGGCGGTTGTTGACCACCTTCGGCGGCGTGAAAATATTTTTTGGTTTTACAAATCGCGTCAGTGCGTAATCAGGCAGGTAAGTAGCCGCATCGCGGCGTACGAAATCGAAAATGCCGTGCGCACCCGGGTTGGTGCCTGTGGCGAACGACGACCACGCCACCGGCGTCTGTGCGGGATAGGTGGTTGCGAGGCGCGAATACATGCCCGCCTGGCGAATTTTCGCAAACGACGGCAGCTCGCCGCGCTCGATCATCGCCTCCACGATGGAAGGCTCGAGCCCGTCCAGGCCGATGACGATTACTTTTTTCTTCACGCGATGTCTGTTCCCAAGAGTGGCGGTCCTTCAGGGCTACTTGGGCGGATCCTTGGGTGTCTGCGGAGCGGGGCTTTCGGCTTCCGGGGGCTTCGACCCGCCGAAAATCTTTCGGATGATGCCGAGAAACTTATTCCAGAAAATCATGATGAAACCCAGGACCGTGGCCAGGATCGAGGCCACCGGCATCATCTGGTCCGGCCCGACGTAAAATGCGATCAGCAATAATTTCACAGCATCATCTCCTCGCCGGGTAGCTCGCCCGTCCTAATCCAATCCACTATTTTCGCATGCCTGGCCCTGCCGGGCATAGGCTATTTCGCAGCTTGCGACTTTGGCGTCAAACGCCTGTTGAGCACCGCGGAAACAGCTCCGTAGAGCGTAGATTCGCCGATGGCAAGCAGCGCGTGAGAGAAGCGAAGTGCTAGAATCAGGAAACATTGCTTCGTTTTTGGCGTAAGTTTCTTTCTGTCAATGTTACACTTTCGTGCGCGGAATGGATGCAATTGCCGGAATTCACCGCGTTTGAGTTGGACGCTAACTGATTCGAGGATCGAGACGAGTATGCTGCGGTATCTAATTGCCGGTGGAGCCGGCTTTATCGGCGTGAATGCCGCCGATCAATATGCCCGCGCGGGACACAGCGTCGTCATTCTGGACAATTTCTCCCGCCGCGGCACGGACGTCAATGCGCAATGGCTCTGCAACCGCCATCCAAAGATTCGAGTCGTCCGCGCGGACATCCGCTCTGACCACGATGTGCTTGCCGCCGAAGCCGCGCAGTGCGACGTCATTCTGCATCTGGCCGCGCAGGTAGCAGTGACCACGTCCGTCTCCGACCCGCGCCTCGATTTCGAAATCAACGCCCTGGGTTCGTTCAATATTCTCGACGCGGCGCGCCGCGCCCCCACGCCGCCCATTGTTCTCTACTCCTCGACCAACAAAGTGTACGGCGGCATGGAAGATGTCCGCGTGGTGGAGAAGAACGGGCGTTACGTCTATGAGACGCTGCCGCTCGGCTGTAGCGAAGCTCAGACGCTCGATTTTCATTCGCCGTACGGCTGCTCGAAGGGCGCTGCGGATCAATACGTCCGGGACTTTTCGCGCATCTACGGATTGCGCACGGTGGTGTTCCGGCAGTCCTGCATCTACGGCCCGCACCAATTCGGCATCGAAGACCAGGGTTGGGTGGCGTGGTTCACACTGCGCAGCATGTTCAATCAGGCGGTAACGATTTACGGCGACGGCAAACAGGTCCGTGATGTGTTGTACGTGGACGACCTGATCGGCGCGTACACGGCGGCAGTTGCGCACATGGACCGTGCCGCCGGGCGCATCTACAACATCGGCGGGTGCGCCGCGAACATCCTCTCTTTGCGCGACCTCGTCGCACTGCTCGAAAAGATCAGCGGTGCGAAAATGAATCACTCTTTCGGCGAGTGGCGCCCCGGTGACCAGCGTGTGTACATCAGCGACGTCCGCCGCGCACAAAATGAAATCGGCTGGAGCCCCGTCACTTCGCCCGAAACCGGCATTGGAAAGATGCGCGACTGGATGATCGAGAACAAAGAGATCATCCGCGGCATTTACCAGAGCTGAAGGGTGCGCCTCATCCCATGTCCATAGACAACGGCCCCATCCCACGCTGGATTCACTGGCTCGTGCTGCTCGTCGCTCTCGGGGAGCTCGGCGCGATCACCCTCCTTCTGAGCGGCCGGCTGCACGGCCCGCAACGCAACCTCGTGCCCCAGGCCCTGGTGGGCGGCGCGATGGCGCTGTGCGTTCTGGCCGCGTATGTGATTCGCTTTCATCCCGGGCAGTTCCGGTCTGCGCCTGCGCGCCTCGGGATTGTGGTTCTCACGATATTTGCTCTGGGGCTGTGCGGGCTCTATTTTCTGCGCTATCGCCCGATTCTGACGCTGCCCTACGACCTCGGCGGCTGGTCCGAATCATTTTTCATGACCGACATCATCAAATGGCGCACAGGCACGCCGCTCTATACCATTCCTGAAGACAGCAATTCCGGCGCCTACACGCCGGGCGCTCCGGCCTTATCCTATTTCCTGGCGCGATTGCTGGGCCGCGCGGATTCCATCCGCACGTACCGTCTGCTGCTGCAGATGTATCTCGCGTTCGCGGCGCTTTTTGCCGGCGCCGCTGCCTGGAACCTGCTGCGCATCGCCGACCCGGAGCGGTTCGCGCGCGTCTCGCGCTGGTGGCTGCCGTTTTTTGTTTTTACGTTGTTTCTTGTCGCTACCAACGAGGAAACCAACGCTTTCAATATTTATCTGCATAACGATCCTTTGAGCGTACTGGTCTCGATGATCGCGTTCTGGGTGCTGACGCAGTTCGCTTGCTCACAAAACACGCGCTGGCTGGCGGCGATGGCCGTGCTGCCGGCGCTCGGTTTTCTGGTGAAGCAATACCTCGCGGTCTTTGCCGCGGTCTACGTCGTGTACCTGTGGCTCGACGGCAAGTCATCCTTGCGCCGCGTTGTCACCTTTGGCGCGGCTACGTTCGCAATTCTTGGCGGCACCGTGGCCGCGGGATTTTTCATTTGGGGCGACTCCTATCGCTACTGGGTGTTGGAACTCATGAGCTCGCACATTGTTTCTTTTTCGAAGCTCAACGAGCGCTTTGCCGATGCGGGGTGGTTTGTGCTGCTCGGGCTGTTTGGAGGGCTGGTGCTGCTGCGCGGCGAACGGTTCTCGCGGCTGATTCCGCTCTGGACTGGCTGGCTGGTGATGACCCTCGGCGGAATTTATACGTCCGGTGTAACGTTTTCGCCGACGCATCTTGGCCCCGCGTCCATGGTGGGCGCCAGCTTCGCCCTCGTCGCCCTCGTCACGCTGTGGCCGTCGAGCGAAGCCCGCGATGCTTCTTTTGCGCAACAGTGGCTTCAAGTCGTCGCCGGGATGCTGGCTGTTCTGGCGATTTTTGCCGGGATGGGCTTTACCCGCGCTCCGCGGCTCACCGTCGAACCGGACCTGCATCGCTACGTCCGAGAGATCGAACACGAATTTGAAGGTCTCCCCGCCGACCGTGTCCTGCTCGACATGGGAGAATGGGTTTACCTTCGCGAAAACGTTGCGATGAAGGACCGCATGGCCGTTTTGAACACCCATCGAAAACCACATTACGGCCTGCTTGACCGCATTCACCGCCAGGAATACGCCCGGATCCTCATTCATCTGCAGCCCGACGGCGAGATTTCCTATGAGCTGGATGGAAATCGCGGCATTGCCCGGGCTTTGATGGAAAATTACCGCGAGGTGCGGCGCATCCCCGGCATCCAGGGAATGCAACGGTGGCGCTACTACTCCATGGCCATGAGCGATATTGTTGTATATGAAGCGGTCCCTCGATCGTCGAATGGCCCGAGCGGTCCCGCCGCAGCCCCGCAGGGAGGAAAACGGTGAGTGTTCTGAAGCTGCCTCGCTTCGAAGATGTGCCGCAGATGGCGCGCTTTCTGGAAGGCACGCATAACTACGATATGGACAAGCACACCCGCCTGATTTATCACCCCATCTCCGGAATCGTGTACAAGCGGCGATTCGTGATGGCGATGCAGATGCTCTCGAAGTGCGTGAATGGAGGAACGGACTGCATCATTGAAATCGGCTATGGCGCAGGCCTGCTGTTTCCCACGCTCTCGCAGATGGCCCGCCAAGTCGTGGGAGTAGATCTTCTCGATACGCGCGCATCCGCGGCGGTTCGCGGCATGCTGGAGCGGCTGCGGATTGAAAACGTCACCCTGGTAAGCGGCTCGGTGATGGACATTCCGCTGGCGTCCAATTCCGTGGACGCACTGCTTTGCCTCAGCGTGCTCGAGCACCTCCATCGCGGCGAGGAGATGCAGCGCGCCGCCGCGACGATGAGCAGAGTTCTTCGGCCGGGCGGCGTGGCCGTTCTGGGTTTTCCCGTGAAGAACATCATTACGCGTGCGCTCTTCAGGATTCTGGGCTACGACGACGAAGTGATCCATCCGTCCAGCCACAAGGACATCATCACTGGATACGAGCGCGGCGATTTCCGCCTCGCGGCCACCCGGATCTATCCGGCCTTCCTGCCGATGGACCTGGGACTTTATGCGCTGGTGGAGTTGCGAAAGCCAAGCTGATAATAGAGAACGTACACTTCCTTCCGCAATCCAGGGCCTGCTATGCTGTTTTACTGATGAGCACTCCGTGGCGTTGCTTTCCATCCATTTCCGAAAACGAATGTGCTTTAATGATGCGGCTCGGGCCGTGCTGTTTGGAGAATTGAGGAGGAATTGTGGCCCCGAAGGTCAGTGTCGTCATCCCGGCCAAAAACGAAGAGATGAACATTGGCCTGGTTCTGGACGACCTCAACAAAACGACCGCGCAACTCCGCGACTATGAGTTTGAAGTCATTCTGGTGGATGACAAATCTTCCGACCGCACCGGGGAGGTAGGGAGCTCGCGCGGCGCCAAAGTGATCCGCAATTCTGGCCCGTCAGGCAAAGGCTGCGCGCTCCGCGTGGGCTTTGCGAACTCGACGGGTGACCTCATCATCATGATGGACGCGGACTACTCCCATCGCGCGGAGGAGATTCCCCGATTCTTGCAAGCGATGGAAGATGGAGTGGGCCTGGTGATTGGGTCGCGGGTCGTTGGCGGGAGCGAGGAGTACACGCCGATCCGCGCTCTCGGAAATGTTTTCCTGACGTACGCCGTCGGACTTTTTCTCGGCCGCTATCTCTCCGACGCATTGAACGGATTCAAGTGCTTTCGCCGGGAGGTGTTCGACGATTTCAATTACACGAGCAACATGTTCGAAATTGAAATCGAACTGATCGCCAACACGCTCCGCAAAGGCCTGAAAATCATCGAAATCAGCAGCCACGAGCGTGCACGCCTCGGCGGCGAGGCCAAGTCACGCGTCATCCGCCACGGCACGCGATTCTTCTGGCGCATTTTTACGGAGTGGCTGCGCAACAAGGGCATTCTGCCGTCCAACGCAAAGACATCCGCAGGGCCGCGCTAGAAATTCCGGCACAAATTGTTTGGCAAATGGTCGGAGGTGCGCTGCAGGCTCAGCGGACCGCGCGGCGTGCAGTCTTTTGTGCAGTGGGCGTCGCAGGTTTGAGCATTTCCTGGAGCCTCGCAGCAAATTCGCTCATCACCGTCTGCGTTTCGGGTGCCTTCGCCAGATTTTTCAATTCTTGCGGATCCTTGTTCCAATCGAACAACTCTGTTCCCAGCTTTTCATTGCGAATGTATTGCCATTCAGGGCTCACCAGCGACTGCATCGCGCCATAGTAGGAGGGTGCATCCTGCAAGCCTTGGATACGAGTCTGGGTTAACTCAGCCAACGGAAACGGATAATCGAGGTGTGCTGCAGAAGTGCTCCACAATGGAACCAGGGAAGGCCCTCGAAATTCGCTGTTCGGGTTTGCCCCAAGCAACTCCAACAGGGTTGCTGGCAAAGCCATATTCGAGACGGGCGTGCTCACGCGCACCCCGGCAGGCACGCGGCCTGGTGCGAACACTACCAGCGGAACGTGAATCAGGTTCCGGTAGAGTGCATACCGGTGCCTGTAAAGATTGTGCTCGCCGAATAACTCGCCGTGATCTGACGTTATAACCACGATCGTGTTTTCGAGAAGGCCTCGTTTCTTCAGCTCAGCCATCAAGTTATCAATTTGATCATCGACGTAAGCCACGGCCCCGTCATACGCGTCGATTTCTTCCCGCACCTGGTCAGGTGAGAGTTTGCCAGACAGAACCTGCGTGGATGAGTTGATGTGCCCTCCCGGATTCGGAACTTTTGAAAAACGGCTCAGGTACGGCTGCGGCGGGCGGTAGGGATCGTGACTGTCATAGTAATTAAGAAAGGCAAAAAAAGGTGCATCGGACTTTCGATCTAACCAGCGGAGTAAGGCGCTGTTGATATCGCCGGCTCTTCTTCGCCCAATAATCTTGCGATAGCCGAGCCTGAAGAGCACATGCATTTGAAACTTCTTACCGAACACTGTGCGCGAGGCCATGTCGACAGGAGTTTGAAAGAAATCTTCAAACCGAATGAAGCCGCGGCCGAACCCCGACGGACGGGAGAAGAAAAGAAAATTGGCCGAAAAGGCACCCGTCTGATATCCGCGGTGGAGCAACTCTTCTGCGATGCCGCGAAACCTTCCGTCGTACCGATCCTTGACTGCCCCGTGTTCGTGTGGATAGCGCCCCGTGAGAATCGAGGCATGGGAAGGCAAGGTCCAGGAAGAAGTCGAGAACGCGCGCTCAAACAACACGCCCTGCTGCGCAATGCGATCAAAATGCGGGCTCGTCGCGCGCGCGTAGCCGTAGGCAGAGAGATGATCGGCCCGAAGCGTATCCACCACGATCAGCAGTACGTTGGGCATTTCTGCAGGCGCATGCGGGAGCCGGGCGAAGGCCAGCCTTTCCTCGAGCAGGCTGATGCCTTCAATTCCCACAAAGAGAAGCACCACCACGACCGCAGCCCATGGCAGCGATCTGCGCCAGAAACGCCGCAGAGCAGTTTCCCTTCGTTCCATTTGCCGCACAACAACTGTGGCCATCCCCAGGGACAGCACAAGCGCCGCAGAGTTCCGAAGCCGACCGGAGAGTGTCGCCCAGTCCAAGAACATCGGGAACGCAAAGGCAAACGCGGCGAAACGGAGCGCCAGACCATCCGGCAGCCTTTGCGCCACCGCCGCAACAATAAGTCCCCACGCGCCAAACAAAAGGAGATCGAACGCGGGCGAAATCCACAGGATCTCATACCACACAGGCTCCTGCGCCATGTCGAAGTTAAGCCAACCTCTTTGCTGAAAGACCAGCAACGCGATTCCTTCCACGAGCCCGGTGACCAGCCCGAACCACGCCGCGATAGTCAGAGCCTCTCGTAGACAAATCCCACCCTCGGATGGATTGGACCCGCGCTTCATCGTATTTCCCTTTTAACAGTCACGGATTCAAATCGCCCATTCGATTCTCCGCTCGCTCCTCAGTTGAAAAGCGGCTCATTTTCCGTCTTTCTCGGTATTCGCGACGCACTTGTGTGCCTCTCCCACCCGGTTCTTGAGTTCAGCACAGAGTCTTTCCGGGACGGAGCGACCTTGTGCGGTGGGCGTCGCAGGCTTGAGCATTTCTTGGAGCTTCTCTGCAAACTCGTGAATGGCAAACCGGCAAGCTAGACATTCTGAATCAGAGACCCCTCTGGGTAAGCCTCAAGCGAAAAAGTTGCCCGGCGCATTTCCAGCAGACACGTATCCCCATGCGAGCAAGATTGCTCGGCCCGACCGTCTTTCGCTTTCTCCCTGGATCGTGCTCATCGGACATTCCCGGACTGTTCTCTCGAAGCGGTTTTTGGTTTGCGGCAAAGCATTGCATCTAGGCGTGCGACGAACTCGCTCGCAATCCTCTCGCCTCCCTGCGTTTGCGCCAGTTCGGAAGTTTACCTCACGCCGCTGCAAAGCTGGGCCATACTTTTTCGAGCTGTTTCGAAATGGACAGTCGGCGAGAATGAGTCACGCTTCACCTGACAAATTTCGAAATGGGGCTTCACACTCGCGGAATAGAAACGGGATCATTCTCGAAAGCGGACACGGAGGTTCGGGGTTTGGAGAGACATCGCCAAGGCTAGCCGTGGATTTTCGTGCGGGTCTCCGGATTCACGTGAAGAGGGAAGCGCGCGAAACGGCATCAGGAAAGGAAATCTCTACGACTCTGACTTTTCCTGGGTCGCGGGCCGCGTAGTTAGCAAACTGGACAGCTTGCGATAGCCTTGCATCACTCTGCCCCAGAACATCAGGGCCAAGCCAAATACCGTGCCAAAAATGCCGGAAAGTGGAATCAATTGATCAGGTCCGACGTACAGAATCATGTTTTCTCCTTCGTTTCTGTGGGTGATCCCGGAATTCCTTCTCAGACCGCTCCACTTTTGTACAAACGGCCGATCTTGACCCGCGCATTATGGAATGCAATTTCAAGACCGGGCACGCCGAATCCGCTGTTCTTTACAAGTGTTTCATTCACAGGCAGTTAGAAAGACTCTTTTCTTGCAGAGGCGCCCATTTGCAGATTTGGTCACTGAGAAGGGAAACTTCCTGCATATTTATGGAAACACTTCGTCATCTGCCCACGCGCTCGGGAACGAACGATGTTACACTGGGAATGGTTTTTCCGCGCTTTTGCGGGCTTTTCAGCTGATTGCGAGTGGCGCGAGAATTGCTTCCACTCGACCGGATCTGTATGGATACACGTCCCAATGGCTCATAAAGTGAATAATTCTCGCCGCACACTTGCGGTGGATTTCGATGGAGTCATCGCCAACTACGACGGGTACAAAGGGCCCGGCGTCTTGGGCGACCCGCGTGCGGATGTGCGCGAGGCTCTTCACACGTTGAAGAATGAAGGCTGGAAAATCATCATCAATACGACGCGCGGCCAGCAGGAACTCGCCAAGTACCTTGCCCAGCACGGCATTCCATTTGACGAATTCAACAGCAATTCCGATTACAACACGCAGGGAATCAAGCCGGTCGCGGATGTTTACTGGGACGACCGCGCCGTCTGCTATTCGGGTGACGCTCGCAAAGACATTGACGCCATCCGCAATTTCAAGACCTGGAGCGGGCGGGAGTAGGTTTCCTGGCGGCGGATGGCCCGGCTGCTTTGCCGCGCACTACAAAATCCAATCGAAGGCGGACTCGCACAAGAATGTTTTCCAATCGACCCCATGGCGGGAGACTGATCAACCGCATTCTCGAAGGTCCGGCGCGCGAAGAATTGCTCGCCCGCGCGGAAAAGCTGCCCCGAGTTCCACTCAACGCGCGCCAGCTCTCTGATGTCGAGCTCATTGGCATCGGCTCGTTTTCTCCCTTGGAAGGTTTTATGGGCAAGCGCGACTACGACAGCGTGGTCAACGAAGAGCGCCTTGCCAACCGCCTCCCCTGGACGATTCCCGTCACGCTCGCGGTGGAAGAAGCCCAGGCCAAGAGCCTCTTCGGTGCGCAGGAAGTTGCACTTGCCGACGCGAACAACCAGATCATGGCGGTGATGCAACTCGAGGAAGTCTTTCGCTATGACCGCGACCTCGAAGCGCAAAAAGTTTTGCTCACGACCAGCGATACGCATCCCGGAGTGCAGTATCTGAAAAGTGTCGGCGACTATTGCCTCGCCGGGCCCATTCACGTGGTGCGCCGCAAGGACCGCGGGGAATTCGGCAAGTACACGCTCGACCCCAAGGAAACGCGCTACCTCTTCGAGCATCGCGGCTTCAAGACAATTGTCGCGTTTCAGACGCGCAACCCCGTGCACCGCGCGCACGAGTACATCCTGCGCTGCGCACTGGAAACCGTGGACGGATTGCTCCTCCATCCGTTGATGGGCGAAACCCGCGAGGAAGACGTGCCCGCCGAAGTGCGTCTGCAATGTTATCTGGTCCTTGTGAACGGCTATTATCCGTCCAACCGCACGGTGCTCAGCCTCTATCCCGCAGCGATGCGCTATGCCGGGCCGCGCGAAGCCATCTTCCACGCCATCGCACGCAAAAATTACGGCGCTACGCACTTTATCGTGGGCCGCGACCATGCCGGCGTCGGCAATTTCTACGGCCCCTTCGATGCCCAGAAAAAATTCTTCCAATTCGACGCCGATGAGCTGGGCATCACACCCATCTGTTTCGACGCCACGTTTTTCTGCACCAAATGTGGCCAGATGGGTTCGGCCAAGACGTGCAAGCATGGTCCCGACGATCGCTTGACCCTGAGCGGCACGAAAGTCCGCGAGATGCTCCGCAACGGCGACGAGCTGCCCACGGAGTTCACGCGGCCCGAAATTGCCGAAGTATTGCGCGAGGCCTACCGCAAACAGACGCAGTAGGCCGCAATTCAAATGGGAGAGGCAACAGCCACGCCAATGAAAAAGAACAAAGGATTCGTACTCTGGTTCACCGGGCTGCCGTGCTCGGGCAAGTCCACTCTCGCCGAGCTGCTCAAGCCCGAGCTCGAGAAGCGCGGCCGCCTGGTGGATGTTCTCGACGGCGATGTCGTCCGCACCCATCTCACCAAGGGTCTCGGCTTCAGCAAAGAAGACCGCGACACCAACATCCGCCGCATCGGATTCGTCGCCGGCCTCGTGGCCCGTCACGGGGGCATTGCCATCACCGCCGCGATTTCGCCGTACCGCGCCATCCGCGATGAAATCCGCGGCACAGTGGAAAACTTTATCGAAGTCTTCGTCAATACGCCGCTGGAAACCTGCATCAAGCGCGACGTCAAAGGCATGTACAAAAAAGCTCTCGCCGGCGAAATGAAAGGCTTCACCGGGGTGGATGATCCCTACGAAGCCCCCGTCAGCCCGGAGATTACTATCCTGACGGAAACGGAAACGCCGGAGCAATCCGCCGAGCGCATTCTCGGCAAGCTCGAGCAGTTGGGATTGGTCGAGCCCGCGCACGAACCGGCCTACACGCCCGAAGAAGCGGAAAAAATCCGCGCACGCCTCGAGAAGCTCGGCTACATCGAGCAGTGAGCGCGACGTGCAATTTTCCAGCATGGTGGCGATTGGCCTGTTTGTCGGCCTCCTGATTGGACTCACGGGGTTGGGCAGCGGCTCGCTCCTGACTCCGCTGCTCATCCTCGCCGGCGGCCTTTCTCCCGCCACCGCGGTCGGCACCAGCCTGGCCTTTTCTTTCCTCTCTAAGTTCTACGGCAGTTGGAATTTCTACCGGCGCGGCTTGGTCAAAATGGACATTGTCCGCGACCTCAGCATCGGCAGCCTGCCCGGCGCACTCGCCGGCGCTTTTTTCATCCGCTATCTGGGGCTGCGGCAGTCCGGGACCATGGATGCGGTTCTATTTCGCGCCATTGGGGCGGCACTCATCGTTGTTTCCTTCATCATGATTGCCCGCCTGTTGCCGCTGGCCATGCGCCCCGCCGCCATGGACCGCACGCTTCCTGTTTCGGAAAATATGCGTCGCGCCTTGATCATCGTGGCCGGATTTGGCGTTGGCGCAAGCGTCACCGTCACTTCCATTGGCAGCGGCGCCGCTCTCATCCCCGCGATGATTCTGTTTTATCGGCTCGACTCCGGCACGCTTGTCGGCACCAACGTTTTCATGGGCACGATCCTCGCCGGGGTTGCCGGCATCTCCCACTTGGGCCTGGGCCACATGGACTGGCGCGCCGTGCTCGGCCTGCTATGCGGCTCCGTTCCCGCACTGTGGTTTGCCACCCGCCTCCACGGACGTATTCCCCGCCAGATCCCCGAAGGCATCATCGCGGCGACGTTGCTGGCCATGGGCGTCCACATCATGTTTTTGTAGCGCGGGGTTCACCCCCGCGCATGTTTTCTGTAGCGCAACCACTCCTGCTTGCGAGCTTGTAGCGCGGGGTTCACCCCCGCGCATGCTTCTGTAGCGCAACCACTCTTGGTTGCGCGATTTGCGGCGCAGGCAAAAGGCTGTAGCCCGCCTCTTTAGAGGCGGGGTTGTTGACTGAAATTCCCCTCGTCTTAAGACGCGGGCTACATGCCACGCCACCGCATTTTTGGCTTGACAGGAAATTGTCTATAAGCTAATATTGTTTCGCAATGTGTGCACAATCCGCTATAGCAACACCGTGCGCCTCGAAACAGGTTAACAATCGGGGCCTGCATGCAGGAACATGTGCCGAAAATGACCAAGAACGCCAAAAGAGTGAAATAAGAACCCCTGTCCTCTCAATGGCTTGCGCACTCTCATGCTCTTTGTACACGCGAAAATAACCTCATCTCCTTTGCTTTCTGCGCGATGCGCACTCTTCTGCAAAAACCACCAGGGGGGTGCCCTCATTATCGGACAGAAGCAGGCGGGCCGATCGCAGAATCCGCAAGCTTTCGTACGCCAGACAATCTACAAGATCTTTGGCTCGGGAATCGGAAGAATGAAGTTGCCGCCCTTTTCCTTATTAGGTTGGAGGAACTTCATGATTTCCGGCGCGCGCAGCAATTTTTGGCGGGGGATTTACCGCTCGTCCGGTTTGGGAAGGGTTGCTGGCGGAGGAACAGGCAGCGGTTGTCCCGGCGGTATCGGTCCGGCAATGACGGCTGCCGGGCGGCCGGTGAGCCGGGTTCCCGCTACGATCCACACCGGCCGGTCCGCATAATAATTTCGGACACGCTCGTTCGATTCCGGTGCGCTTTCCAGAGCATAGACCGTTCCAGGAGTATCTCGATCGAACGGCACGGCGTTCAGCGCCATTGCGGGCGCATAATCCGGCCACGCCCTTCCACGCACGAAGACCAGACTCCGTCCGAAATTGTGCTCGATCGCCAGCGTGCGGATGTCCGAGCGCACACCGCGGTAACGGTAGTATTTGTCCAGCGACCGCCACGGGATCATGTTGACCGTGCCCAGCACACTGGCCAGCAGCACAAACGCCCAAACGCGCTCGCCCATCGCCGCGCTTTCGGTGGGCGCATTCTCCCGCCACGCCGCAGCATATTCCCACGCCCCGCGCATCGTCAGTGCTACCAGCGGCACAAACATCTGGTACCAGTAACGCGCGCCGTAATCCGGCCCGCCGCTGAACCAATAGAGGCTCATTCCTGCCCAGGTGGCCGCCGCCACCATCCACATCAGCGCGTCCTTTCGCGACCTTCGCAGAAACGCGAGCAGCAACACGAACAGGAGCGAGCCGCACATCCAGCCGAACATTTCGAAGTTCAGCAGCCGCAGGTTATGATTTGTATTCATCACCACGTCAATCGGCCCGTGGCCTTGCAGCGCGTCAAGCCCCTGCCAGCCCCAGTTGCCCACGTCTTTGCCAAAGCCCAGCCGATTCGAGCCCGGATAGTAGGTCAGGTCCGACCACAACTCGAGCGGCACACGGGTTGCGCTTCCAGTCAGGGTCTTGTTGTACGCAAGGAACATCCACGTCATGCCCAGACCGGTGACCAGCGTCGCCATCAGCGCGAGGATGCGCATTTTTTTCCAGCCGCCGGCCAACCACCACAAACCCGCCGCAGCAGCAACGATCACCGCTTCCAGCGGCCGCGTGTTCAGGAGCGCTCCGATACCGAGCCCTGCCAACGCCCCTCCGGCCACGCTCGCTTTTTCGCGCGCGCGCTCCACGCCGATCAGGCCCACCAGCGCGAGCACGAGCGTGATGCCATGCGTCATCATGCTGGCCGACATGTAGAGCAGCCAGGGCGAGGCAGCCAGCAGCAGCGCCGCTCCGTCCGCGATGTCGCGGTCATAAAGCCGCCGCAGCAGCACGTGAGCAAGCAGCACGGTCGCTCCACCCATCAGCGGGTTCATCAGCCACGGCACGCCCAGCCATACACCGATGGCCAGCACCGCCGGCCAGCCCGGCGGCACGGCGCTGTACCACTTCTGTCCGTCGGCAATCGTGAAGGGCATGTAGATGGAATTCGCATCTGGCGGCAAAGGCATATACAGTTTTCCCGCGGCAAAATATTTTGCGTGGAAGAGGTATACCGTTTCGTCCGGCACGTGCGGCAAGCGTTCCAACACCGCCCACGCCAGCAACGACGACACCACCACCACCCACAGCGCCGCGATCCACGGCAGCGCCTTTGTGTTTCGCCCGCGCCACCGCGATGCCATTCGTTCCCACGCCTCCGCCGGCAGAGTGGCCGCGATCAAAGCCAAGTTTGCCGCGCCGACCAGCAGGAGCATCATGCCGAGCGCGATTTTTGTGGCGTGCGCAACCGCCATGCGCGGGAATCCCCCGCCTACAAACGCTTGCGCCACCTCCGGCGCAATCGTGGACGCTATGAACGCCACCAGCACGAACATGCCGAGCATCGCTGGTATGGAGAAAATACGACGCAGCACTGCAATTTCCGGACGCAGGTGCCGCCACGTTCCCCAAGTCACCACCAGCGCTTGCGCGAGCACTGCCGCCAGAAAAAACCCGCGCCCTGTGCGCAGCAGGTCCTTCCACCCGGCAAACTGGAGCAGCCGGACGTGCCATCCGGCCTCGATCAGTTGCAGCGAGCACGCATGTCCCGCGAACGCCAGCGCAGTCCAGCCCGCGGCAGCTCCCCATCCTCTTGCGCGCAGCATCAACCACACCGCGGCGCTCAGCGCCACGGCCGCGATGGTCCAACCGATCGCCGTGGTGAACACAAACGGAGCGGAAGGCGCCGGCATTTGAATCAGAGCGAACATGCGCGCCATCTTAGCATGAGCTATTTTCCGCGACTCAACGGCATTCCGCGCTCGTGCCGCATTGGCGACCCCGGGCGCGAGATCGCTTTCCACTTTTCGCGGGAGCGGCTACAATTTCAGTTTCACCCGCGAGCAGTCTCGCGGCGATTTTTCCAGAACACATGAAATGAGGAAGTGTGCGGGTTCTCATTACGGGCGGCGCGGGCTTCATCGGTTCCCATCTGGCGGATCTTCTACTCACCCAGGATGCCGAAATCTGGGCGGTGGACAATCTTTCCACGGGTGCCATCGGCAATATTGAGCATCTGAAAAGCAATCCTCGCTATCACTACCAGATTGAATCCATCATGAACGTGCCGGCGGTCGCCGAGCTGGTGGACCGCGTGGACGTGATCATCCACCTTGCCGCGGCCGTCGGCGTGCGGCTTATCGTCGAAAGCCCCGTCCGCACCATCGAGACCAACATCCGCGGCACCGAAATCATCCTCGAGCAAGCCGCCAAAAAGAAAAAACTGGTTCTCATTGCTTCCACGTCGGAAGTGTACGGCAAGGCCACCAAAGTTCCTTTCTGCGAGGACGACGACCTGGTGATCGGTGCCCCGAACAAGGGCCGCTGGAGTTACGCTTGCTCGAAAGCCATTGACGAATTCCTTGCGCTGGCCTACTGGAAAGAGCGCCACTTGCCGGTCATCATCGCGCGGTTCTTCAATACCGTCGGCCCGCGACAAACCGGCCGCTACGGCATGGTGCTGCCCAACTTCGTCCGCCAGGCGCTCGCCGGCGAGCCCATCACCATCTACGGCAACGGCCAGCAGAGCCGCTGCTTTGGTTACGTGGGCGACGTGGTCGAGGCATTGGGAAAGCTCATCCGCACCCAAGAAGCCATCGGCGAAATTTTCAATGTGGGCAACGACGAGGAAGTCACCATCGAGGAGTTGGCACGCCGCGTGATCCACATCACCGGGAGCCCATCGAAAATCGTGTACGTGCCCTACGACCAGGCTTACGAGGCCGGCTTCGAAGACATGCAGCGGCGCGTGCCTTCGCTCGAAAAAATCCGCCGCGTCATCGGCTACCGCCCCAAGACTTCTCTGAATGAAATCATTCAGTCGGTAGTGGAATACCAGCGTGCGCCGTCCGTCACTGGATCCCGCACATAACCGCTGTCCTCCGCACCTCCTTGCACATTTCGGGCACTTGCCAGCGGAAGTGTTCATCGTGCCACTTGGCTCCCGGTTTCCATGTGTGTGGCATCAGGGAGCTTGATAGAATCCAAGGAGGGAAGACGAAATGCCTTCGCCGGTGTCGCGGCAGTGTGTGCGAAAGCGGTAGACTGTTGTTTCGCCCATTCACGCACGCAATGGAAGGCTACACGGAGAGTGCGTTGGCGCAGCTGAATCCGACAAATACCACCGAGCCGCAGGCGCAGATCCCGCGCCTGAGCGTCGTCGTGCCCGTCTTCAATGGCAAGCTTCAGCTCCCGCGCTGCCTAGAGGCGCTGCGCGCTTCACTCTTTATGGACTTTGAAGTCATCGTTGTGGACGACTGCTCCACTGACAATACCCAGCAAATTGTGGAGCGCTTTCGCGCGAGCTATCTGCGCACGCCGCGCAGAATCGGGCCAGGGGGAGGGCGCAACCTCGGCGTGCAGCACGCCCGGGGAGAAGTTTTGGTCTTTGTGGATGCCGACGTTGTCGTCGCACTCGAAACGCTCTCGCGCATTGCCGCCGATTTTGCATCCGATCCCGATTTGGCCGCGGTGTTCGGCTCCTACGACGAAAAGCCCGCGTGGAACGATTTTCTTTCGCAGTACAAAAACCTCATGCATCACTACGTTCACCAGATGGCCAGCGAGCGCGCCTCCACGTTCTGGGCCGGCTGCGGCGCCATCCGCAAGGACATCTTTCTCGAATTCGGCGGTTTCGACACCCAGCGCTATCCAAATCCCTCGATTGAAGACATCGACCTCGGATTTCGCATGACTCGTGCCGGCCGGAAGATTCTGCTCGACAAACATATTCAAGTGAAACACTTGAAGAAATGGACCGTGCGCGGCCTGCTGCGGGCGGACATCGCCTACCGCGCCATTCCCTGGACGAACCTGATCCTCGAAACGCGCAGCATTCCCGCCGACCTCAATCTCACTTTCGCTTCGCGCGTCAGCGCCGCGCTGGTTGGCCTGCTCGTGCTCGGAATTCTTGCGCTGCCCGTGGCCGCGCTGGGATGGCTGCCCCGGATTTCCGCCGGCGCGCTCCTGGCGGCGCTCGCCGCGATCGCCGTGTTGCTCTTTGTGCTGAACTGGCGTGTGTACGCCTGGTTTGCCGCGCGCCGCGGCTGGTTATTTACTTTCGGCGCCGCACTCGCTCACTGGGCTTACTATTTTTACAGCGGTGCGGTTTTTGTGCTTTGCACCATTTCACATAAGCTGCGCGGCTCTCCCGTGGATCCCCGTTTTGACGGCGCTTCGCCTACGCCGCTTGCCGGCCATTCGGGGCAGGAGTAGCCCATGCGGATCGGCGTGGACGCCACCTGCTGGACCAACCGCCGCGGCTACGGCCGCTTCGCGCGGGCACTGCTGCGACCCGCTGTCGCCCTCGACAAACTTAACCAGTACGTTTTTTTCGCGGACGACGCCTCCGATGAATTTCCTTTCCCGGATGGCGCCGAGATCGTCCGCGTGGCTTCGCATGTACCCACGGTCAAAGCTGCGGCGGCCGACGGCAGCCGCTCCTTGCAGGACCTCTGGGCATGCAGCCGCGCCTTCAGCCGCGCCCATGTGGATCTATTTTTCTTTCCGTCCGTGTACAGTTATGTGCCGATGGCCAGCCGGGTGCCGCAGTTGGTCACTATCCATGACGTCATTCCAGAACTTTTTCCGGAACTTGTTTTTCCGTCGCTCCGGTCGAAGATCTTCTGGCGGGCGAAGGTGTGGCTGGGCTGCGCGCAGGCGCGGCTGGTGCTTACCGTGTCCGAGTACTCTCGCCGGTGTCTCGCCGAGCAGCTGTACATCCCGGCGCACCGCCTGCGCGTGGTCAACGAGGCCAGTGATCCCGTCTTCCGCGCACTGGAAAATCCGCAGCCGACACCGCTCCTCGAACGCATCGGCCTGAGTTCTACCACGCGCTTCCTCACTTATGTCGGTGGATTTAGCCCGCACAAGAATCTTGCGCTGCTCGTCGAGGTCTTCCGCGAACTGCAAAATCGCCCCGGCTTCGATGATGTGCGGCTCGTCTTCGGCGGCGACTATGAAGGCGATGTTTTCTTCTCCTGTTATCGCCAGTTGCGCGAGCAAGTCCAGCAGGCGGGCCTGACGGACAAGGTAATTTTCACCGGCTATCTCCGCGATGCGGACCTGCTCGCTCTGCTGAATTTGACCCAGGCATTGCTCTTGCCGTCGTTTTGTGAAGGATTCGGCCTGCCGGCCATTGAAGCCGCGGCTTGCGGCGCGCCCGTGATCGCCACCACGCGCAGCCCGCTGGCCGACCTGCTCGGAGAAGGCGCCATCATGCTCGAGCCCGAGGACCGCGCCGGTTGGGCCAACGCCGTCGTCACGATCCTGTCCGATTCCGCCCGCCGCCAGCGCATGCGCGTTGCGGGCCTGGCTGCCGCTGCGCAACTTTCGTGGGAGAATTCCGCCCGCCAGTTGCTCGACATCTTCCACGAGGTGCTTGGAAAACGTGCTCCGTCCGCTTAGATTTCTGCACCTCTCCATCTTCTATCCGCCGTACAGTTTCGGCGGCGACGCGATGTATCTTTATCGCCTGCTGAACGCGCTGGCCCGCCGCGGTCACGAAGTGGACATCATTCACTGCGCCGATAGCTACCACGTACTCGAGCCGCGCACCCCCACGGCATCTTTTCCGAACCATCCCAACATCACTGTGCACACCCTGAAGAGCGGATGGGGCATGCTATCGCCTCTGCTCACGCAGCAGACCGGCGGCACGTGGTTCAAGACCAACCGCATCCGTGAAGTCATGCTCGGCAAGAAATTCGACGTCATCCACTACCACAACACGTCACTGCTGGGCCCCAAGGCGATTCTGCTCGAGCCCGACTACAAGGATTTCATCAAGCTCTACACCACACACGAGCACTGGCTGGTCTGCCCGATGCACGTGCTCTGGAAAAACAACGAGCGAGTCTGCGAGAAACCGGAGTGCTTCACCTGCACGCTGAAGTTTCGCCGCCCGCCCCAATGGTGGCGCTACACGAATTTGCTCGAAAAATGCCTCGCGCCGGTGGACGCCTTCATTTCCCCGAGCCGCTTCACGCGCAGGATGCATCACGAGCGCGGCTTCACGCGGCCTATCGAGCACGTGCCGTACTTCGTGCCGCTTGCGGAAATCGCCCGGCCCGCCGCGGAGGCTTCGCCGCATCCACGGCCGTATTTCCTGTTCGTCGGCCGCCTGGAAAAAATCAAGGGTGTGCAGAATTTGTTTTCCGTCTTCCGGAATTACGCCCACGCCGACCTGCTTATCGCCGGCACGGGCAATTACGAGGCGGAACTCAAGCAGATGACCGCCGGCATGGGCAACGTCGTCTTCCTCGGCAATATGCCGCAGGACCGCCTGCGCGCTCTCTATCACCATGCGATTGGGCTGTTAGTACCATCGATTTGCTACGAAGTATTCGGCATTATTATCCTGGAGGCGTACATGCAGCGTACGCCCGTGATCGCCTTTGCGCTCGGCGGCGTCGAAGAAGTCATCGAGGAAAGCCAGGGTGGCATTCTTTACCGTACGCCCGAGGAATTGGTGGCGGCCATGGAGCGCCTGCGCACGGACTCCACCCTGCGCGCTGAGATGGGCGAGCGCGGCTGGCGCAAGTACAACGAGCGCTGGACGGAGGAAGCGCACCTCGAAATGTACCTCCGTGTGGTCGAGGAGACCGCCCGGCGCAAGTTCGGTGGCCTTCCTTGGGAGGCCCCGGGCCGGGCCAATCTGTATTTCCCGCCGGAGGTCGTTCGGCAGTAAAATGTGTTGTAGCGCAAACGCGGCTCAGGCCGTTTGGAGAAGCCGGCAATGGAACTTCTGCCAAAAACAAGAGTAGAATTGCGAGTGCGCGTGCGGCTGGGACGCACCGCGCTGGAAAAAATCATGACCGAAGACGAATCCAAAGATCAGTTGCCCAATCCGCTTTTGCTGGCGTTTGCGCCGATGCATCGCACAGCAATGGGTGTGGCTACTGGAACGGTCGCCGGCGGCCTGCTCTTTCTGATGACCATGGCGCTGGTCATCAAGGGCGGCTACCCCATTGGGCCCAACCTGGGGCTCCTCGGACAGTTTCTCTTCGGCTATACGGTGACATTTTCCGGCGCGTTCGTCGGGCTGCTCTGGGGATTTGGAGTTGGATTCCTGCTCGGCTGGGGTTTCGCCGTGGTGCGCAATTTCATCGTCTGGTCGTGGCTGGTTCTGATCCGCTCGCGCGCGGAGATGGACGAGTACGGTGATTTTCTCGACCACATGTAATGAGTAGCTGACTGAGGTTGAAGACATGCTCCGCGAAGAAGAACAGCTCGCCAAGGCCGTGGTCGTGTTGAATGCCAAATTGATGGGCATTGTCCTGGGCACTTTGATGGGCGCCGGCCTTTTCCTGGCCACCAATTTTCTGGTGATCAAGGGAGGCTCAAACGTCGGCCAGCATCTCACCCTGCTTTCGCAATTCTTCCCCGGCTACTCGGTTTCATTCATCGGCAGCCTGGTGGGATTCGCTTACGCCTTTGCGGTTGGGATGGTCATCGGCAGCGTGCTCGGCGCGGTCTACAACAAAGTGGCCCGCGCCTGAACGCGGCCTCGAAGGATTCCCGGCTGCGATGGACGCTGCGGACAAGCCCGTCATTCTCACCTACCATTCGATCTCCAATGGCCGTTCTCCACTGGAGATTTCTCCCGCTCTCTTCGCCGAGCAGATGGAATGGCTGAAGAAGAACGCCAGTGTTGCGCCTCTGGCTTCGGTGGTCAACGCCCTTGTTCAGCGCAAACCGTTGCCGGAGCGAACACTGGCATTGACCTTTGATGATGGTTTTCTGGATTTTCATACCCACGCTGCGCCAGTCTTGCTGCGCTTGAATTTGCCTGCCATCGTGTTTCTACCGATTGCCCATGTTGGTGGCAGAAACGATTGGGCAGGCCAGCCCACATGGGTGACAAAGCAGCTGCTCATGGATTGGCCGCAGGTGCGTGAACTGGCGGACCAGGGGATTTGCTTTGGCTCGCACAGTGTCTCGCATGCGGACCTCACCGCGCTCGCCCCAACGGAACTGAAATACGAGCTCGAAAAAAGCAAGCGAGAGATCGAATTGCGCGTCAACCGGGCCGTGGACTTTCTCTGCTATCCGTATGGCCGCTGGAATGCTGACGTGCGCGCCGTTGTTGCGCGGAACTACCGCGGCGCGTGTTCCACTGGAGCCGGCGTGGTCGAACCCGACGCCGACCCTTTCGCCCTGCCACGCGTGGACGCACATTACGTCCGCCATCCGCGGTGGTTTCAGTGTCTGTTTACGCGCCGCTTCGAAGCCTACATTGCCGCGCGCCGCATGATTCGCCGCCTGCGTGGCCAGCCCGAAGGCGCCTATTCACGCGTTTGAAGAGGCAGGTGCATTGCGGGACATATCCTTCCTCGACCTCGATGGATGTAAGAAGGAAGAGCATTCGTGCTAGAATTCATGGATCGTGCCCGCTTCTTGTACAGTGCTCTTTGTGCTTTGCGTGGGGGAAGTTCCGCCGCAGTGCAATAAGTGGTAAAGTTTTTCACAACTTAGTCCGGTTCCGTGCAGTAGTACTAAGTCTCGAATTCATAAGTACTTCCGTCCCATAGACTTCACCGGGACGCGGATGAAGAATGGGTGTTACAGCGTAAGCTCACTGAGGCGCTGACTGAGACGAGTGATGAACTCTGACTCCGCAGTCGGAAAATCGGTTGTCATTATTGGTGGGGGTCCCGCAGGCCTGACCGCCTCCTACGAGCTTTCCAAGCACAAGGTCCCGGCCGTGGTGTTGGAAGCCGACAACATCGTGGGCGGCATTTCCCGCACAGTCAACTACAAGGGTTACCTTTTCGACATCGGCGGCCACCGCTTTTTCAGCAAGTGCGAAGAGGTTAACAAGATTTGGGAAGAGATTCTCCACGGCCAGTTCCTGGAGCGCCCGCGCCTCTCACGCATCTACTACCGCAATAAATTTTTCTATTATCCATTGAAGCCGAAAAACGCGCTGTTTGGTCTGGGGCTGTTCGAAGCGATGCGCATCGTGCTCAGCTATGGCTGGTCCCGCATCAACCCGCATCCCAAAGAGGACAACCTCGAGGAGTGGGTTTCCAACCGTTTCGGCAAGCGTCTCTACGAAATTTTCTTCAAGACCTACACGGAAAAAGTGTGGGGCGTACCTTGCACGGAAATCCGCGCCGAATGGGCGGCGCAGCGCATCCGCGGCCTTTCGCTGACCACTGCCATCAAGAATGCTCTCTTCGGCCAGAAAAAGCCAAAGGTCAAGACGCTGATTGACAAGTTCCACTATCCCGAGCGCGGCCCGGGACAGATGTGGGAAACGCTCACAGAGATGCTCCACGAGCGCGGCTACCCGGTGCTCATGGAGCGCCGTGTCGAGCGCATCGTGCACGACGGCACGAAAGTGACGCACCTCGTCACCCGCGGTCCCAAAGGCGAAGAAAAATTTGAAGGCACGCACTTCATCAGCTCCATGCCCATCCGCGAGCTGGTCAACTCGCTTGATCCGCCGGCGCCGCCCGACGTGCATAAAGCCGCCAACAGCCTGCGCTATCGCGATTTTCTGATCGTCAGCCTCATTGTCAACCGCAAGGACATCGCGCCCGACAACTGGATTTACATCCACGAGTCCAAAGTCAAAGTCGGCCGCATTCAGAATTTCAAAAACTGGTCTCCGGCCATGGTGCCTGACCCAAGCAAGACCTGCCTAGGAATGGAGTATTTCGTCTTTGAAAATGACGAGCTTTGGTCCAGCCCCGACGACAAGCTCATCGAAATGGCCAAGCGCGAGATCGAACAGCTCGGGCTCGCGAAGGCAGCGGAGATCGAGGACGGCTGCGTGGTGCGCATGCCCAAGGCGTATCCCATGTACGACGCCGATTGGCACCAGCAGGTGCAGCTCATTCGCCACTGGATCGAGCAAAACCTCCCCAATCTCCAACTGGTTGGCCGCAACGGCATGCACAAGTACAACAACCAGGACCACTCCATGATGACCGCGCTTTATGCCGCACGAAACATCATGGGCGAGGACCACGACCTCTGGGCAGTCAATACCGATGAGGAATACCACGAAGAAGCCAAGTCCGCTCCGGCCACGATCGAAGCTGAATCCGAGCCCAAGCGCCCCGCCTACGCCGAGCCCCCTCGCGTGTCCAATTCGGGCAGGAGTGAATTCTCTTCCATGAAGCGCTCTGGCGCTGCTTCCGCCACTATCGTCCTTCCTCATCCGCAATCCACGGAATAGTGGAAGCGCACTCTTGAAGATTTGTTTCAGAAATTGAATGGGCCGGCGATTCCCGCCGGCCACAATGTCCCTTACCCGAAGCCCCTGACCCCTGCCCTCTACTGCCCCTCCACTTTTCCCATTTCCATCCGCGTCTGTATCATCCGCAAAATCGAATCCCGCGAGATGATTCCCACCACGCGGTCACCGGCCACCACCGGCATTTGATTGATGTCTTCCGTCTGCATGCGTTCGAGCAGGTTCAGCACCGGCTCTTCGGGTGAAGTGACGTGCACGTGATCGCGCGGGATCATCGCCGCCTGCACGGATGTGGTCGCCCATTCCTCCCTCGGAAAGTTGCTTACGGAGTGCACGCTGATCAACCCTACGAGTTGGTTGGCGCCCTGCACCAGGTGGCAGCGCCGCCCTGTGCGCACAATTTCGTCCACGTAGTCCGCCAGCGAAATGCTCCTCGGCACGGTGGGTAGTTCCGCGCTCATGATGTCTCCCGCGCGCACGCCTTGGAGTGAATTGCGAATGGACACTTGCGCAAAGCTCTCCTGCGCTGCGCTCAGCAGAAACCATCCGATGAACACCCACCAGATTCCTCCGAACCGCCCCAGGAAATCATCTTTCAACGCCGAATAAATCCCCGCCGCGATCATCAAATAGGCGATGAGCTGCCCGCCCACCGACGCCATCTTTGTCGCCCGCGTGTAATCGCCGGTCAGCTTCCAAACGATGGAGCGCAGGATGCGCCCGCCATCCAGCGGAAATCCCGGAATCAGATTAAACGTCGCCAGCGCGAAGTTGATCCACGCCAGCCACGACGCCACCGCCGCGATGATTCCGCCGTCCGGAGCTGCGCTGGCCGTCAAGTAGAAGCCGCCGGCGAGAATGTAGCTGGAAATGGGTCCGGCGACGGCGATGTTGAACTCCTGTGCAGCCGTTCTTGCCTCGCGCCCGATCCGCGCCACTCCGCCAAAGACGAACAGCGTGATCGATACCACCGGGATCTTGTACCGCTGCGCCACGACACTATGCGCCAGCTCGTGGAACAACACCGACCCGAAAAAAAGCAGGCTGCTCAGGATTCCTGCTGCCCAATGCTTTTCTTCGGCCCATTGCGGGTGTTCGCCGGTGAAGTAAGACACCCAGGAAAACGTGATGAGGGCAAACAGAAGAAACCAGCTCGCATGTAAATGAATCGGAATCCCGAAGATGCGCCCGATTTTGAATCCGGTCCCGACCATTTCCTTTTCCCCCGCGAAATTTGAGGAGCCAGACAGCCTCACGAGCTTCCGCCGCTCACGCTCCATTATAGACGTTTCCTGAATGGCGTTGCGTTCCCGTCGCCACAGCGTGTTCCGCCGCACACGAACCGATCCATCGAGCCAGCCCTTAACCCTTGTGTAATCAATAGACAACACGTGGCTACTGGTGTGCCACTGCATCGGTCAGCAACGCAAGGCCGGAGGAAACATACATGCGGCGGACGAACGCAACAACCAACCAGAAGCCGGAAAAAGGCACTCGCTATTCTGGTCTGTCCATCGGTGTGTGGCGCGTAGTTGCAGTTTTGCTTCTCTCTCTCACGCAAGCCCGCGGCCAGGAGCGGCCAGCCGGCGTCGCCGCCTCCGGCAAACTGCCCGTCACCTCCGAGCGCCGGATTGTCATCAGCATCCCCGACCGCAAGCTCGCCCTGATTGAGTCGGGTCGCGTCGTCAAGATTTATCCGGTGGCCGTCGGCGCAGAGGGCAACCCCAGTCCCAGCGGTGAGTTCCGCATCCGCGAGCGAATCACCCATCCGACTTACTACGCCCCGGGCACCGTGATTGGTCCGGGAAAGTCGAATCCGCTCGGCACGCGCTGGATCGGACTCAGCCGGCGCGGCTACGGCATCCACGGCACTAACGATTCGCAGTCGATTGGCAAGAGCGTTTCGCACGGCTGCATCCGCATGAAGAAAGAAGATGTCGAAGAGCTGTTCGAACTGGTTCGCGCCGGCGACCTCGTCGAGCTGCGCGCTGAACGCGATTCGGAAGTGGCCATGATTTTCGGTGACGCCCCGGCCGTCCCTGCGGCACCCGACATTCTGCCCACGAAAAAGTCCCAAGCGGCCTTCGTCGCAACAGTGATGTAGCTCAGGTCTCGTCCGCTCCAGGCGGACTGACTTGAGGTTTTTGGTCGCAATGCATGGAGGTTTTGAAATGGCACAGCTCACCTCGTCCGCGATCCTGATCGGCATGACGCTGCTTTCCTGTTCGCTCGCGCTGGTGCTTGCGCGCCTTGGTTTGAAAGCGTTGTTCCGTCTGCTTCCATCCGGACGCCTTCCGCTGCGCGTGATTTCCGGCGGCCGCGCCCTGGCAATTGCACGCTTGCGCGCATAGCGCCTGCCGGAACCTGTCCCGACGATTTCTGTCGGGAGGCTGGCATGGCCGTTCGCACAGTTTTCTCAGTGGCGTCCTGACGGACGCTCTGGAAAGGGGGTCCCATGGTCCTTTTGAAGTACTTGCTTTTCACGGCGGGCTTCGGATTTTTTGCCGCGGCTATTGCCGTTGTTGTGTCTGACGTCTTCTCTTCGATCCAATACCGGCGACTTCTGGCAACCGGCACTGGCGCAACTCCGCCGCTTCGACCTCACGCAGTCCGCCTGCGCCTGGCGGGCAAGCTCACAGTGATCGCCTGGCTACCGCTCTTGCTAAGCCTGAGTATCGTGGTTGTGCCCAGCGGCATGGCCGGAGTCCGCGTGAGCCAGTTCTCCGGCACGCGCCCCGGCGCGTTGTATCCCGGCGTGCACTTTGTTCTGCCGCTGGTGGAATCAATCACGCTGTACGACACGCGCGAGCACGTCTTCACCACCGCCGGCGCCGACGACCCGAAAAAGAAAGCCGAAATCCTGAAGGTGCAGGCGCGGGAAGGTTTGTCCCTCGGCCTGGCCATCAGTGTGCGTTACCGTCTCGATCCACGCCGCCTGGACTATATCCACGCCAATCTTCCGGAGGCCATTGACGAAGAACTCGTTGCCCCGGTTGTCTCCAGCGTGTTCCGGCAGATCATCCCCAACTTCACGGTTCGCGAAGTCTTTGCCGTGCGCCGCGAGGAAATCCGCAAGTCCGCGGCGGACGCCATTGCCGGCCGCCTCGGCTCCGACGGCGTCCTGGTGAGGGAAGTCATGCTCCGCGATATCGTGCTCCCCGTTGAGTACGCCCGCGGCCTCGAAGGCCTGCTGCTGAAGGAGCAGGAGAACGAGCGCCTCAGCATCGAAACCGAAATCAAGCTGAAGCAGGTCCGCACGGCCGAGCTCGAAGCCGAAGCCGCGAAGGTCCGCGAAATCAAACAGGCCGAGGCCGCCGCGCAGGTCCGCGTCCTCGGCGCCAAGGCCGAGGCCGACGAGATGCAGTACACCCTGCCTCTGAAGCAGAAGCAGATCGAGCAGTCCCGGCTGGAAGCCGAAGCCCGCAAGGAAGCCACGATCAAGAATGCCGAGGCTTCCGCGCAGGCCAAGGTGATTGACAGCAAGGCCGAATTGGAGAAGCGCAAACTCCTCGCGGAAGCGGAGGGCAACCGCATCCGCGTCACCGCCACCGCAGACGCCGAGCGCATGAAGCTCGAAGCGCTGGTGCTCAAACAGAATCCCATGCTCATCCAGAAAATCATCGCTGAACGGCTTTCCGACAAACTCCAGATCATCATGGTGCCGACCGACGGGAAAAATTTCTTTGCCAACGACGTCCTGCGGTCCGCGTTCAGTGGAACCGGCATCGCGCAGCCCGACGACAAAGACGATTCGTCCGATGACCCGCCCGCGCCGCGGCGTCCCAACAGCAACAACAACGGAAACGGCAACAACAATGGCACGCGCCGCCCGCCGCAGTAGGCTTTGCAACGCCGTCCTTTATGACGGCGATTGTGGAGGCGGCCTTCAGGACCGCCCTTGAGGTTTAACGATGTTGTACCGCTGGCAAAACCCCTTGCGGGTGGCTTCGCTCCGGTTCGCGCCGAGCGCCGCCGCACTCGTCCGCCGTAGCGGACGAAGCCACCCAGCCAGCGTTTCCGCGGAGCTCCCACTCCTTACCGCTTCAATTTTTCAACTCTCGGACTCCGTCACAGCGCAACTCTTCAACTCTCCTACTTTCTCCGTGTGCTAATATGATGCCCCGCGTCCCAATCCTTCGGCAGGTGGCGCACTCTCATGCCGGCTACGCGCCGTCTCATCCTGATCATCATCGTTCTTCTCTTGCTTCTGCTTTTCCTTACCGTCCCCGGCGTTTCCTGGGCGCAGACTTCTGCAAACCCCTGGCAGGACCCCGCCCGCGAACTCGCCAGGAAAGTTGGCGCCATCACAGGCCCGCGTCAAACCGTCGCGCTTGCGGTGCACAATCTCTCTTCACTTTCCGACTCCGAGGTCGCCGCTGTGCGCCTCGCCATTGAAGCCGAGCTCCGCGCCGCCGGCCTCCGCCTCGCCACAAAGCCCAGTGGCGCTCCGGAACTGCGCGTCACGCTTTCAGAAAATCTACAGGGCCTCCTCTGGGTCGCCGAAATCCCCCGCGACAACTCCCGCGATGTCGCCTGGGTTTCTCTGCCGAAATCAGCTTTGCTGTCACCAATAGCTTCATCACAGGCGTTCGTCCTCCAATCAAAGCTCATCTATGAACAGGATGAACCGATTCTCGATTTCCGTTTCTCTGATCCCAAGAGTCCTTCCGCCCCCAGGCTCTTATTGGTGCTAAAACGCGCTCAAGTGGAGATTTACGAACCGGACGGCAGTAGTTGGAGATTTTTTCGATCCGCACCATTACCACAACCGGTCATTTCAACTCGTGATCAGATTGCAGACCTGAGGACCGACGCAGAATCTTTTTTTTGGGTTTTTCTCGCTGGTTTCGTTTGTCGTGGGAGTCCACAGCCATTGCTCGAAATGGACTGTTGGGACAAAGTAATGGACCACTACTCAACTTCTCCATCCAAATTAGAAATCAGTCCGCAGATTGTGCAAGGCAGGAATTTCTATCGAGTTCACGATTTCGATAAAGGCGATCCAATCGAGCATCAAACGCTTCACTATTCAGAAATATGGATCAAACAAGACGGGCGCTCAATTCATGTGGAATTTGGGCTGGATGGGATTGCTCGGGTTTTTCTTGATGGGGAAGGTGGAACGAACGAGTTCACTAAATCAGGCTGGGGAAGCCAATTGGGGGTTGTCAAGAGCGGGTGTGGGAAGGGCATGCAGCTTCTAGTCACCGCGCCCGGCGATTGGACCGAACCAGACGCGATTCAGGCGGTGGAGTTCGACGGCCTACAACCGATTAGTGTTTCAACCTCTCTGATGATGCCGGGCCCAGTTATCAAGTTCAATTTCGACCCGGCAAGTGGAAAGGCCCTGGCGGTCGTGCGTAATCTCAAAACGAATCACTATGAAGCGTACACTCTCACTCTTTCTTGCGGCCGCTAGCTTGCTCGTAGGACAAGCTTTCCAGCCTGTCCTCTTCACGTTTTTGTGTTCAGCTCATGCGGCTGCCTCCACGCGACCTCGTTACGGCGGCACGCTTCGCGTCGAACTCAGCGCCCGCGTGGCCTCGCTCGACCCGGCGGAAAAACCAGCGGAAGGGCCCGAAGCCACAGCAAAAACGCGTCTTTTGGGATTGGCATTCGATCCTCTCGTGCGACTGGACGAAAACGGCCTGCCGCGTCCCGCCCTGGCCATTGCCTGGAAGTCCGACGCGGGCAGCAAGCGCTGGGAATTGCGATTGCGCCCCGGCGTGAAATTTCACGATGGCACGCCGCTTGCTCCCACTGACGTTGTGGATGCGCTTTCAAAATGGCGAGAGAGCTGGCGAGTTTCTTCTTCCGGGGACTCCGTCGTAATTCTGTGCGACGAAGCGCGGCCCAATCTGCTTTTCGAGCTTTCCCTTGTTTTCATTTCTCGCCGCACCGCCGATGGTGCGATTGTCGGCACGGGCGCATTCCGCGTCGCGAGCTGGCAGCCCGGCGCGCGCGCCGTTTTTTCCGCCAACGAAGATCACTGGGAAGGCCGGCCGTACGTGGACAGCATCGAAATCGAAATGGGCCGCCCGCTGCGCGACCAGCAACTGGATTTTGAGCTGGGCAAGACAGACCTCATCGAGCTCGCGCCAGACCAACTTCGCAGGCTGGCGCAGAGCGGCAAGAAAACTTGGTCTTCCGCGCCGGTGCAGTTTTACGGACTCTCCATCAGCAGCGCCAGGATCGAGAGTACTACTGCGTTTCGCGATGCGCTTTCTCTCGCCATTGACCGCGCCGCCATTCACAACGTCCTGCTGCAGAAGCAAGGTGAAATTGCTGGCGGTTGCCTCCCCCAGTGGCTGAGCGGCTATTCGTTTTTGTTTCCCTCGGAACGCAATCTCGAGGAAGCGCGCAAGGCGCGCGGAAAACTTCCTGCCGTCCTGCCGGCTCTAACACTCGTCTACGATACCGCGGATCCGATGGCGCGTTCCATTGCCGAGCGCGTCGCGCTCAATGCGCGAGAGATTGGTGTTACTCTTCAGGTGAAGCCGCAAAACGGGATGGAAAAAGATGCGCATCCCGATGTAGAACTCTTTCGCCGGCACATTGGCGTGCCGAACCCGGCGTTGGCAATGGATTTCGTTTGCCCGTCAGCCCATTGGGGCTATGGAGCGCTAAAGCCGGAAGAGACGCAGCAAATGTACAAGCTGGAACTGGATTCGCGCGAGCAGGCGCCCTTTCGTGTGCCGCTTTTTTATTTACCGGAGAGCTTGGCCATCTCCGCTCGCGTGAAAAATTGGATGCCGTATCGTTGGGGCGAATGGCGCCTGGCCGACGTCTGGCTTGCGCCCGATGAATCTGCCGCGCCGCAGACGCCAAAATCGCCGGAGAAGCCGTGACTTTTCGCACCCGCTTGCTGATTGCTTTCACGCTGATGGTGGTGTTTGCCGTCGCCGTGGTGGCCTGGGCGGTCAGCGCGACCACGCGCCGCGCCTTCGAGCAGCTCGACGCGCAGCGCACGCAAGCATTGGTCGCGCAATTCCAGCAGGAGTTCGCGCGTCGCGGGGCGGAAATCGTCCGCCGCGTGGACGGCGTTGCCGAAACCGAAGCCACGCAGCGCATGGCCCTGAAGCTGAATCTCCCGGACGCGGACGTTTCGCTCTACGTCAACGACGCCACCGGAATCTCCCGCACGCATCAGCTCGATTTCGTCGAACTCGTCAACCACGACGGCGCGATCATCTCCTCCGCGCAGTGGCCCGCGCGCTTCGGTTACAAGAACGACTGGGTGACGCAGCCCGTGGACTGGAAAGCTCGCGGCGCGTTTCTAAAAAAGGAGGAACTCCAGGACGGCTTTGCCCTTGCTGTCGTCGCGGTTCGTCCGGTCTCCGTCGGCGATCGCAAAATCTTCATCATCGGCGGCCAGCGTCTGGACAAGGAATTCCTCGCTTCGCTGGTGCTTCCTGAAGGCATGCGCGCGCTGCTCTACCGCAATTTTGACGCGGCTTTCTCTCCGTCTGCGCTCACCGATGCGAACGGTCCCTTCGCCGGTGCGGACGCCCTGGCGCCCCTCGTCGAGCAGGTGCGCCGCGCGCCCACGGAAATCACCCAGACGGTCAACTGGCGGAAAGAGCCCTTCCAGGAAGAAACGATGCATGCGATCCCACTTCTGGGGCCCGCGCACGATCTGCTCGGCGTGCTGCTCGTGGGCAGCTCGCGCCGCGAAATCATCGCGCTGGGAACCTTCATTCGTTCCACTGCGCTGCTCGTCGCCGCCGGCGGCATTTTGCTCGGCTTTCTTCTGAGCTGGTGGGCCTCTGCGCGCATCACGAGTCCCGTGCAGCAGCTTGCTGCCGGTGCGCGCGAAGTGGCCGCGGGCAACTGGCAGGCGCGCGTGGACGTCCCCGCCGGAGGAGAAATCGCCGAGCTCGCCCGCGCTTTCAATCACATGACGCACCAGCTTGCCACGCAGCGGGAACAGCTTGTGCAGTCCGAACGCGTCGCTGCATGGCGCGAACTGGCCCGCCGCCTGGCCCACGAGCTGAAAAATCCGCTTTTCCCGCTGCAAATCACCGTGGAGAATCTCCAGCGCGCGCGCAACTCCGGCGAATTCGACGAGGTCTTCCGCGAAAGCACCAACACGCTTCTCGCTGAGCTTTCCAACCTCAAGACCATCGTCGGGCGCTTCAGCGATTTCGCCAAGATGCCCGCGCCGGATCTGAAGACGGTGAACATGAACGACGTCGTGCGCGAGGCCCTGCGCCCGTTCTATGCGCAGTTCACGGCTGTCGGCCGCCCGTCCATCACGCCGGAGTTGTACCTGGAGGAAAACCTGCCCTCGATCGAGGCCGATCCCGACCTACTGCACAAGGCTGTGCAGAACCTGGTGCTCAACGCTTTGGACGCCATGCCCGCGGGCGGCACGCTCACCATGCGCACGCGGCCCGGCAAGGAGGGCGGCGTGCTCTTTGAAATTGCGGACACCGGTGCTGGCCTGACGCGCGAAGAATGCGAGCGCCTCTTCACGCCCTACTACACCACCAAGCAGTACGGCACCGGCCTGGGCCTGGCCATCGTACAATCGGTGGTAAGCGATCACACCGCCAAGATCACCGTGGAGAGCGAGTCCGGACACGGCACGACGTTCCGCATCGAATTCCTGCGACGCCCTGCGAATGCCGGACTGGCCGCGCCCGCACATGCCGCAACAGAACCCATCTTGCAAGATGCTTCTGAAATAATGAAAGCCAAGTCGGAGATTGCTGGAGACTAACCACTTTTTTATGGCCCTCAAAGCCAATTTGTTGATTGTGGACGACGACGCCAACACTCTTGCGTCGTTGGCCCGTGCGTTTCGTCTGGCCGGGCACGAAGCAACCGTCTGTGATTCCGCCGCCCGCGCGCTGGAGCTCGCTCGCGCGCAGCAATTCGACCTCATCCTCTCCGACGTGGTCATGCCCGGTAAGGACGGCCTCAGCTTTCTCGAAGACCTGAAAAATCTCGGCATCACTTCACAAGTGGTAATGATCTCCGGTCAGGCCACGATCGAAATGGCCGTGCGCGCTACGCGCCTTGGGGCCATTGATTTTCTCGAAAAGCCGCTTTCCACGGACAAGCTGATGCTCACCGTCGAAAACGCGCTGAAGCTCAAGCGGTTGGAGGAAGAAAACACCGCGCTCCGCCAGCGCCTGGGCAGGCACGAGCTCATCTGGACCAGCGAAGCCATGCGCCGCGTGATGGCCCAGGTCGAGCGCGTCGCCGCGAGTGAGACCCGCGTCTGCATCCTCGGCGGGACCGGCACCGGCAAAGAACTCATCGCCCGCACGCTGCACGAAAGAAGTTCCCGCCGCGAAGCACCCTTCATCACGCTGAATTGCGCCGCGGTCCCCGCCGAGCTGATTGAATCGGAATTATTCGGCCACGAGAAAGGCGCCTTCACCGGCGCCGCTGCGCGACACTCCGGGAAATTCGAGCAGGCCCACGGCGGCACGCTGTTCCTCGACGAAATCGGCGACATGCCGTTGTCCATGCAGGCCAAGCTACTGCGCGTCCTCGAGGAAGGCGAAGTCGAGCGCGTTGGCGGCGACCGCCCCATCCGCGTGGACGTGCGCGTACTCGTCGCTACGCACCGCAACCTGGAAGAACTGGTCCGGCACGGCAGTTTCCGCCAGGACCTATTTCATCGTGTGTACGTTTTTCCTTTGCAGCTTCCACCGCTGCGCGACCGCCTCGACGATATTCCCATCCTCGTCGAACACTTCGCCGCACAGATCGCCGCGCAGAATAGCTGGAGGCCTAGGGCCTTTGCTCCCGAAGCGCTTGAGGCGCTCCAACAGTATGGTTGGCCCGGCAACGTCCGCGAATTGCGCAACGTTGTGGAGCGCATCCTGCTTCTTTCCGATGACCACGTGGACGCCGCCGCCATTCGCATCGCCCTCCCACAATTGTTTTCGGCAGGGGCGGGTGCGTCCCGAGGTTTCGAGACTGCGCCCAATATTGCAGGCGTGACTTCGGGCTCCCTTGCTGAACGCGTCGAGGCCTTCGAGCGCGAAGTCCTCCTCGCCGAACTGAAGCGCAACAACCATCACATGACCAACACCGCGCGCTCGCTCGGCCTCGAGCGGAGTCATCTATACAAGAAATGCCAGCAGCTTGGCATTGACCTCCGCGCCGTCCGCAAATCCGATTCCTGAAATGTGACTCCGACGACGCTGCAACTTTTCAATTGCCTTCCGCGCCGCGGAATCCCACGCGTTGCAGCGGCTTCCAGACCACGTCGCCCCGCAGGTACTGCCACAGCCCTTGCAGCCGCCAGATCATGTGAAATTGCCGGTAGGGAAAATGCTCAAAGACGCAGTAGGTCACCAGTCGCGCCATGTCTTTCCAGTCGTTGTACCGCCGGAAGGTTATTTCCTCCAGCAGCACCGACCCGATGGAGAGCATTGTCGCAAACGCATAGCCGAAAATCAGAAATTGTACAAAAAATTCCCGGCTCAGCACGCCTAGGTAAGCGGCGATGGAAATCGTGATCAGTCCGAAAATTTCGATCACCGGCGCGAACAGTTCGAACAGCCACAGATTGGGCAGCGCGATGAATCCCAGCCGCCCGTAGCGCGGCCGGAACAGCATGTCGCGGTTCGGCCACAGCACGTCGAGCAGGCCCTTCTGCCACCGCGCCCGCTGCCGTGCAAGAGAGCGGAAGTCGGCGGGAACTTCCGTCCAGCACACCGGGTCAGGCACGAACGCAAACTTGTAATCCACTTTTTTCTCCCGCATGTGCCGGTGCAGCCGCATCACCACGTCAATATCCTCGCCGATCGCGGCCGGCCGGTACCCGCCGATGGCGCGCAGCAGGTCGCGCCGGAAAATTCCGAATGCCCCGGAGATAATCATCAGCATGTTGAAGTACCCCCAGCCCTCGCGCCCGATCAAGAACGCACGCAGGTATTCCACCACTTGGATGACTTCGAGCGCTCCGCGCGGCAGCCGCACTTCTTTCATTTTTCCATCTTCGATGCGCGACCCGTTCAGAGCCCGTACGATTCCGCCCGCCGCCACCACGTGTTTGGGGTCGCTCAGAATGGGCAGCATGATGCGCAGCAGCGCGTCGCGCTCCAGGATTGAGTCGCCGTCCACGACGCACACATACGGACTCGAGGCCACGTTCAACCCGGCGTTTACCGCGTCCGCCTTGCTTCCGCCCGGCTCCTTGTCCACCACCACAAGTCGCGGCTCAATCTGGCTCATGTACACGCCGCGTACCGGCTTCGACAACACTTCCGGGATGTACAGCATGTCCGTCTCGAGGAGTTGAAAGCTTTCCTGCAACATCTCCAGGGTGCGGTCCTTCGACCCGTCGTTGATCACGATTACTTCCAGCTCCGGATAATCGAGCTGGAGCAGGGAATTCACCGCTTCCACGATGCACGTTTCTTCGTTGTGCGCCGGCACCAGCAGTGAAATTGGCGGCACCAGCGGCGACATCTTCATGCGTTCCAGCCGGATGCTGGCCAGTTTCCGCTGGTGTTTCACGCTGGCGTAAATCGCCACCAGCAGCAGAAACAGGTACACAAGGTTGGAGACCAGGTAATATACGAACAAGGTGTTGTTCGCGATTTTGAGAAAGTAGAACATCAGGCCGGCACCGCAGCAGGCGTCCTTTCCGTCGTTTCGTCTTCCCCCAGTTGATGGAGCAGCCACCGCGCGATACGTCTTTGCCGCGGCGATTTTTCCTCCGCGGTCGCACGCTTCAGTGTCGGCACCAATTGCATTTCACCGAACCGCGCCAGCAGCCGCGCTAGCGCCACGCGCACGCGCCAGTCGCCGTGGTGAAACAGCGTCGAGAGCAGCAACCGCTGCGCTCCCGCGCGCAGCACCGCCAGCAGCACCTCTTCCGCTGCCGCCTGCTTTGCCGGTTCCAGCAGGGCGCTGATTAGGTCAAGGATTGCTCCGCTGCGTTCCAGTTCGGAAACCAGCGCCTGCAGCGCGTAGCGGTCGCGCTTTTGCGTCACCAGCCCGAAGATTTCCGGCAGTTGTTCCTCCAGCCGCGCAAGCGCCATCGCGCTGCGCAGCCGAACGTAGCGGTTCTTGTCACAAAGCAGCTCCACCAACACCGGAATCGTCCGCGGGTGCTGCAATTGCCCGAGAGATACCACCGCGCGCAGCCGGACGAACCATTCCGTATCCGTTGCCAGCGTGCCCAGCGCGGAAAGCGCCAGCGCCAGCCGCGCCTCGCCCAGTGCACGAGCCGCCGCCGCGCGCACGTCCGGCAGGGGGTCGTACGCCAGCAATAGGAGGTCTTCGTCCAGGTCACCGGTGGCGATTTCGCCCAGCACACGAGCGAGCACGGCGCGCGTATCGTCCTTTGCCTTGCGCAGGTACGGCACCAGAATGCCCGGCCGCCACCGGCAGCAGCTCAACAGCGCGTTCTGCAACGGCGTATGCGGGATGTCCAGTTCACCCTGCACGACTTTCTCGAGGATGGGGACCGCTGCTTCCGGCAGGCCGAGGCGCCCCAGACCGCGCACCGCCGCCATCCGCGTTTCCGCGTGATGATCTTCCAGTGCGTGCGACAACGCCGGGATCACTTCCGGAGCGCGCATTCGTCCCAGCGCCACCAGGGCATTCCGGCGCCGCCAGCCCGTGTATTGCCGCGCTTCGTGGATGCGCATGTCCAGCAGCCCGCTTTCCCGCAGACAGCGCAGAAGCTGCTCCGCCTCCTCGCGTGGCGCGATTTCCAGCTTGTCCAGCAGAATCGTCTCCACGATTTCTCGGTCCACCGGATCAAATCGCCACTCCTCGTAAGGGACTTTGCCGCTGACGATTCCCACCCACTTCTGACGGATGGCCAGCGCGCGCCGGTCGCGCCGCCGGAAGATGCGCGACTTCCACGTGCGGCGTCCCAGGATGAACGCCAGCAGCAAGCCGATCCCCACCGCCGTCGCGATGATCGCCTGCACGACGATCCCCGCCGGCCCGAGCCGCTCGATAAAGTGAATGATGCGGTCAAAAACGGATGGCATAAGAGAAGCCAAAACTCGCCTGCTTCCGGCTCTGCGACCGGTCTTGATAGGCCACGTAAGCCGTGAACTCTTGCCGCTGCTTCACTGCAATCCGCACGCCGCCCCCGTACGTCCGCGCCGAAAAGCGTCCCAACTGGTCGGTCCGCGCGAAATCCTCCGTGCCGACGGCGTAGAAAACGTGGCCGTACATGCGGCGGTGCAGCGGGAAAGTCAGCCGCGTCGAGCCGGAGGGACGCCATCCCACCGGCAGCCCCGGGAACCGGCTCCGCGCCATCGTCAGCGTCACCTGCCACGTGCAGTCCCGCGGCAAATAGAGCAGCACGCTCGGAGTCAGCGTCAGGATGCGCGGCGAATCAAACCACAACCAGCGCTGCCCGTAGCTCACTTCCATCCCGCGGACGAAAGACTTTCTGCCAAAGCTTTCGCCGTGGCCATATTCGAAAAACACTTCGCCCTTGGGGATGACGCCTTGGTCGTGCGCGGCGGCGAAGCCCGCGGTCACCGCGTCGCGACGGCTCAGCCGGTAGGTCAGCGCGCCGGAAAAGCGGCCCGCATCCTGCCCTGCGCGATGATGGAAAATTGTGGAAAAACTACTCGTCCAGCGCGACGCCAGCTCGGAACGCAAACTCACCGTCACTGCCCGCGTGTGATCGGTGAAGTTGTACTTGTCGAATTCCGCGCTGAAGCGCAATTCGTTCCGAGGCCCTTCCGCCACGGACTCGAGGCCTGCTTGCGCCTCGGCGTTCTTCGGTTCGAGTGACAATGCTTCGCGAAATGCGTTTCGCGCTTCGTCCGTCCGCCCCATCGCGCGCAACGCCCGCCCGCGCCGCACCTGCACCTCTGCTGACCGCGGCAACAAATCACTTGCACGCGCCAGCAGCGCCATCGCTTCGTCGAACCTTTGCAATGCCATCAGCACGTCGGCCAGGCCCTGCAGGACGTCCGTATCGTTGGGAAAATTTTCCAGCACCGTGCGGTACTCCTTCTCCGCCTCCTCGCGCCTCCCCGACCAATTCAGCAGCCGAGCCCGCCACCCGCGCGCCTCTAGGTCTCGCGGCGCTTCCGCCAGGCGCTGTTCAGCGATTAGCAGCGCCGCCGGGATCTCCCGCCGCGCCACGCGTTCGCGCACCTGCGCTTGCCAATCCGGCCCCTGCGGTGCGGGCGCTGCCGCTGCCGATGTGACTGCATATGCACTCAGCAGGCTCAACGTCAGCGTCACCACCAGCCGCCACATCCTTCTATTAGAATCTGGGATCGTCACGGACTTCTCCCTGCATCTCTCCAAGCAATGGTCAAACCGTTTTCGGAATCTCTAGTGTTTGGGGTTAACTTCGCTGTGTGCTTTCACTTATGCGCAATCGACGATTTCGAGCGAGAGCCCGTTATGGATTTCTCTGTGCCGTTGTGGAACACAAGTCCCAAAACGGAATCGCCCAGAAGGGGAAAATCATTGGAAGTCTTACGGAGCATGTTGCCAAACTGATTCGCGCTGGGTCGGTCGGCTACTTCTTCTTTCGCATTCGCAATTCCCGCCCACCGTTGCGGTATTCCACTTCGTCCATGAAGTGTTTGATCAGGTGAATGCCGCGCCCGACGGTGCGAAAGAGATTTTCCGGTCGCGTGGGGTCGCGGACCGCATCGGGGTCGAACCCTTGTCCCTCGTCCTGCACCACCACCAGCAGGCTGCCGTCGCGCTCGTGGAAGCAGTCCAGTTGGACGCGTTTTCTCGGCTGTGCCTTGTTGCCGTGCAAAATCGCGTTGGCCAGCGCCTCGCGAAGCGACAGCTCCGCCGCCGCGCATTGGCCGTCCACGCACCCATGCTCGGCCATCACCTGCATCGCCCGGTGAACCACCGGCTCCAGCATCTCAATCTGGCTGGGAATGGCCTCGGAAAACACCCGTTTGGCGGTAGGCTTCTTCGGTGGGCCGGGACGCCGGGAGGTTGGCCTTTTTCGTGGAGGAGTCACTCGGCGGGTTTTGTTGAAAACATCATGAAGGTTTTTGAGTCCAAACTCTGATTGTAACTGATTCGTATTCGTCCGGCAAGGCCGCCCGCGGCCTACTTCGCGACTCGCTTGCCCTTGATTCCCACAGGCAGCGCGTGACCTTCCGCGCGATCCATCTTCAAACCGAGCCAGCCCGCCACGGTCGGCGCGACATCAATCAGCCGTGCTCCCTCCACTTTCCCCGCCGCGATGGACGGCCCGTAGAAAATTAGCGACGCTTTCATGTCCGCATGGTCCGGCGCGAACCCGTGCCCCGCGGGGTCGCCCGTCACCGGCGAAATCAAGTCGCCAGTGTAGCCCCACGTGTTCCGAAATCCGTCCGCGGACTCGATGCACAGATACGCTTCCGGGTCGCCGCCCATGGCGTCAATCTGGTCGTGGGTGAAGATGCGTCCCACACCCGTATCTGGTTTTCCTGCCAGGGGCTCAAAAATTTCGCGCAGTGTTCTCTTCGTGGTCTCGTCGTGGGGATCCCTCACATAAATGTACGTCGTCCCGGTCGTCACCAGCGTCACTGCTTTCCAGTCCTTGATCCGGTTACGGTCGTCCAGGGTGATGAGCTGCTTTTCACGCAGCAGCACGCCCGGCCGCAGCTGTTTCGAGTACGTCGTAAACCCGTGGTCGGACACCACCACCAGCGCTGTCTGCTTCCAGGTTCCAGCTTTCTTCGCCGACGCGATCACCCGCGCAACTTGCGCATCGGCATTCTCGATGGCGGCAATGGCTTCCGGACTCCACGGCTTTTTCTGATGCTGCCAGTGGTCCACTTCGTAAATGTGCAACATCACCAGGTTCGGCTTTTGCGTTTCAATCAGGTACAGCGCAATTTCTGTTGCCGCCTTGTCGGTGATATCCGGAGGCGAAAATTCTTTCCAGAAATCCGGCATGCGCTTTACCACCGCGTCAAGAATTCCCGCCGGCTTCGCGATGGCGCGCGTCATCTTCATGTCTTCCGGCGAGCTGGCTCGCCAGTATTCCGGCACCACCGCGTCCGCCTTGGCACCGACTGTCACCGGCCAATCCACCAGCGCCGTGCGCAGACCATTCATTTGCGCGACGTCCCACAACGTCGGCACTTTGATGTCCTCCGTGTACCACCGCCAGCCTTCTTGATTTTTGCCCAGCGGGTCCCACGCCTGGTTGGCCACAATCCCGTGCGTTCCGGGGTTCGTTCCCGTGGCGATGGACGTGTGCGCGATGTACGTCGAAGCGGGAATCACCGACAGTGCGCCCGGGCTCGCCGTGCCGTTCTTCGCCAGCTCTCGCAGCATGGGGACTTTCAATCCGTGCGCGTCAGGGTCCATGTAACTAGCGGGCAGCAGCCCGTCCACCGAAACAATAATCACGTGCCGGATCGGGCTTGCCGCGGAGGACGCTTTCGCCCGCGTCTGCGCCGCGGAAGGAGAAATCATAAGCCCGGCCAGCATCATCACCACCAAACAGGCCGCAAGCAGAGCAGGGAACCGTCTGTTCATGCGTATGAATCTCCTTTGCACAGGCCCGGCAACGCAGCATTTCACGAAACACCAAATGCGCCGCTGGCGAGCCACTTACTCTAGCCCGCGCTTCCGTCAACAGCAAACAAAAAGCCCCGGATCTCTCCGGGGCTCGTTCTCGAATTTGAAGGGGCGCTCCCGCGCTTGCGGGATTGCTGCGTTCCCCGACCTCCTAATTCCCCGGCGTCTTTGCCGGAGCTGGCGCTGCGGTCGTCGGAGGACGCAGCGCAAAGTATCCTCTGGCAAACGCCGCATGCTCGCCGCCCGTTTGCACGGCTACCGCCTGCACCGTGTACCTTCCCGTCGGCAGCTTTTCCAACGGCAGGCTTACCCGAAAAGACGCCATGCGGCCCTTTGCATCCACTTCCGCCGGCTCCACCAATGGCGTCTCGCTCAGTCGCTCGCCGTTTCGGAAAAACACCAGCCCCGCTCGAAGCGACGCCGGGTCTGCTTTTGCCGGCAGATACGCCTGAAAGAACACGTACAGCTTTTGCTGGGTGGTGAATACGCGCGTCACGCTGGGAATGATTCGTTCGCCGCCCATTTCCAGCGGTGACTTTGTCATTTTTGCGCCCTCTATGAATGCCTTCTTCTCCACCTCGCTTGTCTTCCGCACTGCCTCGAGCTGGCTCGAGAGCATCACCGTGCTGAGCTCCAGCCGTTCCGGCTGCCGCAGCAGAATCAAGAGATCCTGCTCGAATGTGCCGATGCGTCCGGATTCATTTTCTCTGACCAGGAGTTTCAGCCGGTAGCGTCCCGGCGCCAGAATGAATCCACCTTGATAGACGATGGCTCGCTGCGATACTTGCTGGAACCGCTCCGCTTCCAGTTTCACTTTCACGGTGTCGCGCATCACTCCCATCGCCGGCCCCATATGACCTTGCGCCCCGGCCAGCCGCACCTCCGCCGCGAAATCAAACTCCGTCTCGTGCCGCCCGCGCTTTTCCGCCCAGTCCAGCGCGCTCGCCGCCAGCTTCGCCGCCACTGGCACATACACTTCGTCGTTGTTCAACCGGAACTGCGATGCTTCGATCGCCAGCGGCAATTCCACGCGCGGGTTCTCCGCGCGCATGGCCTCATCCAGTTGACGTTCGCGGTCTTCCGTGTTGAACCGCGTGTAGTCTTTTGCCGCGTAATAGCCTTCGCGGTGCCGCACTTTCACACCCGGCGCCGTCACTCTTACCTTCACTTCGCGCCACTTGCCGTCCTTCTGCCCGTTGGCGCTGTAGTAGCCCAGCAGGTAGTAGCCCGATGCGTCTTCCTGCACTTGCTGAAACACTTCCTTGAAATCGCCGAGGTCGAAGAACGCCCGCCCGCCGGTGTCGCTCGAAAGCGTGGCCAGTGTTTCGCGAGAATCCTGCCGCGAAGAAGTCTGCCGGAAAACCGCCGCGCCGCTGAACATCGCTGTCCCCGCAGCCGCGCTGGCGCTGGCGTCTCCGCCCGGCACGCTGGCTTGCAGGCCTCGCGTGTCCACCGTGTACAGCGACACGTTGGCGCGGTTGGCCGCGTCCACCGCGCTTCGCAGTTGCGACCGGTTCTCCTGCCCCGTCTGGGTGATTCCGCCCGCAAATTCAATCACCGCTTTTTTCCCGGGGATGTCCCGCAGCAGGCTGCACAATCCCTCCAGCGCCGCGAGCTTTCGGTCCGTATTGAAAATATTGAATTCTGTTTCGTCCGGCGTGTACGCCGCGCCGGTGTCTTCCGCGACGGCCTCCTCGCCGTTCGCGACGGAATTATCCACCGTCCCCGCCAGTTGCGCTTCCTTCCCCGGCCGCAGCCGCGCGATGGCTCGCATCAGCATCTCGCGGTTGTTGGTGAAGTTGGCCAGCACGTTCAGCCGGTTGCCAAACGCCACCACGCCCACCAGGTCCGCCGGCGTCATTTGTTCCCGCAAGTACTTCTGTCCCGCGTCGACAGCGCGCAGCAACTCCTCTGGCTGCATCGAAGTCATGTCGTAAAAAAGCACGATCATTCGCCGGTCGCGCACGGTCTCACGTACTTTCTCTGGCTGCGACACCGCTCCCAGCTCCACCAGGATCGGTTTCTGGTCCGACGCCCCCGCGGTCTCAATCGTCTCGATGTCGTAATAATCGAACGACGCCACCTTTTGTTCTTTGCCGTCTTCCAGCAGCTTGAAGTTTTCCGGCTTCAGCCCTTTCACCGGCTTGCCGTCCCGCCCGATCACTTGCACGTCGATCAGCACGAGGTCGGAGAAAACACGGATGACTCGTTCGCCTGGTTCCGGGCCTTGCTGCTTCTTCTGCGGAGCAGGCGGAGTGGATTGTCCTCGATTCTGCGCGGCGCCCGCAGGAGCCAGCAGGGAAGCGATGACCAGAGCTGCGAATGTGCGCCGCATTAGAAGTTCACCCGAATCTGCAGATCCATCGCGCGCATCTGCCGCGTTCCCAGCACGCGCCCGTAATTCGACGATCCCAGCGCCGTCCCCAGACCGGTGAAGTTGGGCGTGTTGAACAGGTTGTTTGCTTCCCAGCGAAATTCCATCCGTCTCTGATTGTCCTTCCCGAAGCGCATGAATTTCCCCACGCTCATATTGAACTGCACTGTGCCCGGCCCAGTGATCGTGTTCCGTCCTGCGTTGCCGAATAGACCTGACGCCGGTAGCGCGAACGCAGTCGTATCGAAGAAGTGCAGCGCCGACCGCTGGCCTCCAGGCAGATTCGGGTCTCCTACCGCGTCCGGCCGCTCAGAAAAATTGTTGCCCGTGCCGCTGTTGTTGGACGCTGCGCCCAGCAGCCGCGCCGTGTACGGGGTCCCCGTGCTCATCGTCAAGTTGCCGTTCAGCGACCAGTTCCCAAACATGCTGGCCTGCCAGCCTTTCTTGGCCCAGCGTTTCCTCTCTCCGAAGGGCAGCTCCCATATAAAGAACGAGCGGAACTGGTGGCGCACGTCGAACGTGGAAAGCCCGCGCTCGGCACTGAAATTCGTATCGTCCTGCACCACCACCTGCGCGCCGCCGCCGATCGAGCTCGCATTGTCAATGGACTTCCCGAAAGTGTACATTCCCATCAGCATCATGCCTTTGTTCAGCCTTCGCTGCACGCGCACTTGCAGCGCGTGGTAAATGGACGATGCGCCCGATGTGTCGTACGTGAACCCCGGCGCGTTGGGAATCCGCCGCACCAGGTCCGTGCATAGCGGACAGGTCGGCACCGCGCGGTTCGGCGATCGCAGCAGATCCAAATGCGTTCCCTTTGTTCCCGTATAGGTCAGTTCAATCGAGTACACCTGCGAGAGCTGCGTTTCCATCGCAAGATTCCACATCTGCGCGTATCCCACTTGATAATTAGGGTCCACGGCAATGGTGTTCGGCACGCTGCCCGGCGTCACCGGCGGAAAACCGTTTTGCAGCGTCAGTAAATTTGTCGTCGTGGTCTGCCGCGTCTGCGCCTGCGCATTCGGTGGCTGGTTGGCCATCGATGAGGCGAGCTGGTTGTAGATGGACAAGTTGTGGAACATCCCATAGCCCGCGCGGATGGTCATGCCGCGCCCGCGGCCCATCTTTAACGGCACGCGCCACGCGATGGCCAGCCGCGGCGACCAGTTGTTGTAATCGCCATGCACCAGCGCCCGCGGGAAGTTTCCGTGGAAGGGCGAGGTCTGACCGGGCAGCACAGTCGCTACTGCAGTGATCGTGTCATTCATGTCCAGGTTCGCCAGCTTGTTGAACAGCTCGATCGGCGGCGTCTGCAATTCGTAGCGCAGTCCGTAGGTCAGCGTGAATCGAGGGTGCACCCGCCAGTCCTCTTGCCCGTACACATTGAAGCCCCAGCTCCGGAAATAAGTGTTGGAGCTGCCGAAGCGCACCGTCGTGGATTGTGGCAGGCCCAGAAGGAAGTCCGCAAAGTCGTTGCCGGTGCCGGAGATCGGCCGTCCCGTCGCGTCCAACTGGCTCGTCATAAGCCCTGTGAAAGTGAACGACCCGCGCGCGATGGGATCATTCTTCGTGTTCGTGGACATCCGCCGGATTTCCCCGCCGCCGCGCATCGTATGCTTCCCGTGGATGTAGCTCACCGTATCCATGAACCGGAACGTCTGGTTCCGCCGCAGGGCGGGCACCGGGTCGTTCAAGTCGGTGTAATTCGTGTAGTTGATTTGCGGCACGCCAAAATTGATCGGCGCGGTGGAGATGCCTGTAATTCCCAGTGGGCCGGCGATGTTGTTGACGAAGGCATATTGGTTCAGCGAATCCACCCGGTTCCGGCTCCAGTTGATGCGCGTATCGTGAGTGAACCGCTGCGAGAACTGCTGCGTCAGCCCCAGGCCGAAGTTCTGACCCAGCACGGATTGCTTTCCGCGCAGCGTGAGAAAATTGGAAATGCTTTGTGACCGCGAAGAGTTCAAGCCGTAATTCACCTGCACGTTCAGTTTCTGCGTGATCGTGTGCAGCACGCGAATGTTGAAGCTGTCCGTGGCCTGCGGCACGCGCCCCTGCAGGTGGTAGTTTTGCGCGGTTCCCGGCAGGTTCGGCAGCGGGATAAACGGCAGCAGGCCGAGCGCTGCGGAATCCAGCCTCAACGCCGGAATCGTGCTCCCGAACGCCGTGCGCGGTCCGCTCAGGTTTGACGCCGGGTCAAACAATTGCAGCCCGCGCGCCGAAAAATCCCCGCCCCGCTCCGCCAGCGTCGGAACTGACGCAAACGTATCCACCGGGTTGCGGTTCCGCGAAAGTTGGAAATTGGCGAAGAAAAACGTTTTCTCGCGCCTGTCGTACACGTGCGGGATCCGCAATGGCCCGCCCACGTTTGCGCCGAACGATTCTTGATAGCTTGCAATCTTCGGCGGGTTCGCTTCCGTCAGCGAGTACGGTCGCGCATTCCACACCGAATTGCTGTAGCGGTTGAAGAAACTCACGCGAAAACGGCTCGCTGCCAGCCGCAGCATGCGCTGCATTCCCCAAAGCGCATCCAGTCCGCCCGCCGGCATTTGTTGCAGTTGTCCCTGCCCCCCGGCATTTTGCTTTCCATCGCCGGCCTTTTGTCCTTGTGCGTTTTGTCCTTGCCGCTGGCCCTGTCCTTGTCTCTGGCCTCCGCGACCCTGTTGACCCTGTTGTCCGCGGCCCTGCTGCTGCGCTCCGCCAGGTCCGCCTGGCATACCACCACCTGCGAAAATCATGATGTTGCCGCCGCCTTCGGGAAATCCGCCTTGTCCCGGCGCGCCACCCGGAAATCCGCCACCTGCGGCACCGGGAAAACCGCCGCCTCCGATCTGAATTCCTCCTGCTCCGGCCATGGCCGCCATCATCGAGGGATCCATACCCCCAAACATCATTTGAATTCCGCCGCCCGCTGCGCCGCGCCCCACGGTGCCGTTAATCATCAATGCATCGGACGACGACGCCTCTCCCAACGGCCCTGCATCAATCGGTGCACCTGAGTCCGGCGTAAGTCCGCCTGCCATTCCTGTGGGATCCACTTGCTGGAATCCGCCCGCGCCCATCCGCTGCCGGATGGCGTCAGCCACAGCTTGAGCGTTTTGCTGAGGTGTGCGTTGTGCCGGCTGGCCTGGCCGCTGCCCCGGCGCGGGCTTCGGACCCGGCGGGACCTGCGCACTCTGAGTTGGCTCAACTCTCTTTTCGGTTGTTTCGGCGGCTTTCTCCGCGGGCGGTTTCGCTGCTTCCGCGCTCACCGCCGCCGGCGATGCGACCCGCAGAATGATGTTTGCCTCGCTGCCGCCCTCGGCCTTGAATTCGGCCTCCACGCTCGACGCGGCAAATCCGATTTGCTGTACCTCGACGCGGTAGCGGCCCGCCGGCAATCCGGGCAATTCAAACTTTCCGTTCTCGTCCGTCCAGCTCACCCATCCTTGCCCGCTCAGCACGTGAATCAGCCGCACCGTGGCCCCGGGCACAGGGATTTTCTCTGTGGTGTGCACCGCGCCGGTAGCGCGGACCTTTGCCGGCGCGGGCTCCTGCGCCGCCGCGGCGGACGCGCCCAGCAATAGAATCATGAAGACTAAGAAATGCTTGTTCCTTCTCACCGGACCCACCCTTCTGACCTGGAAGCGCGCGTCTTGCCCCGTTTTGCCTGTCTTTATAGACGCATCGCGCCACACACGGTTTCACGCGAACTTATGATGGCGATTTCACCTCAATCCCCCTGCGGTTCGCCCTACTTTATGATATCGTCCAATCTTTCTGAGCCTCAGGATGATTCTCCTGGCTATGGGCAACGCTGCTGCAGTGCTCCGCGAACTGGGTGGCCTGGGTGCTGTGCTTGCCGCTGGGGCAGGCGCGGTGGCTTGGGGCGCGCTCGCGCCGCTTTCGCAGCTTTTCGGCAATACGATTCGCGGAACGAGCAATCCCCACACCGTCGCGCTCTCTTTCGACGACGGCCCCAACCCCGCGCTTACTCCGCGCCTGCTTCGCCTTCTCGAAGAGAATCGCATCCGCGCCACCTTCTTTTTGATCGGACGTTTTGTCCGCGAATGCCCGGCTCTCGTTCAGGAAATCGCCGCGCAGGGTCACACCATTGCCAACCACACGGACACTCATCCAAGTCTTTTTTGGCTGACCCCTTCACAGATTAGGGATGAGTTAGCCCGCTGCCAGGACTCCATCGAAAAGGCCTGCGGCCAGCGGCCCATCTGGATGCGCCCGCCCTTCGGCATTCGCGGCCCGCACCTTTCTTCGGTGGTTCGCCGCGTCGGATTTCGCGGCGTGGTGATGTGGTCCCGGTGGGCTCGCGACTGGAAGCCGCAGCACATTGCCGAAATAGTGCAGCGCCTGCGCCGCGTTCGCGGCGGCGATATCGTCCTGCTGCACGATGGAGACCACCGCCAACTTCGCGGCGACCGCAACATGACCCTCGCCGGCCTCGACTACTGGCTGCCCTTGTGGAAGAGCGCCGGCCTTGAGTTTGTGACACTCGATGACCTCGCTGGCGGGTGCGTTCCGGCCACCGCGCCGGTTCCTCGGGAGAAGTTTGCGCCCGGCCCCCTGCACAAGAGCAAAGCCGTCAACAAGTAGCTGCCCCCGAACCCGCACTTCTGATTGCGAGTTTCTTCATCTCTGTTAAAATTGCTCCTGCCATGGACGAGCGCAATTTTTATGACGAGCGGGATGTCACCAAGAACATCAACCTGATGTGTCCGAGCTGCAAGCAGGAAAGCACGTATCCCATCCGCTGGAAGCAGCGTGCCAAGAAATCGGCGCTCCCCCGCGGCGCCGGCGAAGAAGACAAGAAAAAATTCGCTCTGGCCCGCTCCTACATGGTCCGTGTGGACGACCTCGTGGCCTGCCGCAAGTGCCGCAAGCGCATCGAAATCACCGGTCAGTCCGTTGTTCTCAGCGACGGCGCCGCCGCTCCTCCCAGCGATGTCGACCCGGACACATTTTTCAACCGCTAGGTCTTCTGCTAGCCACTAGCCACTGATTTCAAATCTCAGGGTACATGTCGAAAAACGCCTCCAGCGACTGCCGCAGTGTGCGCTCAATTTCATCTTTGCTGCCCTCGATCAGATGCATCGTCACGCGCCCCGGCTTTCCGTTTTTCAGCGTCACCTCGACGTCTTTTACTTCCGCCAGTTCTTCGGCGGGAAACAGCCGCATCCCGTACACCAGCGCCAGCTTCGCCATTTGCTGCTCCTCGCGTGAACGCGTTCTTTCCCGCGCATCGCCCCGCTGCTATGCTATTCCGCTGCTCGCAATTTGAATAGCTCGGATCAAAGGACTCTACTTGCCGCCACGCGTCCCATTCGGTGAAGCCTTTCGTTTCTGGCTCAAGCTCGGCTTCATCAACTTCGGCGGCCCTGCCGGACAGATCGCCATCATGCACCGCGAGCTCGTCGAGCGGAAGCAGTGGATCGGCGAAGAGCAGTTTCTGCGCGCCCTCAATTTCTGCATGGTTCTCCCCGGCCCCGAAGCGCAGCAACTCGCCATCTACATTGGATCGCGCCTCCACGGCACGCTGGGCGGCGTGGTCGCCGGAGCCTTTTTCGTCATCCCCTCGATTTTCGTCATGCTCTTCCTGAGCTGGCTCTCTGTCGCCCGCGGCGAACTCCTCGTGATTCGCGGGCTCTTCTACGGCATCCAGTGCGTGGTCATCGCCATCGTCGCGGAAGCCGTGCTGCGTATCGGCCGCCGCGCGCTCTATCACGCCGCGCTCATCGCTTTCGCCGCCGCCGCATTTGCCGCTCTTTTTTTCTTCCAGGTTCATTTTCCCTGGGTGATTCTCGCCGCCGCGCTCGCTGGATTTTTTCTCCAACGCCGCTGGCCTCAGATTTTCCGCCCCCGCGGCCGCACCGAGGGCGGGCAGGGAATTTCTCACGCCGCAGGTGCGCACGATGCTCTCGTTGCCTACCCGCCGTTTTCCCGCGCCGTCAAAATCGCCGCATTATTTGCGGTGCTGTGGCTCGTACCCTTCGCCGCTTTGCATGCCTGGCGCGGCGGAGCGGATGTCCTCGTATCCGTTTGGCTTTTTTTCACGAAGGCCGCGTTCGTCACTTTCGGCGGCGCCTACGCCGTGCTCAGCTACATCGCCGATGTCGCCGTCAACCATTTCCACTGGCTTGATGCACGCCAGATGGTTGAGGGCCTCGGCCTGGCCGAAACAACTCCCGGCCCGCTCATTATGGTCACGCAGTACGTCGGATTTCTCGGCGCGTGGAATTCTCCCGGCGCGCGCGACCCGCTAGCCAACGCCGTCCTCGGCGCGCTCATCACCACCTACGTCACTTTTCTTCCGAGTTTCTTTTTCATCTTTGTCGGCTCGCCGTATATCGAGGCGCTGGCCGCAAACCGCCGCCTGCAGGCTGCGCTCGCAGGAATCACTGCCGCCATCGTCGGCGTCATTCTGAATCTGGCCGTGTTTTTCGCCGGCAAGGTTTTTTTCGTCAACGGCTCGCTGGACCGTTTCGCTCTCGCCCTCGCCTCCGTCGCTTTTGTCTTTCTCCTCCGCTTCAAGCTCCCCATGTACATCCTCGTCCCCGCAGCCGCCCTCGCCGGCCTCGCTTGGAAATTGTTTTTGTAGGGGCGACCGGCGGGCCGCCCATGCGTACGTAGCGGGGGCTTTACGCCCCCGCCATCGGTCGTCTCCTGAAACGGGGGTTTTACGTCCCCCGCTCTTCGAATTTCGAGTGTTGAATATCTAATTTCGAATTCCGTTTCTCGACCCCGCGACTTTTCCTCGCCACCTCGGGTTTTACTTTCAGGCTGGTGTACGGCCGTGCGCTGGCGTATGCTCCATACATCCTGATGGGCCCACGGGGCATCGCAGAGTAAGATCAGTCCGGCAGGGAATTGCCAGCGAGGAGTATTCGGATGCGCAAATCAATCGGTTCCCTCATTCTCTTTCTTGCGCTCTCGTATAGCGCGGCTGCACAGCAGCCCGTCCAGCAGGCGCCACCTCCGGCAAATCCTCCGGCCGTCGAGCCGCAAAAAGCTGCGCCGCCACAAGACGACGCCGCGCGTCCCGAGCTCAAGAAGCGCACAGGAAACATCGTTTTGCCTGCCGGGACGCAGCTTCCTCTCGTCGTGCACAATTCCGTCACCACGCGCAGCGCCAAGCCCGGCGACCCGGTGTATCTGGAGACGCTGTTTCCCATCACGCAGGACAACCGCATCATCATCCCCGCCGGTTCTTACGTGCATGGCGAAGTCGTCGAGGCCAAGCGTCCCGGCAAGGTCAAGGGCCGCGCTGAAATTCTGATTCGTCTGAATTTGCTGATTCTTCCCAACGGTTATACGGTGAGCTTCAACGCCGTTCCCTCCGGCGCAGGGACCGGCGGCAATGAGCAGGTCGATGGCGAAGGCAAGATCAAGGGTGATAGCGACAAGGCCTCCGACGTCGGCACCGTCCTGCGCACGACGACCATGGGCGTGGGAGTCGGCGCGGGCATCGGCAGTCTGGCCGGAAACGCCGGGCGCGGCGCGGGGATTGGCACGCTGGCCGGCGCGGCCACCGGGCTGATGGCTATCCTTCTCACACGCGGCCCCGAGGCCGAGCTTCCGCGCGGCTCCACGATCGACGCCACTCTGGACCGTCCGCTCTATCTCGATTCGTCGCAGATCAATTTCACGGACCCGGGTCGCGCTTCCGTGCTCTCCGGCCCGGCCAATCGACAGCCCGTCCGCTCCAACCGCTTCCCGTATTGAAAGCGCGCGCAAGCGCGTTGTCATCCTGAGCGAAGGGAAGGATCCCTCATTCCATTTTCTGCTTTATGACTTCTGCTCTCTGATTTCTTTTTCCTGACCCTTACCTCTTACCCCCGACTCATGCTGCGCAAACCTCATCGGACTAAACGCATCAACCGTCATCGTCGTTCGCCCCTCAATCACCCACGCGCGCATCAACCGCGCCGTAATCGGTGCCAGCAGAATTCCGTTCCTGTAGTGACCTGTCGCGATCAGAAGCCCGTCCACGTCCGTCGGCCCCAGCGACGGCAAATGGTCCGGAGTATCCGGCCGCAACCCCGACCAAGATTCCACCACGCTCGCCTGGGCGAGCTCGGGCGCAATCTCCACCGCCGCGGAGAGGATCTGCTGCATCCCCGCCGGCGTCACGCGCTTCTCGAACCCCGCATGTTCTGTCGTCGTGCCCGCCAGGATGCGTCCGTAGGCCTGTGGCACCAGATATCCTTTTTCTGACCGCACCACTCGCCCCAGATTCACAGTGTCCGACTTCATCGCCACCATCTGCCCGCGCACTGGACGCGTCGGCGCATACCGCTCAATCGTGGGAATCGTCCCCGAAAAGCATCCAGCCGCGATGATGACTTTCCCCGCGATTATTTTTTCGCCGCCGGCTATCACTCCAGTGCACCGTTTTTTTTCCGCGAGCAGCGACGTCACCCCGCCCGGAAGCGTCATTATTTTCACGCCCTGTTTCTCCGCCGCCAGCAGCATCGCTTCGGTCAGCGCACGGGAGTCCACACTTCCCTCGTACGGATGCCACGCCGCCGCGCGCATTGCCGGATTCAACGACGGCTCCATTCGCCGCGCGTCATCAACGCGGATGGCTTCCGTCGCAAACCCCAGCCCGTGGTGCACCGCGAGGATGGTGCTCAGCTCGCGCTCCACGTGCGGCAGAAAGAGCGCCATCAGCGCGCCGTCGCGCCGCAGGCCCGCCTTGCGTCCCGATATTTTTTCCACCGCCGCAACGTACTCCTGATACATCTCCAGGCTCGCCTTGGCGAGCGTCGCCAGCGGAATCGCGTCCGGCGATTCCGGAGCCACGCTCAACATCCCGGCCGCCGCCCAGGACGCTTCCAGCCCCGGCTGCTGCCGCTCCACCACCGCCACGCGCACGTTGTGCTTGGCCAGCTCGAACGCAATCGAGCCTCCGATAATCCCGCCGCCCACAACGATGACGTCATACGTGCTCATTGCGTCCGTCCGCCCGCTGCTTGTTTCCTATGATTTCTGAAAACTGACAACTGATAACTTCCTCACAACGAATTCACCAGTTCCACCGACAGCACCTGCGCCTTTTCCGCCAGGTTTTGTGCCCGCAGCAAATCGCCCGCGCGCATGGCTTCCCGCGCCTGCCCGAGGAATCCGCGGATTTTTTCGAGCAAGTCGCTTTGCGCCGCGTTCAGTTGTTTGCCATAAGATGTTTGCAGATTTTTTTCCGCGGCGGCGATGGCTGCGTTGGTCCGCTTTTCGTAAGCGGCTTGTTCTTTGGGCGAGATTCTCGGTGACATCCGCGGCGGTGCCGGCTTTGGCGCTGTTGTCTCGGCAGGCGGTGTTGCGGGAGTTTCGGCAGGGAAAGTGCGCGGGCCCATGCTGCGAGGCGAACTCTTTTTCGCCGGTGGCACCACGAGTCCAGGCGCTGTCGCAGGCGGTGTACCTGCCGGCTTGGTTTCATTCGGGTTGGTAGTGTTTTCCGCTGGAGTGGTTGGCGTGGCCGGCTGCGACGCCGAGGGCACAATGACCAGCGGTGGCGCGGCTTTCGCCGAGCGTTTCTGACAGCCCGCGCTAACACACGCCAGCGCAATCAGCACGAATGCCATCAAGGTGTTCGGAATTCTACGGCTGGGCATGAACACTTTCCCGCGCGCGGACGGCTGCGCTGTGTGCTCGCGACGCCGGCAGTTCGATGGTGAACGACGTCCCGCGCCCCACTTCCGACGTAAAGTCGATCGAGCCGCCGTGCATCTGTACGATGCGAAAAGTCGTAGCTAGCCCGATCCCGCTCCCGCCCGGCCGGGTTGTGAAGTAAAGCTGAAAGATTTTGCCGCGGCACTCCGGCGGAATGCCGCTTCCCGTGTCGCTGATCGTCACCTGCGCGTGCTCGCCCGCCGCCCGCACCGCCAGCGCCAACTGGCCGCCTTTTGGCATCGCTTCGCACGCATTCAGCACCAGATTCAATAACGCTTGTTTCAGCAGCGGACGGTCCACCCGCACCAATGGCACGCCCTCCGCGCACTCCATTGATGCGCTGACGCTGGCCTTCTCGATCTGCGGCCGCGCCACCGCCAGTACCTCCAACAGCAACTCACCCAGCGGCGTCTCCTCCAGCCGCAATTCCACCGGCCGGTTGAAGTCGAGGAAGGTCCGCACCACGCGGTCCAGCCGGTCAATTTCGCTGTCCAGGATTTGCAGTCCCTGCCGCGCCACTGCTTGCTCCTTCGGCATGGCCTCCTTCAGGTTTTCAATCCACAGCCGCATGGAGTTCAGCGGGTTTTTCACTTCGTGCGCCACACCTGCGGTCACCCGGCCCAGCGCCGCCAGCCGCTCGGAGACTTCCAGTTGCGACCCGATGCGCTCGAGCGAGTCCAGATCCCGCAGCGTAAGCAGCGCCCCCATCCGCGAGCCGCCCTCCTCAATTACCTGCACGCTTGCGCCCACGTGCCGCCGCCCTGCGCTGCCGTTCAACACCGCCTCTGCGCCTTCCATGCGCTCCAGCAGATCGCCGCTCATCCGCAATCCGCCATCGGCGCGCAGAGGATGTTCCGCGGGAAAGATCTCGCTGGCACGCCGCCCCAGCAGCGCGTCCGGTTTCACACCCAGAAATTTCTCCACTGATGGGCTGGCCAGCACGTTGCGCCCGTCCGCGGCGAACAGCAGCAACCCGTCTTCCAGCCCGGCCATCACCTGGGCCATGTTTTCGCGCAGCGTGCTGAAGATTTCCCGCACGTCGTGGAGCTGTTTTCCGATCAGGCTGATCTTTGTGCTCACTTGCGCTAATTCGTCGCCGCTACCCGGCACCCCACGCGTCGCCGACGGGGACACCGTGGGCTCGAATTTCCCCTGCGTGATGCGGTCCAGTTGCGCGGAGATTTTTTCCAGCGGCCGCAGCGATACGTGGCTCACCGCCGCCGCCAGCAGCGTCGAGAGCAGCACAACGCCGAGCACCAGCAGCCCCGCCGATTGCAGGTTTTGTGAGATTTCCCCGCGCAGGAACACCGTCGAGATGCCGATGCGGATTTCCCCGAACGGCGCGTCGCTCACGTTGAACGGCAGCGTCACCTCGTACACGTTTTGTGGCCCGTAGAGCACCCGCAGTTGCTCCACGAAGCCGCTGCGCACCAGTTGTTCGAAGTTTGTCCGCTTCAACGCGGGCCGCGAGGGCAGGGAAGCATCGCTCGAGAGCATCACCACGCCTGCGCCGTCCACCACGGTCACTTCATAGATCGTTGGCGAGTAACCCAGCACTGCTTCGATCAGTCCCGTCAGCCCCGCGTTTTCGTCCAGCGTCCGCCGCACGTATTCACGCAGGTCCTCCGGCCGCTCCGACGCCGGCGCCGCGCCCTGCTCCGCCGCATCATTCAACGCGTGCTGCGCCTGCAAGAATACCTGCTGGGCGACGAATTTCGCGCGCTCGTTCGCCTGCCGCACGGACTCCCGCGTCAGCGTCACCGCGTACACGGAAGACACTACCGCCACCACGCCCAGCACCAGCAGCGCCGTCGTCAGCGTGAACTTTGTTTTCAGCCGCAGCGCCATTTTGCTCTCTCAATCAAGCTCATCACCCACTTAATCGAAGCGAGGAATCCAACGTCCCCTGCTTCATTCACTCCGCCTCCTGCGCTCCATACTCCTTCAGCTTGTTGTGCAGCGTCTTCAAGCTGATCCCCAGCAGTTCCGCCGCGCGTGTCTTATTCTGGTTCGTCGCCGCCAGCGTTTGCAGGATCAGTTCGCGCTCCGCCGCGTCCACCGTGGTACCCACGGGGAACCGCAGGCCGGCCAGCTCCGAAGGCCCCGCACCGGCAGCGTGCCCGAAATCCGGAGGCAGATGTTGCCGTCCGATGAATTCGCGGTCGCACAGGATCGTCGCGCGCTCCAGCACGTTGCGCAGCTCGCGGATATTTCCCGGCCAGGTGTGTGACTGGAACGCTTGCATCACCTCCGCGCTCACTCCGGCCAACCGTTTTCCGTTCCGCTCGCCCACTTCGCGAAGCAGTTGTTCCACGAGCGCCGGCAAATCCTCTTTGTGCGCCCGCAGCGGTGGCAGGTGGATGTGGAAAACATTCAGCCGGAAAAAAAGATCTTGCCGCAGCTCGCCTTTGGACACCGCCTGGTCCGGCGCCTTATTCGTGGCCGCAAGTATGCGCACGTTCACAGGCGTTTCGGACTTGCTGCCAAGCCTCCGCACCTTGTGGTCTTCCAGCACGCGCAGCAGCTTGGCCTGCGTCGCCGCCGGCATCTCGCCGATTTCATCCAGCAGAAGCGTTCCGCCGTCGGCCAGCTCGAAGCAGCCCATGCGCCGCTCCGCCGCCCCGGTGAACGCGCCTTTTTCGTGCCCGAAAATCTCGCTTTCCATTAGCGATTCGGGGATCGCCGAGCAATTCACCGCCACAAAGGGTTTCGCTGCACGCGGCGACAGCCGATGAATCGCCCGCGCCACCACTTCTTTTCCGGAGCCGGTCTCGCCGGTAATCAGCACCGCTGCGCTCGATGGCGCCGCCATTTCCACCAGCAGCATCACTTCCTGCATTGCCTTCGACCCGCCCACCAATTCGCCTAGCCGTCCCGCCGCGCGCAATTCTTTTGTCAGCGACGCCACTTCCCTCTGATCGCGCGCCTTGCCCAGTGCGCGGTCCAGCAACGCGCGCAGCACCGCCGCCTTCAGCGGCTTCTCGATGTACCAGAACGCGCCCGCTTCGATCGCCGCCACGGCGCGTTCCTCGCTGCCTTTGCCGGTGACCACAATCGTTGGAAAACTCGGCATCTCTTTGCTCAGTTGCCGCACTAGCTCCAGCCCGTCCATTTTCGGCAACTCCACGTCTGCCAGGACGACCGCCGGACGGAATTCCACGATTTTCGCCAGCGCCTCTTCCGCGCTCGCCACGCCGAGCACCTCGCAGCCCCATTTCCGCAGCAGCGCTTCGTAGCCCGCTCGCGCGTTGGCTTCGTCTTCCACGATCAGGATGCGTTCGGAGTTCTGTGCCGATTCAGCCATTTGATTTGGAGTGTACCCACTGGGCGCACGAATGCCAAGCGAGGCGGGCAGGGAGGACCCGTTTGTATCGCGCCCCCGCCGACACGTCAATCCCGTTTTGCTGTATCTTGAATTTGTAGGGGCGCCGCGCACTGCGCCTTTTCTAAGGAGCTGTCACCCTGAGGCCAGACGTCCGAGGCATCGGGATTCATCGGGCGGAAGGCTCGTTCCTCATTCCTGAACCCTGAACCCTGATTCCTGACCCCTCCTCTCACTGCTTTGCTATGTACAAAGGCCGGCTCAGCTCCAATTCCAGTTTTGTTCCCTTCGGCAATTCCAGCTCTTGTCCCATTCCCGACGAGACCAGAAATCCCGCTGCGCCGCCCAGCACCGCGCCCAAGCCCGCGCCCTTCCCACCCTTGGTGGTAGCACCGATAACGGCGCCAATCGCCGCGCCCGCCGCCGCTGCTTCCATTTCCTGCCGGCCTTTGCTCGTTCGCGCTTCGATTTCGCCTTCGCGGCTATCGCCAGCTTTCACACTGTGCTCTTCCGGCACGCTGGTCACATGCGCGACGATCGGCAGCTTGCCTTCGCGCGTATTGATCTCGTCGAACGAGAGCCACAGCCGCGCGCGCCCCGTCACACTCGCCGGCTCGACCCGGCTGACGTGCCCGCGAATTTTCGCTCCGGGCGGTACGACCGTGCCGTTGGCTGCCACCAGCGGCTCCAGCGTTTTCAGGTCGAATTTCTTACCGACCTTGTCTTTGCGCGTGCTCAGCTTGTCATCAAGCTTGACCAGAAACCGCGTCCCGTTTGGCACGTTGGCCGGCACATTCACCTGCGCTTGGCTCGCCGCCACCGGCGCAAACGACAGCAGGGCCACCAGCGGCCAGCGCCATTTCGTCACTCGAGCTGTACCCATTTTTTCCTGCACCATGAAAGATAATCTCCTCTCTTCGCGGGGCCCGGCCTCGCAGAACGCCCCATCATGGGATGAGTCCAACTCCCGCCGGGTGGCCTGCATCTCATGAGTTGGTTTTGCCCGTGATTCCATTGTTCCTTCCCTTGCACCCACTTAAGGGTGTGAAGCTGGCGTTGTCACGCTGTTGCTGCTTGGCTGTTAATTTCTTGCAAGAACCTTGTTGGTTTTCTTTTCCCTGCCGTATAATGTCCCACGATGCTGGGTACCCGGGGGGAAGTGTCTGGGGACCCTGAATCCATACGTGGACTTTTTTCACGATCTGATACCCCGCCCTGGCCCGCGTTTCGGCTGCCTGTATGAAAGTGGCGGATCCATTTGCTCGGTTCGTGGGCTACTACTGAGGAGGTCCTGATGAAGGCCGTGTCGCGAGCTTCTGTGCTGCTGTTCCTGAGCTTTGCCCTGGTGCCGGCAACGTTTGCCGATGATGCCCACTCGACCCCGGCTAAGTCGAAGAAAAAATCCGCGGCTGTTGCCGAGGAGAAATCCGCTGCGCCGTCTCCTTCCGTGAGCACAGCGGACCCCATGCCGCGCGGCGCCGCTTCGCTTTTCCCGGCGCGCCCAACTGCGGCCTCCGCGTTTCCTGCGCCTAAGGACCCCAAGGTCAAGCGTGCTGCTAAGGAGCCCTTTGAACTCCGGCCGATGCCCGGCACCACCGGCACGCTCGGCGTCTTCACCGTAGACTCCGGCTATCTGCTTCCCAAGGGCGCTTTCGCTTTCTCCAGCTATGCCAATAAGTTCTCCCGAATGCCCGGCGACGTTCGAGTTCTTGCGTTAGGCACCACCGCCAGCTACGGCATTTCCGACTGGTTCAACGTCCATTTCAGTTTTGAGCCCTATCGCCACATTCACCTCAGCGAGCCCACGGAATTGAGCTTGCGCTCTCCGGTCACCAACCCGCCGTTCCCGAACGCCGTCAATCCGACCATCTTTCGCGGTCTGACCGTGGTGCCCGGCTCCGCGCCAGGTTACGTCGAGGATTTCCCCTTTGCCAATCGCAACGAAAGCGGCGTGGGCGAAGTGGTCCTGGGCTTCAAAGTCAGCCCCTTTTCCGAGTGGCGTGGCGACTGGATTTCGATTTCCATCCGCAATGATTTGATTATTCCCACGGCGCGCTCGTTCGGCCATCTGCTCGACAACGGCACGCAGACCGGCCAGTACGGCTGGCGCGGCAACATCGCCTCCAGCCGCACTTATTGGAAGAACCGCATTGTCAGCAACCTGAATTTTGGCTATCGCATCACGCGCGACCCGCGCGCCAACCGCGTGCGCATGTTCCAGTCTGCCGACCAGATTACTTTGGCCACCGGCACCATTTTCCTGCCGAAGCACCGCATTCAGCCCATGACCGAAACCGTACTGACCATTTTCGCCGGCCCCGCCACGCAGAACACCACGTTTGGCGCCCGCGATCCCATGGACAGTGTTTGGGGCGTGCGACTCTATCCCTGGTCCAATCTCGCTATTGACGTCGGCTACCGCCGCACCGGCAATCTGAAAGAGCACGGCGACAAGACCGGCTTCATCGTCAAGCTGGGCACCGTGTACTGGCCCGAAAAGCCCAAGCCCGTCAATCGTTCGCCCATGACTTCCTGCTCCGCGGAGAAGGCTTCTGTTTATGTGGAGTCCGGCGATTCCGTCGGCGTTCGCGCTATGGCCAGCGACCCTGATAACGACACGCTGTCCTACTCCTGGACCGCCTCCGGTGGCGCCGTAAACGGCTCCGGCCCGGCCGTGAGCTGGAATTCCGCCGGCACGCGCACCGGCACGTACACGATTACCGCCAACGTCTCCGACGGCAAGGGCGGCACGGCCTCCTGCGCTGTGGACATCAAGGTGGACGCGCGGCCCAATCGCGCGCCGGTAATGTCCTGCTCCGTGGACCGCTCTTCGGTCCTCACCGGCGAGCGCGTGCGCATCTCCGCGTCCGCATCCGACGCCGATAACGATTCGCTCACCTACTCCTGGCGCGCGAATGGCGGCCAGATTGTCGGTACGGGCTCTTCCGTGCAACTGGATACTTCCGGGCTTTCCGCCGGACGCTACACCGTCACTGGCCGCGTCGAAGACGGTCGTGGCGGCGCCGCTGATTGTTCCACGGCGGTCGAAGTTCGCGTGCCGCCTCCTCCACCGCAGGCTGCCAAAATCAACGAATGCTTCTTCCGCGCTGCTTCTGCCCGCGTGGATAACGTCTGCAAGCGCGTGATGGACGACGTCGCGCTGCGCATGCAGAACGATCCCAAGGCCCGCGTGGCCATCATCGGCTACGCCGACCCGAAGGAAAAGAAGCCGGAGAAACTCGCCAAGGATCGCGCCGACGCCGCCAAGAAATATCTGGTCAGCAAAGGCATCGCCGACGCGCGCATCGATACGAAAGCCGCTGGCGGACAGGCCGGCGCCGATAAACAGAACCGCCGCGTGGACGTCATCTGGGTCCCCGAAGGCGCCACGTACTAGCACGTGGCGCAGCCACTCTTGGCTGCGCGTTGTTCATCTCGTGGGGGCGGACCGCAGTGTCCGCCCCTACTTTTTTTCTCTTTGAGTTGCGGCCATCTCCGTGATCCGCGGTTTTCCTCTTTTCCTTCCTAACCCCTAGCCTCTGCCTCCATCTTGCCTCGCCCTTCTTCTCTCGTTTACAATCTCGCGATGCGCAGTGTGGTTCTCGGCCTCGGCATTAGCATCGACGGCTATATCGCCCGCCCGGACGATACTGTCGATTTTCTGTTCATGCCCAAGGACTACTCAATGGCTCCTTTTTTCGCCACCATTGATACCGCCGTCATGGGCCGCAGGACATTCGACATCGCCCAGAAAATGGGCGGCGTTTCGTACGGCCCGTCGATCAAGTGCTACGTCTTCTCCCATTCGCAGCCGCCCGGCGAGCGCGAAGGGCTCACCTTCGTCAACCAATCGCCTACCGCATTCATCACAAAACTCCGCAAGTGCCCCGGCAAGGACATCTGGCTGATGGGCGGCGGCGAACTCGTGCGCGACTTTCTCAAAGCCGACCTGGTCGATGAACTCTACATCGGCGTGGTTCCCGTGCTGCTCGGGGAAGGCATTCCCTTGTTCCCCCGCGGCTTTCCCCAGCGCAACTTCTCCCTGGTCGAAAACAAAACATTCTCCAGAGGCTTGATCTCCCTCAAGTACAAACGCACCCGATCCAAGCCCAAATGAAAATCTTGACCCCCGCTTTTGTGCATTTGTGTTCATCCGTGGTTTCAAATGGCCTTGATCTTTCTCCCCCTGCGCTACAATGTCCCTTCGCCCATGCGTCGCCTTCTCCAATTCCTTCCTCTCTTCCTCCTTTCCGCTCTTGCCTTGTTCGCGCAGACCTGGAAACCCATGGGCCCTCCCGGCGGCGATGTTCTCACTCTCGCCGCCGACCCGGGCGATTCCAGGCGTCTCTATCTCGGCACCGCCGACGGTCACATCTTCGGCTCCGCCGACGCCGGCGAAACCTGGAAACTTCTCGGCCGCGCGGGTTCCTCCACGGTTGGCGTCATCACGGCCATTCTCATTGACCCGCGCAATCCAAAAATTCTTTTCGCCTCCGCGTGGTCCCGCGAAAGCAACGGAGGCGGCGGCGTTTTTCGCAGCGATGACGCGGGCGTCACCTGGCGCGCCGCCGGAATCGACAAACACGCTGTCCGCGCGCTTGCTCAGGCGCCCTCGGATCCGGAGATTCTCATCGCTGGCGCGCTCGACGGCGTCTATCGCTCCCGTGATGCCGCGCGCACCTGGGAACGCATTTCTCCGGAAAATCACGAAGAAATCCGCAACGTCGATTCCGTCGCCATCGACCCGCGCAACCCTGAAATCATTTACATCGGCACATTCCATCTCCCCTGGAAAACCGCCGACGGTGGCCGCGAGTGGAAACCCATCCACAACGGCATGATTGACGACTCCGACGTGATGAGCATTGCCGTGGACCGCACCAACCCCCGCCGCATTTACGCCAGCGCCTGCTCCGGCATCTATCGCAGCGACGACGCGGGAAATCTCTGGCGCAAGATTCAGGGCATCCCTTACGCCGCGCGGCGTACGCACGTCATCCGTCAGGACCCGCATCGCCCGCAGACGATTTATGCCGCTACCACCGAAGGCCTCTGGAAAACCGCCGACGCCGGCTCGTCCTGGCAACGCCTCACGCCCGGCGATTGGGTGATCAACGCGCTCGTCCTCGACGCGAAAACTCCCGGCCGCCTGGTCATGGGCACGGAACAGCTCGGCGTGATGGTCAGCGATAGTGCAGGAAAACAAGCAGGAACAAAAGAAGCACAACAATTTCGCGCCGCCAACGACGGCTTCTATCACCGCCAGATCCTCGCGCTCGCGCTCGACCAGGAACGCCCGGAGCGCGTCCTCGCCGTGCTCGCCAACGCACCCGAGCCGGTGCTCGCCACCGACGACGCCGGGCGCACATGGAAGCCGCTCGGCCCCGGACTAAAAGCTGAGGCCGTTCGCCGCGTCTTTGCCTCGCCCGGCGGCTGGCTGGCCGCGCTCGACCGCGGCGGTCTGATGCGCTACGACGCCGCCAAATCCGCGTGGCAGCGTATCGGCACGGTCACCGGCGAGCCTGCCTTCAGCTCGGAATCAAACGCGCCGCCAAAAAAAGGGAAGGGCAGTCCGCCAAAGAAAGTCAGAGGCCCGCGGCCGTTGAATCACATCGTGCTGGACATGGCCTTCACGCACGATGCCTGGTTCGCGGCCACCGACGATGGCCTGCTCGTCTCGCGCGACTTGGGCGCGAACTGGATCATTACCCCCGTCGGGCTCGTCGTCCTGCCCGCGCGCGCGGTGCGCGTTTCTTCGGACGCAAAGAATTTCTGGGTGGTCACGCTGCGTGGGATGGTGTTCTCGAGCGACGCCGGCGAAACATGGTCCTGGCATGACATGCCGCTCGAAGCCGGCGGCGCTCTTCGCCTCGAGGCCGCAGGAGAGAAAACGCTCCTCGCGATCGCCGAAAGAGGTCTCTACATTTCGCGCGATGCAGGGAGCACGTGGCTGCAAGCTGCTAATGGCTTGCCGCAGGCGCCCATTCAGGATCTCGCCGTCGTCGGTGACGTTTTTCTAGCATCCATGCAGACCCAGGGTCTTTACATTTCCTATGACCGCGGCGCCACATGGTCGCGCATCGAAGGCACCCTGGCCGAAGGCCGCTTTCCGGTGGTCACTGCTCGTCAGGCCGCAGCAATTATTTACGCTGCCTCCTCCACCGAAGGGCTCTATGCCGTCGAGCTCACGAATGGGCTCGCCAATTCTTCGCCGCCGCGTCCAAGCCCATAGCTTTTCAAAGAGTGAATTTGAAATCTTTTCCCAATACGGGAATAGCCATAATTTCAATCTTGCAATCCTCTGAAGATGAACGAGAAAAGCTCCATTCGTAGATTGTTTTGATAATGGCTGGTTTCATTATGGTAGCATTATCCTAAGCATATGACGCCGAATAGACTTTGCTAAGTTGTTGTTTTACTTGAGAGTGAATCACGATTCGGATTTGGCACAGCCCGTGCTCCCATTTGGGCCATGACGCACACCATGACCGACGCGCAAGATCTCCTTCGCGAGACTCCATCGTCCGTCGGAAGCATTCTGATTGTGGACGATGAAGCCACTGCGCGCGACCTCTGTGCAGACGTGGCTCGCGAAGCCGGCCTGCTGGTGCACACCGCCACCACTACCGAACAGGCCCTCGAAATCCTCGAGCAATTCCCAGTGGACATTGTCCTGACGGACTTGAAGGTCCCCACTCTCGGCGGAATCGAGCTGCTCAAGCGTGTACGCGCCTTGTTTTCGCAACTCCCGGTTGTGGTCCTCACACAGTACGGCACCATTGAGACCGCCGTGGAGGCCACCCGCCTGGGCGCCGCCGACTACGTCACCAAACCTTTCCACGTGGACGAACTTCGCGGCAAACTGGACCGCCTTCTTCATGCCATCGAGCTCGATCAGGAAAACCGTGTCCTCCGCGAGCAGCTTCGCAGCCGCCCCGGCTTCGGCGGCTTCATCGGCGTTTCCCCCAAGATGCAACGCGTGTACAAGATGATCGAGAAAGTCAGCCAGCACAATTATCCTGTGCTCATTCTCGGCGAGAGCGGAACCGGCAAGGAGCTTGTCGCCCGCTCGATCCATTTCTCCGGCCCGCGGCGCAAAAAGCCCTTCGTCCCGGTAGACTGTTCCGCTCTGGTACCCACGCTGATCGAATCCGAGTTGTTCGGCTACGTGAAGGGCGCCTTCACAGGCGCCGTGCAGACGCGCCAGGGCCTTCTCGAGGCCGCGGCGGATGGCACGCTCTTCCTCGATGAAATCGCGGATATGCCCGTGGACCTGCAGGCCAAGCTGCTTCGCGCGTTGCAGGAGCGCGAAATCAAGCCGGTCGGCTCGGTGGACCGCATCGCCATTCACGTCCGCGTCATCGCCGCTACCAACCGCGATATCGAATCCGCCATTCGGTCCGGCGCGTTCCGCCAGGACCTTTATTTCCGCCTCAACGTTGTTTCTATCAAGCTCCCGCCGCTCCGCGAGCGCAAGAACGACATTCCGCGCTTGGTCAATTTTTTCCTCGAAAAATTCAGCGAACCCCAGCAGCCCCTCCGCACAATTTCCGAAGACGCCATGCGCCGCTTGATCGCCTACGACTGGCCCGGCAATGTCCGCGAACTGGAAAACGCCATTGCCCGCGCCATGGCCCTCGGTTCTGGCCCCATCCTGCACGTCGGCGATCTTCCGTCCAACCTTCAGTACGGTTCTCCGGCAGCCTCTCTGGATCGTTCGCCCTCCGCCGATGAGCTTCTGCCCCTCGAAGAGCTTGAACGCCGCGCCATTTTCCGCGCCCTCCGCGAAACCAGCGGCGACAAACTGGCTGCCGCGCGCCTGCTCGGCATTGGCAAGACCACGCTCTACCGCAAGCTCAAGCAATACGAAGCCCCCCACTAGCTCCCTCAAAACTTCTCAGCGCTCTCGATTTTTCTCGTGAAGTCGTCCCGGCGATTTCAGCTCTTCTGCCCTTTCCGATGCGGGAAGAATCACTGCTCTGAGTCTCAGTCTGGGAACGCGTCCAGAGCGTTCTCGGCACGCCCCCACTTGAATCGCTTGAACCCACTGCACTTAAAGGTTCCGGTTCATCTGGAATCATCTTTGCTAACGCAGACTGCAGAATTTCAGAGGTCAAACGTGTATAGGTCAATGCAATTGCGGCGCGGCGTTCGGCGTGCCCTCGAGTTCACGGTTGCAGTCACTGCTGCCTTGCTCTTCAGCTATTTGATTCTGCGGTCTCCGTGGTAGGCGCGACGATGAGATTCAAGAGGTTGTTGCGCTTCTTCTCGAGAGAGCGTGACGCAGCGAATGAGCTGGCGGCTTTTTCCCGAGCGACATCGGTGGGTGATTCTCTGCCTTGCCTGCTGGAATTGGCGGCAAGCCATTTGTTGACAATCGCTCGCGCTGACCGCGTCGGTGTATGGCTCGAGTCGGAGAAAGCGCATCTTTTGCGTGGCATCGTTCTCGATTTGCAGTCTGGCCCCGTCCCTGTCGAGTGGCAACAATTGGACCTCTCGGCCTTTCCTTGGAAGGGCGCCTTGCGGGTGACCACACCGATCATCGCCGATTTAGGCATGCATCACCGCATCTCAGTCACAACGGACCAGCAGGTTGTGATTCCTTCTGTCCTTAAGGGTATGAAGAGCGCGATTTGGTGGCCGGTCCGCGCGGGCAAAAGCGTCCTAGGGCTCGTCCTGCTGGCGTTCAAGTCGGGCCGCACACTTGATTTGCAGCAGGCTGCGCCATTTATTTGGCCGCTCCTGCATCAGCTGGCGCTTGCCTACCGCGCGCGGCGCGAAAGGGAAACGCTCGAGCGCCTGCACACGGACCACGCGAATGCGGCCGTGCCCGAGGCGGAGGCTGCTGATTCCATCACGGAGCAACACGCTGCCGCGGAATTACGTGCTCTCCTCGATTCGGTGGAAAGCGGCGTTCTGTTGCTGGACACATCCGGACGGATCCGTTCTCTGAACGAGCACTTCGCGCAGCTCTTCGGCTTGGACGGGAAGACTGCTGCCAATTTCATCGGGTGCGGCGTCGAGCAATTGTCCGAGCGGCTTGCGCCCTTTGTTCGCGACCCGGAAGTCTTTGGCGCTCGCTGGAGTGACCTGGGATCACTGGGCGACTCCACCGCCTGGGATGAAGTGGAATTGACAGGAGCCAGTCGCCGCGTGCTCCAGCGTTTTTCGCGTCCCATCATGGACGCGCACAGGCGCCGGCTGGGCTGGATGGAGATCTTCCGCGAACGCGGCGGATACGCCCCGTCGCACATGCGCATGTTGCAAACCGAAAAGATGGCCGCCATCGGCCAGCTCGTATCCGGCATCGCGCATGAGCTGAATAATCCGCTTACCAGCATCATGGGATACGCGCAGCTCCTGTTGGCCCGCAGCCCCGGGCGCCGCACGGCAGCGTCCGGGCGATTCCTCGATGCGGACTCGGTCCGCGAAATCCTGCGCGAGGCGGAGAAAATTTACGCGGAAGCGGAGCGCGCCGGTCGCATCGTCAAGAATCTGCTCCTCTTTGCCCGCGGGGCCCACGTCGAGCGCCGCGCCGTGGACCTCAACGAAGTCGTTGAACGCACCTTGACCCTGCGTGGCTATGAGCTGAAGATCGAGAATATCCATCTGGAGTTGCAACTCGATCCCACGCTGCCGCGCACGCTGGCAGATTCGCACCAGCTCCAGCAGGTGGTGCTGAATCTTCTGGTGAATGCCGAACAAGCGATTCTCGATAGCCACGCGGCCGAGCGGACCGAAGCCAGCGTCTCCACGGAACTCGGGCACATCCGCATCCGTACGTTTGCTCTGCCCGGTGCCCAGCCGACGCGGCTAGCTCTGGAAGTCTCCGATAGCGGCCCAGGAGTTCCTTCGCAATTCGTCTCCCGTCTCTTCGATCCGTTCTTCACGACCAAGCCGATGGGACTGGGCACCGGGCTGGGTCTTTCCATTGCCTACGGCATCGTCCGCGACCATGGCGGAGAAATCTACTTGCTGGATTCCGCGCACGCAACGCCCGGGGCCGTGTCACTAGGTGGTGCGACTTTTGTTGTGGAGTTTCCTGTCTTCACCTCGCTCGAAGTCCCTGCGGTGCTTCCGCCGCTCCAGGAGGAGCCCGCCGCAGCGGAGCTGGCCGAAGACCGCGATGCTGATTCAGTTGGACAAATATCTCCGGCGGCAACAAATCATCCGCCCAGCGCGAGCATTCTGGTGCTGGAAGACGAGCCCACTGTGGCGCAGCTCATTGCCGACGTCCTGAAAGAAGACGGCCACTTGGTGGACGTGGTGCTCGACAGCCGCGAGGCTCTCGCGCGCGTCGCGCAATTCAACTACGACCTGATCATCTGCGATCTGCGCATGCCGCGCGTGGACGGCCGTGCCTTCTATCGTTCCCTGGTCAGTAGCGGAGATCCCGCGCAGCTCCGCATCCTATTCGTGACCGGCGATACTCTTTCACCGCGCACGCTGGATTTTCTGCGAAAGACGGGTCTCCCGTATCTGGCCAAACCCTTCCTGGTCGAAGAGCTCAAGAGCATCGTCAACCAGACTTTGGATGCCCTACATTTGTCCAAGAATCGCTCCGCCGGAGCATTCCTGGCGCCGGACTCTGATCCCTTCGCTGAGATCGCACTCCACCCGGACGCTGTGCCCTCTTCGTACGGCCGGCGGGCTGAAGAAGTGAGGAAACTATGAAAGCAGCGAATTGTGTGACTTCGATTCTGACCCGGGACTCCGAGCCGAGCGATGCCCGCGTGATTCTGCTGGTCACCGCCGATGTCGCGCTCGCGCAACGGTTGATCTGCGCCCTAACCGGCAACGGCCACTTTCCCCGGCCAGAAGCGCCACGCTCGTACCAACTCCCCATCGCCACCAGTTTTGTCCAGGCGCGGGCATGCATTGGCCGCGCGGTGCCCAGCGTCATCTTGTTGGATGAAAGCGTAGCCGCGCCGGGCATATTCACGGACGCCTTGCAGGATTTGTCGCGTTACGCGCCGCTGATTTATCTCGCCGCACCGGAAAATCTGGCGCGCTGGTGTGCGCTTAGCGAATTGTCAGAACTCGTCACGCAAGGCCGCGTGGAATGCGTTCCTCGCCACGGCGACTTTGTGCCGCTGGCCACCCGCCTGATCGAACGGCACGCGGGCGCGTGTCCCGGCGCCACGGGACGCCACCCGGAGCTGGCGCTGATTACCGCCGTTCCGGATCGCGTTCAACTGGACCCGGGCGATGCCCCGCGGGACTTCGGCGAAGTGCTGCGCCACGAGGTCAACAACCCACTCACGGGAATTCTGGGGAACGCGGAACTCCTGCTCTCGCGCCGCGACCGCATTTCCTCCGACATGGTCGAACGGCTGGAAGTGATTGCCGAGCTGGCCATCCGCCTCCGCGAAACTGTGCGACTTCTGAGCAACGCCCTCGAACGCCGTACCACGCATATCCCCGCGCCGCTAGCCAGCAGCCTCGCGCCTTCGCTCCGCCACCGATCGCCGACATAAGCGCTCATCCCTAATCGCGTATTTACTTCGGGGGGCAATTTCCCTACCATGTGCAGGCGTGCGGTTGCGCTGACTGCCAAGAAAGCAGTCGGGCCCATACCATCATGCCGCGCACGCGCGATGTGTTAAGGTATGGCCTAGCCGCCGGCAATGAGGGACTCTGCCACGGATTCCGTTGTTTGCAGGATAGCGAAGGAGCACCGGCCATGAGCCTTTGCTGCCCAGCCCGGAAGGAAACTGTTTAAGAAAAATGTCCGCTGCTCCACGGTTGCGCGTATTGGAACCCGGCGGCGCCGAGCGTCAGGTGCCGATTGAGAGCACTCCTTTCACCATCGGCCGCCAAAAGGGCAACGAACTCACGCTGAGCGACACGCGCATCAGCCGCCAGCAGGCCAAGATCGATCTCCTCGATGGGAAATACATCCTCGACGACTTGCAGAGCCGTCACGGCACATTCGTCAACGGCCAGAAAATCGCCGCGCGCCACGAGCTGCGCCCGCGCGACACCATCGAGTTCGGCGTGCCGGATTCGTTCCGCCTGGTTTACGAAGTCGGCGAGGAAACCAGCGTTTCCGACCTGGTGAACCGCGTGGACGCCACGCCCGCGACTCCGGCGACCTCGCGCGAGCTGTACCACCTGGGCGTGCTGCTCGAAGTGGTGCGCGTGATGCACACCAGTCTCGCGCTCGAGGACCTGCTCATTTCAGTGGTCGATGCGGCCATTCAGGTGACGCACACCGAGCGCGGCGTGCTGCTACTGCGCGTCCCGGAAGGCGCCGAGGGCGAGCTGGCGCCGAGCGTGGGCCGCGACCACCGCCACGGCACGCTTGACCCCAAGGAATTGCAGATTTCCTCGAGCATCCTGAAGCAGGTGATCAAGTCGCGCCGCGAATTGATTGTCAGCGATCCCGGTGAGGCCCTGGGCGCCCTCAACAGCCGCCAGCAGGACAGCATGGCGCGACTCGAACTGCGCACGGTGATCGCCATCCCGCTCGAAAAAATGCCCGTGCTGGGCTCGTCGGACACCACGGTTTACGGCAAGCCGGCCGAGCTGCTCGGCGTGCTGTATCTCGACAGCCGCGCCGTGGGCAGCGCGTTCTCCGATCTCGACCGCCAGACGCTGCGCGCGCTGGCCAACGAAGCCGCGACGGTGGTCGAAAACGCGCGGCTGTTTTCCGCGTCGCGCGAAAAAGAGCGCCTCGAGCACGAAATGTCCATCGCTGCGGAAATTCAACAACAGCTTCTGCCCAAAACGTTTCCCGAGTCGAAAGAGTTCTCCATCACCGGGCTGAACATCGCCTGCCAGTCCATCGGCGGGGACTACTTTGACGCCATCGGGCTTCCCGGCGGGCGTTGCGGTGTGGTGGTGGCGGACGTATCCGGCAAAGGAATCCCCGCAGCGCTGCTGGCGTCCATGCTGCAGGGAGTTTTCTCGGCCACCGCGGGAATGGACATCGCGCTCAACACCATCGGGGCGCGCGTCAATAAATATCTTTGCGAGCGCACAGGAGACGACCGCTACGCCACGCTGTTCTATTCCGTGCTGGACCCCAGCGGACACCTGGAGTACATCAACGCGGGGCACGTCTCGCCGCTGGTGCGCACCACGCTGGGCCAGGTCTATACATTGGCTTCGGACAATTTCCCGCTGGGCATGTTTGATTTCGCCGAATACCACTCCGGTCGCGCCCAGCTTCAGCCGGGCGATTTTCTGGTCGTTTATACGGACGGCTTCTCTGAAGCGCACAACGTACGCAGCGATATGTTCGGCGAGAGCGGTTTGCGCGAAATCCTTCGCACTTTCAATGGGAGCTCGGCTCAGGAACTTTCCGACGCCATCCAGGCGGGCGTCCGTGTGTTCACCGGCGGCGCATCGCAGTCGGACGACATGACCCTGGTCGTAGTACACTACCGGGGTTCACCCGAATGAAAAACAATCCTAGCCCGGTTCCCCCCGGCCGGACCGCCGGAAGCCTTGCCCTGCTTTCCGATGCGTTGGCCGGGCTGAGTCTTGAGGCCGCTCCGGATATGCTGGCGCAGCAGACCGTCGAAACCGCTACGGCGCTTCTCGGAGTAACCGGCGCGCGCCTGTGGCGGATGGTGGACGAAAAACCCGCTGTGTGGCTGCAAGCTGGAACTATTCCCGCCGGGGAAGCTGCGGCTGCCGCCCAGGCATTCAGCGGGCTGGTGTCCTCCAGCGGGGCGACCGACTGGTTTTTTGCCGCCGCCGGAGACGGCCACGCGGGCCTGGTGCTGGAAACGAGTTCGGCGAAACCTCTCAATCAGGAAGCGCGCAGCCTGCTAGCTCTCTATGCTCGTTTCGCGGCCGCCGCGCTCACCAGCACGGAGCGCCACCGCACAATCGAAACACTCTCCAGCATTGTCGAAGCCACCAAGCAGCTCAATTCGACGCTGGACCTCGGCGAGCTGATCAACATCGTCCTGCAACTGGCCAGCCGGCAGACCAGCGCGGACCGCGGCACAGTGTTTCTGGTGGACAAGGAGCACGAGGAGATTTGGTCGCTCGTGGGGCTGGGACTGGCACAGCAGGAAATCCGCATCCCCATGAGCAAAGGGATTGCCGGGCACGTCGCGCGCACCGGCGAAACGGTGAACCTGCTCGATGCCTATCAGGATTCGCGCTTCGAGCCGGACGTGGACCGCCGCCTGGGCTACCGCACGCGCACACTGCTCTGCCTGCCTATTCTGAACAAGGACAACGATATCGTCGGCGTGCTGCAATTGCTGAATAAGACCACCGGTCCGTTCAACACCGAGGACACCAATTTCCTACGCGCGCTTTCCGTGCATTGCGCCATCGCCATCGAAAACGCCCAGCTGCACCGCGAACTGCTCAACAAGCAAAAATTGGAGCGAGACCTGGCGCTGGCCCGCAGCATCCAGCGCGGGCTGCTGCCGGAGCATCCTCCGACCATCGAGAACTTCGAAATCGTCGTGTCGCACAAGCCGTCGCAGATGGTCGGCGGCGACTACTACGATTTCATTTCGCTCAGCCCGCAGGCGTTGCTGCTGGTGATCGCGGATGTGGAGGGCAAGGGTGTGGCCTCCGCGCTGGTGATGGCCAACTTGCAGGCCACGCTCCGCGCGCTGGTGGTGCACTTGCACTCGCTCGAACGCATTGTCGCTTCCGTGAACGACATGATCCTGGCCGACACGCGCGCGCAGAAATACATGAGCATGTTCGTCGGTTTACTCGATCAGAAAAACCGCACGTTTCATTACATCAACGCCGGGCACGTGCCGCCGGCCGTAGTGCGCGCCAATGGTGAACACGTTTTTCTGCGCGAGGGGGGGATGGTGGTGGGGATTTTCCCGGGCGTGGTGTACGAGCGCGGCTATCTGAAGCTGGAGTCCGGCGACGTCTTCGTCGGCTGCACGGACGGCATCACTGAGGCCATGGACGTGCAATCGAATGAATACGGCCTGGAGCGCCTGGTGGCTACCATCGGGCGCGAGCGCACTTCGCCCGCGGAGCGCATCGTCGAAACCGTGCTCTCGGAGGTGGACCGCTTCTCCCGCGGCGGGCCGCACGAAGACGACCGCATCATCATGATCGTCAAAGCGCTGTAAACCATCTAACGCTTTTCCCCGTGGATTTTCTGGAAAAACGCCACTACGCGGCGCTCAAATTCCTGCGGCTCTTTGCCAAGCGCGGCGGTATGCCCCGCGCCCTTGACGAGCCACATTTCCTTCGGTCCGACCGCCGCATTGAAAATACGATTCGTGTGGCGTGCCGGGATGTTGCGGTCGCTCAGGCCGCAGATCAACAACACAGAAAACGGACGCGCAGCAACGGCTTTTTCCGGAGAGACATCATCGGCATCGAACCCGCCTTCTTTTTCGGCGGCGCGAATGGCCAGGGTAGATGCCGGGCGAAAAAGTGTCCGCCCAAGAAGCGAGCTGAAACGCAGGCCGGCGTAGTCAAAGGAGACTTCGCGCAGATTCGCAAAGGCGCTCTCCGCCACCACGCCGGCGACGCGCGGCTCGATGGCCGCGGACTGCAAAGCGATGGACGCGCCCATGGACTCACCGAGCAAAAAGAAATAGTGCACGTTTTCCGATGCGAACAGCGCATCGGCAATGGCGCGCGTGTCATTGCGCTCCAGCCAGCCGAATGTGGCCATCGGACCATCGCTCGCGCCGTGCGCGCGGGCGTCCATCATCAGAACGCTGTAGTTGTTCCGCAGCAAAAACTCGGCGTGGCCCAGCGTGCCCACGCGGTTGTCGGATACGCCGTGGAACAACAGAACCCAGTCACCGTTCGGAGATGGAGGGCGGACTTTCCAGCCGCGCAACGTCACGCCATCCAGCGCGCGCACTTCGAAATCTTCGCGCGTGGCGCCAATGCGGCTGAAGGCCTGCCCGGCCTGCTGGATTTGTTCCGGCGCGAGCGGACGCCGCATGGGATGGAGCATTCCACTCCCCATCATGGCGCCAACAGCACCGGCCAGAAAGGGAAGCAGGATCAATCCAACGATGAGGATCGTTCGGGCGCGTCGCATGCTGTCACAAGTATGATACGAAAAGCCGAGGATGCCAGTTCAATCCGCGGCACTCGGAGAGAGAAAACTCAGGAGCCAGTGGACGAGTACTCGCGCACACCGCGGTTCCACAGGGCGATCGCCATGGTCAAGAACGCAGCGGCGACCACCGGCACGAGCCACGCGTGTACGCGGAACTCCGGCCGGCCCAGCAGCCGCACACTGGGATAAAATGCCGCAAAGCCGAACGGAATAATCCAACTCAACAGAAATTGCACGAAACCGCTGTAGATCGTCAGCGGGTAGCGGCCGAAGGCAATCAGGTTCCACACCGGCGGGTGCACCCCTACGCGGTCTTCCACCCAGAAATTGACGCACGTCAACATCAGAAAAATAGCCACGTAGATGACGCCGCCGCACAGCGCAAAGAAAGCGAGCAGCGCAAGGTCCAGCAGGCCCCAGGCAAGCTTCAGCCGCGTGACCGCCAGCCAGACCGCCAACAGCCCCATCACGACTTCGTGGAGCGACTCAATGCGGAACACTTCGAACATTACCTGGTAAAGCGACGCCACCGGGCGCAGCAGCACGCGGTCGAATTTCCCTTCGATGATGAAGTCGTTGCCGAAATTGTAGAGATTCAGGCTGACGATGTTGAACAAGCCGAAGGGAATCAGTGAAAAACCGTAGAGAAACAACACCTCTTCGAATTTCCACCCCGCCAGCCGCGGCACTTTCTGGAAGAGCACGATCAGAAATCCAAACGCGAACGCTGTGGCCAGCATGCTGGCACCCACGCTGATCAAAGAGTCCGCGCGGTAAGCGAAGCGCACCTTGATGAACTGCACCAGGTATTCGACAAGAAGTGCAACGTGCTTCTTCATCGCTGACTCCTGCTCCTCATCCGCCATGAATCGTAACTTTCTTCATCGAGGCCTGCCACCATACGTCCGCCAGCCACAGCAGCACCGCCACCCAGGCCCATTGCGTCGCGAGAGCCAGCGCCGCTCCGCCCAGCGACAGCTTGCCCAGATAAATCTGCAGCGGCGTGGAGGCGATGTGCTGGAACGGCAGCCACGCCATCACCTCGCGCACCGGCGCCGGAAAAAACGCCACCGGGACCAGGAGCCCGGAAAGCAGCTCGATCAGCCAGTACTTCGCGCGGATGAGCGCGAGAATGGATTTCAACTGGATGGCGCACGTCCCGATCATGAAGTTAATCGCGCCCATCAGAAAAAAACTCCCCAGCACCGCCGCGGTAAACAGCGCGGCGTGGGCCACCGATGCCGGGAGCCGCACGGGGAAGAGCAGGACGATTACCATGGCGGTCGGCAGCGTCAACATCGCCAGGCGGAACGCCGATTCGCCCATGGCCCGCGAAAACCACATCCACTGCACAGAGATCGGTTTGATCAACTCCATAGCGATCTTGCCGTCGAGGACCTCGTAGGCCATCTCCTGGTCAATCGTGTTCCAGTAGAACGAGCGGATGATCCAGCCGACGGCGACGTAGGTGATCATCTGTCCCAGGTCGTATCCGGCAATCGTGCCGCCGGGGCCGAGCGCCTGCGTCGCCGGGCCGTACACCGCTTTCCAGATGAAGTAGTACACGGTGACGTTGATGAGGTACGTGATGATCCCCGTCCAGTAGCGCAGGCGGAACGCCAGAATATTCACGAAGCCCACGCGCGTGAATTCCAGGTACGGCGCAAGCGTTTGTGCCAGCGTGCTCAAGCGCTCACTTCCTTCAATGCTTCGCCTGCGTAGATGCGCTTGACGATTTCCTCGATGGGTTCGTCTTCGATGAGCAGGTCGCGGACTTCGACTTCCGCGAGAATCTGGCGCAGCAGCTCCGCGGTGGAGGTTTTTGTGCGGTCGAAGACGATGCGATAGGTGAGGTGGTCCACGGCTTCGATCCGGAGCCCGTCCTTTTCGAGAGCCGGAAGCCGCGCAGCCTGCTCGCCGTCCTTGACCACGAATTTCACCTGCTTGGTGCGCAGCAGCTTCTGCTTGAGCAGAGCGAGCGGGCCGTCGTATAGAAGCCGGCCGTGGTCAATGATCATAATTCTCTTGCACAGTTCTTCGATGTCGTCGAGGTCGTGCGTGGTCAGGAGGACCGTGGTGCGGTAGCGCTGGTTGATTTCTTTGAGGAACTGGCGAATGTGGTCCTTAGCGACAACGTCAAGGCCGATGGTCGGCTCGTCGAGAAAAAGAATCGGCGGATTGTGTAGCAACGCGGCAGCTAAGTCGCAGCGCATCCGTTCGCCGAGCGAAAGTTTTCTGACCGGCGTGTGCAGATAGTCCTTGAGGTTGAGCACGTGGTTGAACATCTCCATGCGCTCGTCGTAATCGCGCTGCGAGACGTCGTAGATTTTGCGCAGCAGCTTGAAGGACTCCACGACGGCAATATCCCACCAGAGCTGGGTGCGCTGCCCAAAGACCACGCCGATGGTCTTCACGTACTGCCGGCGCTGGCGCCAGGGCACAAAACCGTTGGAGAGGATTTCGCCGCCCGTCGGCACCAAAATGCCAGTGAGCATTTTGATGGTGGTGGATTTGCCCGCGCCGTTTGGACCGATGTAGCCAACCATGTCGCCGCGCTGGATTTCGAACGTGACGCGGTCCACGGCGCGCACGGCGATGTATTCCCGCTTCACCAGGTTGCGCATGGCGCCCCATACGCCTTCACGGCGCTTGAAGGTGCGGAAATGCTTGGTGAGATCGCGGACGGAAATCAGCGGCTCATCGGGCATGGGAGAGCAATTTTAGCACGGCGAGTTCGCCTGGCAGGGAAGGGAGAGAGAAGTCAGAGGCCGGAATGCGGCGGCGTCTGCGAATCATGTGCGGAACAGAACTTCTTCGCGCTGAAATTGCAGAGCAGCAGCCGCCAGCGCCACAGCAGCGTAGAAACACGTCGAAGCGAAGACCAGCCCGATGAAGCCCCACGGATAGCTCCCGCTTAAGACCTCTTTGGACACCAGGCTCACGTTGAGAATTGGAATGAGCGCCAGCTTTGCGTTCAGCTCGATGCCCGGCAGAACGGAAATGATCGCCGGGATGATGGCAAAGATCATAATCGGTCCGACATAACTCTGCGCTTCCTTGTAATTCCTCGCGATGAGCGCGACGGCGATCAGTGTCGCGGAAAAGAACATAGCCAGGGGCAGCACCATTCCGAAAACCATGGCCAGCGACTTCAGGCTGAAACTGGCGACGAAAGCCTTGGCTGATGCATCGGCGCCGCGCGCCATGGCGCGCGCAGGCGCATATTTCAGCGTCATCCCATACGAGGTCAGAGAGATGATCGCTGTCACCACGGAAGCCGTCAATACAAAAAAGAATTTACCCATCACTAGTTCGCCGCGGCTCACCGCGCTGGCCAGAATCGTCTCCAGCGTTCCGCGCTCTTTTTCTCCTGCCGTCAAATCCATGGCCGGATGCAGCGCGCCCATCAAGGAAAAAATGATGATGAAATACGGGATCAGCCCGCCGAGGCGCGCGCCGGAGACCTTTTCCTGTGTGGCCACGTTTTCCTCCTCCGTCTTCACCGGAGTGAGCACGCTAGCAGCGATGCCGCGCCCCGCAAGGCGCCCCGCAGCCATTTCGCTGCGTTGCTTGCTGAAGAATTCTTCCAGATTTCCTACGGTCATTTCAGAATTCAGTTCGGTCGAGTAGAAGTAAAGCTTCACGCTGGGAGCCGCGCTGCCGGCCGTGCGGAGGGACTCCTCGAATCCAGCGGGGAACTCCACTGCAGCGCGCAGCTTCTTGTCGCCAATCTGCTGCTTGAAGTCCTCGGTGAAAGGCAAGATTTGATATTTCCCCGTGGCGCGGAGCTTTTCGATCATGGCGGGGGCGTGTTCCGCGCCGAGCACCATGATCGGCGCGGTTTCACGCGCCGCCTTTTCCGTAAAGCGTTTCTCCATCTTGGCGAACCCAGTGTTGATGAGCGGAAACATGACCAGCGGAAACAGGAGCATGTTGATGATGGTGCGCTTGTCGCGAAGCAGGTCCATGCGTTCTTTGTTGTAAATCACGGCGATGTTTCGCAGTTTCATCTCGGGCACCCCTACGTGCGGAAGAGCACTTCTTCGCGGTTGAACTGCTTCACGGCGGCGAAGAGCGCCGCAGCGGCGTACACGCACGTGCTCAGGAAGATCAATCCGATCAGATCCCAGTGATATTGTCCGGCGAAAATTTCCTTTGCCAGCAGGCTCACGTTTAGTACCGGCACCATGGCTAGGCGGCTGTTCAATTCAATGCCAGGCACCATGGAGGCCATCCCCGGAATGACCACGAGAAACATCAACGGGCCGAGGTAACTCTGCGCTTCGCGGTAATTCCGCGCAAATACCGAGATCGCCAGCAGCGCAGCGGAAAACGTCGCCGCCAGCGGAAGGACCATCAAAAAAACGATCGCAGCCGATTTCAAGCTCACCGCCACCACAATCCCCTTGCTCACTTTGGCCAGCGCTTTGCCGCCGATGAGCACCGCAATGCCCAGTGAAATCACGGAGAGCGCCGTGGTCATCACCGAGGTGCTCAAGACCAGGAAGAACTTTCCCAGCACCAGTTCGCTGCGATTCGCCGGGCTCGCGAGGATTGTTTCCATCGTGCCGCGTTCCTTTTCGCCCGCGGTCAGGTCCATTGCCGGGTACATCGCTCCGGTGAGGCACAGGATGATAATGAAATAGGGCAGGATGAATCCGATGATGTTGCCGGTGACTTTCTCCGCGGAGGCGACGTTCAATTTTTCCAGTCCGAACACACTGACTTCCTCCTCTGACAGCTTCGCCGCGGCCATCCGCTGGGTGACAATGCCTTCGCCGTAGGCATTCACCGCCTTTTCGGCCTGGCGAACCACGGAGAGCGAACGCACTTCCCCTTCGTAATAATAGATTTTTACTGTTTGCGTCTCCGCCGGTTTGCTTTTCAGGTTTTCTTCGAAGTCCGCGGGGAATTCGACGACACCGCGCAGTTTCTTGTCGTTAATCTGCTGCACGTAATCCGCGGCGTAAGGTACGACCTGAAGCTTCGCTTCCGCGCGCAGCGCTTGCGCCAGAGCAGGAGCAAACTCCTCACCTTTCAGCATCACCGTGGGACTCTCCTTCATCGCTTTGGGGAGCACGAAAATGCTGAAAAACAGGATGATCAGAAAAATAACCGGGAACATCAGCAGTGGGACAATGATCGAACCCACGATCGTGCGGCGGTCGCGCAGCATGTCCATCAACTCTTTGCGGTACACCACGCCGATATTGCGCGCCGACACGGCTATTCCCCCACTACTTTGACGAAGATTTCTTCCATGTCCTGCTCGGCGTAACGCTCGCGCAACTGCGGCAGGGTGCCTTCGGCGAGCAGCTTTCCGTTATGGATGATTCCGATGGTGTCGCAGAGCTTTTCGACTTCGCTCATGACGTGCGTCGAGAAAATGACGGTTTTTCCGCTCGCGCGGCATTCGCGGATAAATTGCACGATGACCCGCGCGGTCATCACGTCGAGCCCGATGGTGGGCTCGTCGAAGATCATCACCTGAGGGTCATGCACGAGGGTGCGCGCGATGGAAACTTTCTGCTTCATGCCGGTGGAGAGTTTGTCGCAGCGGCGGTCGCGGAACTCGTTCATGTCCAGGCGCTCGAAGATGACGCCGATGCGCTTGGCCAGCGCGGCCTCGTCCATGCCGTGCAGGCGGCCGAAGTACTCGACGAATTCCCTGGCGGTGAGCCGGCCGTAGAGCGCCGTCGCGGTGGAAAGAAACCCAACATTGGCGCGCACTTTTTCGGGATCGTCCACCACGTCGAAGCCGGCCACCTTGGCCGTGCCGGAGGACGGTTTCAGGATGGTCGCGAGCATGCGCAGCGTGGTGGTCTTGCCGGCGCCGTTGGCGCCCAGCAAGCCGTAGATTTGTCCGGGCTGGGCCTTGAAGCTCACGCCGTCCACGGCGCGGATTTCCTTGCGCTTCTTGTCCTTGAAGAGTTTGGTCAACCCTTGCGCTTCAATCATCTAGACACACCCTTTGTCTGCAATGTTTCGGGAAAAACCGACTCGGGCAACCCCCAAGTCGAATACGCAGGGTAACACACGAATATTTCATCCACCCACAGAGAAACATGAATGCCTTGCAGCGCAGCCGCATCGTTGACAGGGGGGAATTCCGGCTGTACCTTCAAGCCGCTTGAATTCCGTTCGAGCTTACTTTCCAAAGGAGGCAGCATGCGTCGGTTGCTTTGGTTGGCTGTGTTTGCGTGCCTGGTGGCTGTTCCCGCCATGGCGCAGGATCCAGTGAAAGTGGACCCGAAGCATTACAAGGTGGTGTTTGAAAACGATCAAGTGCGCGTATTGCACATCCATTACGGCCCGCACGAAAAGTCGGTAATGCACGAGCATCCCAACGGGGTGGTGACTTTCCTGGCGGACGAGCGCGGGAAATTCACTTTTCCGGACGGGAAATCTGAAGAATTCGTAGCGAAGGCCGGAGAGTCGCAGTGGATAGCCGGGGGAAAACACCTTCCGGAAAACACAGGTAACACGCCCTTGGACGGTGTGCTCGTCGAGTTGAAGGGCAAGATGGCCGCGAAACCCGCAGCCAAGGCTCCACCGGCGGCGAAGAAGAAAGGGTCCTGAAGTTTTCCGAGGGCAGCGCGATTGGATGAGCGGATTTAGAAGAGAGTAGCGCCAGCGGCGAGGGCCGTTTGACGCTACTCTCCCAGAGTGTATACCCGAATGCGCCGTCAATCAGCCCTTGTGGCACTTGGGGCAGTGCTTAGCGGTGAAGTTTTCCAGCGTCACTTCGAACATGTAGTTGCAGCCGATACAGACGCGATGGATTTTCTTCACCGGGGGCGCGCCGGGTTTGGCGGCTTCGTGTTTGGCATCTGTGGTGTGCGCTTCGGTCATGGCTCGTCCTTGGAATCGAATCTCTCACCCGATTCTACCAACTGAACTCCAAGCGTTCCAGCGTCTCTTCAGGCTCTCATTCTCATTGGAGCTTTCTCACGTTTTTCGCCATCAGTACAATCCCCGCCATCAACACGAGAGCCAAGCCGCTGGAAGCAGCTAGGGCCTTGGGCGCGCCCCACCACTCCGAGAGCGAACCGATCAGCAGACTCCCGAGCGGCGTGAACCCGAGAAAGGCCATTGTGTGCATGCTTAGCACGCGGCCACGGATTTCGTCCGGCACGAGCGTTTGGATCAGGCTGTTAACTGTAGCCACCGAGCCAACTACTGCGCCGCCCGCCACCGCCAACAGAAACATGGAAAGCAGCGGCTGCCGGGAAAAGCAGAACAGTAAGATCGCAGTGAAAAGCATCGTCGCCGAAAACAGCACCAGCGGCCCGCGGCGGCGGTGCGGCTTCATGGACGCCAGATGCACGCCTCCGAGCAGCGCGCCGAATCCCGCCGCGCCCATCAGATAGCCGAGACCCATCGGGCCAATCCGCAGCACGTTTTTCGCGAACTCCGGCATCATCACCAGGTATGGCAGGCCGAACATGCTCACGATCGCCACGATGCCGATCAGCAACAGGATCGTTCGGTTCGTCCACACGTAGCGAAAGCCTTCGGCCAAGTCCCCCCGCCAGGAGTTCGCCGCGCGCTCCCGGCGCTCCGGGAAGCGCGTGCGCCCCAGGACATAAAGCAGCGGCAAATAACTCAGCGCGTTCAGATAGAAACAAGTTTCGATACTCAGCCCGGCGATGGTCAGTCCGGCGAGCGAGGGGCCCAGCACGCGCGACAGATTAAACTGAATCGAATTCAGCGCGATGGCGTTCAGCGTATCCTCTTGCTCCACCAAATCGCGGATCGCCGCCTGGTAACTCGGGGCGTTCAGGGCCATGGTGGTGCCGGCGAAAAACGCAATCACCACGATTCTTCCCACCGTAATCCATTTCAGTGAGACGAGCACCGCCAGGAGCAGCGCCAGAAACATCATGGCGGTTTGCGTGGCCATCAGCAGTTTGCGCCGGCCGGCGCGGTCTGCAATGACGCCGCCGGGCAATGAAAAAATCAGCGCGGGCACTTGCTGGGCGAATCCTACAAAACCGAGCCAGAACGGGGAGTTCGTCAGGGTGAGCACCAGCCAGCCCTGGGCCACGTTTTGCATCCACGAGCCGATGTTGGAAATGAAATTACCCGTCCAGAAGACGCGGAACTCCGGATGGCGCAGGGCGCGAAACCATCCGCGTCCCGGCGCCAGCAGCACATCGAACGGCATCCGCGCCGTTACCGCAGCGGAGTTTTCAGGCGCCGCGGGCGGAATTTCCGGCGGAAGTTCCATGTTACGCAACCAGCCCTTGGAGAAGATTTTCCACGCGGGCCACGATTTCTCCCACGCTGACTGGCTTGATGAGCACCGCCGCGGCCCATGCCGGAGCGGACGCGCCGGGCGAAGCAACCACGACAACCGGCACGCTCCGCGAGAGCAGTTCCAGCGCCGACAGCGCGCCGCGAAGCGACGTTGCATCCAGCACCAACGCGGACGGCATGGTCCCCGCTGCGACCGCCCGCGCGGCCTCGTCGGCGGTCTCCATTCCCAGCGCTTCGACGCCGTGCTCGCGCAACTCCGCGCGCACCAGGCCACGCAGCGTCCAATCTTCTCCAATCACGAACACAATGGGCATGATGGAGCACATCCGCTCAAAATTCGTTCGTGCATCTCGGCTGGAAAGTATAGCATCCACACCAACAGTGTGCCGGAGACCGGGCGGCGTGCACCTGCCCGGAGGCTCTGCTAGAATGCGGCGGTTTCGTGGACGCCGCGCGCGAGGCGCCTCATTCGGCACCTTGAATTCAATGAACCGGAAACTCATGTTCGGAATCCTCGGCATCGCGCTCCTTGCGGTGATCCTGCCGCGGTTTTTCGGGCGGGGCACGAAGCCGGAGGTTACGGTTCTGACGATTGGCCGCGAAAACCTGAGCGCGATGATCGCCAGTAACGGCAAGGTAGAGCCGCTCGAACCGCAAGTCTTCCGCGCGCCGTTCGACGGAATCGTCAGCCGCGTGCTGGCCGTTGAAGGCCGCGCGGTGAAGCGCGGAGAATTGCTGCTGGAAATGGAAACCTCGGAAACCGCCGCGGCGCTGGCTCGCGCGAAAGAAGAATTGGCGGCCGCAGAAGAAGCTCTTCGCACTGCGAGAGCCGGCGGTCCTGTGGCCGAAGTGGCGCAACTCGAGCGCGACCTTCGCGCCTCCGTCGCGGAGCTGGTGCGCCTGCGCGGCGAGTATCAATCCCTTGCGCGACTGGTGGCGAAGCAGGCCGCCACGCAGGATGAGCTGGACCGCAACAAGCTCGAATTGGAGCGGGCCGAGGCGCAGGGACGGCTGCTCCAGCAGAAAAGAAACGAACTTGCCCGCCGCGTCATACTCGACCAGCAGCGCGCTACTTTGCTTGTGGAGCGCAGCCGCAACGACGTGCGCTCGCTCGAGGAGAAACTTCAGCAGGCGCGCCCGACCGCGTTTTCGGACGGCACATTGTTTCTCCTGCCGGTGCGGCGGAGTGACTTCGTCCACACCGGAGACGTACTTGCTGAAATGGCGGACCTGGCAAGTGTGCACGTGCGCGCGTTCGTGGACGAGCCGGAACTGGGCGCGCTGGAGCCCGGCCAGGCCGTCGAAATCACATGGGACGCAGCACCGGGACACGTCTGGAACGGGCGCACGGAGCGCGTGCCCCGGGCCGTCGTTTCGCGCGGAACGCGCAGCGTGGGCGAAGTGATCTGTTCGGTGGAAAACGCCAAACGGGAGCTGATGCCCAATACGAACGTCATCGTGCTGATCCACGTGCGCGAACGCCAGAACGCTGTGGTGGTTCCACGCGGCGCCGTCCGCGTGGAAGGAAACCGCCGCGTGGTGTTCGTGGTGGAGGGCAGCCGCCTGCGGCAACGCGAAATCCGCGTGGGCATCGCCAGCGCAACGAAGTTCGAAGTTCTCGAGGGGCTAAAAGAAGGCGAACGCGTGGCGCTGCCGGGGGAAGTAATTCTGCGCGATGGTCTCGAGGTTTCCGCGGTGTCACCGAAATAAGAAGTAGAGGATTCGATCCGCGTGACGTGCCCGGGCCAATGTTTTCCTATTCTGCCTTTACCACCGAAATCATTCCACGCGGCAAACTTTGACGCGTGCGTTTTCAAACAGGCACGTCATTCCGCTTGCTCCCGGCTGCTCCACGACCACCCATGTCACGCCGTACTTCGCGCGTAATTGCTGGAAGTCGGCCAGTTGAAACTTGCTCCACCCTTCGCGGGCGCGCACTTGATCGCGCCACTCGTAGGCCAGTTCTGGGAAGAGCGCCACCACGCCGCGGTCTTTGGTGTAGTCGGCCATCATGCCGCGCTCAGCGAACGCGCGAAAGCCATGATTGTCCTCGCCGGGGCGCTCCAAATACCGGGGGTCGAGCGCAAAATAGGCGTTGCGAGGTGTGTTCAGACGGACCCAGTCGTAGGCTTGGACCCAATCGTTCCGCGAGGTGCGACCCGGCCATTCAATATGCGGGCTGTCGGGGAAAACGTGCCGCTGAGAGTAGACCATTCCCGTGCAGATGGGCACAAAAAGGAGCGCCCAGCGCCACGCCCGATTCCGCAACACGAATTCGCCCAGCAGGCTTCCACCGCACAAGAACAGGACGATATACAGGATATGCAGTGTGCGCATCGGCTGCAGCGGAATGAATCGGTGCAGTTGCGGCACGCCGTTCACCAGAATTCCCGCAGCCACGGTCACCCCGCCGGAAAGCGCGAGCCGTTGGCAGACGTGTTTCATGGCCGGAGTGCCTTGCCGCTCGCCGAGGCGTGCAAACCATCGCAGCAGCACGATAGGCCCGAATGCGCCCAACCATTCGTACCAGTGCCATTGGAAAATGAGCCAGTCCCGGCGGGTCGCCAGTAGCTGGCGCCAGGCCGCATTGGAAGGCGCCCAGTAAGGCAGGTCCGGAGCCACCAGCGCCGCCAGCGTCCAATTCGGGACTCTCCACGCCAGGAGTGCCAAGTGGATACTGCCAAACAACGCAATCTGCGGATGAATCACCCAAGCCAGCGCCAACCAGGCAAACGCGGAGAGCTTGCGGTCCAGCACTGCGCACAAGGCGAAGAGTACCGCGGCGGTGGCCAGCGTGCGCGGGTGCAGGTACTGGTCGATCATCAACATCAAAGTGCCGGCAATCGGAATGGTGATCACCGCAACGATCAACGCCACGCCTGCCCACTGTGCCCCGTGCGCGGAGAAACACCTCCGGCTCAGCCGCAGGCAGCTCCATAGGAAAAGAAATACGCTCGCGAGATGCCAGAGGAAAACGACTACGTCCAGCGGGAGGTGCGTGACCCGAACCGTGAACGTAACGATGCCGATCAGAAGTGTGAGCCGCGTTTGCGCCAGAAAAAATTGCGCGTCCCACGAATACAGGCGGGGGTCCAGCATTCTTTTCACCGCCGGCAGGTACGTGGCCTGGTCTTCGATTCCCAGGTGGTACCCGTGGATGAGAACGACAGCGGCAGTGAGGAGCAGCAGCCACGCGAAATCGCGGAAACGCGTCCTGGGAAGCACGGGCCCGGCAATCTATACTGCGGTGCCGTGTTCGTCAAACGCGTTTCGGCGACGTTTCTTGCGGCGGGTCTGCTATAGTTTTGGCCGGATGCATCCATTCCCCCGCGTCGTGTATTCGAAGGATGAGGGGCTAGGACACCAACCTAATGTTTCGTGGTGAAATTTTCCGGGACGCGTTTGACGCGCTGCGCGCCAACAAAGTGAAGGCCTTTCTCGCCGTGCTGAACGTGGTGATCGGCATCGGGATCGCAGTGCTGATCGAGCCGCTGCTGCCCGGCAACCTCACCGTGCCGATTTCCGGCATCTCGATTGCCATGGCGTTTGTGGTCTCCTGTTTTACGGGAGTGCTCTTGGGATTTCTTGCCGGCCAATCGCGCGGCCAAGCTGCAGCCGACGGAATCATTACGCTATGAATAATTCGTGGAGTGCGGGAGCTCGCTTCCGCATTGCCTGTGGGGGGAGCATCCGATGAACTTTGTGAACCGAGGACTGACATTCGCTGCAGCGCTTGCACTTTTGAGCGCAGGAAGCGTCTGCGCGCAGGAGCCGGCGGAAAGACTATCTCTCAAGCGCGCCGTCGAGCGCGCGGTGCAGAACTCGAGCGAGGTGAAACTCGCGCGCGCGCGGGTCAACGTCGCCGAGCGCACCGTCGGCGTAAACCATTCCGTCTTTCTGCCCAACCTCTTCAGCGGCTCCGGCGCGGCCTACACCAACGGCTTTCCGCTGGGCGCGCCGCAGGTTTTTAACCTTACCTATGTGCAGACGGTGTTCAACGCGCCGCAGCGCGGGCAGTACCGCGCCTCCGAGGACCGCGCGGAAATCGAGCGCCTCGAGGCCGACCGCGTCCGCGACGACGTCATCCTGCGCGCCGCTTCCTCCTATCTCGAACTCGCCAAGGTGCGCCACTCTATCCTGCTGCTGCGGCAAGAGCGCGAGAGCGCCTCGAAAATCGCCGGCGTCACGCGCGAGCGCGCGCGCGAAGGGCTCGAGCTGGAAATCGAGGTGACCCGCGCCGAACTCACCGCCGCGCGAATTGCGCAACGCATCCTCCAGCTTGAAGGCCGCGAGGACGCCCTGGAGACCGACCTTCGCCGCCTGACCGGCGCGCCCGCAGGTCAACATATCGAAGTAGAAGCGGAAGACTTGCCGCCGCAACCGGAGCAGCCCACCGCGGAACTCGTGTCGCTAGCCGTAAACAACAGCGTGGACGTGAAGCAGGCCGAATTCGAGCGTCGCGCCCGCCAGCACGTGCTCAAGGGCGAGCGCGGTGGCTATCTGCCCACCGTGGATTTTGTCGGGCAATACGGGATTTTCACGCGCTTCAACAATTACGACGACTTCTACCGCCGCTTCGAACGGCACAACGTGACCATCGGCATCCAGGCGCGCATCCCGATTTTCAGCTCGCGCACGAATTCAGCCGTAAACCTGGCGCGCAGCGAGCTGACCGTCGCGGAAATCGAAGCTCGCCAGCGCCGCAGCGCGCTCGAAGCGGACGTTCCGAGGCAGGCCCGGAAATCGCGCGAGCTGGATGCGGAAAGGGAAGTGGCGCGGCTGGAACTCAAGCTCGCGCAGGAAAATGTGCGCGTGCTGCAAGCGCAATTTGACGAGGGCCGCGCCAGCTTGCGCGACCTGGAAAAAGCGCGACTGGAAGAAAATGACCGATGGCGCGCGTATCTCGACGCCGGCTTCGCCCGGCAGCAAGCACAGCTCGAATTGTTGCGCACCACCGGGCAACTTGCCAAAGTCTTCCAATAGGCACATGCGCGGGTGCTGTCCTAATTCTGTGTTGATGCAAGCAATTCCCCCAAACTCCAAACGTGGTCAGTAACGCCTGTTTCCATCGCGGGAGTGATTCTAAGCGTTTGGTGGACGCGGCAGAAGTTGTAATAGGCGAAATACAGCGCAAGCGCAGCCTTCAAGTTTTCCCACTTCTTAGAGAATCCATTGGTGAGCCTAGTCAGCCGTCGAATGCACATGCGCATTGTAAGGTTCTGACGCTCGACGTGCGAGGTGCTGATTCTCTGGGGCACTGGTCTTCCGATTCTGGGCACTGGTATTGCGTCCACGACTTCTGGGGGCGAATAGCGATGTTCGCCATCTGAAGGTGAGCCGTAAATCTTGATTAGCTGCGCGAAGTCAACCCGTGTGCCAAGACTGAGGCTAATGGCGTCAGGGTAGGCTGAGAATCCATCCGTGGTGATCTGGAAGCGTCCAACGGTAGCGGCGTCAATCTTCTCTGTGAAAGCCTCTGTATCGCGGGACGTGCGCCGCCCAAGATGCCATGCCAGTACTAGCTTTGTGTTCCGCTCAATGGCTACGAAGCAGTAGGCGTCTCCAAAGGTAACGGGCATGTCCTCTGCCTTGTTCTTTTCCTTGCATCCTACAAATCCCCACATTTCATCGCATTGAACGTCGCGCACAGTCAGATTGCGGAGTTTGTCTTCCAGCATCCGCTCACATCTTTCTCCGACTAAGACGAGCAACCGGAGGATTGTATCGCGGTGCATTTCAGTGATTCGCTCAATACTGCGGATCGAGTTTCCCTCAACCAACAGGCGCAGCACCGATTCAGCCTTGCCAGTGGAAACGTACATACCGTGAACCGTGCCATTGTGCGGCTCTGTTAAAGTCTTGAGGCACTTCGGGCAGCGGAAGCGTTGGTATCCCTTGCGGTCTTTTCCGAAGCGATTACTCTTGAGGCAGCATTTCTCGCATGTCATTTTGGCACTTGCTTTCTTCGGAAGTCAGAGCCAAAATGGCGGCGGGTTTAACGCCCTGTCTTCGGCTCATATCCGAGGACATTCCCCGTGAGCGGTTACAGCCGCTTGCGGGGAGAAATCTTAGTTTCAGGTGGAGCTGGAGGGAATTGGACCCTCTACCGTGCGCCCCCAGAAGGCACCGGAGGTCTCCAGACCCAGCCCCAATAATCTTGGCCAGCGGGTCTAAGTTTATGGATTCGCTGGCCTTCTCTTTCATGGGACAAATCATATATATGTAATTTAACAAAGTCAAGAGAAATCGCTTGCCAAATCATAAAAATGTGATACAGTTCCCGCAGCCCTCAGTATGGACATTCAGGGATTACGTGGAGGGCAACAAAAATCTTATTCAAGAGTGGCTTGTTGATCTGTCGGAAGAAGCGAAGGATAAATTCGACGCTCTGTTAAAGAACACACGGAAGATTTCAAATCAAGTGCAATGGCCTGGTTTTAAGTACTTGAAGGGCGAAGCGAAGTCCGAACGAATTTGGCAATTGGATTTTATCGCAGACAAGCGGCAATATCGAATACTTGGTGTTTTTGGACTCGGAACAAAGCAAGCGGCTCTAATTCTAGGTTGTTACCACAAAGGCCCGAATTACACGCCTGCCGACGCAATTCGGACTGCATGTAAGCGTGCTAATAACCTTCGCGAGAGGAGGGCAACGACAGATGTCAGAACGGTCGAAGAGAATATTTAGGCTCCTTACGAGTCTCGATTCGCGAACTTCATACATTCGCGCGAAATTAAGTATCCTTGTGCCGTCACAAATTCGGGCACTTCGCCTGAAGTCAGACATGCCACGCCAGTTAGATTTGGCACATGCAGCCGAGATGCATCAGTCGCGCATTTCGATGTTTGAGACACCCGGTGCTGCCAATTTAACGCTTGAGACGTTAAGCCGCCTGGCAGCCGCATTCAAGGTCGGCGTCATAGTTAAGTTTGTTCCATTTAGCGAGATGCTTCGCTGGGAAAATCAATATTCGCAAGACACCTTTGACGTTACTAAACTTTCCGCAGACATAGATTTCCTTAATCCTGAGCAAGAACCACGAATTGCAAACCTTCACGGACATTCGACAGAGCAACCACCAAATATGCCCGCTGCCCCTTCGAATGTTCGACCGATTAAAGCCGGCGCAATGCCACCATTTCCATTGGAAGCTATGGAGGGCAAGCCCCAAGAACAAATGGCAATTGGAGGCTAAGACATGGAACAAAATAAAACGGTCCCAGTATCAAAAAGCTTTGAATGGAGCGAAGCAAAAAACAATGCAGCGGAGCTCTACACCAACTTGATTCACCTCACGTGGACTCTTTATGACATCCGACTTGTCTTAGGGCAATTGAAGTCCGCAAGACCTGGCTCTGACAACTCTGGCTTCTTCGTAGAGCAGCAGGGCAGCGTTACAATGTCTTGGTCGCAAGCCAAAGTTCTTCGCGACATGCTTACAGACCAGGTCGCTCGCTATGAAAAAGTGAATGGAGAGATAAAGCCAATCAATTTAGCACCCTCGGAGTAGTAATAGAGAACTTCAAAACTTCAACACACATTTAGGACAGCACCCATGCGCGCGAATTGTTTAGATGCACAGCCCGATTCGCGTATAATGTCGGATTCCGAGCATGCACTAGGGAAGCACTGGAAGGCTGTAGTTCCTGTGGGAGAGGTTGTTTCATGCCGTCGGTAATGAAAACGCTGCTGCTGAATCCGCCGAGCTTTGACAAGTTTGATGGCGGAGCGGGCTCGCGCTGGCCGGTCTCGCGCGAGGTAGAGTCCTACTGGTATCCCGTGTGGCTGACCTACGCAGCCGGGATGCTGCCCGGCAGCCGGCTGGTGGATTCCTCGCCGCAGAAATTCACGCCGCAGATGGTCATCAACCTGGCGAAGGATTACGAGTTCCTCGTCGTGTTCACCTCGACCGTGGGCTTCGAGAGCGATTGCCGCTTAATTCGCGCGATGAAGGAACAAAACCCGTCGCTGAAAATTGCCTTCGTCGGGCCGCACGTAATGAACCAGCCGCACCAGAGTTTGAAGGCCACCGCCGACCTCGATTTTGTTGTGCGCGGCGAGTTCGACCATGCCATTGCCGAGTTCGCGCAGGGCAAGCCGCTGCAGGACATCCTCGGCATCAGCTACCGCGCGAACGGGCACCTCCTCGATGCGCTTCCGCGCCCACAACTCCACACCGAGGAACTGGACGCGCTGCCGTTTGCCACCGAGGTGTACAAGCGCGACCTGACGATCGAAAACTACACGGTTCCGTTCCTTCTCCATCCGTTCATTTCCTTGTACACCACGCGCGGGTGCCCGGCGCTGTGCACCTTCTGCCAGTGGCCACAGACGATTTCCGGACATGCGTGGCGCGTGCGCTCCACGGACAACGTGGTGCGCGAGATCGCGCAAGCCATTCAGATGTTCCCGCAGGCCAAGGAATTCTTTTGGGACGACGACACCTTCAACATTCGCAAAGACCGCGTGCTGGAAATCTGCGCGAAATTCAAGGCGCTGAAATTCCGATGGTCATGCAACGCCCGCGTGCACAGCGACTACGAAACGCTGAAGGCCATGGCGGAGGGCGGCGCGCGCCTGTTCATTGTGGGTCTCGAATCCGGCGACGACCAAATCCTGAAAAACATCAAAAAGGGCGCCACGGTAGAGATGGCCCGCACCTTCATGAAGAACTGCAAGAAGCTGGGTATCCGCGTGCACGGTGATTTCATCCTCGGTCTCCCCGGCGAAACAAAGCAGACGATGCAGAAGACCATCGACTTCGCCAAGGAACTTGACTGCGAGACCGTGCAGGTCTCTATGGCGCACGCATTCCCCGGCACGGAGCTTTACAATTATTTGACTGAAAATAATTTCCTGCGCACGGAAGCACTCACCGACGGCAGCGGTCACCAGCTCCCGCACATGGAGTACCCCGGGCTCACCCGCGAAGACATGCTCGAGGGCGTGCGCCGTTTCTACGACGAGTATTACCTGCGCCCGCGCGTCGCGTGGCGCATCGTCAAGGAAGCATTGTGGGACAGCCACGAGCGCAAGCGCCTCTACCACGAGGCCGTCGAATTCCTTCGCAGCCGCGCTGACTGGAAAAAGAAGGCCCGCCAGGGCGTCGGCGGCCGCCGGCCCATCGTCGCTGTGGCGGCTGCTGTCGAGACCGATTCCGGCTCCGCGGCCAGCGACTGACCTGCCAGGCATGACCGCACACAAAACCCTGCAACCCAAAACTGTCGGAATGCTTGCGCTAATGCTGATCGCCGGCAGCACGGGCGACATCCTGCTCAGCAAGGGCGTGAAACAAATCGGCGAATTGCAGCACTGGACCCCCGATGTGTTTCTTCCGTTTTTGGTGCAAGTGCTTACCAACGGCACGGTGTGGCTCGGCATCTCCTTCCTGATCGTCTGCTTCATCAGCTACATGCTGCTGCTTTCGTGGGCGGATTATAGCTTTGTGATGCCGGCGTCGGCGCTCACCTACGTGCTGGTGCCGGTGCTCGCGCGCATTGTGCTGAACGAAAGCGTCACGCCGCTGCGCTGGGCCGGAGTAAGCTGCATTTGCCTTGGCGTCGTGCTCGTGGGACTCACGCCGCCCAGCACTACGACCGCGCATCCGGATTCCGCGGCGGGGCAGAGCTGAAATGCGCACCGCGGTCTTCATCAGCTTCTTCGTCCTCGCCAGCACGCTGGGCGAAATCGGCGTCACCCACGCAATGAAAATCATTGGTGAGGTGCACAGCTTTTTACCCCGCGCGATCCTCGACGTGATCGGCCGCGCATTCCGCCAGGGATGGATGTGGCTGGGGTTTACCCTGATGGCGCTTTCGTTTTTCGCCATGCTCGCGCTCCTTTCGTGGGAAGACGTCAGCTTCGTGATTCCTGCCACGGCCGCGAGTTACGCGGTCGGTACGCTGGGAGCGAAATTCCTTTTGCGCGAGACGGTGAACCGCACACGCTGGCTGGGCGTCCTGCTCGTTTCGGTTGGCGTTGCGCTGGTATGGATGGGGAGGTAATGCAGGTTAGTAGCCTGTGCTACGTCGCGACTTGTGCGACCATGAGTTCGTCGCGACTTGTGCGACAATCGCGGCATGATTTGGACGGCGCTCAAATGGATCATTCTCGTTGGGCCCGCTCTCCCATTTCTCTATTACCTGCTCGCCATTTACTCCGCGCGCCGTTTTTTTCGCACCGCGCCTCCGCCTAACAATGATTTCACGCCGCCCGTCAGCATCCTGAAACCCGTCCGGGGGCTCGACACGGACGCCTACAATAATTTTTCCAGTTTCTGCCGGCTCGATTATCCCGATTACGAAATCCTCTTTTGCGTTGCCGACGATGCCGACCCCGCGATCCCAGTCATTGAGAAGCTGAAAGCTGATTTTCCACAGCGCCAGATCCGTCTCCTGATTGGCGTGGTCGCAATCGGCGCGAATGCGAAGGTGAACAAGCTCTGTCGCCTGGCGCGCGAGGCGCAGCACGACCTGTTGGTGATGAGCGACAGCGACATTGTCGTGGCGCCGAATTATTTGCGCGCAGTGGTGGCGCCGTTTCGCGATGCGCGTGTCGGCGCGGTGACGTGCATGTATCTTGGTCTTACCGCGCCGGGACTCGGCCCGGAACTCGAGGCCATTGGCGCGACCTCTGATTTTTTCGCTGCGGTGATTGTGGCTCGCCAGCTTCGCGGAGTGGATTTCGGACTGGGCGCGACCATCGCCACCACGCGCCGTCATCTGGCGGAAGTCGGCGGCTTTGAAGCCTTTGCGGATTACCTGGCCGACGATTACGAACTCTGTCATCGCATTGCCAAGCGAGGCCATCGCGTCGAGCTGATTCCTCACGCAGTGCACACGCATTATCCGCCGGAAAATTTCTCGGAATTTTTCGCGCATCAGCTGCGCTGGTCGCTAGCCTTCCGCGCTTCGCGCCTGGATGGTTATCTGGGAATGGTTTTCATGCAGGGACTCCCCTGGTCCGTGGCGGCGGCGTTCTACGCTTGCGCAATGGGAAATGGACTGCTCGCGGCAAGCTACGTTGCCGCGTATCTTGTGCCGCGATGTCTGCTGGCATGGGAAATGGGTGTGCGCGGATTCAAGGATCCGCTGATTCGGCGGAAATGGTGGCTTGTGCCGCTGCGCGACCTGGCGTGGTTTGTGGTCTGGCTCGCGGGGCTTTTCCGGAATCGCCTGATCTGGCGCGGCACAAAGTTTCGCTTGAAGCGCGGCCGTCTCATGCCGTTGAATCCCAAGACCTGATTGCTGATGACCGCTGCTCGGTTGACGAATTCCATCGTCCCAACGCATAATAGTTGTGGCCGCTTTTGCGGCGTTTTCTGTCCCTCCCTCGGCTGGGAGGTCGTACAATCGGCAGTACATCAGCCTCTGGAGCTGACTATCCTGGTTCGAGTCCAGGCCTCCCAGCCAACACTTCGCTCCGACTTGTTGCTCCCTGATTATTTGAGTTGCGCGCGCAGCTCGCCCAGCGATGTGCCTTTCATCTGTAACAGGTGGGCGTGGGTGACCAGGTTCTTCGCCAACAGCGATCCCTCCGTTGCGCCGGCAATCGCTTGTTTGAAGTGCACGGCTCTCAAGCTGGTGGAGGCGCGCCCGTCGGCCTGGATGATTGCCGCGGCAAACTCCATCTCCGGATCGCTTCCGCGGAGCTGGATGGAGCGCGCGATCAGCGCATAACCGTCGCGGCCCGCGGCGAGGTTCTTCAGGGCCAGGTTCTTCAGGGAGTCCGTTCCGTATGTCTGCTTGTAAGTTTCCTGCAAGTATCCCAAATCGAACAGCACGAGCGCGTCGGGCTTGCCGCGCTTCTCGGCTTCGTTCACCCGGGCTTCGAAGCGCGCGAGCAACCGGGCCGCGATGTCGCCGTCTTTCATGGCGTACACCGTGGCGCGGCGAATGGTTTCCATGCGCACGATTACCGGCGTGCCGGGTTGCAGCAAAGCCAGCGTGTCGTCGGCAAGATGTTGGAGGTTGTAATTTGGATCGGCAGCTCGCCAGTTGTCTCCGACAAACGGCAGGGACTTCGCGCCGCCGATGTCGTAGGGCCAGCACAGCAGCGGCGGGCCGGCCAAGACGGCCACGGCAAAAATTGTCAGCACAGCACAAATACTCAACGCAATCCGGGACTGAATCCGCATCGAGCGAATCATGGTTTCACCTCGTCTTTGTTTTGTTTCTTGTTACAGAAGGAAAGACGCCCTGGCTATGGAACCGTTAACGCAAATGGGGACGCATGCAAAAAGAAGCTTGCCATGCCGTAACTGCACACGAAGAAAATGGGTTTCAGCCCCTCAGGCACTTTCTTCTCCTTAGCCTGTGCGCGTTGACTTCCGTATTTGCCGCTTTGAATACCGAAGGAAGATGCGGTAAAACTTCGCCTAAGGATGCGAGACGAAATCGTAAGTTACCGCGAGATGTGTGACCGTGAGGGGACCCAAACCCTGCAACGCGGCATGAATTATCGACTTCGGACCAGCCATTCCGTTGTCTTGATGTCGCGCCGGTCGAATGCCCGCTATGATGATCAGATTCTCAAGGATGGTGAAACGATTGAATACGAGGGACACGATACTTCTCGGAGAGCTGGTTCTTCGGATCCTAAATCATTGGATCAGCCTCGCTCCATGCCATCCGGAAAGCTCACACAGAACGGTCTCTTCGCTCAGGCAGTAGAAGCATTTCGGCAAGAAAAGCGAAACCCAGAGATCGTTCGAGTCTATGAGAAGCTTTTCAACGGGGTTTGGTCCGATAAAGGGTTATTCGAGCTGGTTGATTTCAAAATTGTTAGCTCAGGACGCCGAAGAGTATTTAAGTTTTACTTACGCGCGACACATGACTTGCAGCTTTCACAACAAACTCAGACCGAGTTCACTCAACGTCGCCTCATTCCCTCCGAGGTGAAAAAGGAGGTCTGGAAGCGCGACAAGGGACGATGTGTCATCTGCGGCAAAACCGACCATTTGCATTTTGACCACGATCTTCCCTGGTCCAAAGGGGGAGCGAGTATCACTGTACAGAATGTTCGGCTTCTTTGTGCCCGTCACAACCTACAAAAGAGCGATAAGATTGAATAGCCTGCGGTGAGTGGCGGGAGGGACGCAGTGGTTTTATTGTTTCCTCGTTGGTCCGATCTTCCCCGTGGAGATGCTTCAGAGGTGAGAAGGTGATCAGCTGGACTCTTTTTTCATGTCAATCAGCAAGCGGCGCAGCTTGTGACGTTCTTCGAAGTCAATATCCACAATCTCGAAGTTCACCCCGCCCTTGCGTGCCCCCCGAAGCAGGACCACGGCTTCCACCGCAATGGTGCCGGACTTCAAAGTAAGTTCCGCGCGCGTGCCGGGTGGCACATGCATTTCGCCCATGGCGTAGGCGCCGCCCAAGCTCATGTCCACGATGGTGACTACAAATTTCCGGTTCTGGGCGGAGAGCTCTGCCTTGAGGGTCCGCGACGGCCGGATGCGCTCATAACAGCGCTGGCGCACCCCGGCCCAGTCCGCGGTCGGCTCGCGCGGCACCAGCGCCAATTCGTCCGGGGAGAGGCCGCTATCCGGAGCAAACTTCTGCGCCCATTCCGGCTCGATCTTCAGCAAGGTCTGCAAAGCGACCACGCGCAATTCGCGCGGCTGCTCCCAAATCCACAGCTTCTTTTCTTCCACGATCTTTCGGAGGATGGGAACTGCATCCGCTGAGCGGAGGCGCCCCAGCGCTTCGATGGCTTTGAGGCGCAGGAATGCAGGCCAGCCCGAAGGCATCTCACCGCCGGCAATTTGCAGGAGCCGGGGTGCGGCCTTGACGTCGCCGCTCATGCCGATCTCATCCATGGCCGAGGCCACGTCCAAAGGGTCGAACCGGTCGATGAGGTGCGCGAGCAGCTCCCCGCGGCCTGTCGCTCCGCTCGACGCGATCTGCCGCACGACCAGGTTCTGGTAGGAGTGATTCCAGCGCGGCAGCCGCGCGCTCAGCAATTCACCGACGGCGCCGATTTCGAGCCGCGTCAGCAATCCGATGGTCAGCAGCGCTTCTGAATCCGGGCTGCTGCGTAGCGTATCGCGCAGGACCTCGATGGTATCGGGTCCCAGCGCAGTGGCGAGGGCAGAGACGCGGTCGCTTCGTTCTTTTTCCGTTGCCTGATTGAACTGGTTGGCAGTCTGCAGCGCCGCTGTTCGCGGCATTTCCTTAAGCACGTCGAGCAGGTGCTGTGGTACCGCGGGCTTCTTGAGCGCCTCCTCGATCAGGTGCGGCATGCGGCTTTCCATGCCGATGCGCGGGCGCAGCGCGTTGGCGATTGCCGGCAGGTCGTGGGCCAGGGCGCTCACCTGCACCATGGCCTTCTTCAATGCTCCGAAGTGGCGGCCGTCGGCGGCAAGCTGGCTCATTTGCACGAGCGCCGAACTCATTGCATTCTGCATTTCGACGTTCTTTTCCGTCAGGAGTTGAGTGCCGATCGCGTCAATGGCCTGGCCCAGCGGCTCATCGCCGGCGACGGCGTAGAGGTCGGCTAGGTCCGCAATTCCATCCACAACTTTCCGGCGCGTTTCGGCGTCAGCAGTGCAAACCCCCTCCGCGTAATGCCCGAGCACGGACCGCGGCGTATGTACATCTCCCCGCCTCGGCACGCGCTCAAGGAACTGCCGGATATTCTGAGCCGAAATCTCGAAAGCATTTGGTGAGAGCAGAATGCTGAGCTTGTTTTCGTCCGGCAGGACCGCCCAGAACTGCTTCTTGAGCCCCTCCGACGGGTCCGCGCCGGGCGCCTCCTCCACAGTCCGGGCCCGCTCTTCGTAGGAAGCTAGCTTTTTCCGCAGGGACTCAATTTCCTGTCCCATGCTGCTCAGCATTTGCTGCACCGCATCCACGGCCGCATCACCGCGCTCGAAACGCTTCATCGCGACGCGGATGGCCAGACGCTCCGCCAGCTTCAGCAGAAGTTGCGGATCCTGCGCGCCCATCGGCGATTCCGAGGCGAGGCCGGCGAGCGCCTGTTGCAACGCCTTGCGACCCTGCTCGGGCAGCGCCGCCACCTGCTGCTGAAAGTGCTGCGGATCCAGAGGCGCCTCCGCCCTTCCCGTGCCTCGACCGAGCTGACTCAGCATTTGGAAGACTGCCAACTCGTCCGCTTCGCCCGGGGAAGCCGAGCGCCGACCGGCTGGCGTTTCGCCCGCCACAGCACTTGGCGAAAAAGTTCCCGATCCCCCCGCTGTCCCGTCTCCCCCATGGCCTGTCGGAAGCGTGTTCGCGCCTTCCGCGGCGGCGATCAGCGCCAGCAGTTTTTGCGGATCAGCCAGCGCATCCTTCAACTCTCCGGCACTTGCGCCGAGCGCCCTGGCCACGGCCTCGCCGGCCACACGCGCCTGCACCTGGCCGGACTCGCCCACTGAGTCGGCGGCCACCACGCGAAATTCATTCACTTTGATTCCGCATGATCCCGCTTCCCCAAGCGCCTCTTTCAGCAGCCCGGAAAGCCCTTCGAACTTGGGCCCGCTGGCGGCAAACGCGCGCACGAAGCGCTCAAATCCATCCTGGGTGGCCGACGGGGAAAAGTTGATGCTGGAAATGCCGGAGGCAGAAAGCATCTCCGCGAAACTCGATTCGCCGGGTGTCGCTTTCAGCGCCGCGCCATCAATCATGATCCGAGAGCCGGCCACGGCAATCTGCAGCCCGCCCTGCGCTTTCAATCCTGCTGCGAGGTCATTCCAGGCAGATTTCAACTGTGCGGATGTACGGGTGTGTTCCAGGCCATACAAGCGACATGACTTGAGAAGAATGCCTAGACTGCGCAGGAAGCCGCGCACGGTAGACGTCTTCGCATCATTCCGAGCTTCTGGAAGCGGAGCCATTCGAGTTCGTTCTGTCACTGCCGCATTCACGCAGCAAGATTAGTGCCAGGATTGGTTCATGAAAATGGTACGCGCGTACTGTTAACCTATTTGATTGAAATGGCTTAGGTTACTCTCCCCCCACTTTCTCCCGCACCTAACATACCGGAACTCTCTCAAAAGGACGTAGGCAAACCTAGGGCCATTTTGAGATAAACTAGGCGCCATTGCGGAGAATTTTTTGAAGTACCGGTATCGCAACAATAACGGAACCTCCCTCGTGCTGTGGGGATTGACGAGCGTGCTGGCCGGATGCGCTCCAGAGGCTCTGCCACCAGAGCAGCCGAATGTACCCGCGCGCATCACTGTGGTTGCCGCCGGCGACATTCTTTTGGCACGGGCGATCGGCGAGCATATCGAGCGCACTGACGAGTACAAGCTCCCGTTTGCCGCGATCGCCTCTGAGCTGACGACTGCGGACATCGCCTTCGGAAACCTCGAAGGCCCGTTCTGCGAGAAGCCGCCGTACACGAAGGAAGGAATGATTTTCCGCGTCCGGCCGCGCGGGGTGGAAAGCCTGCTCTCCGCGGGATTCGACGTGGTCTCGGTGGCCAACAATCATTTCGGCGACGGCGGCAACGCTTGCATGGAGTTCAGCCTCGCGCACCTGCGCGAAGCGAAGATTGTATCCGTCGGAGCCGGACTCGGCTACGACGAAGCGCACGCCGGCGCCGTCATCGTGCGCAAAGGCATCCGCTTTGCGTTTCTCGGCTACTCCTACGCGCCGCGCAACGACGCACCCGGCGCAAAGAAGCCGGTCATTGCCGGCCGCGATCCCGCGCAGGTGCGCCGCGATGTCGCGGCCGCGCGTGCCCGCGCGGACGTAGTGCTCGTCTCGCTCCACGACGGCGCCGAATACACGCGCAACATCGCTCGCGAGACGCAGGAGTTCACCCACGCTGCCATCGACGCGGGCGCAACCGCCGTCTTTGGCCATCACCCGCACGTGCCGCAGCGCGTCGAGGCGTACGCCAACGGCTGGATCTTTTATTCGCTGGGGAATTTTGTGTTCTGGCAGAAAGAGCCCGCCGCCACGCGAACCGCGCTGCTTGCCCGGCTCACTTTTTCGGGAACTAAACTCGAAAAGGTGGAAGCGTTGCCCGTGGTGATCGAATCGCCCGGCGTTCCCCGCCTTGCCTCCGAGAAAGAAGGTGCCCCCATCCTCAAATTCGCCGGGTTGTCCTCCTCCGTACTTTGGCCGGCTCCGCCGGAGCCCCGTAAGGACGAGCGACACTAAGCCGCCAAGCGCATTGCGGGAATTCGAGGATTTGCTAGGCGGCTGCGGGCTCGGGCGAGCCGATCTCAACCAACTCAATGAGCACCTTCTTGCCCTCCGGCGTGGTGGCGAGAAAAAAATTGACGCGCGTGCTGTCGGCGCCCGCGCGGGTCTGCGGGTAGATGGGCTGCAGGCCGAAGCGCTCGCGGAGGATTTGCGTGGCACGATCCACGTCGCTCACAAAGTACTCCACCTGCTGGATGCCTTCGCCGAATTTTTCCAGAAACGTCGCAATCGCGCCGCGATCACCCGGTGCGAGCGTGGTCAGAATGTCGAGCTCGGCACCTGCAACGTGCAATTCGAATTCCATGGCGTCCTGGTCCGCCGGCACCTGCGCAAGCTGCGGCGATCCCATCGCCGAACGAATCCTTCTGAAATTCTCCGGCAGCACGGCGACGCCAACGACTCTATTTCGAGATTTCAGTCTCAGCTCCAAATCCGAAATGTCCAGAACGAATTCTGAAAGCAGCTCGCCCAGTTCTGCGTCAGCCGCGAGCCAACGGTTTACCACCGAGTCTCCCAACGCCCGGCCGGCTGCGTACAGCTCCAGCGCCCCATGTTTTCGCGCTTCGGCATCAGCGCTTGACAGCAATCCAATCCATGCGGTGATCTGTGGCACGCTAACCTTTCTTTGGGCGGTCATCAGCATCGCTTGATTTTCGTGGCGCGCGGTTTTCGGCGTGTGTGGCCGCCAGCGACGCTACTACGGCCACCAGTAACACCGCGCCTACGATGCTCAGCGACACTACTGTGGAGATGTGTACCCACTTTTCCACCAGCATCTTCACGCCGATGAACATCAGCACGATGGAAAGCCCCGCGCTCAGATAGCGGAAGTAGGAGAGGATCGCCGCGAGAAGGAAATACAGCGCGCGCAGCCCGAGGATCGCGAAAACATTTGAGGAGTAAATGATGAACGGGTCTTTCGTGATGGCAAAAATGGCGGGTATAGAATCGAGCGCGAAAGCCACGTCCGTGGTTTCTACCACCAGCAGCACCAGGAACATGGGCGTGGCTTTCCAGATGCCATCGCGCCTCACAAAAAACTTCTGCCCTTCGTACGCCGGAGTGATGGGCAGGAATTTCCGAGCCAGCCTCAAGACAGGGTTTTTCTCCGGCTCGATTTCCTCCGGCTTGTGGAAGAACATTTTCGCACCGGTCCAGAGCAGAAACGCACCGAAGACGTAGAGAACCCACGTGAAGCGCGTGATCAGCGTGACGCCCAGCCAGATCATCCCTCCGCGCATCACCAGCGCCCCGAGGATGCCCCAGAAGAGCACGCGGTGCTGGTAGCGCGCCGCCACGCCGAAATAACTGAAGAGCACCGCAAAAACAAAAATATTGTCGAAGCTGAGCATGCGCTCAATCAGATAGCCGGTGAAGAACTCGAGGGCCAACGCCTTTCGCATGGCCAGCGTCGCATCGGTGACGTGCGCCGGGGTGTACCACCAAAGCATGCTGGCGTTGAAGGCCAGCGCCAGCACGGTCCACAGCACGCTCCAGAAAATCGCACCGCGCAGCGAAACCGCCCGCAGCTTCCGGTGGAACACACCCAAGTCCAACGCCAGCAGCACGAAGATGAACAGGTTGAAAAGGATCCACAGCGGCAACTGATCCATTTACGCACCGCCTCCGCGGTTCGCCATTCCGTTCCTTCCGCGCCGGGAGCGAATGGGAAGGAGAGCGGGCACCCGCACAGTCTAAGCACGCGCTCAGGAAAATCAAAGCCCGCTATTTCCCATTCGCAATTCTGGATTTGACAAGCGTTCCAGGAAAAATCCTCGCAGCAGCAGTCCTTATCTCGATTCCGAATACCTGCAGCCGGACACGCGGCCCTTAATCCCTGCTCTTTCGAAGGGCATTCATGTTCGCCAATGTCGCACGCGTCACGCGGCCCGGACGCACCGGCACGGGCACATCCCAGCGCAACCGCGCGTCGCCGACGGTGGCCTCGCCTTCGACGGTGCTCAACCAGTAGTCGCCCGCCGGCACATTGGCGAAAGCGCCGCGGCCTTCCAGGTCCGTCTCCGTTTTTGCCAGCAAGTAAGTGGATTCCGCCAGTTCGAGAGCGTGGTCGCGGATGCGGCGCCTTCGCTCGCCTTCCTGCGCCGCCCAGCGCGGGCCGGGGTTGATAGAGTCCAGCTCGACTTCCATGCCATCGCGCGAGCTCGGATTATTCTCGATGAACTTCCGCAGGGCCTCGTGGTAGTCCTTCTTGGCCTTTTCGTAGCGCGCGGGGTTTTCGGTGCGGTCCTTTTCGCGAGCCTTTAGAACAGGGAATCCCACGGGGGTATCGCCGGCATTGCGCGCCATGTACGCTGCGGAGAACTCCGGCACGTCGAAAATGTCTTTGGTCGTAATCCGTTTGGCGAACTCACTGCCGCTCAGTTCGACGCTGCGCGTGCGCTTCATCCACGCCTTCAACTCCTTGGAGACGGCCAGCGCGTCAATGAATTTGTCCAGGTCCGGCTTGACTTCCGATTGCTCGGCTTCCTTCTGGATGTCCGCAAAACTTTTGCGCAGCAGCGAGACGCCCAAGCGCATCACCGGTTCAGCGCGTCCTGCCGTCGGCGTCGCCCGCGCCACAAATTCCACCGTACCGGGCTGCGCCGTCTGTGCCGCCGGGGCGGCTCGCAATGCGGGAAGCACCATCACCAGGGCAGCAAGAACAAGGGCCGCCACGCAGAGGCGGGCCATGAAAAGCTGTTCGCGCGTGCGCCTTATTTCTCTCATGCACTTGGTTCTTCTCATGCGTTCATCCTAGCAGATTCCCGCGGCTGGCCTGTTCACAACAATCGGAAGGTGACCTCAATCAGCACATCCGTCGGCACTGGCTTGCCGCCCGGCCCCAGCGCCGGCTTGAACCGCCAGCCGCGCACGGCTTCGATGGCGCGCTGGTCGAGTCCCATGCCCAGCCCGCGCACCAGGCGGATGTCTGCAGCGCGGCCATCCACTCCGACGACAATGTGCAGCGTCACCGAGCCCTGGTATTTCGCCTTGCGTGCTTCTTCAGAATAATTTGGCAGCGGACAATACGCGCACTCCGGATAGCTGACGCCCTCTTGTCCGGCAATGTGCGGAGAACCGGCCTCACCTGTGCCCCAATCGTCGCCATTTCCTGCGCCTCTCCCTTTGCCTGGCCCCACGCCGCCACAACAGCGGTTTCCAAATCCGTTTCCGCCGCCAATTCCTTGCGAGTTGGTTTGTTGGTTAGAAGAAGGGTCGCCGAACTGCTCCGTTGGCGAAACGAGAATTTCCGGAGGCCCGACCACCGTCTCTTCCGCCGGCAATTTCGGATTCGGGTTGCGAGGAATCCCCGGCGGCGTTTTCTGGAGCCAATCAAAGATCGGCAGTCCGCCGCGCCTGGCGGGATCCGTCTCCCGCGCGCCTCCGGTGCCGCCGCCGGTCAACTTGCCGTCGGTTTTCTGAAACTTGATCTCCTTCGGAAACCCCGGAAAGAAAATTGGCGTGGGGTCGGACTTGCCTGGCCCGCGCGTCATGAAGGAGTTGAAGATGGGGAAGAGAAGCAGGACAGCCGCGAGCAGATGCACCACCAACGAAAGCTCCCGCGCGCGAAGGCCTTCGAGGCCGCGTCCCCAACCAATCTCCGCACTTGCGTCGGCGCCTGCAAAAATGTTCGGCCAGTCCGGCAAGTTCCTGATCGATGGTTGTTGACGGGAATTGCTGGCTTGCATGTTCATCGAACTTGCCTCCGAGCGAAATGCGATCCGGAGAATTCTTTCCACTCAGAAGTAAATTGGAGGCGCGAGGTTGCTTCGGAGTACCTGCAAAAGCGGGCAGAAAAACAAAAACCGCAGGAGTCTTGCTCCTGCGGCATCAAGAACCCATTCACCAGCCACTAACCACTCGTTACTGTCTGACTCACAACAGCCGGAACGTAACTTCGATGATGACTTCCACGGGAACGGCTTTGCCGCCTGGGCCCATGGCCGGCTTGAAGCGCCAGCCCTTCACGGCTTCGACAGCGTTTTCATCCAAGCCCATGCCCACGCCCCTGACGATGGAGATGTTGGTCGCGCGGCCGTCGGGCAAAACAATCAGGCGCAGCGTCACCGTGCCCATGTACTTCGCTTTGCGGGCTTCGTCAGAGAACTTCGGGTCCGGGCAATACGCGCATTCGGGGTAGCCCACGCCGCCTCTCCCCGGACGGAACGCCCCGCCGCCAATCCCGCCGCCTTCGCCGGGTCCGACGCCGGGTCCGCTTCCGCTGCCCACGCCGCCGCAGCAACCGGTACCGATTCCGCCGCCACCGCCCGGTCCACCCGAGCCGGTCACCATGCCCGCCAGCGGATCGCCGTAGGCGTTGATGTTGGGCTGCGGCACGCGAATGTCCGGTGGCACTACGACCGTCGGCTCAGCGGGCAGCTTGGGATTCGGATTGCGGATCGTGGCCATCGGCGGCGTCAACTGCGTCATGGAAAACTTCGGCAGCCGGCCCTTGCTCGGCGGAGTATTCATGCGCTCACCGCCGCCACCGCCGCCGCCTGCCTTATCGCCGCCAGGAGGCAGCTTCGCCAAGTAGGGCGAAATGTCGATGATTTTCACGTCCGCTTTCACCACCGGGGGTGCCGTGGTGTTCTGAAGGAACTGGTACAGCAGCGGCATGGTCAGCAGCGCGATGGCCAGTCCATGCGCGACCAGCGAAAGCATTTGTGACTTCGTGTAGTTCTCGTCCTTGCTCCAGATGGACTTGACGGGGATAGGCTTGCTGGTCACATTCAGCGGAGGCAGCTTGGGCGGCGCGACCGCATCACGGATGTCTTCCCACAGCACGCGGAGAAACGGCTTGTCCTCAACCAGCATGCGCTGGCCCTTGGGCAGCGGTACCTTGGTGCCGCCCTTCATCCACTCCTTGAAATTCTCACCGAAGCTGGCGCCAAATTTTGGCGGCGTAAACGGCGCACCCGCGCCGCCGCGCACCTTCACCGGCTTTTCTGTGAGGAATTCGACCAGGCTGGAGAAAAAGGATTGCGCCCAGGGGCGCTGTTCGACGAGGAAGCGCGGCGTCTTTGCAGCAGTACCGCCTGCCACTTGCGGATTCCGGTTCGGTTCTGTTTCTGCCATGGATTCCCGAGTATGCCCGGACAATCAACCCTGCCCGGGCCACACCTACTTAGATACTGCTGACGCCAAAAAGTTGTCTGGCGCCCTAGGCTGACTTGTGTGCCAAATCATTGTAACATACGACGTTTCGCCTGCGGCAAAAGTTTCCCGCTGGCAGGTGTCGCCATAAGTCCTTCGGGGCCTAAGGAATGACGAAACCTCTGGACCTCAAGAGCACGCTCAATCTGCCGAAGACCGCCTTCCCTATGAAGGCGAATTTGCCGCAGGCTGAGCCCAAAATGCTCGCGGAATGGGAAGAAAAGCGCATCTATCACCGCATCCAGGAATCCCGCAAGGACGCAAGAACCTACGTCTTCCACGACGGCCCTCCTTATCCGACCGGCGAAATCACCCTCGGCACCGGCCTGAACAAAGTTTTGAAAGATATGGTGGTGAAGTCGAGAACCATGGCTGGATACCGCGCGCCCTATGTTCCCGGTTGGGATTGCCACGGCCTGCCCATCGAAACCAAAGTCGAAAAGGAGCTTGGAGGAAAGGGCAAAGTCTCCCCCGCGGAGTTCCGCCGCATGTGCCGCGAATTCGCCGGCCGCTATATCGATAATCACCGCCGCGAATTCAAGCGCCTGGGTATTTTCGGCCTTTGGGAAAAGCCCTACCTCACAATGAATTTCGACTACGAAGCGCGCATCGCCGAGGCATTCCTCATCTTCCTCGAAAAGGGCTACGTTTATCGCGGGCTGAAGCCCGTGTACTGGTGCATCTTCGACGGCACCGCGCTCGCCGAAGCGGAAGTCGAGTACGAGGACCACACCAGCCCATCCATCTGGGTAAGATTTCCGGTGATTGTCGGCGACGCCTCCGCCAAGCTCGGCGCCAACGTAAACGCCGTCATCTTGACCACGACGCCGTGGACGCTGCCGCACAACCGCGCGCTGGCATTTCATCCCGACTTTGACTACGTCGTGCTCGAGACTTCTGCGGGAAACCTGCTTGTCGCCGAGGGCATGATGGAAGCGGTGAAGGCTGCGACCGCGCTCGAAGTCACGCACACGCGCGGGCCGTGGAAGGGCAGGGAACTGGAAGCGCTGAAATTCCAGCATCCATTTCTGGAAAACCTGCGCGTGCCCGCGGTGCTCGCTGATTACGTTACGCTCGAACAGGGCAGCGGCATTGTGCACACCGCCCCCGGCCACGGCGCCGAAGATTTTTTCAGCGGCCAGAAATACGGACTCGAAGTGGCCGCGCCGATTGATGACGAAGGCCGCTACCTCGAGGGCCTGCCCGAATACAAGGGCAAGACCGTCTTCGAAGCGAATCCGCATATTGTCGCGCTGCTCAAATCGCGCGGCGCGCTGCTCGGCGAAAGCAAGCTGACGCACAGCTACCCGCATTGCTGGCGCTGCCACCAGCCAGTGATCTTCCGCGCCACGGAGCAGTGGTTCATCAATCTTGAACACAAAGCCCCGGGCGCGAAGGACACGTTCCGCCAGCGCGCGCTCGACGAAATCAAAAAAGTGAAATGGACGCCGCAATGGGGCGAGGAGCGCCTCACCTCCATGATCGCCACGCGCCCCGATTGGTGCATATCGCGCCAGCGCTTCTGGGGCGTGCCGCTGATCGTGTTTACCTGCGAAGCCTGCGGCAAGCGCTTCGACGACTACACCGCGCTGCGCAACGTCATCCGCTGGTTCGAGCGCGAAGGCGCCGACGCGTGGTTCACGCGCTCGCCCGAAGAGCTGCTCCCGTCCGGCACGAAGTGCGCATGCGGCGCGGCGAAATGGCGCAAGGAATCGGACATCCTCGACGTCTGGTTCGACTCGGGCTCGTCGCAATACGCCGTTCTCGGCAGCGAGGAAGCCGGGCCGTGGCCCGCCGACTGCTATCTCGAAGGCCCCGACCAGTTTCGAGGTTGGTTCCAGAGTTCGCTGCTCGTCGCCATGGGGATTCGCGACGCCGCGCCGTATCGCCAGGTGGTCGCGCACGGCTGGACGCTCGACGAAAAGGGCACGCCGATGTCCAAGTCGCTCGGCAACGCGCTCTATCCCGCGGAAATCTGCGAAAAATGGGGCGCGGACCTGCTGCGCGTCTGGGTGGCATCGCAGGATTACACCGCGGACACGCGCATGTACCCGGCCATGATGACGCAGCTCTCCGAGTCATATCGCAAAATCCGCAATACGATGCGCTTCGCCTTGAGCAATCTGTACGATTTCGACCCCAACAGAGATTGCCTTGCTGATGGAAAGCTTTGGGAGATGGACCGCTTCATGCTCCTTCGCACCATGGATCTTATCGAGCTGTGTCGCAATTGGTACGACAACTTCGAGTTCCACCGCGTCTTCCACGCCATCCACGATTTCTGTGTTGTGGACCTCAGTTCGTTTTACTTCGACGTGCTCAAGGACCGCCTGTACACCTCCGCGCCGCAGAGCATCGGCCGTCGCTCGGCACAAACGACTGTGTATCGCATTGCAAGCGCCCTTGTTCGCCTCATCGCGCCGGTGCTCGTTTTTACCGCCGAAGAAATCTGGAAGTTTTTTCCGAAACGTGCAGGCGACCCCGAAAGCATCCACATGGCAGTTTTTCCGGAGCCAAAAGCACTCGAAACGCAATTAGACACAAGGGAGCTCAAACTCTGGAATCGATTGATGGACATTCGCGAAAATGTGCTCAAAGCGCTCGAGAACGCCCGGAATTCGAAGTTCATTTCCAGTAGCTTGGAAGCAAAAGTTGTTCTGCGAATGATCGAGCAATCGGCCAAAGCATACGAAGCGTTTGCACCAGTTTTTCCTGCAATGTTCATCGTCTCTCAAGTTGAAGTTAGTGCAGTGCCGGTTTCGCCCAACCTTTCCGAAAAGCTAGTAGCTGGCTTGGCTGAGGTTGAGGTCAGTCGCGCCGACGGCACGAAGTGTGAGCGTTGCTGGAATTATTCCACCCACGTCGGTGAAAACGCCGAGGTGCCCACCGTCTGCGAGCGCTGCGTGGCCGCGCTCACGGAAATGGGCCTGGTGCCGCTGCCCAAATGACTTCACTTGCAGGCGCGCGTTGGGTATGGATGTCGCTAGCCGTGGTGGCCGCTGACCGCGTCACCAAAATCATCCTCGACCGCGCCACGCAGCCCGGCTTTTCTCGCACGATTATTCCCGGGTTTCTGAACCTGGTGCACGCGCGCAATCGCGGCGCGGCTTTCAGCCTCCTTGCGAATGTGAATTCCGCCTGGCTGCAGGCCGCGCTCATCGTGTTGGCGCTGGCCGCGGTGGCGCTGTTTGCGTGGATGCTCGCGAGCGGGCGCGCCAGCGCCCGCGCGGAGCGCTGGGGTTTTGCGCTGGTGCTGGCCGGCGCCGCGGGAAATTTGATCGACCGCATCCTGTACGGCTCCGTGCTCGACTTCCTGGACTTTTATGTGCGCGACTGGCACTGGCCGGCATTTAACGTGGCCGACTCGGCCATCACCATTGGAGCCACGCTGATTTTCTGGGAAATGATCTTCGGCGGGCGCGCATCCGGCACAAAGACCGCCGCATTGGAGAAGAACTAGAAATGCATCCGGTCCTCTTCAAGATTGGTCCGTTCACGCTGCACACTTATGGGACTCTTCTGGCTGCTGCGGTGCTCTTCGGGTTGTGGCTAGCGCGGCGCAACGCATTCGCGGATGGCCTCGACGGCGACCGCGTCTGGAACCTCGGCGTGTATGGCGTGCTATCCGGGCTGGTTTTTGCGAAGGTGTGGCTGGTGCTGGCGATGTGGGACTACTACTCCGCCAACCCGCGCGAAATCTTTGCGCTGTCCACGCTGCAATCCGGCGGCACTTTTTACGGCGGCGTGCTGGGCGCGCTGGTGATGATCGTTCTCTACGCGCGCTACTGGAAGCTGCCGTTCCTTCCACTGGCGGACGCGTTCGCGCCTTGCGTCGCCCTCGGCGCCACGCTCGGACGCCTGGGCTGTTTTTCCGCGGGATGCTGCTACGGCAAGCCCACGGAAGTCGCCTGGGGCGTGACGTTCACCAGTGAATATGCGCACGACCTGGTGGGCACGCCGCTGCACACGCGCTTGCACCCCACGCAACTTTACGATTCCTTTGCCGCGGTTGGGATTCTGGCGGTGTTGCTCCTGATGCGCCGGAGAAAACGCTTCACGGGGCAGCTCTGGGCGACGTTCATGACCCTCTACGGCCTGATGCGCTTCACCACGGAATTCTTTCGCGACGATCCCGGACGCACTGAGCTTTTTGGCGGCGCGCTCTCGCTGATGCAAGTGGTCAGCCTGGGCCTGATCATGTCCGGCATATGGCTTTGGCGTCGCGGCCGCGCACAGTCTGTAACTCAGGTCCAGTCCGCGCCTGCGACGCGCCATGCCTGAACAGCTCAATTTCACCGCTACTTCCGAAGACGCCGGCCAGCGCCTGGACCGCTTCCTCGCAACCAAACTCCCCACGCTCAGCCGCTCGCGCATCGCCGAGCTGATTGACGAAGGCCACATCCGCGTCGGCGGCGCAGCGGCAAAGCGCGCGCACCGCGTCGCCGCTGGGCAGCGCATCGAGGTCACGCTGCTGCCGCGTCCTTCGCTCGACGCTGTTCCAGAAGAAATCCCCCTCGACATTCTGTATGAAGACGCCGACCTGCTCGTGGTCAACAAGCCCGCGGGCATGACCGTGCACGCCGGAGCGGGCGCTGCGCGCGGCACGCTGGTCAATGCGCTGCTGCACCACTTTGGAGACCTTTCCGCTGTCGGCGGGCCGCTGCGGCCGGGCATTGTGCACCGCCTCGACAAAGACACGTCTGGCGTGCTCGTCGTCGCGCGCAACGACCCGGCCCACCGCCGCATCGCCGAGCAATTTCAGCAACGCACGGTAGAGAAGACCTACATCGCGTTGGTCCACGGCCGGCTGAAGCGCGATGCCGGCACGATTGACCTTCCCGTAGCCCGCGACCCCGCCCGCCGCACGCGCATGACCACGCGCCGCCGCGAGGGACGCGAGGCCCGCACCGATTGGAAAGTGTGCGCGCGCCTCGAAAATTTCACGCTGGTCGCCGTGCGCATCCATACCGGTCGCACGCACCAGATCCGCGTGCACTTTTCCGCGCTCGGCCATCCCATCGTGGGAGACACGCTCTACGGCGCGCCGCGGCAGGTGCGCGTCCCGAAGGATAGCGTCGCGCCCGCGCCGCTGGCGCGCAACTTTCTCCATGCCGCGCGCATCTCCTTTGAGCACCCCTGCACGGGCAAGCGTGTGACGATCTCCGCGCCGCTTCCGCCGGAGCTGGTGCAATTCGCGAGGGAACTTGCGCGGGCCTGCGGTGTCAAAGAAGATTTACTCGCTGTGGTCGTTGACGCTGGGCAGGGGACTCTCTAGAATCAAGGTGCCGATGCGCAAACCAATTCTCGCAACGATTTTCCTGGCCGCACTCGTGCTGCCCCCGCTCGCGTTGCCGCAGCAGCCCAAAGCTCCTGTGGCGCAGCAGCCCAAAGCCGCTCCTCCGCAGAAGGCCCCGTCCAAAGAAGACGACAAGGACATCACCACCCTCAAGTTTCCGGTGGACCTGGTCAGTGTGGTTTTCTCCGTGCTGAATCGCCGGCAGAAATTCGTCACCGATCTGGCGCAGGAAGATTTTCAGGTGGCCGAGGACAACATTGGGCAGAAGATTACCAACTTTAGCCGCGAGACCGACCTGCCGCTGCGCATCGGCCTGCTCATGGACACTTCCAACAGTATCCGCGACCGCCTCAAGTTTGAGCAGGAGGCCGCCGTGGACTTTCTCAATAACGTCATGCGCCGCCGCCGGGACTATGCATTCCTGATGACATTTGACAACGAGCCTTCCTTTATTCAGGACTTCACCGACGACGTAGGCCAGCTCACCGAAGTGATCCAGAAGCAGCGCGCCGGCGGTGCCACCGCGCTCTACGACGCCATCTGGACGGCGGCGCGGCAGCGCCTGGCAAATCCGCCGCTGCCTTCGGGCAGTAGCGTGGCCATCCGGCGCGTGCTCGTCGTCATCAGCGACGGCGAGGACACTCTGCCCAGTGAGCACAGCCGCTCCGAGGCCATCGAAATGGCCCAGCGCGCCGACGTTTCCATCTATACGATCAGCACCAGCACCGACTGGATGTCCGTCACCGGCACCACGCCCAAGAAATACGACTTCACCGACGGCGACCGGGTGCTCCAGAAGCTCGCGGACGAAACCGGCGGCCGCGCTTTCTTCCCTTATCGCATTGACGATCTCGCGCAGTCCTTCGCCGATATCGGTGTCGAATTGCGCAGCCAGTATTCGCTGGCCTATGTCCCCACCAACCGCGCCCCGGACGGGAGATTCCGCACCATCAAGATTCAGTCCTCGCGCCCGGGGCTCAACGTCCGCGCCCGCAAAGGCTATTTCGCCCCGCGCCCGCCCAAGCCGGCAAGTACTCCGTCCCAGTAATTCGAAAAACCCTCTAATTTGAATGTGTGATTGATTGCTGCTGATTATGGCGAACTGATTTCTAACCTTTGACCCCTAACTCATTGTTCATTGCCTCGGCGCGTAGTAGCCCTTGCGGGCCAGCACTTTTCCATCACTCTTCGTCAGTTTGATCTCGATCTTGCGGAATTTTCCGTCCTTGGAGTGGTTGGTGGGGTAGTAGCCCAGCACGTACTGCGTGCGCAGCTCTTCGGAAATCTGGTCGAAGGCCTTTTCAAGGTTTTTCTCGTTGTTTACGAAAATCGAGCGCCCGCCAGTTTGTTCGGCGAGTTTCCTTGCATAGCCCTCGCCGCTGTAACCGCTGCCGAACCCGAATCCTCCATAGAAGCCGTAGTCAGCGATGCCGATGACATGGATCACGGTATCCGTGCGCTGCGCGGTTTCCAGCGCATATTCCAGAGTGTATTCGCTGCCGAAATCCATGGCGTCCGTTAGGAGGATCAATGCCTTGCGCCCGGCTTCGCTGGCTAATTTTTCCGTGCACGCCAGGTAGATGGCGTCGTACATCTTGGTGCCGGTGGGCCGCTGCGCCACTGGACCCTGCACCATGGGCGGCGAATTCGGCGCGTTGATGCGGGAGCGGTTGATGGCCGCCATCAACTCGCGGCGCTCGCCGGTGAAATCGCTCAGCAGGTCCACATTCAGGTCAAAGCTGAAAACGAACGCCAGGTCCTTCGGGTGCAGCACGCGGCCCAGGAAGCGGTCCGCTGCGTCCTGCTCGATGGGGAGGACGCGGCGCTGGCTGCCGCTAGTGTCAATCAACATCCCAAACGTGAGCGGCAGGTTCACCTCGCGCGCGAACGAATCAATCGTCTGCGGCTGGCCGTCTTCAAAAATCTGAAAATCCTCCTTGGCTAGGCCGGTCGTGATGCGCTTGTCTTTGTCGCGCACCGTGGCGTAAATGTTCACCATGTTGACGCCGACGCGGATGGTGCCTTGCGGTGGTTCCTGTTGCCTCGCGGATTGCTGCGCGCGCGCAGGCCATGGCAGCACCGGCATCAGCAGTGCAAGCAGCAGAAGCGCGGAAAGGATGGGCAACTTCAGTGTGTGGTTTCGCATTCGTATGTATAATCTCGGGCGTCGCGGCCCATACCTTCCGATGCGCGCGGTGCGCCGCGGGTTGCGGCCGCAGAAAGTCTAGCGTTCGCCTATGGCCATGGAAAGACAATTCGCTGCCGTTCTGCTTGCGCTCGTGCTGCCGTGGGCAGGTGACCAGCAGCCGCCCGCGAAGCGCCCTGCGCCTCCGCAGCAGGAAGACGCGCCGTACCGCATCCGTACCCGCGCCGAGCTCGTGGTCGTGCCGGTCACTGTGAAGGACACCGCCGGCGAACTGGCGCATGGCATTCTCCAGGATGAATTCCGGATTCTAGAGGACGACGTCGAGCAGGAAATCTCCGTTTTCTCGGTGGATCCCTTTCCGCTTTCCGCCGTCGTGTTGCTCGACAACGGCCTGCCGCAGAAAGTGGCGCAGCAGCTCGAAACTGGCGTCCCGGCAATTTCAGCGGGCTTCGCCGAATTCGACGAAGTGGCCGTTACGCTCTTCGATGCCTACCCGCAGCCCCTGCTTGACTTCACACGCGACAACGACAAGCTCTATGACCACCTGAAGCGCATCCAGATGACTTCGACATTTCCCGGCATGGGTTCCGGCCCGATGACTGCCGGCCCCAAGGTGAACCAGATTTCGCCGGAAGCAAAAGTGCCCTCGCGTCCGGAAACCTCCCGCGCCTCTCGCGGCATGAAGCACCTCGATGACGCCATCTACGCCGCCGGCCTGCTCCTGCGCGAGCGCGGCCGCGACCGCCGCAAGATTATCTTTCTCGTCTCCGACGGCGCGAATTCGCCGAACAATGAAAAGAGCTTCGACGACACGCTGAAGCTCCTGCTCAGCGCGGATATTTCCGTATACGCCATCGGCGTCGGCCAGGCCACGCTCAACCGCGGCCTCACCCCGCTTTCGCGATACGCGCGGCTCACCGGCGGCGATGTGTTCTACGCCGCCTCGCGCGCGGACCTGGAAAGCACGTTCGCGCGCGTTACCGAGCAGGCCCGCAACCAGTACACCATCGCTTACGCGCCCCGTGGCACCGACCGCACCAAGGAATTCCACTCCATCGAAGTCAAAGTGAAGCGTGGCGGGCTCTCTCTGCGCGCCCGCGACGGCTACTTCACCACGCCCACGCCGTAAAAAACGAAAATCGAAAAACAAAAATAGAAAATCGGGCTGCGCGATCTTCGCGTGTCATGGAAAACGTGCGCCCGCATCTTTTTTCGACTCACGGTGGCACATAATTTCTTCTTGACTTCCCCCGCGCGGGCTCGTACAAAGCAGGTTGTGGAATCGAACGCGATGCAATTTGCGCGGCTCGGTTCTTCGGGAGAATGTTTCAGAAAGAATGCGCGATGTAAAAGGCCAATGAAGGCCCCGAAAAAATGAAAAGCTGAAATTCGGGTCCTGATATGTTTCGCAGCGGGGTGCGGCAACGCACCCCGCTTTTGCTTTTTCCAAAAGCGGCTCGTCACTCGCCGCGGTTTTCATGTGCCGGGCACACCGGTTGGTACTCACAATAGCGGCATACAAAGCCCGGATTCGCACAAAATTCGCCGGCGCGGATGCTAGCGGCGGCCTCCTGCACTTTGTCTTCGGCCTTTTTCAATTGCTTGGCGTCACGCGTCGAGCAGGACGCCAGGTTGGTCATCAGGTTGTAAAACGTCAGCCGCGCCGGGTTGAGCTCCAGCACGTCGCGCGACGCCAGCGCGTAGATGCTGAGTTGCAGGCTGTTCCGCGCGGCCTTTTCATCCTTCGGCCGGCCGGTCTTGTAGTCCACAATTTCCGCTTCGCCCGGGCCCAGCCGGTTCACCTGGTCCATCCGCCCGGTGATGACGACGTTGCCTTCCATCGGCAGCTCAAAATATTTTTCCTGCCCGAGCACGTCTTCCGGACGCGGCAGCGCGCTCGCGTGGAAAGCGCGGAGCTGATCGAGCCCTTCGCGCTGATATTCTTTTTCCTGGTAATCGTCCTCGTATCCCGCGGAGCGCCACTCGCGCTTGAAAATCGTTTCCACTTCGTCCCACGGCAGCCGCCGCTTGTGCTCTTTCCATTCCTTGAGCACGATGCGCACCGTGGTGTGCATCACGCTGCCAAAGGTGGTGGCCGCCCGCGGGCCGCCGCGCAGGCCCCACACGTGGTTAAAAAGAAATTTCTGCGGGCAAGTGTTGTAACCCTCAACGGACGTCGCGCTCAATTGCAACGGCACCGGCGACGGCGGATGAAACGTCTCCGCCCACTGCGCGATGCGCGAATAAGCGCGCGAATCCACGTCCGCCGCGCCGAAAAGCTGCCCCGTTCCGGTCGCCATGCGCGTCTCCGCCGCCGGAGGAGATTCCGGCGCCAATTGCTGCACGTCGTTCTTCTTGATCTCCGGCGCGGAGAGAAAATCTTCCAAAAACTCCGAGCGCTTCGAGCGCTTGTGGATCACCGTCGTCAGCGTCAAACGTTTGCGCGCCCGCGTCAGCGCGACGTAGAAAAGCCGGCGCTCCTCCTGGATGTGAAAATCGCCTTGCGGCGTCAGTTCCTTCATCAGCGCGTCCGGAAATTCCATCACCGGTTGCCGCCCTCGCGACGGGAATCCGCCCATCACCATCCGCAGCACGAAGACGTGGTCGAACTCCAAGCCCTTGGCCGCGTGCACCGTCATCAGGTGCAGCGCGTCGCGCCCGCCGCTTTCGGCAAGATTGATTTGCCCGCCGGCCGCGGCGAAATCGTCCAAGTACTGCACCAGTTCCTCCAGTTTGCCGGACTGCGTCAGCGCCTTTTTTTCCCACTCGCGTACGAATTCGCCGAGCTTGACCAGGTATGGCCGGTGCGGATCGTCTTCGGGCAGCGCCAGGCCCAGCTCCGCGATTAATTCGTCCAGCAAATCCGAAGCGCGCAGCTTCCACGCGCGACCCCGTAATTTCTGGACGAACGCGACCAGCTCGGCGATGTGGCGTCCCGTCTTTGCAAACTCGAGCTGGCCCTGTGCGCCTTGCAGCGCGTCCCACAGCGGCTGCCGCTTGTTCTTGGCGGCCTTCGCGCACAGCCTCACCAGGTCGGCCGGCTCGAAACCCCACGCGGGCGCGCCGAGCACACGCGCGCAGGCTACGTCGTCCGTCGGCGTGGCGATCAGTCGCAGATAAGCCAGGACGTCGCGCACGAGCGGATTCGTCAAGATGGACAGGTTGCGAATCACAAACGGAATTTTCCGCGCGCGCAGCGCCTCCACTAGCTTTTCATTGTGCCGGTGCATCCGGTAGAGCACGGCGAACTCGCTCCAGCGGCGGCCCGCGCCGTGCAAGCGCTCAATTTCGCCCGCCACCCAGCCGGCCTCGTCGCTTGCCGCGCCGAATTCGGCCACCTGAATTTTTTCGCCGTCGGCGTTCTGTGTAACGAGATGCTTGTCGGCGATGTAACGGTCGGCGTTCTGTGCGATCACCTGTCCGGAGACGCGCAGGATTTTCTTGGTTGAGCGGTAATTTTGCAGCAGAGGCAGGACGTGCCGCTTTTCCTCTTCCGCCGCGCGCGCGCCGATGAAGCGATCCGCAAAAAGCTGGAAGCTGCCGAACGACGCTCCGCGGAAGCGGTAGATGGCCTGGTCGTCGTCGCCCACCACAAAAATATTTTTGTGCTCGCGCGCCAGCAGCCACAGCAGCTCGATCTGCGCGATATTGGTGTCCTGGAATTCATCCACCAGGATGTAGTGATAGCGCTCGCGCAGCGTATCGAGCAGCGCCGCGTTCGTCCGCAGCAGCTTCACGGCTTCGAGCAGTTGCCCGCCGAACGTGATCAGGTTGCGTTCGCGCAGCAGGGCATCGCTCACGCGATAAACGCGCGCCAACTCCGTCTGCCGCGCAAGCTCCGCCTCGCGCTCGGCGCGCTCGTCTTCATCGAGGTCCGCCTTCATTTCTTCGTGTGCCTTCGCCAGCCCTGCGACGTAGCGCTCGTAATCCGCGGGCTCTACCAATTCGTCCTGGCAGCGCGAAAAAAATTGCGCGAAGTCGCCGAGGAATTGCCCGGGCTCCGCTACGCGCTTGTAGAATTTCAGTTCGAGCCGCGGCAGATTTCGCCGCATCAGAATCCAGTGATCCGTCGGGTCCAGCACCTGCACGCCGGGGTTCACTTCTTTCAGCAGGCTGAAACAGAAAGCATGAAACGTGGTGAGGGTGAGTCCCTTGGCGCGCTCGCCGACGGCATTCTCAACGCGGTGCTTCATTTCCGCCGCGGCTTTTTCGGTGAAGGTGAGGCCAAGAATATTTTCGCCAGATATCTCCGCCTGCGTTTCCACCAGCCGGCGGATGCGCTCGGTGATGACGCGCGTCTTGCCGGTGCCCGCGCCCGCCACCACCAGCAACGGTGCCCCGACGTGCTCCACCGCTTTGCGCTGCTCCGCATTCAGTTCCTGCGGAGCGTCCGCTGCCGCGCGCTTCTCTCTCTCTTTCGCCATATCCCCGCATCGTAGCGGATTTTCCTTAAACTGTGTAGCTGCCGCCCCCTCTCCGTCGCGTCCCGCCCTGCAAAAAAACAAATTCCCTGCCAGCGCGAGCCTGGCAGGGAATTGGATACGACAAATTTCACTTTTGCCGATTCGCGATTACATCTTCTTTGCAGGTTTTGCTGGCGGCAGGGTGTATTCGCCTTCGCACTCAAACTGGGCGCTCCCGTCAGCGGCCGGGGTGACGGAGCACGTTCCGCTCCCCTTCAAGCCCTTGAGCTTGCCCGTGGCGCTGGTCACCGTCCATTTTCCTTTGTTGGGTTGCGGCACATTGTTTTTCAGGGGCGTCGTCGCATCGTAGCGGTAGAAGACTTTGTCTCCATTCGCCAACGTATCGACATACACTTCACTTTGGCGCGTGGAGTTACCACTGGTGTGCGCGAACATTGTTGTCACGCCACCCGCGGTTTTCTGGCCTTCGATTTCCCACGGTTTGGTCCATGTGCACTTGCTCTGGCTGATTGCATACGTTTGACCCGGCGAATCCGGCACCGGAATGGAGTGCTCGACGTCCGGCTTGCCGCAAGTGCCGCTGCCGGACATTTTCGTCTGCGCTTGGCCGCTCGATGCCAACATAAACACCATCAGAATCATCACTAGAAACCGAAACTTCATCGCTGCCTCCTTGGGGACTCTTTGGGGAGAATTTGCGGATGTCATTCTGGCCGTCTTTCGACATATTGTCCAGAGCAAACACGCTAGGAAATTGTCCCCGCCATCCCCCATTCCTACATTTGCCTTAGCGTATGGGAATTATTATGGAAAACTTCTGATTAGGATCGCGGCCCGCCTCAAGGTGTCGTGACCAGAGGCAGCTCGATGAAACTTGCCTGGCCGGGCGCGTGGTAAATCCGCTGCACGGCCCTTCGGTAATCCCCCGGCTTGGCCCAGAAGATATTGGGCACGAAGGTTTGCGGATTGCGGTCGTAGAGCGGGAACCAGCTCGACTGCACCTGCACCATGATCCGGTGGCCCGGCAAAAAGACGTGGTTCGCAGTAGGCAGAGCGAAGCCGTAGCGCAGCGGCACGTTGGCCGTGATAGGTTTCGGCGTCTCCAGGCTCTCGCGATAGCGGCCACGAAAGATGTCGGCCGAGACCATGAGCTGAAAACCGCCCATGCCCGGTTGGCCCGCAACCTCGTCGGGATAGAGGTCGATCACTTTTACTACCCAATCCGAATCCGTCCCGCTCGTGGAGGCGACCAGGTTCGCGATCGGCTCTCCGCTGATTTTCACCGGTGCGCTCAAAACATCTGAAACGAACACCGCGACATCCGGCCGGCCGGACGCCTCACGCTGATCGTCCACCAGCCACCGGGACCAACTGCTACCGTCGATGGGGCGTGCGCGGTAGGGCACAGGCTTGGCGGGGTCGGAGACATACTCGTCGAACGCCGCATCTCCCGACGCCGGTGCGTTGAAACTCAATTTCAGTCCGGCGGTTAGATAAAGAGAAGTCGGTCGGATCGTGCAACCGCTCGCGCAGCCGGCCGGCCACGAAGGCAGACGCCGCCACGTGTTCGTTCCGGTTTCAAATGCCGACACAGGCGGGATGGCGGCATTGGGCGCGCCATCCTTAAGGTATTGGTCCAGAAATGGACGCAGAATCTCCCGACGGAAGAAGAGCGCCGTATCGCTGTTGAATTTCAAAGCGCCGAGCGTGCTGCCGTCCCCGATCTCCTGACCGTGGTGCCACGGCCCCATGACCAGGAACACCTTGTCGTTGCCTGTGTCCTTCGGCTTGATCGCCTTGTAGACGGCGATGTCGCCGTAGATGTCCTCCTGATCCCAGAGGCTGTGGACCAGCATCACCGGCACGCTCAGCGGTTGCGCCGCCAGTATCTTGTCCACCGCCTGGTCGCGCCAGAAGGCGTCGTAGCTCGGATGCTCCAGGAGCTTTCGCCAGAAGCCGACCTGTTCGAGCCCGCGCCGGCGCCCGAGTTCGCCGGCCGATCCTGCCTGCATGAACATGTCATAGTCGTCGAAGTGGCTCGTCCACCACTTGATATCATTCGCGCGGGTCGCTTCCTGGTCATAGATGTAGCTCATGCCCTGCTGACGGAATGCGCCGCTATGGAACCAGTCGTCGCCCATCCAGCCGTCCACCATTGGGTTCATCGGCACGGACACTTTCAACGCCGGGTGGGGATTGACGAGCGCCATCAAGGGCAAGAAACCGTCGTAGGAAATGCCCAGGATACCCACCTTGCCGTTGCTTTCCGGGATGTTTTTCACCAGCCAGTCGATCGTGTCATAGGTGTCCGTGGCGTGATCAACCGGCGTCGGGTTCTGCGGCCCGTGCAGGGGGCGGTTCATCACGTAGTCGCCCGCGGAGCCGTATTTGCCGCGCACATCCTGGACCACGCGGATGTAGCCGCCCTCCACGATCACATCAGTGGCGTTGTCATAGCCTTGCAGAATTGGGCCGAGATGGGCGCTTTCGGCGTGGCTCGTGAGTTTCGTGGCGTCGTAGGGAGTGCGCGTCAGGAGGATCGGTGCGCCCTTGGCACCCTTCGGCACGAGGATCACCGTGTGCAGCTTCACGCCGTCACGCATGGGGATCATCACGTCGCGCCGGATGTAGTCCAAGCCATCGGTAACGGGCACGAATTTGGCCGGCGTTTCACTCGGTAAGGCGGAAGAAGTGGACTGCGGCGTGGCAGTCTGAGCCGCGGACTGTTCGACGAACAAGAGGGCGAAGAGCACCGGCGCGAGCAAGGCCAGCGCGCGAATGCGGACGATCGGCTTCATGGGAGTTTCTCCGAAAAGCGAAGGATACGGCGCACTACGGCGCCCGCTTCGGCGCAGCCACCCTGCAGGGTCGTAATAGTCTCCGCGAGTTCGCAGATTTGCGCCTTGTTAACGATTGAGCGGCGAGATTATATCCTTGGTGCGCCGCTGCACGCCACCTTCAAACCGCAAGGTCGCAAATTGACCCTGCCTCTTCCCCCGCCTATACTTATGCTGGCTCGCCCGTCATCGAAGGAGAATTCCTCATGGACATCCCCGTCATACTCAGCGCCGTGCGCACTCCGGTTGGAAAATTCCAGGGCGGCCTGGCTTCCTTTTCCGCCACCGACCTCGGCGCCATCGTTGTGCGCGAGGCGGTGCGCCGCGCCGGCATCGAGCCCGGCCTGGTGGACGAATGCATCATGGGCAACGTCGTCTCCGCGGGACTCGGCCAGGCGCCCGCGCGACAGGCAGCCATCAAGGGCGGACTCGACCCGCGCTCCGGCGCGATGACCATCAACAAAGTTTGCGGCTCGGGATTGAAAGCCGTCGGCCTCGCCGCGCAGCAAATTCAGCTTGGCGAAGCGGAAATCGTCGTCGCCGGTGGCATGGAGTCCATGTCCAACTGTCCCTACCTGCTGACGCAGGCGCGCACGGGCTACCGGCTGGGCCACGCGCAAGCCATGGACTCGATGATCCTCGACGGCCTGTGGGACCCCTACGAAAATTTCCACATGGGCATGACCGGCGAGCTCGTCGCCGAAAAGTACAGCATCACGCGGCAGGAGCAGGACCAGTTCGCCGTGGAGAGCCACAAGAAAGCGTGCCACGCCATCAAGTCGTGCTTCTTCGAATCGCAGATTATTCCCGTTGAAGTGCCGCAGAAAAAGGGCGAGCCCATCCGCATCACCAAAGACGAATCGCCGCGCGAGGACACCACGCTCGAATCGCTGGCCAAGCTGAAGCCTGCGTTCAAAAAGGACGGCACAGTCACCGCGGCCAACGCGCCGGGCACCAATGACGGCGCCGCGGCCGTCATCGTCACCAGCGAACGGCTCGCGTCGAAGATGGGCAAGACTCCAATGGCGCGCATCGTCGCGCAAGCCGTCGGCGGCATGGAGCCCAAATGGGTGATGATGGCGCCGGTGCTCGCGGTCGAAAAGCTGCTGAAGAAAACCGGATGGGACCGCGACAAGGACGTGGACCTCATCGAGTTGAACGAAGCCTTCGCCGTGCAGGCTATGGCCGTCATCCGTGAGCTGAAGCTGGACCCGGCGAAGGTGAACGTGAACGGCGGCGCGGTCGCGCTGGGTCATCCTATCGGCGCTTCCGGCGCGCGAATTTTGGTTACGCTGCTTTACGAGCTGCACCGGCGCAATCTAAAGCGCGGCATTGCTGCGCTGTGCCTCGGCGGCGGCAACGCCGTGGCCATGGCCGTCGAGCGCATGTAGCACAGGCTTATAGCCTGTGCTTTTATGTTTTGCCCAAAATGCCAATCCGAGTACCGCGAAGGCTTCACGCGCTGCAAAGACTGCAACGTCGAACTGGTGCAGCAGCGTGAGGCCCGCACTACTCCTGCAAGCAATACCGTCGCTGACTCCGCATCGTTGCTTTGGCGCGGAGGAGATCCCGTCATTTACGCAGCGCTACTGAGCGCACTGCGCGAAGCGCGCATCCCGTTCTATGACACGCTTTCGCACGCCTTCGGCGTCAGCACGTCCTCGCCGTTTCCCAGCCCGTTCGATGCAGCAGCATCATTCGAGGTTCGCGTGCGGCACTCCAACCTGAAGCGCGCCGAGCACATCCTCGAAGCGCTGCTTGACCAGGAGCCCGAAGACCTCGACATCGGCGCCGCTGCGGACGGCCCCGCAGCAGCCGAGCGCGTGCCTCCCGATGATTGGGACCCCGTCGAAGCCACCGTTGAAGTCTGGACCGGACACGACATTACTCTCGCGCGCTTCCTCGCCGACATTTTCCGCGAGAACGCCATCCCTTTCCGCGAATCCGTCGAGCTGCCCGTCACGCACCGCCTGCTGGTTCGCCCGCAGGACGCGCCCATGGCCCGCGAACTCCTCCGCGAGATTATTTCCGGCACCCCGCCGTCGTAGGACAGGCTTTCCAGCCTGTCCCACAAAGGCCTGTGGCCTAGAGTGCTTTTTCCTGAATCTGGAATCCTGTATCCTTGCCCCCAATGTTCTGCCCTCTTTGCAGAGTGGAATACCGCGAAGGCTTCGCCCGCTGCCCCGACTGCGGCCTCGACCTCGTTGCATCGCTTGATCTTCCCGAAGTCATACAGAACCCGCCGATGTTGTTTTGGACAGGGCGCGATGAAAAAATATTTGATCTCCTCTTGACTGCGCTTCGCGACGCGGAAATTCCATGCGCGGCAATGAGCCAGCCGCGCAATTTTCTTGCCCGGCGGTTGCTTCCTGATGCGTCTATCCGCGTGCGTAAATCCGATTTAGATGCGGCAAAGCGAATTGCTGCCGAGGCAATGCAGCATCTCGCCCGCCCGCTCCTTGGCGTTCAGCGCTGTCCTTCATGCGAGGCTGAATATCTTGCGGGCGTAGCGTATTGTCCAAGTTGCGGCGCTTTGCTGATTGCCGAGGAGGTCGCGGAGCCTGAACTGTCCGCCAACTCTTCCGGGCTGCATCGCGATTTGGTCTGTCCTTTGTGCGCTGCAGAATTCAGCAAGGAATACACGCAGTGCACGGAGTGTGGGGTCGAGCTAGTTCCCTGGGAGGAAGCGCAAGAGCCGATTGATTCTGAGCTCGCCGCGGAGCCCCTCGAAGTCATCTGGCAGGGAAGCGACCCGGTTGGGGTCAGCCACGTGCTGGCGGAGCTGCGTTCGGCCGGAATTCCACATCGCACGATCTCCTTGCACGACCACCTTGCTTGGGGCATGGGCATTCCGCGCCCTCGATATCGCGTCATGGTTTTCCATTCGAGTATGGAAATGGCTTGGGAGCTGCTCTCTTCGATTCAGCAAAGTCCTCCATTTGCGCGTAGCACTCCTGATCAGCGACAACTTGGGGAGGAGCCCATTCTGCCCGATCCCGGCGCGCCCGATTCATCGGTGATGACCGGCGCATGGAAGCCAAAGGAGGCTACAGTTGAAGTATGGGCAGGTGACGATACTGCTTTTGCACGGCAACTGTGCGGCTGCTTTATTGAAAACTACCTTCGCAGCCGCTTGCAGGATGAAAGTCCCGGACTGATGCGTGTCTTTGTCCGCCCCAGCGACGAATCCCGCGCGCGCGAAATCCTCCGCGAAATCACCGAAGGCACTCCGCCTTCTTAAACCTTGAGCACTGACCCCTTCTTCTTGCCTCCTTTCGTCTCCTGTGTTTCCATAGTTTCGGCCGCGTCGGCATTCATACGGAGGTCTCATGTCCGCTGACAATATCAGGACCGTTGCCGTGCTCGGTGCCGGCACCATGGGCAACGGCATCGCCCACGTTTTTGCTGCGCGCGGTTTCAGCGTCATCCTGCGTGACGTCGAACAGCGATTCCTCGATCACGGCTTGAACACCATCTCGAAAAACCTCGACCGCCAGATCAAAAAGGGCCAGCTTGCGGAAGCGGAAAAAGGCCACGTCCTCGCCCGCATACAGGGCGTCACCGACCTCTCCGCCATCGCCGACGCGGACTTCGCCATCGAAGCCGTGCCGGAAAATCTGCCGCTCAAGACGGATGTGCTGAAAGCCGCGGACGCCCTGCTGCGCAAGGACGTCATTCTGGCCAGCAACACTTCCACCATTCCCATCACCGCACTTGCCGCGGTTACTTCGCGTCCCGGACGCTTCGTCGGAATGCACTTCATGAATCCCGTTCCGGTGATGACGCTCGTCGAAGTCATCCGCGGACTGGAGACCACCGACGACACGTTCATCGCCACCATGGCCCTGGCCGAAGACCTCGGCAAGAAGCCCGTCGCCGTCAACGACTCTCCCGGCTTTGTCTCCAACCGCGTGCTCATGCCGATGATCAATGAGGCCGCTTTCTGCGTGATGGAAGGCGTGGCCACTCCCGAAGCTGTGGACGACATCATGAAGCTGGGCATGAACCATCCTATGGGCCCGCTCGCGCTCGCGGACCTCATCGGCATCGACACGTGCCTCGCCATACTGGACGTTCTTTACACCGGATTTTCCGACTCGAAGTACCGCCCGTGTCCGCTGCTCAAAAAAATGGCCGCCGCCGGCCGCTTGGGCCGCAAATCCGGCCACGGCTTCTACAGCTACTCTGGATAATCGGTGCGAGTTGCGGGACGTGTCCCGTTTCAGCAGGAGGAAGCGATGAGAAAGGCCTGGATGCTCTTGGCGATTTTTTTGGCGGTCGCAATGCCCGCTGCCGCGCAGGCCGGCCGCGACGCCACGATTCTCGTGTCCGACGGCGTGATGTTGAAGGTTACGTTTACTCCGGCGGCCAAGCCCGGACCTGGGGTGATCCTTCTCCATGCGTGCAATCGCGATCGCAAGTCCTGGAACACGCTGACGCCAAGACTCGTCGCGGCCGGGTTTCACGTGCTCGCGCTCGAGTACCGCGGCTACGGCGAAAGTGGCGGCGGGCGGTACGACGCGCCGGGATCGCTACAGCGTGCCATTGCAGAAAAATTTCCGGGCGACGTAGACGCGGCCTACAACTATCTCAGCGTCCAGTCCGGTGTTGACAAGAACCGCATCGGCGCCACCGGCGCGAGTTGCGGGGTAAACCAGTCTATCCAGTTGGCTCTGATTCATCCGCAGGTACGATCCCTCGTGCTTCTTTCCGGCGCCACGGACACCGCCGGCCGGCAATTTCTACGCAAGGCGGATTCACTGCCGATTCTTGCCGCCGCCAGCGACAACGACGGCGATGCCGTGCCCCTTTTGCGCTGGGTGCTCGCCTTTTCACACAACCCACAAAATAAATTCGAAGAGTTCAAAGCCGCCGGCCACGGCACGGAAATGTTTGCGGTCGAAAAGGGCCTCGAGCCGATGATCGTGGAGTGGTTCGAGAAGACGCTTCGCAACGCGCCCATCAAGCCGCCCGCGCGCGCCGCCGATGCGGCGAAGCCGTCGCCGCAGGAGGAATTCTGGTCGCTGCTGGAGGTACCCAACGGCGCTGCCCGCGCCATGCAATATTTCGAAGAAGCCAAAAAGCGCGATCCCAAGGTGAATCTGTTTCCAGAGGTCGCTGTGAACATGCTGGGCTACGAACGCCTGCAAGCTGACAAAACGGCGGAGGCCGTTGAGATTTTCAAGATCAATGTCGCCGCCTATCCGGCTTCGCCCAATGTGTACGACAGCCTGGGTGACGCCTATGTCGCTGCTGGCAACCGTGACCTTGCCATTCAAGCTTCGCGCAAATCGCTCGAAGTGCTCGACGCTACGCCCAACCTGAGCGAGCAATTCCGCAAACTCCTCCACGACAGCGCCGACGGAAAGCTACGAAAGCTCGGCGCCCCGCCTGCCAAATCTCCGGCCCAGTAAGGCTAGCCAACCCGTGGCAGGCAGAAATCCCTCACAGGGGCCCGGAAGGGGAGGTACCGGAGACGGCAAGAATCCTAAGAAAAGACTTTTGCTTTTTCTTCGCCTTATGCTAGGATGCCTCTAAATATGGGGTGCGAGCGCATTCCCCAAACAGGAGGCTACAATGGTTTCTGCGGATGCAACGAGTCAACTCTCTGGTAAACTCCCGGTCCCTGGGGTGATTCCTCACCCGGACGGCAACCACAAAGGCAAAGGTGGCGATATGTCCGACGAACGAGCAAAGATGGTCGAAAACGCGATTCTGCAGATCGAAAAGCAGTACGGCAAGGGCTCCATCATGCGGCTGGGCAACAAGGACGTGTTGGTCCCGGTCAGCGTGATTCCCACGGGTTCCCCTTCACTGGATGCGGCACTCGGCGTGGGCGGCGTGCCGCGCGGCCGCGTGATTGAAATCTACGGCCCGGAGGCCGGCGGCAAGACCACGCTCACCCTGCACATCATTGCCGAGGCGCAAAAGATGGGCGGCCAGGCGGCGTTCATCGACGCCGAGCACGCGCTGGATCCCAACTATGCCCGCAAACTTGGCGTGGACGTGGACAATCTTCTCGTCTCCCAGCCGGACAACGGCGAGCAGGCGCTGGAGATTGCCGAGACGCTGATCCGCTCCGGCGGCATAGACGTCGTGGTAGTGGACTCCGTCGCGGCGCTGGTGCCCAAGGCCGAACTGGAAGGCGAAATGGGCGAGCCGACCATGGGTATGCAGGCGCGCCTGATGTCCCAGGCGCTGCGGAAACTCACCGCGTTCGTCTCCAAGTCGAAGACGTCGCTCATTTTCATCAACCAGGTGCGGGAAAAAATCGGCGTGCTCTTCGGCAATCCCGAAACCACCACCGGCGGCCGCGCGCTCAAGTTCTACTCGTCCATCCGCATCGACATCCGCCGCATTCAAGCCATCAAGGAAGGCGACCGCGTGGTTGGCTCGCGCACGCGCGCCAAAGTGGTGAAGAACAAAGTGGCCGCGCCATTCCGCGAAGCCGAGTTCGACATCATTTACGGCGAAGGCGTCTCCCGCGAAGGCGACCTGATTGACGTCGCCGTGGACAAGAACATCGTCGAAAAGGCCGGGCAGTGGATCAGCTTTGGCGGTGAGCGTCTGGGGCAGGGCCGCGAAAACGCGCGCGTCTTCCTGAAAGAAAACCCGGACATCCGCGAAAAACTCGACGCCGCCGTGCGCAAAGCTCTCGGCCTTGCCCCCTCGGGCGAGCAGCGCCTCGGCCCGCAGTTGGCCACCGCCGCTTCCGCCAGCGCCAAACCCAAGCCGTTGCGCTGATTAAGTTCTAAGGCGGGCCTCCCGAGGCTTCGGGAGTGCCCGCCTTTCTTCAAATCACATTTTTCAATTTCACAGCAATTTAGTTTTCAAGCTTCGCCTGACCTCTGCCCCTTCTCTTCTCCTTCTCTTCGTGGTACTCCGTCTGCTTTTCTTGTAGTACCTCGTGTTCCCAACGATTACCCCTGTTGACGGCATTTGTTTTTTTCACCCTTGCGCCTCTCCTCCGCCTCCCTTACAATCCACTGCCAATTGAAATACTGACGAGACGGCAGGGAACCAGCGGCGTCTAAAGAACTGAATGAAGCCATTGTCAAACCTTAGACAGTGTTTCGCGCTCCTGCTTATCCTCCTATTGCTCGACGGGTCCGTCTCCTGGACCTGGGCAAAGCCCGCGCCAGTGCGGCGCAGCGGCGCCCGGACTGCAGCGCTCTCCAAGCCTGTACCTCGCAAGTCCACGGCGCGCAAGCCGGTCTACGGCATTCCCACCTACGCCGATTCCACCAAGGACGACATCCCGGAATTTGATGATCCGATGGTCCGCCAAGCGGCCGTCGCCGCCCTCGGCCGCTTCAATGGCACCGTCGTTGCCGTGGACCCCAATAGTGGCCGCATTCTTTCCATCGTCAATCAGCGGCTCGCATTTTCCGAAGGATTCCAGCCGTGCTCCACGTTCAAGCCGGTCGTTGGCGTAGCCGCGCTAGAGCAGGGCATCATCACACGCGACACCATGGTCCAGGTGGCCCGTCGGCGCTACCTGAATCTCACCGAAGCGCTGGCCCATTCCAATAATCAATTCTTCGAAGCGCTCGGCCGTCAGATGGGCTTTGAAACCGTATCGCACTACGGGAAACTTTTCGGATTGGGAGAGCCCGCTGGCTACAACATTTTCGAGGAGCATCCTGGGCTGTTTCCGGCGAAGCCGCCCGAATACGGCGGGGTCGCGCGCATGTCCAGCTTCGGTGAAGGAATCCACGTCACGCCGTTGCAGCTTGCCTCCATCGGCGCCACACTCGCCAACGGCGGCACGGTGTACTACCTCCAGTATCCGCGCACTACGGAAGAGCGCCGCGGCTTCGCGCCGATCGTGAAGCGCAAGCTGAATATCGAAGCGTATCTGCCCGACGTCCGCGAAGGCATGCTTGCCGCTGTGCTCTACGGCACCGGGCGCTCCGCCTTCGATCCCTACGGCGAGCAGACGCTCGGCAAGACGGGCACGTGCTCCGACCAAGGTTCGCGTCTCGGCTGGTTTGTATCTTATTCCGATCAGATCAAGCCGCGGCTGGTGGTAGCCGTGCTGCTGCGCGGACGCAGCCGTGTCATCAACGGCCATTCTGCCGCGGAAGTTGCTGGCCGCGTTTTCATGCGCCTGCGCGCGGAAAATTATTTCGCGCAGGTCGCAGGCAGCCCTGTGGTTGCCTCCGCCTCTCTGCATTGACGCTGTCCGCCGCTACTTGATTCCTTCCCGCCGGCGGTATTCTTCCAGGCAAATCGGACAAAACGTGTGGCTCACCTGCGCGTCGAAGTGCCGTGACACGAAGTGGTCCAGCCGTTCCCATTCGCCTTTCCCCTTTTCCGCTCCCTCGTCGTTACGGATCTTCCCGCACACGCAGCACACTGGCAGGATCTGTTCGTACAATTCCAGGCGCTGCCGCTCGGTCAGGTCCTCCATGGCTACGAGCAGGGCCGGAAGGCCATCGAAATTGAGGGCGACCACTGAGACCGCGGCGGGGAATACGGAATGGTCCTTGCGGATCCGCCGCAACTGGTAGCACACAGTGTTCGATTCGCCCTCTTCGAGCTGCTTTACGTTGGCGATGGCCCGATCGCGATCTTCCGGCACGATTTGCAGCAAAGAATTCTGGCCCACCAGGTCCGCGGCGCTGGCAAAACCATGCATGCGTGCGTCTGCCTGGTTTGCGAAAATGATCCGGCGCTGATGAACAATGCGCACGCCCACCGGCAAGGCGTCTAGGGTGGCTCGCAGCTGATCGGCCAGCTTCCGTTGCGTCTCTTCGCTTGTCCGTAAGGCCTCGGCTGCTTTCTTTTGCTCCGTAAAGTCGTGCAGCACACCCATGATCGCCGGCTCGCCTTCATATTCGATCAGCGACCCGCTGCACAGCAGGTGCATGGTCTCGCCGTTCTTGCGGAAATGAACCGTTTCGAAATTCCAGGCGCGCCTTTCCTTCAGCAGGCGGCTGATCCTCTCTTCTCCGCGCGCTACGTCCTGCGTGATTTTCTTCAGGCTCATCCCGATGAATTCTCCTCGCGGAAACCCGTACATTTCGTGGGCTCTCGGGTTGGCGTCCAGGATCACCTCGTCGCCCGGCCGGAAGATCACGATCGCGTCATTCGCTTGTTCGAAAAGGTCGCGGTACCTTAATTCCAGTTTTTTCGTCTCGGCTTTCTGTTTTCTTCGTTCCGTCAAGTCCTGGTAAATCGCGTATGCTCCCACCGCCTTGCCGTCCATCACCAGCGGCACGCCGTGGACTTCCACTTCCACCAGGCTGCCGTCTTTGCGTCGGCGGCGTGTGACTGCGTGGCTCGGTTCGCCGGACAGTACTCGCCGGGTCATTCCTTGCGCCTCCGCCCGCATCTCTTCACTGGCAATCACCGAATCGATCTCCGCGCCTGTGATCTCCGCCGCGCGATACCCGAACAACTCTTCGAACGCGGGGTTGCACATCTGCACCTGTTGTTCCTCATCCAGAACGACGATGGACAGCGGGCTATTGACGATCAAAGCGTTCAGCCGGGCGGTCCTCTCGTTCAGTTGGGACTCCGCGCGTTTTCGCTCGCTGATGTCCCGCACGAGCACCACGAATTGGATTTCTCCCTCTACCACCAGCTCGCTTGCGCAGATCTCGACGGGAAACAGCTCCCCGCTGGTGCGCAACCCGGCGCTCTCCACGGGGCCCTTTCCGATCACGCTGCTCTGCTTTGTGCGGAGATACGCTTCGATGTTTTCCCGAAACACCGGCTTCAAATTTTCGGGAAGCAGGGATTCCAGCGGTTTCCCGTGCAGGCCGCCCTCTTCATATCCATACATCTGCTCGGCCGATTTGTTGACGAAGAGGATTTCTCGCTTCGCATCGTAGATCACAATCCCGTCCTGTACGGCTTGCGCGACGGCCCGGAACCTCGACTCCGCCGACACAGCGGCATGTTGCGCTGCAATTCGCGTCAGCGGCCGCAGCGTAACCCGGTACAATGCCGAAAGGCTGATGATGCACGTCAGTACGTTTTCATAGATCTCCCGCAGCAGCCCTGCCTTCACTCCGAGCAGATTCAAAAACAGCTGAACCAACAGGAATGAAAACAAAAATATGACTACGGCTTTGACGGCAATGCCCAGCGTGGACCGCACAACGGCGAGTTGCGCGGATGCTTCTCCGTTGTCCGCTTGCTTCTGATCCTTTTTTCTTAACGGGTTCACGATTGCCTCTCAGAGTTTTCGTGCGTTGATTCCTTTTGCATTCGCGGACGCGAAGATCTCCCTTCTCGTACAGGCGCGAGTCACACTCTTTTGCGCTGCACAGGGAGTTCCAATCCTCCGCACAAGCTGTTTTGCATTTTTCCAGCCTCTCCCCGTCATAATTCCTGTTCTTTGAGTCATTTCGCTTCTGCGACTCCTTGCGGCGGCGGCCGACCTCTGTATCCCGCGCTCCAATTTGGAACACCGCACATGTCCACACTCGCTTCTGGCACACCCCGCACATGGCATGCGCTCCCCATCCAGGAGCGTGCCGCCATCCGACGATCCTTTCACCCCGTGCCCCCTTCGCCTCATCCCACGCGATTTTGTCTGGACTCCGCTTTTGAATTGGGAGACAAAGGAGTTCTGCTGTATCCTGCCTTTCCGCGCTGCGGGGATAATGGGCGCGGGAATTTGGCTTTTTCTGGGGACCCATGATTCGTCGTTCACTGGTAGGTATTGCCGGAATCGTTGTGATCGCCGGCGCGGTTCTGGCCGGCACGCTTCATTCCCGTTTTTCTGTGGAAGAACAGCTTGCGGAACAAATCCGCCTTGCCAGGCTGGAAGCTGCGGTGATTGCCTCGAAAGTTCCCCATTTCTCCGCGAGCGCGGTTCCCTCCGGTCTTACCCTCACCGACTTTCTCCAGGGCATGGGCGTGGCCCGCGCCACCGTGCTGGCCGTCGTGGACGCGGCCCGGCCCGTCTATGACCTTGCGCGCCTCCGCGCCGGCCATCAGATGGTCGTGGCCCGCACCATCGCCGGCGATTTGCTTTCCCTGCGCTACCAGATCGATCCCGACCGCATGTTGTGGGTTTCCTCGCGCGGAGCTGAGTACCGCGCCGAGATCAAGGAGATTCCTTCCATCACGGAGACCGTCCGCATTCACGGCGAAATCCGCGATTCGCTCTTCAACGCTGTCGAAGACTCCGGCGAGCGCGCCGAGCTAGCCATCCGCCTCTCTGAGATTTTCGGCTGGGACCTCGACTTCTACACCGACCCGCGCAAGGGCGATACGTTTCGCGTGGTCGTCGAAAAGAAAACCTATTCGAACGGACAGCCCGCGTCGTATGGAAAACTTTTCGCCGCCGAATACAACAACGCCAGCACGCCCTACCAAGCCGTGCTCTTCCGCGACCCCGACGGCCGATCGGCCTACTACGCGCCCGACGGCAAGTCATTACAGAAAGCGTTTCTTCGTTCGCCGCTCAAGTTCAGCGCTCCAATCACTTCCCATTTCAGCAAGAGCCGTTTCCATCCCATCCTGAAGATCCGCCGCCCACACCTCGGCATTGACTATGCCGCGCCGGTGGGCGCGCCCGTGCAGTCCATCGGCGACGGCCGCGTGGTCTTCGCCGGACGCAAAGGTGGCGCCGGCAACCTGGTGCACATCAAGCACACCAACGGTTACGAAACGATGTACATGCACCTCTCGAAAATCCTTGTGCACAACGGCGCGCACGTCGGCCAGGGCGAACGCATTGGTCTGGTTGGGATGACCGGCCTCGCCACTGGCCCGCATCTCGATTTCCGCATCCTCCAGCAGGGCGCCTATCGCAATTTCGAATCCCTCCGCCTGCCTCCCGCCAATCCCGTCGCCAAACGCGACATGGCGGACTTCTTGGAGGTTCGCGATCGCTGGGTCCCCCTGCTCACGGCCGACCCCTCTCAGCTCGCCCACGTCGTTGCGCCGCGCGCTTCAGCTCCCGCAGGTCGCTGATCTAAACACTTTTGTTGGGGCGTGTGGCAATACACCCTTCACAAAACGAAAAGGGCGCCCGCCTTCGCGGACGCCCTTTTTTCACCGACAACTGCTCACTGAACTCCGAACACTGACAACTGACGACCGAAAACTATCGATAATCGACTATCAACTCACCTCCTCAATTAATGGGGAAGCTCTCGCTGGAATCATCTTTGACAACATTGTTCTTTAGCCACGTGATGCGGATTTTCGCCGCGGCCGCGGCTGGACCGGGCACCACGATGGCCTGCGTTCCATCCGAGGGTGTACTGGCCAGCAAAACAATGTTGTAACTGTTTCCGCCGTCCAGCGACAATTCCACCATGACGTTTTCGGATGGGCCTAGATTGCTCGCCCAGGTGATGGTCGGCGAGCCGCCGATCGTCAATGCGTCTGCCGCCAGGTTGGGATAAGTCACTTTGATGTATGCCGGTTCCGCATGGAAGTTCACGGGGTTGAGTCCCACCACGGCTGGATTGCTGGTCCAACGAACGCAGATGCGCGCGGTCGCGGTGGCCAAGCCCAGTACAGGCACTGTGTAGGTGATCGTCTTGTTGGAAGCCACAATGTTGCTGCCCAGCGAGACCGAGCAGGTGGCGCCGCCATCGGTGCTCAACAAAACGTCCACTTTGTCGAGCGCCCCGAGGTTGGTGGTCCACGTTTGCGTTCGCGTTGTTCCGTAACCAAAGTTAACGGCAGTGGCGCTCGGCCCCACCACACTGATGTACGGTTCGGATATGGTGAAGTCCACATTGCTGATGTCACCGACCGGGATATCCACGCCAGAAACACGGATGCGCGCCGCGGCGCTGACCGGTCCGGTGACGTGCCAGTCGTAGCTGCCGCCGCTGGCGCTGGTGTTCTTGACCGATGCCGCAATCTCCTGCCACGTCTCGCGGGCGTCGCGGCTGACTTCGATCCGCACATAGGTATTCGTGCCGAGGTTGTGCGTCCAGGCAATTCTCAGCGTGGACCCGATGCCCCAGTCCACAACCGTGTTGGGAGCCGTCACCGTGATCGTGCCGGCGCCGGAGACAATGTTGAAGTTGGCGTTGGAAATATCGCTGCCGACATTGCTGGAAGCGTCCGTGGCCATCACGCGAATGCGGCCCTTGGTTGTGGCCGTACCCGGAGCGTTCCACGCGCAACTTCTCAGTAGCCCGTTGAGGCTTGAGCAACCCGGAACGGGGAGGTATGTACTTCCACCGTTCAGCGAGTAGAACACGTCGAAGAAACTGATGACGCCGAGATCAGCGGCGCTCCACTGAATGATGTAAGGCGAGTTGACAAAAAGTTTTTCTCCGCCGTTGGGCTTCAACACAATGACCACCGGCGGGGTCGTGTCGCGGCCCGTCACGTCCACCGTGTCCGAGGCGATCAAGCCCACCACATCGGTCACCGTCAGCGTGTAGGTCTTCGTTCCAAACGCTGCTGCGACGTTGATGCTCGCCGTCGTGCCCAGCACGCTGCCGTTGGAATCCCGCCACTCGTACGTCAGCGGGCCAGCGGCCTCCGGGTCATACGACCCCGAGCCGTTCAACGTCGCCATCAGTCCAATCTCGACGAGTTGATCCGCCCCGGCATTCGCCACCGGCGGCTGATCAGTCGTGTTCAGCAATGTCGTGGGGAAGCCGAGGTCGATGAGTTCCTGCTCGTAGAAGTAGCGGGAATTCCCGATTATGTCTCTGCCCAAAACATAATTGACGTGCCAGATGCCCAATTCGCTGAATTGAGGAATTGTAACAGTTGTCCGGTAGGTGCCATCCAGGCCATCGCCGGAGACGAGTTCGCCAACACTGAAGTATTTGTACCGACACTGCTGTCCGGAGGGACTGCAAAAGTTAACGTATCCATTTGCAAAGCCGGAAAGGTCCTCGGTGAGCCGTACAGTCACCGTCACGTCCTGTGAAGAGTTTGTACTGTTGACCGCCTTTGGAGTGAAGCGGAGGCTCAATACCACGGGAGGAGTTGTGTCAGCGGGGACGGAGGTAATGTCTAGAGATGTGGATAAGCCGAGGTTGAGGAGATCCTGCTCGTAGTCGTAGTGGGAATTCCCGATGATGTCTCTGCCCAAAACATAATTGACATGCCAGGTGCCCGCTTCGATGTATTGCGGAAACGTCACCTCGACCCGGTAGGTGCCATCCATGGCATCGCCGGAGATGAGTTCACCAACACTGAAGTATTTGTACCTACACTGCTGTCCGGACGGACTGCAAAAGTTAACGTATCCATATGCAAAGCCGGAAAGGTCGTCGGTGAGCCGTACAGTCACAGTCACATTCTGCGCCCCATTACTAACATCAATCGAAGCCGGACTGTAGATCAAGCCATGCAGCCCGGGCGGAGTCGTATCCTGAACTGAAGTCACGTCGAGCGTGGTGGCGAAGCCGAGGTTGAGGAGATCCTGCTCGTAGTCGTAGTGGGAATTCCCGATGATGTCTCTGCCCAAAACATAATTGACATGCCAGGTGCCCGCTTCGATGTATTGCGGAAACGTCACCTCGACCCGGTAGGTGCCATCCATGGCATCGCCGGAGATGAGTTCACCAACACTGAAGTATTTGTACCTACACTGCTGTCCGGACGGACTGCAAAAGTTAACGTATCCATATGCAAAGCCGGAAAGGTCGTCGGTGAGCCGTACGGTCACAGTCACGTTCTGGGAGGCGCTGGTCGTGTCGATCGCAGTGGGGGTGAAACGCATGTCTAACAGAACGGGCGGAGTCGTGTCTTGCTGAGCGCTGGCCGTCACGGCCGACCCGAACAACAGCAGCGTGACAACTAAGACCTGCATCATCATTTCATACGTCGGGTTTGGCTGGGTCATGGCAGTCTCCTCGCTAGGATTTCTTCAGTGCTTTGCTGGTGCAGGCCGGGCGGGTGGCCCGGGGAGGAGTTGCAACAAAAACTCGCCGCGGAAGCGGATGCCATTAAAGGTCCGTCCTTCCACGTCGACAGACGACGTGCCGGGTTTGGCCCGGTTTGCATTCGTTAGGACTGTGCAAATCAGATCGAGCCGGCCATCACGATTTACGTCCTCCGTATGGCAGGAGGACTTGTCGACGGCCCCAGAGAATTCCAGTTTGTGCGCTGTAAGGAACAGCGTCTCCGTATTCGCATCCACCGCTCTGAACGTGGCCGAGCTAAAAATCACAATCGGGATGGCGCCAGCCGCCTCGCGCGGCAGAGTGAGCAAGGCGCCACCTGGATAAACCGCGACCTGCACCTGCGTCGGGTTCCCTCCGGCATTGCTTGTTGTCGCCGGCGTCTTTCCTTGCGCACCCACCGCGACGGAGAGGAGCAGAGCTAAAGCAGACACACCGATCGCCCGGCGTACAGTTCGAATCCGAATCATGTTTTCCTCCTACAACCCAAGATTTCCGCGGGGAAATACAATACAACCCCTTAGTTTAATCAGGGGCCCGATGGCGGCCTGTCAGTTTTGAATGAGACAGAGCGTGAAATGCAGGTCGCCGGACACGCGTCCGTAAACAGTGGAGTCCGGCGGCGAGAAGACTCTTGCGGCGAACCTACGCTTGCCGATGGCGGAGGTCAAGCAAAAAAAGCCCAATTCCTATTAGACTACTCCAAACCGATGAACTAGCAGTACCGTTACGCTTCCAAAGGCCACACAGCGCTTCATTGCTTGGAATGGGCGCGGCACCTGTGTTCAGTGGAGTTGCTGATTCATGCGGCGCCCGCAAAAACAAAAAGGGCGCCCACTTTCGCGGACGCCCTAAATCTGCTAGACACTAGCTACTAAATACTAGCCACTGCGCTATTTCACTTCCCACGTATCGCCCTGCCGCAGCAGCTTGGCCAGGTCGCCCTTGCCGCGCTTGGCGGTGACTTCGCGGATTTGTTCAGCGATGCGGTCTTCGTACCGCTGCACCTCCACGGCGCGCAGCACGCCGATGGGCGTAGGGAATCCCGGCGTCGAGTCCATGCGCGAGAGCAGGAACGCGTACGCGGGGTTGTGGTTTTTCTCGTCGTGGACGATCAGGTCCTTTTCCGCCGTGCCGTTCCCGAGCGGCACCACTTCCAGTTCGAGCCCGTTCATGCGGATGCCCTTGTCCCTATTCTTGCCGAAGATGAGCGGCTTGCCGTGCTCCAGAGAAATGATGTGGTCGTCGCGGATTTCTTTTTCGATCACGCTTTCCCACGCGCCGTCGTTGAAGATGTTGCAATTCTGGAGGATTTCGATGAACGCGGCGCCCTTGTGCGCGGCGGCGCGCTTCACCGTGGCTTTCAGGTGCGGCTGGAACACATCCACCGAGCGCGCCACAAACGTCGCGTCCGCGCCCAGCGCCAGCGAGAGCGGGTGAAACGGCCGGTCCGGCGAGCCGAACGGAGTGGACTTTGTTTTCTTCCCAAATTCCGACGTCGGCGAATACTGCCCTTTGGTCAGCCCGTAAATGCGGTTGTTGAACATCAGCACCTTGATGCCGACGTTTCGCCGCAGCATGTGGATGGTGTGGTTGCCGCCGATGGAAAGCGAATCGCCGTCGCCCGTTGCCACCCACACTTCCAATTGCGGATGCGCGATTTTCACTCCCGTCGCCACCGCCGGCGCGCGCCCATGGATGCTGTGGAACCCGTAGGTGTTCATGTAGTACGGGAAGCGGCTCGAGCAGCCGATGCCCGACACGATCACGAACTTCTCCCGCGGGATGCCCAGCTCCGGAAACACTGATTGCACCGCCGAAAGAATCGCGTAGTCGCCGCAGCCCGGGCACCAGCGGACCTCCTGGTCCGTCTGAAAATCTTTTTTCGTGTAAACAGGTAACGTCGCTGTGGTCATCCCAGCACCTCTTCCATCTTCGCCTCGAGCTCGGATGTGCGGAAAGGCTTTCCCTGAATCTTGTCGTAACCCTGCGCATCCACCAGGTATTTCGCTCGCAGTACCATCACCAGCTGCCCCATGTTCATCTCTGGCACAAGAATTTTCTTGTACCGCTTCAGCACTTCGCCGAGGTTTCGCGGCAGCGGGTTGAGGAACCGCAGGTGCACGTGACCGATCTTGCGGCCCTTCGCGCGCTGCGCCTTCATCGCCGCGGTAATCGGGCCGTACGTCGAGCCCCAGGCCACGATCAGCAAATCGCCCGCGGGATCCCCAGCGGGGACCACGTCCGGAATTTCCTGCGCTACTGCTTCCACTTTCGCCGCGCGCAGCCGGCACATTTTTTCGTGGTTCAGCGGTTCGTAGTTGATGTTTCCCGTGACGTCCTGCTTCTCGATCCCGCCGATGCGGTGCTCCAGCCCCGGCGTTCCGGGAATCGCCCACGGGCGCGCCAGCGTGTTCGGATCGCGGCTGTACGGCATGAAACCTTGCGGATTGGTCGTAAAGTGCACGGGGATATCCGGCAACTCGCTCGGCTGCGGCACGCGCCATGGCTCCGCGCCATTAGCCAGATACCCGTCCGAAAGCACGATCACCGGCACCATGTACTTGAGCGCGATGCGGCTCGCCTCCAGCGCGACCCAGAAACAGTCCCCCGGCGACGACGTCGCCAGCACCGGGATCGGCGCTTCGGAGTTACGCCCGTAGAGCGCTTGCAGCAAGTCAGCCTGTTCGGTTTTTGTCGGCAGGCCCGTCGAAGGCCCGCCGCGCTGGATGTCGCAAACCACCAGCGGCAACTCCACCGCCACCGCCAGGCCCAGCGCTTCGGTCTTCAGCGCCATGCCCGGGCCGGACGTCGTGGTGATGGCCAGCGATCCGGCGTACGCCGCGCCGATGGCAGACGTCACCGCCGAAATTTCATCTTCCGCCTGAAACGTAATCACGCCAAAATCTTTGTACGTGGAAAGTTCGTGCAGCACGTCCGACGCGGGAGTGATCGGATATGACCCCAGGAAAAGCGCAATGCCGGCCTTTTGCGACGCGGCCACAAACCCAAGCGCCAGCGCCGTGTTCCCGCTGATGTTGCGGTAGAGTCCCGGCTCAAGTTTTGCCGGCGGAATCTCATAGCTTACCTGGAATGCTTCCGTGGCCTCGCAGTACGCGTAGCCCGCTTTCATGGCCAGCTTGTTGGCTTCAATCAACAGCGGCTTCGCTTTGAATTTGTCTTCAATCCAACGAAACGTGGATTCCATCGGCCGGTTGTAGAGCCAGTAGCACATGCCCAGCGCGAAGAAATTCTTGCAGCGGTCCACGCTCTTCGCGTCCATACCCAGTTCCTTCAGCGCCGCACTTGTCAGCTTCATCAACTCGACGGGGAACAGCCGGTAAGCGTCCAGCGAATGATCCTCGAGCGGATTGGAGGTCATCTGCGCCTTCTTCAGGTCGCCCGCCTCGAAATTGTCCACGTTCACGACGAGGATGCCGTTCATCTTCAAGTCCGCCAGGTTCATCTTCAGTGCCGCGGGGTTCATCGCGACCAGCGCGTCCACCGCGTCGCCCGGTGTGTAGATTTCCGTGGAGCCGAAGTGCACCTGGAATCCGCTCACACCCGGCAGCGTGCCGGCCGGCGCGCGAATCTCCGCCGGATAGTCCGGGAAAGTGGCCAGATCGTTCCCGTACAACGCCACCGTGTTGGTGAATTGGTTGCCGGTCACCTGCATTCCGTCGCCGGAATCGCCGCAAAACCGGATGACCGCCTTTTCGAGAACCTCGCGAGACTTGCTCTTACGGGGAGAGGACTGCGTAATCGTGCCCATGATGGCTTGATTCCTTCTTTCATTCCTGCAAATTCATATTTGCGGAAAAGCTCCTCCGCCAGAGTCCCTATTTTATCATATCCGCCGCTCGCCTTTTTTCGCCTTTGCAACGCTCGTTCAGCATGTTGAACAAGGGATTCGCGTCTCTTTGGGAGTCATTTGTTTGTTCTTGGCTGTGATGCTCCTCAAGCCGCAGAATAACGCCATCGCGCGCGGAGTCGTGAGGTGAAGCCATGCGAAAAACGTTCTCATTGGTTCCAAGCCTGATGCTAGCTATCTTTTTCATGGCCGTGTTTCCTGCCGCGGTGCGCGCGCAGCTTCCGGAATCCGCCGCTTCCGCGGTGCGCCTCAGCACAGACTATGCAGTCGAGTCCAATATCACCTACCTCACGGCCAACAACTGGGAGGCCAAGCTCGACATTTATCTGCCGCGCAACCTGAAAGCGCCGAATCCTACACTCGTGTACATCCACGGTGGCGGATGGGTCACCGGCACGAAAGAAGCTGCGAGCTTGCAAGTTCTCCCCTGGATGGAAATGGGCTGGACCGTGGTAAACGTCGAATATCGTCTTCGACAAAATTCTCTAGCGCCCGCGGCGGTCGAAGATTGCCGCTGCGCGCTTCGCTGGGTAATCCGCAATGCCAAGCAGTACAATTTTGACGTCAACAAAATCGTGCTCACCGGTCATTCCGCCGGCGGGCATCTTTCGCTCATCACCGGCATGTTGCCCGTCTCCGCTGGATTCGACCGCCAGTGCCCATCGTCGTTCGGCAAGCCGCCTGACGCCGCCGCCGACGAGCCGAAGGTTGCCGCCATCATCAACTGGTTCGGCATCACGGACGTCGGTGATTTGTTTGATGGGCCCAGCGCGCAGGGCTACGCGATTGCATGGTTTGGCAGTCTGCCTGATCGCGATGAAATCGCCCGGCGCGTTTCCCCGCTCACCTATGTGCGCCCCGGCCTGCCGCCGATTCTCACCATTCATGGCGACGCCGATCCGGTTGTGCCCTACAGCCACGCCGTGCGCCTGCATCAGGCGCTGGACAAGGTGGGCGTGCCCAACCAGCTCCTCACGATTCCCAATGGCAAGCACGGCGGGTTTTCCGGCGCGGAAATGCAACGCGCTTTTCGAGCCATCCGCGATTTTCTCAGCAAAAACAAAATCTGGTCGCCGCCCGCCGTTGCTCCACTCAAACCCTGATCCTTTTCATTTCCGCGCCGGCACCAACTTCATTCGCGATTTTGCGTTTTTCTCTACTGCCGCGCGCGAATAGGAAAGCGGAAAATGTTCCTCCCGTGCCCAGAGCTTCAGCAGGTCATCGTAATTGACGCTGCCCGGCTGGCCGGATTGTCCTGGTGAGTTGGTGGCCGTTGATTTGTCCCAGTCGGAAAGGTCCATCACCTGCCGGTACGACGCGCCCGAAGATTGCTTGTAATTTCCGCCACTCGTGGAGTTGACCGTGTTTCCGTCCCCGCCGCGTTCCACCGGCCCGAGGTTGAACGCCACGGCGCGATCCGGCGCCTTCGCGCTGGCCAGCGGATGCGTGAAGCTCGCCGTGTGCAGCGCGCCCCAGCGCCATTTGGTGATGTCCAGCCCCAGCGATTTCTCGAGGTCGCCGATGGCCTCATCGAGCGATTTCGTCAGAGCAAGGTCGCGCTGCTCCACAGCGTCGCCGTTCGGGAAAAACGTCGCGTCCGGCTCACACACTACGCGAAGCAATGTATTGGTGGAGATCAACCGCCGCGCGACATTCCATGTTTCCGCCGGCACCAGCGGCCTGAACACCGCGCTGCTCAGCCGCGCAAGCCACACTTCGAAAATGGCTGCTGCGGCGGAGTCTTTTTCAATTCGCGCGTCCCACTTTTTCAGTAATTCCACCGCCTGGGCGCGTTTACTATCGCCCGGCGCAATGCGCGACACTAGTGGCAGCAACTCCCGCGCGGGTAGGGAAGTCACATCGGCTTGCAATTTCTCCGAATCTTCCACGGTGAGCAGATTTCCCGCTGCCAGCACTTCGCGGATGCGCTCCACGCGGTACGGCGCGGACCATTCGAACCCGATCAGCCGTTTTTCATCGGGCGGCAGCGTGTTGTTGTTCGCCGTGGCAAAAAACTTCTGCGCCGGGTTGTACTCGTGCGGCGACTCGTCCAGTCTCATGAACCCGCGCCACTCACACCGCTTGGCGTCGCCTCGCGTAGGCAACAATCCATCGCACGCGCGCACCGGCACCAGGCCCGCCGCTTGGTAGCCGATGTTTCCGTCCACGTCGGCGTACACAAAATTTTCCGGCGGGAGTCTCCATCGTTTCAGCCCATCGCGAAACTCCAGCCAGTTTTTTGCGCGGCTGATGGCCAGCCCCGCGAGATATCCCGCCGTGCCCGGCTGCGTTCCCACCCAGCGCAGCACATACGCGCGATGGCGTTTCGCGTCTTCGTAAATCACGGGGCCGTGCCGCGTGAACTTCAACTGCACTTTTTGCGTCTGAGGCTCTCCCTTCACCGCGATCTCTTCTTCCGCAACATCAATCTGTTTCCAGCCGCCCGTTCCCTCAGGGTCAAAGTACGCATCGCCTGCATCGTTCAAGTGCTCGACGACAATGTCCTGCTGGTCCGCTGCAAAAATCGTCAGCCCGAACGCGATGCGCTGGTTGTGCCCGATGCTGACGCCGGGCAGCGCCGGTTCTCCGGCACCGATCACATCCCAGCCCGGCCCCACCAAGTGCACGATGTAACGCAGCGACGGCAGCAGCAGCGCGCGGTGCGGATCGTTTGCCAGGATCGGCTTAAAGCTCTTTGTCTTTGGGCCGGCAATCGTCCAGTTGTTGCTGCCTTCAAACTCTTGCCATTCGCCATCAATACCCACCTCTCCTGCCGCGCGCTCTAGCCCCGCGAGCACGCCCAAATCAATCCCTTCCAGATCCAGTCCTTCTTCCGGGCGCGATGTGCGCGGCGGATCCGTCGGAAAGAGTTGCGCCGTACGCTCCGCGCCCAGCGCGCGCACCACCATTGCGCGCAGCAACTCGCGCGACGCGTTGCCCGTCATCGGATACGCTGCCATGCGCGACACGACGACTTCCGGCGTCCACAGCCCGGGTCGCGTGCCGGTCAGCTGGAACTCCACCGGCAACTTGTCACCGATGCTTGCGATGTACGCGTTGATCCCGCGCACAAACGATTCCACGATTGGCTTCGCATCCAACGAGTAGCTCAGCCATTCCGCTCGCCAATCGCCGCGAAAGCGCAGCAGTCGCGCGAAGCGGTCACGCTCGATTGCCTCCGGTCCCATGATTTCCGCCAACTCGCCCATCGCCTTGCGCCGCCACAGGTCGAGCTGCCACAGCCGGTCCTGCGCCACGACGAAGCCTTGCGCGAAGAACAGGTCTTCTTTCGTTTTCGCGTAGATATGCGGCACGCCCCACGTGTCACGCAGGATTTCCACCGGCTTTTTCAGCCCTGCAATTTTCAATTCGCCCGTCGTCTGCGCCAACGCCGCGCGCGCCTGCTCGCGCAACGCTTCCACCGCTGGTTTCGCCTGGCCCTGTGAATTCGTCCCCGTCAGCAGCGCTGCGACCGCCATCCCAGCGATTGCCAAATTCGCCAAAAAGTTTTTTCTGATTTCCTTTGTCATTACTCTTTGCCTCTGTGTATCCATGGCTATTTCTGGACGTCCGCCGCGGAGTCTACCACCGCTGTTACTTTCCGCCCCACCATCGATGGATTGTGTCTTGCCTCGGGTCTTTAGAACCCCAGTCCCTGTGTGGATGTGCGGGGTATATGCGAGTGGCAGGAGGTGGTAGGAGGTGGCGGGAGATGGCAGCATAAGCTAGCGGTTTCAGTAGGTTACGCTCAGTCTATATTCCTCCTCAGTTTGCACAGTTTTTGAGAGCATTTGAGCGAATTGTGCACACTTATTGCGTAATATTTGAGGCCTGAATTCCTGCCTCGGAGGCCGATGCGGAGGCATTTCGAACCTATCCGCTGGACGCTGGAGGGTAAGAAAGACCGCCCCTAGCCATGGATGGAGATCGCCAGCTAACAATCTCCGCGCCTGCCTCAGAACCCGCACAGATCAGACGACCTCCTGATCCCGAACCAGATGCAAAGCCTTATTGAATCCTATTGAATTCTGTTGTCCGTAGTGGATTGCTGTGGAAAGCTTTGCGTGCCGCCTATTGAACTCAGTTGAGCTTCATAGTTTCAGCGGGGTCTCTCCGCCACAATTTCGCCCACAGTACAACTGAGCTTCGAATTCTCACCACGAATCTCATCTCTCATCTCGAATGATTCACTCACTGATATGCAATCGGTCGTTCTGCAGTGCTAGACGAAGACGGTCAGCGGAAATTTTCGACAAGGTAGACGTCGTGGTTGCGCCGGTCGAGCTGCACATAAAGCAGCCATTTTCCGTCGGGAGAAATGTCAATGCCGGTGGTCTTGAAATCCGTATGGGGCACATGGACGATCTGGCGTTTTCTGGTCGCCAGGTCGAGGAAATCAATGCTGCCGCGCCGGGAAACCGTACTGGGTCTTATGTAATAAATTCCCCCAGGGACCAAAGCCCAGCCGCCGGCGGACACCTCCGGCTCGATCAGAGTTGCAGCACCACTCGAAAGTTCCATTCGCCAAAGACCGGGCAGAATCACGTCCTTCGAAAAGTAGAGAAACCTGCCGTCAGGGGATGCAGCGCTATCGAAGCCGCCGTCGCGGGTGACTTGCGATGCTCGCCCACCCGCTGCGGGCATTCTCCACACCTGCTGCTTGCCGCTCTTTGTTGAAGCGAAATATATCCAACGCCCGTCTTGCGAAAGATTGGGAAAAGCTTCCATGGGCGGGTCACTTTCGAGGCGCTGGGGCGGGCTACCGTCGAGTTTCACTAGATAGGCCTCAAATCCTTGGCGCCGCATAGTAACCACGACGGACTGGCTGTCAGGGGACCAACCGAAAGTGTCCACAATTACATTTTCGAACGAAGTCAATTGCTGCGGGTTGCTTCCGTCGCTGTTGCAAATCCACAATTCACCGTTTCCGGAACGGTTGGAGCCGAAAACGATTTTCCGCCCGTCGGGGGAGAACTTGGGGGAATCATCGTCGCGCGTGGAAGCAATCAGCACGTTGGGAGGCCCAGCCGTTTTTCCCGGTCCCGCCAAGGGCAGGCGCCAAATGTTCGGATCATCGTCAGAACGCGCGAAGGCAAGCCGGTTCCCCTGCCGGGAAACAGAGGGGAAATAATACTGTCCTTCTCCCAGCCGCAGAGGCGTAGGGGAACCGCCGACAACCGGTAAGCGCCACAGTTCGTAGCCTCCCGACCGTAAACCCGAATAAATGATCTCTCGGCTGTCCGCTGTCCAGGCCAGGTGCAGGATTGACTTGCCGTCCGTGGTCAATTGCCGCGGCACTCCGCTGGCCAGCGGCGCCAGGAAAATATAATTACCGCGAGTGAACGCCAAGCTTTGGCCGTCGGGGGAAAATGCTGGAAAAATGTCGCCGAGAGTTCCTTCCGGGGGTGACGTAATCTTTTTCTTCTCTCCTGTTTCCAGAGAAAGAAAATAAATGCTGAACCTTTCACTGGGTGAATTGCGGTCACAATAGGCGATCCATTTTCCGTCTGGCGACCAACTGAGGTAGCTCCCCCCGCTTTGACGATCGGTCACTTCGCCCAGCTTGCGTTCCGTGCCGCCCAAAGCGGGGACGGCATGAATCTCCTTGCCATGTCCTGGAAGCGCGCGGGTGAAAGCGATGAACCGCCCATCCGGGGACCACGTGGGGAGCCCTGCCGCTCCGCCGTGCGTGATGCGCAAGGGTTCGCCTGCACCAATTAATTGTATGTACAGATCGTAGAGAGGTTCCTTCCCACCATTCCAAGTAAAGGCCACGTACTTGCCGTCAGGCGAAATGACGGGTGACCATTCCACTCCGGGGTAACTGGTTACTGGAACCATTTGCATGGCTGCATTGGACGGGCTGTTCGCAGGAGGAGTCGAATGGGATTTGATGCGCCAGACCAAGCCAAGAGCTAGAACGACGAGCAGGACTGCAGACGGCCAAACAAGCCGTCGCCACTGCGATGTACCGTTTGCGGGTGTCGTTGGAAGAGGGGCTGTGGCGGTAGCAGGCCGGGCGAATTCAGAATCGGTAGGTTCGCTCGGCTGAGTGCGCAGCCAGGCGTCAATCTCGTTTCGGAAGGCAAATACCGCCTGACGCTTGCCGCCGGGGACGCGATGCACCGGCAGGTTCTTTTCCTTTTCCCAGCGGGAAACGGTCCGTACGTCCCGGCCGAGGTAGTCCGCGATTTCCTTCCAGGAATCCAGGCGCTGATTCGAGTTTTCCGCCATCCGAAATACCCGGCCGGAGCCTCCGGCTGCTCCCTTGAAGACACGTGTCGCGCGGGCTGTTTGACCCTGTCAGACCCGAAAATTCGGGGTTAAACCCTCATTGTCCGAAATAACCCGCTTGTACCCTGTCCTGCCTGTTGCAAGCGCCTATTCTAGCAGGATATGTATCGCGTGTCCCCGCAATTCTCTGTTTTCATTGATTTACAGGGCGAAACCCTGTCAATTCGTGCGTCAGGAGCATTAATTTCAGTAGTTTCGAGGAGGAAAACATGCGTCGTGGTATTGGTTCCCGGGCAAAGTTTGCAATCCTGGGTGCGCTCGGCCTGATGGTGGCCGGATTGTTGTTTGCGCCGATTCCTTCCGGACACGCCACGGACGGCCGCGACTTTGCGGGTTTCTACGAGGTGATTAATCCCACTGACTTGGGCAACGGCACCTTTCGAGTCACTCTCACCGTTCGCCTCTTCAACTACAGCGACGCCGACGTGAATAACGCGACCGTCACGCTGTCGGGGAATGTGGACCCAGAAGCCAACTACGGATCATTCAGTGGAGTCTCCATTGCCGACCGGGACAGCACAACCCTGCGTGCGGACTTCACGGTACCAAAGGAAGAATACGACTTCTGGCAGAACGGCGGTTGTCCAGCCTTGTGGATCGCTTTTGCGGATTCTGACGGGAACAACGTACGCAAGAAAGTGGAATTGGTCTTCACACCGGGGGAGGGACAGTAACCATGCGACGCTTCGTAACTCTTGCAGTCCTTCTTCTCGGAGCCACTGTTGCGCAGGCGCAGATCGTGAACACGGTCGCCGGCGGCGGACCCAACAACCTCCCAGCGACGCAAGCCAGCCTGTTCCCCAGTGCGCTGGCAACAGATGGCCTGGGAAACCTGTACATCTCCGAGTGCAACTTGCGGAGCCGCGTCTTCAAAGTCGATTCCACGGGACAATTGACCGTCTTTGCCGGGACTGGCCCAGCCGCATTTTTTGGAGATGGAGGCCCGGCCGCCAATGCGAGCCTGAATTGCCCTTCCGGGCTCGCCGTGGATAGCACTGGAACCGTCTTCATCGCGGACCTCGGCAACAATCGCATCCGCCGCGTGGACGGTGGGACAGGCATCATCACCACTGTTGCGGGTACGGGCACGGCTGGATTTGGTGGCGACACCGGGCCTGCCGGAAGCGCCGTTCTTAACCAGCCTGCGGGACTGGCCTTCGACAGTTTGGGCAACCTCTTCATCGGGGATAGAGGCAATAATCGTGTACGCAAGATCTCTGCCATCGGTGGCGTCATCACATCCAGCAGCATAATCACGACTGTCGCCGGCAGCGGCGTGGCTTGTTCTCCAACCACAGGTGTGTGTGGAGATGGCGTTCCAAACGGCGCCACGCTCGCCCAGCTGAATGCACCTCGGGGCTTGGGGTTCGACGGTGCAGGGAACCTTTACATTTCTGACAGTGGAAGCAATCGCATTCGCCGGCTGGACACCGCGGGCACACTCACTACGGTTGCTGGAACGGGCACGGCAGGGTCCGCCGGAGACGGTGGCCAGGCCACCGCGGCACAATTGAACCTCCCTTACGGGGTGGCGTTGGATACGCTGGGAAATCTGTTCATCGCCGACCGGAACCCCAGCAGTTCTGGCCGAATTCGCAGGGTTGTTCTTTCCACTGGTGTCATTACAACGCTCCTGGTCGCCACGCTTCCGGAAGGGGTTGCAGTGGACGGCGCAAACAACCTTTATATTTCCAATTCATTCTCGCTCACCGTATTGCGCAGAACGAGCGCGGGCACCCTCACCACCGTGGCAGGCAACTCAACAACCGGCTTTAGCGGCGACGGACATCCAGCTACGGATGCGAGCCTGATGACTCCATTGGGCATGGTGCTTGACGGTTTTGGGAATCTTTTTGTTGCAGACACGCAAAACCACCGGATTCGCCGGGTCGATGCAATCACGGGTGGAATTACGACTATCGCTGGAACAGGAGCTGCGACCTACAATGGCGACAACATTCGCGCCACGTTCGCGAGCTTGAACCTCCCTTCCGGCCTCGCTTTCGATTCTGCCGGCAACCTCTTCATCGCAGACCAAAGCAACAGACGCGTTCGCCGGGTCGTGCCCGGTGCACACGGCGTCATCAGCGGCGCCGTGGACGAAATCATCACTACTGTGGCCGGGAACTCGACAGGGTGCCCCGGGGGCGCAAGCCTTTGCGGTGACGGTGGCGCGGCCACGAGCGGCAATCTAGGGAGTCCGGCCGCAATTGCCTTCGACAGCCTCGGAAACCTCTTCATCGCCGATGCCGGCGCGAACCGCATTCGCCGCGTGGACGCTGGACCAGACGGCTTGGTGACAGGCGCGTCGGACCCGAACGAAATCATCACAACTGTGGCCGGGAACGGGAACGATTGTTCCTCCTCACCTCCAACCTGCGGTGATGGCGGCCCGGCAACAAGCGCAAGCATAAGGCAGCCGCGCGGCCTGGCTGTTGACAGCAGCGGGAATCTCTACATTGAAGACGGGCGGAACCGCATTCGGCGCGTGGCTGCCGGTGCGGACAGCAAGGTGACCGGGGCAGCCGACGAGATCATCTCGAATGCAGCCGGAAGCGCAGGGGGAGGCAGCGGTTTTTCAGGCGATGGCGGGCTGGCTACAAACGCTCTTTTGAATACCCCCATGGGCTTGAGCTTCGACATCGCTGGAAACCTGTACATCGCAGATCAGAGCAACAACCGCATCCGTCGCGTGGATGCCGTGGGTGGTGCGATTACCTCCGCCAGCAAGATCAACACTGTCGCAGGCAACGGGGTCTTTGGGTTCGGTGGCGACGGCGCACTCGTCACCGACGCCAGGCTGGCAAACCCCACCTTGGCCTGGCTGGATGCCGTCGGAAATATGTACATCGCGGACCAAAGCAACAACCGCATCAGGCGTGCGGATACGAGTCATCCTGTCCCGGCCGTGACGAGTCTCTCGCCCTCGACCAGCGTGCAGGGCACAACCACGTTCACCCTTACGGTCAACGGAACCAATCTGATTCTCAACTCTGTCGTGCGTTTCAATGGATCGGACCGGGTCACCACCTACTTCAGTTCGACCCAACTACAGGCGCAGATTCTCGCCAGCGATATTGCTGTTGACGGCAGCTTTCCGGTCACGGTCTTCAATCCGGCGCCGGGCGGAGGACTCTCAAACAGCGTAAACCTGTCGGTCCTGCGGGCCAGCACACTCTCCATCACCTGCGTTCCTTCAACGGTGCCGATTAACTCGCCAACCACCTGCACAGCTACAGTGACGGATTCGAGCCCGGGGAGCCCAAGTGCTCCCACGGGCACTGTGGCATCCTGGTTCGAAACCCACGGGTTCCCCGGCAGTTTCAGTCCGACTAGCTGCACATTGAATCCACTCAACGCGAGCCAGTCGGCATGCTCGTTGACGTACACGCCCGGGATTAATTCCTCGTCTAACTCTTATCAATTGCGCGCCACATACGCGGGCGACCACGGCAGCAGCACGTTCACGACACCCCTAGGAGGACTGACGCCCGTGCGCCGCACCGAGTCGACTGGAGTAAGTTGTACGTCGAATCCGGTGACCGCAGGAAGCCCGACGACATGCACGGTGACCGTGACGGATACGGACATTCCGACCGCGGTCACACCCACGGGAACAGTGACGTTGACATCGAATCAGCCCACAGGATCTTTCTCGCCGGCCGCGAGTTGCGTGCTCAGCGGGTTAGGGGCTTCGGCAACGTGCTCGGTTACCTACACCCAGTCCGCAATAGCCAACGCCACAATCTCCGCAAACCACAATCCCACAAGCCCCATCTCTACGAACGACAGGAATCACAATGGGAGTAGCGGCAACTCTATTGTCAGCGTGGTGAATCCCGACTCGACGCCGCCGGTGATTACGCCGAATGTGACCGGCACGCTGGGGAACAACGGCTGGTACGTGAGCAACGTCAACGTAAGCTGGAATGTGACGGATGCGGAGTCCGCGGTCAGCAGCATGACGGGCTGTGGCTCCAGCAGCGTCTCGACTGACACGGCCGGCGTCACATTCACCTGCACGGCGACAAGCGTAGGCGGCACCGCGTCCAATTCCGTCACTATCAAGCGCGACTTGACGGCACCTGTGCTGACGCTCCCTGGGAATATCAACACACCGGTCACCGGCAGTGGCGGCGCCGTGGTGAGCTTCACCGTGGCGGCGAACGATGCCTTGACGGGCTTGGTGACGCCAGTGTGCTCACCCACTTCGGGAAGCACTTTCACTGTCGGCACAACGACTGTGAACTGCACTGCCACCGATCCTGCAGGGAATTCGTCAAGCGGCAGTTTTACGGTAACCATCACGAAGCTGGACCAGACCATCACCTTCGCCGCGATTCCGGCCCACACCTTCGGCGACGCCTCGTTTGCGCTCGGCGCGACCGCCAGTTCCGGACTTGCTGTGAGCTACGTGGCCGGCGGGAATTGCTCGATTGCTGGCGGCACGCTGACCATTACCGGCGCGGGCGCGTGCTCGGTGACTGCTTCACAGGCCGGCAATGCCAACTACAATCCGGCAGCTAACGCTGCACAGTCGTTCAACATCGCCAAGTTCACGCCGACGGTAAACGTCACGAGCGGCACATTCACGTATGACGGCAGCGCGCACCCGGCCAGCGGCTCTGTGATTGGAGCAGGCGGCGCCAATCTCGGCGCACCGAGCTTCACTTACAACGGTTCGAGCACGGCACCCGTCGGAGCGGGAAGCTATGTCGTGGTTGGTTCATTTGCGGGCGATAACAATTACAACCCGGCGTCCAACACGGCCACGATTACCATCAACAAGGCGAATGCATCGGTGACGCCAAACGCGGCGAGCAAGACCTACGGCACAGCCGATCCGGCGTTCATGGGAACGTTGGTGGGATTCCTGGCGACCGATAATGTGGCGGCGAGCTACAGCCGCAATCCGGGTGAATTAGTTGCAGGCAGCCCATACACGATCAGCGCGACGCTTAACCCGGCAGGAGTGCTCGGCAACTACAACATCACTTATAGCACTGCGAACTTCTCGATCATGCCAGCGGCCGCCTCAGTGACACCGGCGGCAGCGAGCAAGACCTATGGCACGGCCGATCCGGCATTCACGGGATCGTTGATCGGATTCCTGGCGACGGACAACGTGACGGCGAGCTACAGCCGCACGGCGGGAGAGACGGTCGCGGGCAGTCCGTACACCATCAGCGCGACGCTTAACCCGGCAGGAGTGCTCGGCAACTACAACATCACCTACAATACGGCTGCGTTCACGATCAACAAGGCCGACCAAGCGATCAATTTTGCAGCGCTCGCAAATAAAACTTATGGGGACGCTGCGTTCGCAGTCAGCGCCACGGCGGGCTCGGGCTTGGCGGTGAATTTCAGCTCGACCGGCAACTGCACGAACGCTGGCGCGATGGTGACGATTACCGGCGCAGGCTTGTGCACGGTGACAGCATCACAGGGCGGTGACAGCAACTGGAACCCGGCGGCAGATGTTCCGCAATTGTTTAACATCGGCAAGGCCACGGCGACGGTGAGCGTCACTGGCGGCACTTTTACCTATGACGCCAATTCGCACCCGGCCACTGGCTCGGTGACCGGCCTTGGCGGCGCAAATCTCGGCACGCCGACGTTCACCTATAACGGCTCGAGCGCTGAACCCGTCAGCGCAGGGAGCTATGCCGTGCTGGCTTCATTTGCGGGCGACAGCAATTACAACCCAGCGTCGAATACTGCCAGCATCACCATCAACAAGGCTGACCAGAAAATCACCTACGGCGCCGCACTAGGAGACAAAACTTACGGCGATCCGGCGTTCAGTGTGAGCGCATCCGCGACATCCGGGCTGGCCGTGAGCTTCAGCGCTTCAGGCAATTGCAGCGTGTCCGGCAACATGGTCACGATCGCCGGTGCGGGGAGCTGCACCATTACTACGTCGCAGCCCGGCGGTTCCAACTGGAACGCAGCATTGGATGCTTCACAGACGTTCAACATCGCCAAAGCCGCCGCCACCATCAGCTTGAGCAATTTGTCCTACACGTTTGACGGCACGGCGAAGTCCGCCACAACCACAACTGCGCCCATGGGATTGACCACCGTTTCAGTTACATTTGACGGTTCGCCAACTTCGCCGAGCGCTGCGGGCAGTTATGCCGTGGTCGCCACGCTCACCAACGCCAATTACGACGCGCCGAATGCCACCGCCACGCTGGTGATCGGCAAAGCCAGTCAGACCATTTCGTTTGGCGCATTAGCAAACAAGACCTTTGGAGATGCCCCGTTCGCAATCGGCGCGTCTGCCTCATCCGGTTTAGCGGTGAACTTCAACATTGTTTCAGGCCCGGCAACGGTCTCCGGGAGCTTAATCACGATCACCGGCGCGGGCGCTGTGGTTGTGCGCGCTTCGCAAGCGGGCGATGGCAACTACAACGCCGCCGCCAATGTGGACCAAGCGTTCGCCGTGGACAAGGCAGCGTCCTCAACCTCACTGGTGTCCAGCGCCAACCCATCGTTGCCGGGACAATCCGTAACGTTTACGGCAACGGTTTCGAGCGCGGCCGGCTCGCCGGGTGGCAGTGTGGGAATCTTTGATGGCGCCGCCTCACTCGGCAGCGTCCCACTGATCGGCAACAGCGCCGCCTACTCAACTTCCATGCTTGCGGCGGCCACCACGCACAGCATCACGGCGGTATTCAGCGGCGACGCCAATTTCCATAGCAGCACTTCGGCGGCAGTTTCCCAAACGGTGATTGACAATGTACCGCCAGCGGTCACGGTGCCGGCGAACATCTCGGCGGAAGCCACGGGCCCCTCCGGTGCGGCAGTCACCTTCAGTGCTTCTGCCAATGACAATCTGGATGGCCCCATCACGCCCACGTGCGCGCCAGCCTCCGGCAGCACATTTGCGCTCGGCACGACGACGGTGACGTGCACCGCCACCGACGCAGCGGGAAATCACGGATCCGCTCAGTTCAGCGTCACGGTTCGCGACACCGTATCGCCTACCATCACCATCACGGCGCCCGTGGAAGGAGGCAAATACGTCGTCAACGTGACGGCTATCGCCAGCTATTCATGCAACGACACGGGAAGCGGAATTGCCTCTTGCAGCGGGCCAGTTCCCAGCGGAGCGAACTTTAACCTCTTGCCGGTGGGCCCTCACTCTTTTACGGTGAGCGCAACCGATGGAGCGGGGAATCCTTCCTCTTCCGCTGTGCATTACAACGTGGTGCCTGCGCCCACGGCAACGGCGCTCACTTCCGACAACAACCCCTCGCTTAAAGGCGTACCGGTGAAATTCAATGCGATAGTGTCCAGCGTGGCAGCGCCTTCGGCGATGATCAGCGGTTCCGTAAGCTTCATGGAAGGCGCAACAACGCTGTCTGTTCAGCCCGTGAGCGGCGGCATCGCGACGTTTACAACGTCGGCGCTGGCGCTTGGCAATCACTCGCTCACCGCCGTGTACAACGGCGACACAAGCTTCCTGCCCAGCACTTCAGCATCCTTGACGGAAACGATTGCGCCGTCCGCCACGCTCAACATCTCATTCGTATTGCATTCGGTGGAGGACGAATCGCGCAATCCAAAAGTAAAGACCTCACCTGTCGTGGGAGCCGAAGTGCACGTGTACGCCAAAAAGGACCCCTGCACGGACGGTCAGACCGTGACCAGCAAGCCGAAGATGTGGGGCAAGATCTACGACGGCCTGGACGGCCCTGGCGGCAGTGATCCGGGCTGCCCGGTGGTCAGCTTTGGAAACTACAAGGCCATTGGCACGACCGATGCTAGCGGCAGAACGAGCATCATCGTGCCGCCGGCCACTGAGCGACCGGACATTGACTACGTCGTGATCGGGGCTACTATCAGAATTGACGTGCCCGGCACTGTCACTGACCCGGATGCGCTCTATTCTGGAAAAACACTGGACGTGATTCCGGCAGGTACGGTAAAGAACGTGACGTTGCGCCGGCTGCGTCTCTTCAGCGGAAAGCTCGTGCCTGCGAAGGACATGGAGGAGTTCGGCAGCTACCTGGCAATCGTTGAGCCGGAGTACATGGACTGGGACAATCCGCAAGAGTTTTATCCGTTTGTGCTGGAAGCAGTAGGCGACTGGACGGTGACAACCAGCATCGCGCCTCCAGAAGGCTTCGTGCCGGATACGCCGCAGCTATCCACTTCCGTTGTGGACAATACGACCGCCACCCAATTCAAGCTGATCGACGTAGGCAGCTCCTGGACAAGTCTTGCAACCACCCACGTCATCCAACATAAAGGGGAAACCCGCATCCGCGTCTCAAAGGTGCCGATGTTCAACCATCAGCCGGGTGCCATGGAGGGAACGGAGTCATCGCGCAGCGCGTCATCTCAAGAGGTGCCGCTCGAGCCGTTCCACTTCGTCGGCTTCCTCTCCCCGCTTGAGAATCTGCCGGAAACCAATCACGCGCAGGCCGGCCGCCTGATGACGCTTGAGTGGCAGATTTTCGGCCCGAAGGGGGAATACGTCACCGACGTGAAGACGTTCGCCTCGCTACGGTCCGCGGCGGTGTCGTGCGACGCCGCGCTGGAATCGGTCGCGGCGAAAGACTTCTCGCCTAACGGCGGTACCAGCTTGCACTTTGATGAAGCGCAACACCATTTCGTCTTGCAGTGGAAAACGGAACGCGCGTGGAGCGGCTGTCGGATTCTCGAACTCGCGCTCGTCGACGGCACCAAGCACTACGCGAGATTTCACTTTGAAACAGAACAATAAGGGACAAATACCCTAGACCGTGCTCACCGCGCGCCGTGTGACTTTCTCTGTGGTAGAGTGATCTGACTTGGGTTTTCTGTACCGGCCGAAGTGAGAGAAAATTCCAAAGGGAGCACCGCTGGTGCAATAATTCCCGATCAGGGAATTAAGTACGAGATGACCAAGCTCAACGAGCGCTACGCGCCATCTTCCGGGCCATGAACACGAGGAGCCCGCGGTCCGATTCCGGGATCCGACCGAGCAGCCGCAGGAACTTAGAGGCGATGGGAGCATCCTTCCGCTTGACTCCCAGAGCAATCATGTCGCCCGTGAGTCTCTTCGGCAGGTTGGGTAACGGCGGGGGTTCGTCTCCATCGTAGAAGAGCTGATACAGCGGCACTTCCAATGCCCGAGCAAACTTCTCAAGAGTCTCGACTGCCGGAACCGTGTGACCGTTTTCAACCCTCGAAACATAGCAACGGAGCAGTCCAGTGCGCTTTTCGATGTCGCCCTGTGAAAGATTCTTTGTTTCACGAAGGGTACGCAGACGATCTCCAATAATCATGGGCCACAGCCTCCTTCGGATTTGTTTCTTAGCGACCGAAGGGCACTTTATCACGTGGATTGACGAGGTCAATTGAGAATTCTACTGGATTCCATGAGCTTGGAGTCGAAGCGCACAGGCAAGACTATGCAGAAACTTGCGCTTTGTGGAATGGATGAGCGGCCACGAACAGTGCGGCTTCGCTTGTTGGTCCGGTAGTTTCAAAGTTCCATTTAAGGCGCCGGCACAACCTTGATGCTCGTAACTGGATGAATCTCCCAAGCCGTTGCCCTCTAATTGTGCTGTCCCCCCCCCCCGGAATCGTATTTTCCACCGCGTTTGCGTGCTGGGCATCGAACATCATCCAGCCGCGGATCTTGACCCACTTGTGGCGAAACTTCGTCTGAAGGGTTGTCGTTGCCCAATCCGTACCGCTCTCAGCCATAATCGAGCGGAACCGGGGCGTCACTTCAACTACCACTTGTCGGGAACTCGCACTGTCCGTCGGGCTCAGAACCAACTCGATGTGCGCGTCCGTGTGCACCGGGTCCGTCTTGCCACAGTTGCACGTCTCCTTGCCTCCCGGCTTAATGTCAAATACGTAGGCGGTGATTTCTGCGCCTGAGGTCGAATTCCACCGTGTCTTGTCGTCGCCGGGGGCGAGCATGGCGGTCAAAGTGATGGAATGGTTGATTTGGTTTGCTTGTGGGGCGGTGTAACGGTTCTTCTGCTGGTTGAGCTTTTTGAGGTTGGTGCTTGTGGCAGTTCCGTCCATGCCGCAGCCGTCGTATACATCCATGTTGGAGATGGGAAATGGCGGACCGGCTGCGAGGGGCAAGAAACAGAATAAAAGGAGCGGAGTCAGCTTTTTCAATGGGCCTCCTTGACAGAACAGCTTGTGAGGTGTTTACTGCCCTCTATCTATAACATGTAAGAAAGAGTGTCAAGCACAGTGAGCGCATTGAGGGCGTAAGCAAAGTCCGCCGGGGAGAATCCAAGTTGCCATCCCAGGTCGGGGAAAGGGGGACAAGACTTGAATAGATTTTGGTGAAATCGAAATGGCAAAAAATATTGTCGTCTGCTATGACGGGACAGGAAACAAATACAGCGGCAGGAATTTGATGCCAGCGGACTGTGGCTCTGTGAGGGAGGGGAGGATTCATGCCCAATGATCTCAGAGAACAACTGAAAGGTGCGAAACATGGGTCGGAGTTATACCTGAATATGAACCCGGCCGGAAGGAACAAAATGCTGAATTCAACGCAGATCGAAGTTCTGGCGCGCACAGGTTTCGCGGGAGCTGTTTGACCAATTTCAAGCTCGGCTGGAACTAGATTCCTTTGGTAGAAGAGCTGGTAATGCGCTAGGGACCTTGCGGAAGCCAAGACGGTCGGAGATAAGGAGAAGTTAAATGAAGATACTGCCCAGATTTCTTTGCTTGCTGCTCATGCTGGGCCTTGTTTTTTCACAAGCCTCCTGCACCAAGGAAAAGTCGGAGGCCCTTAAAGTCGCGGCCCAAACTTTTTCGTCCGACGCAAACGATGCGGTCAAGAAGGTGAGGGAGCTGTTTCTTGCAGACGTATCGAGTCCGGAAGAATCGGTCAGTGATCAGGAAGCGAAGGTCGCCGCTGACATCAATTCACTCGGAACCGGCAAGCTGAATGCTGAATTGTTATCAGAGATGGTGAAGGGACCAACTCCAGCGAACCCGGCCAGTGATGCAGTCAACAAGCAGTTCGAGCTTCTTGGTAGAGCATACGGATCATTCGCTTCGATGTACGAATCGCTCCCGAAGGGTTACCTGTTTGCGAAGGACGCCGTTAAGAATTCCGAAAAGTACTCTATCAACCTGACGGTTCAATTGGTGAATATTGCGAATGGTATCAAGGCACATCCTTTCACCTTTCGGGGAAGACGAATCCTACTCATAGACAAGATAAACAGGGCCCGCCAGATAACTGATCAGAACCAAAGAGACGCCACGCTCGCACCTCTGATAGAGCAAGTCGTCCAGCTCAGGCTGGATGAGAAAAAAGCGAATGACGAAGCGATTCTCCTTTGCCTAAAAGCTGCGGAATCCGGCAAGCGGATTTCGGAGCTGATCCGAGACTATGACAAATTGTCGCTGGGAGACATCCTCTCCCTGACGAGCGACGCATTGGGATTCGTCAGCCAAATCAGCAACAACAATCCAGATATCGAGGGCCTGCTGAAGAAATACACAGGTATTCGGGACACCATAAAGAACGACCCTTACTGGTCGCCAATGCTTGACAAGGAAATCATCGGAAGTGGAGGAAACAAATAATGAGCAATGGGCAGAACAGGGACAGCGACGGGATCATGCTCGAAAAACTTGGGAATGCAGTAACTGACATGGAGGTCAAGTTTCGGGACTGCACCCTGCAGGAACGCGTCGACTTGAGGCCTCTTCTTGAAGAGATGCTCGGGGATTTTACGCAATATCGCCTCAAACTTCTAAAAGAAGGCATTATCACTACAGAGGAGCAGATTGCGGAGATGGAAGCAATCAAAAAGGAAATCGACAGCGCTGCAGATAAGCAGGCGCTCATGGCGGCAATCGCTAAGACGATTGCATTTGTGGCTACAAAAATCTGATTGGATAACGTTTTCGCTCTTTGCGCCTTAATTAGATAATCATTCCCCGGTTGTTTCCATTTGAAACGTACTGTGAAGTCTTCGAAGCTGCCAGTGACCTGCCTGGCAGTGGGAACTCGGAACACCAAAAGGGCGCCATGATTGACACTGCTGAGAACAAGGATCGTTTCCGAGCATTGGTCAAAGCAATGTGGGAAAGGCCTCTGATTCTGTTTACTGGGGCGGGCGCGAGCATTGATTCGGGATATCCGAGTTGGGACGGTTTTCTCGAAACACTCCACGGACAGGCAGCGACGCGCGCCGCTCAAGAAGGTGATAAACCGAAACAAAAACGAGACCCCAATATCATGCTGGGCGCTCGGTCTTGGCAGCGCGTGAGAAGCGTGAAGGACGGACTTTGGCGGGCGGAATTCTACAGAAAAACCATCGGAGAGGCCGTATATGAGCGCTGCCTGCGACGTGTCTTTGAGAAGCGGAGAAACCCGGGCAAAACGGCACGCCTGCTTGCCCGCTTCAATTTCCGGCATTGCGTGACGACCAATTATGAGACATCACTGGAGCGGGCTTGCGTGAAGATGGGCAGACCGCGGCTCAATCCGGTGGATTGGACTGATCGCGCGCAAGTCCGTCTTTTTTTTGACGCGCTCGAGCAGAAGACCCGGCAGCGGTACATCATCTATCTTCACGGCCGCGCCGATAAACCGCAGGATATGGTATTCACCGATCGGGACTATATCAACCGCTATGTTTTGAGCAATGACTCCTACCCCCGTCTTCTTGCGCTGTTCATGCTTCACCGTTTTCTGATCGTGGGGTTTTCGCTGACCGATCCACAATTCGAAACGCTCTTCCAGGTGGTGCATGCGCATTTGGGGGCTGACGCTCAAAAAGGCCGTCACTTCATGCTCACCCGCACATCGAATCCGCAGAGCCCCCGTGAAGATGAAATACCTGCGCTGAGATTTAAGCAAAAATACGGCATCGAGCCGATCTTTTACAATTACGACCCAAGAAAGAAGAAGGAAGGCGACCACAGCGGGCTGCACGCAGTCTTGGAGGGGCTCGCGCGATTAATGAAACACAAATCGGAGAAGATTTTGGATCGGGTGCTGGGCGAAATAGTGGGAAGTTCGCGACTACATTTGCCGGCGTCGAGCCTGGCGATTTTGGAGGCCAAGCCAAAGACGCTGGAGATCTCGGTGCAAAAACAAAAGCCTCAAATGAAAATGCGCGTGGAGAAGAAACCTTTCTTTAACCCGGATCCCGACTCGGACGATCCGACCAAAGGGATGTTCGGTGGGATTCCCAGACGCGGACCGTACCAACTGACCGCTAGCGTGACGAAGACAGGTGACCCAGACTGGTTTGACATTGAAATAACGGTGCGGCGGACGGACCGCAAGCGGCTCGATGACCCAATAACGTTTTATTTGCATCCTAGCTTCATTAAGTCGAAGCAAAAAATGCATCCACGAGGCTCAACCATAACTCTGGAGCGCACTGCATGGGGGGCGTTTACCGTTGGTGTTTCGATAGGCAAGGACGATCACACACGCCTCGAGCTCGATTTGTCCGACCTGCCAGACGCCCCGACAAAATTCCGATCCCGCTGAGAGCCATGGAACAGCGAAACAGATTCGAGGATTTGAGCAAATCCCTTAGGAGGCAAGGCGATGCCGAAAGATAAATCGAAGCCTACGTCTCTGGAAGACCTGAAGAATCGGATCTCGAACAGTCTGACACGAAACGTGATCACCGAACCGCTGCTCGGTAGGCTCGTTGAGTATCCCAATCAGCCTTACGATGTGATTATTGAGTCCAACCGCAACTATCTAGGAGGACGAGCTGCCGCGCTGAATCGCATCGTAGATCTTCATGAGAAAGCGATCGACGTGCTTCGTAAGCAAACAACACAGGCCGACTTTGGTCGCGGCCTGCGCCTTCGCAAAGAAAATGATACCCATCCGTACCTGTTTGGGAATCTGACAGGATTGCTGATTCAGCGTATGGTCGAGTTGGATGGCGAACAAATCACCGACGCTAAACGATCCACACATCAGCCCGTAAACCCCGCCACGGCGATCTATCGAATCTGGGAGGACTCAGAAACTGGGCCTCTACTGAACCATTCGATCAGCACGGTGAAGGCAGATGCAGCCCAGAAATCTTTCGCAGCGCGGGGCAGGGGCATCGTTTGGGCAGTGCTTGACACAGGTATCCGCAACAACCATCCGCACTTCGAGAAACACAAGAACTTGGTCTTGGATCTGCCTTTAAGGCATCAGAACTTTACGGACGAGCCTCAGGGCAACCCAACGGATGATGTATACGGCCACGGCACTCACGTGGCAGGAATCATCGCTGGAGCGATGCCCGACTCCGGAAATCAAGCACCTTTCGCCGTTGGGCGGACGCGCGATCAAATGGGCAACATCAGCTACGAGAGGATCGATCTGAAGGAGATTTCCGGCATAGCGCCCGAGTGCAAACTCGTGAGCATGAAAGTGCTCCGCGACAACAACACGGGGCTGGCCAGCTTCATCATCGACGCACTCGAAGAGATCCTGAAGATCAACGACTATGGAAGACAATCGCTGATTCACGGCGTGAACCTAAGCGTCGGTTACGATTTCGACCCGGAGTGGTTTGCTTGTGGGCAGAGCCCGCTGTGTTGTGTTGTAAACCGGCTCGTGCGTTCGGGCGTAGTGGTTGTCGTTGCGGCAGGAAATACCGGCTATGGGTGGAATCAGACCAAGGCGCTGGGAACTTCAGCCGCGGGCCTGGCCCTCACGATCAACGATCCGGGAAATGCAGAATGGGCAATCACAGTGGGATCCACGCACCGGGACATGCCGCATCTCTACGGAGTTTCGTACTTCTCTTCAAAAGGACCTACGGGAGACGGACGGCGCAAACCTGACCTAGTCGCGCCCGGAGAGCGGATCATCTCCTGCGCTGCAGGCCGACTACTTACGGACGCCAAGAATGCAGCGCCAGAGCTTGGCCCTTTTCAATATACGGAATATAGCGGTACGAGCATGGCTGCACCGCACGTCTCTGGGGTGATTGCTGCTTTCCTTTCGGTTCGTTCGGAATTCATAGGCCAACCTGAGGAGGTAAAGAAGATCTTCATGAACTCCGCAACTGATCTTGGGCGCGAGCGCAACTTTCAGGGGGCTGGCTTGGTGGATCTGATGAGAGGCATTCAGTCTGTGTAACACAATGGAAAGGAGGACTCCGATGGCAACTCTCTCGGGGTACCCGTATTTTGAACTTGAATTCGGCAAAGACGGTTCGCTCGTCAACGCGAACCAGGTGCAGCAAGTGCTTGAGTTCTTGAAATCCGATGGGGGTGTGGGAACCACGGACGTTTTAGTTTTCTCCCACGGTTGGAATAATGACGAGGACGAGGCGCGCGATCTCTATAAACGCTTCTTCGGCGCGCTGCAAGGAGTGGTGGGCATGGGCAGCGTTGCGGGGGCCAAGAGCCACAAATTCGCCGTAGTCGGGGTGTTCTGGCCTTCGAAGAAATTTGCGGACGCCGATCTGATTCCTGGCGGGGCGGCCGGCATAAACGACGGCAACGCCGAAGTTGCCCTCGCGAACCAACACGGGCAACTCGTGGACACGCTGCATGCCAACGATGCCAAACAAGCCATGCAGAAAGCGGCCGACTTGGTTCACCAGCTCGATACGTTGGAGGGAAGAAAAGCGTGGGTCGAATGCTTGAGGCAGGCCGTCAGGACCGCCGACGACACAGAGCCAGACTGTATGGACTTGTTCTTCAGCGTCAGCGCCGATGAATTGTTTCAAAAGCTGAATAATCCAGCTTTGCCGCTGATGCCCCCGCAAGGCGCGGGTGGAGGGGGTGCAGGGTTTGGTGGCATAGGTGGCGGTGGAGCCGTAGCACCGGGAGCTGGCTCGGCGGCTGGCCTCGGCGCGCTCCTGAGCGGCGTGAAGGGCGCCGCGCTGCGCATCTTAAATTGTGCGACGTACTACATCATGAAGAACCGCGCTGGTGTCATCGGGAGGGTAGGTTTGAATCCGGCGCTAAAGCAGATCCAGGCCGCGGTTCCGTCGGGAGTCCGGTTCCATTTGCTCGGACACAGTTTCGGCGCACGGGTGGTGACGGCTGCAGCAAATGGACCTGCGACTCTGAGAATTCAGACTCTCGTGCTCTTGCAAGGTGCCTATTCCCATTACGGCATGGCTACTGCTTATGATGGAGATCCGAAGCACAACGGGCTCTTTCGCGATGTGGTGGCTCAGTCTAAGGTCGCAGGTCCGATATTGATTACGCATAGCGTACACGACCTTGCTGTGGGAGTCGCTTACGCGATTGCTTCACGCCTTGCGGGCCAAACCGCCGCAGCACTTGGAGGGCCCAACGACGAGTATGGTGGACTGGGGCGCAATGGTGCACAAAAAACCGACAATTCACAATTCTTGACACTGCAAACGGTCGGAACGAATTACGGCTTCAAATCGCATGTGGCTAATAACTTAAATGCGGATAATGTAATCCAAGGTCACAGTGACATTTGTAAGCCCGAGATTGCCTATGCGTTCCTAAGAGCTCTTGGATGAGGGACAGTGCGTCTCTCGTTGACCTTCAAGCATGATATCGGCTTCGATACCAGTCAGGCATGCTTTTGTTTAAGGAGAGGGCTGTAGTGCTCCCTTCACTCATCGCAGGAAAACCCATTGGGCTGCCAATCGCATTGATACGTCCGACGTATGGACTGGGGCTCCGATTCCCTCGAATTCTACTCCGAAGAGTCTCCTGAACAGACATCTTGATTCACAACAAAGCCAGAGGGGAGGCAATTCAGTATGAGCCCGAGTGAAAGCACTCTGAGTCCAAGCCTGTCCTTAGACTCTTCAATCAGTGGTGATTATTGCGGCCTTTGCGGTTGTTGGAATTTTTCTTAGCTCGAAGTCTCGAAAATCTAGCTTTTCAAATGAAAGGCTCGATCTGCCATGTTTTCTTGCTAGAAGCTTGATGATTACGAGTTTTCCGGAACCACTTCGCCCGCCGACTTCTCCTAAGCGAGCCAATCCTACTATCACGCGGCCCTTCTCTTGTTGAATGCTTTTCAAGAATATTGTGCGCTTGCCGTCTCCTCCGAGAAAGTCTCCCTCAGACACTTCCTCTACCGCCACTAGGTCGGGGTCGAACACAAGATGGAAGGGAGCAGAGAATAAGTCGACTGAGTCACGAACCAAGATTCGCAGTTCAATCTTCTCCCCAACCTTTAGTTGGGGATTTCCAGGTTCAATTTCAACCTTGCAAGAAGGCGATGGAGCAGGAGTGGTTTGCACCGAACTTGGTTCGAACCAGAGAGAGAGGATGACAAACGCAACGAACCACATGTATTTGTTCCCACCTTTCACTGCACGGTGATCTTACCCGCACTCCAGTTGATACCTGGAAGCGGCTGCCCGTTTACATCTAAGAGATTGTTGTTTGAGAAGGCAAGCGATGTCTGGCCGCCTTTGTTGAGGATATTAAACGTCAGGCTGATAATTGTCCCGCTTCCCGTAACGCCGCCGATGTTTCCAAGCCTGGTCGCGCTAACAATCAGCTTTCCGGGGTTTGGCTGCGCTCCTGTCGCGGTCGCTGCTTGGTAGCTCAGCTGCGGCTGGAAGCCCTTGTCGAGAAAAACGCCTTGCTGAGAGCCATTGAACGTGACGATGGTTGGATCAAAATCCATATCGAATGCGACTCCGTAGGTCGGCGCAGAAATCGAGTCCGCATAAACGTCAATCGTAATGGTACCAACTTGTCTGGAGGATGGTCCATTGACGATTATTCTGGGCGCGGACGGGGTCGCCTCGGGCGTGAATGTCGCACCTTGCGGCGGAGGGGGCGGCGGTGTATTTCCACCTCCGTTGTTGCCTCCTCCACAGGAAAGCAGGAGAAAGGCAATTATAGCGGTCGGTAAGATTGCACTTCTTCGCATGTCGCACCTCTAACCCGTCTTGCCGAAATTCCTCGCCAGCACTGCCAGATCGGACCCATCGATCATCATCTCACTCGGATCGATTGCACCATTCCCATTCGAATCGTTGTCTATAAAGTTTACCGCAGGGTCCCAGTTGAGGTCTCCTGGCTTCGATCCAAATGCCCGCGCCAAGCGGATCAGATCGTAACCATCAACCCTGCTGCGCGACGGTCCAGTGTTGTCAGTGTTTCCGACCAGGCCGGTCGAATTCAAAGTAAGAGCTATGGTAGCCGTCAAAGGCACAAAAGCACTTGTCGGTGAGCTCACTGTCAGCTGTCCGGGCGTCGGACTCGTCGACATTCCGGCAATGTTTACGGACACTTTGATCAAACTTTGCGTGGTACCGGACATCGTTGTCGGATCAATTGTCGCCCACGAAACGTTTGTCGACGCCGTCCAGCCTACCTGCAGACCGTGTGCCTCCTGTACTGCCACGGCTCGCGCCGTTGGATTCGATTGGCCTACGGTAGCGGTGAAGTCGAGAGTCGTCGGAGTCAGCGTCACAATAATCGCCAGGGCCGGGTTCTGGTTGACGGTGAAGGTCTGCCCGGCAATGGTCATCGTGCCGGTGCGGGCACTGGTGCTGGTGTTCGCGGCCACCGAGTAGGTCACCGTGCCGATGCCGTTGCCGGAGCTACCGGCAGTGATGGTGATCCAGTTGTCGTTGCTCACGGCCTGCCAGGCGCACCCGGCGGACGTGGTCACGGCCACGCTGCTAGAAGCGCCGCCAGAGACGAACGTCTGGCTGCTGGGCGAGATCGAATAGCTGCACGGGGCCGGGTTCTGGTTGACGGTGAAGGTCTGCCCGGCAATGGTCATCGTGCCGGTGCGGGCACTGGTGCTGGTGTTCGCGGCCACCGAGTAGGTCACCGTGCCGATGCCGTTGCCGGAGCTACCGGCAGTGATGGTGATCCAGTTGTCGTTGCTCACGGCCTGCCAGGCGCACCCGGCGGACGTGGTCACGGCCACGCTGCTAGAAGCGCCGCCAGAGACGAACGTCTGGCTGCTGGGCGAGATCGAATAGCTGCACGGGGCCGGGTTGACAGTCAGCGTGATGCGCACCGTCTGCGGGGAATTTTGCGCCCCACTCGCCGTTACCGTTATCGTGTCGTTGTACGTGCCCACAGCAAGGCCGGCAATATTGACCCACACCGCAGGCGTATTGGGAGCAGTACCGCTCGCCATGCCCAGCGACAACCAGGGCTGGGTCTTGGTCGCCGTCCAGTTCAGAGTGCCCCCGCCACCATTGGTGATGCTGAAGGACTGAGTCGCTGGATTGCTCCCACCCTGAGTGGCGGTAAAGCTCAAGCTGGTCGGACTGACTTGCAGCGCGGCTGACGGAGAGAACGTAAATCCCAGGTTATAAGGATTCGACGTGTCAAAGTCGCCTTGAAAGCCGAGAATTCGTAGATAGTACGTCCCCGTTGTCGAAGTCGAGTAATTGATGAGTTCGTTAAGACCCCGGCCGTTCGCAGAACCCGCCACGAACGTGTTAGAAGGGCCATACAATTCGATGTCGTAGTCGCGCCCTGCGGGAACAGTCAATGAAAACGTCAGGGTGCCCGGCGAGTTGACACTTACCCAAAACCAATCAAAATCTGTACTGCTGCAGATTTTGCCGCTGAGACTCGAACCCGAGCTAATTGGGCCATATGCCGTAAGCGAAGAATCGTTTGGCTCGTAAGAATCCGTACAAGGGGGAGGCTGCACGTCAACCGTCAAGTTGTAAGTATTCCTCACGTCGTCTGCCAAAGTTACTTGAAGGAAGTAGTCCACTGCGGAAGTCGAAGAGTTCGTGACAGCTATGTGCTCTGCGTTCGTTGTTCCATTTGAGTATGCCGTGGGTGTCGAGCTCACCCCTGAATAAACGTATAGGTCAATATCGCCTTTTATGTGCTCAAATGTTGCATCAATAACGAGCCGATCTGAAGCAGGCACACTGATTCGATACCAATCATCATGCAAATATCGGACCACGAGATTTGTTGAATTCGAGGAACCAATGAATGTGGCATTCGATCTTGTGTCATTTGGTTCGTAGCTGTCGTCGCCTAGACCCACCTGCAAATAGTTTTGCCCTCCGGAATTCAGCATCAAAGGGTACGACTTCGAGAACTGCCCAGCCTTATCAATGCCCCCCGGATTACTGCAGGATGCTGTTCCCCCGAAGAGCTGTCCAACAATTTGGTGGTTAGAATTAAAAAAAGGCGCGCCGCTTGAGCCAGGCTCAGTGGTTCCCAATGCCCATTTCACAAGATGGAAATTCCAATCCAACGGATTGAGATTGAGTTGAATACTTCCGAAGCTAATTCTTCGATAATCGCCTTGCGGGTGATGAATCGTTGTTATAGACGCGCCATTTGGTGGATCAGTTGTTGTCCATCCAGCCCAAGAAACTGAACGAGGTACTGTTCCAAGGATTTCCAAAAGTGTAAAATCGCTCAGCTGGGAAGCGCTGCGTCCCACAAGAAATGTTGCATACGGACTTCTCGGAACGCTGCTAAAACTTGGAACTGTTCCGTTACATGACGAAGTTTCATAAAACCAATAAATTTCTGCAGTATTTGCTTCTGAAGCAGAAGAAATACAGTGATTTGCCGTAAGGAAGAGCGGGCTAAAATCGCCGGAGATAGGGTTCAAAAGAGCGCCGCTACAGAATAAGCTTCCAATACTGCCCACAAAACCTATTCCGCCAACTGCGTCTCCGTCTAGAGCCCACTGGGAGTAACAGCTCGCGTCTAAGTTGCAGCTCGAAGCTTGAAGCGCGGCTGCACTACCATCTTCCGATTGCAGCGAGCAGTTCGTGGAGGTCTTGCAGGAAAGGGCAGCCATGGGTGCTCCGTCGCCCATGGTCTTTGCGGATGGCGGGTCGCGATAGTGGTGAATAATTTCAGTAATCTCTAAGTACACTGTGTCTATCATGCTGTGAGTCGAAGACTCTAATTCAAGCAATTCCAATCGCACTTTCTCGCCGAAAATCGTGGGCGACCAAAAATCACCGGTACCGTTAGGCCCCTTGCTAGAAAAGACGAAAACTTCGGGGTCTTGTCCAGGTGCGTAAACAAAAAGTGTGGCGCTACTTGGTAGTGAGAAACTCGTGAAGTGAAGTCGAATTCCCTTTGCACTCGGCGATTTCAGCTCTAGCAACCAAACGCGACCGTTCCCAGGAAGAAAAACCCAATGGCCTTGAATGAGAGGGGTGTGCAGAGCTTTTCTCTTGAGCCCAATTCGCAATGGGGTATTAGGACGGCCCTTCGCAGCTTTGTCTTCTGCCAATGCTTGGCTAAGATCCAACGGCCCCAAATTGCTTTCAGCCCTGCTGTCAAAAAAAACATCCTTAAACTGTTCACTCGGAAGTTGAGTCCTCGATTTCTTGAGAGCTTTGGCGTTTCCCTCTGCAATTCGAGCACTTTGGGATTCCTGAGGCTCGGGCCCTGCCATTTGAGCCAGAGCATTGTGGCCGAGAAAAATGAAGGCAACGATCATAAAGGTGGTGAAGAAAACGCTTACCACTAGTCGTAGGATGTCGCGGCTCCTATTGGGCTTCATCTTATGCCCCCTTTGCTTGAAGCTGTAGGTCCCGATTTGGCGTTGTCTCAGGCTCCTTCAGATTTCGATCGGCTTTCGGCCGACCAAGCTTGTCTGTCCTTTCGAGCGGCCAAGCACCTCAGCATCGACGACCCAAACGCAGAGAACCGACAGCTGTCGCGGCCGTCCGCGACAGAATTGAGGCGGTGACGTTAGCTAAATTTGCCACGGCGACACCGAGGTGACCATCCCGATCGGAATACCCAGCGGAAGGCGATCGCGAATCTCTGCCTGTGGCAAGGTGCTGCGGGCCGGTGAAACCGCCCTTGCCATTAGCAAAGCGAATCGACACATCGTTGCTGCGGATATTGGCGATCATCAACTCCTGGTTCCCGTCCTCGTTGAAGTCCCGGGCTGCGACAGAAACAGGTCGCCGATGAGTCGAATTGGTTCCTGCCAGTCGGGGCGAAAGCCGATCAGGGCGATCATTGCGAGACTTGTCCACCCATTTTTGATGTTTGGCGTTCAAGCTCGGGTTGGTTGCACTAGCAGTCAAACAAACACCAGGCAATAATGTAGTTTTGAGGAGCCCAGGGCGCTGAATGCTCACAGGCAATAATATCGCAGCTGGCTTCAAAGGCATTTGACTCCCCTTCTTCTCTTCTTTCATTCTCTTAGGCTAGACAGCCCCATGAAAAAATCGTCGCACCCATATGCTGGTCAACTCACGGGCAGCGGGAGACGGGCTTTCTCGTCATCATTTCATCGTTTCGGAGGAAAGCTCGGTAAGAATGAAACAGCAACGGCATTCTCATGACGACAACACCTTTGAGGAATGAACCGACCTATGGAAAAACCGGGGACGGAAAACTTGCTTTCCATTGCAAGAGGGCAGGTGAAAAAATATTCCTCCCTCCCACTGCCTATGGTTCTTATCTCATATGGATAGTCACTTAGTCAATAGAAATAAGACATAAGATGACAGTTTGCGACCAGAGAAGCAGATTCGATGTCCTGTGGTTCCTTCTGTCCGGTCAAGATCCTGAACTATCGTGCGAGGCGCATAGATTGACATCTCGAACTGCAGCCCAAAGAATCCGGCTACACTTGCATTCTCGGTTACGGCGCGATAATCGAGTTGACAATTGAGACTTAATATTGGACACTATGTCCGTTATAAGGTGGTGGTGATGGTGCCTCTCTCTACGTTGGAAGTAGCCAAACGGGCGGGAATTGCGCGTTCGACGCTCGAACTTTGGATTCAACTTGGCAAAGTCAAGCCCAAGGCCATGCGGGTAGGTAGGAGAGCGTTTCGGATTTGGACCGCAGAAGAGATTGCAAAGGTACTTCGCGTAAAAGAAAAAACGTACCGAAAAGGCCGAGGAAGAAAGAAGAAAAGGGCTTTGAAGTAACGGGCCTGCCGCCTGCTTGAACAGACGGCAGACCCTAACCACCGCAACCTGGATTGGAGGTCGCCATGGCTGGAGCAATCTTACCCCATCCCGATAGTGCTGAACTCTCTTGCGCCGAGCTGTCCCTCCTCCATGGTGAGAAGGCTATCGCGGAGGCGCAATCCCGCCTGAAGGTCGTTCTGGACTTCAAGACCCTTCGCCCAAAGACTGTTTGCTTGCACGGCCAGCGAGTTCCGTCCCCGGCTGTTGAAGAATTAGCCCAAAATGCCAGCGTAGGTCTTGGCACTCTGTGGCGCTGGTATCGGTCGTACCGGTCCAGCCATGCAGCAGTTCAAGGCAACATTCACGCGAAGGCCAAAGCTGGATTCGAAGCCCTGATTCCGAGAAGGCGCGGCCAAGTCACAGACTCCGCCGAGGACCTCCGCGTTAAAGTCGATGCAGAGCTGCGGCAAGCCATTGCCGGCCTCTTTGCGCGCCGACAACGTCCGAGCATCACGAAAGTCTGGCGCAAACTAATCGCACAGTGCCCCCAATGCAAACAGCGACCACTGGAACCGCTCGTCAAGAGTTACTTGGGCAAGAATCGCCTGCACCGCTGCCCGGAATGCGAATTTGAGCTTTCCTATTCCACTGTGCGCAGGGTCGTACTCAGCATTCCGCCACCGGTTCGAACTCTGGGCCGCGAGGGTCGCAAGGCATTTGAAGGGCACTACGGCGTATTCATCCCGCGCAGCTATGAAGACCTGCGAAATCGCGAGATCTTTTGTGGCGACCATCATGAGTTCGATCTGTTCGTGCACTCCCGCTCCGGCAAACTGATTCGTCCGTGGATTTCCGCGTGGCTGGATCTCAAGACCGAAGTATTGGCCGGCTGGTTCATCTCCGAGCGGCCGAATTCACAAACGATTGCTTTGGCCTTCCGCCATGCTGTGCTTCCCAAGCCCGAAGGCATCATGGGGCTGCCCGAGTCAATCTACGTGGACCACGGCAGAGACTTCCGTTCACATTACCTGGAAGGGCAGACCAAGCGCCTGGGCCGGATTCCCGCCGACTCGGTCGACCTCTTTGTCCAGGCGCAAGGATTAGGGGTTACCGACCAGCGAGCAATGGATGGACTGTGGCAGAGCTTAGGGATCACCGTTCGCCATGCCATACCATTCAACGCCCAGGCAAAGCCCATCGAGCGGTTCTTCGGGACCGTCGAGCGCGATCTGGTGCAAGACTTGCCGGGCTGGTGTGCTTCCAAGGTTGATCTGCGCCCGGCCGACATCCTCAAGGTGCAAGTCGCGCGGCACCAGGCGTGGATGAAAGGCGAGACAGCGGATACGCCCTTCCTGCACATTGCGGAGTTTGCTCTGCTCTTTGAGAAGTGGCTGCACGAAAACTATCTAAGCACCCCACATGCTCGACTGGGCTGCTCGCCTCTGGAGGCCTACCGCCGTGAGTACGGAACGCCCATGGTGCTCGATGAGCGCAGCCTGGACATCCTGCTGATGCGCGCCGAGCGGCGGCTGGTACGGCGCAACGGCCTGGAACTATTCGAGCGCAGCCGCTGGTACTGGAGCGAAAAGCTCGCTGGCCGGGAAGGTACCTACGTCGAGGTCCGTTGGGACCCGCGCGATCTGAGCAAGATTCTGGTCTATACCGAAGCGGGATTTCTGTGCGAGGCGTTTAATCTGCAACTCTCCAACTTTCATCCGACTCTAGAGCAACTGCGCCAGTACAAGCGCATGAAGAAGCTGCAGCGCGACTTGGTCTTTGCCCAACTGGAACTCATGCATATGGCGGCGGATGAACTGCTCGCCGTGGGGACAGGCAAGAGCAAGAAGCCGCGACTTGATCGAGCACTTGACCCTTCGCTGGCACAGCCCATGACCGGAACGCCGGAACCAGTTTTCACCTCGCAGGCGGCACGCGAGGCATGGTTTGAGGAGCGAAACGATGGGTAGGACGCACTTCGACAATGGCCTGCACCAAAGGCTTTGCGACCACATGGGCGAGCGCGGGCTCACGCGGGCTGCCATGGCCCGTCAAATGGGCCTCCCCGTCGCCACGCTGTCCAAGTACGTGGACCTCAAGCTTAAGGACAGCCGCCCGCGGAATGTTGAATTAGTGTTGGTCGCATTCTTCAAGCGTCTGGACCTGATCGAGCGCCAACGCCAGAAGAAGTTTCTACAGCTAAAGACATCGGCCATCGTGATGGAGCGTTGCGAAGAGGCGCGGCTTGAAAAAGAACTGGTGGTGCTCTATGGCCCGCCGGGCATCAGCAAGACCTTTTCGCTGCGGGAATACGTACGCCGGAGAGCCGATCAGGGAGACAACAAAGTCCTGTTGGTCACCGCCAATTCCGTGACGACACCGAAGGCATTGGTGGAGTCTCTCTGCCGCCTTCTGGCACTACCCACTCAGAAGGCTTCCCATGTGCTGGCTGAACGAGTCGTCGACCGCCTCAACTCCGATCCTCACCTAATCATCGTGGACGAAGCCAATCACCTGGAGGTGCCCGCGCTGGAGTTGCTGCGCCATATCCACGATATGACGGAGTGTGGGATGGTGTTGGTGGGAACCAAGAGGCTCTTCGAAGTGTTCACCAACGGTGGCCGCAAGAGTCAGGACTTGGAACAACTATGGAGCCGCGTGGGCATTCACGACCTGTTGCCTGGGTTAGCTCTTACAGAAGTCCGTCAAATCACGCGGGCCTCGTTGGGGCATTTGAGCGAGGCTACACTCGCCGAGATTGAAAACACAACGCGCGGCTCTGCCCGTCGGCTCGTGAAACTCATTCCTCGACTTCAGCGACTCAAGCAACTCAACCCCAGCAAACCTGCTGAGAAACTTGTCGCCATCGCCGCCGGACAGATTATCGCCTAAGCCCAGCCATCGCCGCGAAACAAGAAGCTGAATCTGGTCAGCCGAATTTCAAAGAATTTAAGGGTACGCCCTGAGGGATTTGAACCCCCGACCTTCAACATGCGCAACAACTCAGCAAGCTGGGTTGCTCATGACTTGACGTAGCAACTATTTAATCGACTTCAGGTTGAGGAGCGAAAGATATTGCGCGCTAGTCCAGCAAGCTCAGCAATCGTTGTCCTCGATGGCCCCTATCGGCTCTGCGACAACGGCTTGCTCAGTGCTGCGGAAAAGCTCAGCCAACGGAGCCATGTGGGTATGGCCCACAATGACCAGAACATTGTCTTCGGGAGCTTTGTTTGTCAGCACTTGATTTCGGAAATGCTCTTCAAAGAGTTTGTATGCTTCAGTCTTCGCAGTTGGCGTTCTCGTATAGTCGTCAGGAATTCCGCGCCTCCTTCTTTCCTCCAGCCGCAAGGTAACCGGTACGTAAGGCTTGCCATACTCTTCTGCTAAAGCTTGACCGATGTACTTTCGAGTGGGGTGGTCTTCCTCGGCGATGCGCGTAATATTATTTGCCGCGATGATTTCCTTGAGCCGACTTGCGAGATTCGCACGCGCTAGTTCGTCTGCGTTCTTCACTTCTGCGTCGAGCATTGCTGCCTCTTCCCAGACTCCTTGGATGTCCGTACGCTGCGCTCTATGATTGCAGCCAACAACGTAAATCACAGTAGAGTCTCCCAGGGCAGGCTTGCTCAGCCCGACTGTTTTCGATAGGCGCATTGAGAGTTTACATCACAGCTAGAAGACCTGAACGATGTTTGCCTTGGATCCATGTATTCTGATTCGAATGACTTCACTTATTTCCTTCTTAGTCATAACATCACCTATTCGCAAGGACCGTAGGAGGTTCGGTGTCAGGCCAGCCCGAAGCCTTTTCTCGATACCTAATCGACAAAGCGCTGGAGTTCAGCGGCTGGAACCTTCTAAACCCTCAGCAGGTCCAATTCGAGCAGCACACCAAGGAAGGCAGGGCAGACTATCTCCTCAAGGACCACCTCGGCCGCGTGCTTTGTGTAGTTGAGGCGAAGCGAGAGGACCTGGACCCCTACGACGCCAAAGAGCAGGCGCGGGGCTACGCTGAAAACCTAAGTGCACCTTTTGTCATTCTGTCCAATGGGCGCGAGCATTGGTTCTGGAACTACGAGCGATCCGACCAGCGCGACGCTTACCGCATTGAGCGACTGCCTTCGCAGGAAGACCTCGAACGCGTCCGCTTGAAGAACCTCCAGCCGCCACGACCGCTCCAAAGTGAAGTCATCTCACCCGACTACATCCGTCACCTCAAGCACGACCTTGTGCTCCGGCGCTACCAGATTCGGGCCATGGATGAAATTGCCAGACTCTTCGATTTGAAAGGTCTGCGTAGATTTCTGCTCGAAATGGCCACCGGAACAGGCAAGACGTTGCTGTGTGCCGCGCTGATTCGTCGTTTCCTCGTGACTCGCAATGCCGAGCGCGTTCTCTTTATCGTCGACCGCATCGAACTTGCCAAGCAAACCATGGAAGACTTCGCTGTCGTGCTGCCTGAGTTCAAACCAGTCGTCTTCAAAACGGCCCGCCGCACGGGCGAACTTCTCGGCGCATCCGTGGTCGTGGCCACAATTCAGTCGCTGATGACCGACCGCCGCTACCGTGAGGAATTCACGCCCTTTTATTTCGACCTCGTCATCAACGACGAGGCCCATCGCTCCATTTATGGTGACGCCCGAGAAGTTGTCCAATTCTTTCAGGCCACGCGAATCGGCCTGACGGCCACACCGAAGGCGTATCTGAAGAACATCAATATCGAGCAGCTCGCTGAAGAGAATCCCAAAGCTCTCGAAGCCCGCCAACTCCGCGATACCTACCACTATTTTGGCTGTGAGCCGGGCTTCCCCACATTTCGCTACGACATCATCGACGCTGTTAAGGACCCCGAAGGTCCGTTCCTGTGCTTGCCGAAAATCTTCGACATGCGTTCGGACATCACGACGAAGGCGCTCAGCGAAAGCGGCTGGGCCGTATACGTCAACGAGCAGGACGAGAGTTTCAAAATTCAGGATTTGGAACGCAAGATTTTCACACCGACGCGCAATCAACTGATGTGCGAGGCGTTTCTCGCAGAGGCGCAGAAGGACCCTACTGGTGCTCTCGGTAAGTCCATCATCTTTGCCGTGAACCAAACGCACGCAACCAACCTGACGAAAATCTTCAACATATTGCGACCTGGCATCGCCCTCACCATTACCTCGCGGATTCCCGAAGCCTCTACGCTGGCTAAGGAGTTTCGCGACGACAAGCGCACCGAACGCATCGCCGTGTCGGTCGATATGCTCTCAACTGGGTACAACTGCCGGGACTTGCTGAATATCGGCCTCTTCCGCCCCGTTTTCTCGCCCACGGAGTACATTCAAATCAAGGGCCGTGGCACGCGGCTATTCACATTCAAGGTGGGTAACACCACCTACGAGAAGACCTGCTACTTTATTCTCGACTTCTGCGCTGTTGCTGAATACTTCGAGGAAAAATACGACTACTCAATCCCACTAAAACTCCCACGCCCAAAGCAAGAGCCAACCCCGAAAGAGCTGCCGACAGAAGCCGGTTCTGCCGCTGGAGGGCCGCAGGGTGAGGGTGGCGAAGGCCAGCCTGAACTGCCGCAGCCGCCCGTGGCTTCGCGCCCAGGGATTCCCATCTGGGAGGGCGTGGACACGATGGTCAGCCAGGAAGTCCGCATCGTCGGCCCCAACGGTGAAAAAATCGATGTCATGACCTTCCGTGGCAGCTACGAGCGCGACATCAAGGAATTTGTTGAGCAGACAACTGAGTTGAAGGCCGCCGTCGAAGCAGAGGATGATGACACCATCGAGACCATTGTTGCGCAGCAGTTTTATCACCGCCCAGAGATGTATTACTCCCCGGACAAACTGATCCTGTCCTACGGGGTTCCAACCACCACGCCCGCGTTTGTATACAATGCTGTCGGTCGCCGTCCGCTGCCGACACGCGATGATGTTGTTACTGACACAGTGGATTCCATTGCCGCTCGCTTTAACCTTCGCTACAACGAGCAGAAGTGGCTGGACGCGACAACCCAATTGCTCCTCGAAGATGCGGCCGCACTGCGGCGATTTGTGGGTGGTGACATGACCATCTTCACCGCGAGTCAGTTTAATCAGTTGGGCGGCATCGATGCTCTGACGCGCTTTGAGAACCGAGACCTGGTTTTTGAGGCCTTGCGCCATTCAACCCTTGTTCGCCAGTGTTTGATCGCCGCAGCGTCCCAATAGGAGAATAAATGCGCTCCGGTCCCAAACAGTCAGAGTCTGTCGCCGCCCAAACGCTTGCCGCGCCATCCAATTTCTTTTCCTCTGGCCTCCGCCAAAAGGTGGACCAGCTCATGGACATTCTCTACGCGGGCGGCGTAAACAATCCGATGGACTCCATCGAGCAGATTTCCTACTTGCTGTTCCTGCGCCTGCTCACCGAAAAGGATGAAACCCTGGCGTCGCTCAGCGGGAAGAAATACGAACGCATCTTCTCCGGCAAATGGTCGCGCTACGCTTGGGGCAACTTCGTCACCCTAACTGGAGATAACCTTTACAGCGCTGTTCGCGATGCCATTGAAAAACTTCACGAACTCCCCGGCCTAACTGATACGGGTAAGCTACTCTTCAGCCGCGCCACGCTCAAGATTTACGACCGCCCCACGCTCCGCGCCGTGGTGCAAGGTGTGCATGGCCTCGACCTCGCCGCTCACGAAGGTCACGACTTCAAGGGCGACATGTATGAGTATCTTCTCAGCAAACTCTCCATGTCCGGCACCAACGGCCAGTTCCGCACGCCGCGTCACATCATCGACCTCATGACTGCGCTCGTGAATCCGCAGCCCGGCCAGCGCCTCTGCGACCCTGCGTGCGGTACAGCCGGATTTCTAATCTCTGCGTTCAATCACATTCTGCGCCAGTACACGAAGCCCGCGGATTTCAAACGCGGTCTCATGGATGGCGCCTTGCTCAAGCCCGCGCAATGGAAATTTCTCGAAGAACAGGCGTTCACCGGCTTCGACAACGATGCCAACATGGTGAAAATCGCCATCTTGAACCTTTACCTCCACCAGTTAGAAAAGGCGCAGGTCTCCATGATGAACCCGCTCACTACGGGCTTTGGCGGAGCATATCCGGGGAAAATGTTCGATGTCATCCTTGCTAACCCGCCATTCTCTGGCAAGGTGCAGGACGAAAGCATCCTCGCCGACCTCAACTACAAGCTGAACACTCGCGCCACGGAACTTCTCTTCCTGAAATGGTTCATTGACCACCTCACGCCCAATGGCCGTGCCGGTGTCATTGTGCCCAACGGTGTGCTCTTCGGCTCGACCAATGCCGCAACCAGCCTGCGTCAATTGCTCCTAACCGAGTGCGACCTGCAAGCTGTCATCAGCTTGCCCAGCGGCGTCTTCAAACCATACGCCGGAGTCGCCACCGCCGCGCTTGTCTTCCAAAAGGGCAATCCGACGCAATCGGTCTGGTTCTACGACATCAATGCCGACGGCTTTAGCCTTGACGACAAACGTGCACCAATTGAAGCCAACGACTTTCCTGACGTGCTCGCCAAATGGCCTCAGCGTGAAGAAGGCCCGAACAGCTACCGCGTTCCGATTGGGAAGGTTCGCGAAAACGAGTGGAGTCTCGCAGCAGGAAAATACAAGCCGGCGACGACAGAGACGGTTAGCCACGACATGCCAGCAGAAATACTAAGCGACGTGCTTAAGCTAGAGAATGAAATCATACAGCGCGGCAGTGCGATTCTTGCGCAAATCAAAGGAAAGGAATGAACAGTTCTCGCAAAAGAGTTTTGACCGAAGCGGGTACGCTGAGGTTAGGTGACCTCCTAGAGGAGTTCGATGAGCGGCTCGGTTCTCGACCAGAGCCTGAGATTCTCACTCTCACCGAGAAAAGGGGGTTTGTTTCTCAGCGGGAACGCTTCAATAAGCGCCTCGCGATTGCAGACACAAGCAACTACAAGGTCATCGGTGTTAACGACATTGCGTTCAACCCCTATCTGCTGTGGGCAAACGCAATCGCCCAAAACACCGACTGGGAGAAGGCAATTATCTCGCCACTCTATCCAACATTTCGTGTGCGCAAGGGTTACAGCCCACGTTTTGTAAATCATCTCTTGTGCAGCGGATACCTTCGCTCCCGATATGGTTCTATCTCCTATGGGTCAGTACCACGGAAGCGCCGCACCGCTGTAACTGATTTCTTGAATTTGCCGATTCCGCCGCAACCTCCGTTGGCGGAGCAAGAACGGATTGTAAAGCTACTTGACGAAGCGGGCGAATTACGCAAGCTGCGTGCCCAAGCCGACCGTCGCTCTGCTGACCTCATTCCCGCCCTCTTCCACGGAATGTTCGGCGAACCAGAGGAGAACCCACACGGCTGGCCATCCCACTTGCTGGAAGAAGTCATTGCGTCCACAAAACTCGGTCTTGTTCGTGGCGCGAAGGAAATGGACGATTCCTTGCCTTTCCCTTACGTCCGAATGGACGCGATTGTTGGTGATGGACGCCTTGCACTAAAGCCTGTAAAGCGTGTCACTGCGAACACCGCCGAAGTCACGGAGTTCTCGCTAACTGACGGCGACTTCCTCTTCAACACACGCAATTCCCGCGAACTTGTCGGCAAGACGGCGTTGTTTCAAGGCGGCGGAACGTTTCTATTCAATAACAACATCATGCGGATTCGGTTCGTGGATTCTATTGAACCGCACTACATGATTGCTCTTTTTCAGACTGATTTCATCAAGCGGCAGTTAGAGGCGAGGAAGTCAGGAACTACATCGGTGGTGGCGATATACTTCAAGAATCTGCGCGACCTCTCAGTGCTCGTTCCCCCGCCGGCGCTGCAAAAGGAATTCGCTCGACGAGTGGCAGAAATCCGCAGGCTGGAATCCGAGCAAACTACCAGCCACCGCCGTTTGGAAGACTTATTTCAGTCCCTCCTCCAGCGCGCCTTCACCGGGGAACTTTAGTTGTGAAAGTTGCATGTTATCTGAACCAGTTTGAGCCGCTCTCGCGTTCGAGCCTCGGACGTGCGGCCATTGCTCAATACCAACTTGCACCGTTCCTCGATGGCTCTTGTCGGCGAGAGCCAGACTTTGAGTCCGAATTTCCTTCAATCACTAGCCTGTGCCGCGCAGGTCATTTTGCTCCGCGACTAATAGAGGGCGATGTTGTCGCCTACACGACTCCCAACTTTTCTTATCCGCCGCGGACGCCATGCGCCCGTCGCCTTGTAGCCGTATTGCGCGTGCTTGAGTCGTGGAGGGTTGTAACAAAGGGAAACGGGATGGAAGCTCACGCTCAAGCCGAAGAATGGTATCGACAGCAGGGTTTGGGCGTGCCCAGCAACTGTATGACGTCAGAATTCGGACGTAGACCGTTGCATCTGACGCACCAGGAGTGGTCAAACATTGAAGATTGAGATTCACAGTATAAGCAGCGAGCCAGCAAGTTCGGAGTGTTTCACGCTTGCGAACCCATTTTCCGCGACCTGCACGACCCACCCAAGCTTACGAATGAGCAATTGGAGAAGTGGTTTGGCAGAGTCCCTGGAACCCGAAATCCACCTCCGCTTCCCGCAAAGGATTTCGCGAAGCTGCTTCATCGGATCGCTGGACAAACCTCGGATGCGGCGAGCCGCCTTCGCTTGGAAGATTTAGTTCGCTTGATTTTGCGCCGCTCCACCGATGGAGAATCGTGAGCCATGCCCCTATTCGAACGGTACATCGCTGTACAGCGAGTGCCTGGGATTTCCCTTTATCGGTACGGCCTTAGTGTGGCTGTTGAGTTGGTGAGTCCAAAGGTCAAACAAACGGACGCACCCGCCGCGGCTTGCTAATCATCGCGCGGCGTGGCTGATTCTTGATGGAACAAAAACTCGGTCAGGTCTCTGGGGGCTCGAACCCTAGACTTCTACCATGTCAAAGTAATGCTCTGGCAGGTACAACTTTGGGTCCCTGCTCTCAAATACTCTGCACAATTCTCACAAACTCTGCACATCCACAGTCCCTGATCCCTAAACCCTCGCCCCTTTTGTTGTTGACTTTTCGCCTTGTCTTCGCCTATGCTGCCTTTGCCCGCTTGCCTTTGCAGCGAGGGAGCGTGAAATGGTTCTCACTAAGCGACAGAAGCAGGTCCTCGATTTCCTGAAGACGTTTCTTGAAGAGAAAGGCTACTCGCCCTCCTTCGAAGAAATTGCCGACGGGCTGAAAGACAAGCGCTTCGGCGGCAAGAAGCTCACCTCGCTCGCCACCGTGCACAAGCATGTCGGCACGCTCGAACGAAAAGGTTTTCTCCGCCGCGGCTACAACCAGAGCCGCTCCATCGAAGTCACTCCGCTTCCCAAGCCCGGCCGCGAGCACATGATCGAGCGCGCCATTGAGCTGCCGCTGGTGGGCCGCATTGCCGCCGGCCGCCCGCTCGAAGCCCTCGAGGACAAGCAGACCATTTCGCTCGGCGACTTTGTCCGCTCGCAGAATGTCTACGTGTTGCAGGTCAAGGGCGATTCCATGCGCGACGACCACATCCTCGACGGCGACTTCGTCGTGGTGGAGCAGTCGCACGTCGCCAACTCCGGCGAAATCGTGGTCGCTCTCGTGGGTGGCGACGAAGCCACGCTCAAGCGTTTCTATCGCGAAGGCCCGGGCAAAGTCCGCCTTCAGCCCGCCAATTCCCAGATGGAGCCCATCGTCGTCCCCGCCGCCGACGTTAAAATCCAGGGCAAAGTGATCGGCGTCTTGCGCAAGTACTAATAATCAGATTTCGCTTTTGGTCCTTCTCCGTGCCTCTGTGGCTGATTTCCGATCCCTGACCCCTGTTACCTGATACCTGACACCTATTTTTTTCTACTTGCCCCGCTTTGCAGCAGGGGACTACACTGCCTCTCCCCCGGTCCCGCCCGCCTCTTTTAGGCGGATGTCTCTTTCCGAGGGTTGAATATGTGGGGCACTAAGAAACCCGATCCACCCAAGCCCGTTGCGGTGGCAACGCCGCCGCTGGCCGCGCCTGTCCCGTTTCCTTCGGGACCTGTTCCGGCGCACCCCGCTTCCGAGATCAAACAGGAGGTCACTCCCATGACCAATGACTTGCGTCCGCCCTCGCCCGCGTCCACCACCGGCGCGCGCCTCGGCCCCAGTCTGCACGTGAAGGGCGAAATCAACGGCAACGAAGACCTGCACGTGGACGGCAGCGTTGAAGGACTCATCTCGCTCGAGGACCGCAAGCTCACCGTCGGCTCGAGCGCCAAGGTCAGCGCCGACATCGTTGCCCGCGAAATCGTCGTCTTCGGCACGGTAAAGGGCAATCTCCGCGCGCGCGACCGCATCGAGATCAAGAAAGACGGCTCAGTGATCGGCGACCTGACCACCGCGCGCATCATGATCGAAGACGGCGCCTACTTCAAAGGCTCCATCGAGATCGAGCGCGGCGACGCGCAGCCCGGCGCCACGCCAGAAAAAGCTTTCGCCCGCGCGGCGACGGCCAATCGCCCGGAATAGGTTTTGTAGTTCACGCCCCGGACCGATCCCGCTTTGCGGGATCGGGACTGACGTGAGGCTTTCCACGCAGCTTGCGTCCGCTTTCAACTCTTCAACTCTCGAGCCTTCCAGTGCTTCAACTGTGTCAGCAATTCGTTGACACATTTCGCTCTCTCCCGTATCATTAACGTTTGTCTTTGGGTGAAAGGGTGTGGCTGAGCGCATGCGCACGTATGTACCAAGCGGCCGGGAGGCCGAAGAGCTGGCAGCAGGCAAGACGTGGTATGTGGTGGACGCCGCCGGGCAGGTCCTGGGCCGGCTGGCGTCACGCGTAGCGCGCGTGCTGATGGGCAAAGACAAGCCCGTTTTCACGCCCGCCATGGATACCGGCGATCACGTCATCGTCATTAACGCAGACCAGATCAAAATCACGGGCAACAAGCTGGAACAGAAGGTGTACCAGTCTCATAGCGGGTACCCGGGTGGTTTCAAGGAAGTGCCTGCCAAGCGCCTGAAGGCGCAGAATCGCGCCGACCGCATCGTGCGCGAAGCGATTCTCGGCATGTTGCCGAAAAACAAGTTGCAGGCGCGGCGCGCCCGTAAGCTGCGCGTTTATGTGGATGCCGAAGGGTTGAAGCGTCACACCGGGCAGAAGCCCCAGCCGCTCGCGCTTTAGCCGCCCAGTCCAAAGTTTGTGTCCATTCCGGCTCGCCGGAATGGGGAAATCTGTCTCGAAGTGTCAGGGGGAATTTTGAGCAGCGACGCACAGTCCGCCATGTCGGACAAAGACAAGACAAAATTCTACGGGACCGGCCGCCGCAAGGAAGCCGTGGCCCGCGTGTACATCAAGGTTGGTTCCGGCCAGTTCGTGGTCAACGGCCGTCCGGTCACCGACTATTTCCGCAACGTGAACTGGTTGAATGCGGCCATCGAGCCTCTGAAGTTCACGGAGACGAAGGACCTGCTCGACGTCAGCGCCTCCTGCAAGGGTGGCGGCGTCGGCGGACAGGCGGGTGCCGTGCGCATGGGACTCTCCCGCGCGCTGTCTCTTTTCAATCCGGAGCTGCGCCCAAGCCTGCGAACCAACGGTTTTCTGACGCGCGATTCCCGCATGAAGGAGCGCAAGAAGTACGGGCAGAAGGGCGCGCGCCGGCGCTTCCAGTTCAGCAAGCGTTAGTTGGAATTGGTGGGGCTGGCTTTCAGCCGGTCTGCCCATTTTGCAGTAAATTCACGGCCGGCAAGGCGCCGGCAAAAACGGTGTTGTTGTCGCGAGGGTTTGTAGCGTTGGCTCTCAGGCCGGCATACCCGCAGCGGCGATTCAAACACCGAATTGGAAAGTGAGGCACGTTGGCAGTTGAAATTACCATGAAGGAGCTGCTGGAGGCCGGCGTCCATTTTGGCCACCAGACGCGCCGTTGGAATCCGAAGATGAAGGAGTACATCTTCGGCGAGCGCAACGGCATTCACATCGTTGACCTGCAGAAAACTCTGAAAATGTTCCGCGAGGCTGCGAAGTACGTCAGCGAAATGGCCACGCACGGCAAGACCGTGCTGTTCGTCGGCACCAAGCGCCAGGCGCAGGAAGCGGTCGCCGAGGAAGCGCAGCGCTGCAGCATGTATTATGTGAACCATCGCTGGCTCGGCGGCACGCTCACCAATTGGTCCACCTTGCAGAAATCCATTAAGCGACTCAAGGAACTCAAGGCCATGACCGAGGATGGCCGCATGGCGCAGCTCTCCAAAAAAGAAGCGGCGCGTCTCGACCGCGAGAAAAAGCACCTCAACCAGAATCTCGCCGGCGTTGAGAACATGGCCACTATTCCCGACTTGATGTTCGTGATTGACTCCAACTCCGAGGAGATTGCCGTCCGCGAAGCCCGCCGCATGGGCGTGCCCGTGGTGGCCATCGTGGACACCAATAGCGACCCCGACCTGGTCGACTGGGTGATCCCCGGCAACGATGATGCCCTGCGCGCCATCCGCCTGTTCACCTCGAAGATTTCCGATGCCGTCATCGAAGGCCGCTCCGCGCTCGAGCGTTCGCAGCTTGCCGACGCGAAGGCTACCGAAGGCGCCGCCCCCGGCGAAGAAAACGCGCCATACGTGGATACCAGCGCCTACGACAAGTACGAACCCGCGGAGGGTAATCGCGATTTCGTCGAGGGCGCCGAACCGCTTCCCGAGCCGGTCGTGGACCCGGTGACTGAGCCGGCCGCGGCCGCCGAAGAAACTGTTCCCTCGGACGAACCCGCTGCCGAACACTAGAACAACCCCTCCCGCCTCGCGGGACGGGCTGGCCCTGTGCCGCCTCGTGCAGGTTGCGCAGGGCCCTTTGTTTACCCGGTGACGCCGGGAATGACGAGTAGAAGGGCTCGAAAGGCGATATGACCACACAGCCACCGGAACAAGCCAATATCCCTGCCCAGCTTGTGAAAGAGCTGCGCGAGCGCACCAACGCCGGCTTCAGCGACTGCCGCGCCGCACTCGTCGAATCCAACGGCGACATCGAAAAGGCCATCGACATTCTCCGCAAAAAGGGCCAGGCCGCCGCACAGAAGAAATCCGCCCGCGCGGCCAGCGAAGGCCTCGTCGGCCATTACATCCACGCCGGCGGAAAGATCGGCGTGCTCGTCGAAGTGAACTGCGAATCTGATTTCGTCGCCCGCACCGAGCAGTTCCAGATGCTTTGTCATGAAATCGCCATGCACATTGCCGCTCTGGACCCGCGCTTTGTCCGCCGCGAGGAAGTCACGCCGGAAATTCTCGAGCGCGAACGCGAAATCTACCGCGCCCAGGCACGCGCCACCGGCAAGCCCGATCCGGTCATCGAAAAAATCGTTACCGGCAAAATGGAAAAATTCTACGAGGAAACCTGCCTCTACGAGCAGCACTTCATCAAAGACGAGTCCGTCACCATCAGGGACCTCATCGCCCAGCGCATCGCCGTCATCGGCGAAAATATTTCCGTTCGCCGATTCGTCCGCTTCAAGGTCGGCGAAAACTCTTCTGGGGCAGTCGCCGCCACGAGCGGCCCGGGCGAAGCCGGGACTCCAGCAACTGTCTAATCCAGAGTCAGCCGCACCGATCTTGATCTGATTGTATGGGCGACTCCTCGGGTCGCCCTTGCTTTTCTTCCTGACCCCTGACCCCTGACACCTTCCGCCAATTCTCTGCTAGAATGCCCTCGGCTGGCGCGCTGGGGGCGCGCAAACGGATGGCCTCTGCGGATTCGGCTGAAAAAAGTAATCCGGAAAAACCTGCCCGCGCTTACCAGCGCGTCGTGCTGAAGCTCTCGGGCGAATCGCTTCAGGGCCCGCAGGGCTACGGAATTCACGCGGAAACCGTCCACGGCATCGCCAAAGAAGTGAAGGCCGCCTATGACCTCGGCGTGCAGTTGGCCATCGTCGTCGGCGGAGGCAACATTTTTCGCGGCACGCGCCAGAAATCACTGGCTATTGACCGCGCCACCGGCGACCACATGGGCATGCTGGCCACTGTCATCAATGGCCTTGCGCTCATGGACGCCCTCGAAAAGCAGGGCTGCTTCACGCGCCTGATGAGCGCCATCGAAATGCATCAAGTGGCCGAGCCGTTCATCCGCCGCCGCGCCATGCGCCACCTCGAAAAAGGCCGCGTCGTTATTTTTGCTGCGGGCACCGGCAATCCCTATTTTTCCACGGACACCGCCGCCGCTCTCCGCGCCATGGAAATTCATGCCGAAGTCATCCTCAAGGCCACGCGCGTGGACGGAATCTACGACGCCGATCCTGAAAAAGTCCCCGGTGCAAAAAAATTCGAGACCATTAGCCACATGGACGTGATTCAGAAGGGCCTTTTGGTGATGGATACCACGGCCATCTCCCTGTGCATGGACAACAAGCTCCCCATCATTATTTTTGCCTTGTCCGTACCGGGGAATATTCGGCGCGTGGTGATGGGCGAAAAAGTCGGTTCCACCGTCCGAACGTAGGGGCGGATGGCATACGCCACTGGTTGAGTCGGTCTTCGGGCCGGCATTCTTTCGTGCTTTCGGAGAATCATTCGCAATGACGACAATCAACAATACAAAAGACGCCATGGCTCAGTCGAAAGTGCGCATGGAAAAAGCCGTTGAGGATTTCCGCAAAGAGCTCGCCGGGCTGCGCACCGGCCGCGCCAATGTTAGCTTGCTCGACCACATCCGCGTGGACTACCACGGCACTCCCATGCCGCTGAATCAGCTCGGTACGCTCTCGGTACCCGAGCCGACCATGATCGTCATCGCGCCCTGGGATCCCACTGCCGTGCCTTTGGTGGACAAGGCCATTCGCACCGCCGACCTCGGACTCAATCCCGCCAATGACGGCAAAGTGGTCCGTGTTCCGATTCCTTCGCTCAATGAGGAGCGCCGCAAGGAGCTCGTCAAGCACCTGCACAAGGTCTTGGAAAACCATCGCACCGCAGCTCGCAATATCCGCCGCGATATCAAGGAAGCCGTCGAGAAACTCGAAAAGGAAAAGAAAATCAGCGAGGACGAAAAGAAGCGCTGCCTCGACGAGCTCGAAAAGGTTACCCACGCCGAAGTCAAAAAGCTCGAAGACCTCTCCGCCGCCAAGGAAAAGGAAATCCTCACCGTGTAGCGCCGGCTGGCGGCAATCGTTAAGCGGTTCCTTCCCAGCGCCGAATTCGGTTTGCTCTTGCCTCTGATTCGTCCGCCCGAGCCCCGTAGAAGCCCTTAACCGCCTCTCACAATCGAGTTAGCATACACAAAACAAACAGCTTACTGAATTAATGAAACGAAGAAGCGGTACTAGCTCATCCGTTAAGCTTCGTCAGTACGGATGCTCCATTTTTCTGTACGGAGGCCCCTCGTATAACTCTAGGTGCGGGGAAACTGTATACAGAACCAAGACGAATGAGGAGCTCATGAAACTTCGCAAAGTCCTGTTGCTTCTACCAATTCTTCTGATGGCCACCGCGGTTTATGCGGACTCCGTCACCATGCAGTTCGTTGGAGTCAACGGCGCTCACGGGGGCGGTTATTATGTCAGCCCTTACTTCGGCACCATGAACGGCGCGCCGGTCACCCTATTTTGCGTGGACATCGCGAACCACGTGGGCTTTGGCCAAGTCTGGCATGCCAATCTGACCACCATCACCAACGGGTCTAACCTCAGCAATACTCGCTACGGCTCGTCCGCCGGGCTGGCCCGTTATCAGCAGGCTGCCTGGCTGATCAGCCAGTTTCCCACGCATCCGAATTCCTACGTGGGCCTCCAGTTCGCTCTCTGGAATCTTTTCAACTCCAGCCTTGCGCCTGATACCAACGCATCCAATTCCTGGCTCGCGCTGGCCGCTGCCAACTACGCCAACATGAACTTCAGCAATTTCCGCGTGGTCACCAATTTGGGCCCGGTCCATCGCACGGGTCAGGTGCAGGAATTCATCATCATCGTTCCTCCGACTCCGACTCCTGAACCCGCCACGCTGGGGCTTTTTGGCTCCGGCCTGATCGGCATCGCCACCATGGTCCGCCGGCGCTCTCGCCGCGCCGCCGTCGCGCAGAAGTAACGCGCGCCAATTTCTGGCATTCCCTCCGGGGCACGGTCTTACGTGCCCCGTTTTCTTTTCCTGGCTGTTATGGATTTCTTTTGCGGGTGTAATCCTGAGTCCGGTCGTACACTGGTCGCTGGTCGCCGCTCACTGCACCGACGTCACACTGTCAGGCAGCACCAGCACAAAGACGCAGCCTCCGTCCGGGAGGCACGTCAATGTGCCGCGCCGCACGAGCCGCGTTGGCGTCTCATCGGGAAAAGCAATTACGACTTTCGCGCCGCGCAGTGCTTCCGCTAGCGGCCGCACTTTTTCGCTACCGCTAATGAATTTCACTTCCTCCGCTTTGGCTCCGCTGGACGGGCTGAAGACCATGAAGAAATCGGCCTTCACAATTTCCTTACTTTCCGTCGCATTCAAGAGTTTTCCAAGCTGAATTGCTCGCATCGCGGACAATTCCGCGCTGCCTTTCTGCTTCAGGCTGTCCGTTTTGTCCTCGCCTCCAGCGAGCGCAGCCAGATGCGCTTTCGTTTCCGGCACCGGACGCGAAGCCACCACCGCCTGCGTGTACGTTTTGATCGCCTCCGCTTTGTGTCCCTGCTTTTCGTAGATTTGTCCGAGGTGGTCGCCCACTTCACCGTGCTGGCCCAGCAGCCACGCCGCGCGCACAAATTTTTCCGCCTTCTCGATGTCGCCGTTCTGGAAGTGCACCCATCCCAGCGTGTCCCAGTAGGTCGCCAGGGACGACACCTGTTGCAGGTCGGTCGGCGAAACGCGCTCAAGCTGGATATTTCTCAAGTACGCCGCCGTGGCCGCCACCGCAGATTCCGCATACTGCTGTGCGCGGTCCAAATGCACTTTGTGCAGCGAGAGTTCGTAGGCCACGTTGTTCCACACCGGCGGCGCCGGCGCCAGCTCCACGGCCTTGTTGAAGGCTTCCATGGCCTTGTCCGCCTGGCCCAGATTCAGATAGCACTGTCCCCGGCTCACTTCCAGCATCGGGTTGTTGGGAGTCAGCGTTGCCGCCTTCTCCAGTTCGGGCACGGCATCTATGTATTTCTTTTGCTCGCGATAAAGCATGCCCAGGTTGGCGTGGGCATATTTGTCCAGCGGGACCATTTCGATCTGTTTCTGGAACGCGCTGGCAGCCTCCTCCATCTTCTGCTGCCGCCAGAGCGCCAGTCCCAGGTTGTTGTAGGAAAACTCGTCGAAGGGGTTCACTTCGATCTGCTTGCGGAACGCCCCCACCGCGTCTTCGAATTGCTGGAGCGAAAGGTACGCGCGTCCCAGGTTGTTCCAGGCAGACTTGTGTTTCGGTTCGATCAGCGTTACCCGCTTGAACAGCTCCACCGCCACGCTGTAATTCTTGTTATTCAGCGCCGCCACCGCGGCTTCATTCAACTCTGGTGCCTTGACGCTTTCCGGGATGGCGGGCGTGCCCGCTGCCGCGGTGCTTTCCACCCAGATGTCCTGGGCCTCGTCGTTGCGCACCGCGCGCTGGAAAGCGCGGTAGTCGCCGCTGCGTTCGCCGGGCAGCTCGCGCATCCGGAATTTCATCACCCGTTCGGCGCGCAGGACGTTCTGTTCCATCTTGTACGTAGCGCGGTAGTCCGCATAGTCCCGCATTACTGCCACCGAAACCGGCGCCCGCGCCGCGAAATTCGCCGGCAGTTCCAGCGTCAACCGCGTCACCGCTTCCATCGGCGTGCCCAGGTCCACCTTGTCCGTTCCACCTTCTTTTTCTTCCGGCGGGTTCGGCAGTCCCATGGACGGCAGCGGCAAGTCCATCTTGGATTTCTTGTTCGACCAGTCCATAAAGTTCGGCTGCGAAAGTGAGTACTCGAACTGGAACGGCTCGCGCGTCGCCGAAGGGTCGCTCACCTTGATGTCGCTGACTTCGCCGCGGAAGCCGTCGCTCACCGCCGCCCACTGCGCGATCTGTTTCCACTGCGTTTGCGGCGTGCGGCGGAACGCCATGCGCAGCGCGAGCTCGGCGTCGCCACGCAGCGTGTATTTGATGTGCGCGGTCAGCTTGCCCAATTCGCTCAGCTTTCCTTCGATCTCCACGGTCTGCGTGGACGCGAACGGCGGATCTTGCGGCGTCTCCACCAGCCCCGGCGCCGCGTCTCGCGAAATCCGCAGCGCTTTTTTCCCGCGCAGGTTGGCGCTGAGCAGCTGGAACGGCGCCACTTCCATGGTCGTGTCCATCCACAGCGTTTCACTCCCTGCCTTTACGGCTGTGATCACGTGGTCGAACTGCGCCGGCGAGCGCACTTCCTCATCCAGCTTTCGTTGCGACGCAATTAGCACCGCCTCGCCGCGGATTCCGGCCGCCTCCAGCAGAGACGTCAGCAGCGTATGCTTGTCCTTGCAGTCGCCGTACTGGTTGGCGAGCACTTCGCCCGCCGCGTGCGGCTGGTAGCGCCCCACGCCGAAGGAAAGGCTCACGTACCGGAAATTTTTCGCCACGAAATCATAAAGCGCTTCAATCTTCTCCAAGTCTGTTGCGCGGCCTTCGATCAGCTTCGCGGTCTTCGCGCGGATTTCCGCCGTCGGAGCGATGCGCTCCTTTTCGAGCGACGCGTACCACTTTCCCACCTCCGTCCAGCTTTCAAACGTGGTCAACTGCACGGCCGGGCCTTTTGGTTCCTCGCGTTTCGGTTTCTTTTCCGCGTCCTCCGCTGGCCGCTCCAGGTTTTTGCTCGTCCACGTGTAAATCCGGCGGTCGCCCTGCTCGGTGATCACCGGTTCCCGGTCCGGCTGCGTTTTCAGATGGACCGCGCGCGATTTAGGCACGTCGATTTCCAGCCGCTCGTCCAGTACGATCGTGTTCTTCTCGAATTCGTAGTCAAACCAGAAATGCCCCGGCGCCAGCGGGGTTTCCGTTATCGTCACCACCTTGTATTCCAGCGTGTCACCCGGACGCAGCCCCGGCACGCTCACGTGCTTTACGCGGTAATCGGTATAGACCGGCGCTTCCCGCGCGATTGCAGTGGTCAGGTCCTGCACGGCCTCGGGGCCGGCGGTCACCACGCTCCCGTCCGCCTTGCGCACGCGCACGTACTCAAACAGCAATTTTTGGTTCGCGGAGTTGTAGCCGATGTTTTGCTCGCCCAATTGCTGCACGCCTGCGTCGCTCTGCACTTTCACCCGCGCCTGCGCTTCCTGACGCGACGTTCCGTCCGCCTCGAAGCGCACACGCGTCTGCCACTGCTCGAAGACAAACGCCTCCTGCGAATAATCCGCCGGCTTTTTCTCTTCCGTCTTCGCTTGCGCCGCCGGCTGCGCTGGCTTTTGATTCGGCGCTTTTTCCTGCGCCAGGATCATCGCAGGGATCACTAGCAGCCCCAGCAGTGCATTTCCCAAACGCCCTCGCGACATTCGCAAATCTCCTCTCCACTTCTTCCTGCTCAGTCTATACTCCGAATGGGAAGTCTCGCGAGATTCAGTTCGGAGAAGAAAACAGAAAGCAATGCACTTCGAACCCAAGTTAGCACGCGTATGTTTCTGGGTCGGTTTAGGCGTGGGACCGCTTTTGGTTGGACTCGCACGTTTACTCATACACTTTGGAGTGTACTATCCTTCAATAGGATTATTGTTTTTGATTCTTTTTCCCACAACACTCTTTACCTTTGACCTTAATTTGGGAGACTCGCCGTTTGTTGAAGCTTTGCTTGTGGCCATCTGTTCCTATCTGAATGGGATTCTCTACGGGGAATTGGGAGTATTGGCGTCGAAGCAAATGCCAAAATTCGCTCGCGCTCCAAAAGCATAAGTGCAGAATGCTCCGATTCATGCGCGTAGCGACGAGTAGCATTTGAGCACCAGAGTCAGCCGCCACCCGAGCCTGATGAAGAGGGGATTGGGCCGCACTCAATTCGGGCAGGTGGCCAACCCATCAGCCGTGGGCGCCCTGTCTTTTCAGCGTCTTGCGCCAAGCCGCAGGCCAGCATGCCGATGCAGGCCCAGGCGAACACCCGGCGAAAGATTTTCCATTCCATCCTCTTTTTCCTCCAGTTTTTCTGTTTGACAGGCATCCCTCTTTTCCTTATACTTAGCGTTTTGTCAGGGAGTTGTCGGCCCTGCTGGTGCTGTAGAAGGGTGGGTCTCCTCCTTCAGAACAAGATCGAAGGAATGAAGTGAGGAGAGCGGCCGGAATGGGGCGCCAGCCCCGCAAAGCCGAGTAAGCCTCTCCGTTCTGCCCAGTGTTGTTCGCTTGCCGAATACGCACGGGTGCGGAGTCTCTTAACGGTCCTGGTTGCAACTGACCTTTCTTGTCGGTTGATCCGACATCATGAGTCTGCGTACGTCTCGGCGCGCGCGGATCAAATAATTTTTCGCTCGATTCGAGGGAGAGCCGTGCCAACGTTTTCACAATTGATTCGCTACGGTCGAGAGCAGGTGAAAGCCAAGACGAAGTCGCCCGCGCTGCAGGGCTGTCCGGAAAAGCGCGGCGTGTGCATTCGCGTATACACGCAGACGCCGAAGAAGCCCAACTCAGCGCTGCGCAAGGTCGCGCGCGCCCGCCTCACCAACAGCATTGAAGTCACCACGTACATTCCCGGCGTCGGACACAATTTGCAGGAGCACTCCATCGTGCTTGTCCGCGGCGGCCGCGTGAAGGATCTGCCCGGCGTCCGCTACCACGTCATCCGCGGCACGCTCGATACCGCCGGCGTCGAGAACCGCAAGCAGGGGCGCAGCAAATACGGCGCCAAGCGGCCCAAAGCCGCGCAGAAGTAGCACAGGCTCTCCGCCTGTGCGCTGAACATCGGGTACGGTTTCGGTTTGCAGCGACGGCGTGCAGCGCCGTCCGGTGAAAAAGGAGAGGGGAAGGGAAATGCCTCGCAAAGGATTCGTTTCGCGCCGCGTGGTCCCGAACGATTCGGTGTACGGCAGCGACCTGGTCCAGAAGTTCATCAATTCGATGATGTGGCAGGGCCGTCGCTCCAAGGCGCAGAAAATTTTTTACACGGCGATGGAAATCATCGCGCAGAAGACCAACGACGACCCGTTGAAAGTTTTCAAGAAGGCCGTCGAAAACGTCAAGCCGCTGGTGGAAGTGAAAAGCCGCCGTGTTGGTGGCGCCAACTATCAGGTGCCTGTGGAAGTGAATCAGTATCGCAAGCAGTCGCTGGCCATCCGCTGGCTGCTGCAGTATTCCCGCGATCGCGCTGGCAAGACCATGATTGAACGCCTCACCGACGAGCTGATGGACGCCGCGAACGGCAAGGGCGGCGCGGTGAAGAAAAAGGACGACGTGCACCGCATGGCCGAGGCCAACAAGGCTTTCGCCCATTATCGCTGGTAAAGGAATTTGTGTGGGCGGCCTTTAGGCCCGCCCGATTCGCACAGAAAAAAACGCAATGCCACGCCAGACACAACTCGAGCACACGCGCAACATCGGCATCATGGCTCACATTGATGCCGGTAAGACTACGTGTACCGAACGCATCCTTTTTTACACCGGCGTGACGTACAAGATCGGCGAAGTCCATGAAGGCACCGCCACCATGGACTGGATGGAGCAGGAACGCGAGCGCGGCATCACTATCACTTCCGCCGCCACCACCGCCTTCTGGGACCGTTCCGGCACGTTGCACCGCATCAACATTATTGACACCCCGGGCCACGTGGATTTCACCGTCGAAGTCGAGCGCTCGCTACGCGTGCTCGACGGCGCCGTCGCCGTGTTTGACGCTGTCGCCGGTGTGCAGCCGCAGTCCGAAGCCGTGTGGCGCCAGGCCGACAAGTATCGCGTCCCGCGCATCGCCTTCATCAACAAGATGGACCGCGTCGGCGCCGATTTTGACCATTGCATTCGCTCCATGCGCCAGCGTCTCTCCGCCCACCCTGTCCCCATTCAGTTCCCCATCGGCAAGGAAGACAGTTTCCTTGGCGTCATTGACTTCATCGGGCAAAAAGCCATCGTCTGGAAGGAAGAAACCCTCGGCGCGATGTTCGAGGTATTTCCTGTCGAGCAGCTCTGGGATGCGGAGTTCCTGATTTCCCGTCCGGAGATCGACGCAGCCCTGAAAGCTTCCGCCATCAACAAGACTTTTTACATCGAGCACCGCGCGAAAGTCGTTGAATATATCGCCGAGCACGACGATCTCGTCCTGGCAAAATTTTTGGAAAACCACGATCTCTCCACCGAAGAGCTTCGCGCCTCCGTACGCCGCTCCACGATCGCGCTGAAACTTGTGCCCGTCGTGGCCGGCGCCGCATTCAAGAACAAAGGTATCCAACCGCTGCTCGATGCCATCGTCGATTATCTGCCGTCGCCCCTGGACGTGCCTCCGGTCGAGGGCCTCACCAAGGACAGCGGTGAAGCCGTCCTGCGCCGTGCCAGTGACGAACAGCCTTTTTCCGCGCTGGCCTTCAAGATTGCTACCGACCCCTTCGTCGGCCATGTCACTTACATCCGCGTCTATTCTGGCGAGCTGAATGCCGGCAGCTACATTTTCAATTCCACAAAAAACACTCGCGAGCGCGTTGGCCGCCTCCTCCGCATGCACGCCAATAAGCGCGAAGAAATTGATTCCATCCAGTCCGGCGATATCGCCGCTTGCGTCGGTTTGAAGAGCGTCACGACCGGCGACACGCTCTGCGATGAAGCCAAACCCATCTTGCTCGAAAACATCGAATTCCCCGCGCCGGTTATTTCCGTCGCCATCGAGCCCAAGACCAAGGCCGACCAGGACAAAATGTCCAGCGCGCTGGCCAAGCTCCAGCAGGAAGACCCCACCTTCCGCTGCCACACCGATCCGGACACCGGCCAGACGCTGATCTCCGGCATGGGCGAGCTGCATCTCGAAATCATCGTGGACCGCATGTTGCGCGAGTTCAACGTGCAGGCCAATGTCGGCCGGCCGCAGGTGGCCTATCGCGAAACGATTCGCAAGCCGGCCGAAGCCGAAGGCCGCTACATCCGACAGACCGGCGGCCGCGGCCAGTACGGCCATTGCAAGATTACCGTCCACCCGCTGCCCAGTTCCAATCACGAAGACATGCACGAAATGTCCACCGACGAACTGGACGTGCTCGCCAAGCAGGTCGCCGGCGGCTCCGGCGGCAAGTGGCGCTTCGACAAGGAGCACCGCCTGCTCTTCATCGACAAACTTGTCGGCGGCTCCATTCCCAAGGAATACGTTGCGCCCATCGAGCATGGCATCCGCGAGGCCATGGAAACCGGCACGCTCGCCGGCTACGAAATGGTGGACGTCGCTGTCGTGCTCTACGACGGCAGCTATCACGAAGTGGACAGCTCGGAAATGGCGTTCAAGATTGCTGGCTCCATGGCGTTCAAGGAAGCCTGCGGTCGCGCCAGGCCCGTGCTGCTCGAGCCCATCATGCGCGTCGAAGTCGTGGTGCCCGAGGATTTCATGGGCCCGGTAAACGGCGACTTGCACGCCCGCCGCGGACAGATTCTCGGCACCGAATCGCGCGCCGGCAGCCAGATTATCCGCGCGCAGGTCCCGCTGGCCGAAATGTTCGGGTATGCCACCGAGTTGCGCAGCCGCACGCAGGGCCGCGCCAGCTTCACCATGCACTTTTCGCATTACGAGCAAACGCCGAACTCGGTCTCGGAGGAAGTCATCTCCAAGGCCACCGGTAGAGTTGCGCGATAGGTTTTGTGGGGGCCGATTTTTAGATCGGCCCGTTGAACAAGGGGGTTCAGTACGACGCAGAAGGTGAGGAGCTGGAGAGCTTATGGCCAAGGAAAAATTCGAACGCACAAAGCCGCACGTGAACATCGGGACGATTGGGCACATTGACCACGGCAAGACGACGTTGACGGCGGCGATCACCAAGGTGCTGGGGAAGACCAACCCCAAGGTGGCCTTCCGCTCGTTCGACTCGATCGACAACGCGCCGGAAGAGCGCGAGCGGGGCATCACCATCGCCGTGGCGCACGTGGAGTACGAGACGCCCAACCCCCACTACGCGCACACCGACTGCCCG